>MDSW01191276.1_pt1 | contig 219455 bp, 210 predicted proteins | sample 811171 | NCBI WGS metagenome assembly MDSW01 (sample SAMN05326641, study PRJNA326480) | marine metagenome | isolation source: seawater | place: Atlantic Ocean: North West | collected 2012 | reverse complement strand
CGTCACCCCCGCGAAAGCGGGGGTCCATGATCTTTACTGCCGCGCTTACGCTCACTGGATTCCCGCTTTCGCGGGAATGACCGTTGAAAATGGACTGCGGGAATGACCGGTGAAAATCGACTGCGGGAATGACCGGTGAAAATCGACTGCGGGAATGACCGGTGAAAATCGACTGCGGGAATGACCGGTGAAAATGGACTGCGGGAATGACGGGCTGCGGTAGCCATACCATCCGTCATCCCCCGCGCAGGTTGAGCCGGACCGCCATCCGTCACCCCCGCGAAAGCGGGGGTCCATGATCTTTACTGCCGCGCTTACGCTCACTGGATTCCCGCTTTCGCGGGAATGACGGGTCAAAATGGACTGCGGGAATGACGGGCTGCGGTAGCTATACCATCCGTCACCCCCCGCGCAGGTTGAGCCGGATCACCACCCGTCACCCCCGCGCAGGTTGAGCCGGATCACCACCCGTCACCCCCGCGCAGGTTGAGCCGGATCACCTCCCGTCACCCCCGCGCAAGCGGGGGTCCAGAATCCCCGCCTAGAAGGGGTTTCACCCTCGTTTCCAGCGCGTCCCTTCCCGTGAATCCTCCAGCACGACACCGTCCGCCGCCAATTGTTCGCGGATTTCGTCGGCGCGGGCGTAGTTCTTGTCCCGCTTGGCCTGTTCCCGCTCGGCGATCAAGGCCTCAATGGCCTCGGCTGGGATAGCATCGCCATCCGCACCCTGCAACCACTCGGTGGGATCCTGCTCAAGGATGCCCAGCAAGTTGCCCGCGGCCAGGATGCGCGCCTTCAGCGTCGCCTGTTCGCTCCGGTCGGCCTTGTTCAGCGCCCTGGCCAGGGCGTGGATCTCGGCGATGGCCACAGGCGTGTTCAGATCGTCGTTGAGAGCGGCGTAGAACGGCTCCCCGGCCAGGCTCACCTGCGTGTCCAACTCGATGTGCTGCACCGCGCGCAGGGTGCCGTAGAGGCTGTCCAGGGTGGCCTGCGCCTGCTGCAGCAGGTCCGCGGAGAAGTCCAGCGGCGAGCGGTAGTGCGCGGACAACAGTGCAAAGCGCAGCACCTCGCCGCGGTAGCTGCCCAGCAGGTCGCGCACGGTGCGGAAATTGCCCAGGGACTTGGACATCTTCTCGCCATCGATGTCGAGATAGGCGTTGTGCATCCAGTAGCGCACGTAGTCGCCACCGTGCGCGCAGCGGCTCTGCGCGATCTCGTTCTCGTGGTGCGGAAAGATCAGGTCGCGGCCGCCGCCGTGAATATCGATGGTCTCGCCCAGGTGTTCGCGGATCATCGCCGAGCACTCCAGGTGCCAGCCCGGCCGACCGCGTCCCCAGGGGCTGTCCCAGCCCGGATCACCCTCCGCGGCCGGCTTCCATAGTACGAAGTCGCCGGGATGGCGCTTGTAGTCCGCGACCTCGACCCGGGCGCCGGCCAGCATGTCGTCCAGGGAGCGCTTCGACAGGCGGCCGTAGTCGGGCATGGATTCCACGGCGAACAGTACGTGCCCGGCGGACTCGTAGGCGTGACCCTTGTCGATCAGCGTGCGGGTCAGTTCAATCATCGCTGCAATGTTGTCCGTGGCGCAGGGCTCCAGGCTTGGCGGCAGTGCGTTGAGCTGCGCCATGTCCTGGCGGTATTTCTCGGTAAACTCGGCGGTTACCGAATCGATACCACGGCCGCTCTCGTGTGCGGCTGCGATAATCTTGTCGTCGATATCGGTGATGTTGCGCGCGTAGGTCACGCTGGAAAAATGCGTTTGCAGCAGGCGGAACAGCGTGTCGAACACCACCACCGGGCGCGCGTTGCCGATGTGCGCCAGGTTGTAAACCGTCGGGCCGCAGACATACATGGTCACGGTGTCAGGGACCAGGGGTTCGAAGTCCTCCTTGGCGGCGGTCATGGTGTTGTAGAGTTTCAGTGACATTTCAGCGTTCCGTTATTGCTGCCTGTGGATTCCCGCTTGCGCGGGAATGACGGGTTGGGGTTTGCGCTTGCGCGGGAATGACGGGTCGGTGTTTGCGCTTGCGCGGGAATGACGGGTTGGTGTTTGCGCTTGCGCGGGAATGACGGGTCTGGATTCCCGCTTGCGCGGGAATGACGGGGCGGGGTTTGCGCTTGCGCGGGAATGACGGGTCTGGATTCCCGCTTGCGCGGGAATGACGGGTCTGGATTCCCGCTTGCGCGGGAATGACGGGGCGGGGTTTGCGCTTGCGCGGGCATGACGGGGCGGGGTTTGCGCCTGCGCGGGCATGACGGGGCGGGGTTCCCGCGTGTGCGGGGTTGACGAAACCGGCTTAATCACTCCAGGAATCACGCAGGCCGATGGTGCGGTTGAACACCGGTGTGTCGGTACTGTGGTCATAACGGTCGGCGACGAAGTAGCCCTCGCGCTCGAACTGGTAACTGTCCTCGGGACGCGCCTGCGCCAGGGCGGGTTCGATCCAGGCCTGCTCGACGACACGCAGTGATTCCGGGTTTAGGTGGTCCAGAAAATCCTTGTCGCCCTTGTCCGGCGCCTCGTCGTTGAACAGGCGGTCGTACAGCCGCACCTCGGCGCGCCGGCCGTGGCTGGCCGAGACCCACTGGATGACGCCGCGCGGCTTGACACCATCGGCGGGGGTTTCTCCCAGCGTGCCCGGCACCGTGTGCGCGCGCACCTCGACGATCTGGCCGCTGTCATCTCGCACCACCTCGTCCGCCTCGATCACCCAGGCGTTGCGCAGGCGCACACGCTTGCCCAGCACCAGGCGCTTGTACTTCTTGTTTGCCTCCTCGCGGAAGTCGTCGGCGTCGATAAACAGTTCCCGGGTAAAGGGCAGCACCCGCTCACCGAGATCGACACGCGACGGGTGGCGTGGCGCCGACAGTTCTTCCACCTTGTCCTCAGGGTAATCGGTGAGCACGACCTTCAGCGGGTTGAGCACGCACATGCCGCGCGGCGCGTTCTCGTTGAGGTCCTCGCGAATGGCGAACTCCAGCATTGCCACGTCCACCACGCCGTCGCTGCGCGTGGTGCCGATCATGTCGCAGAAGCGGCGGATCGCCGCGGGCGTATAGCCGCGCCGGCGCATGCCCGCAATAGTCGGCATGCGCGGGTCGTCCCAGCCGGCGACCACGCCCTGGTCGACCAGCTGTTTGAGCTTGCGCTTGCTGGTCACCGTGTAGCTCGGGTTTAGGCGACCAAACTCGTACTGCCGCGGCCGACAGCTCACGGGCAGGTGCTCCAGCAACCAGTCGTACAACGGCCGGTGATCCTCGAACTCCAGCGTGCAAATGGAGTGGGTGATACCCTCGATGGCGTCTTCCTGCCCGTGGGCGAAATCGTAGGTCGGGTAGATGACCCAGTCGTTGCCGGTCTGGTGGTGGCGGACCTTGCGAATGCGGTAAAGAATCGGGTCGCGCAGGTTCATGTTCGGCGAGGCCATGTCGATCTTCGCGCGCAGCACCTTCGCGCCCTCGTCGAACTCCCCCGCTTTCATGCGCGCCAGCAGGTCGAGATTCTCTTCCACGGAGCGCTCGCGGTAGGGGCTGTTGCGTCCCGCCTCGGTGAGCGTTCCGCGGTATTCGCGCGCCTGGTCCGCATCCAGGTCACAGACGTAGGCGTCGCCGTTGCGCACCAGGTGTTCGGCCCAGTCGTAGAGTTGCTGGAAATAGCTAGAGGCGTAGCGCGGCTCACCGTCCCAGCGGTAGCCCAACCAGCGGATATCCTCCTGTATGGACTCGATGAACTCCTGGCTCTCCTTCTCCGGGTTGGTGTCGTCGAAGCGCAGGTTGCAGCGCCCGCCGTTTGCCTCGGCGAGGCCGAAATTGACGCTGATGGACTTGGCGTGCCCAACGTGCAGGTAGCCGTTGGGCTCCGGGGGAAAGCGCGTCACCACCTCGGACACGCGCCCGGCGGCGAGATCCTCGCTGATGATGGTCTGCAGAAAGTTGCTGGCCGGGGCGTCGTCCATGTCCAAATACATCACTTGGCAAAAAGGCGCGTATTATAGCGGCTGCGACACCCGCCTTATAGCCACCGCGTGGCCAATTATCACCATCATCCCGCCCGGCCACGGCGGTTTTCCTCGGGGCAAAAAGCCCGTATTATTGCCCGCCCGATCCCGCCAACCATCCAAGGACGCAATAATATGGTCATCATCCGCACGACCTTCGGCGAAATCACACTGGAACTGGACGCCGAAAAAGCGCCCGCGACCGTCGCCAATTTCCTCAGCTACGCCCGCGACGGCTACTACGACGGGACGATTTTCCACCGGGTGATCGACAATTTCATGATCCAGGGCGGCGGTTTCGACACCGACATGCAGCAAAAAGAGACCGCCGAGCCGATCGAGAACGAGGCGGACAACGGGCTGAAAAACGATTTCGGCACCATCGCCATGGCGCGCACCATGGACCCGCACTCCGCCACCTCGCAGTTCTTCATCAACGTCAAGGACAACGACTTTCTCAACCACACGGGCAAGACCGCCCAGGGCTGGGGATACGCGGTATTCGGCCGGGTGACCGCCGGGGACGAGGTGCTGGACAAGATTCGCGCAGTGCCCACCGGCAGCCACGGCCCCCACCAGGACGTGCCCACCGACCCGGTGATCATCGAGTCGGTGGAGATCGTGGAGGAGTAAACTCCGCGCCGTGCCGGCCGCGCCCGTCACCTGGTTCATCGCCGACCTGCACCTGGACCCGGCGCGGCCACGTTCGGGCCGGGATTTCGCCACTTTCCTGCAGCGCCTCGGAGACGGGCACGCCCTCTACATTCTCGGCGACCTGTTCGAGGCCTGGCCCGGGGACGACGACGATTGCGCCCTGGCCGAGAGCACGCGCTCGGAGCTGGCGGCGTTTACCGCCCGCGGTGGCCAGCTCTGCCTGCTGCACGGCAACCGCGACTTCCTGCTCGGCGCCGCGTTCTGCCGCGCCACCGGTGCGCGCCTGCTCGCCGACCCCACGCTGCTGGACCTGCACGGCACGCCGACGCTGCTCATGCACGGGGACAGCCTGTGCACCGCCGACCGGGACTACCAGGCGTTTCGCCGCCGCGCACGCTCTGCGCACTGGCAGGCCCAGATCCTCGCACGCGACCTGCAGCAGCGACGCGCCCTCGCCGCGGACCTGCGCCGCATCAGCCACGAGGCGCAGGGCAACAAGGCAGCCGACATCGTCGATGTCACCCCCGCCGAGGTGGAGCGCGTCATGGCGCAGCACGGCGCGGCGCAGCTGATCCACGGCCACACCCACCGCCCCGGGCGACACGAACACGCAGCCGGGACCCGCTGGGTACTGGGAGACTGGGAGTCCGGCCCGCTGGGACTTAAAGTAACTTCTGAGGAAAGTGTTCTTGTCAACCCGTTAAATATTTAACAATCAACAGGTTACAGTATTGTCTTGAGCACGATTCAACCAGCCTGTCGCTGCGCTGGCTGCGCGAGTGGGCGTCTAGGCAAGCGTGGGCACACCGCTGTGGAAACGGAATTCGGTATCGGGCGACTCGATCAATTCGCGCTCGCGCGCCAGCAGTCCCGGCAGCCTGCGCTGCACCTCCTCCGCGCCGGACAGCGCCCGGGCCAGCGCCAGGTAATCCTGGTAGTGCCGCGCCTCGGACCTGAGCAGTGAACTGTAGAACTCGCCCAGCTCGGCATCCAGTTCCGGCGCCAGCACAGCGAAGCGCTCGCAGGAGCGCGCCTCGATGATCGCGCCCACCAGCAGCGTGTCCACCAGCCGACCGGGTTCGGCGCTGCGCACACCGCGGCGCAACTCACCGGCGTAGCGGGAGGCCGACAACTGCGGGTAATCGATGTCGCGCGCGCGCATCAGCGCGATGACCTGCTCGAAGTGACGCAGTTCCTCGCGCGCCAGTTTCGACAGCCGCCGCAACAGGTCATGGTGCTCGACATAGCGGTACATCAGGTTGAGCGCGGTGGAGGCGGCCTTTTTTTCACAGTTGGCGTGGTCCACCAGCAGTATCGAGGGGTTCTGCAGCGCCCAGTCCACCCAGGCGCGGGGCGTCGCGCAGGGCAGGAACGAGCGGATCGCCGCGAGGTCGGTGGCGGCCATCGCCTAGGCGCCCTCGCGGAACAGGTCGGGCGCCTGGATGTAGCGTTCGTAATGGGCTTCGGAGAGGGTGTAGAACTCACGGTCGATGAGTTCGCGCAATCCCGCCAGGGACATATCGCGGTAGCGGATATCCACCTCGAAGCCATAGTCCCGGCAGTTGTCGATCTGCCCGGCTCCGGCCTTGAGCAGGCTGAACACCCAGCAGTGCGGATCGTGGTGCGCGACGTACCGCACCTGCTGTACCTCAAGCTGCCAGCGCAGCAGCTCGACGTCGACCACGCGCAGGCGGTTGGCCACGCACTGGCAGAGAAATCCGTCCAGGCGCCGGTCGACCACCCGCTTCTGCTCCACGCTGTAGCTGTTCCAGTGGATCACCTCGTGGCTGAAGCGCTTGCAGCCGCGGCACACGCTGTCGCCGATGCCGGTGGAGCAGACGCCGATACAGGGGGTTTTAACGGTCTGGTCGAGCATGCACAGGGACAATCCGGGGGGCTGTTGCCTGAGCGCGAGTGTAAGGTATCGACGCAGTGAATGCACGATATAAGGGCTTGATTCGTTTATCTTAATTCCGCTGTGGGCTATAATCCGCCGCGATTTCCCAACCACACCGGACGGTCGCCACCCCCGTTTGCGGGCGTCGCGCGACTGCTGCAAAGGAGTTCCACCGTGCTTGACGCCTACCGCGAACACGTGGCCGAACGGGCCGCCCAGAACATTCCCCCCAAGCCCCTCAGTGCAGAGCAGGTGGCCGGCCTGGTGGACCTGCTGAAAACCCCGCCGGCGGGCGAGGAGTCGTTCCTGCTGGAACTGATCAGCACCCGCGTGCCCCCGGGCGTGGACGAGGCCGCCTACGTGAAGGCCGGGTTCCTCTCCGCGGTGGCCAGGGGCGAGGCTGAAAGCCCGCTGATTGACAGGCCGGCGGCGATCAAGCTGCTGGGCAACATGCACGGCGGTTACAACATCGAGACCCTCGTCGGGCTGCTGCCGGACGCGGAACTGGGTGAGGCGGCCGCGGCGGAACTGAAACACACCCTGCTGATGTTCGACGCGTTCCACGATGTCGAGGAACTGGCCAGGGGCGGCAACGAGAACGCCAAGGCGGTCCTGCAGTCCTGGGCTGACGGAGAGTGGTTCACCGATCAGCCGGAAGTGCCGGAGTCGATCAAGGTCGCCGTGTTCAAGGTGACCGGCGAGACCAACACCGACGACCTCTCCCCCGCCCCCGACGCCTGGAGCCGCCCGGACATCCCGCTGCACGCCCTGGCCATGTACAAGATGACCCGCGACGGGCTGGAGCCCGAGGAACACGGCGTCACCGGCCCGATGAAACAGGTCCAGGAGATCCAGGCCAAGGGCCTGCCCGTGGCCTTCGTCGGCGACGTGGTCGGCACCGGCTCCTCGCGCAAGTCCGCCACCAACTCGGTGCTGTGGTTTTTCGGCGACGACATCGACGGTGTGCCGAACAAGAAAGGCGGCGGCATCTGCATCGGTGGCAAGGTCGCGCCGATTTTCTACAACACCATGGAAGACGCCGGCGCGCTGGTGTTCGAGGCGCCCGTGGACGACCTCAACATGGGCGACGTGATCGAGATCCGCCCCTACGACGGCAAGATCCTGTCCGAGTCCGGCGACGTCCTGAGCGAATTCGAACTGAAGTCCGACGTGCTGCTGGACGAGGTACGCGCCGGCGGCCGCATCAACCTGATCATCGGTCGCGGACTCACCACCAAGGCGCGCGAGGCACTGGGCCTTGGCGAATCGGACCTGTTCCGCAAGCCGGAGCAGCCAGAAGATAGCGGTAAAGGCTTCTCACTGGCGCAGAAAATGGTCGGCCGGGCCTGCGGCGTGGACGGCGTCCGCCCCGGCACCTACTGCGAACCGAAGATGACCACCGTGGGTTCACAGGACACCACCGGCCCGATGACCCGCGATGAGCTCAAGGACCTCGCCTGCCTGGGCTTTTCCGCCGACCTGACCATGCAGTCCTTCTGCCACACCGCGGCCTACCCCAAGCCCGTGGACATCGACACCCAGCACACCCTGCCGGACTTCATCATGACCCGTGGCGGCGTCTCCCTGCGCCCGGGCGACGGCATCATCCACTCCTGGCTGAACCGCATGCTGCTGCCCGACACCGTGGGCACCGGCGGCGATTCCCACACGCGCTTCCCGATGGGCATTTCCTTCCCCGCCGGGTCCGGCCTCGTGGCCTTCGCCGCCGCCACCGGCGTGATGCCGCTGGACATGCCCGAGTCCGTACTGGTGCGTTTCAACGGCGAGATGCAGCCCGGCATCACCCTGCGCGACCTGGTACACGCCATCCCCTATTACGCCATCCAGGAGGGTTTGCTGACCGTCGAGAAGAAGGGCAAGAAAAATATCTTCTCCGGCCGCATCCTCGAGATCGAGGGCCTGTCGGGCCTGACCGTGGAACAGGCCTTCGAGCTGTCCGACGCCTCCGCCGAGCGCTCCGCCGCGGGCTGCACCATCGCGCTGGACGAGGACATGGTCGCCGAGTACCTGCGTTCCAATATCGTGCTGCTGCGCTCCATGATCGCCGAGGGCTACGGCGACGCCCGCACCCTGGAGCGCCGCGCGCGCAAGATGGAGGAGTGGCTGCAAGACCCGAGCCTGATGCGGGCCGACGCCGACGCCGAGTACGCCGCCGTCATCGAGATAGACCTGGCCGAGGTGACCGAGCCCGTGGTCTGCTGCCCCAACGACCCGGACGATGCGAAGCTGCTGTCCGAGGTCGCCGGCGACAAGGTGGACGAGGTCTTCATCGGTTCGTGCATGACCAACATCGGCCACTTCCGCGCCGCCGGCAAGCTGCTGGAGCAACACAAGGGCGGTATCTCCACCCGCATGTGGATCGTGCCGCCCACGCGCATGGACGAGCACCTGCTGATGGAAGAGGGCTACTACAGCATCTTCGGCCGTGCCGGCGCGCGCACCGAGATGCCCGGCTGCTCCCTGTGCATGGGTAACCAGGCGCGCGTGGCGGCCAACAGCACCGTACTGTCCACCTCGACCCGCAACTTCCCCAACCGCCTCGGCGACGGCGCCAATGTCTACCTGACCAGCGCCGAGCTGGCCTCCGTGGGCGCCCTGCTGGGCAAGCTGCCAACGCCCGCGGAGTACATGAAGTTCGCGAAGAACCTCGACGCCATGTCCGCGGATATCTACCGCTACATGAACTTCGACCAGATCGTGGAGTTCCAGAAAAGCGCGGAGGAAGGTGCGCGCATCGCCGCGACGGAGATCGTGGAACTGAGCGCCTGACTCAGGAGATGGCCATCTCGGGGCCGGAGGGGCGGCGACGGTTCGGCCTGAACTGCTCGACGGCGCGGGCAAACTCCCCGACCGCGTCGCGCGCGCCCTCCCCGCCACCCTTGGCGGGTGCGTAGGCCAGGCTGTTGTACAGCGCGGTGATGTGGCGCAACTGCGACGCGTACGCGGGCAGCGCCACTGCCGCCCGGCGCGCGAAAGCCCCGGGGGACTCGCCCTTCTGCCGTTCCACACCCAGCCCGGCGAGGCGCTCACAGAACAGCAGGTAGTGCTTGTCCAGCGGGTTGGGTGCGCGCGTGTCGCGCCGCCGCAGCAGGGAGATGGCCACGGGCACCAGCACCAGGGCCCAGCTGCCGAGGAAGACCGTGGCGAAGACCCGCGAGCTGATCTCGCCAAACACCTCGTGCAGCAACTCGAACTGCCGCTCGTTGTCGAAGCCCACCACCCAGCTCTGCCAGCGATAGGTCAGCGCGTCGTAACGCAGGCGCAGCAGGTTGACCCAGGGCACACCGCGGTAGCGCAACGGCGACAGCGGCGAATCGGCCAGGAAGCTACCCTCCGACTGCATGGCCTGCTCCAGGCCGCGCTCGATGCGCTCGGGGGCGACCGCCGCCGTGGGATCCACCCGCGTCCAGCCCTGGCCCGCCAGCCACACCTCGGCCCAGGCGTGGGCGTCGAACTGGTGCACGATCACCGTGCGGTTCACCGGGTTGATCTCGCCGCCCTGGTAACCGGCGACCACCCGTGCCGGCACCCCCGCCGCGCGCATCATCAGCACGAAGGCGTAGGCGTAGTGTTCGCAAAATCCGCGCCGGCTCTCGAAGATGAAATGGTCCATGCCGTCGCGCTCGGGCAGGGTGCCCGGTTGCAGCGTGTAGCGGTACTCCTGCTCATGAAACCTGCGCAGTACCGCGTCGACAAAGGCCGCGTCGCTGCCCGCGTCCTCGCGCAGTGAGCGCGCCAGCTCGCGGGTGCGCATATCGCCTTTTGGCGGCAGGGTCGTTTCCGTCTTGCGCCGCCAGTCGGACAGTTCCGTCTCCGCCGGCGTGCCCGGCCAGGACATGGCGCTGTACATGAATTCGGTTTCCAGGGGCATCGGCGAATGCAGACGGAAATCGGCGGTGTGCATCACCCCGGCATGGCTGGAGTGCGCGTAGTGCAGCCCGTACAGCCAGTTCTGCCGGGACGGTTCCATGATCACGCTGTAACTCAGGGGCTGCCCCTGCACGGCCACGTCCGCCGGTCGCTGCTGGTCCGCCGGCACCTGGTAGTACCCCAGGGTGGTCCAGGTGCCCTGCTTCAACTGGCTGAACACCAGGCCGCGCCAGTACAGTTCAGACTGCGGCGGGATGTCGCCGTCGAAGCGCACGCGAAACGCCACCTCGTCGGACTGGCTGAGGCGGGCGACGTCACCCGGGCGCATGAAATCGCTCATGCCGGTTTTGCCCGCCTGGCTCTTGATCGGCACCGTCCACAGGGGGCCCACGCGCGGGAAGAGGAAAAACAGCACGATCATCAGCGGCAGCGCCTGCAGCAACATCACCGACGCCAGGCGCAGCGCGCCGCGGTTGAAACGGTCCTCTCCCGGGCGGTGCAGCGCCACCAGGGCGGTGGTCACCAACAGCACGTTGAGCACCGAGTACAGGGTGATCAACAGGTCCTGGCTGAACAGGAATTCGGTAACACAGACGAAGTAGCCGAGAAACAGCAGCACGTAGGCGTCCTTGCGCTGCACCAGCTCGATGAGTTTCAGCGCGAAGGCGGTGAGCAACAGGGCCACGGTGGGCTCCAGCCCGATCAGTGAACCGTAACTGGCGTAGATGCCGCCGAAGCAGCTGATCGTCAGGGCGACCTTGACCCAGCGCCCGGGAAAGGACCAGCGGCCCCGGTGCACCAGGATCCGCCACAGCGCCGCGATGACGAATACGACCAGCACCCAGATGGGCAGCCGCAGCGCATGGGGCGCCACCAGGGTAAACAGGCAGATTATGATCCACACCAGGGCGTTGCGCGGTATTTGCTCCTGGCGATTCACGCGCCCGCCTCTTCCTTGCCGTACAGGGCCAGCGCACGCAGAACGCGCTCGCGGTGCCGGTCGCCGACATTCGGCTCGATCACCGTGCCGGGCAGGCGCAGGCCGTACTCCTCGTCACGCTCTTCCAGCTGCAGCGCCCAGTAGCACAGGTGGGACAGGCGCTGTTCCACGCCGACACCGGGAAACAGGTCCCAGTCCAGCCACACGCTGCGCTCGGCGTAGGCGGTGTACTGCTTGCTCTGCAAGCCCTGCCCCTTGGCCAGGCCCTTCCAGTGGATATGGCGCAGGGAATCGCCGCGCTGGTAGTCGCGGAAACCGAAAAAGTCATCGCTGCCGCTGATCGGCACGGCGGCCCCGTCCGGGGTGTCGGAGGCCAGCCCTGGCAGGTCCGGGGACGGCAGCGGGCGCGGGTAGACCAGCGCGTGCAGGTCCAGGTCCACCCAGGTCCAGCAGCGCAACAGGCCCAGTGGATAGGTGGATTCCAGCCGCAGCCGTCCCGGGCGAAACCAGCCGCGGTTGCCGACCGCCATGTGCAGTTGTACGCGGACCGCATCCTCGTCCACCAGGTTGATCAGCGCGTCGCTGCTGTCGGGCCAGCCCAGGTGCAGGGCGTAGTGCTCGCGCCGCTTGCCCCGCTCGACCAGCAGTTCGAACTCCGACTGCTGCCCCGGGAATGCCGGCTGCGCGCGCACCGCGCGAATGGTCAGCCCGGACAGGTTGGCGTAGGTATGCAGGGTGGCGACCACAAACAGCGTGGCCAGCATGAAGGTCAGCCCGTAGCTGAGATTGTTCTGGAAGTTGATCGCCGTCAGCAGCATGACCAGCAGGCAGACGCCGAAAAACAGGCCGACGCGACCGGGAAAAATGAAGATGCGCCGCTGGTCCAGGGTGACGGCGCGGGCCGGCGGAATACGCCGGTTGATCCACTGGCGAAAACGCCTGCGCAGGCGTTGCCGCAGCCCGCCCGCGTCCGACCTGATTGCCTGCACGACCATCGACGACGGCGATCAGGCGCCGATGACGTCCACGTTGCGCTGCAGCAGTTCCACCAGCGCCGTACCGTCGCCGGAGTACTCGCCGCTGGGCACCACCCGGTGGGAGGCCACGGCCGGCAGCACCGCCTGCACGTCCTCGGGCACCACGTGCCCGCGATTCTGCATCAGCGCCCAGGTCTTGGCGCAATCGAGCAGCGCCAGCGCACCGCGCGGCGACAGGCCGACCTCGAACTCCGGCGACTGGCGCGTGTAGGCGACCAGGCGCTGCAGGTAATCGAGCAGCGTGTCCGAGGCGTGCACTTCCCCGGCGCAGGCGCGGATGGCCTCGCGCTGCGCCGCGTCGATACACTGCGCCGGGGCGGCATCCGCGCCGCCACGGCCGTTGCGCCGCTCGAACATCTCGCGCTCGGCCCGCGGGTGCGGGTAACCCAGTTCCAGCCGCATGAGGAAGCGGTCGAGCTGGGATTCCGGCAACGGGTAGGTGCCGGACTGGTGTACCGGGTTCTGCGTGGCGATGACGAAAAACGGCTCCGGCAGCGGGCGCGTTTCGCCCTCTACGGTGACCTGCCCCTCGGCCATCGCCTCCAGCAGCGCGCTCTGGGTGCGCGGCGTGGTGCGGTTGATCTCGTCGGCCAGCAGCAACTGGGTGAAGATGGGACCGGGATGAAAGGTAAACGAGGCGTCGCTGGCGTCGTACACCGACACACCCAGGATGTCCGCGGGCAGCAGGTCACTGGTAAACTGCACCCGTTTCCAGGAGAGGCCCAGCACCGCGGCCAGCGCGTGGGACAGGGTGGTCTTGCCCATGCCCGGCAGGTCCTCGATCAGCAGGTGGCCGCGCGCGAACAGGCAGCATAGCGCCAGGCGAATCTGCGTCTCCTTGCCCAGCAGGATCCTGCCCACCTCGGCCACCGCCGCGTCGATAGCTCCCTGCAGGTTGTCCCCCCGGCCCGGGCCGTCGCCGGCGGCTTTATCGCCGGGTCTCAATGCCTGTCTGATGTTCATCGCGCCGCGCATCCCTCGTTGTCACTCAGCGTCCCCAGGCCGGCGAGCGCGCCACGGCTCCCCTACCCCGGCGCGCCCGTGGCGTGCGGCTGCCTCGCCCGCACCACGACCACTGCCCACAGTGTATAGTTGCCGCACAGCGCTGAGCCACGAGAAGTTGCAAAAAAGCCAAAAAAAGCGTCGATTACGCACCATCGTGCCGCCCCGGGCGCCGGCCAGCACCCGTGAGCAGCGCGTCTTCAGCTCGATCGCCGCCCTGCCTCCCGTGTAGCCGTTCAGGCGGACAGGGCGTCGAATCCCCGCGCCAGGTCGGCCTTGATATCCTCGACGTCCTCCAGCCCCACCGCCACACGCACCAGGCCGTCGGCAATGCCGGACTGCTCGCGCTGCGCCGGGCTCAGGCGGCTGTGGGTGGTCGTCGCCGGGTGCACGATCGTGCTCTTGGCGTCCCCCAGGTTGGCGGTCAGCGAGAGCATGCGCGTGCCGTCGATAAAGCGCCAGGCCCCGGGCTGCCCGCCCCCGAGGCGAAAGGACAGGACGCCGCCGAAGGCGCGCTGCTGGCGCGCCGCCAGCGCGTGCCCGGGGTGGTCCTCCAGGCCCGAGTAGTACACCTGCTCGACCAGGGGCTGCTCGCGCAACCAGCGCGCCAGCGCCAGGGCGTTGGCGCTATGTGCCTCCATGCGCAGGCGCAGCGTCTCCAGCCCCTTGAGGAACACCCAGGCGTTGAACGCGCTCATGGTGGGGCCGCAGGTGCGCAGGAAGGTCTGCACCTCGTCCATGTGCCTGGCCTCACCCAGGGCGACGCCGCCGACGCAACGCCCCTGCCCGTCCAGGTACTTGGTCGCCGAGTGCACGACAATATCCGCGCCGAGCTCCAGGGGCCGCTGCAGGGCCGGCGTACAGAAGCAGTTGTCCACCACCAGCAGTGCGCCGCTGTCCCGCGCCAGCTGCGCCAGGGCGGCGATGTCCGCCACCTCGCACAGGGGGTTGGAGGGCGTTTCCAGGAACAGCATGGCGGTCGTGGGACGCAGCGCGTCGCGCCAGCCCTGGGTGTCCAGCAGCGGCACGAAGCTCACCTCGATACCGAATTTCGCCAGGTACTTGCCGAACAGGTTCACCGTGGTGCCGAACACGTCGCGGGAACAGATCACGTGGTCGCCGGACTTGAGCAGCGCCATGGCCACGCTGAGAATCGCCGCCATGCCCGAGGCGGTACCCACCGCCGCCTCGGCGCCTTCCAGCGCCGCCATGCGCTCCTCGAAGGAACGCACGGTGGGATTGGTGTAACGCGAGTAGACGTTGCCCGGCTCGTCGCCAGAGAAGCGCGCCGCGGCCTGCGCCGCGTCGTCGAACACGTAGCTGGAGGTGAGAAAGATGGGCTCGGCATGCTCGCCCTCACCGGTGCGGTGTATACCGCCCCGTATCGCCAGGGTGTCGATGTGCGCCCCGGCCAGGGGATCGTCCTTGTCGTCAGTCATAAGTAGTCGTCAGGCGTCGTTGTGCAGGCCGACCACGGCGCCTTCGGCCTGCAACTGCGCTCTCCTTTCCGTTTGCGCCGTATCGTTGCGCAGCTGCTCGACACGATCAAGATAATTCTGGTCGACGTCGCCGGTGATGTACTCGCCGCAGAACACCGAACAGTCGAAGCCGTCGACCTCCGGATTGCCCTCGCGGGAGCACTCGATCAGGTCCTCGAGATCCTGGTAAACAAGCCAGTCCGCACCGATCAGTTCACAAACCTCCTCCACACTGCGGCCATGGGCGATCAGTTCCGAGGCCGAGGGCATGTCGATGCCGTAGACGTTGGGGTAGCGCACCGGCGGCGCCGCCGAGGCGAAATAGACGTTCGCCGCACCGGCCTCGCGGGCCATCTCGATGATCTGCCGGCAGGTGGTTCCGCGCACGATGGAGTCGTCCACCAGCATCACGCTCTTGCCGGAAAACTCCAGCGGCACCGGGTTGAGCTTTTGTTTCACCGACTTCCTGCGCGCGCTCTGCCCGGGCATGATGAAGGTGCGCCCGATGTAGCGGTTTTTCATCAGCCCCTCGCGGAACTTGACGCCCAGTTCGTGGGCGATGGACTGGGCGGCGATGCGACTGGTGTCGGGAATGGGGATCACCACGTCGATTTCCAGGTCCGGGCGCAGGCGGCGGATCTTGCGCGCCAGCGCCTCGCCCTGGCGCATGCGCGTCTTGTACACCGAGATCCCGTCCATCAGCGAGTCCGGTCGCGCAAAATAAACGTGTTCGAAGATACACGGCAGGAGTTTCGGCTGCTGTGCGCACTGGCGCCGGTGCAGGCGGCCCTCCTGGTCGATAAAAATGGCCTCGCCGGGCGCCACGTCACCGAGCAGCGAGAAGCCCAGCACGTCCAGGGCGACACTCTCCGAGGCGATCATGTACTCGGTGCCCCCGGCCCCCTCGCGGGTGCCGATCACCAGCGGGCGGATGCCCTGGGGGTCGCGAAAACCGATAATCCCGTAGTTCACCAGCAGGCCGACCGCGGCGTAACCGCCGCGGCAGCGCCGGTGCACCGCCTCCACCGCACGAAAGATATCGTCGGGCTGTGGACTGAGCTTGCCCAGTATCTGCAACTCGTGGGCAAAAACGTTGAGCAGCACCTCGGAATCCGAGTCGGTGTTCAGGTGACGCAGGTCATCCTGGAACAGCTCGCGGGTGAGCTGCTCGGAATTGGTCAGGTTGCCGTTGTGCGCCAGCGCGATACCGTAGGGGGAGTTGACATAAAATGGCTGGGCCAGCGCCGTGCCGGAACTGCCCGCGGTGGGATAGCGCACATGGCCGATACCCATGTTGCCGGTCAGCCGCTGCATGTGCTGCTGGCGGAACACATCGCGTACCAGGCCCTCGCTCTTGCGCTGGCTGAAGCGCCCGCCGGCACAGGTAACGATACCGGCGGCGTCCTGGCCACGGTGTTGCAATACGGTGAGTGCGTCGTAGATATCCGGCGCCACGTCCGACTTCCCCACCACTCCAACAAGACCACACATCCAGTCGAATCCTCGCTTCCGTCAGGGCCGCAGGCCGGGGCCCAGGTCCTCGCCCAAATTGTTGAATACCCTCTGCACCCAGTTCACCAGCATATCAATATGCGGCATCAACTGGGACTCGTGCAGCCACTGCAGGTTCTGTGGCGGCGCCAGCTGGCGCAGCAGATAGGCCGCCACCAGCACCAGGATCACCCCGCGCGCGAAGCCGAAGACCGTGCCCAGCAAGCGGTCCAGCAGGGACAGGCCGGTGGCCTTGACTACCTGCCTGGCCAGCCTGGCGAGCAGGCCCGCCACCACCAGCGTGCCGGCGAACAGTATGGCGAAAGCCACCACGTAGCGCCCGGTAATATTGTCGATGGCCGAGGCCAGCAACGTCGAAAACTGCGCGGCGAACATATTGGCGATGACGAACGCCTCCACCCAGCCGGCCAGTGAAATCGCCTCGCGCGTAAAACCGCGCCACAGGCTCAACAGGATGGACAGGCCGAGCACGACGACGATGAGCCAGTCCACCGCGTTGAACTGTGTCCAGTCGATCACCACGACCGAAAGCCTGTTCCCCGGCGCATCAGGGCACGTACCGCCGGATCATGGACTGCACACCGAAGCGCGCGTCGATGCCCGCCTGCAGCGACTCGAGCTTCGCGCGCTCGAACTTGGGACCGATGTAGACGCGATACAGGGTGCGACCGTTACTGGACACGTCGGACACGTAGGCCTTGTGCCCCATGTCCGTCAGTTGTGCGCGCAGGCCGGCCGCCTTGTCCCGGTTGCTGACACTGACCACCTGCAGGATATAGGCGACGGGCAATCCGTCCTCGTCCATCTGCAGCGGCGCCGGTGCCTGCTCGCGCAGGAGCGCCTGCTGCGCAGCGGGCTCGGCTGCCGGCGCCTCGACGGCGGGCTCGGGCGGTGGCGGGTCGTAGGCAGCGGGTTCCGCGACGTCCTCGACCTGTCGCTGCGCGACCACCGGGCGCGAGGCGCGCAGGCCCGCGGAATCCGGCGCCTCCACCGCCGCCGCCGACACCTCCGGCTGTGGCGGGATGGCGCGCTCCGGGGACACGTCACGCGCGGCCGGGTCGACGAAAATGATCGGCCAGAAAATCACCCCCAGCGCCACCAGGATCAGCGCGCCGACCAGGCGCTGCTTGAGCACCTCGTTCACGACAGGGCCTCGTGCGGGGCGCCGGCGCGTTCAAGCCGGGGTAACAGCGCGCCCACGGTGTAGAAGGAGCCGAACACCACCAGGCGATCGCCCGGTGCGGCGACACTGCGCGCGCGGGCGAGGGCCTGGCGCAGGTTGCGGCTCAGGCTGACCCGCTCCTCCCCCGCGGCATGGAGCAGGCGCGCGATATCCGCGGCGCGGGCCGCCCGCGCGACGTCCGGCTGGTCCCCCAGGAACCAGGCGTGGAACGAGCCCGCCGCGGCGGCCACCATGCCCTCCAAGTCCTTATCCTCCATTGCGGAAAAAACCGCTATTGTCTTACCTGCACAGGAAGTTGCATTCAGATACTCAAGTAACTTGTCAACTGCCGCGGGATTGTGCGCCACATCCACCACGTAGTCCAGGCCATCCCGCTGCAGCGCCTGGCGCCTGCCTGGCAGCCGCACGCCCTGTAATACCCCGGCGAGCGCCGTATCGTCCGCCGCGCATCCCAGCAACGCGGCGGCCTGCAGGGCTCCGCACACGTTCGCCGGCAGCAGCGGGCCATCGGCCAGGGGGCCGATGTCACGCCGCTCGCCGTCCTGCTGCAGCCAGCCGCGCCAGCGACCCTCGCCCACCGCGACACCAAAGTCCTCGCCCAGGTACAGCGCCGGACTCGCGCCCAGTTGCGCCACACGCCCGCGCAGGGACGCCGGCGGCTCGGGGTCGGCGATCACGGCTGCCCTCTCCGGACGCAGGATGCCGGCCTTTTCCAGGGCGATCTGTTCGCGCGTGCTGCCCAGCCAGTCCTGGTGGTCCAGGGCGATGGCAGTGATCACGGCGACGTCGGCATCGACGATATTCACCGCGTCCAGGCGGCCGCCCAGCCCCACCTCCAGCACCACCAGGTCCGCTGCGTGGCGGCGGAATACGCACAGCGCCGCCAGCGCGGAAAACTCGAAATAGGTCAGGGATGTCTCGCCCCGGGCTGCGTCGATGGCGGCGAAGGCCTGTACGATGTCAGCGTCGGCCGCCTCTGCGCCGTCGACGCGAATGCGTTCATTGAAGCGCTGCAGGTGCGGCGAGGTGAACGCGCCCACACGGCGCCCCGCCGCCAGCGCCAGGGCCTCGAGCACCGCCACGGTAGAGCCCTTGCCATTGGTGCCCGCCACGGTGACCACCGGGCACGGCAGGGGCAGCAGGTCCAGGGCCCGGGCGACGGCGGCGACCCGTTCCAGGCCGAGGTCCACCTGCGTCGGGTGCAGCCCCTCCAGCCTGTGCAGCCACTGCGCCAGGGTGGAACTAGTCATCGACCTCCGGTTGCGCTGGCGCCGCCTCCTCCGCGCCGGGCTCGTCGACCTCCGCGGCCGCGGGAACGTCCGGCAGGCCGGTCAGTTTGGCCAGCAGCCGCCCGATGGTGTCACGCAGTTCCACGCGGTGCACGATCATGTCGATGGCGCCGTGCTCGAGCAGGAACTCGCTGCGCTGGAAGCCCTTGGGCAGCTTCTGGCGAATGGTCTGCTCGATGATGTTCGGCCCGGCGAAGCCGGCCCGCGCGTCCGGCTCGGCGATGTTGATATCACCCAGCAGGGCCAGCGATGCCGACACGCCGCCGTAGATCGGGTCGGTCATCACCGAGATATAGGGTACGCCGGCCAGCTTCATGCGCTCCAGCACCGCGCTGGTCTTGGCCATCTGCATCAGCGAGATCAGCGCCTCCTGCATGCGCGCGCCGCCGGAGGCGGCAAAACACACCAGGGGGATGCGCTCGGCGAGGGCCAGTTGCGCCGCACGGGTGAACTTCTCACCCACCGCGTAGCCCATGGAGCCGCCGTGAAACTCGAACTCGAAGGCCAGGGCGACCAGCGGCTGTTCGTGCAGCGTGCCGCGCATGGCGATCAGCGCATCCTTCTCGCCGGTGCTTTTTTGCGCCGAGGAGAGACGATCGCGATAGCGCTTCTTGTCCTTGAACTTGAGGCGATCGACGGGCTCGATGTCGGTGAGGATTTCCTCGCCGCTGTCCTCGTCGAGAAAGCTGGCCAGGCGGCGGCGCGCGCCCAGGCGCATGTGGTGGTCACACTTGGGGCAGACATCGAGGTTGCGCTCGACGTCGGGACGGTACAGCACCGCGTCGCACTTGACGCACTTCTTCCACAGGCCCTCGGGTACGCTGCTGGAACTTTCGCCCTCTGTATCCCTGCGCACACCGGACGGCAAAATCTTGTCAATCCAGCTCATGGAATCGTCCCACCCCCTCTTCGGTGAGCCATTATAAACCCGGCCCGCGCCACTAGGAAGCTGGCTGGTCGATACCGCGACGAATTCCACCTACCAGCTCGGCGGCGGCATGCCGCGCGGCGCCGCCGTCACCGCGCTCGCCGTAGGCGCCGACAATCGCGTCGACCAGGGCGCTGCCGACGACCACGCCGTCCGCCTCGGCGGCGACCCGGCGCGCCGAATCCGCGTCCTTGATGCCGAACCCCACCGCCACCGGCAGCGTGCAGTGTTCGCGGATAATCCCGACGTGTCGCGCCACGTCCTGGGTGTCGAGGTGGCCGGCGCCAGTGACGCCCTTGAGCGAGACGTAGTAGATGAAACCGCTGGCCTCGGCGACGATGCGCTCGATACGCTGCTCGGGTGTGGTCGGTGCGACCAGGAAGATATTGTCCATGCCCACCCGGCGCAGCTCGGCGTTGAGGCCTGCGACCTCCTCCGGCGGCACGTCCACGGTGAGCAGCGCGTCCACGCCCGCCGCACTGGCCGCGTCGGCGAAGGCGGCGTGGCCCATGTGCTCAACCGGGTTGGCGTAACCCATCAGCAACAGTGGCGTGTCGCTGTCGTCGCGGCGGAACTCCCGCACCATCTCCAGCACCCGGGTCAGGGACACGTCGTGGGCCAGGGCGCGTTCATGCCCGAGCTGGATGACCGGCCCCTCGGACATGGGATCGGAAAACGGCACGCCCAACTCGATGATGTCGGCGCCGCTGGCGACCAGTTCGTGCAGCAGCGGCACCGTCAGCGCCGGGTGCGGATCGCCGGCGACCACATAGGTCAACAGGGCCTTGCGGCCCTGCTGTGACAATGCCTGGAAACGTTGTGCTATTCGACTCACTGTCCGAACCCCGTTCAGAAGCTGATGCCGTCGATCTCTGCGACGGTATGGATATCCTTGTCGCCCCTGCCGGAGAGGTTGACGACGATGAACTGCTCGGACGTCATCTGCGCCGCCAGGCGCGCCGCGTAGGCCAGTGCGTGGCTGCTCTCCAGCGCCGGCATGATGCCCTCGACCCGGGTCAGCGTGTGAAACGCCGCCAGCGCCTCGTCGTCGTTGGCGACCACGTAGTTGACCCGGCCGATGTCCTTGAGCCAGGCGTGTTCCGGCCCGACCCCGGGATAATCCAGGCCCGCCGAGATGGAGTGCGTATGCATGATCTGGCCGTTGTCATCCTGCATCAGGTAGGTGCGATTGCCGTGCAACACCCCCGGGGTACCGGCATTGAGCGGCGCCGCATGTTGCGCCGTTGCGATACCGTGACCGCCGGCCTCGACGCCGTACATGGCCACTGATTCGTCGCCCAGGAAGGGGTGGAACAGGCCGATGGCATTGGAGCCGCCGCCGACGCAGGCGACCAGGGCATCCGGCAGTCTGCCCGCCTGCTGCAGGCACTGGGCCCGCGCTTCGCGCCCGATGACGCACTGGAAATCGCGCACCAGCAGCGGATAGGGGTGCGGGCCCGCGACCGTGCCTATGATGTAGAAGGTGTCGTCGACGTGCGTGACCCAGTCGCGCATCGCCTCGTTCATGGCGTCCTTCAGGGTGCGCGAGCCGGACGTGACCGGGATGACCTCCGCGCCCAGCAGTTTCATGCGGTACACGTTCAGCGCCTGGCGCCGCACGTCCTCCTCGCCCATGAACACGTGGCACTCCAGGCCCAGGCGCGCGGCGATGGTGGCCGTGGCCACGCCGTGCTGCCCGGCCCCGGTCTCGGCGATCACACGGCGCTTGCCCATGTGCTTGGCCAGCAGCGCCTGGCCCACGGTGTTGTTCACCTTGTGCGCGCCGGTGTGGTTAAGGTCCTCGCGCTTGAGGAAGATGCGTGCGCCACCGATGTCGTCGGACCAGCGCCGCGCCTCGTACAGGGGCGACGGGCGCCCGACGTAATGCGCCAGGTCCTCGTCCAGTTCGCGCTGGAACTGTGAATCCGCGGAGAGTTCGCGGTACACGCTCTCCAGTTCCGCCAGCGCAGACATCAGGGTCTCCGCGACGTACTTGCCACCGTAGGCGCCGAAACGACCATCGGCGTCCGGAACCATGGCAAACACGCTGTCATCCGTCTTACTCGTCATCCTGCCTCTGCCTCATTGTCTCATCGGCCGCACGCACCGCGGCGACAAACTGCCCTATGGCGCGCGCATCCTTCAGCCCGGGCGAACGTTCCACGCCACTGCTCACGTCCACGGCCGCCGGCCGCAGCCCGAGAATCGCCGCACCGACATTGTCTGCGTCGAGCCCGCCGGCCAACACCAGCGGACGCGGCAGGCGCGCCGGCGCCAGCGACCAGTCGAAGGTGCGCCCGGTCCCCCCGGGGACACCCTCCTGCCAGCTGTCCAGCAACAGGGCCCGGGCCGCGCGGTAGCGTTCGGCGTCGGCCTCGAGCCGGGCGCCCGGGCGCACGTGCAGGGCCTTCACCCAGGGGCGCTCGAATTGCGCGCAGTACTCCGGGCTCTCACTACCCTGGAACTGCAGCACATCCAGGGGTACGTCGCGCAGCGTCTGGCGGACCACCGCGGCGTCCGCGTCCACGAACAGGCCGACCAGCGTGACAAAGGGCGCCACCGCGTCCGCGACCTGCACGGCACGCTGACAACTGAGATTGCGCGGACTGGGTTCGTAGAACACCATGCCGATGGCGTCCGCACCGGCATCGGCCGCCGCGCGCGCATCCTCTTCCCGGGTAATGCCGCATATCTTGATGCGCGTGGCGGTCATGTCGTCGGTACTGCGAAAAATGAGGGGCGCATTCTAGCAGATCACGCTTCCTGGTGTCTGTAGAACGCCGCGCTCAGGCCGGCGGCCGGCCGACCAGCGTCGGGCCGTAGGGCGTCTGCGGCAGGCCGTAAGTACCGGGGTAGCTGACATCCACGAGGTACAGGCCACAGGGGGGCGCCGTGTCGGCCCCGAGGCTGCGATCCCCACTGGCGAGCAGGCGCGCCACCCACCCGGGGTCCCGGCGCCCGTCCCCCACGGCCAGCAGCGCGCCGGCGATATTGCGCACCATGTGGTGCAGGAAGGCGTTGGCGCGTATATCGATGACCACCAGTTCGTCCCGGCGCCAGACCTGCACCTCCTGCACCTCCCGCCAGGGAGTATGCGACTGGCAGGCCGCCGCTCGGAAGGCGCTGAAGTCCTGCTCGCCCGGCAGGCAGGCGGCGCCCTCGGCCATGGCGGCCTCCGCCAGGGGACGCCGGTGCCAGGCGACGCGACCCTGCAGCAGCGCCGGGCGCACCGCCGCGTTGGCGATGACGTAGCGGTAGCGCCGCGCGGTCGCGCTGAAGCGTGCGTGAAAATCTGCGGCGACAGGCTGCGCCCAGTGCAGGCGCACGTCCAGCGGCAGGTTCGCGTTCGCGCCGACCACCCAGGCCTTGGCGCTGCGCGTGACCGGCGCATCGAAATGCACCACCTGGGCGTGGGCGTGCACACCCGTGTCGGTGCGCCCGGCGCAGTGGGTACGCACGGGCTGCGCCGCCACCTGCGCCAGCGCTGCCTCCAGGGTGTCCTGCACCGTGGCGACGTCGCCGGGCTGGGACTGCCAGCCACAGTAGCGCCCGCCGTCGTACTCGACGCGACAGGCGATGCGAGTGCCGGCGGGAATCGGTTCGGTTGAAAAGAGACCGCTAGCCAATGCGGTCTAGCAGCGATTGCGCCTCTGCCTTGAGTTCGTCACTGCCCTCGGCGACGACTTCCGCGAGAATCTGCCGCGCGCCGTCTTCATCGCCCATGTCGAGGTAGGCCCGGGCCAGGTCCAGCTTGGTGGACATGCCGTTGGCGTCCTCGGCGATGACCAGTTCCTCATCCTCGTCATCGGCCGGCGCCTCGCCCTCGAAGTCCGCGGACAGGTCCAGCTCTTCCTCGTCTTCGGCCGTGGTGTCGCTCTCGATTTCCAGGCCGCTGAACTCGGTTTCCAGGTCTTCGCTGCTGTCTTCCATCAGCTCCAGCGGGTTGGGCGTCAGCCCGGGGCTGTCCTGCGCGCTGACTGCGGTATCCGGCTCCGCGGGAGCAGGCTCCGCCTCTACTTGCGCATCGACCACGGCCGCGTCCAGCCCGGCCAGCAGTTCCTCGCCACGCGCGATGCTGTCGGCGTCGCCGCTGGCGCGAATATGATCCAGTTCTTGCTGCGCCGCCGGGCGGTTGTTCAGCTCGGTGTGGATTTCCAGCAGCTTGAGACGGTAGACCGGGTTGTCGGGCTCCGAGGCCAGGGCGTTGTTGAGCAGGTCTATGGCCTGCTGGTGACGCCCGTAGGCGATATAGATGTCCGCCTCGGCCAGCGCGTCCGCCGCCTCGACGTCGGAGGCGTAAGCGTCGTGCTTGCGCTCGCCGTAGCCGCGGCTGTCGCGAACCGGGGTCTCGGCGGGCTCTGCGGGCTCCGCCGCAACGACCGCCTCGCGCTCAACCGCGATATCCGGTTCACGCAACTGCACGTCGGAGAACACGTCGTCCTCCACGCCCTCGTCGCCATCGTCCCCGGCACTGCGACGGCGTGCGACAAACAGGCCGACAAGGCCCAGCAGCACGGCGCCGACGATGTACCACAGGTAATCCATGATGCCGCCGGAGGCTTGCACGTCCTTGCCCGGGGCGGGCCTGGGCGCCGGCGCGGCGACCGCCTCCGGCTCGGCCATCGCTTCGGCCTCTGCCTCGGCTTCCACCTCCGCGTCCTCGACAGCGACCGCCTCCTGGGTGACCTCCGGTGGCGTGGCCAGGGCCTCGCCGGGTTCCGGCATCAGGTCGCTTTCGCTACTCGCCTCGCCCACATCGGCGCCGCTGTCCTGTTCGGCCAGGGCGCTCTGCAGAGCGGCGATCTGGTCGTCCTTGAGGTCGACGATGCGTTGCAGGGTTTCCACCTGCTGTTCCAGGGAGGCGAGACGGCCGGCCGCGTCTTCGAGTTCACGCGAGGTCGCTGCCAGGTCGTCCTGTACCGCCGCCCCGGCGCGGTGCTGCTGGGCGGCGCCCGCTTCGGCCGTGGCGGAGGGGGCCTCTTCAGGGTCCGCGGAAATGCGCAGTGACGGCCCGCTCCCGGCCACGCGTTCGGTGTCGCGACCCTCGCGCCAGGCGGCGTTCTGCTCCCGGACTTCGGCCAGCGCCGTGGCCAGGTCGGCAGAGCTGATGTCATCCGACGAGGGCAGGTAAACGATGTAGCCGGCTTTCACGCGGTTGATGTTGTTGTCGATAAACGCGTCGGGATTGAGACGCTGGATATCCAGCATCGTCTGGTGCACGGAGGCGCCCTGGGGTTTCGCCTTGGAAGCGATTTCCCACAGCGTATCGTCGCGCGCTATCATGTAACGGCTGCCGGGACGGGGCGCGTCCGCCGCCGCGGCGTTGAAATCGCGCGCGGGCATCTCGCCCGGTTCGAGATCGGACTTGCGTATATCGACGCGGGTGCCGCTACCAGCCCCTTCTTCTACCTTTTTTTTTGTGGGTGCGGGGATGCCCTCGACCTGCTCCACACGCTCGCTGGCGGACACCACGGGGGTCGCCTCGGCGAATGCGGGGGGATCGATCAGCACGGTGTATTCGCGCAACAGGCGACCCGAGGGCCAGCGCGCCTCGACAATGAAATCGAGGTAGGGTTCCAGCACAGGATCGTCAGTGCGCATGAGGATGCGCGGACGACCGCCGTCCCCCACGACCACCTCGAACTGGATGCTGGTGAGAAAGAACGTGCGTTCCAGCCCGAGGCGCTTGAAATCCTCGCGTGTGCCCAGGCGAATGCGAATCTCGTCCTCGTGCAGGCCGTCGATATTGAGCAGATCTACACTGGCTTCGAGGGGCTCGTTGAGATTCGATTCCAGTTTCAGTTCGCCCAGGCCGAGCGCCAGCGCAGAACTGGCCTGCAGGCAACCCAGCGAGAAAACCACGGCAGCAAACTTACGTCCCATACCCGCCCCTTATTATTTTCTCCCCGACATCGCGGCCGCCCTCCCCTGGGCGCGACCCGTATCCGGGAAAACTTGTGCGCAACACGCCGCTTTCATGCCCCGGCGAACGCGCTGCATTTCCCCTCGGCAACTGCGGAAGCGACCCCGTTCGTGCGCTTGCAACTACCCCAATAACACCCCAAGTATCAAGGAACTAGGGGTATTAATCAAGGTAAGTCGAGACCAAGCTCTCGGCAATTTGCACACTATTGAGGGCCGCCCCCTTGCGCACATTGTCGGCGACAATCCACAGGTCCAGCCCCCGCGGATGGGAGATATCCTCGCGGATGCGCCCGACATAGACCGGGTCCGTGCCGGCGGAATCGCCGACCGCGGTCGGGTAGCCGCCGTCCTTGTGCTCGTCCATGACGCTGACACCGGGGGCGCGCTCCAGCAGGGCCCGCGCCTCGGCGGCGCTGAGCTTGTCCACGGTCTCGATGTGCACCGCCTCGGAGTGGCCGTAGAACACCGGGATGCGCACGCAGGTCGGATTGACCTGGATGCTCTGGTCGCCAAAGATCTTGCGCGTCTCCCACACCATCTTCATCTCTTCGCGGGTGTAACCGTTGTCCTGGAAGGTGTCGATATGCGGCAGCGCGTTGAAGGCGATCTGCTTCGGGTAGACCTCGCACCTTGCCTCCTGGCCGTTGAGCAGGCGCGCGGTCTGCCCGGCGAGTTCCTCGATCGCCTCCTTGCCGGTGCCGGAGACCGCCTGGTAGGTGGCCACGTTGATGCGTTCGATGCCCACGGCATCGTAGATCGGCTTCAACGCCACCAGCATCTGGATGGTGGAGCAGTTCGGGTTGGCGATGATGTTGCGCGTGGCGTAGCCCGCCAACGCCTCGGGGTTCACCTCGGGAACGACCAGGGGTATGTCGTCGTCGCGGCGGAAGTGCGAGGTATTGTCGATTACCACGCAACCGGCGGCGGCCGCCCGCGGCGCATACTCCGCCGAGATGCTGCCGCCAGCGGAGAACAGGCCGATCTGCGCCTGGGAAAAGTCGAACTGCGCCAGGTCGCCCACGGTGACCGACTTGCCGTGAAAGCGCACGGTCTTGCCCGCGGAACGGCTGCTCGCCAGCGGATAGAGATTGCGCACGGGAAAACCGCGCTCCTCGAGAATGGCGATCATGACCTCGCCCACCGCGCCGGTGGCGCCGACGACGGCGACGTCGTACTCGTTACTCATGGCTGTGTCCTTGTCCTGTTCGCTGGGTCGCCAGGCGACCCGTGAAAACCTGTTGTCGTCGCGTCTTTTGTCGCGGCTACTTAAGTGTGCCGAACAACCAGGGCGACTGCTCCTGCCAGCGCGACTCGAAGGCGCGAATTGCGTCGGCGCTTTCCAGGGTGAGGCCGATATCGTCCAGCCCGTTGATCAGGCAGTGCTTGCGGAAGGCGTCGACCTCGAAGGGGATCTCCTCGCCCTCCGGCGTCACCACCACCTGGCGCTCCAGGTCGACAGTCAGCGTGTAGCCCTCGTTGGCGTACATCTGCTGGAACAGCCGGTCGACGATTGCCGCGTCCAGTTCAATCGGCAGGATGCCGTTCTTGAAGCAGTTGTTGTAGAAGATATCCGCAAAGCTGGGCGCGATGAGACAGCGAAAGCCGTAGTCTTCCAGCGCCCAGGGCGCGTGTTCGCGACTGGAACCGCAACCGAAGTTCTCGCGCGCCAGCAGCACGGACGCTCCCTGGTAGCGCGGCTGGTTGAGCGCGAAGTCCTCGTTCACGGGCCGCCCGCTGCAATCCTGCCCGGGCTCACCCTGGTCCAGGTAGCGCAACTCGTCGAACAGGTTCGGTCCGAAGCCGGAGCGCTTGATGGACTTCAGGAACTGTTTCGGGATGATCAGGTCCGTGTCGACGTTGGCGCGGTCCATCGGCGCTGCGAGACCCTGCAGTACGGTAAAGCTTCTCATTGTCCTGCCTCCTGCCAGTCGCGTACATCGACGAAGTGACCCGTCACCGCTGCCGCGGCGGCCATCGCCGGGCTCACCAGGTGGGTGCGCCCGCCGAAGCCCTGGCGCCCCTCGAAGTTGCGGTTGGAGGTAGACGCGCAGTGTTCGCCGCTGCCGAGCTTGTCCGAATTCATCGCCAGGCACATGGAACAGCCGGGTTCGCGCCACTCCAGTCCCGCCGCGGTGAACACCTTGTCCAGGCCCTCGGCCTCGGCCTGCTCCTTCACCTCACCCGAACCGGGCACGACCATGGCCAGCTTGATGCTGTCCGCGACGCGCCGCCCCCTGACCACCGCCGCGGCGGCGCGCAGGTCCTCGATGCGTGAATTGGTGCAGGAACCGATGAATACCTTGTCCAGTTTGATGCCGGTGATCGGCATGCCCGGCTCCAGCCCCATGTACTGCAGCGCGCGCTCGATCGCCTCGCGCCGCGCGGCGCTTTCCGCCGCCGCCGGATCGGGGATGACCCCGTCCACCGGCAGCACCATTTCCGGCGAGGTGCCCCAGGTCACCTGCGGGCGGATATCCTCGCCGCGCAGTTCCACCACGCGGTCGAACTGCGCGTCGTCGTCGCTGTGCAGGTCGCGCCAGGCTTCGACGGCGCGCTCCCACATCTCGCCCTTGGGCGCGTAGGTGCGGCCGCGCACGTAGTCGATCGTCTTGTCATCGCAGGCGATCATCCCGGCGCGGGCACCGGCCTCGATGGCCATGTTGCACACCGTCATGCGACCCTCCATGCTCAGCGCGCGAATCACCTCGCCGCCGAACTCGATAGCGTAGCCGGTGCCGCCGGCGGTGCCGATCTTGCCGATGATGGCCAGCACCACGTCCTTGGCGGTGACGCCGGACAGCAGGCTGCCGTCGACGCGCACCAGCATGTTCTTCATTTTCTGCTGCACCAGGCACTGGGTGGCCATGACGTGCTCCACCTCGGAGGTGCCGATGCCGTGCGCCAGGGCGCCGAGCGCACCGTGGGTGGAGGTGTGCGAATCGCCACAGACGATGGTCATGCCCGGCAGTGTGGCGCCCTGCTCCGGCCCCACCACGTGCACGATACCCTGGCGCTGGTCGTTGATCTCGAATTCCATGATGTCGAAATCGCGGCAGTTGTCGTCCAGGGTCTGCACCTGCAGGCGCGAGACCGGATCGACGATGCCGGCGATGCCGCCGACGCGCTCGTCGCGCAGCGTCGGCACGTTGTGATCGGGCACCGCCAGGTTGGCGTCGACGCGCCACGGCTTGCGCCCGGCCAGGCGCAGGCCCTCGAACGCCTGGGGCGAGGTGACCTCGTGAATCAACTGGCGGTCGATGTAGATCAACGCGCTGCCGTCGTCGCGCTGTTCCACCAGGTGGTTCTGCCACAGCTTGTCATACAGTGTCTGTCCGCTCATCGGAGCACCTCTTGGTAGTTTTGCCGGGAAACCGTTGCGCCCGGGAATCGATACGCCCGGCGTCTGTCAGGCCGGGAAATCGTCGCCTGGGGCCGCCTCACCCGGCCCCGATCAGGCGCGAATTATGGGCTTGCAGATTGGATAACGCAAATTTATTATTTTCATCTATCGAATTCCTATTTGGAATACTGCAATGGAAACACAGAACCTGCGCGCCTTCGTCCTGGTGGCGCAAACCGGCTCTTTCTCCCTCGCCGCCCAGCGCCTGCACCTGACCCAGCCGGCGGTCAGCAAGCGCGTGGCGCAACTGGAGGAGCAGCTGGGCGCCGTGCTGTTCGACCGCATCGGGCGCCACGTCAGCCTCACCGAGGCGGGCCAGGCGCTGCTGCCCCATGCACGGGCGGTGGAGCAGGCGCTGGGCGCGGCGCAACAATCCGTGCTGGACCTGGCCGGCGAGGTCGCCGGCCGACTGCGCCTGGCGACCAGCCACCACGTCGGCCTGCACCGCCTGCCGCCGGTGCTCAGCCACTTCAGCCAGCACTACCCCGGCGTACAGATCGACATCGATTTCATGGACTCCGAGCAGGCCTACGACCTCACCCTGCGCGGGGAGGTGGAACTGGCGGTCATCACCCTGGCGCCCGATCCCCAGCCGAACATCATCGCGCGCCAGGTGTGGGCGGACCCGCTGGACTTCATGGCCCAGCCCGGTCACGAGCTGGCCGCGAGCGAGGCGCTGGACATCGCCACCCTCAGCGCCTTTCCCGCGGTGCTGCCGGGGCTGGGCACGTACACGGGGCGCATCGTCAAGGGCCTGTTCGACCGCGAGGGATTGCCGCTGCAGGTGGCGATCGCCACCAACTACCTGGAGACGATCCGTATGATGGCCGCGGTGGGCCTGGGCTGGACGGTGTTGCCGCGCAGCATGGCGGACGATTCGCTGGTGCCGCTGGCGGTGGAGGACGCGGCGCCGGCGCGCAGCCTGGGGGTGGTGCACCACGAGGGCCGCAGCCTGTCGCGCGCGGCGCGGGCCTTCATGGACACCCTGGACGCCCTCGCCGCGGCGACCTGAACGGCGCCTATCCCGGCGGGCTGCCCAGGGGACTGTCGCGACGGCCGGACTTGTCCACGCCGTCGTGCCCCGGCAGGTAGATGGTGCCGTTGAAGCGCGCGACGATCCCCCGCGCGCCGTCGTAGACAGTCCCGCTGGCGAAGCCGAAGCGCCGCTTCAGGCTGACCTGCTCGGCATCGCCCTGGATCCACTGTCCGCGCTGGGCGGCGGAGATGAAATCGACGGCGATGTTCAGCGTGGGATTGCCCGCGAGTACCCCGCAGGCGTGGTTGACGCCGGAGGCGGCCACGACGTCCGCCAGGGTCATCAACACCGCACCGTGACAGATGCCCATGGAGTTGCAGTGTTGCTCCTGCACCACCAGGCCGAAGCTGACACTGTCTCCCTCGACCCTGCGGTACAACGGCTGTAATACGTCGATAAAGCCAAACCCCTCGGGCACAATCTCGAAGCCCTCGGGGACAACCGCACTTTCCTGTTCACGCATTCATTGCTGCTCCTTGCTAGAAAATACCCATCGCCAGCCCGGCGGCAAGGGCCTGGCCCAGTTCACGCGCGGCGGCGCCGTGGTCCTGGCTGAACTCCCCGCGCAGGATCAGCGGCTCGGCCGCCGCCACCAGCGGGTAACCGGACAGGATGCGCTGCGCCTGGCGGACCGCATTGCGCCCGTCGTTGCCTGCGCTGACCAGCAGCGCGTAGGGGATGACCACGCCGTGCTCGATCGCCGGGTAGAAAGTACGGTCGAGAAAATCCTTCATGGCGCCACACAGGGCGCCGGAATTCTCCGCCGCCACCAGCACCACGCCGTCGGCGGCGACAAGATCGCGGGTACCGGCGTCCCAGGCGCGCAGCACCTGCACCTGCACACCCTCCTCCGCCACGGCGCCCTCCCGGGCCGCCATGGCCAGCCGCGCGCAGGTGCCGCTCTGGCTGTGATAAACGATCAACAGGGACTTCATCGCTACTGCCGTACTCCTTGCGCAGGCCGATTGGAACACAGGCGCGGCGCGCTGTCATGGGGCGCTTGGCACGGCGCGGCGCGGGTGCTGTAATAGCGGGCCGCCGCGATGGCGCGGCGCTGACAACGCGACGGGATACGACAATGGATACGATCAACCGGCAGTGGCTGCTGCGGGAGCGCCCGGTGGGCATGGTGGGGCCGGAACATTTCGAACAGGTGGAGTCGGCGCTGCCCGAACCCGACCTGGCGGCGGGACAGGTGCTGCAGAAAACCCTGGTGCTGAGTTTCGATCCGGCCATGCGCGGCTGGCTGATGGACGTGCCCAGCTACCTGCCACCGGTGGCCATCGGCGAACCCATGCGCGCCAGCGGCGTCTCCCAGGTGGTGCGCTCGGAGAATCCGGCGCTGCCGGTCGGCACGCTGACCCAGGGCCTCACCGGCTGGCAGGAGTACAGTATCGGCGACCCGGCCGGACTGGTCCCCCCCGCGGCCCTGCCCGAGGGCACACCGCCGAACCTCGCGCTGAGCGTATTCGGCAGCACCAGCCTGACCGCCTATTTCGGCCTGCTCGACGTGGGCCAGCCACAACCGGGAGAGACGGTGCTGGTATCCGGAGCCGCCGGCGCCACCGGCTCGGTGGCGGCACAGATCGCGCGTATCAAGGGCTGCCAGGTGGTGGGCATCGCCGGCGGCGAGGAGAAGTGCAACTGGCTGCGCGACGCCTGCAAACTGCACCAGGTCATCGACTACAAGAGCGAGGACCTGAACCGGCGCCTCGCGCTGGTGTGTCCGCAGGGCGTGGACGTGTTTTTTGACAACGTCGGTGGCGACACGCTGGAAGCCGCCCTGAACCACATGAACGATTTCGGCCGCATCGCCCTGTGTGGCGCCATCTCCGGCTACAACGACGAGCAGCCGCGGCCCGGGCCGCGCAACCTCATGCTGCTGACCACCCGGCGACTGCGCATGCAGGGCTTTATCGTGCTCGACTACCTGCAGCGCTCGGCCGAGGCCATCGACGCCCTCACCGGCTGGGTCATGGACGGTGAGATCGCCTGGCGCGAGGATGTACAGGAGGGGTTCGACAACATTCCGGCCACCCTGCAACGCCTGTTCAGCGGCGCCAATACCGGTAAACAACTGCTGAAACTCGCCGATCCGGCGTAGTTATACACAGTCGTATACACAGTGGTATGCACAGCCCGGCCTGTGGATAACTATGGGGATAGCGCGTCGCCAGGGTCGGGATATCCCCACCTCCACGCCGCAACAGGCGACCTGCCGCGGGTATGCGCTACCTGTGTTTGTAAGCCTAAATCAATGACTTAGAGTTTTTTTCCAGTGTTTTACACACCCCCCATGCATAAAAGTCTGTAAATAAAGGGGTGCAGCGCGCTATGTGGATAGAGTTTCCGCGTCGGAGTTGGCAGGCACTAACGCCCAACGCCTTGTTTCATCGCTAGTTTCCCAATTGTCAGGAACGGGTGCCGTCACATCGGCGTCATATTTCAGGGGCTTTTTCGCCCGCCTGCGGCGCGGCGTGGCGGATGCACCAACACTGGTGCACCTTGCGATTGCGTTCGAAATCGCGGTCGATGGTCTGCGCACTGATGTCCTGGCAGTGGAATTCCTGCGCCAGTTGCGGGTCCAGGCGAAAACCGCGACGGTTGTTGGAAAAATACAGCACCCCGCCCGGCCGCAGCCGCGCCATGGCGGCGCGCACCAGGGCCGGGTGATCGCGTTGCACGTCGAAGTCATCCTGTCGCGACTTGGAATTGGAGAACGACGGCGGATCCAGCAGCACCAGGTCATAGCTGTCCCGCGCCCGCTGCAGCCAGGCCAGGCAGTCCGCGCGCACCACACGGTGCGCCTCCTGTGACAGGTCGTTCAGCGCCAGGTTGTCCGCCAGCCAGTTGGTATAGGTGTTGGAGACATCCACGCTGGTGGTCGAGCGGGCGCCACCCAGGGCGGCGTGTACGGTGGCACTGCCGGTGTAGGCGAACAGGTTGAGAAAATCCGCGCCGCGCGCCTCGCGTGCAATGCGCAGGCGCAGCGGACGGTGGTCCAGGAACAGTCCGGTATCGAGGTAGTCGTGCAGGTTGACGCGCAGGCGCGCCGCTCCCTCGCGCACCACCAGGGTTTCCCCGCGCTGGTCCTGCCGCGTGTACTGCTGTGCGCCGCGCTGACGGCTGCGCACCTTCCAGGCGATGTGCCGCTCGTCGATGTCCAGTGCCGCGGGCAGCGCCGCGCGCACTTCCTGCAGGCGCCGGGCCGCGGCGTCTGCGGACACCGACGCCGGCGCCCTGTACTCGGCCACGTGGGCCTGATCGGCGTAGATATCCACCGCGACCGCGTACTCGGGCATGTCCGCGTCGTACAGGCGGTAGCACTCGATACCCGCTTTTTTCAGCCAGGAGGACAGGCGCCGGCGATTCTTGCGCAGGCGATTGGCGAACATCGCGGCGCCCTCGCTGAGCGCCTCGTCCGCGCCGACCGCAGCGTCCCCGTCGGTCGCCGGCTGCGGCGCGGGCTCGCGCAGCGTGTTGTTGCGCAGGTCGAACAGCAGCAGGTGACTGGCGATGGCGCCGTTGAACAGAGCGTAGCGTTTATGGCTGCGCAGGCCCGTCGCCCTGCCCAGTTCGATGTCCGAGGTGAAGACCGCCGCCCGCCAGCCGGGAAACTCGCCGGACATTTTCTCGCCCAGTTCACGGTACAGCCCGTGCAGTTGCTCGCGCTCGCCCATGCGCTCACCGTAGGGCGGGTTGGTGACCAGCAGCCCCGTGTCGATGGGACGGTGAGTGGGCCGGCTCAGTTCAGCCAGGGGCTTGCGGCTCACGCGCACGACTTTTTTCAGGCCCGCGCGCTCGATGTTCTCCATCGCGCGGTGAATCACTTTCGCGTCGCTGTCGTAACCGCGGATCTCCGGCAGGCTGGCCGCCAGGCCCCGCTCCGCCCTCCCCCGCGCGTCCACCAGCAGCGCCTGCCACTGGGCGGCGTCGCAGAGCGACAGGTGCTCGAACGCAAAGCGCCCCCTGGCCAGGCCCGGCGCGATATCGGCGGCCATCATCGCGCCTTCGATGAGCAGCGTCCCCGAGCCGCACATGGGGTCGATAAGGGCGCCGCCGCGGGCCGCCATGCCGGGCCAGTCGGCGCGCAACAGGATGGCGGCGGCGAGATTTTCCTTGAGCGGCGCCGCGCCGGTGCGGCGGCGATAGCCGCGCTGGTGCAGGCTGTGACCCGCCAGGTCCAGCGACACGCTGGCGCGCTGCCTGACCAGGCGCAGGTTGATGCGCACCTCCGCCGCGCGGCGGTCCACCGCCGGCCGCACCCCGCCGTGGGCGCGGAACCAGTCCACGATGGCGTCCTTGACGCGCTGCGCGCCGAACTGGGTATTGCGAATAGCCCGGTTGGTGCCGCTGAAATCCACCGCGATGCTGCGGCCGGGCGCAAACCAGTCAGCCCAGGGCATCTCGCGCAGCGCGCGGTACAGGCTGTCCGCATCACTCGCGTCCACCGTCGCCAGGGGCCAGAGCACGCGGTTGGCCAGGCGCGACCACAGGCAGGCGCGAAACGCCACCACCGGCGCCCCGCTGAAGCTCACGCCGGCGACGCTCTCGCGTGTGGACCCGGCGCCGAGGGCTGCCAGTTCCGCCGCCAGCAGCGACTCGACGCCTTTCGGGCAGGTCGCGAACCAGGACGGCGCGGCGCTGTTCACGCCGGGCGGCGGGCGTCAACACGCCCGGCAAAACTGTGTGCGATCATGGGGACCTTGTGTCTCTGCGGCGACCTCAGGAGGTCTTGCGCGGTTTGCTGCGGGCGGCCGCGGACTTTTTCGCCGGCGCCTTTTTCGTCGCCGCTTTCTTTTTCGCGGGGCTTTTCCTGCTCGCGGCTTTCTTCACCGGCGTCTTGTCCCCCGCGCTGCTGCCGCCCGCGTTGGCTTCCTTCTCGCGCAACATCACATCCAGCACCAGGTTGCAGGAACTGTCCATGTACTGGATGAAGCGCTCGTACTCGTCGTCGCTGAGCGTGCGCAACTTGTCGTGCTGGCGCACGATATTGACAAAGCGGCGCTCGCGCTCGAACTGCCGCGGCAGCGCCATCACACCCCACTGCTCCAGCGTCTTCTCCAGCGCCGGGTTATAGGTGCGCATGAACTTGATCAGGAAGGGTATCGGATCGTGGCGCGCCAGCAGGGCCGCGCTGCGCAACATCAGTTCCAGCGGCATCAGCGTCTGCCCGCTCTCGATTTCCTCGAGTACGCTGCGATCGGCCAGGCCGAGCATCTCGGACAGTTCCTTGATGGACATGCCAGCCGTTTCACGCGCGTCGCGCAGGAAGCGGCCGGCCTCGGCCATGGCTTCCAGTCGTTCGGGTTCGAGTTTGTTCAGCAACGCGCTGCGCAACCAGTTCTCGCCGAACATGGCGGTCATGGTTGCCGTGTTGCGCGCCAGGTCGAAAGTGCCCTCGGCAACCTGCCCGGTCAGCTTGAACAGGGAGTCGAAAAAGGACTCCCCGGCATTGTCATCGTCTCTGCCTGCCATGGGCGAAGCATAGCAGACTTTGCGCCCCCGGCCGCCGCGCAGCAGGCGCCCCTGCCAGCAGCGGCAATCCGCGCGCGGTCGCCGCGTGCCGGTGCCGGGTGGCGGATGGTTCAGTTTTCTGTACATCCGCCGCTGCCGCGGTCGGGTAGTATATGCCCCCAATCCGTCCATCACCGTACACAGGTGCGCCCATGAAAATCGGTATCTGCCTCCCCTACATGAAAGCCGGCCTGGGCCGGGACGACTACCTCGAATGGTTCCGCGCCGTGGAGGACGGCCCCTTCCACGCCGTATCCTGCGGCGAACGGGTGCATGGGCCCACCTTCGACATGCGCATCGTGCTGGCGGCTGCGGCGACCGCCACGCAACGCCTGGAGATCACCCCCACGCTGTACGTCCTGCCCATGCACAGCGCCGCCCGCGTCGCCAAGGAAATCGCCACCCTGGACATCCTCTCCGGAGGGCGGGTGAACAAGGTGGCGCTGGGCTACGGCGGTCGCGTCAAGGACTACCAGGCGCTGGGCGCCGCTTTCCAGGGGCGCTACGGGCGCATGGACCGCCAGGTCCGGGAGATGCGCCAGGTTTGGCGCGGCGAGGAGATCGTCGAGGGCGGCGGCGCGATCGGGCCGGCCCTGCCCGATCCCCAGGGCCCGATGCTGCTGGCCGGCGCCATGGGGCCGAAGAGCATCGAGCGCTGCGCACAGTGGGCGGACGGCCTCTACGCCTGGTCCGGCAACGGCGAGCAGCAGGAACTGGCCAACACCTTCGCCATGATGGACGCCGCCTGGGAACGGGCCGGGCGTGAACAGGCGCCCTATCGCATGGGCGGTTTCTGGTACACCCTGGCCGAGGACGGGCAGCGCAAGCTCTACGATTATGTCTACGAATACCTGGCCATCGCCGGCAACGAGATCGCCACCATGATGGCCGAGAGCGTTCACCGCAGCAGTCCCGACGCCATTCTCGAGGCCCTGGACAACGCCGAGGCGGCGGGCTGTGAGGAGTTGTTCATGGTCCCGGCCACTGCCGAGATCGCCGAAGTCGAACGCCTGCAGGCACTGCTCGCCGCGCGCTGAAGGCGAGCAACCCGCCACGCGCCCCCCGGCGCACGCCAGGCCAGTTGCGCAGCGCCGCGCAAATCCGCCTGGCACCCCCTCCCTGTACGCCCGGGCACAGGCTATACTCGCGCCTCAGCAATTTTCACCGACAGCGGAGCGAGCATGGCCAAGCGGGTATATCTGTTCAACGAGGGCGGCAAGGACGACCGGGACCTGCTCGGCGGCAAGGGCGCCAATCTCTGCGAGATGACCAGCCTGGGCCTGCCCGTGCCCTTCGGTTTCATTATCACCACACACACCTGCCGGGAGTTTTTCCAGGCCGGCAACCGCCTGCCCACGCTGCTGGAACAGGAGTACCGGGTGGCCCTGGACCTGGTGGAAAAGCGTATGGGCGCGCGTTTCGGCGACCCCGACAACCCGTTGCTATTCTCCGTGCGGTCCGGCGCGCCGGTATCCATGCCCGGCATGATGAACACCATTCTCAACCTTGGCCTGAACGACGAGATCGCCGCGGGCCTGGCGCAGAAAACCGGCAACCCGCGCTTTGCCTACGATGCCTACCGCCGCTTCATCCAGATGTTCGCGGATGTGGTGATGGGCGTGGACGCGGCGCGCTTCGAAGAGGAACTGGACAAGTACAAGAGCGCCCACGGCAAGCGCCTGGACGTGGACCTGGACGCCGACGACTGGCGCGCCGTGGTGGACATCTACAAAACCCTGGTCGACTTTCCCGAGGACCCGTTCGAGCAACTCAAGCGCGCGGTCAAGGCGGTGTTTCTGTCCTGGCATACACCGCGCGCCATCGTCTACCGCGAGATGAACAACATCCCAGACTCCCTCGGCACGGCGGTCAACGTGCAGGCCATGGTATTCGGCAACTTCGGTGACGACTCCGGCTCCGGCGTCGCGTTCACGCGCAACCCCTCCACCGGCGAGCAGCATTTCTTTGGCGAATTCCTCTTCAACGCCGCCGGCGAGGACGTGGTCGCCGGTATCCGCACACCCCTGCCGGTGGACGCGCTGCAGGAACGCATGCCCGCGGTCTACGACGAGCTCTACCGCACCCAGGCCCTGCTGGAAAAACACTATCGCGACATGCAGGACATCGAGTTTACCGTGCAGGAAGGGCGCTTCTACATGCTGCAGACGCGCAGCGGCAAGCGCACCGGTCGCGCCTCGGTCAAGATTGCCGTGGACATGGTCAACGAGGGTTTGATCACCGAGCGCGAGGCACTGATGCGCGTCTCGCCGGAACACGTCGAATCCTTCCTGCATCCCATGGTCGACCCGGCGGCGAAAACCGACGTGGTGGCGCGCGGACTGCCGGCCAGCCCGGGCGGCGCCACCGGGCACGTGGTGTTCTCCGCAGAGGAAGCCGAGGAACAGGCGGCGGCCGGCCAGGAGGTCGTGCTGGTGCGACGGGAGACGACACCGGACGACATCCATGGCATGAAAGTCGCCGCGGGCATTCTCACCGAACTGGGCGGCATGACCTCCCACGCCGCGGTGGTCGCACGCGGCATGGGCGTGTGCGCGGTCACCGGCTGCGAGGGCCTGGCCATCGACTACGCGGCGGGCACCGCGACCACCGCAGAGGGCGTGGTCATCAAGCGCGGCGACGTCATCACCCTGGACGGCAGTTCCGGCGAGGTGATGCTCGGCGATATCGCCAAGACCGAGGCCAGTTCCAGCGAGGATTTCCAGACCCTGCTGTCCTGGGCGGACAAGCACCGCCGCCTGAAGGTGCGCGCCAACGCCGAGACGCCGGAGGACGCGGCGCGCGCGCGCGAGCTGGGCGCCGAGGGCATCGGCCTGTGCCGCACCGAACACATGTTTTTCGACGCCGCGCGCATCGACGTCATGCGCGCCATGATCCTGGCCGAGTCGCGCGAGGAACGCCAGGCCTACCTGGACCAGCTGCAGGTATTCCAGTACGAGGACATGCTGGCCCTGTTCAAGGTCATGGACGGGCTGCCGGTGACGGTGCGCCTGCTGGACCCGCCGCTGCACGAGTTCCTGCCGCAGGAGCAGGAAGACATCGACGCCCTGGCCGGGCGCATCGGCAAGTCCGCCGACCAGGTGCGCGAGATCGTCAGCGGCCTGGCCGAGGTCAACCCGATGCTGGGCTTCCGCGGTTGCCGCCTGTCGGTGGTCTACCCGGAAATCACCGAGATGCAGGTCAAGGCGATCATCAGCGCCGCCGCCGACGCCGCCGCGGCTGGCTGCCGTCCCTTCCCGGAAATCATGATTCCGCTGGTGGTCAATGTACGCGAGATCCGTCTGGTCACCGACATCATCGACAAGTGCATCCGCGAGGTGAGCCGTGCGAAAACCGTGTCCATCCCCTACCGCATCGGCACCATGATGGAGACCCCGCGCGCCACCCTCGGCGCGGACCGCCTGGCGCCGGAGGTCGAGTTCATGAGCTTTGGCACCAACGACCTGACGCAGATGACCTACGGTTTCTCCCGCGACGACGCCGGCAAGTTCATCCCCAAGTATTTGGGCAAGAAGCTGATCGACATGGATCCCTTCGTGTCCCTGGACCAGCGCGCCGTAGGGCGCCTCATGGAGATGGCGATACGCGAGAGCCGCGAGGCGAAAAAAGGCATCAAGTACGGGATCTGCGGCGAGCACGGTGGCGACCCCCGCTCCATCCGCTTCTGCCACGAACTGGGCCTGGACTACGTCTCCTGCAGCCCGTTCCGCGTGCCCATCGCGCGCATCGCCGCGGCGCAGGCCAATGTCGGCCTCGACACGGCGGATTGATGCGGATCAAGTCCGGGCAATACCGGCACGCAGAGCGGGATACTATCGACGCGAAATTCGCCGTAGAATAACCCCCATCGCAGCAAGCACGACAGGGACCCGGTATATGAGCGAGAACGCCTGGCAGGTCTTCGACCTGCAAGAAGTGAAGGGAAAACTCACCGGTAAGGGTGTGGAGTACCTGGAATTTCTCAATGTCCCCTCGCTCAACTGTGGCCTGTACCACCTCGCCGCCGGCAGCACGGACATGCAGGCGCCCCACGACGAGGACGAGGTCTACTTCGTTCTGGCGGGCAGGGCGCGCATGCGCCTGGGCGACACCGAGCGCGCTGTCGGCCCCGGCTCGCTGCTGTACGTCAGCGCCTCCATCGAGCATTCCTTCTTCGAAATCGAGGAGGACATGACCCTGCTGGTGATGTTCACGCCCACGCCGCGCGAGCACAGCTAGCACGGGCGCGGGGCCACAGCCCGGCGGCCGCACCCATTTCAGGCGGGAATGGGGGCTATAAGCGCGGCGCTGTTATCCCCGCCGGGAAAATCTGCTAACGTTGCGCCTCCCCGAGTTTCCCGGAGCGACCCCGCCATGACCCAGAGCTTCTACCCGCCCCAGCGCACCCTCATGGGCCCCGGCCCTTCCGATGTATCGCCGCGCGTGCTCGGCGCCCTGGCGCGCCCCACCATCGGCCACCTGGACCCGCTGTTCGTAAAACTCATGGACGAGATCAAGGAGCTGTTGCAGTTCGCCATGCGCACGCAGAACGAACTGACGCTGCCGGTATCCGCACCCGGTTCGGCGGGCATGGAGGCCTGCTTCGTCAACCTGATCTGCCCCGGCGATACGGTGATCGTGTGCCAGAACGGCGTCTTCGGCGGACGCATGAAGGAGAACGTCGAGCGCTGCGGTGGCAACGCGGTGATGGTCGAAGACGACTGGGGCAGCCCGGTCAGCGTGGACAAGGTGCGCGAGGCGTTCGCCCGCCACCCGCAGGCGTCGATACTGGCGTTCGTGCACGCCGAGACCTCCACCGGCGTGCGCTCGGACGCCGCCGCGCTGTGCGCGCTGGCCACCGAACACGGCGCGCTGTCGATCGTCGACGCGGTCACCTCACTGGGCGGCATCGAGGTCAGCGTGGATGACTGGGGCGCCGACGCGGTGTACTCGGGCACGCAGAAATGCCTCTCCTGTATACCCGGCATTTCGCCGGTGACGTTCAGCCCACGCGCGGTCGAGCGCATCGAGAACAGGGCGCACAAGGTACAGAGCTGGTTCCTGGATATGCAGCTGGTGATGGGCTACTGGGGCGGCAGCGCCAAGCGCGCCTACCACCACACGGCGCCGGTCAACGACCTCTACGCGCTGCACGAGTCGCTGGTGATGCTGCAGGAGGAAGGATTGGAGGCCGCCTGGGCGCGCCACCTGCGCAACCACCGCGCGCTGGTTGCCGGCCTGGAGGCGATGGGCCTGAGCATGGCCGTCGCGCCGGAGTACCGGCTGCCGCAACTCAATTCTGTCTGCATTCCCGAGGGGGTCGACGACGCCGCGGTGCGCACGGCGCTGCTGCAGGACTTCGACCTGGAAATCGGCGCCGGCCTCGGCGCACTGGCGGGCAAAACCTGGCGCATCGGCCTGATGGGCTACGCCAGCAGCGAACGCAACGTGCTGCGCTGCCTCAATGCCCTGGAGGCGGTGCTGGAAAAACAGGGTGCGGGTATTCGCACCGGCGCCGCGCTGGACGCGGTGCGCGACAGCCTGGCCGCCTGAACGGCCTCAGCTGCCCGTGAGCATGGCCCAGACACGGGCCGCACTGTCCGCACCCGCGTCCCGGTGCACCTGGTACACCGCGTGCGCCGCGCGCGCCGCACCCGGTCGCAGTTCCAGGCTCCACAGTGGCTGCACCTCGTTGGGCACCATCGAGTAGCGGATGTCGATGACGCGGTTGCGATACAACGGGTCGCGCGCGACATAGCCGTTGCTGAACCAGCTGAAACGCTCGATATCCCGCGCCTGCTGCGATGTGCGGTCCAGCCAGGGCATATCGCGATCGATGTCGAGCTTGGGCACGACATCGCCCTCGAAGACGCGCGTGGTCGGCCAGGTGCGCACCGCGTCCACGTAAAACTGGTCGCGCGTCTCGTACACCACCTTCCACACCATGATGTTGGCAAAGCTTGGCTTCGCCTCCAGGCGCAGCGCGGTATGCCCGCGCGCCGCGGCCAGCTCGCGCCCCAGGTCCTCGGCCCGCTCGCGCTGCCACAGGCCCGCGGCCATGTAGACACAGGCCCAGACCAGGGCCAGGCGGGCGTAGCGCGGCTGGCGCAGCCGCGCCGCCAGGAGCACTCCGCAAAGCAATGGCAGGGTGAATAGCGGGTCGATAATGGAAATGGTATTCCAGGCGACGCGCACATCGCTGAATGGCCAGAACAGCATGGTGCCGTAGGTGGTGCAGGCATCCAGCAATGCATGGGTCGCATAGCCTAGGGTACAGAACAGCCAGGTCTGGCCGAACCTGAGGTCGCGCCGGCGCCCGACCAGCCAGTGCAGTACCAGGGCGACAATGAGCCCGCCGACGGGAATGAAGACCAGCGAGTGGGTGAACTGCCGGTGGTACTCCAGGAACAGCAGCGGGTCGGTGCTGGAGCGAATGAGCACGTCCAGGTCGGCCGCCATGCCGGCAAAGAACCCCAGTATCCCGGCGCTGGCAGCGTACCGCGCGGAGCTGCTGGCCTGGGGCAGGGACGCCCCGAGCACACCCTGGGTCAGCGGGTCCACTATTCGACCCTGCTCAACGCGTTTTCATCGCTGTGCGCATAACCGCGCCTGCCGTAGATGTCCAGCAGCGTGGTCTGCTGGTAGGTCAGCTTGTCGCCGCGCACTGTCAACGTATGCGTGAAGCCAGTAGTGCGCGCCTGTTCCTGCATGAACGGGGACTGCGCGATACCGGCGTCGGCGTCGGCCGCGACGCTCAGTACGACCTCCTCGCCCTGCGCCACAGGCGCGGCGCTGCCGGTGGCGACCACCGCGACACCGCGGGGAATGGTGAAGGTCTCGGTGACGGTGCCGCCGGCCGCGTCCCACAACCAGAACCCCACCTGGTCGTGAAAAACCTCGTCGTTCGACTTGCGCGTCACCAGCTGGTGGTAGCGCAGGATCGCCAGTTGTTGTGACTCGGCGTTGGTGACACTGCCGGTCGCCTCGAAGGTGATGGTCTCGTAGTAGGGATTGTGCTCGTCACCGCCGGGTTCAGGTGCGATATCCATCCCGGAGTCGCCACACCAGGTGCCGACCAGCGGCGCCAGGGGTCCGTAATCGATGCCGTTGATGATAGTATGCTGCGCCATGAATCCAACATCCTGTGGGACTGAAACCTGGCGATAATGTACAGAATTCATCCCCGGCGGACCAGCGCGATGCGAACCCCGCGACGTCCCGGCGGTCCAAGGCGAACTAAGCGCCGATCTTTTCCTCACAACCCCGGCAAGTGGAGTACCCCATGCCCCTAGCAAGACTGTTCTTTTTTCTCTTTTCCCTCTCCCTGGTCGCCTGTACCACCAACCCCTACACCGGGGAACAGCAGGCGAGCAAGGCCGCCAAATACGGCGGCGGCGCGGCGGCGTTGTGCGGTATTCTCGGGGCGCTGGACTCCCGCGAGAAAGCGCTGCGCTCGGCGGCCGCCTGCGGCATCGTCGGCGCCGGGGTCGGCGCCTACATGGACGTGCAGGAAGCGAAGCTGCGCGAGCAGTTGCAGGGCACCGGCGTGCAGGTAGTGCGCGAGGGCAATAACATCCGCCTGATCATGCCCGGCAACATCACCTTCCAGACCGACTCCTACAACCTGCGCGGCAACTTCTACCCGGTGCTGAATTCCGTGGGACTGGTGCTGGCCCAGTACCACGAGACCACCATGCGCGTGAGCGGGCATACGGACAATACCGGCAGCCGCGCCTATAATCTGGAATTGTCGGGAAAACGTGCGCGCAGCGTCGCCGACTACCTGGTCACCCAGGGGGTGGCGCAGTCGCGCATGTATGTTGAAGGGCTGGGCTTCGACCAGCCGATCGCCGACAACGGCACGGCCGAGGGCCGCGCCCGCAACCGGCGCGTGGAACTGCATATCCTGCCGTCGGCCGGCTGAAACGCAGCCGGCGCGGCGCACAGCGTCAGGCCGGGCCAGACCTGAGCGGGAGTAAATCATGCGCGCCATGGTGCTGGAAAAACCCGGCGGTATCCTCGAATGCCGCGACATTCCCCGCCCGCAGCCCGGCGCGGGCCAGTTGCTGCTGAAGGTGCGCGCCTGTGGTATCTGCCGCACGGACCTGCACGTGCTCGACGGCGACCTGACCGACCCTCGCCTGCCCCTGGTGCCGGGGCACCAGATCGTCGCGGAGGTGGTCTCGGCCGGCGCCGGCGACAGCCGCTTCACCCCCGGTGAACGCGTCGGCGTGCCCTGGCTGGGCAGTAGCTGCGGACACTGCCGCTACTGCGCGCAGGCGCGGGAAAACCTCTGCGACGAGGCGCGCTACACCGGCTACCAGATCAACGGCGGCTTCGCCGAGTACACCGTCGCCGACGCGCGCTACTGCTTCCCGATACCCGCGCAATACAGTGACGAACAGGCCGCCCCCCTGCTCTGCGCCGGTCTTATCGGCTTCCGCTCCTACCGGCTGGTGCGCGGCGCCCGGCGCATCGGCCTGTACGGCTTTGGCGCCGCCGCCCACATCATCGCGCAGGTGGCGCTGCATGAGGGCAGCGAGGTGTACGCCTTCACCCGCGAGGGTGACAGCAGGGCGCAACAGTTTGCTCGTGACCTCGGCGCCGTCTGGGCCGGCGACGCCGGACAACCGACGCCGGCCGAACTGGACGGCGCGATCATCTTCGCCCCGGTGGGAGAGCTGGTGCCCGCGGCGCTGCGCGCGGTGTGCAAGGGGGCGCGGGTCGTGTGCGCGGGCATCCACATGAGTGAGATCCCCGCGTTCCCCTACAGCATTCTCTGGGGAGAACGCGAGGTGCTGAGCGTGGCCAACCTGACGCGCCAGGACGGCGAGGAATTCCTGCCCCTGGCGGCGTCGATCCCGGTGCAAACCACGGTACACCGCTACCCGCTGGAGCGCGCCAACGAGGCCCTGGAAGACCTGCGCAACGGGCGCTTCGAGGGGGCCGCCGTGGTGCTGCCCTAGACGACCGCGTCGACGCGCTCGACGATGGTGCCGTTGGCGGTGCCGCCGCCCTCACAGATCGCCAGCAGGCCGTAGCGCTTGTCGCTGCGGTGCAACTCGTGCACCAGGGTGGCCATGAGCTTGGCGCCGGTGCCGCCCAGGGGGTGGCCCAGCGCCTGGGCGCCGCCGTTGACATTGAGCTTGCCCAGGTCTGCTCCCAGGGCTTTGGCCCAGGCCAGGGGCACGGAGCCGAAGGCCTCGTTCACCTCGAACAGGTCGATATCGTCCAGGCCCAGGCCGGCGTTCTCCAGCACCTTGCGCGTGGCCGGGATCGGGCCCTCGAGCATGATCACCGGGTCCGAGCCGACCACGCTGAGCGCGACGATACGCGCCAGTGGCTTGAGCCCCAGGCGCTTGCAGGTCTGCCCGTTGACGACCATGACCGCGGCGGCGCCGTCGCAGATCTGCGAGGCGTTGGCGGCGGTGAGCACGCCGTCCTCCTGCAATGGCTGCAGGCCGGCGATGGCGTCCAGCGTGGCGTCCATGCGGATGCCCTCGTCCTGCACATGCATTTCGCGGCTGCCGTCCTCCAGTTCCACCTCGATCGGTACGATCTCGTCGGCAAAGCGCCCCTCTTCCACCGCCTGCTTCGCCTTGAGGTGACTGTCCAGGGCAAACTGGTTGAGTTCCTCGCTGGTCAGCTCGTATTTCTTCGCCAGCATCTCCGCGCCGGCGAACTGGTTGAACTGCACCCCGGGGTAGCGTTCGGTGATACGGCTGCCGTAGGGAAGCCCGTGATCGGCCTTGTAGCCGTCGACAATATTGGCGCCGATCGGCACCTGGCTCATGCTTTCCACGCCGCCGGCAATGACCACGTCCTGGGTGCCGGAGAGCACCGCCTGGGCGGCGAAATGCAGCGCCTGCTGCCCCGAACCGCACTGCCGGTCCACGGTAGTACCGGGCACCGCCTCGCCCAGCACCGAGGCCAGGCAGACGTTGCGGGCGATGTTGCTGGACTGTGCGCCGACCTGCGACACGCAGCCGAAAATCAGGTCGTCGATCTCCTCGATGGCGACGCCGCTCTTCTCGACCAGTGCATCGACCACCATGGCGCCGAGGTCAATGGGATGTATCTTCGACAGGCGGCCATTCTTGCGCCCGCCGGCGCTGCGCTGCGCGGCAACAATGTAGGCATCGGTCATAAGGGTACTCCTGTTGTGTCAAATGTCGTTGTCGTCAATGCGCTTCGCCGGGCGCGCGCCCGGCGTGCTTCAGTCGGGGTAGGCGTCGGGATCCAGGCGCCGCATTTCCGCCTCGATCCAGCGCTCCACTTGCGCCATCAATTCGTCCGGCTGACGCCCCTGGGCCGGTATCGGTTCGCCGATAGAGACGTCGATCACGCCCGGACGAAAGGAAAAGGACCGCCGTGGCCAGCAGCGCCCCGAGGTGACGGCGATGGGAATGACGCAGGCATCCGTCGCCGCCGCCAGCCGGGTCGCCCCGCTCTTGTACACGCCCTGGGCGCCGCGCTCGGTGCGCGTTCCCTCGGGAAACATGATCACCCACTTGCCGCCGTCCATGAGCACACGGCCCTGATCAGCCACCCTGGCCCAGGCCTCGGAGCGCCTGGAGCGATCGATATGAATCATGTTGAGACGCGCCATGCACCAGCCGAAAATCGGGATGCGCAACAGTTCCTGCTTGAACACGTAGGCCAGCGGGTGGGAGGTCATGCTGGGAAAATAAAAGGTTTCCCAGGTCGACTGGTGTTTGGGACACAGGATCACCCGGCGCATATCCTCAGCCGCGGGCAGCCTCTCCTCGCCGTGCAGCCGATACTGCACCCCGCCCACGAGGCGCGCGGCCACGATCACCCCCTTGAGCCAGGGCACCGCGAACCACCACCACAGTTTCTTGTCGTCCAGAACCAGGGAGAACAGCAGCAGTGCGATTCCGACGGGGATTACCGACAGTACGATCCAGGCGAAAACCAACGCCGATCGAATGGCGTTCATAGGCAACGTCCAGCGAGCGAAGTGGAGCATTAAACCAGAAGCCGAGGAAGCGAGGCAAACCGGGTTTCGCCCGCCCCCACCCGCCCGGGCCGGCCCTGCAGCAGGTCAGGTTTCGGGGTACCATGGTGTGCTGGACGACAGGGAGCCACAAGGTGATGGGGACGAGACACTGCGCCGGGCTACACACGCTGGGTCAGGGGGTGTACGCGTGGCTGGCGCCGCAGGGGAGCTGGGGCTGGAGCAATGCGGGTCTCATCGTCGACGGTGAGGCCTCCCTGCTGGTGGACACCCTGTACGATCTCGAGCTGACGGATCGCATGCTGCGCTGCATGCGCGACGCCGAGCCGCACACACGGCACATCGATACCCTGGTCAACACCCACGCCAACGGCGACCACTGCCACGGCAACGAGCTGGTGAGCGGCGCCGAGATCATCGCCTCCAGCGCCTCCGCCCTGGAGATGAACGAACTGCCCCCTGAGGTCATGGCGGCGCTGATGCAGGGCGCGGGAGAAATGGGCGGCCTCGGCGAGTACCTGCTGCACTGCTTCGGCCAGTTCCGCTTCGACGGCATCTGCTTCACCCCGCCCACCCGCACCTTCGACGGCGCAATGGACTTGCAGGTGGGCGACAAACCGGTACGGCTGCTGGAGGTCGGGCCGGCCCATACCCGCGGCGATGTCCTGGTGCATTCGCCCGCGGACCGCGTGGTATTTACCGGCGACATCCTGTTTATCGAGGGTACGCCGGTGATGTGGCAGGGACCGGTGGCCAACTGGATTCGCGCCTGCGAGATCATCGAGGACATGGACGTCGACCTGATCGTTCCGGGGCACGGGCCGGTGACCGACAAGCACGGCGTACACCAGGTCAAGCACTACCTGCAGTACGTCCGCGACGAGGCGCGGGCGCGCTACGATGCTGGCCTGGATGCCTTCGAGGCCGCCCGGGACATCGCCCTGGCCGAGTACGCCAGTTGGAGCGACCCGGAGCGCATCGCGGTCAACGTCGACACGCTGTACCGCGAGTTCGCCGGACAGGAGGAAAAAACCGGGATCATGGAACTGCTCGCGCGCATGGCAGCGCTGGCGGGTTTTCGCGTCGAACCCGGCGCGCCGGCCGCGGAGACTCCCTGACCCATGCGCCGCTGGCTCTGCCGCGCCTGCCTGCTGCTTTTGGCCTGCGCCAGTTTCCCTGCCGCGCCCGCGACGGATACCGAGACCCTGTGGAGCAACGGCAGCCGCCTGGAACTGCGCATCAGCCCGGAGTTCAGCCGCTCCGCGCGGCGCGATGTGCGCGAGTGGATCGTGTTCAGCGCCGGCGCCCTGGAACAGGTCTTCGGTCGCTGGCCGAGGAAAAAGTGGGTGGTGTCGGTGTCGCCGCTCTCAGCCTCCGGTACCGACCCGATACCCTGGGCCCAGGTCCACCGCGAGGAACGCGACCGCGTGGAGTTCTACGTGGCGCCCCAGGCCAGCCTGGACCAGTTGAAATCCGCCTGGACCGGCTATCATGAACTGGCCCACCTGCTGCTTCCCTACCGCGGCTGGGGCGACACCTGGTTCAGCGAGGGCCTGGCCACCTACTACCAGAACCTGCTACAGGTGCGCAGTGGCGTCATCGACGACGCCAGGCTGTGGCAAAACCTCTACGAGGGCTTCGAGCGCGGTCGCGCCGATGCCGCCTTCGACGGCCAGCCACTGGAGGAAGTCAGCAGCAACATGCGCAAACAGGGTGGTTTCATGCGCGTGTACTGGAGCGGCGCCTGGTACTTCCTGAAAGTCGATACACGGCTGCGTCGCCAGTCAGGCGGCGCCCTGACGCTGGACAGGGCGCTGCAAAAACTCAATGAATGCTGCGGCGAGCAGCGACTGTCGGTGCAGCAGATCGTCGAGCGGCTGGACCGGCTGAACCAGGTGTACCTGTTCACGCCGCTGTACGAGAAGATGCGCCAAAGCGGCGCCATGCCGGATTACACCGACCTGTTCGCCAGCCTCGGCGTGAGCGTCACGCCCGGCGGCACCGCACTGGCCGCGACAGGCCCGGGCGCGGCACTGAGGCGACAAATTGCCAACCCCGGCACACTGTAAATTCGCAATGACATCGCTATACTTGATGGTTTGGACGCACCGCGGCGGCCAGGACAGTGAAAAAGAGCGTATCCAAGGCTGATCTACGGGACGAACTGCAACAGGAGACCGAGCGCTTCCTGCAGCGCGGTGGCGAGGTCGAGGAGATTCCCCAGGGCATCTCCGGCAAGGACCCCGGCGACCCTCCCCTGTTTCTCAATCGCCGTCTGTTCATAGAGCCGCGCGCCACGCGCACACTGGTCCCTGAGGTGGTCGCGGCCATCGAGGCGCGACGCGAGCAGCGCGGCAAACGCAAACCCTCACGCAAGGGCAGCCGCCAGCCGCGGCAACCGCGGCGCAAGATCATCTACGATGATTTCGGCGAGCCACTGCGCAAGGTCTGGATCGACGACTGACACCGCAGGCTCCCGCGCCGAACACAGCGCGGCGCTCCCCCGACACTCGCACCGTCACGCTTACGCCGGCGGAAGAGCTGGCGGCAGCGCCCCCGGCCGCTCGCGGGGGCGCTGCCTCCCCCTGTCAGCCTGGGCGTCGACGCAGGGCGCCCACGACGCCCCCCAGTGCCAGCAGCGCGCCGCCGGCCAGACCGGTCAGGAACAGCGGGCTGGCGGTACTGGGCATCACGGTCGCCTGCTCGATCACCAGTACGACGATCTCATCGGGGCGCTCCTCGTCCTGGATATGCAGGGCGAAGCGATCCTCCGGCAGGTAGACGTTCAACTCCTGGCCGCGCATCAGGTCACTGGCGCGGTAGCGTCGACCGCCGATGGTGGCGCGCCAATCACTGTCCAGGGTAACACTGCGGCTGTCACCCTTGCTGCCGTCGGTGAGCAAGGTGCGAAACGTCATGGTGTTGCCGCGCACACGCACCACCTCGACCCTGGCCTGGGCGTACAGCTTGCCGTCTTTCTCGTACACCGCGCGGCATGCCTGTGCGATGTCCGGGTTCGCGGCGAGCACCTGGGCCGACCAGTCGAGGTCTGCACAGGTGACCGCGCTCTCCACCCTGCCCTCCTGGGCCGTGGCGACCCCCAGCGACAGGGCCAGGCCCACGCCGCCTGCCAGTATCATCTTCTTGAGCATGTCATTTCCTCCTAATCACGATTGACATAGTTGCTAGCGAGCCGCGCCGTCACGACGAAGCGCCTGGGAGCAGGCCCGACATAGTAAAACGGGTAACAGGTGACAAGCGTTACCGTCTGTTCCCGCGTGTCCTGTAAAACGGAAGTATCGGCCTTGTCGACGATACGGATGGCGTCGACGGTAAAGCGCTTGGCGCCCTCCAGGGTCTGCAGGGTGATGACATCCCCCACGCGGATATCCTTGAGCACGCGGAAATAGCCGTCGCGATGGCCCGAGATGCCGATATTGCCCGGCTCGTGCGGGTAGGCCATACCCTCGATGATGCCCGCGCCGCGGTCCATGACCTGTTCGGAACTGTCGGCGTAAACCGGCACTTTCAGCTCCAGCGCGTCGATTTCCAGCACGCCGAGGATGTCCGGCAACGCGGCGTCCAGGCTGCTGCGGTAGTCCTCGATGCGACCCGGGGACCACAGGCTGGTATCGGGATGTTCAGTCCCTGACAGGTCAAGGGTGAAAGCCTGGATGCCGTCGCGGCGCTCGATCTCGCCCTGGGCGAGCTGCACGAAGAAAAACCCGGCCAGCAAGACACCGGCCAGGTAGCAGAAATGTTCCAGGTAACGCAGCACTGCGGATAACTTGCCGGACATCGTCTGGGCGTGACTTCCTGTGACTGTGGCGCAGCGCGCGAAGGGCCACGCACCACGGCGCGGCCGGCAACGAATCAATGGGTTCTAGCATAGCTGTTCTGGCACAGGTTGCCAGCCCCCCGCCCGGGCGCGCCGATTGGCGCTTGCATCCACTGTTGCGGCTGGCTACTTTAGGCCCTCGCGCCAAACTGGAGACCCGCCGTGAGCGAAGACATCATCCCTTTCAAGGTAGCCGTACCCCAGGCCGAACTGGACGACCTGCAGCGCCGGCTGGAGCACGCCCGCTGGCCCGAGGCGGAAACCTGCACGGGCTGGGACCAGGGCATTCCCCTGGCGTATACGCGGGAACTGGCCAGCTACTGGCGCGAGGAGTACGACTGGCGTCGCTGCGAGAGCAAGCTCAACGGCTGGCCACAGTTCACCACCAGCATCGACGGCGTGGATATCCATTTCATTCACGTGCGCAGCCCCCACGAGGAGGCCCTGCCGCTGGTGATGTCCCACGGCTGGCCCGGCTCCGTGATCGAGTTCCACAAGGTGATCGACGCACTGGCCGACCCGACCAGTCACGGCGGCGACGCCGCCGACGCCTTCCATGTGGTGGCGCCCTGCCTTCCCGGCTACGGCTTCTCCGGCAAACCGGATTCGACAGGCACCTCGGTAGAGAAGATCGGGCGTATGTGGGGCACGCTGATGGCGCGCCTGGGCTACGACCGCTACGTGGCCCAGGGCGGCGACTGGGGCAGCCTGATCACCCAGAGCATGGGCATGACCGAGACCGGGCACTGCGCGGGCATCCATATCACCATGCCGATCGTGGCCCCGGACGAGGCGACGATGAATGATCTGACCGAGGCGGAATTGAAAGCGCTGGAGGACATGGGCGCCTACGGGGACAAGGGCTCGGGCTACTCAAAGCAGCAGTCCACCCGGCCGCAGACGCTGGGCTATGCCCTGGCGGATTCCCCGGTCGGACAGATGGCCTGGGTGGTGGAAAAATTCTACTTCTGGACCGACTGTGAACGCGGCGGACAAAAGCACCCGGAAAACGTGCTGAGCAAGGACGAGTTGCTGGACAACGCCATGTTCTACTGGTTGAACAACGCCGGCGCCAGTTCCGCGCGCCTGTACTGGGAAAGTTTCGACAACCCCTCCATGGAACCGATCGGCATGCCGGTGAGCTGTTCCATCTTTCCGCGGGAAATCTTTCGCTGCAGCAAGCGCTGGGCGGAGAAACGCTTCACCAACCTGGTGTACTGGAACGAACTCGACCGCGGCGGCCACTTCGCCGCGCTGGAGCAACCGGAACTGTTCGTGCAGGAACTGCGCGCGGGGTTCCGGCCGATGCGCTGACGACGGCGCTCAATCGATGCCGTCGTAATCCTCGTTGGTGATCAGGCTGTCGCTAAAGCTGCGCGGCCGCCCGCGGGTGCCTGACCCGGCGTCATCCCGGTCATCGTCCCTGTCCCGCGACAGCGACGGCAGGGGCGCGCTGTCCAGGTCCACGACTGACGCGGCGGCGTCCGGGTCGCGCCGGCCCCGGGACTGCGCGCTGGAGCGCTCCGCGGACGGCGATGGCCCGTCTTCCGTGGGCATCAGCAGCGGCTCGCGCGGCTCCAGTTCCAGCGACTCGAGGTCTATGACCTCCACCTCGTAGCCCTCGATGACCGGCTCGGGCAGTGACTGCTCGCGCAGGTTCGGCGGCGGCGCCGCGGCGATGTCCGGCAACGGGCCGGGCGGCACCGTCGGCACCGCCTCCTCGTGCTGCTGCGTCTCCTGTTTCTGCCGCGGTTCCTGCACGGTCCGCGCCGCGGACGCTTCGCCCGCACGCCCGGCGGCGCCGATATCGGTCACCGTCGCCGGTGCGTTTTCCGCTGCCGCCCCGGCGGTCTCCAGCACCGGGCTTGCCGGCGGGGCCGGCGGCGCGTCGCCGGAGTCCTCTGCGGCCGGGCTCGCGGACGCGTGCTGCGCCGCCGCGGCCACACCAGCGCCGGCGTCGCTCGCCGGAGCTTCGTCATCGGGAGCAGGCGCTGCGGCGGCGCCCGGCGCGGTATCGGGCGCCCTGGTGGCAGCCGCCGTGCCGTCATCCTGCAGCTCGCCCTCGCTTTCACCCTCACCCTCACCCTCACTCTCATCGACCAGCGTGTCACCGGCGTCGTACAGGGGCGCGGGCTGGCTGCTGCCGATGAACGCGAGGTTTTGCAGTGCGTCGTCGGCGCCGCTGCCGCCGGCGGGCGCATCACGCAACGGCTTCAGCGTCGGGAAGCGCGCCAGGTTGGGCGTTCTGCCCGGCCCGGGACGGGGGTTGAAAGCACCGGGCGAGAGTTGTCGCGCCTGCTCCGCCAGCGTGGCCGGGGCGGTGGACGAGCGCGCATTGACCTGGGTGACGACCCCGCCACCGCCGCCGGCGGCGCCGACGGCCTGCTCCACGAGCGTACCCTCGGCGGCCTGCAGTTCCTCCTGCTCCCCGCTATCCACATCGCTGGCCTCGACCAGTTTCTCCTCCAGGCGCGACTCGGCGCTCTGGGCGCGCTGGCGCAGCACCTCGCTGGCGCATTCGGACCAGCGCCCGAAGTGCGAGGACTCCGCCGGGTCGGGCATGCGGTGCTTGCGGAAATTGTTCATGGCGGCCATGAAGCGACGCTTCACCGCCAGGTAGTAATAGATATGATCCTCGGTCTGCAGGGGCACCACGTCGGCATCGCCGCGTATCTGCAACAACTGCGGCGGCAACTGCCCCTGCAGGCTGTGCAGCAGGTCGGCGAGAAAACTCAGCCGGAACGCCGAATCCAGGTCCGCCCTGCCCTGGGTATCGCAGGGAATGTAGAGGAAATCGCCCAGGTCGGAATAGCCGGGCGTGCGCATCAGCATGTTCGCGCTGCCGCACAGCGTCCCCAGGGCGAGCAGGCCGTTGACCACGAAGTCGGCGCCGGCACGCATGGCGTCGAGGGTGTCGGCGCGCCGTCGCGGCTCTTCCTGGTCCCAGTCCACCAACACCACGTCGCGGCCCTCGGCACGCAGCGTGTTGACGATGTCGTCCTGGGGGCGCGTGTCATCGCGCGGCGCCTCGCCGTGCACATCCGACGGGATGCCGTGATCGGGGTTTTCCAGGGTCAGGCGCTCCATCCACGCGGCGAAGGGTGAATGCCTGAAGAGAATGAGGTCTGCGGGAGTGTAGGTTACGGCATTATCGACACTGTAGCGATACATAGTTTCCAGCCTGTTTGCCCCATAAACTGCCTGAAAACAGCGAAAGTCGCGTAAGCACTTAGGCCGTTTGCATATTTATATAGCAATGACCTTTGTGTGTAAACGCTCTGGCACAAATCAGCCCGCGCTGTGCCCTGTTCGGGGAAGCGTCCGGCTAGTGACGCTGGTAGATCGTCGCGCCGCCGATAACGGTACGGTCCACGCGCAAATCGCGCAGCCTGGCCGGATCATCCAGCGGGTTGCCGGACAATACCACGAGGTCGGCGAGCTTGCCCGGCTCCAGCGAACCGCGTGAATCCTCCAGGAAGGACTGCCAGGCGGCGTCAATGGTCACCGCGCGCAGGGCCTGCATGACGTCGATGCGCTGCTGCGGCCCGAGCACATCGCCGCCGATGGTCTGGCGGTACACCTGGCTCCACACCGCCTGCAGCGGCTGCATCGGCACCACCGGCGTGTCCAGGTGAGAGCTGAAACGCACGCCGTGGCGCAGCGCCCAACCGTGCGGGCTGATCTGCGCCGCGCGCTGCGGGCCGATAAAGAGTTCGCGGTGGCGGTCGCCCCAGTACCAGGTGTGCGCGGTAAAGAAACTCGGTGTCACCCCCAGCCTCGCCATGCGCGCCACCTGCTCCTCGCGCGCCATCTGCGCGTGGATCAGTATCAGGCGCGGGTCGTCCACCGGGTGCGCGGCCTGGGCCGCCTCGAAGGCGTCGAGGATATCCTCGATAGACGCGTCGCCGTTGCCGTGTATGGCCAGCTGGTAGCCGGCGCGGTGCAGCGCGGCGACCTTCTCGAACAGCGCCTCGCGCGGCACCGCGGGGTAGCCGCGGTACTGCGCGTCGCCCTGGTAGGGGGTGTGGTAGGGCTGCGCCAGGTAACCGGTAAAGCCCTGGATGCTGCCGTCGGCGACGATCTTCACCGCGCCCATGGTGACGCGTGCATTGGCGTAGTCGCCGGGATCGTAGTCGCCGTTGTACAGGGCCTGGCCAAACTCCTCCTCGAAGGGAAACAACACCAGGCGCTGCGGCACGATACCCAGTCGGCTGGCCAGCGACAGGGCCCTGGCCAGCCCCGGCGTGGTGCCACCGGACTGGGCGGTGGTGACGCCGCGTTGCGCGTACTCGCGCGCGGCGCTCTTGAACATGCGGTAGGCGCTGCCGATATTCATGTCCTGCATCAGCAGCACCACGCCCATGCGCGCGGTCTCCTCCAGCAGGCCGTTGGGCTCGCGCGAGCCCGGCCGCCGGCCGATCACCCCGCCTACCGGGTCCGGCGTGTCGGCGTCGATGCCGGCCAGCTGCAGGGCGACGCTGTTGGCCACCAGCATGTGGCCGGAGATATGCATGGCCGCAACGGGATGCTCGGTGGAAATCGCATCGAGTTCGGCGCGGGTCGGGTGGCGCCCTTCGGCCAGCAAGGTGTCGTCGTAACCGAAGCCACTGACCCACTCCCCCGGCGGCGTCATTGCGGCGCGCTCGCGCAGCGCCGCCAGCAACTGCGCCATGTCGCGCTTGTCGCCGATGGGCGGGCTGTTCAGGTCGGCGGCGATCTCCGCCATGCCGCTACCGGGAAAGTGCCCGTGGGCGTCGACAAACCCCGGCAGCAGCGCGCGACCGCGCAGGTCGGTCACCAGGGTATCGTCCTCGACCAGCGCCATGATCTGCTCGTCGCTGCCCACCGCCTCGATCAGTTCGCCGCGCACTGACAGGGCCTGCAGCACGCGGTTGTCGGCGTCCATGGTGAGGACGTCGCCGTTGATGAATACCTGGTGGTCAGGCGGCGCCGGTTGGCGCGTGGCAATTCTCAGCAGCACCGCCAGCCCGACGCACAGGGCGAGCAGGACCGCGAGCGGCGTTTTCCAGTTCACGCGCCGACCGCCGGCGTCAGGCGGCGGTGCCGATCAGCATGTCCGCCAGCCTGGCGCGGTGCCAGGCGGCGTCACCCCACAACATCTGGCTGTGTTTCTGGCGTTTGAAATACAGGTGCACGAAGCACTCCCAGGTGAAACCGATACCGCCGTGCAACTGCACCGAGCGCCCCGAGGCGAAGGCCGCGGTCTCACTGGCCGAGGCCTTGGCCATGTGCGCGTAGCGCGCCGCCGCGGCCGGCTCCGTGTCGCAGGCGCAGGCGGCGTTGTAGAGCAGCGAGCGGGTCTGGTCGATCTGCACCATGACGTCCACCAGCGGGTGTTTTACCGCCTGGAAGAAACCCAGCGGACGCTCGAACTGCTGCCGGGTACCGACGTACTCCACGGTGGTTTGCAGCTGCCACTCGGCGGCGCCGGCGATATCCGCCGCCAGCAGGGACCAGATCGCCGGCATCGCCGCGCCCAGGGCCGCCGCCGCATCGCCGCTCACGCGCTGCGCCGGTGCGTTGTCGAAGACCACGTGGGCCTGGTCGCGAGTGAGGTCGACGATGGCGTCCGGCCGCAGGTCCACGCCCTCCGCGTCGACGGCGACCCAGTACAGGCCAAGGCCGTCCTCGTCCTGCGCGCTGACTAGCAGGCGCTCGACCTTGCGCGCGTCCTGCACGAACCAGGCGCTGCCGATGAGCCGGCCATCCGCGCATTTCACCGCGCTGTCGCCGACGCTCCAGCTACCGTCCTGGCCGGTGACCGCGAGACTGGCCGAGGTTCCGCCGGCGATCTCCGCCAGGGCCGCCTCGCCGCCGCTGCCGCAGGCCGCCAGCGCGTAGGTGGCGTTGAGCGTGGCCAGCAGCGGGCAGGGAAAGGCCGCCCGGCCGACCTCCTCGACCAGCCCCGCCACCGCCACCACGGGCATGCCGACGCCGCCGGCCGCCTCGGGCACCGCCAGGCAGGTCCAGCCCAGTTCCACCATCTGCTGCCACAGCTCGCGGTCCCAGTGCGCGCCGGGCATACGCTCCGGGTCGGGATCGTCCGCCACCAGGGCGTGCAGTTTCTCCGTGGGAAAGTTGTCGGCGAGAAATTTGCGCGCGGACTCCTTGAGCAGGGCCGCTTCCTCGGTGAATCCAAAATTGTCCGGCTGTGACATGTCCATACCCCGTCGCAAGGATTTATTTCGATTTGGCCAGGCCGAGCACGCGCTCGCCGAGAATGTTGCGCTGCACCTCGCTGGTGCCCGCCGCTATCGTCATGCCGTAGGAGTTCATGTACGCCATGGGCCACTGCCCGCCCGCCGGGGCGTTGTCGTCACCGAGGTACAGGGAGGCGCTGGCGCCCGCCACCTCCATGGCGATAGCGCCCGTGTCCTGGGCAATCTCGCTGGACAGCAGCTTGTTCTGCAGGGGCAGACGCGCGGGATGATCCTGCAGGGCCGCCACCCGCGCGCGACGCTGGTTCTGCGCCAGCCCCTCCTCGCGAATCACCTGGCGGATGATGCGATCGCGCAGCAGGGCGTCCTCGCTGGCGGGCCGCCCGTCGCGCTGGCACTGGCGCGCCAGTTCGATCAGGCTGCTGCTGGTGCTGGAGTGCGTCGAGCGGCTCTTCATGCCGCCGGAGCGCGGCGTCACCTTCTCGCCGGCGCCGCGCTCGTGGGCCAGGGTGGTCATGGCGACCTGCCAGCCCTTGCCCAGTTCGTCCAGGCGGAAACTGTCGTCGACCTCCAGGTCCTCGAAGATCACCTCGTTGAAGCCGGTCTCACCGGTAATCTTAATCAGCGGCCGCACGGTCACGCCCTTGCCCAGCGCCGAGCGGATCGGCACGACGAAATAGGACAGGCCGTCGTATTTGTGCGACTTGTCGGTGCGCAGCAGCAGGATCATCCACTCGGCGAAATGCGCCAGGGAGGTCCACACCTTGTGCCCGTTGATCACCCACTTGTCGCCCTTTTTCTCGGCGAAAGTCTGCACGCTGGCCAGGTCCGAGCCCGCGCCGGGCTCGCTGAAGCCCTGGCACCAGATATCCTCGCCGGAAAACAGGCGCGGCAACAGGCGCTGCTTGAGCGCCTCCTGGCCGTGGTAGAACACGGTCGGCGCGGCCATGCCCAGGCCGATGACATTGGGCAGGAACGGCGTGCGCGCGCGGATCATTTCCGCGTTGGCGACGCGCTGGCAGTCGTTGCGCCCGCCGCCGCCGACCTCCTCGGGGTAGTCGCAGCCGACCAGCCCGGCATCGTAAGCCGCTTTCTGCCAGGCCTGCAGGTAATCCAGCTGCTCAGTGGTCATGATCTCCAGCGGCGACTGCGGCAGTCGCACCGGCGGTTCGCCCGGGTGGTTGTCGGCCAGCCACTGCCGGCAATGCTCGCGGAACTGCGCCTGTTCCGGGGTGTCCTTGGCGGCGCTTTCTGACATGACGATGCTCCCGGCCGTGGCGGCCACTGCTGAGGAAAGGACCGGATTCTAACCGGCTGGCGGGGCGGCTGGAAAGCGCCCGACTCAGTAGTGTGGGGGTTTTTCCTGCGCCGGCGCGGCGGCGTCGGGGCTGTCGTAACGCGCCTCCAGGGCGCGGTGGCGCTCCAGCAGCAACTCCACCTGGCGCCGCAGCAGCAGCACCTCCTGCTGCTGCGCGGCTAGCGCGGCATCGAGTGCGGACAGGGCGTCCTCCTGGAAGGCGAGCTGGCTCTGCAACTCTTCCACCTGCGCCTGTAGATTGTCTCCGTTCCCCGCCATGGCGCCGCCATCCCCGTTCGCTGTTTCCCGTCACACCGCGGCCTACTATACTGCGCGTGCCCTGTCACTTGCACGCCAGCATCGCAGCTATCGCCATGAGCAAACGCCGCCACAATCCCGCTACCGGCCAGTCCCGCCTGGTCTACTCCACCGACGGCGGCCGCCTCTGTCCGCAGTGCCAGCGACCCGGCAACGCCTGCGTGTGCGGCGCCGACCGCCCCGCGGCGAGCGGCGACGGCATCGTGCGCGTGCAGCGCCAGACCAAAGGGCGCGGCGGCAAGGCGGTGACCGTGGTGCAGGGCCTGCCCCTGGACGGCCAGGCGCTGAAATCCCTGGCGCGTGAACTGAAGAAGAAATGCGGCGTCGGCGGCGCGGTGAAGGGCGCCGACATCGAAATCCAGGGCGACTGCCGCGCCGTGCTGCAGGAGGAGCTGGAGAAAAAGGGTTACCGGGTCAAACTCGCCGGCGGCTAGGCAGCAAACGCAAAGTTAGCGGATTTTAGGGGCAGTATGCCGCCGTTTGGCCACCTGGCTACTGGTTTTCTTCAAGGAATAATCCGTGTCGCGGCACGTCCAAAATCGAAGTTAGCTCCCATTTGCAAAAAGTTTGTAAAATAACTTCCTCAACCCCTTATTTTTATTGGATTTAATTTTTTTCTGTGTTAAAACATGGGGCGTGAGTGCGGAAATGCCGCGAATCGGGTCTCTTCTCCGAACACGGTCAACGATAACCGCACCGAATAACAGCAACGCTGCAGTATCTGACGGATTAGTCATCCCTGCGAGGAAGTGGGTTATGTACGTGACCGCAGAACACCTGAGAGACCAGGTTATCAAGCCAACGCTGGAGTACATGGGGGCGTGGACACCAGCGACCGAATCATTCCTGCTCAACGCCGCCGTCAACGCGCCTGAACTGGGGCTGTTCGCAGCCCGCAATGACGGCCTGGGCCTGTTCCACATCACCGCGGCCCAGCACCGCGACCTGTGGGATCGCTACCTGGCGTTCAACCCCGAACTGGCCAGCCGGGTGCGCGGGCTGGCCAGCCAGCGCGCCTTTCTCACCGACCCGGACAGCGAGCTGCAGACCAATCTCAGCTACTGCACGGCGATCGCCTGGCTGCTGCACCAGCGCGCCGGCGGCAGTGTGGACGAGCCCGAGGTCCGCGCCAGCGCCTGAGGCGCGGCCGCGGCTTACAGCGCGCAGCGGCGCAGCGCCTCCCAGGCCGGCAGGTCCTGCGGCCTGTCGATATCCTGTAGCGGCGGCAGCGCCTCCCAGTCCAGTCCCAGCGCGCGCAGGGTGCGCCCGGTGCGAGCGTAGACCTCCGCCCCGCCCCAGGACACATCAGTGAAAATACCCGGTTCCACGCGGGTGACGCCGATCAGCACGTAACCGCCGTCGTGGGCCGGCCCCAGCACCACCGGCGCGCGCTCCAGCGCGGCGCTGGCCAGGGCGAGGTAGGCGGGGCTGATGGCCGGGCAGTCGCTGCCCACCAACAGCACCTTGCGATGGCCGCGCAGGCCGCGCTGCAACGCGTGCAGCATGCGCGCACCCAGGTCCGCCCCCTGTTGCGCCACCACCGCCGTCGCCCCGCGCTCGCGGCAGCGCGCGAACAGCGCATCGGCCGGGTCGCCGGCGACACATATCTCCACCGGGCCCAGCGCCGCCTCCACCAGTTGTGTGCAGGTCCACAAGACCAGTTCCCGGTGCAGTTCACAGGCCTGTTGCGCGCTCAGGTGGGGCTGCATGCGCGTCTTCACCCGTCCGGGCACCGGTTCGCGCGCAAACTGCTGCAGCAGCAGTGCTTCGCTCACGCCGCGGCGCGCCGGGTATAGTGCCGCGCCAGGCGCGCCGGGGACACGCCCAGCCAGTAGGCCAGCCGCAGGCACCACATACGCAGTACCGTGCGCGCCACACCGCCCTCCTCCCAGCGCCGGCTGGAGGTGGTAACCGGCTCGGGCAGCACCAGTGGCGGCCCCAGGCGGCGCAGGCGCTTGCAGTAGGCGACGTCCTCCATCAGCGGCAGCCGGTCGAAACCGCCGCTGCGCTCGAACACCTCGCGGCGCAGGAACAACATCTGGTCGCCGGTGCCAATGGCGGTCAGCCGCGAACGCCAGTTGATGCACCACTCGATGACGCGGTACACCCGGCGCGTACCGTCCAGGCGCAGCTGGCAGAAGCCCCAGTCGGGTTCACGGCGCAGGTAACTCGCCAGCTGCGCCGCCGCGACGCCCGGCCGGCTGTCGGCGTGCAGGAAACACAGGTAGTCGCCACGCGCGACAGCGGCGCCGAGGTTCATCTGCCGCGCCCGCCCCGGCGGCGCAAGCAACAGCTGGTCGCAGCGCGGCATGGCGCGCCGCACCGTGTCGTCGCCGCTGCCGCCGTCCACCACCACGGTTTCCCAGCCGGGGTAACGCCGCCGCAGGTCCTCCAGCAGGGGCGCGATGCCCGCGGCCTCGTTCAGGGCGGGAATGATGAAGCTGACCTGCGGCGCCATCAGCTGTCCAGCGCGCCGCCGCAACTGCTGCCCTGGCCCGCGGTGCAACCGTAACAGTGCTCCGCGGTCGCCACCGCGCGGCCGGCCACACGGTGGCCCGCGAGCAGGTCGCGCAGGTGCACGCGCCGGTCCGAGGCCAGCAGCGGGATGTCCAGCATCTGGTTGAAGTCACAGTCGTAAAGGTAGCCGCGCCAGTCGACACTGAGCAGCTCACGGCACATCAAGGTGTCGAGATTGGCGGCGCTGAAACTGTCGCGCAGCAGGCCCATGTACCGGGTGTACTGGCCCTGGGCGAGCAACACGGCGCCGAAGCGGCTGATCGGCATGTTGGTGAGGGTCAGCAGCCGGCTGAAGCGCACGCCGAAGCGCGCGTGCAGTTCGCGCCGGTAGTCCGCCTCCAGTTGCGCCTGGGCCGGCGGCAGCACCGGGCCGACCGGGTTGTACACAAGGTTGAGCGGCAGCGTATCCCCGTAACCGAACTCGTTGAGCAGGCGCAGGGCGCGTATGCTGGTGGCGTAGACGCCGCTGCCGCGCTGCGCGCGTACGTTTTCCTCGAGATAACACGGCAGCGAGGCGGTCACCTCCACGCCCTGTTCGGCGAGAAAGCCGGCCAGGTCCTCCTGCCCCGGCTCGAACAACACCGTCAGGTTGCAGCGGTCGATGACGCGCACTTCCAGGGCGCGAGCCTCGCGTACCAGGTAGCGAAAATGTTCGTTCAGCTCCGGCGCGCCGCCGGTGAGGTCCAGGGTCTCGATCTGGCCGCCGCGCAAGACTGCCAGCACCTGTTCGACCGTCTCCCGTTGCATCTGCTCGCGGCGCTGCGGTCCGGCGTTCACGTGGCAGTGCACGCAGCTGAGGTTGCACAGGTAGCCCAGGTTCACCTGCAGGGTGCTGGGCGCGCCGCGGCGTCGCACCGGGGGAAAGTCGCTGTGCAGCAGCAGTGGCCGGGTATCTTGCATGGGCTCCAACGGGCGGGCGGCCTCAGTAGGCCGCCTGCCGCTCCAGCGGGGTGAGCAGCGCGGCCTGCTCGCCCATCAGGTGTGCGAAAACCACATTGTAGGCCAACACGGCCTGCACGTAGTTGCGCGTCTCGCGGTAGGGAATGGTCTCGATCCACAGCTCCACCGACACGCTGTCGCCGGCGCCGTTGCGCCAGCGGTCCACGCGGTGCGGGCCGGCGTTGTAGGCGGTGAGCGCGAACACCCGGTTGCCGCCGTAACGGTCCAGCAACTGGCGGTAGTAGGTGCTGCCCAGCAACACGTTCTGCTCCACGTCGTACAGGTCCGCGCCGCTGTGCCGCGCGCCGATGCTGGAGGCGACCTGTCGCCCGGTGGCGGGCATGACCTGCATCAGGCCGCGCGCCCCCACCGGGGATTGCGCACGCGGGAAGAAGGCGCTCTCGCGCCGCGCGATGGCCAGCAGCTCCGTACTGGCGACCTGTTGCGCGCTGGCCTGGGCGTCGAACACGCTGCGGTAGGGTATCGGAAAGCGAATATCCAGGGCGTCCCAGGCTTTGGCCCGGGTCGCCGCGTCGATGGCCATGCGGTACCAGCCCTGGTCCGCCGCCAGGCGCGCCAGCTTGCGCTGCTCCTGCGGATCCTCGGTGTCCTGCAGCACCTTGTACCACTCGGAATGCGCGAGCACATCCTCGTCGTGAAAATGCAGTTCCTCGATGCGCTGCAGCGCCGGCAGTCCCTGCAGCGTGGCCGGTGGCAGTGGCGCGAGCGGGGTGTGGTTGAAGGCGTAGGCGAGCCCCAGGCGATCGGCGGCGAGAAAGCTGTAGTAGCCGCGCTCCTGCGCCAGGGCCTGCAGTAGTGCCTGGGCCTGCTCCGTCTCACCGCGCCGTTGCAGCGCGACGGCGCGCCAGTAGCGCCACACGCCTGCCTCCTGCTGCTCCGCGGAGAGCAGCGGCAGGGTGCGCTCCAGGGCGCTCCAGTCCTGCTCCGCCAGCGCCCAGCGCAGGCGTATCCCGGTGAGCTTGTCGTCCGCCAGGCGCTGCAGCGCGCCGTGCAACCAGTCGCGGTGCGCGTCGGTCTCGGCGAACAGGCTGCGCAGCGCGATGGCGTACTCCACCTCGCGCACCTGGGCGGGACTGAACGCCAGGCGCTGGCTGAAATCGCGCCACAGCAGCAGCGCCTCCTGCGGGTTGTAGCGCGACAGGTGCGCCAGGCCGTGGGCAGCCACGTCCGCCGAGCGCGATTCGCTGGCGGGCAGGCTCAGACGCCCCAGCGCCACGGGGCTGGCGTAGACCTTGAGCAGGCGCTCGGACCAGGGCTGCAGTTGCTCGCTGCCCTTGCTAGCCACGTAGCGCATGAGCGAGCGCTGGCGCTCGTCGAAGGCCTCGAGCAGGCGCGCCCAGACGATGTCGTCGCTGAGCTCGCCGGAGGCCTGCCAGGCGTCGAACAGCGGGTCGCACTCTTCCGGCCGCGACTTGCCGTGCACCCACAGGCGCCCCGCCCCTTCCCAGGCCGCGTCGCGCTCGCCGCGCGCCAGCAGCGCCCTGAAGTAGTAACACTTGAGCACCACGCTGTTGGGTTCGTCGGGCATGACCGCGAGGAAATCGTCCCAGCGCCGGCGCTTGCCCGCCTCGCGCAGGTACACGGCGAGGAAGCGATTCGGCAGCGGTGTGTCGTCGCTGCGTTCGAGGAAACGCTGCGCGCGCGGCGCGCGCACCTTGTGCGCCTGGCGGGTGAGTTCGTAATAGTCGAGGTAGATGGCCAGCGGATAGGCGTCCAGGGAGGAACGCAACTGGCTGAAATCGTCCCAGCGACGGCGCTCCAGCGCCTGCACGGCCTCGCCGTAGTCGCGGCGCGCCGCCTCCAGGGGGGGCGCCGGCGACACGCTGGCCGCGGCTGCCGTTGCGCTGCCGGGCATTGCCACGCACAGCAACAGCAACCCGGTGATGATTCGCCTGCCCTGCCCCAACACCGCAACGCCACCTCTGCCAACACGTCCGCCGCGACCCCGGGCCGCGGCACCTTCACAGGGTGATATGAGCGGCCGCAGAAAGCAATAGTTCCGCGCCCACCGCCGGGAAAATCTGCAGCGCCCGGCTCAGAACAACAGGCCGACGGTGGGCTTGTCGATATCGGCGTAGTCGAGAATTACCTCGCGGCGGCACAGGCGAAACCCGCCGTCGTCCCGCGACAGCGTGTCGCGACGCTGCCCGCTATAGAGACAATTGGCGCTGCCGGGCCGGGCGTAGTACAGGTGAAAATTGTTCAGCACGCGCCACTGCTGCGCATCGCGCTGCAACAGCTCTATATTGCCGATGATGCGCCGCGTGCGCGCCGGCGGGTTGTCCGCCCAGGCGTTCATCTTGTAGGCGCGCTCCACGCGCAGCGCCAGGTGGAACAGGTTCTCCTCGCGCAGCGGCGCGCCCATACTGTCGGCGCCCTCCAGTTCGCGCTCCACGCTGAGCATCTCCTCGCGCCCGCGCTGCCGGTTGTCCACCTGGGTGTTCACCCGCGAGGGCACGATGTAGGCCACGTCCTCGCTGAGCAGCGCCAGCCACTGCTGGAACTGCCGGTTGTCCAGCAGGCGCGCCTCGTGAAAATAGAAGCGCTCCAGTTCGCGCTGCTCCTGCGGTGTGGTCTGCACGGACAGCTCGCTCATGCCCCCTCCTCCACCGCCTGCAGCTCGTCGCGCCAGCGGGCAAAAAAGTTGCGCGCGTAGAATTCGTTCGCCGTCACGCTGACCAGCCCGGGCAACTCGGGGTGCGGCGCCTCCTCGCCCAGGCCCAGGCCGTAGTACAGGGCGTGGTCATCGGTGAAATCGATACTGGCCCCGCGGTACTGCTGCGACCAGGCCTCGGAGTCCTCCTGCTCGATGATGCCGCCGGGGCCGAAGAAGGAACTGTAGTTGGTGCGCAGCGCGCGCTTCACGGTATCGGGCGCCCCCGCCGGCACCACCGCCCAGGACCAGTACTCCACCCGGCCCGGTCCGCGCGGGTGCGACACCTTGAACGCGGTGTTGGACCACAGGAAGGACAGGTTGGGATAGATCCCGTAGGTCAGCCCCTTCATGCGCGCGCGCAGCGGGCCGACGCGCTGCGCCGCCCGCGCCTGCACCTCGCGCAGCCAGTCCTGCACCTCCTGCCCGCCCAGCTGGCCGCCCAGGCCCTCCATGCCCCAGGCCACCTCTTGCCAGGGTGTGTCCTCGGGCATCAGGCGAAAGGTCGCGCCGTGCCCCGGGGCCGTCACCACGCTGTGGCCCAGTTCCTCGATACGCTCCTGGATCTCGCGCGAGATCAGCGCCGCGTGCAGGAAGGGGCCGTGGTTGACGTCGCCGAGCTGGTTCTCCACCGGCAGTTTCCAGTTGGCGTCGATCACCCAGCGGTGCGGCGCACCGAGGAACTCGACGCCCTCGGGGAAGCGCTGGAAAAACGCGTCCAGGTAGAAACGCATGTCGCCGAGGTAGTCTTCAAGCGCGACGATGTCCGGGTCGAAACTGCCGAAGATCATGCCGCGCCAGCTCTCCACCCTGGGCACGCGCTGCAGGCCCAGCGCGGATTTGTCCGGTTTGTTGCGCAGCGTGTTTTCCTGCGGGATGGTCGCCAGGCTGCCGTCCACGCGGTAGGACCAGCTGTGGTAGGGGCAGACAAAGCGCTTCGTGTTGCCGTGATCCGCGCGGCATACCGGCAGTCCGCGGTGGGTGCAGCTGTTGACGCTGGCATGGATCGCGCCGTCCTCGCCCCGGGCCAGGATCACCGGGGTCTCGCACATATAGGCCTGGACAAAGTCCCCGGCACGCGGAATCTGCGATTCGTGGCCCAGGAACAGCCAGCTGCGGCCAAAGATTCCGCGCTTTTCCAGCTCATAGACCCGGGGATCGGACCAGCAACGCCGGCTGATACGGGTGGCGTCCTCGTTCACCAGATCGCGTACGGAGAATTGCACGGCGGCCCCCAAATATTATCGATCGTTCATTTATCGCCAGTATAGGAGAGTTCGCGTCGTAAAATCGAGGCCCCTGTGCTAGTTTCTGAATAATTTTTAACAATCGGGTGATAATAATGACTGCGGAAGGCGAGTCGCCGCGCAGGCAGAGCAAGGGGGAACGCACGGCCGGGCGTATCCTCGACGTCGCCGAGGACCTGTTCGCCCGCCAGGGCTACGAGGGCACCAGCCTGCGGCAGATCGCGCGCGGCGCGGGCATCAAGGAGCCCGGGCTTTACAACCATTTCGCCGGCAAGCAGGCGCTGTACGAGGCGGTGCTGCACCGCGCCCTCAACCCCATGGCGGAGGCGATGGCCGGCCAGATAGAGAGCGCCTCGCGCCTGCGCGACTACACCGACCTGCCCTCGGTAATGACCGACCTGCTGCTGCGCCACCCGCAGATGGCCGCCCTGTTCCAGCAGGCGCTGCAGGGCGACAGGGAGTCGGTGGGCAATCAGTTGGTCACCCAGTGGCTGGAAACACTGTTCCAGCAGGGTATGCGCAGCCTGGAGGGCCTGGAACCCGCCGTGACGCCCAACGCCCAGGCGCAGGACCGGGAGACCCTGGCGATCAACGTCATCGCCATGTTCAACCTGACGACAGGCTATTTCCTGTCGCAGCGGGCCTTTTCGATCCTCGCCCAGGGCGACCTGCAGGACCCGGACAACATCGCGCGGCAAAAGCGCCTGCTGCACCGGGTCGTGCGCGCCATGCTGGTCAGTTAGCTGACGTCGATGCGCCGGCGCTCGGGGGCTTTCTCCACCGCCTTGGGCGCTTCCAGCGTCAGTACGCCGTCCTTGAAGGAGGCCTTGATATCGGACTCCTGCACATCCGGGCCCAGGTTGAAGCTGCGCATGAACTTGCCGTAGCGCCGCTCCTGGCGGATCAGCTTGCCCTTCTCTTCCTCCTTGTCTTCCTGGGTGGTTTCCGCCTCCAGGGTGAGGATGCCATCGCGCACGTGCACGTGGATGTCCTCCTTCGATACGCCGGGTAACTCGGCCGTGATTTCGTAGTGGCCATCCTTCTCCGCGATATCCACGCGGGGAGCGAAAAACGTCGACGTATCCGAGCGCGACATCTGCGGCCAGGAATCGTTGAAAAACCGATCGATGTCGAACAGGTTGCTACGCGGTATTAAAGACATACGGCACCTCCTCATTACGTGTCCGGTTCATGTCTACCCTTGTATATAGGGCCAAAAGCGCTGTTTTCAAGCTGGCAGGAATTCGGCGAGCCAATGCTTGACGTGGATCAATTCACGCCGCCGGTATCGGCCAGAGCAGCCACGCGACTATAATCAGGGCACTTTTGAGCCGATCAAGCCAGGACCGGGAGGCCGCGATGAGCCAAGCTCAAGACCCGACGGCACGGGAGCTACAACAACCCTGGGCGCAGGCTGGGCGGCAGCCACGCATCGCCGTCGTCGGCGCCGGCATGTCCGGGATCGCCGCCGTGGTCAAGCTGCGGCGCGCCGGCTACAGCGATATCACGGTGTACGAGAAGGCCGACCGCGTCGGCGGCACCTGGCGCGAGAACACCTATCCCGGCCTGTCCTGCGACATCCCCTCGCGCTGGTACTGCTTCAGTTTCGCCCTGCGCGCCGACTGGACGCACCGCTACCCCTACGGGGCCGAGGTGCAGGCCTACCTGGAACAGGTAGCGCGGGAGTTTGGCGTCAACGAACACGTGAAGTTCAACTGCCCGGTCACCGACCTGCACTACGTGGGGCCGCAGTGGCGCCTGACCAGCGGCGACGGCGAGAGCGCCTGGTACGACGTGGTGATCTCCGCTACCGGCATCCTGCACCGCCCCGCCTACCCGGACATCGCCGGGCTGCAAAGCTTCACCGGCGACTGCTTCCACAGCGCGCGCTGGGATCACTCGGTGGACATCGCCGGTAAACGCGTGGGGGTGATCGGCACCGGCTCCACCGCCTGCCAAATCGTCGGCGCAATCACGCCCGAGGTCGGCGAAATGCGCGTTTTCCAGCGCACCCCGCAGTGGATGGCGGGGCTGCCGCAGAAAAAATACTCGCCCGCCTGGAACCGTCTGCTGGGACGTTTCCCGCTGCTACAGAGATTCGCCTACCACTACTATTTCCGGCTGATGATGCATATCTTTAGCGCGGCGACGGTCGGCAACAAGCCCATGCAGCGCCTGGTGAGCTGGGGCTGCCGGCGCAACCTGGAACAACACATCGCCGACCCTGAACTGCGCGCGAAGCTGACCCCGGACTACCAGGCGGCCTGCAAACGGCTGATTTTCTGCAGCGACTTCTACCCCGCGCTGGCCAGCCCCCACGCGCACCTGGTGACGGAGCACATCGCCGGCGTGGAGCCGGCGGGCGTGCGCACCGCGGACGGCGCGCTGCACGAACTGGACGTGCTGGTGCTGGCCACCGGCTTCGATCCCACCGCCTTCATCCTGCCCACGCGCGTCACCGGTGAGAACGGCGTCGACCTGGCCGCCACCTGGAACGGCGCCCCGCGCGCCCACCGCGCCGTGGCGGTACCGGCTTTCCCCAACTTCTGGATGATCGAGGGCCCCACCGGCCCGGTGGGCAATCTGTCGCTGATCACTATCTCCGAGCACCAGGTGGATTACATCATCGCCATGCTGGAGCGCATGAAACGCGACGGCCTCGCCGCCATCGCCGCACGCCAGGACGCCTGCGAGCGCTACAACGCCGAGATGGGCGAGGCGATCAGGGACACGGTGTGGATGACCGGCGGCTGCGACAGCTGGTATTTCGACGCCAGCGGCAAACCCAACCTCTACCCCTGGTTTCCCGCGCGCTACCTGCGCGAAATGCACAACCCGGTGTTCGAGGAGTACGAGTTGGTGCAATAGCGGCTTGCCTTATGCGGCGCGGCGCGGAATAATTTGCGCCGCGCTGGTTTGGCGTGGCAGGTATCAACTCTGCCCCCGGTTACCCGCCCTTAGCTCAGCTGGATAGAGCGTCCCCCTCCTAAGGGGAAGGCCCCAGGTTCGAATCCTGGAGGGCGGGCCAGTAACCTCTTGTGTTCCCATTCTTTTCAGGCACTCGCCTCCGCCAAGGCGGCGGGAACATTCCACCCAGGAAGCAATGGGGTGCAGTACGCTTGCGATTCGAAGCGGTCATTATCTGGATTTTGCACTATGCTTTTGGTGTGCGTGCAGAGAAAGCCCAAGAAGTGTAATGAACAGCTTTGGATGCACGCTGTACAGCTGAATCTGGCCCAGTTGCTCCGCCCTGGCCAGATACTTTTCTGAACGATACTGCGAATCATCGAGGATCGAATCATGATAAGAGTTGGCCCCGCTCTACTTTGTCTACTCGCCGCCGCTGGCGCACATGCGGAAATTTTCGTTCACGGCAACCTGTCTTCTGACAGTGGAGGCTCCGTAATTACGGACTCCGTTAGCGGAAGGGAATACCTGCGTTTTGACCAGGTGCATTTAACATACTCGGACACCTTGGCCGCGGTAGCTCCCGGAGGCATTTACGAAGATTGGTCAATTGCAGATCGCACAGTAGCGGAAGCCTTTATCGATAGCTTCCTGGGAGGAGTAACTTCCTGTAACGGCCCTGGTTTCGAAGGCGAATGTGGTACTGCAATCGGGTGGAGCGACGGTAACTTTGGCGATAACAGTCAAAGCGGCCAACCGCCGGGCTACAATGATGATACATTTGCATTTATCTCCGACACTGGAATATACCCACTTGGCAGTGTAGGCATCCGTGATGACGGCGTTGTATTCCAGCAGGAAGCGTGGGGTGATGCAGCGCAACTGGATTTCTGGGGTTTTGTCGTGCCACCGCATATCGATCTGTTGTTGTATAGAGATGTACCCGTAGATACCGATGAAGACGGCATACCTGACTCGGAAGATAATTGCCCCCTGGTTGCAAATCCGGGTCAAGAACCCAGCCTTGTTGAACCCGGGAGAGGTGTGGCTTGCGAAGGACTTCCGCCTGGGTGTTAGCTACGACCCTGAACTGGGAAACATGCTTCGGCTTCTGGTATGAAGCGGATCGGGGGAAATTTCAGGCTGAAATCTTATAACGGCCGGTTTCCGGGCCCAGAGACGCTGATGCTCCCATCCCCGGGCTGTTTCCGGATGTAAAATGTAAGACCTGACCCTTGGTTTGCCCCGTACCTTGTCGTCATTATGAGGGCCGCCGCGGGCCAGACGCCTGATTCATGGCGGTCGCCAACGCATCACGTTGAGCATTTGGCGATAAATGCTAATATTTCCGTGCCCCGCCCGATTGCAAGTCAACACGCGAACCGGCAGGCCACACGTTCGTCAATCCATCACAATACTCGCTGGTAAATATAAAAAGAGTACTGAGCCATGAACACTTTTCGTATAGCTGCTGTGATCGTCCTGGTTTTCTTCGTCACAAGCAGAGCGTTCGCCGGCCTGGTTCGCTACGAAGTTACAATGCCAGCTTTCCAGCCCGGCGCCCCCGATGCTTATGGATACCTGATATTCGAAAATCCCGAATACGGTGGCAACATTGTTCCCTACCTGGTCGATTGGCTCTTTCACGACCCTGATTTTGGCGGGTTGAATTTTGATTCATCAAATTCAAACGCCGATACATCCAGGGAATTTATTGTTGACGCCCAGGGAGACTATCTCTCCGACAATATTTTATGCTTTGGAATTGATGAGGCCTGCGCAGGCGCCATTGCCAAAGGGTTGTTGCTCCTGAACGGGTCCGGGAACAACGCGAACGCGATATTTACTCACCCGGGCGGCGCTCCTGTTTCTATCTATCGGTCACCCATTTTTTCCGAACCAATAAGCGTGCCCATTGCCGACAGCATGCAGTTACTCGGAATTGCCCTGGTCGCCCTCTTTTTAGTCTTCGCGACCAGAACTCGTCCTTTACGCCGTCACGGCATGGTCAGGCCCACCATTTCTTAATACTGATACAGAGAGCCGCGGCGTAGTGGATTTTTCGAAACCTATGCCACCGATGACCGATGAACAACGGGGTGCAATCTACCGAGCTCCTGATTCGAGATTGTTGAGCCGAGAGTTTGCCCCTGGCACCAAACAGGCGCTGGTGCACCAGGTGGTGCATTTGGCAGTAACTGCTACTATTCGATAGATGTCCGCTTCGGACGACAATGCAGATGCAACGGGTACCTCGATTTTTGCGCCCCAATGGCGCCCAATCTACGGATATATGCGCCAAGTGAATCGACAGGAGGTTGATTTATATGGGACTACTCCAGTATCAAAAGATACCTGTGACCAATGGGTGTTATTCAGGCAGGTTCTTCTTATGTACCTGTGATACGGCGCTGGCGTGAGCCGATCATGAGCGAAGCCGAAATTCTAGAACATCTATTCAGTATTTATGATAGATACTGGACGATTGTTCAGTGGTGGGCGAGCGTATCTTTCGGCGTCATTATGATCGCCTATTTTGCAGCGGACAAACTAAGAGCAATTTTATTGATCACCGTCCTTGCTCTCTACGTCATCTATTCTGCTTGGGTATTTATGCTGCTCATGTATAACGTAGATATCGCGTATGGCCTGTTCGAGGACCTGGGCGCACTGAGCAGAACGGGAGAACTAGAAACACAGGGTGCCAGGGTTGCATTGGAGAATTCGTTCGTTAACTACGGTACTCGGCTAGGGATGGTTGCTCTACCCGCTACATTCCTCGCGTGCATTGGGTATCTACTATATGCATATTCGCAAGTTCGCAAAAGCAAAAGTTCATAACAACGGCCGCACTTGTGCAGGCGACGTCAAGGGTCCAGGTTGGAGTAGTGCATGAATTGGGAAGCGGCTGGAGCAATAGGCGAAATAATTGGCGCTTTAGCAGTATTTGCAACGCTCGTATACCTGGCGATCCAGATTCGCCAGAATACTCGAGCTGTTCGGGCAGCCGCGCTGGACTCCAGCATTCAGGCAGCGTCCTTGATAAGAAGTGACATGTTCAATAGTGAGGAACTGACTGAATTATTTCTTTTGGGTAACGAAAATCCCGAGAATCTTGATGAGGTTCAAAGGTATAGATACAGAAATCTGGTTGCCAACATGATGTGGGCACTTTGGAATTTCTACTCCCAATCCAGATATGCCGACCTTTCTCAAGACCGGTGGGAGAGCCAGAAATATGTAGTTGCAAGAATCCTCAACTCTCCTGGCGGAGCATGGTATTGGAAAGAGTTCAGCCGTGAATTCGAGGACGACTTCGTGAAGGTGGTCAACCAGATTGTCGAGGATGAGAATTCGTGATTTCGACACCCATAGCAAGTCAATGCAGCAGGAGCGCTTCGCGTCGGGACGCCGCAACCGGCGCCCTGCCCTGAAGCATTAATCAGCCTACCAGGAATCGCACCATGGGAAAGATGATTACGTTCTGCCTGCTTGTCGTTGGGCTGGTAAATTTTGCCCCGGTACTAGGCGCTATCTCTGCTCAGAGATTGGAATCTGCTTATTCCATTACACTGGCCGGTAATGACCTCGCAATTCTCATGCGCCATAGAGCATTACTTTTTGGCATCCTCGGGGCTTTCATACTGTACTCGGCGTTCTCGCCACTCTACCAATGGGCAGCGATGATAATGGGCGGCGTGAGCATGGTTGGCTTTGCAATGCTGGTGTTCTCCACGGGTGGTTACAACGCGGCTCTGGGCAAAGTGTTGTTCATGGACGTCGTGGGGATCGTGTTTCTGTTGGCGGCAGCAGCCCTAAAGTATGTGTCTGAATCCGGTTAGCAGGTTGCGCCGTGGAAAATGGGGTAAACAGAATTCTGTGTCACGGTAAAGCGCTGACCCCGAATGTAAAATGTAAGACCTGACCCCTAGTTGGCCAGCTCCATCAGCGCCTGCCAGCGTTCGTAGGACGCCTCAAGTTCCTCGCCCAGCGCCGCCAGTTCCTCCAATCGCCCGCGGGTGGTCTGGTGGTCCTGCTGGTAGAAGCCGGGGTCGGCAATCTCCTCTTCCAGCGCCGCGCGGCGCTTCTCCAGTGCGTCGATGGCGTCGGGCAGCGCCTCCAGTTCACGCCTGTCCTTGTAGGACAGCTTGCCGCCGGCGGGCTGGCGCGGGGCGGCTTTCTCCTGGCTGGCGACCGGTGCCGTCCGTGCGGGCTCATCCAGGGCCAGCAAGGAGCCGCCGTGCTCTACCCAGTTGCTGTAGCCGCCGACGAACTCGTCGACGCCGCCGTCCCCCCGCATCACCATGATGCTGGTAACGACATTGTCCATGAACTCGCGGTCGTGGCTGACCAGCAGCACGGTGCCCTTGAACTGCAGCAACAGGTCCTCCAGCAGTTCCAGGGTTTCCACGTCCAGGTCGTTGGTGGGCTCGTCGAGCACCAGCAGGTTGGCCGGCTTGCTAAAAAGCCGGGCGAGCACCGCGCGGCCTTGCTCTCCCCCGGACAGCGCCTTTACCGGCGTGCGCACGCGTTCCGGGGTGAACAGGAAGTCGCCCAGGTAGCTGATGGCGTGCCGCCGCTGGCCGTTGATCTCAATGAATTCCTGGCCGCCGCAGACATTGTCGATGAGGTTCTTTTCCGGATCGAGGTGGGCGCGCAGCTGGTCGAGGTAGGCGACCTCCAGGCGCGTGCCCAGCGTCACGCTGCCCTCCGAGGGCGCCAGCTCGCCCACCAGGATTTTTATCAGGGTGGACTTGCCCGCGCCGTTGGGGCCGACGATGCCGATGCGGTCGCCGCGCCGCACCAGGGTGGAGAACTGGCGGATGACCACCTTGTCGCCGAAGCGCTGGGTAATATTGTCCAGCTCGACCACCAGTTTACCGGAACGGTCCGCCGCCTCCAGGCGGAAACTCGCCCTGCCGGTCTTTTCCCGTCGCTCGCTGCGCTCCCGCCGCATGGCCTGCAGCGCCCGCACGCGGCCTTCATTGCGCGTGCGCCTGGCCTTGATGCCCTGGCGAATCCACTTCTCCTCTTCCGACAGGCGCTTGTCGAACAGCGCGTTCTCCTTTTCCTCGGCGGCCAGTTGCTGCTCGCGGTAGCTGAGAAAATCGCGGTAACTGCCGGCCCGCGCGCGCAGGTGGCCCCGGTCCAGCTCGACGATAGTGTTTGCCAGGCCCTGCAGGAAGGCGCGGTCGTGGGTGACGAAGACGATGGCGCCGGCATACGCCTGCAGTTGCTTCTCCAGCCACTCGATGGCGGGAATATCCAGGTGGTTGGTCGGCTCGTCCAGCAACAGGATATCGGGTTCGCTCACCAGCGCCGCACCCAGCGCCACGCGCCGCCGCCAGCCCCCGGACAGGCTGGCCATGGTAGCGTTTTCCGGCAACTGCAACTGGGAGATGACCGACTCGACTTTCTGCGCGAGCAGCCAGCCGTCCTTGGCCTCCAGTTCCGCCTGCACCCGCGCCATCGCGTCCATGTCGCCCTCGACGATACAGTGGTGATAGCGCGCCAGCAGTTCGCCGACATCGGCCAGGCCGCCGGCGACGACATCATAGACGTCGCGCTCGTCCGCCGCGGGCAGGGACTGGTCCAGGTAGGCGATGCGTACACCGTCGCGCAGGCGGCGCTCGCCACTGTCGGGGACGACCTCGCCGAGGATCATTTTCATCAGCGTGGTCTTGCCGGCGCCGTTGCGGCCCAGCAGCCCGATACGCTCCCCCGCCCGCACCTTGACATCCGCCCTGTCGAGGAGGGTGTGGGTACCGTACTGGAGGCTGACCTGGTCGAGTGTCAACAGGGGCATAAAAAGGCGCCGCTTGCGAAGGGGTGGCAATTGTACGCGAGATTCGGCCGGGACTCTTTCCCGGGCGCGAGCGTTTCGCTGTGTATTCTTTCACGGCGATATGCTACACAATCCCGTCCCTGCACAGTGCAATAATCGGTGGAATGTCGGCATGACGACGCGCACCCTGTTCATCGCCAGTCTGCTCGCCCTGCTGCTGTCCACGGCGGCCTGGAGCGCCGGTCTGCCAGAGGTCATAGACCGGGTGCGGCCCGGCATCGTCGGGGTCGGCACCGCCTACCCGCCGCGCCAGCCGAACCCCGGGGGAAAGACCGTGAGCTACCTCGGCACCGGCTTCGTGGTGGGCAACGGCCGCCAGGTGGTCACCAACGCCCACGTGATACCCACCGGGCTGGACACCGAGCACAACCAGATGCTCGCCATCTTCGCCGGCCGCGGCGCCGCCGCAACCGTGCACCCCGCCCGGGTCGTGCGCAGCGACATCGAGCACGACCTGGCCCTGCTGGAAATCCAGGGCAAGACCCTGCCGGCGCTAGAGATCGGCGACTCCTCCAGGGTGCGCGAAGGACAGGAAATCGCCTTCACCGGCTTCCCCATCGGTATGGTGCTGGGCCTCTACCCGGTGACGCACCGGGGTATCGTCGCGGCCATCGCGCCGGTGGCGCGGCCGGCCGAAAACGCCCGGACTATCGACCCGGCCCAGATGCACCGGCTGCGCAACCCCTTCGACGTCTTCCAGCTGGACGCCACCGCCTACCCGGGCAACAGCGGCAGCCCGGTGTACGCGCAGGACTCAGGGCGGGTGATTGGCGTGATCAACAGCGTACTGGTGAAGGAAAGCGCGGAAACCCTGCTCAGCAATCCCTCGGGAATCACCTACGCCATACCCGCGGTCCACGTGCAGCGCCTGCTGCGGGGCGGCGGTAGCGACTGAAAGCGCCGCGTTACGCCAAGGGGGTGGCAGCTCTGCCCCGCCGAAGCTCAACCCGCCGCTTGCGCGAAGTCGCGCGTGGCCGCGCTGATCTCACCCGGTGACATGCCGAGAATCCGGCTGGCCATGTCGATGGCCTCGGTCTCACCCTCGTCACGCACCTCGTCGGCCGCGGCCACGTCCAGCATCATGGCGAACACCTCGCGCTTCTGCCGCGATGTCAATTTGATCGCGGTGTCGCGCAATCGTCGCGCGATGTCGCCATCGTCCTGCAACGCATTGAGCACGCGTGTCAGGCTGTCCAGGGACTCGGCGTAACTGATCTTCAGGCGTGACGCCAGCAGGTCGATCATGCGTGCGCTCTCCACATCGGAGATGTTGCCATCGCCCTTGGCGACAAACAGCAACAGCGCGGCGACGAGGAAGCGCCTGGCGGCGACGTCCGCTTGCTGCGCGCTGTCACGTTGATCTCCGGCTGGGTAACCGCTGGATTGTCCTCTCACTGGCATCTCCCGACCAGGCGCCAGGCAAACCCGTGACCTGTGGCCCACACCCATGGTCTTACCAGTCTAGACCCTCGCGCAGGGTTTTGCCTCCCCGGCTGTCTATACTGCCGGCAGCGGGCCACCGTGCTGGGCACCCGTCCTGCGCCGCAGTCCTATGAGAGGCACAGTGGGGCTGGTCAGGCGGCCCGGATACTGTCAGCGCATGCAGGACTTGAATCCGCGCCTGGCCACGAAATTGGCCCTGACGCTCGCCTTGAGCTCGCGCGGCTTGTCGGCCACCCCGGGCAGCGTATAGGCGCCCCTGGTGGCCATGTCCGCGCGGAGCGTGCCGGCGACCAGGTCGGCGTGCAGCGGCACGATCGCCAACTCGAAGCTGCCCTGTTCGTCCTGGTAGAACCTGATCACCCCGCTGTGAGACGCGACGCCGGCGGTCATGCTCAGCTCACTCACGCCCACCTGGATATCGCCGCCGCGGTACGCCTGCCCGTCGTTGCCGAACTCCTCGGCCAGCGCACCGGACAGGGTCAGGGTGAAGGCGTTGGCCATGGCGCTCGCCGGCAAGGGTCCGGCGTCCACCTTGTAGTCGCTGAGGCTGAGGCCGAAATTATCGCCCTCCTCGCCCGGGGGCGGGCGCAGGGTTTCCTCCAGGCCCTGCGCCAGCTCGAGCTGCGCCGGTGTCGGCGCCGCGTTTTCGCCCTGGTATTGCGGCAATGGGTTGCCATCTTCATCCAGCCCGAACCGGGCCTTGTCCTCTGCGCTCATGCCCGTATCGATACCTTGCTGCTCCAGCGAGGCCGCGAGTCCCCCGATCATGCCGAACAGCCCCTGCAGCTCCTGGTGCATGCCCTCGTCCGCCATGGTGCCCGCCATCGCTCCCTGGGCAACCGCCGTACGCCGCGCGTTGAAAAATGCGGTAGTGCCAAAAAAATGGCCGTCGACGTCCCCGCTTACCGTGGCCGACATGGCGCACTCGTCGCCGACACGCTCCAGCGTGGCGGTCACGTAAATCGGCCTGAGCATCCTGTCGAGATAGCGATTCAGGCGACGGTCGTACTCCTCGCGGGCCAGGTCAGGGTTGTCGATACCCGTGTCCAGCGCATCGATGAGTAGCATGCGTAACTGCCGCCTCAGCGGGTTGGCTTCGTCCAGGGAAATCAACTCCCGGTACTCGAGGCGATTGACGTCAATGCGCGTCATCTGCCTGCCATCCACCCCGACCGCAAGCAGCGGAGTATTGCGCGCGCCACCGTCGGCAATATCGGCTCCGGCCACATTGTCGCCGGTCACAAACACGCCCAGACGCGTCAGGCCGGGCTCGCGCGAGGCCCGTATGCACAGGTCGAGCTTGGGAATGCCTCCTCTGTGGTAGCGCGCAGGAGGGTCCAGCGGCAGGGATTCAAAGCCTGCACTATCGGGGCGCCAGATATCCGCGAGGATATCCTCGGTCAGCTCGATGACGACAATGTCCTGCTGCTCCGACCTTGGCAGGTCAAGCTGCAGGGTGCGGGCCGCTGGACAGGTGGCCGCGATGGTCACCGCGGGAGTGAAGCAGAACAACCCCAGCAAACCCAACAAACGCCTGCCTGTGGCCAACTTCATCGGTTCCCCCTCGGCCCGCGCTGGGCTCATCGACCCGGGACTCCAGAAGTATAGACAGGGCGGCGGCGCCGCAACCCCCCTATATAGGGAGGGTCCGCCCAGACGGTGGTTTACGTTTGCGCGCCGCAACGTGCGGCAAGCGTCGGCGGAACGCGATGTCTCAGGGGTTGCGGGCCAGCTGGGCCTGCAGTTTGCCCTTCATCGGCAGGACCCACTGCTGCTTGAGCTGCAGCGACAACAACCCGGCGTCCTCCAGTTCGTCACACAGTTTCATCTGGTGAGCAAGGTCGAACATATCGAGCTGGCGGCAGATTCTCGCCTGGTCATCCAGAGTGATAAACGAAACGCCCGGCGTTTCGAAGTGCGAACCGTCCGCGCGCCTGCCCGGGCCGCGGTTCAGCCAGTGGGTGATCAGCTGGTTGTCATTGCCGGTGTAGACCCCCAGGTAGGGAAAGGTCCAGCCCTCCCAACCCACGGCCATATCGCGCCCGTAGTGGGTGGCCTTGATCTCGTCGATGCCGTTGGCAGTCACCTCCATCACGCCGGCGTACTGGCAGGTGTAAATACAGTCGCGCGCGTAGATCTCGTCGACGAAGAAGGTCCACTCGCCGCTCGCGGAGGCCTGTTCATGGGCGGCAATCAGTTTCTCGGCGGTGGCGCGCAGCGCCCCCTCGCTCAGTCCGGGCATGGTCGACTCCTGTTCACTAGCCATCACAACGGGTCCCGGCTGGCGGCGCTGACGACTCGCCGCGCCACGCGGGGAACCTATTCCTGTCAGGCGCCAATCCCCATCAGGTCATCGCGCTGGCCCATCAATACCTGGGCCGTGTAGCCGAAGTCCACGGGGATGTTCAGCCCGCTGACGAAACCGGCGAGCTTGCTGTTGAGCAGCACCAGCGGCTGCCCCATGTCCGCGCCCGTCGCGTAGCGGCCGTTGGGCGGCAGGAACAGCTCCACCGCCTCGTCCGGGATCTGGCCCTCGCCCTTGAGAGCGACCATGAAGCCGCTTTCCGTCGGCGAGGGGGCGATGCAGTTGATGCGGATACCGCGCGCGGCCAGCTCCGCGGCGCGGCTCATGGTATACACGATGATGCATTGCTTGGAGAAGCTGTAGCCGTCGAACACGGTCTCGCTGTTGTCCTGTAGCCACTGGCGCGCGCTGTCCAGGCCCTTGTCCAGGGCCAGGAAGCGGCGCACGCCGTCCAGCGCCCCTCGCCAACCCATGCCCGCGGTGGAGGCGATGGACGCGATGGCGCCGCCCTCGGTGATGCGCGACTCCAGCGACTCGGTGAGATAGCGCAGTCCGGAGAAGTTGATCAGCACGGTGTCGTCGCGGCCAAACGGCGGGCTGGGCACCCCGGCGCAGTTGAACAACGCGTAGATGTCTGCGGGCAACTGGGCGATCGCCGCATCCAGGCTGGCCGCGTCCTTCATGTCCACCTTGAGCGCCCGCGCCACGGGCACCGTCACCTCGGCAATATCCAGCGCGTAGACCTGCGCGCCCAGGTCGACGAGCAATTGCGCGGCGGCGCGCCCCATGCCCGAGGCCGCGCCGGTGATGACGACGTTCTGGCCCTGGTATCCAAGGATGTCATTCATTTTTTTCTCCTGTCACTGCTTGCCGTAGAGGTCGGCCTTGGCCACCGGGATATTGGGCCTGATTTCCAGCAGGTCCACCGCCACACCGGGCGGCTGCGCCAGGGCGTAGCGTACCGACGCCGCCACGTGGGCCGCCTCCATGCCCATGTCCAGGTGGCTGCCGGTAGCCTGCCAGCCCTGCATGGCGGCTTCGAATTTCTCCCTCGCCCACTCGCTGGCGAAATCGGTCACCGCGCCGCCGGGACGAACGCAGGTGACACCGATGCGGTCGGCCTGCAGTTCCTCGCGCAGGTCGCGGCTGAAGCGCTCCACCGCGGCCTTGGTCGCGGCGTAGATCGACAGGTGCACGATTTCGTCGTAGTGCCAGGCGGAGGCCGAGGATATGTTGACGATGCGCGGATTGTCGCCGCCGCGCAACAGGGGAATCGCCGCCTGGCAGCAGAACACGGTGCCCAGGAAGTTGGTGTTGACCTGGGCCTGGACCTCCGCCTCCACTAGTTGCTCGATGCGGTCGGGACGCGCCATACCGGCGTTGTTCACCAGGCCGTCGAGGCGGCCGAAGTGCTCGCTCACTGCCGCGAAGGCCTTGTCGACCGCCGCGCGCGAGGCGACGTCCGTCGCCACGCCGAAGGCGTGCTGCGCGCCGAGATCGGCCACCGCGGCGTCTAGCCTGTCGCGGCTGCGACTGAGCAGGCCAACCCGCGCACCGTGCTCGACCAGTTCCCGGGCGATGGCCAGGCCAAAACCCTGGGAGCCGCCGGTGACGATGTAGACGCCGCCCGCCAGGTCCCGGCTCATACGGCAATCGCGATGGTCTTGGTTTCCAGGTACTCCTCGAAACCCTCGGGCCCCATCTCGCGCCCGATGCCGCTCTGTTTGTAGCCGCCGAAGGGCGCGTCGGCGCCGTAGTAGACGCCGCCGTTGACCTGTACGGTGCCGGTGCGCAGGCGCCGCGCCACGGCCAGCGCACGCTCCTGGTCCGCCGACCAGACGCCGCCAGATAGACCGTACTCGGAATCGTTGGCGATACGGATGGCGTCTTCCTCGTCCTCGTAGGGAATGACCACCAGCACGGGGCCGAAGATTTCCTCGCGCGCAATGGTCATGTCATTGCTCACATCGGTGAACACCGTCGGCTCCACGTAGTAGCCCCTGTCCAGGTGGGCTGGCGTGCCGCCGCCCATGAGCAGGCGCGCGCCCTCGGCCTTGCCCTTCTCGATATAGCCCAGCACCCGCTCGCGCTGCTTCGCATTGATCAGCGCCCCCATGATCTGCCCGGAGGACGGGTCGCCGTACTCGATGAAACCAAAGAAGGTCGGCAGCAGTTCCTCCACCTCCGCCTGGCGCGATTTCGGCACCAGCAGGCGGGTGAGGATGGCGCAGCCCTGGCCGGCGTGGAAACACACGCCCAGGCAACTGAGCAGCGCGGCGTTCAGGTCCGCGTCGTCGAGCAGGATATTGGCCGACTTGCCGCCCAACTCCAGGAATACTTTTTTCACCGTGCCCGCCGCCCGGGCCATGATGTGCTTGCCCACCGCGGTGGAGCCGGTGAACGAGATCATGTCGACACGCGGGTCGGTCACCAACTGTTCGCCGGTCTCCACCGGGTCCGCGGCGGTGATCACGTTGAACACACCGGCGGGCATGTCGGTCTTCTCCGCCACCAGCCGGCCGAGCATCGTCGCCGACCAGGGCGTATCCGGCGCCGCCTTGAGCACCACGCTGCAACCGGCCGCCAGGGCGGGCACGCACTTGGCCAGGTTGATCTGCAACGGCACATTCCACGGGGTGATACAGCCGACCACGCCAATCGGCTCTTTCTCCACCAGGCGGCGACTGGGAATGCCCATCAGTTCGGACACCCCCGCGTCGCGGCGCCACTGGAATTGCGGCAACTGCTCCAGGGTGTACTGCATGAAACCGATAGGCACGGAGCACTGTGGCCCCATGTCGCCGCAGATCCCCAGCGGCGCGCCCGTCTCGGCGGCAATCTGTTGTTTGAACTCTTCTTCCACCTCGCGCAGGGCGTCGTAGAGCTGCTGCAGGCAGGTGTGACGCAGCGCGTGGTTGCTCGCCCAGTCGCTGGTGTCGAAGGCGCGGCGCGCGGCGGCGATGGCGCGCTCCATGTCGCCGGCGCCGGCGTCCGCGACCTCGCCCATGACCTCTTCCGTGGCGGGGTTGATGTTCGGGTAGGTTTTTCCCGAGGCGGCGGGCAGCAGTTCGCCGTCGATAAACAGCCTGGCTTCCGGGTTCATACGCTCATCCTTGTCCTGCCGCCGCCGGACGGGATTCGTCCCGGGCGAGAAATACGTTTTCGATACGGGCGCGGATGTGTTCCGCGGTGGGCAGCACCACGCCTTTTTCCGCCGCGGTTTCCAGGCAGGCGTCAAGGTCCTTCACCGCCAGCTTCGCCGCCCAGCCCATGAACTCCTCCATCTGCTCGTCGCTACAGGACGGGGCGAGAGCGTTGCGACCGCTGACGAACTGGTAGGACTGGGGGTTGACCACCCCGTTGGACTCGCCCACCGCCTTGATCACGTCCAGCGACAGGCCGCAGGCCTGCGCCAGGCGCGCCGCCTCGGCGAGGATCGTGAATTCAGTGTACTGCATGAAGTTGTTGCACAGCTTCAGCGCGATGCCCGCGCCGACCGGGCCGGCGTGTACGATTTTCTCCGCCGAGGTCTGCAGCATGGGCGTGACGGCCGCCAGGTCCTCTTCACTGCCTCCCACCATGTAGCACAGCGTACCTTCCTGCGAACGCGCAGCACCACCGGTCATGGGCGCGTCCAGCAGGCGCAGGTCACGCTGTGCGGCGTCCCCGGCCCAGCGCAGCAATTGCGCCTGGGTCACGGTGCTGTGCACCGCGATACAGGTGCCGGGCGCGGCGTTGGCGAACAGCCCGCCGTCACCGTACAACACGCTCTCCACCTGCGGTGCGTTGTTGACACAGACGCCGATATAGCTGCAGTTGCCAGCCATGTCCGCGATCGAGGGTGAGGCGACCGCCCCCGCCTCCACCGCGGCCTCTACGGCCGCCGGCACCAGGTCGAAAACGTGCGCCTCGAAGGCCTCGCACACCAGGTGCCTGCCCATGTGACTGCCGATGTCGCCGAGGCCGATGAATCCAACGTTTGTCTTGCCGCCCATGCAGGCTCCCCGTGTCATTGCGCCGCCAGCAGCGCGACGCATGGATGCGATTTTTTCGGCAGTCTAGGCGCCCCCGGAATATGTGTCAAGCCATATTGACTATTAGTCAATCTGCATTTACTATTTCGCCCATGACCGCAGCCGCCGGACCAATCCGCAAACCCTGGGAGCGCTACCGCGACAATTTCTCGCGGCACCTGATCGGTGTCTCGCGCTATCTGCAGACGCGCATGATGCATACCTTGCAGGCGCAGTGCGGCCACCGCGACCTGCGCCTGGGGTTTGCCCCCTACATCACCCTGGTCGGCGACGAGGGCCTGCGCCTGTCGGAACTGGCCGCTACGCTGCACATCTCGCGGCAGGCCTGCAACCAGGCGGTGAACCAGATCGAGGCGGCGGGCTACATCGGCCGTGTAAGCGACCCCAGTGACGGCCGCGCCCGCCTCCTGGCCCTGACCGCCCGCGGCCGACAACTGCGGGCCGACGGCGTGCGCGTGGTGCGCGACCTGGATCGCCAGTTCGGGCAGATAGCCGGCGCGGACGATGTCGCCAGGGCGGCGCGAACACTGGGCCGGATTTACGGCGAACTGTCCCTGGGCATGGGCGCACTGGGGCGCGCGCAGGTCGCCTACGGGGGTCTCGGCGGCCTGTTGCCGCGCAGCGCCGACTATATTGCGCAGCGTCTCATGCAGCTGACCGCGGCCCGGGGCCACCCCGGGCTGAAACTCTCCTTCGCCCAGGTCCTCACGCTGATGGGCCCTGGCGGCGGGCGTATCCAGCAGATGGCCGCGCTCAACGACGTGAGCAAACAGGCCATCAGCGCCATCGCCACGGAATTGCAGCAGCTCGGTTACCTGCGGCGCGAGGCGGACCCGTCGGACGCGCGACAACTGCGGCTGCTGTTCACTCCCCGGGGGGAGCAGCTCATCGCCGATTCGGTGGCCAGCGTGGAGGAACTGGAGGGGGAATTCGCGGCGCTGGTCGGCGCGCCAGCGATGCGGCAACTGGCCGCGACACTGCGCACCCTGTACCAGGGCCTGCAACTGGAACAGGACGTGTTTGCCGACGGCGAAGAAGACATTCACCGTCTCGCGGCACAACTGCGGCAGCGACTGGGCGAGGAATCCAGCCAGGCCCTTGGGCGGCTGCTGTTACAACCTGCGACACACTCTGAGGTAGCAAACCATGTGGAATGAATGGCTAGACACGATCTGGGCGCACTACAACTTTCTCGGCTCCCTCGCGGCGCTGGCGCTGATCGCCGGCATCACCATCGCCGGCAAGAAGTTGCTGTTCATGCATCCAGAGCTGGCCGAGATGCGCCGCCGCAACAAGGAGGAGGACAAGAAACGCTGGAAGAAAGACAAGTACCCACCCATGATTCGCTCCAGCCAGCAGGTGGGCAAGTACCTGAATATCGTGTTCTTCCTGCTGTTGCTGCCGTTCTGTGTCACCTTCGAGGCACAGCCCTGGTGGCGCATCCCGCTGGATGTCTTTGTCATCCTGATGGTCTACGACTTTTTCTACTACTGCGCGCACCGCTTCTGGTTTCACGGCAACGGCGCCATGCGCAAGGTCCACGCGGTGCACCACCAGGCGCGCAATCCCAGTTATCTCGACGCGCACTACGTACACCCGCTGGAAACTTTCGTCGGGCTGGGCGGCTACATGCTGACCGTCGTCGTGCTGTCCGCTTTCATGGGGCCGTTCCACCTGGCAACAATCGTACTCACCTTCGTCATCTATTTTCAGTTGAACCAGATCAACCACGTGTACTTCGACGTGCCGCGCTTTCCGTTCAAGACCGTCAACTGGATCGTCGCCAAGCATCACGTTCACCACGAGAACATGCACAAGGGCAATTACGCGACGATCACCCTGCTCTACGACAAGCTCTTCGGCACGCTGGACTAACTCAGGAGATTGACCATGGACGACAAAGCACGTCGCGAACTCGGCGAGGCAACCATCAAGAAAGTGTATGCGGGTGATGTCGTCGTGCCGCCGGAAGGCTACCTGTTCAGCGATGTCATGCTGTCGCAGGTATTCGCCGACCAGTGGAACCGCGACGCCACCTCGATGCGCGACAAGCGCATCCTGTTGCTGGGCATGATCGCGGCCCAGGGCGAGGCCATGACGTTCAAGATCCAGACCAAGGCCGCGCTCAAGAACGGCGAACTGAGCGCCGACCAGGTGCGCGAGCTGCACCTGTTTATCGCCCAGTACTGCGGCTACCCCCGGGCGGCGAGCATGCTCGGCCCGATGGAGGAAGCGATCGCCGAGGCCGCGCAGGACGGGACCGGCGAGACCTGAGCGGCTCGCCCGCCCCGTTCAGTTCAACGGTCGGCTCAGGCCGCCGCGCTTTCCTTCTTCACCTCCGGGTCGAAGGTGATGCGCATGCTCTTGATGCCGTTGACCAGGTTGGAGCGCGTATAGCGTACCTCCTCCGCCAGTTTCGGGTTGCGCAGGCGCGGGATGATCTCCTCGAACATGATCTGCACTTCCAGCCGCGCCAGGTGGGTCCCCAGGCAGAAGTGCTGCCCGACACCGAAGGCGCGATGCTCGTTGTACATATTGGGCATACGCTCCGGGCGGCGCACGTCGAACTGCATGGCGTCCTCGCCGAAAATCTTCTCGTCGTGGTTCACCGTGTGGTAGTGCATGATCAGCTTGTCGCCCTTCTTCATCTGCACACCGCCCACCTCGACGTCCTCCATTACCTGGCGGCGCATGACGATGAACGCGGTGTTGTAGCGGATCATCTCCTCGGTGGCGCCGGCGATCTTGTCCGGGTTGTCCACCAGGTACTGCAACTGGTCCGGGTTTTCCATCAACAGGCGCATGCCGTGGCTGGTGATGGTGCGGGTGGACTCGTTGCCGGCGACGATCAGCAGCAGGAAGAACCAGGTGAACTCCTCCTCGGTGAGGCCGTCGACACCGCCGTGCCCTTTCACCAGGGCGCCGAGAATATTGTCCTTGGGGTCGGTCCTGTACTTCTCGGCCAGGCTGGCGGCATAGCCCAGGACATTCGCCGAGGCCACCTGGGCGGCGTTCTCGTCCTCGGCCATTTCCGGGTCCTGGTTGAACATCATGGTGTTGGTCCAGTCGAAGAAGTCCTTGCGATCCTCCGGCGGCACGCCGCACAGTTCGAGGATCGCCAGCAGCGGCAGTTCCGCGGCCACCTCCTCGACGAACTCGCACTCGCCGCGCGCGGCCACGCGGTCGACGATATTTTTCGCATGCTGGCGGAAACGCTCCTCGTAGGAGCCCACCGCCGCGGGCGTGAAGGCGGCGCGCACGATCTTGCGGTACTTGAGCTGCCGCGGCGGGTCCATGTTGATGATCATCTGCCGCTGCAAGGGCAGCAGTTCCTCGTCCCACTCCTCGGACAGGGCGGTCCTGGCCTCGCTGGAGAAGATTTTGGGATTCTTGGAGACAAAATCGATCTCGTCGCGCCCGGTCACCAGCCAGTAGGGCACGCCCTCGTAGGAACCGTCCATCCAGTGCACGGGCCCGGACTCGCGGATCGCGCGCAGGGTCTCGTAGGGCATACCGTTGACGTAGGTTTCCGGGTCGATCAGGTTCGGAAAATTGGCAAAGGGGCACTGGCTCATTGTTATCGCCTCATATCAGGGTTTACCGGACGACTATAGACTAATAGCTATTAGTGTGCAAACCCGTTTTTTCCCCTGTCTTTCCAGGTCACGCGGCTCAGGCGCGCAGCAGGCGCAGGGTTTCGGCCAGGGAAGCGCGGTCCAGCAGCAGCATGACTGCGCCGTAGCTGGCGACGCCGAGCACGACCTGCAGGCCAAGGTGACCCCAGTCCGCGCTGTTCCCGGGCAGCCAGGGAGTAGACAGGCGCACCGCGGCGTACATCACCCCCGCCGCGAGCAGGGGTCGCCACAACTGGCGCGCGAAACCCACGGCGTCGACGCCCACCCGGCGGCAGGCGCGCCGGGCGGTGACCAGGAACACCAGCGGGTACATCGCCAGCCAGGCGCAGGCGAGTCCGAGAACACCCCAACCGGCGCCGATGACGAAGGCCAGCGGCATCAGCAGCGCCGCCAGCAGGTAGTTACTGGCGCTGATGGCTGGGCTACCGACGCCCCACAGCAGGGGCGGGAACACATTGCCGAGCAGGCGGAAGGGCATCACCAGGGCGAGCACCTGCAGCAGCGGCGCGGCGGGCAGCCACTTGTCCCCGAGCAGCACCGCGATAATCGACTCCGCGGTCGCCGCGATGCCCAGGAACACCGGGAACGCGGCGATGGCCAGCAGGCGCGTCGCGGTCAGCAGGTAGTCACGCACCTTGTCGTGGCCGGTCTGCGCATGGGCCTGGGAAAAGGCCGGGAAGGCGATGGCATTGAGGATGCCGGACACCTTCTGGATGGGCAGCGAGGCCAGCTGGCTGGCCACGGCGTAGTAGCCCAGGGCCTGGCCACCGAGCAGCTTGCCGCCGATGAACTTGTCCGATTCGCTGAACACGAACCACAGCCCGCGATCCGTGGAGACGAAACTGCCGAAGCGCAGGTGGCGCCCCATGCCGCGGAAGGAGAAGCTGGGCCAGACCAGCGCGCGACTGATCAGGTTCAGGCCCAGCACCCGCGACGCGGTATTGGCCACCATACCCCACACCAGCGCCCACACCCCGTAGTCGAGCAGCGCCAGCAGCAAGGTGGTCAGGCTGCCGACGACCAGGGTGACGAAGTCCACCACGGAGCGACGGGCAAAGTCGATATCGCGCTCGAGTTGTGACAGCGGCAGCGTCTCGAAAATGAGCAGCGGGAACTGCAGCGACAGCACCTGCAGCACTGGCGCCAGTTCCGGGTGGCCGTAGAAGCGCGCGGCGTGGCCGGCGCCGCAGTACAGCAACAGGAAGAACCCGACATTGGCCAGGATGACGACGCCGAACACCTGGCGGCGGGTGTGCTCGCCCAGTGCTTTTTGCTGCACCAGCACCGCGTCCAGGCCCAGCGTGTTGAGGCCGAACAGGAAGGCCACCAGCACGGTGCCCATGGCCATCAGCCCGTAGTCCTCGGGGGACAGCAGGCGGATGACGGCAATGGTGATCACCCAGGAAAACAGTTGCCCGAACAGCCGCGCCGCCGCACTCCAGCGCAATGCGGACATCACCTTGCTGCGAATCTCCATCCCCTGGCTCCCGGGCTGTCTCGTTATTGTCGCGCCGTGCCCCGCCCCGTGCCAACTGCGCCAGCCGATTGTCGGCGATTCGCGGCGCGATTGCATCCACCGCCACGCGGCACGGTCATTCAGGAGTCGGTGTAGGGTGACAGGGGACGGCTGGCGTCGGCGGCGATGGGTTCACCGGAATCGCGCTCGGCCACCGCCTGCTTGAAGCCGACGGCCTCGGCGCGCTGCTTGAACCAGACGCCCTCGGGGCTGTGTCGCGTGATGCCGTCGAACAGGGTGGCGAACATCTGCGTGTTTTCCAGTCCCATGTTGTGGAAGGCCTGGTTGATCATCAGTTTCTGCATCATGAGCTGGTTCTTGGGCACGCCGGCCATGCGCGCGGCCAGCGCATCAACCCGCTCATCGAGCTGCTCCGCCGGCACCGACTCCAGCACCAGGCCCATATCGGCGGCCTCGCGCCCGCTGACCAGGTCGCCGGTGAGCAACATACGCTTGGCGCGCTCGGCGCCCAGCCGGTAGACCCACATGGCCGTGGTCGGGCAGCCCCAGACGCGCGCCGGCGGGTAACCGATCACCGCGTCTTGCGCCATCACCGCCAGGTCGCAGCACAGGGCGATATCGCTGCCACCGGCCACGGCGGGGCCGTGGATGCGCGCGATGGTCGGCTTGTAACTGCGCCACAGGGACATGAAATGCTCGGTGTTCTGCTTCATGCCGTAGTAATCGGCCATCGGATCCCAGGGGCCGCTGCCCTCGGCGCCGAGTTGCGAGCCGGGCTGCTCGCCGCCGCTTTCGGCGAAGTCGACGAGGTCGTAGCCGCTGCAGAACGCCCTGCCCTGCCCGGTCAGCACGATGACGTGCACCGCGTCGTCGCGGTTGGCCAGGTCCACCGCCGCGGCTATCTCACCCGGCATCGCCAGGGAAATCGCGTTGAGGCGCGCGGGCCTGTTCAGGGTAATGGTGGCCACACGTCCGCTGGTGTCGTAACAGATGTCCTGGAATGTCATGATCGCTGCCTCGCGCGCCGGGGAAAGCCCCGCATGATAGCGCAACTGCGCGGGCGGACACCGCCGGCGCGCGCCACGGCGACTTGGTGTTTCGCGGCGACCTGGCCTAGACTGGCGCAATGACCGGCGAAAATCCCACCGCCAGCGAACTGCGCTCGACCCTCGCCTACGCCGAGGAGCAGGTGTTCCAGGACCCGTACGCCCTGCCCCTGGAGAGCATCGACGTCGCCAACCCCTTTCTCTTCGCCCACGACGCGCACCACCGCTGGTTCCGCCGCCTGCGCGACGAGGCCCCGGTGCATTACTGCGCGGACAGCTTCTTCGGCCCCTACTGGTCGGTGACGCGTTACGCGGACATCATGACCGTGGACACCTCCCACGAGATTTACTCCTCGGAGCCGGCGATCACCATCCGCGACACCCAGGACACCTTTCCCCTGCCCATGTTCATCGCCATGGACCGGCCCAAGCACGACGAGCAGCGCGCGGTGGTCAGCCCGGTCACCGGCGCGGAAAACCTGCGCCGCTTCGCGCCCATCATCCGCGAGCGCACCATCGATGTGCTCGACGGGTTGCCGCTGGACGAGACCTTCGACTGGGTGGAGCGCGTGTCGATCGAACTGACCACGCGCATGCTCGCGACCCTGTTCGATTTCCCCTTCGAGGAGCGGCGCCGGCTCACGCGCTGGTCGGACATCGCCACGGCCATTCCCGGCATGGGCCTGATCGACAGCGAGGAGGAGCGCCAGGCGGCCATGCTGGAATGCCTGGAATTCTTCACCGGGCTGTGGAACGAACGGGTGCAGCAGCCGCCCGCCAACGATCTCGTCTCCATGCTCGCCCACGGCGCGGCGACCCGCGACATGCCGCCCATGGAGTACCTGGGCAACCTGATCCTGCTGATCGTCGGCGGCAACGACACCACGCGCAGCACCATGAGCGCCAGTGTCTTGTGCCTGCACGACAACCCGCGTGAAATGGCGCAACTGCGCGCCGACCCGACGCTCATCGACGCCATGGTCTCCGAGACCATCCGCTGGCAGACGCCGCTGGCGCACATGCGGCGCATGGCCACCCGCGACGCGGAACTGGGCGGCCAGCGCATCCGCGCCGGGGACAAGGTGATCATGTGGTACGTCTCGGGCAACCGCGACGAGCGCTTCACCGCCGAGCCCGACGCCTTCCGCATCCGGCGGCCCGACGTCCGCAAGCACCTGTCCTTCGGTTTCGGCATCCACCGCTGCATGGGCAATCGCCTCGCGGAATTGCAACTGCGCACCCTGTGGGAGGAAATCCTGCGGCGTTACGAGCGTATCGAGGTGGTGGATGAGCCGCAGCGCACCGTGTCGTCATTCGTACACGGCTATACCAGCCTGCCGGTGCGCCTGCACCCGCGCTAGTGCGTCAGGCGTAGCGCGCCAGGTAGCGGTCCAGGGCGTTGGCGAAGGCCTGCTTGTCGCGCGGCCCCAGCGCGGGCGGGCCGCCGCCCGGATCGATACTGCTTGAGCGCATGGTGTCCATGAAATCGCGCATGTTCAGGCGCTGGCGAATATTTTCCGGGGTATAGGCCTCGCCGCGCGCGGTGATGACCTTCGCCCCCTTGTCGATCACCTCCGCTGCCAGCGGGATGTCCGAGGTGACCACCAGGTCGTTCGCGCCGACCTGCTGCGCGATATGGTTGTCCGCCACGTCGAAGCCGGCGGGCACCTGCAGCATGCGCACGTGCGGGGATGGCGGCAGGGACAGCGCGTGGTTGGCGACAAACACCAGCGGCACCTCCACGCGTATCGCCGCGCGGCAGAGGATATCGCGTATCGCCCGCGGGCAGGCGTCTGCATCGACCCACACCGTGACACTGTCACTCATCGCGTCTCTCCCGTAAGCGCCGGATCGGCGCCGCGCATTGTGCCGCAGGCGCCGGGATATGGCAGCCCTGCCGCGCCGACAACCTTAAAGCTGCGGGATTTCCGCCTGGTCGATGGGCAGTTCGGCGCGGCCGATGCGCGCGGCGCGCTCCTGCAGGGTCGCCTCGGCCTCTTCCACTCGGATCATGATGACAAAGCGCTTGTCGAGAATGCCCTGCAGGCAGAAGCGCGCCAGTTCGTCCAGGTCCTGGAATTCGAGCTGCATGCCGGCGGCCTCGGCGGCGACCTTGAAGTCCTCCACGGTGGGCACCGGGTCGTAGGGTTTTTCCCGCGCCAGGTCCTGGGGACGGTTGCGATCGGTGGTCCAGATGCCGGTATCCAGCAGGCCGCCGGAGGGGTAGAACACCGAGGCGCCCAGTTGGGTGCCCTCGCTCTGCAGCTGCGCCGCCAGGCACTCGCTGATGGTGGACACCGCGGCCTTGCTGGAGGCGTAGACGGACTGGTACGGCAGCGGCGAGATACCGCCGTCGCCGGAGGAGGTATTGATCACGTGCCCTTCCTCGCCGCCGGCGATCATGCGCGGCACGAAGGCCTGGATGCCGTGGATGACGCCGTGCACGTTGACGCCGTGCACCCACTTCCAGTCATTGACCGTGGTCTCCCACACGTTGGCCGAAGGCGCGGCGACGCCGGCGTTGTTGAACAGCAGGTGACAGACGCCGTGGGCGTCGTACACCGCGTCGGCCAGCGCATGCACCGAAGCGGGGTCGGACACGTCCGTGACCACGCCGCTGACCTGCCCCGCGCCGTCGAATTCCGCGACCACCTTGTCCAGGGCGCCCTGCTCGACGTCGGCGATCACCACCTTCGCGCCAGCCGCCAGCAATTCCTTGACCAGCGAGCGCCCGATACCGCTGGCTCCGCCCGTCACTACCGCCACCTTGCCTGCAAAATCTTTCATTACTATCCCCGTCGGTTCGCTTGAGTGGGCTGGTGTTATGCCACACTTCCCGGGGCGACTGCAGCCGGTTTCGCGCCGCGCGTGGGTTTTAGGGGCGGCTGGGATAGAATATCAACCACATCACCCCCGCGACATCACCAGCCGGAGCAAACGTGATCGAAGAACTGTCCATCGCCGTGCGCGGACAGGGCCTGTATCCCATAACCGACCGCGTCGCCCCGGTGGTGGCCGGCGCAGGGCGCGACGAGGGCCTGTGCACCCTGTTCATCCGCCACACCTCGGCCAGTCTGCTGATCCAGGAGAACTACGATGACAGCGCGCGCGTCGACCTGGAAGCATGGCTCAACCGGCTGGTGCCGGAGAACGACCCGCTGTACACGCACACCCTGGAGGGTCCCGACGACATGCCCTCGCACATCAAATCGGCCCTGACGGCGACGCAACTGAGCATCCCCTTCCGCGACGGCGCCCTGTTGCTGGGCACCTGGCAGGGCATCTACCTGTGGGAACACCGGCGCCACCCGGGCCGGCGCCAGGTCGTGGTCCACCTGTGAACGACACGGCGCAACGGCCCGAGCCGGGCGCGGCGGCCGCCGTGGTGGCGCGGCTGCGCCGCGAACTGGGCGCGGAGCGTGTCATCCACGAGGCGGAGGGGCTGCGCCCCTACGAGTGCGACGCGCTGACCATCTACCGCGACCTGCCGCTGGCGGTGGCGCTGCCGCGCGACGCGGCGCAGGTGCGCAGCGTACTGCGGGTGTGCCACGAACTGGACCTGCCGGTGGTGGCGCGCGGCGCGGGCACCGGCCTCTGCGCGGGCTCCATGCCGCACCCGGAGGGCGTACTGCTGAACCTGGCCGGGCTGGACCGCGTGCTGGAAGTCGACCCGCTGGCGCGCAGCGCCCGCGTGCAGCCGGGTGTGAGCAATCTCGCGATCAGCGCGGCGGCCGCACCCCACGGCCTGTACTACGCCCCGGACCCCTCCTCCCAGGTGGCCTGCAGCATCGGCGGCAACGTCGCGTCCAACTCCGGCGGCGTGCACTGTTTGAAGTACGGGCTCACGGTGCACAACGTGCTGGGGGTAACGCTGCTCACCGTCGAGGGCGAGGAAGTGCGCCTGGGCGGCGCCGCCCTGGACAGCCCGGGCTGCGACCTGATGGCGCTGGTCACCGGCTCCGAGGGGCTGCTCGGCGTGGTCACCGAGGTCAGCGTGCGGCTGCTGCCCAGCCCGCCCTGCGCGCAGGTGCTGCTGGCCGGTTTCGACAGTGTGCGCGCCGCCGGCGAGGCCGTGGGCGCGATCATCGCCGCCGGCATCGTGCCGGCGGGGCTGGAGATGATGGACAGCCTGGCCATCCAGGCGGCGGAGGATTACTGCGCGGCCGGCTACCCCAGGGACGCCGCGGCCATCCTGCTGTGCGAGGTCGACGGCACGGCGCAGGAGGTAGAGCAACACGGTGCGCAACTGGCCGCGCTGCTGCGCGAACAGGGCGCGTCCAGCCTGCGCGTGTCCGGCGACGAGCAGGAGCGTCAGTTGCTGTGGCGCGGGCGCAAGTCGGCGTTCCCGGCGGTGGGCCGGCTGGCGCCGGACTACTACTGCATGGACGGCACCATCCCGCGCGGGCGCGTGGCCGACGTGCTGGAGGACATCGCGCGCCTGTCCGCGGAGTTCGGGCTGCGCGTGGCCAACGTCTTTCACGCCGGCGACGGCAACCTGCACCCGCTGATCCTGTTCGACGCCGGCGACCCGCAGCAGGTGCAGCGCGCCGAGGCCTTCGGCGCGCGCATCCTGGAACTGTCGGTGCGCGTGGGCGGCTGCATCACCGGCGAACACGGCGTGGGCGTGGAGAAACTGCGCAGCATGCCCGGCCAGTTCGGCGAGCGCGAACTGCGCCAGTTCGAGGAGATCAAGGCGGCCTTCGATCCGCGCCTGAACCTCAACCCGGGCAAGGGCATCCCGATTCTCAAACGCTGCCAGGAGTACCGCGCCCTGCCCGCGCGGCACCGCCACGAACAGCCCGGCGCTGCGCCTGTCGCGCCGCCGCCACGCGCCGTGGAGGACGCCGTCGCGGAGCTCGCGGCCCGCGTGGCCGCTGCCCACGACGAGGGCCGCTGCCTGTACATCCGCGCCGGCGACAGCAAGCGCGACCTGCTGGGACGGCGCTGCGACGCGGCGCCACTGGATGTCTCGGCCCACCGCGGCGTGATCGACTACGCGCCGGGCGAGATGGTCATCACGGTACGCGCCGCCACCCCGGTGCAGGAGGTGATCGACGTGCTCGCCGCGGAGGGCCAGGGGCTGGCCTGCGACCCGCCGCGCAGCGCCGGGCGCGCCACCATCGGCGGCAGCCTCGCCTGCAACCTGTCCGGCCCGGCGCGGCCCTGGAGCGGTTCCCTGCGCGACGCCGTGCTCGGCCTGGGTCTGATCAATGGCCGTGGCGAGGTCCTGCGCTTTGGCGGCCGGGTAATGAAAAACGTCGCCGGCTACGACGTGTCCAGGCTGCAGGCCGGGGCAATGGGTACCCTGGGCGTGATCACCGACCTCAGCCTGAAGGTGATGCCGCTGGCGCAGCAACGCCTGACGCTGGCCTACGAAATGGACGCGGCGCAGGCGCTGGCGACGATGCAGCGCCGCGCCTGCGAACCCGCCCCACTGGACGGCGCCTGCTGGTTCGACGGGCGCCTGCTGCTGCGCCTGTCCGGCGCCGACAGCGCGGTGCAGGCGGCGCGGCGCGCCTGGGGCGGAGAGGCTCTGGAGAATAACGACGACCGCTGGGCGCGGCTGCGCGACCTGACCCTGCCGCAACTGTGCGGCGAGGGCCCCCTGTGGCGCCTCGGTGTGGGCGCCACGGCCGCGCTGGAACACGCGCCCGCGGTTATCGACTGGGGCGGCGCCCAGCGCTGGTTCCCGGGGGAAAGGGAGGCCGCGGCCATGCACGACAGCGCCCGTCGCGGCGGCGGCCACGCCTGCCTGCTGCGCGGCGGCGACCGCGCCGGCGAGGTGCTCAGCGCGCCGGCAGCGGGGGTGCGCCGCCTGCAGCGCGCGCTGAAGCGCGCCTTCGACCCGCGCGGCGTGCTCAATCCCGGCCGCCTGTACGGCTGGCTGGAGGACTAGGCCGTGTACGTCGAGCTGCACCAGCGCTTCGCCGGCACCCCCGAGGGCATACTGGCCAGCGACCTCACCAGCGCCTGCGTGCACTGCGGTTTCTGCCTGGAGACTTGCCCCACCTACCTGGACACCCGCGACGAGCGCGACAGCCCGCGCGGACGCATCTACCTCATCAAGCAGCTGCTGGAGAGCGGCACGGCCGGCGCGACCACGCGCACCCACCTGGACCGCTGCCTGACCTGCCGCAACTGCGAGACGAGCTGCCCTTCCGGCATGCGCTACGGCGAGCTGCTGGATATCGGGCGCGGCCTGGTGGAGCGCGAGGCGCCGCGTGGAGGCGCCGCACGGTCGCTGCGCTGGGCCCTGCGCCAGCTGTTGTCGCGCGGCGCCCTGCTGGCGCCGTTCATGGCCCTGGCGCGCCTGGCCAGGCCGCTGCTGCCGGCGGCGCTGGCGCGACGCATCCCGCCCGGCGCGCGCGGCCCCCTGCCCACCCGCGCGCAGTCGCGGCGCATGCTGCTGCTGGAGGGCTGCGTGCAGCGCGCTGCCACCCCGGCGACCAACGGCGCGGCGCGGCGCGTGCTGGACCGCCTGGGCATCACCCTGGTGACGGCGCCGGCTGCGCGCTGTTGTGGCGCGCTGGACTACCACCTGGCCGCCCACGACGCCGGACTGGACCACGCACGGCGCAATATCGACGCCTGGTGGCCGCACATCGAGGCCGGCGCCGAGGCCATCGTCAGCAGCGCCTCCGGCTGCGGCGTGATGATCGAGGACTACGGCCGCCTGCTGGCCGGCGACCGCGCCTACGCGGACAAGGCGCGGCGCGTCTCCGCCCTGGCGCGCGACCTGGCGGACGTGCTGGCCGCGGAAGACCTCGAGGCGCTGCAGGTGGATACCGCGGTGGGCCCCGTGGCACTGCACACGCCCTGCACCCTGCAGCACGGGCAGAAGAAACCGCAGCTGTTGGAAGGGCTGCTGTTGCGGGCGGGCTTCACCCTGGCGCCGACCCGCGACGACCACCTGTGCTGCGGCTCCGCCGGCAGCTACTCGCTGCTGCAGCGGCAACGCGCCCGGCGCCTGGGGCAGCGCAAGGCGGCGGCGCTGTGTACGGACGCGCCGCAACTCATCGCCAGCGCCAACATCGGTTGCCAGCTGCACCTGGCGGCGCACGCCGGGGTTCCAGTGGTGCACTGGATCGAATTGCTGGACAACAGCGGGGAAGCCCGGCAGCCGCGAGCCTGAATCTGCTATATTCAACTGATAATTCTGTATAAGGTTCGCGCAATGGAAAACAAGCTGTTACTGGACGCCGTGTACGAGTGGGAGCGCTCCGACCCCGACCGCGTGTACATGACCCAACCCCTGGGCAACGGCGAGGTGATCGACTACACCTGGGGCCAGACCATGGACCAGGCGCGCCGCATGGCGGCGCACCTGCGCTCCCTGGACCTGCCGCCGCACAGCAACATCGCCATGATCTCCAAGAACTGCGCGCATTTCATCATCGCCGAACTCGCCGTGTGGATGGCCGGCCACGCCACGGTCGCCCTGTACCCGACACTCAACGCGGACACCGTGGCGTACATCCTCGAGCACTCGGAAGCCAGACTGCTGTTCGTCGGCAAGCTGGACGGCTGGGAAGAGATGGCAAAGGGCGTGCCCGACGCGCTGCCGAAGATCGCCTTCCCGCTGGCGCCGCCGAACGACTACCCGCAATGGGACGATATCGTGGCACAGCACGAGCCGATTGCGGACAGCCCCTCTCCCGATCCCGATTCCCTGGCCCTGATCTGCTACACCTCCGGCAGCACAGGGCGCCCCAAGGGCGTCATGCACAGCCACCGCTCCGCCTCGGCGCCGGGGCTGGCGTCGGTGCGGGAACTGGGTGTGGGTCCCGATGATCGCGTGCTGTCCTACCTGCCCCTGGCCCACGTGTTCGAGCGCGCGGTGGTGGAGTGCGGGTCGTTCTACGCCGGCACCCACATCTACTTCGCCGAGAGCCTGGATACTTTCCTGGCGGACCTGAAGCGGGCGCGCCCCACCCTGTTCATCTCGGTGCCGCGCCTGTGGCTGAAATTCCAGCTCGGGGTGTTCCAGAAGTTTCCGCAGGAAAAACTCGACCGCCTGCTGCGCATCCCCCTGGTCAATCGCGTGATTCGCAAGAAAGTCCTGCAGGGGCTGGGCCTGGAGCATGTGCGCCTGGCCGGCAGCGGTTCCGCGCCGATCCCGCCCGAGCTCATCCAGTGGTACGAGCGCCTGGGTGTGGAGATTCTCGAGGGCTACGGCATGAGCGAGGACTTCGCCTACTCGCACATGTCCAAACCCGGGCAGCGCCGCGCCGGTTACGTCGGTGTGCCCAGCAGCGGTGTGGAAACGCGCATCAGCGAGGACGGTGAGGTGCAGATCAAGTCGCCCGGCAACATGCTCGGCTACTACAAGGCGCCGGACCTCACCGCCCAGTGCTATACCGAGGACGGCTTCTTCCGCACCGGCGACCGCGGCGAGTACTCCGCAGACGGCCTGTTGCGCATCACCGGGCGGGTGAAGGAACTGTTCAAGACCAGCAAGGGCAAGTATGTCGCGCCGGTGCCGATCGAAAACCTGCTCAACGCGGACAATCATATCGAGCTGTCCTGCGTGTCCGGCCCCGGCCGCCCCGCCTGTCACGCCATCGTGCAACTGGCGGAAGACATGCGCGCGCAGATGCGCGAAGAGGCCTTCCGCGAGCAGGCCACGGCGCGTCTCGAGGCGCTGCTCCAGGCGGTCAACCAGGAGGTCGAGGACTACGAGAAGGTGCAGTTCCTGGCGGTGGTGAGCGAGGCCTGGGACGTCGACAACGAGTTCCTCACCCCGACATTGAAAATCAAGCGTGACGTGGTGGAATCTTACTACGGCCCGCACCTGGACGACTGGTACGCTTCCGGCGACAGGGTGATCTGGCACGGTTAAATTGTGACTTTTTCACGCTTTGGTTATTAAAACCCCGGAAAACAGAAAAAATCGTTAGTTCTCAGCCGCGCCAACATTTGTTTCCATGGGCTTGTGCCCGCGGGCACACCAGTCGGGCGGCTCTGTAAGACGCTGCAACCAGCCCGTCTGCCACCAACGACATAGCAAGCCTGCCGGGGGCATCAGTCGAGCCGACTGCCTCAGGGGGTTGAGCGTCTGCCGAGGAGGCGTAGTTGTATGAGACGACGGAAGCGTGACATGAGCACCCGGGCCTACGACCGCGGATACCAGGCCGGACTGTCCGGGCGCAGCATCGATTTCTGCCCGCACGAGGTCGAGGAGCAACGACAGAGCTGGCTCACGGGCTGGCGCGAAGGTCGTTGCGACCAGTGGGACGGGCTCACCGGGGTATCCGGTGTGCACAAGATGCGCGCCTTCTGAAAACTCTGCGGCAAGTTCCTGAACGGCCTGTACACCCACACAACCCGGCGGTCCTGACCCGGTGACGCGGCACTGGTATCGCTGACCCGGCAGCCCTGACCTGGCGATTCTGACCTGGTAACCCTGACACTGTCGGGCTGACTTTCGCCCGGGCGGCGCAAGCCCCGCGGACGGCGCTCGCGTTTACCAGCCAGTCACCTGCCAGCCGGAGCGCCCCAGCCCGCACTCGCCGCTGGCGTCGTCGAGCACCGCGCGTACCGCGGCGGCGTCCATGGAGGCGTCCAGCCGCGCCCTGCCCGCCTCGTACTCGGCGACGGCGCCGCTGTGGTCCACCGCGCCGGCGCGAACCAGGTAGTTCCAGGCCAGCCAGAGATCGGTACGGTACACATCGACCGACTGGTAGGACGCCAGCCCGCCGACTACGAAACCCTTGCAGTAGGCCAGGCGCTCCGGCGGCGCATCGGCCCAGGGCCAGTTCCAGGCCGCGGCGGTGGTGCTGCACAGTAGCAGGGCGGCGGTGGCGAGTATCCGTTTCATGGGCAGACTCCTGATGGCTTGCCGTGGTGACCTCGATGCAAATAGTACCGCATCGACGGCGCACCACAAGCGTCCTGCTAATGCGGCGGCGCCTGCCAGGGCAGCGGCACCAGCCGGCGCGCGATGCGCGCCACGAATCCGGAACGCGTGGCGACGAACTGCTCGTAGCTGGCGCCGGTCAAGCTGAGCCAGGAATGATTGGCCAGCAGAAAGGCCAGTTCCCGGTGGTCGCGGCGCAGCGGGACCAGGTAGGCCACGTAACCGAGCAGGGGGATTGCCGCGACCAGCAACACGCGCAGCGAGTGCACACGGGCGCGCTCCAGGTTGCCGCGCAACGTCTCTGTGACACGGGCGAAGATTACCCAGCCCACACGTCCCAGCGTACCCAGGGGTAGCGGTATGGCGTCGAAGGCGAACACCGCGCCGATCGCCAGGTGGACGCCGAAGTTTTTCATGATATAGCCCGAATCGGCCAGTTGCTGCGCGAGACAGGCGCGCAGCTGCGTCGCCTGCGCCTCGCTCAGCCCGGCCTCGGCCTGCAGGTGCACAATCACCGCTTCCAGTTCTGCGGCATCCGGCGCGCGGATACGCCCGCCACGGGTGTTCAAACTCGCGACCCGGCCACGGGCCCCGGCCCGCTGAGCTGCAGCTGTGGCGCGATCATGAGCATCTGCTCCGCTCCTGTCACCCGCTAATCCGTTGTCTTCACGCGACGTCGCCGCAGCATAACCCCGAGTCCGCGGCAATTAAACCGCACCGGCGCGGGCCCGGCGCACCTGCCACGGCCTTGAAGCTCGTCACCGTCGCCCCTATTTTCGTTTGCACGGCCAAGCCCCGCGCAGGGTTCACGCCAGCGCGGCGCGGGAACTCACATGGCCGGCGCGGGTCACAGGAGTGCCCAGCGGGAAGTCGTTGGTTACAATGTCGCCCCGGTCGCACCCGGGCAAGCCTGTGCGTACGGCAACAGACAACAAGGAGTACATGTGGCGAACGCGGATATTCGAGCCCTGACCGACTGGCTCAGCGGGCAGATCATCGGCCAGGATCACCTGGTGGAACGCCTGGTGATGGCGCTGCTGGCGGACGGTCACCTGCTGGTCGAAGGGGCGCCGGGCCTGGCCAAGACGCGCGCCATCAAGTGCCTGGCCGACGGCATCGAGGGCAGTTTCCACCGCATCCAGTTCACCCCCGACCTGCTGCCCGGCGACGTCACCGGCACGGAAATCTACCGCCCCCAGGAGGGCAGCTTCCAGTTCCAGCAGGGCCCGGTATTCCACAACCTGGTGCTCGCCGACGAGGTGAACCGCGCCCCGGCCAAGGTGCAGTCCGCGCTGCTGGAAGCGATGGCGGAGCGCCAGGTCAGTGTCGGCAGCCGCACGTTCCCCCTGCCGGAACTCTTCCTGGTCATGGCCACGCAGAACCCGATCGAGCAAGAGGGCACCTACCCCCTGCCCGAGGCCCAGCTCGACCGCTTCCTGCTGCATGTCAACGTGGACTATCCCGACGCAGAGGCTGAAACCCGCATCCTGCAATTGACCCGTGACGAGGCGAGCAGCCGCACCCTGCCGCCGCCACCGCCGCTATCGCAGCAGGCGGTATTCGCCGCGCGGCGCGAGGCCCTCGCGCTGCACATGTCCGAGGCCGTGGAACAGTACATGGTACAACTGGTGATCGCGACACGCTCGCCGGCGATGTACTCCCAGGAACTGGCCGGCTGGATCGAATACGGCGGCAGCCCGCGTGCCACCATCGCCCTGGACCGCTGCGCCCGCGCCCATGCCTGGTTGCACGGCCGCGATTTTGTCAGCCCCGACGACGTGCAGGCAGTGGCCGCCGATGTACTGCGCCACCGCCTGTTGCTCAGTTTCGAGGCCGAGGCCAACGGTGTGGACCCGGACCGGGTCATCGGCGAACTGCTGGCGGTGGTGCCGGTGGGCTGATGCCGCGGATGCCTGGGTCCGATGTCAGCCTTCCCGCCAGCGGGGCGTATGCGCAGCTGGAGCAGCTCATCGCCCTGCGTTTCAGCGCGCGGCAGTTGCGCCTGACGCGCAGGAAGCGCGCCCTGAGCAACCTCGCCGGACCGAACAAGACCAACTTCCGCGGCCGCGGCATCGATTTCGAGGAGGTGCGCGCCTACCAGAGCGGCGACGACATCCGCAGCATCGACTGGCGCGTCACCGCACGCACCGGCAATGCCCATACCAAGCTGTTCCGCGAGGAACGCGAGCGCCCCGTGATGATCGTCGTGGACCAGCGCGCCGCCATGTTCTTCGGCTCCACACACTGCTGCAAGTCGGTGCTCGGCGCTCACCTGGCCGGCCTGCTCGCCTGGGCCGCGCTGCACGGTGGCGATCGCGTCGGCGGACTGGTGTTCGACGACGACGGGCACCGGGAAATCCGTCCGCGACGCAGCCGGCGCACGGTGCTGGCCCTGCTCTCCGAAATAGCGCGCTACAACCACGCCCTGCCGTCGCCGACGCCCGCGCACAACGGCGGCTTCAGCACCATGCTGGGCAACCTCAGGCGCATCGCGCGACCCGGCTCCAGCGTGTTCCTGGTCAGTGATTTCCACGGCAGCGAGGAAGAACAGGCGGCGGAGCAGCTCTACGAACTGGCCAAGCACACCGAGATCACCGCGCTGGTGTGCGCGGACCCGCTGGAGGCCGAATTGCCCAGGGCGGGAACCTACGCCGTCACCGACGGCCGCTCGCGCAGTGAACTGCGCACCGGGGACAGGCGCCTGCGCGCGCGCTACCGCGACGATTTCGCACAACGGCGCGAGGCGCTGTCGCGGCACCTGCGCCGCCTCGGCATCCCCCTGCTGGCGGCGGACACCGACCAGTCCCCGTACAACCTGCTGCAAACCTATTACGGGGAGCCGCGCAGGTGAATCCCCAGGATCCACTCGCCGCCCTGCACCCGCTGCGCGAACCCGCCGCTATCGGCTGGTGGCCGCCGGCGCCGGGCTGGTGGCTGCTGGCCCTGCTTTGCGCGGGCGCCCTGCTGGCGCTGGCCGTGTTCCTGTTACGACGCCATCGGCGCAATGCCTACCGGCGTCGCGCGCTGGCGCAACTACAGGCACTGCAGGCGCGCTTCGCCCGCGACGGTGACGGCGCGCGCTACGCGCGCGAAACCAACGCACTGCTGAAAAGCGTCGCCCTGCGCGCCTATCCCCGCAGGGAGGTCGCCGCCATCCACGGCGAGCGCTGGACCGACTTCCTCAATCGCCATTGCAGCCCGGGGCTGCGCTTCGAGGCAGATTTCACACAGGCCGTGTACCGCGGCGAGTGCGCGCACCTGGATGCCACGCAGCTACACCGCGCCGCGCGCCACTGGATCCAGCACCACCGGGTGTCGACATGATCGAGTGGCTGTGGCCATGGGTATTCGTCCTGGCGCCGCTGCCATTACTGGCTAGGCGCCTGCTGCCGCGAGCGCAATCCGGCGAGAGCGCCCTGCTCGCCCCCTTTTTCCAGCGCTGGCAACAACTGGGCGCAGCCCAGGGGCGCGCCACGCTGCGCGGCGGCACACTGGCCGCCTGGCTGGCGTGGCTGATCTGGCTGTTACTGCTGCTGGCGGCCGCCCGCCCGGTATGGATTGGCGCGGCGGTAGAGCTGCCGGACAGCGGTCGTGACCTGATGCTCGCCGTGGATATCTCCGGCTCCATGCGCATCGAGGATATGCAGGTCGGCAACAAGCTGGCGCGGCGGGTGGACGCGGTGAAACAGGTCGGGGCGGACTTCATCGGCCGCCGCAGCGGTGACCGCCTCGGCCTGATCCTGTTCGGCTCCAATGCCTACGTGCAGTCGCCGCTGAGTTTCGACACGCGCACGGTGCAGCGCTTCCTGCGCGAGGCGCAACTGGGTTTCGCCGGCAGGGAGACCGCCATCGGCGACGCCATCGGCCTGGCGGTGAAACGGCTGCGCGAGCGACCCGCGCAGAGCCGGGTGCTCATCCTGCTCACCGATGGTCGGGATACCGCCAGCACCGTGCAACCAATCGAGGCCGCGCGCCTGGCGGCGGAACTGGGCATCCGCATCTACACCATCGGCATCGGCGCCGACGAACTCACCCTGCCCGGCCTGTTCGGCTCCAGCTTTGGCGCGCGCCAGGTCGACCCCTCGGCGGAACTGGACGAGGCCACGCTGCAACAGATCGCGCAACTGACCGGGGGCAGTTACTTCCGCGCGCGCAACCCGGGAGAACTGACCGCCATTTACGCCATGCTCGACGAACTCGAGCCGGTGGAACACGAAAGCAGCGTGTACCGCCCGCGCCAGGCCTTGGGCTACCTGCCGCTGCTGTGCGCGCTGCTGGCCAGCTTCGCCCTGGCGCTGCAGCAGGGCCTGCGCAACATGAGCCTGTCGCTGCCGGGCAGGGCCACGCGCTTGCGGGAGGAGGTGCGATGAGCCTGCACCTGATGCGTCCCGAGTGGCTGTGGTGCCTGCTGCCGGCCGCCCTGCTGCTGCTGTTGCTGTGGCGGCAGCGCCGCGGCGGCGGCAGCTGGCAGTCCGTCATCGCGCCGCAACTGTTGCAACACCTGGTCAGCGCAAGCGCCAGCGGCAGGACGCGCAACCTGCTGCCGGGCGTCGCCTGCGCCTGGATCATCGCCAGCCTCGCGGCGAGCGGGCCGAGCTGGGAAAAGATACCCCAGCCCGTGCACCAGGCACAGGACGCCCTGGTGCTGCTGCTGGACCTGAGCTACTCGATGAAGTCCGCCGACCTGCCTCCCTCGCGCACGGATCGCGCGCGGCAGAAATTGCTGGACCTGCTGGCCCTGCGTCGCGAGGGTCAGACCGGGCTCATCGCCTACTCGGGGGACGCGCACATCGTCACCCCGCTGACCGACGATACGCCCACCATCGCCAACCTGCTGCCGGCGCTGCATCCTGACATGATGCCGGTGCCGGGCAGCGACCCCCTGGCGGCGGTACAGCAGGGCCTGGAACTGTTGCGCTCGGCGGGCGTGCGCGGCGGGCTCCTGCTGCTGGTGACGGACGGCATCAGCGAGGATGACCGCCGCGAGATCGAGATGGCGATGCGCGGTTCCGGCGCGCGCCTGAGCGTCATGGGCGTGGGCACGGCCACGGGAGCCCCCATCCCCCTGCCCCAGGGCGGCTTCGTCAAGGACGGTGACGGCGCTATCGTCATGCCGGGACTGGACGAAGAGCCGCTGTTCCGCCTGGCCGCCGCGACCGGCGGCCAGTACCGCGCCATGCGTATCGACAACAGCGATCTCGAGGCGCTGCTGGCCGCCTCCGCCCTGCCCGTTCCCGAACAAACCCTGGCGCTGCAGCGCAGTGCGGACAGCTGGGACGACAAGGGTTACCTGCTGGTCCCGTTCCTGCTGCCCTTCGCCCTGGCGCTGTTTCGCCGCGGCTGGCTGCTCGGACTGTTGCCGCTATTGCTGCTAGGCTCGCCGCAACCGGCGACGGCACAGTCCTGGGACGACCTGTGGCTGACCCCGGACCAGCGCGGACAGCGCGCCCTGCGAAGCGGCGACAACGCGCGCGCAGCCGAGTTGTTCGAGGATTCGCAGTGGGCCGGTACGGCGGCCTACCGCGACGGCGATTACGCGTCGGCGGCGCAACACTTTGGCGCCGCCGACAGTGCCGACGCCTGGTTCAATCGCGGCAACGCCCTGGCGCGCGCCGGACAACTCGACGAGGCCATCGCCGCCTACCAGGAGTCGCTGCAGCGCGAACCCGATCGCGAGGACGCCAGCGCGAACCTGGAACTGCTGCAACGCCTGCGCGAACAACAGCAGCAGCAACAACAGCAACAACAGCAGAACGGTCAGGAGCAGGAGCAGCCCCAGGAAGGCCAGCAGGGACAGCAGCAGGAGCAGCGCGCGGGGCAGGAGGCGCAACCGGGCCAACAGCAGGACAGCCAGCCGCAGGAGTCCCCTGAACAGGCGCAGAGTCAGTCCTCCCCCGGCGAACAACAGGACGGTGCCGCGGAACAACCGGCGCAGGCGGACCGGCGGGACAGCGAGCAGCAGGACCGAGAGGCGGCACAGGACGCGCAGCAGGCGGGCGCCGGCGAACAGGAGAAGGCCGCTGCCGAGCAACAGGCGGCGGCGCGGCAGGCGCAGGAACAGGCGGCCGAGCGGGAAATGGACCAGGCCATGGAGCAATGGCTGCGGCGCGTGCCCGACGACCCCTCCGGCCTGCTGCGGGAAAAATTTCGCTACGAGTCACGCCAACGACAGGAAGAGGGTCCGCGCAGGAATGAAGACGTTTACTGGTAGAGCGCTGCCACTGGTGCTGTTGCTGCTCAGCCTGCTCGGCACCGGCATCGCGCAGGCCGCCGTCACGGCCAGCCTCGACCGGCAACGCGTGGCGCTGGGCGATTCCCTGCGCCTGACCATCACGGCGGACGGCGAAGAGGAACTCAGCGCGGTGGACCTCGCGCCGCTGCAGCGGGATTTCGAGATACTGCGGCGTTCCACCAGCAGCCAGACCCGCTTCGTCAACGGCCAGCGCAGCCACACGCGGCAACTGCTGCTGGACCTGGCACCCAGGGTGGAGGGACAGCTACAGATTCCGCCGCTGCGCGTCGGGGACACGCTGACACCGGCCCTGGCCGTTGCCGTCGCCGCGCCGCCGACCATGGACAGCCAGGACAATCCCGTGGTGTTCGAGGCCGAAGTCGACCGGGACAGCGTCTACGTACAGGGCCAGGTAATCCTCACCCTGCGCGTGCTGCAGGCGATCAACCTGGAGGGGCGCAGCGTCTCGGAACTGGAACTGGACAACGCCTTCGTCAAGCCGCTGGAGCAGAACTCCTTCCAGCGCAGCATCGATGGCCGCCAGTGGCTGGTGCACGAGCTGCGCTACGCGATCTTCCCGGAACAGAGCGGCACACTGGAAATTCCGCCCCAGGCGTTCAGTGGACGTCAGGCCAGCGGGCGGCGCAGCCTGTTCGACCTCGGCAGCGGCCGGCGCCTGCGTCGCACCACCCGGCCGCTGAGCATCGAGGTGCTGCCGCGGCCGGCGGACTACCCCGACGGCACCTGGCTGCCGGCGCGCAAGCTCACACTGGAGGAACACTGGTCGACGCCACCGGAACAATTGCGCGTGGGCGAGTCCGCCACGCGCACCATTCGCATCACCGGCGAGGGCCTGCAGGGTGCGCAACTTCCGCCGGTACTGTTCCAGCCGGTACAGGGCGTGAAGTTCTACCCCGACCAGCCGGAGATCGGCGAGAGCGAGGTCGCCAGTGGCCTGCTCGGCACACGGCGAGACAGCGCGGCCCTGGTGCCCCTCCGCGAGGGCGAACTGGCGCTGCCGGAAATTCGCATCCCCTGGTGGGATACCGAGAACGAGACCCTGCGTTACGCGGTGCTGCCCGCACGCAGGCTGCACATCGCCCCCGGCGACATTGCCCCCGCCACCGCGCTGCCGCCCGCGGCGGCGCCCGCGACGCCAGGTGAACAGGTTGCCGCCGGCGCGGCCGGCGCCAGCGCCCTGCCCTGGCAGTTACTGAGTGTGGCCAGCAGCCTGGGTTGGCTGCTGACGCTGGCCTACCTGCTGTACAGCCGCCGCCGGGGCCTACCCGCGATATCGCCCGCGCCGGCTGGCGGCGCCGACGCAGAGGAACGACGCCTGTACAGGCAACTGCGCGATGCCTGCAATAACGGCGACGCCGCCGCCGCGCGCCGCGCGGCGCCCGCCTGGGCGCGCGCACTGAGCGGGGACGACTCGATCGTCGCACTGCAGCAGGTCGCGGCGCTGTTCGACGACACGGCGCTGACGGCGCAGCTGGAGGCGCTGGACCGCAGTCTCTACGCCCGGGAGAATCACGACTGGTCCGGGGCCGTGATGGCCAGCCGCCTCGACGCGCTGCGCGATGCCCGGCGCAGGCGCGACGAGAAAACGCCGGATGAGCTGCGGCTGTACCCGCAGCCGGGCGCGGGGGTCTAGGCCAGGGACTTGCTGACCACCTCGAACACGTCCGGGGACAGCGCCGGGGCCGCGGCCAGGCGCTGCAGTTCCCCGCGCATGAGCTCTTCGCGCCCGCGATAATTGCGCCACTTGGTCAGCGGAGTGAGCAATCGCGCGGCAATCTGCGGATTGCGCTCGTTGAGTTGCAGCACCACATCCGTGAGAAAGCGGTAACCGGCGCCATCGGCGCGGTGGAAATTGACCGGGTTCTGCGTGCTGAACACCCCGACCACGGCGCGCACCTTGTTCGGGTTGCCAAGGTCGAAGGCCGGGTGCGTCATCAAGGCCTGCACCCGCTGTAACGCCGCATCGTCGGGAATCGCAGCCTGCACCTGCAGCCACTGGTTGACCACCAGCGTCTCGTGCTGCCAGTCGCGGTAGAAACGCTGCAATGCCTCATCGCGCTGTGCGTCGCTACCGCGCAGCGCCAGCGCCTGCAGGGCCGCGAGGCGGTCGCTCATGTTGCCGGCCGCGGCGAATTGCGCCTGCGCCAGTTCCAGGTGCCGCGGCCGTGCACAGGCGAGCAGGTCCAGGCAGGTGTTGCGCAGGCTGCGCCGCGCGACCTGCGCCGCATCCGGTGCGTAGGGCTCATCACTGGCCAGGGCCTGGTAGCGTTCCAGCAGCACCTCCTCCAGGCCCTGCGCCAGTTCGCGCAGGACGCATTCGCGCGCGGCGTGGATGCCGTCCACGTCCGCGCCGCCATTCTGGCTGGCCCGTTCCGCGAGGTAGTTCTCGCCGGGCAGGCGCAGCATTTCGGCCACCATCGCCGGATCCAGGGAGGCGTCCTCGAGCACGCCGAGACACGCCTGCTGCAGCTGCGCGTCCGGCGGCGCCTCGGCGCCGGCCCGCAGGCTTTGTTGTCGCGTTTCGATGACCCGCGTAGCCAGTGTCTGCGCGCTGTCCCAGCGCACGAAACCGTCGTCATCGCGACTCATCAGCGCGCACAGGTCCTGCGCGCTGTAGTCGTAGTCCAGGCGCACCGGGGCGGAAAACCCGCGCAACAGAGAAGGCACCGGGCGCTCGCCCACGTCCTCGAACACGAAATTCTGCTCCGCCTGTTCGACACGCAGCACCCGGTGGGTGTTGTCCGCGGTCTCCGCGTCCGGCGCCTCCCCGGCCAGGCGCAGGGGCAGGTTGCCGGCGTCGCCGAGCAGGCCCATGGCCAGCGGGATGACCAGAGGCTGCTTGTCGGCCTGCCCGGGAGTCGGTGGGCATTCCTGGCGCACCTGCAGCGTGTAGCGCCGGGCGTCCTCGTCGTAACTGTCACTGACCAGCAGGCGCGGCGTACCGGCCTGCGAGTACCAGCGACGAAACTGGCCCAGGTCCTCGCCGCTGGCCTCCTCCATGGCACGCACGAAGTCCTCGCAGGTGACCGCCTGGCCGTCGTGGCGCGAAAAATACAGGTCGGAGCCGCGGCGGAACGCCTCGGGGCCGAGCAGGGTGTGGATCATGCGCACCACCTCGGCCCCTTTTTCATACACGGTGAGGGTGTAGAAGTTGTTGATTTCCATATAGGACTCGGGACGCACCGGGTGCGCCATGGGGCCGGCGTCCTCGGCGAACTGCGCGGTGCGCAGCAGCGTCGCGTCCTCCACCCGCTTGACCGTGGGCGAGCCCATGGCGGCGGAGAACTGCGCGTCGCGGAATACCGTAAAGCCCTCTTTCAGGCTGAGCTGGAACCAGTCCCTGCAGGTCACGCGGTTGCCGCTCCAGTTGTGGAAGTACTCGTGGGCGACGATCGCCTGCACGCGCTGGAAGCCCGCATCCGTGGTGATATCCGGGCTGCACAGCACACAGGAGGTATTGAAGATGTTCAGGCTCTTGTTTTCCATCGCCCCCATGTTGAAGTCGTCCACGGCGACGATGTTGAAGACATCGAGGTCGTACTCGCGCCCGTACACCTGCTCGTCCCAGGCCATGGACTCGCGCAGCGAACGCATGGCGTGGTCGCACTTGTCCAGGTCCTTGGGCTCGACATAGATGCGCAGGTCGACGTCGCGCCCGCTGGCAGTGGTAAAACTGTCCTGCACGTACTGCAGGTCGCCCGCCACCAGCGCGAACAGGTAGCAGGGCTTGGGAAAGGGGTCGTGCCACACCGCGCGGTGCCGCCCGTCAGGCAGTTCCGCGCTGTCCACCAGGTTGCCGTTGCTGAGCAGCACGGGATAGCGCGCGCGCTCGGCCTCGACGGTGACCGTAAAGACGGACATCACGTCGGGTCGGTCCAGGTAGTAGGTGATCTTGCGGAAACCCTCGGCCTCGCACTGGGTGCAGAACATGCTGCGCGACTTGTACAGCCCTTCCAGGGAGCTGTTGTCCTGGGGACGGATGCGCGTGGTGCACTGCAGCCGGCACTGCTCTGGCACACCGGGTATACGCAGGCTGTCGTCGTCGACCTGGTAAGCGCCGGCGTCCAGCGGCTCGCCGTCCAGCTCCACCGACAACAGCTCCAGTTGCTGGCCGTGCAGCACCAGGGGGACCTGCGCGGGCGCCGCGGGGTCGCGCAGCAGGTGCAGCCTGGCGGTGACCAGCGCGTACTCCTCGTGCAGCTCGAAGTGCAGTTCGGTGCGGTTGATGAGGAATTCCGGCGGGCGGTAATCCTTCAGGTAAATCGTGCCCGGATTGGCGTCACGCATTGCCTACTCCCCTGTTTCCAGCGACAGCTGGTAGCCGCCGTATTTGCGCATGTTGATCACGCCGGTATCGAATATCAGGTACTGACCCTTGATGCCGGTGAGCGTTCCCTCCGCCACCGGGTTCTTGTCCAGGTTGAACGAAGTCACCTTTTGCGGAAACTCCAGCACCGGGTAGGCGATGGCCACCTCTGCGGCGTCGGGCAGTTCGCTGATGGCCTGCAGCCCGTGCCCGGCGCGCAGGGCGTCCAGCTCAGCCCGGCACTCGTGCAACAGGCGCTGGCGCTCGGACTCCAGGTCCACCGGCGCGGCGTCGCCCTTGAGCATGGCGCGCCAGTTGGTCTTGTCGGCCACATGCGCGCCAAGCAGCGTTTCCACCAACCCCGAGTGCAGGCGCGTGGCGACGCGAAAAATCGGCCGTGCCTGCACCGCACCCTGGTCCATCCAGCGCGTCGGCACCTGGGTGCCGCGGGTGATGCCCACCTTCACCCCCGAGGTGTTGGCCAGGTAGACGATGTGTTCGATCATGCAGTTGTCCTGGCCCCATTCGGGTTCGCGGCAGGTGCCCGCGGCGTAATGGCATTTCTCCGGGCTGACGATACAGGAGTCGCAGCGCGCCAGGCGCTTGAAACACGGGTAGCAATAACCCTGGTTGAAGCTCTTGCTGGTCTTGCGTTCGCAGTAGATACAGTTGATCTGTCCGTGAAAGGTCAGGCGCAGGTGCCGGCCCAGCAACGGGTTCAGCGGCACGCGCGCGTCTCCCAGCGGCAGCGTGTACTGCACCGGATCCTGCAGCGCGGTCTTCATCTTGCGTACGCCGCCTCTCGCCAACTCAGCAGTCATGGGGACTCGCCCTCCTGCAGCCATTTCAGGGTGCTGAGAGTCGTGTCGTCGCAGCTGTCGCCGGCCTTGGGCCCGCGATCGATAAAGCCGACGCGCTCGCCCTCCTGCAGGTGCAACGCGTCCCAGGCGATCACCGCCTGCAGGGCGTTCTCGCGCTGCTGCGCTGTCAGTGCACTGCCATCGGGCCACTTGCCCAGTTCCACGGCGCGCTTGAGGCGGGCGTACACGTCCGGGGACATGTCGCGAATCATCTGCTGGTAGTCCATCTGCGAATCCACGGCGGGAGGGAAGCGGATTATACCTGCGCGTCCGGTCGGCTGTCGTCTCCCAGCCTGGCCACCAGCCCGAACAAGGCGCCCAGCGCGATGCCGCTGAGCAGGCCGGCGAGGTGCGCGGCGTTGGCGATCCTGCCGAAGCCCAGCGCCTCCACCAGGCCGACCATGCACACCAGCAGCCAGCCGAGCATCACCACCAGCACCGCCTGCATGGGGCGCATGGCGGACCAGCGCGGCTGCAACAGCGCCGCGATCCAGGCAAAACCCAGCAGTCCGTAGACCACCCCGGACATACCGCCGAACAGGATCGTGCCGCTGTAGACAAACTGGCTGACGTTACACACCAGGGCGATCACCAGGCACAACAGCAGCGTGTTGACATGCCCGATCACCCTTTCCACGCGCCGGCCCAACTCCCACAGCCACAGGCAGTTGAAAGCGATGTGCAGCCAGCCGAAATGCAGGAAAGCCGGTGTCACCAGCCGCCAGTACTGGCCGTCGATACTGGCGGCCAGCGGCTGCCCGTCGCGCGGCATGATATGCGGGAAGGTCAGCGCGGCGAGCACCTGCGCGTAGCCGAAAACATACACCAGCAGGAACACGCCGACGCTCGCGGCGATCAGGCCGAGCATCACCGGCGCGGTGCGCCAGTCGAAGCGCGCACGCGGCGGGCGCGACGCGGCGGGGGCCTTGCGCAGGGTGATTTCAAGCTCCCCGGCGCGCCAGCGCTCGTACAACTGGCTGACCTGCTCAGCGTTGTCCTGCCCCTGCACCAGCAGCACCTGGCGACCGCCCTCCTCGATCACGCGATGCGGCAACCCGTGGCGGTGCAGCAGCGCGCTCAGCGGCAGCAGGTCCTCCTCCACCGGCACGGACAAAGCCCTGCACCACCCTGACATCAATTGACCAGGGCGTTGCTCCAGCGCAGCTTGTCCCTGCAACTGGCGTAGAAACTGTGGCCTACCGGGTGCAGCAGGGTGAGATGGTCGGGTTTCTTGCTGATGGACACCGAGTCGCCGGGCTCCGCGGTCATGTGGTGCTGGCCGTCGCAGGTGACCTGCGGGTGCAGGCGGTTGCGATCCAGTATATCGATGCGGATTTCGCAGTCGCCGTCGACCACGATGGGCCGGCTGCTCAGCGCATGCGGGAACATCGGCACCAGTACGACGGCGTTGAGGGCCGGGTGCATGATGGGACCGCCGCCGGACAGGGAATAGGCCGTGGAACCCGTGGGTGTGGACACGATCAGCCCGTCGGCGCGCTGGCGGTAGACAAACACATCGCCGATGTACAGCTCGTACTCGATCATCTGCGCCGTGGTGCCGGAACTGACCACGACGTCGTTGAGCGCCCCCGCGCTGCCGATGACCTGGCCGTCGCGGTACAGCGTCGCATCCAGCAGGAAGCGGCGCTCTTCCTCGTACCGGCCCTGCAGAACCGCCGGGATCTGCTCGCCCAGCTCGTCCGGCGTGATGTCAGTGAGAAAGCCCAGCCGCCCCCGGTTCACACCGATCACGCGCGACTGGTACCTGGCCAGCGTGCGGGCGGCGCTGAGCAGACTGCCGTCGCCGCCGACAACGATCACCAGGTCGGCGCGCGCGCCGATCGTCTCGCGGTCGGCCAGCTCCGCCCCGTGTGCGCCGACGAGGGCGTCCAGGGGCTCTTCCAGCAGCACCTCGACGTCGTGCGCCGCCAGCAACTGCAACAGTTGGCCCAATACCTCGGAGAGATTGGCCTTCTCGCTGTATCCCAGAAGGCCGATTGTTCTGAACGATGACTGCATGGGTGCGTCCCTGCGCAGGGGGGCTGCTATGATAGCGAAGAACCGACAGTGTAGCCCAGCGATCATCAATTATCCCTACCACATCCGGCAGGTGCGCGACCTGGCCTGGAGTTGCTTCTCCCCGCCCCTGCTGCGCGTTGCGGCAGACCGGCGCGCGGCCGGCGTGAGTGACTGCGCGCCGCAGCTGACGCCGGCGCGGCGCGCCTGGCTGGAGGCGCTGGACCGCGACGCCTCCGCGCTGCTGCGGCACCTGGCGGCGCGGCCGACCGGGCGGCTGGGGCTCTACTTTGAACAGCTGTGGCATTTTTTCCTGGCACAGGATCCGCAGACGCAACTGCTGGCGCACAACTACCCGGTACAGGAGCAGGGGCGCACCCTGGGCGAATTCGACTGCCTCTACTACTGCCGGCGGCGCGGGCGGCACGTGCACCTGGAGCTGGCGGTGAAGTACTACCTTGGCGTCGCCGCGGACGACGGCGCGCTGTGGTTCGGGCCGAACACGCGGGACCGGCTGGACCTGAAACTGGGACACCTGCTGGACCGGCAGATTCGCCTCGCCGAGCGGCCAGCGGCGCGCCGGCGCCTGCAGGCCCTGGGCATCGATGAGCCCTTGCGCGAGATCGCCCTGCGCGGCTGCCTGTTCCAGCCCGCAGCGGGGGACCTGCCCCTGCCCGCGGGCTACGACCAGGCTTGCCCCACGGGGCATTGGCTGCCCATTGGGCAACTGGCGGACTATGCAGGGGAGCGGGACTGGACCGCCTACCTGCCGCTGGTGCGGCTGCGCTGGCTGTCAGCGGCGCGGGCCGACGCGGACGAAACGCTGCCGCCGGCGGCGCTGCTCGAGCACCTGCGGGGGCGGTTCGCCCGGGGCGACGGCCCGCAGCTGGTGGCGGCACTGGATGCCGCGGGCGATGAGGGCGAGCGGTTTTTCGTCACGCCCGATGGCTGGCCCCACGGCGCTCGCGGGGACTAGCGGAAGTAGGCCTCGCTCTCCGCCGCCAGGTACAGGAACGCGGCGTAGGCGGCCACGTTCTGGTCGAGGTCGCCGGGGGCGATCTTGTCCAGGGTATCGTCCGGCGTGTGGTGCAGGTCGAAGTAGTCGCTGCCGTCCTGCAACAGGCCCACCACGGGCATGCCCGCCTCGCGCAGGTACTTCATGTCCGGCCCGCCGCGGGCGGCGTTGTTGCCGCGCTCGATACCCAGCGGGCGCAACAGCGCGGCCATGGCGTCGATGGTCGCCAGCTGCGCCTCCCCCACGCGTGAATCGAAACGCCAGATGTCCCCCGCGCCGAAGTCCGACTCGGTACCGATGATATGTTGCGGCAGGGACGCGGCGTGCCGCTGCAGGTAGGCCCAGGCGCCGACCAGCCCCACCTCCTCCGCGCCGAACAACACCACGCGGATGGTGCGCCGCGGCGGCCGGGGCAGCTCGCGCAGCAGCACGTCGAGCGCGCCCAGCACGATGCCGACCCCGGCGCCGTCGTCCACCGCGCCGGTACCCAGGTCCCAGGAATCCAGGTGCGCGCCCACCAGGACGATCTCCTGCGGCGCCTCGCGGCCGACGATTTCGGCGACCACGTTGCCCGAGGCCGCAGGCGGCAGACTGCGCGGAGTCAGCAGCAGCGATACCTGCACCGGCTCACCGTAGCCCAGGGCGCGGCGCAGTTGGTCGGCGTCCGGCGCGGCCAGGGCGGCGGTGGGCACGCCGGACTCGCCCTCCTCCAGCACACGACGCATCTGTCCGGCGTGGGCGAAGCGATGGCTGCTGGTGCCGACCGAGCGGATCAGCGCCGCCACCGCGCCGCGTTCGGCGGCGAGGTAGGCGGCAGCGCGTCGCTTGCCAACAGCGCGCGCGTAGCCCGAGCCGTCGCGGCTGCGCGCCATGGGTTCGTCGATGAACACCACCTTGCCCGCCAGGCTGCCTGGCGCCGCCGCGCGCAGGGCGTCCAGGGAGGGAAAGGACACCACGGTGCCGCGCACACCCTCGGGGCCGGTGGCTGTCGAGCCGCCCAGGGCCGTTACCACCAGCGGCTGCGGGAAAGGCGTGAGGATTTCGGCGCGCTCCGCACCGCGCCGCCACAGCGGCACCTGGAAAGGCTCCTCGCGCGGGTTGTCCAGCCCCATGGCGCGCAACCTGGCGACGGCCCAGCGGCGCGCCCGCGCCTCCGCCGGGGTCCCGGCCAGACGCGGGCCGACCTCGGTGGTCAGGGAGCGGACGACGTCCCAGGCGATATTTTTTTCCAGCGCGGACTGCAACAGGCGGTCGGCCTGGGCCGCCATGGCCGGGGTGACCGCGTCAGCGCCCGCCTGGGCCGGGGACAGCCAGCACAGCGGCAGGCCCACCCACAGTCTCAACAACAGTCTCAACAACAGGCCGGGCAGCAACACCGGCGGCAGGAATGTACGCAAGGGATTCTCCGTGGGCGGACGCTCTGCGCAGTCTAGCGAACCACAGGGCCGGCGCAAGCGCGCCGCGCCTACACACGACCTCCCCATCGCCCTATACTGGCGCGGACCAACAACACCGACCGGAACACCCGATGGCTACCCCCGCCGATTCCAAATGGCCCTTCCGCTGGGACCTGCTGCTGCGCTACCGTTTTATCGAGACCATCGCCCTGTGGGAGGGACGGCTGACCACCCGGCACCTGTGCGACACCTTCGGCATTGGCCGCCAGCAGGCCAGCAAGGACATCAACAACTACATCCGCGAGGTCGGCCCCGGCAACCTCGAGTACGACAAATACCTCAAGGGCTACAAACCCACGCCCCGCTTCAGCCCGCAGGTCACACGCGGGCTGGCCGACGAGTACCTGCACCTGATGGCGCGCAACAACGAACTGATGAACATGTTCGAATCGCTGGCGCTGGATGTGGCCAATGTCGAGGTGTTGCGCCAGCCGGTGCGCGACGTGCGCCCGGAAGTGCTGCGCCCGATCATGCAGGCGGCGCGACAGCAGAAGCGCCTGGAGGTGGACTACGTCTCCATCAATAATCCCGATCGCGAGGGCCGCATCATCGTGCCGCACACCCTGGTGTACACCGGCCTGCGCTGGCACGTGCGCGCCTGGTGCGAGAAAAATCTCGGCTACCGCGATTTCGTGCTCAGCCGCTTTCGCGACATACCCGAGATCCTCGACGCCTCCGGACACGGCGCCGAGGGCGATACGGACTGGCAGCGCGAGGTGGTGGTGCGCATCACGCCCCACCCGCGCCTGCGCCCGGACCAGCGCGAGGTGGTCGAGGTGGACTACGGCATGGAGAACGGCGCCCTGGAAGTGCGCACCCGCGCGCGGCTGGTGCCTTACGTACTCAAGCTGCTGCACGTGGACCCGGCGGAAATGCTCGACGACCCGATAGCGCAGCAGATCGTGGTGGCCAACCGCGAGGAACTACAGCCCTGGCTGTTCGCCTAGGGGGGAGAGAAGGATGGCGGAAAACGAATTCGAGGCGGCCTACTCCGAGGAGGGGCTGCGCGACAAGCTTACCCGCTACGCGAAAAGCGCCGGGCGCGAGGTGGTGGAAAAGGTGTTGCTGCTGTACTACGCCGCCCAGGAAGAGAAAGCCCCCGCCTGGGCCAAGGCGACCATCGCCGGGGCGCTCGGTTACTTCATCGTGCCCCTGGACGCCATCGCCGACATCACCCCCGCGGTGGGCTACTCCGACGACCTGGGCGTGCTGGTGCTGGCCGTCGCCGCGGTAGCCGCCTACATCAACGACAATGTCAGGGCGCGCACCGCACAGAAGATGCGCGACTGGTTCGGCGAGGAAGAGAGCGGCGATGACCCGCCGTGATCAGGAACTCAATTTCTTGATCAGGTCCACCGGCACCGGGAATACCAGCGTGGAACTCTTGTCGCCGGCGACCTCCACCAGGGTCTGCAGGTAGCGCAGCTGGATGGCCTGGTCCTGCCCGGCCAGCACATGCGCCGCCTCCGCGAGTTTTTCCGCCGCCTCGGCTTCACCCATGGCGTGAATCACCTTGGCGCGGCGTTCGCGTTCCGCCTCTGCCTGCTTGGCAATAGCCCGGATCATGGTCTCGTTGAGGTCCACGTGCTTGATTTCCACGTTGGCGACCTTGATGCCCCAGGCCGCGGTCTGCTTGTCGAGAATTTCCTGTACGTCCGCGTTGAGCTTGTCGCGTTCGGCCAGCATATCGTCCAGTTCGTGCTGGCCGAGCACCGAGCGCAGCGTGGTCTGCGACAACTGGCTGGTCGCCTCGAGGAAATTCTCCACCTGGATGATGGCGCGCTCCGGGTCCAGTACGCGGAAGTAGATGACCGCGTTGACCTGCACCGAGACGTTGTCGCGCGAGATGACATCCTGCGTGGGCACATCCATCACCACCGTGCGCAGGTCCACCCGCACCATCTGTTGCAGCACCGGGATGACGATAATCAGGCCCGGGCCCTTGACCTTGTAAAAGCGCCCGAGCATGAAGATCACGCCGCGCTCATACTCGCGCAGCACCTTGAACATGGAAAACGCCAGGGCGACGAATAAAAACAGTATCACCCCGCCGAACATTTCGAACTCAAACATGGATCTGCCTCCCGCAATCGACAATCATCGCTCAGTCTTGTGTACGCGCAGCGTGACGCCGTCGACCGCGTCGACCGTCACGCGGTCGTTCGCCGCCAGCGGCTCGTCGCAGCGCACGCTCCACAGCTCGCCTTCCAACCGCACCCTGGCATGTCCGCCGTCAATGCTCTCGACAGTGGCGACGGCGCCGCGCAGTTGTTCCAGGCCGCTGACCACCACCTGCCGCCTGGCGCGCACCAGCATGCCCATGACGAAGACCAGCAGTCCCGCGGAAAACACCGCCACCGCCAGGATCATCGGCAAGGCCACCTGGTAGGCGGGCATTTCGGTGTCCATGAGCATGATGGAGCCAAACACAAAGGCGCCGACACCGCCCAGGCCGAGCACACCGAAACTGGGTGCGAAGGCCTCCGCCGTCATCAGGGCAATGCCGAGCAGAATCAACGCCACTCCGGCGTAACTGACCGGCAGCGCCTGGAACGCGTACAACGCGAGCAGCAGGCAGATGGCACCGGTCACGCCGGGCAGGCCGACACCGGGATTGTAGAACTCCAGCAGCAGGCCGTAGATACCGACCAGCATCAGGATATAGGCGACGTTGGGGTTGGTGATCACCGCGAGAAATTCGCTGCGCCAGTCCACCGGGTGCGTGTAAATGCCCAGGTCACGTGTCTGCAGGGTGTGCCGGGTTGCGCCGACCAGTACCTCGCGGCCATCGAGGGCGCGCAGCAGTTCGGCGCTGTCCAGGGCAATGATCTCGATCACACCGGCGGCCAGCGCGTCCTCGGCGGACAGGCTGGCGCCCTCGCGCACCGCGCGCTCCGCCCACTGCGCATTGCGGCCGCGCAGCTGGGCCAGGCTCTGGATGTAGGCCACCGCGTCGTTGACCAGTTTCTTTTCCATGGCGCTGCCCGCCTGCGGCGCCGCCTCTTCCTCCTCCGGCTTGTCCTCCGCGGGAATCTGCGGCATGCCGGGCGAGGCGATCTGCACCGGCGTGGCCGCGCCGAGGTTGGTGCCCGGGGCCATGGCGGCGACGTGCGACGCGTACAGCAGGTAGGTGCCGGCGCTGGCCGCCCGGGCGCCACCCGGGGCGACGTGTGCCACCAGTGGAACCTCCGCGGCAAGCATCGCCTTGATCATCTCCCGCATCGCGGTGTCCAGGCCACCCGGCGTATCGATGCGCAGGATGACCAACACCGCACCGGCCGCCTGCGCCTGCTCCAGGCCGCGCACCATGTGGTCGGCGATCGCCGGCCCGATGGGACCGTCGATCTCTATCAGCCAGGCGTCTGCGGCGCTCGCCGACGGCGCCGCCAGGCCGGCCAGCAGCAGCAAACACAGGACCGCGAACTTGTAGCGCATCAGTCACCTCCACTCCCAGTATAGGCGACCCGGGTGTACGAATGTCCAGCTCGTGTGGGTGCGGTAACTCGAAGACTTCAGTAGTCGTGACTCCCGCACCCCCGCCGTCGTTCCCGCACTCCAGCCGTCATTCCCGCGCAAGCGGGAATCCAGAAAATTCGGCAACTTACTGGATCCCCGCTTACGCGGGGATGACCGGGGTACAACGCAGAACCCTGGCCGGGGGGGGTGGACTGGATCCCCGCGCAACGTCATCCTCGCGCAAGCGGGGATCTAGAAAACTCGGGAACTTACTGGATCCCCGCTTGTGCGGGGATGACGGGGGTGCAACGCAGAGCCCTGGCCGGGGGGTGGACTGGATCCCCGCTTGCGCGGGGATGACGTTAGAGGGAGCTTCTGCATGCGCACTAGCTGACGTGCTTTTTACACAGTGCGAGAAACAGCGCGGTGGAAATACCGGCCGAGGCGAAAATCATGCACATCACCATGATCTGGTAGCGCGCCGCCACCAGCGGCGACACGCCCGAGAGTATCTGCCCGGTCATCATGCCCGGCAGGGACACCAGGCCGACCGCCAGCAACGCGTTGATCACCGGGATCATCGCCGCCTGGTAGGCCGCCAGCCGCGCCACCTCCCAGTCGCGCGCGTGGGCCATTTCGGCGAACAGGCGCTCCACCGCGAGGCTGACCGAGGTCATGGCGTTGGCGAACACCATGCCCGCCAGTGGCACCATGTAGCGCGGCAGGTACCACGGCTCCAGTTGCAACACCACCTGGGTTACCAGCGCCAGGGTCACCCCGCCGCCACAGAGGATAGACACAAGGGCCACACCCAGCAGCTTTACCCGGCGCTCCGGCACCGTGCCCAGGGCGATCCAGGCGGAGGCCAGCAGCATGATGGCCAGCACCAGCAGGATCAGCCAGCCGCTGCCGGCGCCGAAAATCCACGCCAGCACGTAGCCGATCAGCAACAGTTGCACCAGCATGCGCCCCAGGGCATAGAGCACGTTGCCGACCGCAAAGGACCAGCGCAACAGGATCACCAGGGTGAGCGCCACCGGCAGCAGGGCCAGGGACAGCTGGGGCAGGGAAAGCGTGAGTACGGCGGACTCCATGGGCGGGCCTTGGCGGGGAGAGCACCGCGAGCATGCTAACCCACTGGCCGCGCCTTCCCAAGTGCTGCGGGCAGGCTGGAAACCTGCCGCATGCTTCACACCCAGGCCATTGATTTAATGACCATTGCTTTTAGCGACTTCGTGTACCCAGCGTGAGCACGGTCCCCGCCGCCAGCAACACCCACAGCAGTTCCTGCAGCAGGCTGCCGAGGAGAAAAACCCCCGCCGTGGCCGCCAGGATGGCGATGAGGCGCTCCGCCACCGGTGACGGGGGCGTCACCTCCTGCGCGGCCCTGCGCCGCAGTAGTTGCTGCACGATGTGGTACTCCAGTGCCCTTGCCGTGCCCATGTCGCGTCTCCCTTCCCGGTGTGTTCACGAGCATGGTCGCGATTCCCGCCACGGGGCGCCATCTGTCACCTTTTCGATGCGATTGAAAACGCGACAGGCCGTGAAAAAAAGTTCCCGCCGCTTAACCCCCTTTCCGCCACTGGCGCGATTAACAGCGTGAACACCACTGGAAGGAGGTCCAGATGCAACATCCCACACGCGTAGTGAGCATTACCCTGGTACTGGCCCTGGCGGGCGCCTGCGTGGACCAGCGCGACCGCGCCACCCCGGCGCAGAATGAAAACGGACCCCGTGAGCAGCCGGTCACCGTCGTCGACGAGGCGATTGCGGGCGGCAGCCCCCGCCCGCTGCCCGCGCCCGAACCCGACATCGACAGGACCTGGCACAAGGTTGTCCCCCGAGCGGCACAGGCCACGCCCGTCCCGTCGCTGGAACAGGCGGCGCTGTCGGCGAAGTACACGGCCGATTACGCGCCGGGCCGGGCGCAGGCCCCGGTAGACCGCGAACACTATATCGACTACCCCGACAACGGCGTCAAACAGGTGGCGCAGGAGCCCGTGTCCACCTTCAGCATCGACGTGGACACCGCCGGCTACGCCAATGTGCGGCGCATGCTGGCGGCCGAGGGCCGGCTGCCGCCCTCCGACGCGGTGCGCCTGGAGGAAATGATCAACTACTTCAGTTACGACTACACGCCGCCGGCGAGCGTGGAACAGCCCTTCAGTATCCACACGGAACTGGCGCCGGCGCCCTGGAGCGACAGCCACCAGTTGCTGCAGGTGGGCCTGAAGGGTTTCGAGCCGCAACTGGAGGAACGGCCCGCGGCCAACCTGGTGTTCCTGGTGGATGTCTCAGGCAGCATGCGCGCGCCGAACAAACTGGGCCTGGTGAAAAAGTCACTGCGCCTGCTGGTCAACTCGATGAACGCGGACGACCGCATCGCGCTGGCCGTGTACGCCGGCGCCGCCGGCACGGTGCTGGAAAGCACGCCGGGTAACCAGAAGGCGAAGATACTCGCCGCCATCGACGGCCTGGAGGCCGGCGGCAGCACCCACGGCAGCGCCGGTATCAAACTCGCCTACGCGCTGGCGCAGCAGCACCGGATAGAGGGCGGTATCAACCGCGTGATCATCGCCTCGGACGGCGACATGAACGTCGGCACGGTAAACATCGAGGCGCTCAAGGACCTGGTGCAGCGCCAGCGCGACAGCGGCATCGCGCTGACCACGCTGGGCTTTGGCGCCGGCAACTACAACTACGCGTTGATGGAGCAGATCGCCGACGTGGGCAACGGCAACGCGGCCTATATCGACACGCTTCGGGAAGCGCAGAAAGTGCTGGTCAACGAGATGCAGTCCACGCTGCTGACCATCGCCGCGGACGTGAAGATCCAGGTCGAGTTCAACCCCGCGGTGGTCAGCGAATACCGCCTGATCGGTTACGAGAACCGCCTGCTGGCGCGCGAGGATTTCACCAACGACAAGGTCGACGCCGGTGATATCGGCGCCGGGCACACGGTCACCGCGCTGTACGAAATCGTGCTGGCGGGCAGCGGTGGCGAACGCATTCCCCAACTGCGCTACGGCGACCGCGATCGCGCGGCTCCCGCCCCGCAACACAACGGCGAACTGGCCCACGTCAAGCTGCGCTACAAGCAGCCCGGCGCGCAGCGCAGCCAGCTGATATCCCGGGTGGTGCGCCGCGACAGCCTGCGCGGTGATATCGGGGAGGGTTCCACCGACCTGCGCTTCGCCGCCAGCGTTGCGGGCTTCGGCCAGCTGCTGCGCGGCGGCGATTTCACCGGCCAGTGGAGCTACGACGACGCCCTGGCCCTGGCCCGCGGTGCGCGTGGCGACGATCCCCACGGCTATCGCAGCGAACTGGTGCACTTGATAGAACTGGCGCAATCCTTATCCTCAGGGTCCTGAGGGAGCAAACGGCCGGGGACCGCGATGCGCCAGCTGATCCATCGCCTGCAGAGCGACGAGGCACTCATGCTGGCCTACCAGCGCGGTGATGTCGCCGCCTTCGACAGCCTGTACCGGCGGCACAAGGACGGGCTGTTCGCGTTCCTGTACCGCAGCTGCCCGCGCCAGGCCGTCGTCGAGGAACTCGCACAGGAAGCCTGGGAGGGAGTCGTCGACGCGGCCGCCCGCTACCAACCCGACGCGCGCTTTCGTACCTGGCTGTACCGCATTGCGCACAACCGCCTGGTGGATTTCTGGCGGCGGCGCGACAACCGCATGGACAACCTGGAGGGGGTGCCGGAACCGGTGGCCCCCGGTGATGACGCGACGCAGCTACAGCGGACGGTAATGTCTGCGGTCGCCGCACTGCCCGGGGAGCAGCGCGACGCCCTGCTGCTGCAGGAGCAGGGATTTTCCCTGGGCGACATCGCCGCGATCACCGGCGCGGAGCGCGAGACGGTGAAAAGCCGCCTGCGCTACGCACGCCGGCAGCTGCGCGAGCGGCTGGGAGACGAGTTATGAGCGAACGCGACAACCTGGACCAGAACCTGCCGCTGCCGGCACCGCGCTCGCCGCGCGCGCTGGATGAGCGCATCCGCGCCTACGCACGCGAGCGCGCGCCGCAGAAAGGCCACTGGTACCATTCGCGCTGGGCCGCCGGCCTGGCCACCGCCGGCGTGGCGGGCGTCGCCGTGTTGCTGGCGCTGCAATCGCCTGAGTGGTCGCCGCAACCGGCGCTATACGACTCTCCCCCGCAGCGCGAGGCAACCGCGGGCGGGGGCAGCGCACAGCGCGCGGAGCCGGCAACGGCAGCGGCGGCATCGCCGGAGTGGCAGCGTTCAGTGGAGGAGCCCTTGCTCAGCGCTGGCAAACCCGCGGCGCCCGCGCCGGCCGCCGACGAGGCGGCATCGCCGGGCCTGCCCGCGAGCAAGGCCGCAGCACAGGCCAGGGGCGAATACTACGAGCGCGAGGCCGCTGCCGCCCTGGGCGCCATGCAGGAGGCGGGGATCGCCGCCGAGGCCCTGCGCGACGGCGCCGCCGGGCGCCGCCGGGAGCTGGTCGCCGCCTGCCTCGCCCTGCTGCAGCAGGGTGACGCCGCGGGCGCGGCGCGCTGCTACCAGGCCCTGCGCGACACCTGTCGCGACTGTGCGCTGCCGCCGACGCTGGAAGAGGCCCGGGAGGCGCTGCGCGCCGGCGCAGCGGACGACGACTGAAGCGCGCCGCTCACACGCCCGGCGCGCTCAAGGTATCGCAGTTCTCGATATCACCCGCATCGAAGCCGGCGGAAAACCAGCGCACGCGCTGCGCTGAAGAGCCGTGAGTAAAGCTGTCCGGCACCACCTGCCCGCCCGCCTGGCGCTGCAAGCGGTCGTCGCCAATGGCGGACGCCGCCGCCAGGGCCTCCTCCAGGTCCCCGGGATCGAGCAGCCGGCGCCGGCTGTTGGCCGCGTGCCCCCACAGTCCGGCGAAACAGTCGGCCTGCAGTTCCTGGCGCACCGACAGCGCGTTCGCCGCCGCCTGGTCCTTGCCGGCCTGTGCCCGACGCACGTGTGCGCTGATGCCCAGTAGCGTCTGCACATGGTGTCCCACCTCGTGGGCGATCACGTAGGCCTGGGCGAAATCACCCGGAGCGCCGTAGCGTTGCGCCAGGTCGTCGAAAAAAGACAGGTCGATGTACAGTTTCTGGTCCGCGGGGCAGTAGAACGGGCCCACCGCGGCGCTGGCCAGGCCGCAGGCGGAGCTGACCCGGCCGGAAAACAACACCAGGGTGGGTTCACGGTAGGTCCTGCCCAGGCTGGCGAAGATGTCGTGCCAGGTGTCCTCGGTGTCCGCCAGCACCACCGCGACGAATTCCGCCAGTTCTTCCTCGCGCACACTGAGCTGCGCCGGCGGCACGGCGGGGGCGCCGCCGGCGGCGAACAGGGCAAGGATGTCCACACCGAGCAGGCGCCCGCCGAGCAACAGCGCGACGCCGACCACCAGCAGCAGGCGCCCGCTCTTGCTGCGCACCAGAGCGGGCAACAGGCGCAGTACCACCGGGGCCACGGCGGCGCCGCCCATGGCCGCCCCGGCGCGGCGCCGGTCCTCGATGTTGTCACTGCGACGACCGCCCTTCCAACGCATGCGCCTTCCCCATATGCCTGACCGTACAAGTTCAAGTATAGTCGGGGAACGCCTCCAGGGCGTCATGTAGAGTAAAGCGGGAGACGACATGCAAGACGGCATTCTTATCGGCGGCGCCGACGGCGGGCAGGTATTCCTCGATCCGCGTTACGCCAATCGCCACGGCCTGGTCGCCGGCGCCACCGGCACCGGCAAGACGGTGACCCTGCAGTGCCTGGCCGAGGGGTTCTCGGACCTGGGGGTGCCGGTATTCCTGGCCGACGTGAAAGGCGACATCTCCGGCATGAGCCAGCCGGGCAAACCCCACCCCAAGGTCGACGAGCGCGTGCAGGCCATCGGCATCCAGGGCTACCGCCAGCGCGCCTATCCCGTCGCCTTCTGGGACCTGTTCGGCAAGAAGGGCACACCGGTGCGCTCGACCATCTCCGAGATGGGACCGCAGCTGCTGTCGCGCCTGCTGGACCTGAACGAGACCCAGGAGAGCGTGTTGATGCTGGTGTTCGAGTTCGCGGACAACGAGGGCATGCTGCTGGTCGACCTGAAGGACCTGCGTTCGACCCTGGAGTACCTGGGCGAGCACGGCAAGGAACTGGGTAGCGGCTACAGTGTGTCGAAGGCGTCGATCAACGCCATCCTGCGCCGCCTGCTGATGATCGAGCGCGAGGGCGGACGCAAGTTCTTCGGCGAACCGGCGCTGCGGCTCGAGGACTTCATGCGCACCGACCGCAACGGCCGCGGGATCATCAATATCCTCGCCGCGGACCAGCTGATCATGAGTCCCAGGGTCTACTCCACTTTCCTGCTGTGGCTGCTCTCCGAGCTGTTCGAGAACCTGCCCGAGCTGGGCGACCCGGAGCAGCCGGTGCTGGTGTTCTTCTTCGACGAGGCGCACCTGTTGTTCAAGGACTCCCCCAAGGCGCTGCTGGAAAAAATCGAGCAGGTGGTGCGCCTGATCCGCTCCAAGGGGGTCGGTGTCTACTTCATTTCACAGAGCCCCGCGGATATACCCGACACGGTGCTGGGCCAGCTGGGCAACCGCATACAGCACGCGTTGCGCGCCTATACGCCGAAAGAACGCAAGGCGGTGAAAGTCGCCGCCGAGTCCTTCCGCGGCAATCCCGCGGTGGACACGGTGACCGCCATCACCGAGATGGGCGTCGGCGAGGCGCTGGTCTCGACCCTGCAGGACAAGGGTGTGCCGGCGCCGGTGGAACGCGTGCTGGTGAGACCGCCCCACTCGCGTATGGGCAAGGCCACGGTCGCCGAGCGCAAGGCGGTGATGGCAAAAGACACCAACATGAAACGCTACGGCGAGCCGCTGGACCCGCGTTCCGCCCACGAGGTGCTGGCAGAGCGCACCGCCGCGCGGCAGAAAGCGGAACAGGAGGCGGAGCTGGCCCGGCGCGAGGCAAAATCCGGCGGCAAGAAAACGCGCTCGAGCAAGCGCGAGAGCGCCGGCGAGGCCTTTCTCAAGAGCATGGCCCGCGCCGCCGGCAGCAGCCTGGGGCGCAAGTTGTTCCGCGGGGTGCTCGGCTCGCTGTTGAAATAGCCGCTCAGCCGCCGCGCAGGCGGCCCAGGCCCTGCAGCAGCGCCAGCACCGCGGCGCCGGCGACCATCCCCAGCAGAATCCCCGCCAGGGTCGGCCCCAGGGCAGCCAGCAGCGGGCCGAGCAGCGCCAGGTCAGCCAAACCCGCGGAGAAATCGCGCACCATCACGTCCGCCGCGTGGAAGCCGTGCAGCAGAATGCCGCCGCCGACCATGAACATGGCGATGGTCCCGATCACGCCCAGCGCCTTCATCAGCCAGGGTGCGAATACCAGCAGGCGCTCGCCCAGCCAGTGCTGGAAACGGACGGCGCCGCCCTTCCCCTGACGTTCAATCAGGTAGAGCCCGGCGTCGTCGAGCTTGACGATGCCGGCGACCAGACCGTACACACCCACGGTCATGAGCAGGGCGATGGCCACCAGCACCAGCACCTGGGTGAGGAACGGCATCTGCGCCACGATCCCCAGGGTGAGCACGATGATCTCCGCCGAGAGAATGAAATCCGTGCGCACGGCGCCGCGTATCTTGCTGCGCTCGTAGTCCAGCACGGCCTGCGGCGACTGCGCCAGGCGCCGCATCAGTTCGGCGTGGTGCGCACCCTCCTCCGCGCCGTGCAGCCGGCTGTGGGCGAGCTTTTCCACGCCCTCGTAACACAGGTAGAGGCCGCCGAGCATCAGCAGCGGCGTCACCAGCCACGGGGCGACGACGGAGATCGCCAGGGCGGCGGGCACCAGGATACACTTGTTCAGCAACGAGCCCCGGGCCACCGCCCAGACCACCGGCAACTCGCGCTCGGCGCGCACCCCGGTGACCTTTTCCGCGTTGACCGCCAGGTCATCGCCGAGCACACCGGCGGTCTTGCGCGCGGCGACCTTGGTCATGGTCGCCACGTCGTCGAGCACACTGGCGATATCGTCGAGCAGTAAGAGCAGGCTGCTACCGGCCATGCGCCCTAACCTCGCGCGCCGCGTTCAGCCAAAATGACAGAAGCACACCTTGTTGCCGTCCGGGTCGCGGAAATAGCCGCCGTAAAAACCCTCCATGCGCTGGCCCGGCGCGCCCTCGTCGCTGCCACCCAGCTCCAGCGCCCTGGCGTACAGCTTGTCCACCAGCTCGGTGGAGCCGGGGGCAATCGCCACCATGTTGCCATTGCCGGGATTGGGCTCACCCTCGTCGTACGGTGTGCACACCGCCAGCATCGCGCCGCCCTGCGGCGTGCCCAGGGCGGCCAGGCGGCCGGTATCCATGAACACCGACCCGCCCAGCTCCTCCAGCAGTGCCAGATAGAAGGCCTTGGCCTGGTCGAGGTCTTTCACGCCGATGGTGGTATACGCAATCATCTGTCATCTCCTGGTTGCAAAAGGGCTGGGCGGCCGACGCGGCCGCCCGGACGGGCAGTGTACAACAGCGGCTCAGTCCTGCGACTTTTTCTTGCGCCGCCGGCGAGCGGGCTTGTGCATGCGCGACTTCGGGTAGCGCGGCAGCTTGCCGCTTGCCAGGTAGCGGTGAATGGTCTCCTGAGAGCGAATGCGCGCCGCCTTGGGTTTGCTACCCACGTAGTCGTTGCGCTGTTCGCTGTCCAGCACCCGCGCCTTGACGTTGTCGTGCCACTGCTGGTCGATGACGTCCTGCAGCATCTGCTGCGCGTCGCGGTCGAACAGCGGGCACAGGACCTCGACCCGGTAGTCCAGGTTGCGCGTCATCAGGTCCGCGGAGCCGATCAGGTAGCGGGGATTACCGCGGTTGTAGAAGATGTAGGCGCGCGGGTGCTCGAGGTAGCGGTCCACGATGCTGATCGCCTGGATATTCTCAGACATGCCCTTGACGCCGGGCCGCAGCGAACACATGCCGCGCACGATCAGCCGCACCTCGACACCGACCTCGCTCGCCTCGTACAGCTTCATCACCAGCTCGCGGTCGACCAGGTTGTTACACTTGAGCGTCATCGACGCCGGGTAGCCGGCGCGGGCATTGGATATTTCCTGCTCGACAAGCTCCAGTATGCCGGTGCGGCAGGAGTGCGGTGACACCAGCAGCAGTTTGTAGTCCGGGCGCCGGTAGTTGTACTGCAGGAAGTCGAAGACGTTATACACGTCCTTGCCCACGTTCTGGTCGCGGGTGAGGAGCGTGAAGTCGGTGTACAGGCGCGCGGTCTTCTCATTGAAGTTGCCGGTGCCGATATGGCTGTAGAAGCGCATAGCCCCCCCTTCCTTGCGCTCTATCAGCAGCAGCTTGCTGTGCACCTTGAGCCCCGGGGCGCCGAAAATCACCTCGATGCCGTTGTCGGTGAGGCGCTCGGCCCAGCTGATATTGGCCGCCTCGTCAAACCGCGCGGCCAGTTCGACCACCGCCAGGACCTTCTTGCCGTTGTGCACCGCGTTGACCAGGGCATCGATCACCCGCGAGTCCCGCGCCACCCGGTACAGGCATATCTTGATCTTGCTCACCCGCGGGTCCAGGGCGGCGGTCTTCAGCAGGTCCAGGACATAATCGAAGGGGTGGTAGGGGTAGTAAATGAAAACATCCTTCTCGCGGATGGCATCGAAGATGTTGTCGGTATCGTCCAGGCGCGGCAGGCGCACGGTGGACAGGGGTTTAAACTCCAGGTACTTGGGCCCGACACGGGGAAAATCCATGAAGTCCTTGGAGTTGTGGTAGCGACCACCGGCGATCAGGCTGTCGTACTTGCCCAGGCGGAAGCGCGCGCAGAGGAAATCGCGCAGCCTGTCCGGCATTTTCTGGTCGTACACCATGCGCACCGCGTCCGCCTTGCGGCGCTGCTTGAGGCTGGACTCCATCTTCTCGATCAGGCTCTCGCCGATGCCGGTATCGATGTCCAGTTCGGCGTCGCGGGAGAACTTGAAACAGTAGGCCGCCGCGGAGTCGATCGACAGGATACCGCGGAACATCTGCGGCAGGCAGGCGCGCATGATGTTGTCCAGCACGATGAATACCTTGCCGCCCTTGCCCTTGCGCCGGGGAATCTCGACGAAGCGCGGCAGGCGGTCCGTCGGCACCTCCACCACGGCGTAGTGATATTCGTCTGCTGAGCGTATCTCCACGGCCAGGTACAGCGACTCGTCGTTGAGCGCGGGGATCGGCTTGCCCTCGCGCAACAGGATGGGTTCCAGCTCCGGCAGCACCGTGGAGGTGAAATACGCCTGCACGAAATTCGACTGTACTTCCTCGAGCTGCTGTTCATTGATCAGGTAGATCTTGCGCTCGGCCAGGCCCGCGATCACCTGCTGGTAGATGCGGTCGAACTCTCCCTGCAACTCCACCACCCGCTTCTGGATGGCCACCAGCAGTTCCTTGGCCTGTTGCCGGTTGTCACCGGAAGACACCGAAATCAGGCGGCGCACCTCCGCCACGCGTACGCGGAAGAATTCATCGGCATTGTTGGAAAAGATGCCGAGGTAGCGCAGGCGCTGTATCAGCGGCACGGAATCGTCGGCGGCCTCCTGCAATACGCGGGCGTTGAAGGACAGCCAGCTGATCTCCCGCGGGATGAACAGCTCCCGGTCCAGCAGGTCTGCCAGGCGCTTTTTGATCGAGTTGGACATCAGTTCTCCGGTCGGATGACCCGGCGCGCCGCGCGCCACGCCACCTCGCTAATCTAAAGCACTTGGGCGGGGAACTGTAGCCCCCTCGATCAGGGAGCATAGGCCCAGACATGTGACAGTTGTGTGACAGGCAAAAAAAGCCCGGCGCGGGGGCCGGGCACACAGGGGATTGGGTAGCCGTGGGACGGCGCCAGTGACCTCAGCAGGCGGACTGGGCAAAGCGCTCGGGGAAGGCCTCGCGCACCGCCTGGAAGCTGTAATCATCCAGGCCCAGTTCGCGCAGGGCCGGCAGCATATCCTCGCTGTCCCGGGCGCGCAGGCGTCGGCAAATCGTCGGCAGGATGCCGTAGCGCCGCACCATCTGCCAGGTGCCGGTGGCGCGGGTGCGCTTGCCCTTGTGGTGGCTCAGGGCCTCCTCGTAGGCGTAGATGGCGCGCAGCGCCCGGCGCTCGGCCTCACACTCCACGTCGTGCTGTTCGGCGCGCAGTTCCACCGCGCGGCGGTAAGCCTGCAGGGCCAGCTCCGGGCGGCCCTTGCGTCGCGCGTTGCGCGCAAACACGTAGCACAACTCCGGGTCGTTGATTCTCAGTACCATCTCGTCCATCCGATGTCCCTCCCGGGGAAACTCATACGGGGGACATGGTAGGGATGGCGCGACGGCCGCCACATGGCCGCGCGCGCCAGGAGCATGGCGGCGGGCGACAGCCGCAGCTGACCCAGGTGGGTCAGCGCAATGGCCGCTGTGCGGGCAGCGGCCTGGGCCCGGGCGCAGGGCGCCGGCCGCTGGCCGGGCGCGGTGAAGCGCCTCGCGGCAACAACGGGAACGCACTGGCGTCTTCTAGAAAATACTTTAACTATGCGCGCTATTGCATTGGCATAAATAAAAAAGCCCGCATTTCATACTATGAAAGCGGGCTAACAGCCGTATGCTTCGGGGCAGAAACATCGGCCAGGGGACGTGTTAGCACGCGCAGGGAATGCGACGTGCTGTTCTCAAAATAGACGCTATTTTTCAGAGTGCAAGGGATTGCCGGAAAAATTTTTTTCACGGCTTGATCGCCAGCACGTCGGTCTTGAGGCGGCGCAAAACCTGCTCCGCCGTGTTGCCCAGCAGGCGCGCTTTCACGCCCTTGCGCGCCACCGTGCCCATCACCACGATCTGCGCCCTGACCTGCGCCGCGTGGCTGGTGATGACCTTGTCCACCGGGCCCCGCTTGCACAGGAAAGCGGACTCGGGGATATCGTGGGCGGCCGCGAGCTTGCTGATCAGCGGCTGGATATCCTGCTGCGCCTGCTTGAAATAGGCGATGGGATCCACCAGGTCGAGGTCGGCCAGCAGCACCGGCACCTCCACGGCGGTGAGGATGCGCAATTCCACCTCGAGCGCGCGCGCCAGGTCGCGCCCCTGCGCCAGCACCTTGCTGTTCAGCGCCTGTTTGGCCTTTACGCCGCTGGCCAGGTCCAGGGTCACCAGTACCGGCCGCGTACGGTGCCACTTTTTCCTTGCCACCAGCAGCACCGGCGCGCGGCACTCGCGCAACAACTGCCAGTCCGTGGACGTGTGCACCAGCGACTCGGTGCGGTTGCCGGTCTTGACGACGAAGTCGTAGCGCTTCGCCTTGCAGCGCCGGTTGATCCAGCGGTCGATGTGTTTTTCCCACACCACCTCGAGTCCGGCCGTCTGGCCAGGGCGACGCTGCGCGTCGATCAGCGGCTGCACCACCTTGCGGCGCTCGGCGAGCAGCCGCTCGCGCAATCGTTTCTTTTCGTCGCTGCCGCGGGCCACCGCGTCCAGGGGGGTATAGATAAACGCCACGACCTCGACCTCGAAGCCGAGCTTTTCCGCCAGTTCCATGCCGCGCGGGGTCGCGCAACATGTGTCGCCCTGGTCCGCGACCACCAGAATCCTGCCCATGCCAATTCCTCGTTCCACTGCGTGTGCGCGCATCATTATAGAGGCAAGACGCCATGTGCGGACCCGGCCTGTGTCAACGCCGGCGCCGCGACGCTCAGCCGGCGTCGCGAAAATCCGCGGGGGCGCTGCCAGTCCAGCGCTTGAATGCGCGGGAGAACGTGCTCGGCTCGGAAAACCCGAGCAGGTAAGCGGTTTCCAGCACCGAACGGCGCTGCTCGCGCAGGTACTTGCGGGCCAGCGCCAGGCGCGTGTCCTGCACCAGGTCACTGAAGCTGGCGCCCTCCTGCCGGAGCTTGCGCTGCAGGCTGCGCTGGCTCATGTGCAGGGCGGAAGCGATCGCGGACTGTCCGGGCACGCCGTCGGGAAGCGCCTGCACGATGCAGTCGACCACATCCCTCGTGGTGCTGTGGTCCAGGAAGCTGTCCAGGTAGGCCTGCGCCTGCTCGTCATTGATCCGCGCCAGCACCGGGTCACCGGTGGCCAGTGGCTCGGCGATCTCGGCCAGCGGCCAGGGAATGCGCGTCTGCGGGCAGTCGAACTGCACGCGACTGGAGAGCATGTATTCCCAACGCTCCGGGTCCTGCGGGGCCGGCCTGGCCAGTTCCACCCCGCTGGGTGCGAGAAACTCGCCCAGGGTGAGCTGGCACATGCGCACCAGCACGCCCACCGCGTAGTCCTGGCTCGCCGGCTCGACCACATCGCGCGGCAGCGCGCCCGCCCGCAGGATGGCGCGCACGAACCCCTCCTCCTCGACCAGGCGCAGCGTCGCGCCCGTGCTGACAAAACGCATGAAGCGCGCCATGCGCCGCAGGCCGTCATAGACCGTATCGCTGGCCAGCCAGGCCAGCCCCAGCGCGTGCAACGCCTGGGGCTGCAGTTGTTCCGCCGCCGCCAGGCCGAAGGCCTCGTCGCCGCTCAGTTCGACGCAGCGCGCGAGCAGGGCGGCGAAGGTCCTGCGCGGCACCCGCCAGTCAGGATTGGCGGCCCGGGCCATGTCCAGGCCGACCTGCTCGAACACCGCCAACGGCTCCCAGCCCTGGTGGCGCAAGGCCTGGGCCACCGGCAGCACCAGCGTGGCAAGGAGTGAGTGGTCGGTTTCGCTGGGGGCGCTCATTGCGTGGCTACACCTGGATCGTCTGTGCCGCGCCAATATACCACCTGGCCGGCGCGGGGTTGCGCCTCGCCGGACTTCGCCTATACTGTATATTTGTACAGCTCAGGAGGCCGCATGAAGCGCCACGCGCCCGCCCCGCGTCCCCCGGCCCAGGGCAAGGCCACGGGCCGGGGCACCGCCGACAATCCGCACAACCGCTTCGCGCCACTGGCGGTGCAATGGGACGACGGCATCGAGGGACCTTCGCCGGTGACCGAGTGCCGCCCGCTGCAGGCGCGCAGCATCATTGCCCGCAACCACTCCCCGGATGTGCCCTTCGCGCAATCCATCAACCCCTACCAGGGCTGTGAGCACGGCTGCATCTACTGTTACGCGCGACCGACCCACGCCTACCTGGACCTCTCGCCGGGGCTGGATTTCGAGACGCGCCTGGGCTGCAAGGTCAACGCGGCGCAGCTCCTGGTGCGCGAACTGGACCGCGGCGCCTACCGCTGCGCCCCCCTGACGCTGGGCGCGAACACCGATCCGTACCAGCCGGTGGAGAAGGAACAGCGCATTACCCGCAGCGTGCTGGAAGTGCTGCAACGCTGCGACCACCCGGTCACCCTCATCACCAAGGGCGCACTGGTGACACGCGACAGCGACATACTCGCCGACATGGCCACCCGGGGGCTGTGCTCGGTGGCCATCAGCATCACCACACTGGATGACGACCTGAAACGGCGCCTGGAACCCCGCGCGGCCTCCGCCGCCGCGCGCCTGGCGGCGATGGAGTCACTGGCGCGGGCCGGTGTGCCGGTAACCCTGCTGTTCGCGCCCGTGATACCGGGCCTGAACGAGCAGGAACTGGAAAGCGTGGTGGCGCGGGCGGCTGACGCCGGGGCGGTGGATGCGAACTACATCCTGTTGCGGCTACCGCTGGAGGTGGCCGGCCTGTTTCGCCAGTGGCTACAGCAGCACTACCCGCTGCGCGCCGCGCACGTGATGAGCGTCCTGCGGCAAAGCCGCGGCGGCGCGGACAATGACCCGCGCTTCGGTCACCGCATGCGTGGCAGCGGCCCCTTCGCCGACCTGATCGCGCGCCGTTTCGAACTGGCCTGTCGCCGTAGCGGCCTGCAGCAGCGGCACAGCACGGAACTGCGCACGGACCTGTTCCGCCCGCCGTCCGGGAGCGCCACCCAGGGCGAGCTGTTCGACTAGCCGTTGGCGCGCCCGCGCTCAGTCATGCGCCGGGTAGATCAGCCCGGCCCACTGGGCGCGCTCGAAGGGACGCCACTGCTGCGGCGGCTGCGCCAGGCGCTCCGCTACAAGGAACCAGATGGAGGGATTCAGCGTCATGCCGCAGTGGCTGCCGCGCACGCGGATGCTCTGGGATTGCGCGTGGCCATCGCGCTGCCAGGTCGTGCGCCAGTTGACGATACCGTCGCCGCGGGAGTAGATCGCCGTGGTGGGCACCGGCGGCGCCTGCGCCAGGCGATCGACCTCCACCGGCAGCGTATCGCTGGGATTGAGCGCGTTGAACAGCCGCGCCGGGATCGAGGCGCTCATGCGGCCCTCGCCGAAGGGGCTGCCCAGTGAGATCACCTGGCGCACGCGATCCGGGTATTCGCGCGCCAGTTCGCGCGCGAAAATTCCGCCCAGGCTGTGCCCAATCAACGATACCGGGCCGCCGTGCCGTTGCGTCAGCCTGTCCAGGCGCCGCTCCAGCTTCTCCAGCACCCCGCCGCGCGGGCCGAGGTTCTGCCCCAGGCCCCAGCCGTGCGCGGCGTAGTCCAGGCGGCGCAGAAAACGCCGCAAGGCCACGTTATAGCCGTCGCCGGCGAGGAAGCCGGGCAGCACCATGACGCCGTGGCCGTCGCCGCGCGGCGCGACCCTGTCCAGCGCGCGCCGGGTCAGACCCAGCGTCAGCGCCTCGACGGCGACACGGTGCGCCTCGGTGAAGGCCAGCAGGAGACTGGGCGGTGGTACCTGGCTTTCCACTTGCTGCATGGAGTTCGCGCGCCTTGCATAAATGAATCACTGGAATCATAGCGGAGATCGGGGGGCGCTGGAAGCGCCCCCGCCAGCGACCTGCGGCGTCCTCGGCGGGCCTAGAGGCGGGAAAATTCCTTGTTCAGGTTGTAGCGCCGCGAGGTGACATAGGACTCCATATCCTCCACCCGACGCAGGGCGGCGTCGAGGCGCTCCCGCGCGCGCTGCAGGCGCACCGTGCTGCTGTCGCTGTAGCGGAACACCTTGCGCGGCCGGTAGTGGTGACGGCGCTCGTCGTACTCCATCTCCACTTCCACCTCCTCGAACGCCAGGTCCTCGGCGACCTCGCCGTCCCCGCCCTGGCGCCGCGGGCGCGGCGCCAGGAGAATCCAGGCGGCGACATACAGCCACAGGGCCAGGGTGCCGGTGAACAGGAACAGCCCCACCCACATCAGGCGCACCACCCAGTGCGCGATATCCCAGTAATCGGCCATGCCGGCGCAGACGCCGGCGATGCGTCCCTGGCGCGTGTTGCGGTACAGGTTGAAGCCCCAGCCGGCGCGGCGGCGGGCGTAGAAATCGCTGCCGCCGCGGCGCCCCGTATGGCCGTGCGCCCGGTCGCGGTGTCGTCGGTTGGACATAGGTTATCCCTCCTGTCGTGCGCTTTGTTCGCGTTCGGCCCGGTCGACCTGCTGCCGCCAGCCGGGATGATCGTCGTCGAGGATGGTTTCCAGGCTGTGAATGCGCTCGGTGAGCCGGTCGACGGTTTCGAGCATATGCTCTATGGACTCCCTGTCCTCCTGGTTCAGGCTGCGCGACGAGCGGTTCACGCTGCGGTAGTGCATGGTGATCCAGATCGGCGCCACCACCGTGAGAAACAGGATGGTCGGGACAAACATGAATTTCCAGAATTCCATTGTCATTCCTTGGGCGGCGTGGCTGACTGGTCACCTGCCGCCAGTATAGTCGGCGCTTGCCGGGTGGAGTTTTGCGAGGTCACTTGCCCTGTGCGCCGCCCATTTCGGTCTTCAGCCGCTGCAGCTCGTCATTGATGCGCTCGTCATCCTCCAGGGAGCGGATTTGCGCCGCCAGGTCCGGCGCCACCTCGCGGCCCATATCCATGGACTCGAGCTGGCTCTCCAGGGTGTCCATGCGGCGCTCGAACTGCTCGAAACGGGTAAACGCGTCGTCCAGCGCCTCGCGCTGTATCTGCCGCTTGACCTTGATGCGTGATTCCACGGTCTTGCTGCGCATGGTCAGCGCCTTCTGCTTGGCGCGCGCGTCGTCCAGCTTCTGCTGCAGCTGGGTGACCTCCTCCCCCAGTTGCGCGATATGCTCGTCGGTGGTCTCCAGTTCCGCCTGCACCACGCGCACTTCCTCCTCGATCGCGCCCTTTTCCTGCAGGGCGGCACGGGCGAGGTCCTCGCGCCCCTTGGCCAGCGCCAGGCGCGCCTTGCCCTCCCAGGCATCCGCCTCCTCGCGCACGCGCTCCAGGCGCCGCGCCGCGGCCTTGCGGTCGGCCAGCACCCGGGCGGAGGAACTGCGCACCTCCACCAGCGTATCCTCCATCTCCTGGATGATCAGGCGCACCATCTTCTCCGGCTCCTCGGCCTGGTCCAGCATCGCGTTGATGTTGGAATTGATGATGTCGGTCATGCGTGAAAATATGCCCATCTCGTCACTCCTTCGTACCAGGTCGTCGCGTCTCCACCCACCGGCAGCGGTGAATGGCACTACCCCGGTTAATACAGGTTTCGTGCCAGAATACTCAAGTGCCTGTTTTTAAAGGCTATTGTGCTGGCCATAGGGCTCAGCAGGCCGCGCTCTTGCTATATTGTGAGTGTTTAATACCTATAAATGGCTTTTATAACCTCATTATTTGGTATATTTCGCCTTATGCGAGCCCAGGAAAGTATTATCGGCCATTCCGGCGCCCTCGCGCAGGCCCTTGAGCACCTGTCCAGCCTGGCGGCCATCAACCGCCCCGTGCTGATACTGGGCGAGCGCGGCACGGGCAAGGAACTGGCGGCGCAGCGCCTGCACTACCTCTCCGCCCGCTGGGAGGCGCCCCTGCTCAAGGTGAACTGCGCCGCCATGGCCGACAGCCTGCTGGAATCGGAGCTGTTCGGCCACGAGCCCGGGGCGTTCACCGGCGCCACGCGCACCCACCAGGGACGCTTCGAACGGGCCGACGGCGGCACGCTGTTCCTGGACGAGATCGGCACCATGTCACTGCGCCTGCAGGAAAAGCTGCTGCGCGTGGTGGAGTACGGGGAATTCGAGCGCCTTGGCGGGCAGCGCACACTGCAGGCCGACGTGCGGGTGGTGGCGGCGACCAATGCGGACCTGCGGGCGCGCGCCGCCGAGGGACAGTTCCGCGCCGACCTGCTGGACCGCCTGTCCTTCGACGTGGTGCACCTGCCGCCCCTGCGGCACCGCGGCGGCGACATCGCCGAGCTGGCACGGCATTTCGCCATCGGCATGTGCGCGGAACTGGGCTGGGAGATGTTTGCCGGGTTCAGCGACGCGGCCATGCGCACGCTGGAGAACCACCCCTGGCCCGGCAACGTACGGGAACTGAAAAATGTGGTGGAGCGGTCCCTGCACCGCTGGGCTGACCCGGACACGCCCGTTGGCGAAGTTGTCGTCGACCCGTTCGCCGCGCCCTTCAGCGACGAGGTCGCCAGCGATAGCGCGGCGGCGCAGGCGCCCGCCGCGTCCGAGCAGGCGCAGACGCTGGATTTCCACGCCCACATCGCCGCCATCGAAACGCGCCTGCTGCGCGAAGCCCTGGCGCGGCACCAGCACAACCAGCGGCGCACCGCGCAGGCCCTGGGGCTCACCTACGACCAGATGCGCGGGCTGGTGCGCAAGTACGGCCTGTCCGGGCCCGGGGACTGAGGCCGGCCAGGAACGGTCGGGGAATTCGCGGAATTCGCGGAATTCGCGATTCACTCTTACACTGATGAGACCGTGCACCCTACCCAGAAGAGGAAAACGCCATGTCCGCACTGCATCGCTACAAGCACCTGTTACTGTCGCTCCCGCTGTCGCTACTGTCCAGCCAGGCCCTGGCCCTGCTGGCAGAGGGCGGCGTTATCTCCGGGATGGAACCCAATACGGTGGTGGAACTGGACCTCGGCCTGGCCGCGCCGGCCACGGCGACCACCAACGCCCGCGGCGAGGTCATCATTACCGAGGAGGAGGATGACGACCCCGGCACCCTGTACATACCCAGCGGCTCCGACGGCAAGCGCACGCTGAGCTACCAGGACAGCGGCGATGTCATCGGTGTACTGGCCATCGACGGTGCGCGCGTCACGGTGGCGTCCGTGGGCGCCGCGGCCATCACCGGTAACCCCCTGTCCTACGACGAGGGCGACCTGCGCTTTTTTGTCGAGGCCGGATTCGCCTCCCTGAACTTCAACAACATCGCCAACAACACCGCTGCCGGGCGCGGCCTCGCGGAGCTGGATGGTTTCACCACCCGCGGCTCGGCCGACCGCGACGCCATGGGCGGCAGTATCGGCTTCGGCCTGGCGGTGGGTGACGGCATGCCCTGGACCAGCAAGGGTTCCCACCAGTGGCAGATGAGCCTCGGCTACAGTTGGTACGAGGACTTCGAGGGCCAGTTTTACGCCAGCCAGCCCGGCATCAACATCCTCTCCAGCGGCGAGCAGGAGGCCGAGGCGCTGCGCCTGTCCGTGGCCTACGAGTACTTCCTCACCGACGGCATCGGCCTGTCCGCCAGCCTCGGCTGGGAACGCTACGAGACCGAGGATTCCGGCAATATCGTGCGCCTGGACAACGGGGAGGAGCTGAGCCGCTTCAGCGAGTCGAACAGCGACAACACCGGCACCGCCGGTTTCGGCCTGTCCTACTGGCCGACGCACTGTCTCGGCCTGAGGGCCTCCTATCGCTACAGCTTCAGCGACGTGGGCGGCGGCGACACGGACGAGCCCGGCGTATTCGGCCTGGACGCGATCCTGACCTTCTGACCACAGCATTCGGGCAGGATTTCCGGGGCGCCGGCGTGGCGTTGCACCGACCCGCGAGAAGCAACGGCCGAATCCCGGGCGCGCGACGCCTGGCGTGGGTCCTGGCTTTTGCGGCGGGCGCCTGCGGTACGCTGGCCCCTCTCCCCGACGCCGCTGGGCAGGCGGTATTCGCCAACGGCCTGGAAGTGGCCTGTAAATCAGGCAGGGGGAAGGCCATCGCGGCCTTTCCGGATGTCTGCTTCACTCCCCCCGGCAACCCCGCCACCCCACCCGGGGTGCCGGTGCCCTACCCGTCGACCGGCACGGCCCGTGACACAACCGGCGGCGCAAACACCACCAGGGTGAACGACAAGTCGGTGCGTACAAAGGGCTCCGCCTGGAAAACTGCCTCCGGGGAGGACGCCGGGCAACCCGAGAGGGAGAGGGGCAAGACGAGCTTCAGGCAATTCGACTTCGACGTGAAACTCGAGGGGAAGAAATGTGCCAGGCAACTCGAGCTCCCGACGCTCAACCACGCCTCCGCATCGCGCACCCAACAGTTCCCGCTGGAACAGCCGGCGGGCGGACAGGCCTACATCGCCTGCGCGGGCGCCCTATTCGCGACGACGCTGCTTCCCCCCGAAACGCCAGGCATCACCTATGTCGAGCCACCGCCCTTCGAGGGCATCATCATTCCCTACCGCTCAGGCCGTATTCCCACACCCGAGGAGGTGGCGGCCTACCGGGCCAACCCGGAGGCGGCGGACAGGCGCATCGCCGAGGACATCGACAGGGCCGAGGCGCAGCACAGGATAGACTGGGAGAAACTACTCGCGGCGACAGCAGAGCAACGCGCCGTCGTGGACGCCAGGATTGAAGCGTTCACCAGCGCCAACCCGGAGTACGACCAGTACCCCGTGAAGTCTGTCATTACATCCATCGGCCGCGACGGATTGTACGAGGGTGAGATCCGGGTCGTGTACGGACACGACAAGGCGGACATGTGGGTACAGCGCTTCGACGCCTCGGGCGAGCGGATCGATCGCCCGGAGCTGCTGCCCGAGGGGAACGTATGGAAGAATATCGTGGGCTGGGCCGAGCCCGGTTCGGATACGGTCATCAAGGAGCGCACGGACATCGACGGCAACCGCTACTGGGCCAAGGTAATATTCGAGGATGGCCGCGGATACTACCTGTTCAATGAACGCGGCGAGGCCTACGTGGGCGAGATCTACAACCTGGAAACGGGCAATCGCCAGGGGGGCATCCTGGAGGAGGACAAGTTCCCCGTGCTGGCCGATCACGGCGCGGCGCTGGCGCAGCTCGACTATATCAAGCGCGCGCGCACGGACTGCCCCGTGCCTTGCCAGGCCGTCACCGATTTCTACAACAGCATCGCGGACGAGATGAACCTGATCATCCGCGAGATGAACCAGCACGCGGCCGACCACGCGGGGAAAAACGCCGAGGGACTGGCGGCGGAGGAAAACTACAGGGAAATGATCCTGGCGGGCAGTGCGGAGAACCCGCGCACGGGGCCCGAACCCGGCTGGCCGGTCAGCACCTCCGTCCTGCAGTGGCACAGGGCGCGCTACGAGGGATTGCGTGAGACCCTGGAGGCATTCAGGACACGGCTCGAGGAGGCGCGGCGCGTGATGGAGGCCTGCGCCTGCCCGGGCGTCGCCCCGGGACCGCTGGCGACACTCGCGCTGTGGGGAGACCCCTACCTGTCGCAGGGGCCGGCGCCGGTCGCCTGCCTGGACGGCATCAGGGGCAGCACGTGGGTGGGCGAACGCAGTGTGCAGGAAGTCGTTGTCACGCAAACGAGTAGAAAACGGCGACAACTGGAACCTTGCGTCGACAGTCCTCTGGCGAGCTGGCAGGACGTCGAGTTGCACGATACGGACAAGACTGCCGATATTGCGCTCCACAGCACGGGGCGCGACGGGACAGGCACCACGGGATTGAGCGCAGAATGCGAGCCAGGCCTGTCCTATCCTATTGCCGATGGCGAGTGGCTGGCGATCAAGGTGAACGAATGGTGCCTGGAGAACCTGGCCGCAAACCGCTACGAAACCGGCAAACTCCGACAGTCGCAGGCTGCGCGCAAAACAGGCGATGACGATGGCGATCCCGTCATGCCGGGCGCCAGCACCCAGTGGGGACCCCGGCGCATTTTCGGCGGGGAAGTACCGGCGCTTCCCCCTGCCGCACCCGGCGATGCATCCGTACTGATCGCGGTGATCGACAGCGGTGTCGACCTGCAGCACCCCGCCCTGGTCGGCCGCGTCTGGGTAAACCCTGGAGAAATTCCCGGCAACGACATCGACGATGACGGCAACGGGCTGGCGGACGACATCAATGGCTGGAACTTTGTCAGCGACAACAACGACGTGCGCGATACCAACGGCCACGGCACCCTGGTCGCCGGCCTGATCGCCGCACAACCGTCGTCACCGGGAGCGTTTACCGGCGTCGATCCGGGCGCACTGATCATGCCACTCAAGGTCACGGATTTCGCCGGCAACGGCAACAGCGTCGACGTCGCGGCCGCCGTGACCTACGCGGCCAACGCCGGCGCCGCCATCATCAATCTCAGCCTTGGCGGCGGGACATTTTCCGCGGCGGAACAGGCGGCCATTGATTACGCCCGGGGCGAGGGAGTGCTGGTCGTTATCGCCGCAGGCAACCAGGGTGCCGACGCTGCGGCATTCTGGCCGGCCGCCGTGCCCGGGGCGCTCACGGTGGCGGCCTCGACGCCCGATGACGAGCGGGCGCCCTACTCCAACTGGGGAACGGTCCTCGATATCACCGCGCCGGGCACAGACTTACTTTCCCTGCGCGCCCGCTACACGGACCCGCTGGTGTTTGGCGGCGGCGACTACCAACCCGGTGAAAACATCGAAGGCAGCGCCCGACTGCATTACCGGGCCACCGGTACGTCCTTTGCCACCCCGCTGGTGGCGGGCACGGCCTCGCGGATATGGGCGCAGAGGCCAGCGTTGCGCGCCGCCGATGTCCGGCGCATGCTGCTCTACTCCGCCCGCGACCTGCTCCCGCCGGGACCGGACATACTCACGGGCTACGGCCTGCTCGACAGCGCCGCCGCCCTGGCGGCTGACCCGGCGTTCTTCATCGAGGCGCGTATCTCCGGTGTCCAGGTCACCAAACGTGACGGCAAGACCTGGGTTCAGGTACTCGGCAGTGCCGATGCCGATGCGTTTGCCGACGCAGGCCTGCGCCTGGGCGCCGGCGAGTCACCCGCCACCTGGCAGGCGGCCGGGGAACACCTGGAACGCCCCGTGCGTAACGGCGTACTGGCCGAGCTGGATGCACAAGCCCTGGCGGTGCAGCCGCGCTGGACCCTGCAGCTCGATGTGCGGCACCGGGACGGCCGGCAGCGCACCGCCCAGTTCGACCTCAAGCTACGCTAGTCAACCAGACGCGCACGATCACGGTGGCCCGGCCCCGAGCCCGCGCGGGCTAGCCTTGCAGGCTAGTTGACGCAGTCTTCCTGGAAGCCCTGGTAGCGCGCCGCCACCGCCAACTGCGCAAAATCGGACTCCGTCATCTGCACAAAAGCGCCCTCCTGCTCGCGGGATACGACATACAGCGCGTCGTTCTCCAGCAGGTAGGCCTTCAGCCGGTCCGCGGCGCAACCCGGGGAGACGCGCAGGCTCTCGCGGCCCGGCTCGAGGCTCTGGGCGCGCGCTCCGATACGTTCCAGGTTGTCCTGCTGGTTTTTCTTGATGGCCCGGTAATTGCCCTGGTAATCGCGCTGGTAGGCAATCTCCTGCTCATTGAGCAGGCGTTCGAAATGGGCCTGCACCAGCGGGTCGGCGCCGGGGTTGTACCCCTCCCCCTTGTCGAGGAACTCGATGCCGCCGCAGGCGCTGAGCGCCAGGGCGAACAGTACAGCAAAGCCGGGCAGTACTCGCATGGTCCTCTCCTCCGACGCGGCCTGTTCAGCCCTTGAACGAGGAAAAATCCGGACCGCGCCGCAGGCTGTGCCCGCCGTCGACGTTGATGCACTGTCCGGTAATCCAGCGCGACTCGGCGCTGATCAGGAAGCGCGCCAGGTACCCGATGTCTTCCGGGTAGGCGACATCGCCCAGCGGCGTGTTGTCGATGTAGGACTGGTAGACCTCGCTGTCGCGGGGAACCATGTCCATGATTTCCGTGGCCACGAAGCCGGGGCGAATCGCGTTGAAACGCACCTTGTGCGGCCCGTTCTCGTCCGCCGCGTTGCGAATCATCGCCTCGACGCCGGCCTTGCTTACCGGGTAGGCGCCGAACCACGGGTGAGTGATGTGACCGGCCAGGGAGGACATGCCGACGAAGGAGCCGCCGCCGGCCTGGATCATGTGCGGCAGGGTGTGCTTGATACACAGCATGGTGCCCAGGACGTTGAGGTCCATGACGCGCTGGAACTCCGCCGTATCCATGTCCTCGTAGCCCGACAACATGCCGCCGCCGCCGGCGTTGGCGACGCAGCCATTGAGTTTGCCGGTGGGTTCGAGGCTTTTTGCCACGATGGACTGCACATCCTCCTCGCTGGTCACGTCACCGGTGACGATTTGCACGCTGCCGCCGAAATCCGCCGCGGCGGCGATTTTCTGCGCGGCCTCTTCCAGCACCTCCGCGCGCCGGCCACAGATGGTGACGGCGGCGCCGTCAGCGGCCAGGGCCGCGGCGCAACCTGCGCCGATACCCGTTCCACCGCCGGTGACCAGCACCGCGTAACCGCGCAGGTTGCCCGCCATGGTTATGGATTCACTCATCGATTACCCCTGATACTGCCAGTTATGAAAGAAGGCATTAGCTTACTGCGGATAGACGTCCCGGCAAAACGGGGCGCGGTTCAACTGGCCGCACTCTCACGCTTAACTCGCCGCCAGCGGAAGGGCGCGAGAATCTGCGCCCACCAGCTCGTTGGGTAGCGCGGCAGGTCGGCGATGCCGATCTCCCGCGGCGGCTGGCGGTCCGCCGGCAGGTAGCGTGTAGCGAACACCCAGTCCCAGATGCTGATGGTCTGGCCGAAATTGCTGTTGGCCTCGGTCAGGGTCCGCGAGTGATGCCAGCGATGCAGTTCCGCCATACTGAAGATCCAGTTCAGCGGCCCCAGGCGCAGCTGCATGTTGCTGTGCTGGAACAAACCGTGCACCGCGGTGACCAGGCCGAAGTAGGCGAGGATCTCCGCGCTGCAGCCCAGCGCCACCAGCAGCAGGTAGGTGGGCACGTAGGTGGAGAGGATATCGACCGGGTGAAAGCGCCCGGCGTTCAGCCAGTACAGGCGCGGCGCACTGTGGTGTACCGCGTGGAAACGCCACAGGCCGTCCCAGGCGTGCTGCCAGCGGTGCACCCAGTACCCGGGCAACTCCCCGATCACCAGGGCCAGGAACAGTTGCGCGAGTAGCGGCCAGCGCTCGGGCCACAGATCGCTGCCCAGCTGCGCCGACAACCAGCCGGCCACGGCCACACCCCCCGCCACCGCCAATGGCGAGGTGAGCCCGGTGAGCAGGCCGACGCCCACCGTGTGCGCGACATCGGTGCCGATATCGCCGTGGGAGCGCAGCCAGCTGCGGTGGTAGGGGTAGGTGCGCTCGGAGAGAATAATGGCCAGGGCGGCACCGCCCTGGGTATACAGCACTGCCAGCGCCGGCGGCGTGCCGCCCTGTATCAGTTGCCAGGTGACCAGCAGGGCCGTCCCCAGCACCGCGGGAAACACGCCCCACTGGAACCAGGCCGGTGCGCTGTCTGCGGTCCTGGCCATCCGCCGTTCAGTCCGCGCTGACGCGCCGCTTGCCGCAGCGCGCGCAGACACGTACGGTCACCAGCCGGCCCTGCTTGACGTCGAACTGTTTCGCCTTGTCGACCTGCCACTTGTGATGCCCGTGGCGGCACAGGACCTTGCCCCGGTGTTTCTCCTTCGGGCCCGGCCTGCGGAAAGGGACTATTTCGGCCATGCCTGGTCGCGCCTCAGGGCAGCGCCCGCGACGAAACGCGGGCGCCCCCCGCAGTGCAGCCGCCGCCGTACCATCCCGGCGCCGTATCGAGGCTGTACCTGGCCATGGCGGCGCCCGCGATCAGGCCGCGTGGTAGCCCTGCACGGCCTTGATCTCCAGGTAGTCGGTAAAGCCGTGACTGCCCCACTCACGCCCGTTGCCGGACTGCTTGTAGCCGCCAAAGGGCACGTTGAAGCCCGCCGCGGAGCCGTTGATGCTGACGTTGCCGGCGCGAATCTGCGCCGCCACCTTGCGCGCGTGCTCGATGTCGCCGCTCTGCACGTAACCGGCCAGGCCGTACTCCGTGTCGTTGGCGATGGCGATGGCCTCCTCCTCGGTCTCGTAGGGAATCATGGTCAGCACGGGGCCGAAGATTTCCTCGCGCGCAATGGTCATGTCGTTGTTGGCGCGGGAGAACACCGTGGGGCGAATGAAATAGCCCTTGTCGATGCCTTCGGGCCGGCCGGGGCCGCCGACCACGACCACGGCGCCCTCCTCGATGCCTTTCTCGATCAGCCCCTGGATCTTGTTGAACTGCACCTCGGAGACCACCGGGCCCATGGTGGTGCCCTCGGCCTGCGGGTCGCCGACGACCACCGCGGCGGACACCCGCGCGGCGATTTCTTCCGCCTGTTCCAGCAGGTGCGCGGGAACCAGCATGCGTGAGGGCGCGTTACAGGACTGGCCGGTATTGTTGTACATGTGCATCACGCCGCCGGTCACCGCCTTCTCCAGGTCGGCGTCATCGAGGATGATGTTCGGCGACTTGCCGCCCAGTTCCTGGGTGACGCGTTTCACCGTGGGAGCGGCGTTCTGCGCCACCAGCGAGCCGGCGCGGGTGGACCCGGTAAAGGACATCATGTCCACCTGCGGGTGTTTGGACAGGGCGGTGCCCACGGTCGCGCCGTCGCCGTTGACCAGGTTGAACACGCCGGCGGGCACGCCGGCCTCGTGCATGACCTGGGCGAAGAGATAGGCGGACAGGGGGGCCACCTCGCTGGGCTTGAGCACCATGGTGCAGCCGACGGCCAGGGCGGGCGCCACCTTGCAGGCGATCTGGTTGACCGGCCAGTTCCATGGCGTGATCAGGCCGCACACGCCGATCGGCTCTTTCACCAGGCGGTGATCGCCCAGGTCTTCCTCGAACTGAAAATCCCTGAGCACGCGCGCGGCCTCTTCCAGGTGACCCTGGCCGGTGTAGGCCTGCGCCGTGGTGGCCAGGCTCATGGGCGCGCCCATCTCCTCGCTGATCGCCGCGGCGATTTCGTTGTAGTGCTTCTTGTAGGCCTCGACACAGGCCTCCAGCAGTTCCACGCGCTCCGCGCGGCTGGTGCGGCTGTAACTGTCGAAGGCCGCCCTGGCGGCGGCCACCGCCTTGTCCACGTCCGTCTCGTTACCCAGGGAGATGTGCGCGCAGACCTCCTCGGTGGCCGGGTTGATGACGTCGCAGTTCTGCGGGGCGGTGGGCTCCACCCACTCGCCGTTGATGTAGAATTGTGTGTATTCGCGCATGTCGGTACTCCAGGTTCAGCGTGATGTTGTCAGTGGTGCGAAGGTGCCTAAGTGTAGCACTCTGGTCGCCCGTGGCCAGCACCGCGACAAGGTCCAGCCAGTGTCCGGCCTGTTCCGCGTAAGGCATTGTTTTTACGTACCAAATCGCGCATAGTGCGCGCCCTGAACGAAGCGGAGAACCAGCTATGGACGAAGAGGAACTGACCCTGTTTCGCGATATGACCCGTCGCGCCCTGGAGCAGGAGGTCGCGCCCCATTTCGAACAGTGGGAGGCGGACCACGGCGTGCCGCGGGAACTGTGGAACACCCTGGGCGCCGCCGGCCTGCTGTGTCCGGACCTGCCCGAGGAATTCGGCGCCGCCGGCACCGACCCGCAGGTGAATTTCGCCATTCTCGAGGAGATGTCGCGCATGGGCTTCGGCGGCGTGGCGACCGGCTACAGCATCCACAGCAACATCGTTGCGCCCTACATCAACCACTTCGGCAGCGACCAACAAAAAGAAACCTGGCTGCCGAAAATGGTCAGCGGCGAGGTGCTCGGCGCCCTGGCCATGTCCGAGCCGGGCGCCGGCTCCGACGTCCAGGGCATCCGCACCAACGCCGTGCGCGACGGCGACGAGTGGGTGCTCAACGGCTCCAAGATCTTCATCACCAACGGCATGCTGGCGGACCTCGTGATCGTCGCCGCCATCACCGACCCGGGCAAGGGCGCCAAGGGCACCTCGCTGTTCCTGGTCGACGCCTCGCTGCCGGGCTTCGAACGCGGCAAGAAGATCGAGAAGATAGGCCAGCACACCTCCGACACCGCCCTGCTCTACTTCCAGGACGTGCGCCTGCCAGCGGACGCCCTGCTGGGCGAGCTGAACAAGGGTTTCATCATCATGATGCAGGAGCTGCCACGCGAGCGCCTGGGCATCGCCGCCCAGGCGGTGGCCGCCGCCGAGGGCGCGCTGGAGCTGACGGTCAACTACGTGCTGGAGCGCAAGGCCTTCGGCCAGACGGTCGCCAGCTTCCAGAACACGCGCTTCAAGCTGGCGGAGGTCAAAACCGAGATCGCCATCAACCGCGCGTTCTACGAGAAATGCGCCGACCAGTACACCCGCGGCGAACTGACCGCGGACGACGCCGCCATGCTCAAGTACGCCGCCACGGAAATGCAGTGCAAGACCATCGATGACTGCCTGCAGCTGTTCGGCGGCTACGGCTACACCGTGGAGTACCCGATCTCGCGTTTCTACGCCGACGCGCGCATCCAGCGCATCTACGGCGGCACCTCGGAGATCATGCGCGAGGTGGTCGCGCGCTCCATGCTCGGGCGCTAGACCAGGCCCATCAGCTCCACGATACCGTGACTGTGGCCGGCGGTGTAACCGCCGTCCACCACCAGGGTCTGGCCGGTGACGAAGGACGCGTCGTCCGAGGCCAGGAAACAGGCGGCGCCGGCGATCTCCTCGGGCCTGCCGAGCCGCCCCAGCTTGGTCTCGCGCTCCACGTCCCGCCGGAACTCCGGCATCGCGCCCATCACCTGGTTCAACATCGGCGTGTCGATGAAGCCTGGGCAAATGCTGTTGCAGCGCACGCCGATACGGCCGTAGTCAATCGCCACGTTCTTGCTCAGCAGCACCACCCCGCCCTTGGAGGCGTTGTAGGCGCTGCCGCCCTCGGTGCCGTTCAGCCCCTCCACGCTGGCCACGGTGATGATGCTGCCGGCGCGCTGCGCGACCATCGTGTCCAGCACGGACTTGATCGACAGGAAGGTGCCCTTGAGGTTGATGTCCAGCACCCTGTCCCAGCTCGCCTCCTCCAGCATACTCACCGGGCCGCCGTCACCGACGCCCGCCGCGGTGAGCAGGATGTCGATGCGGCCGAACTCGCCGGCGACCGCCGCGGCAATGGCGTTCTGCGCCGCCGCGTCGGTGACATCGACCTCGTGCAACTGGCTGCGCGGCGACATCTGCGTCACGCTCTGCCACTGGTCACTGCCGTTGCGATCGGTGCCCACGACGACTGCGCCCTCGCGCGCGAAGCGCTGCGCGCAGGCCAGCCCGATGCCCGATGCGGCGCCAGTGATGATGGCGACCCTGTTTTCTAGCCTGGACATGTTGTTCTCTCCCTGTCAGCCGAGGTCGTAATCCTGCGGATTGCACTGCCGTGTCCACTGCCACATGTCGAGAATCTTCCACGGCCACAGCAGGGTCACCTTGCCCTCGGGGTTCTGGTAAAAACTGGTCTTGATCGACGGGTGCTCCCAGATCAGCCTGGCGTGCAGTTCGCGAAAGCGCCGGTAGTAGTCCTCGTAGGTTTCGCCGCGGCACTCCAGTGTCGCCGCGCCCGCCTGTAACTGGGTTTTCAGGCATTCCATGATGTAGCGGATCTGGCACTCGCCATTGAAAATCAGGCTACCGCCGAAGGCCAGGTTGGTGCCAGGCCCGTACATGCAGTAAAAATTGGGAAAATTGGGCACGGTCACGCCGAGGTAGGCGGCGGGCTCCGTACCCCACTGCTGCGCCAGCAACTGACCGCCGCGGCCGCGAATCTCCATGGGCCAGAGAAAGCGGTCGGTCTCGAAGCCGGTGGCGTAGATGATGATATCCGCCGGATAAAAGCTGCCGTCGGCGGCGTACAGCCCGTCCTCGCTCACCCTGGCCACCGACTGGTTGACCAGTTCCACGTGGTCCTGCTGCAGCGCACCCAGCCAGCTGCCGTTGTCCTGCAACGTGCGTTTGCCCATGGGCGCGTAGTCGGGGATGACCTTGGCCAGCAGTTCCTCGTCGTCGCCGACCTGCCCGCGGATATACTCGCTGAACATGTTGTAGACGAAATCGTTCATCTCGCTGGCGCTGCGTTCCTGGTGCGGCCATTCCGGGTCGACGAAGACCGACTCGTAGGCGCCGTCGCAGGCCGGCCAGAACAACAGGAAACGGAACCAGCGCGTGTAGAACGGCAGGTTTTCCAGGCACCATTTTTTTCCTTCGGGCACCTTCTCGTGGTAGATGGGGTTCTCGAACATCCACGGCGCGGAACGCTGGAAAACCGTCAGCTGCGCCACCTCCGGCGCGATGGTCGGCACGATCTGGAAGGCGCTGGCGCCGGAGCCGACCACCGCCACGCGCTTGCCGCGCAGGTCGATCGTATCGTCCCAGTTTGCCGAGTGACACCACTGCCCGCTGAAATCCTCGATACCGGGAATTTCCGGCAGCGAGGGGCGGTTCAACTGACCCACCGCGCTGATCACGGTATTGACCACATGCGTCTGTTCGTTACCGCCCTGGTCGCGGGTGATCACCGTCCAGCACGCGCTGTCCTCGTCGAACGTCGCGCTGACCACCTCTGTGTTGAAACGAAAATGGTCGCGCAGGCCGTGGTGATCCAGTACACCCTCGAAGTACTGCTGCAGCTCGGCTTGTTGCGAGAAATACTCGCTCCAGTGGTGCGCCGGCTCGAAGGAATAGCAGTACAGGTGGTTGGCCACGTCGACGCGTACGCCGGGGTAACGATTTTCGTACCAGGTTCCCCCCACGGAGGCGTTCTTCTCGATCACCACGTAGGGAATGCCGGCCTCGCGCAGGCGGTAGGCGGCCAGCACACCGGACATGCCGCCGCCGATCACCAGCACGCTGTGCTGCTCGCGCGCCGCGCGGTCGACCTCGTCGCCCCAGTCGTCGGAACGCTGGTCGCGACCGTCCAGCTCCATTTCCTCCAGCATCATCGGCACGTACTCCGCGGGAACCTCCTGGCCGAGGATGAAATTCATCATGCGGTGCACGGTCGCGGCGTCGGGCGGCGGCGGCAGCACGCAACCGCCGTCGCGGAATTTCCTGATCACCTCCAGCGCCATGGCGCGTACCTGCGCCTTGTCTTCCCCGGACATGTAACCCTGGTACTCGTTGATGTAGGCGCCGCCGGGGCGTATGGGGCCGTCCAGCAGGCTGCTGTCGCCGCTCATGTGGATCATGCTCATCATCAGCGTGGGGATGCTCGCATCCTCCAGCGCCCGCGCGATGTGGGCGTCGTCCGCGCTGATGTCATACTGGGTTGGTACCGAACTGTTCATGCACACTGCTCCTGCTGGGCGATGGCCGGGAAACGGGGTGGCGCTAGCGCGCGCCACGCGGGATACCGGCTACAGCGCCGTGCTGTCCTCGATCAGGCCGAGCATCAACCGGGCCGCCTCGATGTAGGTTTTTTCACTGATGAACGCGTGCTGGGTGCCGGTGTACAGGTCGCGGAAAGCGCGCTCCAGGCGGCTGCCCTCACGGATCGCGGCGGTGCCCGCCGCCAGGTGGGCGAACTCCACCACTTCGCGGCTCGCCTCGGTGGCGTAGGTCGCCGCCAGGCGCATGTCGGCGCGCATCCGCACGTCCAGTTCCTCGCCTGCACGCACGCGTTCCTCCATCGCGGTAAACGTGTCCACCACCAGGCGGTGGGCGGCGCGCCACATGCCCTCGTGGTGCGCGAGATTGCGCTGGAAGGTCGCCTTGTGCGCGATGGAGCTCTCGTCGCCCATGCGCGTCTTCTCCCGCGCCAGTTCGGCCACGTCATCGAGGGCGCTGCGCGCCACGCCCAGGGCCCAGGCGGCGTGCCCACACGCGGTCAGCGGCATGACGCCGAAACGGTACATGTGGCCGCCGCGCCGTGGTTCGCGGCAGAACAGCGGGTAGGTGCGCGCCTCGGGCACGAACACATCCTGCATTTCATAGTCGTAGCTGCCGGTGCCCTTGAGACCCTGCACGTGCCAGCCGTCGGTGATCGTCACCTCCTCCCGCGGCACGACGGCGACGCTCATCAACGGCATGACACCATCCTCGGCCATGACCATCTCGCCGTTGTCCATGGGCAGGAAACCGGCGCAGATGTACTCCGAGTGGCCCGAGCCGCTGCCGAACTGCCAGGCGCCGCTGACGCGGTAGCCCCCCGCCTCCTTCTCGCCGGTGCCGTTGGGGAAAAACTGGCCGGCCATGGTCACGCGGTTGTCGTTGGCGGTGAACACCTCGGCGAAACCCTCGTCGGGCAGGTAGGCCGCAGCAAAGCAGGCCGAGGGCAGGTTGGCGATGCCGATCCAGCCCAGCGAGCCGTCCTGGCGCGCCATCTCGATCCAGGTCTCGATCAGCTCCGCGTACCCCGGTTCGCTGCCGCCGGCCTCCGCCGGGTTCATGTACTGCATCAGGCCACTGTCCCACAGGGCGCTGACCAGCGGCGCGGTGAGGGTGCGGTTCTGTTCGGAGGGGGCGGCCTGGGCCAGTGCGATGTCCTCGATGGAACGGGCCATGAGCAGGCCCTGGCTTGGTGCGATGGCGTTCATGCGGAGACTCCCGGTGAGACGGACGTGGACACGTCGGTTGAGTTAACAGTTATTAACCGTTAACCTAGCGACAAACAGGAGCCCCGTCAATGGTCCAGGCCGCAGCAACGCCCAGTACCCGGGAACAGATTCTCGACGCCGCCGAAGCGCTGTTCGCCGCCCAGGGCTACCAGGGGACGACGATCGCGCAGGTAGCGGGCGCGGTGGGCATACAGGGCCCGGCCATCTACAAGCATTTCGCCAACAAGCGCGCCCTGTTCGAGGAAGTGCTGGAACGCCTGTTCGCGCCCTTCCTGGAACCGCTACAGCGCGACACCGGCTCCGGCGACGCCCAGGCGGAGATCCTGCGGCTGCACCTGGCCAACCCCAACGCCTCGCGTATCGTGCAGCACGCCACCCTGTCCGGCGGCGAGGACCTGGCGCTGCTGGTACAGCGCTGGTACCTGCCCTTCTTCGGAGATGTCCGGCAGTTGACGGCGGACTCCGCAACGGGGATTACGGCCGTCAAGGTAATGGCCTTTCACAGCATGCTGCTGGGCTACCTGACACTGGCGCCGCTGCACCAGGCGATCTTCGACACCGACCCGCTGCACGCCGACGCGCTGGCGGAGTTGCTGGCGCTACAGGCGCGCCTGGCGCAGGCCGCGCTGGACTGAAGCGGCGTTACTGCACACGCCCGACCAGCGACAGCAGGCTCAACAGGAAAAACCCGACGGTGACGGTGAGCATCGATAATAGCGTGGACAGCACGACGATATTCGCCGCCAGCACCCCGTCGCCGCGCGCCACCACGACCATGACGTGGCTCGAGGCGGCCACCGGCGTGGCCAGCAGCAGGAACAACACCCCGAGCTGTTCGTCGCGCACACCCATCAGGTAGGCCAGCCCCAGGGCCAGCAAAGGCGCCACCAGCAGGCGCCAGGCACAGGATTCCCAGGTCAGCGCGTCGGCGCGGTACAGTCGCGACAGGTCCATGGCGCCGCCGATGCAGATGAGCACCAGGGGCAGGAAAAACGCCGACAGGTACTGGCTCGCCGGACCCATCGCCGCGGGCACCGGCAGCGGTGATACGGACAGCGCCACCCCCGCGCTGATACCGACGATCAGCGGGTTGCGCAGGATGTCCAGCAGCATGCCGCGCCTGCCGCCACCGGGGCCCAGCGTCGCGCCCAGCACCCAGACGGCGAGCACGTTGTACAGCACGGTCATCAGCGCCACCGGCAGCGCGCCCAGGGCGGTGCCGCGCTCGCCGTAGGCCGCCACGCACAGCGCCAGGCCGACGATCGCCAGGTTGGAACGAAACGCCGCCTGCACGAAAATGCCGCGCTGCGCGCGCGCGTGGCCGCGCCACAGCGAGTACAGCCAGCTCACAGCGACCACCAGCAGCGCCGCGAGCACGCCCGCCAACAGGTAGCGCGCACTGGCCAGGTTGCCATAGTCGACGCGCGAGGCGCCGGCGAACAGCATCAACGGCAGGCCGAAGCGAAAAGCCAGCAGCGAAATGCGATCATTCAGCGGCTGCGGCAACAAGCCCAGGCGTCGCAACAGCAGGCCGAGAATGACCCAGCCGAAAGTGGGCAGGGAAATGGCGAGGGTGTTGTAGAACAGGGCCAGGGCATCAGCGACGTTCACGACCAGGGACCCCGCGACAACACCGCCCCGCCGGCACGCGCGATCCGGCTCACTCAGGCGGGCGCCGCCAGCGACTCGCCGAGGGCGGCGAGCAGGTCGTCGATCTGCGCTTCCTCCATCACGAAAGGCGGCCCGAGCTGGATGGTGTCACCGCCGTAGCGCACGTAGAAACCCTTTTGCCACATGCGCAGTGCGACCTCGAAGGGTCGCCTGGCCGGCTCTCCCGGGTAGTGCTCCAGTTGCAGTGCACCGGCGAGGCCGAAATTGCGAATGTCGGTGACGTGCGGCGCGCCGCGCAGTTCGTGCAGGCGGCGCTCGAAATGCGGTGCGAGCCGCGCCGCACGCGCCGGCAGCGCCTCACCCTCGAGAATATCCAGCGCGGCCAGCGCCGCCGCGCAGGCCACCGGGTGACCCGAGTAGGTGTAGCCGTGGGGAAACTCCAGCAGGTAGTCCGGCCCGCCCGCGTCCATGAAAGTGGTGTAGATGTCCGCGCTCGCGACGACCGCGCCCATGGGCACGGCGCCGTTGGTCAACTGTTTTGCCAGGGTCATGATATCCGGCGTCACGCCGAACAGCTGCGCCGCGGTGAGCGCGCCGCAGCGCCCCAGCCCGGTGATGACCTCGTCGAATATCAGCAGGATGTCGTGCTCGTCACAGATCTGCCGCAGCCGCTGCAGGTAGCCCCGGGGCGGCGGGATCACGCCGCCGGAGCCCACGGCGGGTTCGATGATGACGGCGGCGATCGTGGAGGCGTCGTGCAGGGCGACCAGTTCCAGCAGTTCCTCGGCCAGGTGTGCGCCCTGTTCGGGCTCACCCCGGCAGAAGCGGTTTTCCGGCAGCAGCGTATGCGACAGGTGGTCCGCGTCGACCGTCTGCCCGAACAGCTTGCGGTTGGGACCGATCCCGCCCACCGCCGTGCCGCCGAAATTCACCCCGTGATAACCGCGGGCGCGGCCGATCAGGCGCGTCTTCGCCGGCTGGCCCTTCTGCCGCCAGTAGGCGCGCGCCATTTTCAGCGCGGTGTCGGCGCACTCGGAGCCGGAATTGGTAAAGAACACGTGCTCCAGCCCTGCCGGCGTCAGGTCCCGCACCCGGTTGGCCAGCTCGAAGGCCCCGGGATGGCCGAACTGGAACGCCGGTGCGTAATCCAGAGTCTGCAACTGGCGTTGCACCGCGGCGGCGATCTCCGGCCGGTTGTGTCCCGCCCCGCAGCACCACAGGCCGGACAGGCCGTCGAGCACGCGTCGCCCGGCGTCGTCGACCAGGTGCACGCCCTGCGCGCCGACGATCATGCGCGGGTCGCGCTTGAACTGCCGGTTGCCCGTGGAGGGCATCCAGTAGGCTGCCAGTTGTTCGGGGGTCATACGGGTCACCCTGGTGTACCTGCGGCCATTACCGCACTCGCTGATAAGCGGGATTCTACGCCGCCCGGGCGGCAGTGAACACCGATACGCTCGCGCGCCTGCGTCGCGACCAGGCGCGCACCAGCACGGGCGGCAGGTGCTGACCATCGCAACGCCAATGTCCTACACGGTGCAGTCCGCGGACGGCAGGGAGGTGAAGTTCGTGGTCATCGCGGCCGGCGGCAACGGCCGCGTGCCGGGCAAGCTGTCCGACACGCTGGTGGCCTTCGCCCTGGCCACGCGCGGCGAGGACTGAGCGCGCCGCGCGCCCTCAGTCGCGATAACCGGTGATCGCCTTGGCCGCCTGGTAGGCGAAAGTCATGGCCGGGCCCAGTGTCGAGCCGGGGCCGGGATAACAGGGCAGCGTCGGCGCCGCACAGTTGCCGGTGGCGTACAGGCCCTCGATGACATGACCGTCCTCGTGCAGCACCTGGGCGTCGGCGTTGATGACCATGCCGCCCTGTGTGCCGAAATCGCCCGGGTCGACCTTGATGGCGTAGAACGGGGCCTTCGCCACCGGCCCCAGGCAGGGGTTGGGGGTCACGCGCGGATCGCCGTAATAGCGGTCGTAAGCGGAGTCGCCGCGCTGCAGGTCCTTGTCCTCTCCGCTGGCCGCGTACTCGTTCATCTTGCGCACGGTCTCCTGCAGCCCCGCCGGGTCGACATCGATCTTGCGCGCCAGTTCGGCGATGCTGTCGGCGCGGGCGAAAAACCCCTCCTCCTCGTAGCGCCTGGGCAGCGCCCAGTCGGGCATGAACTTCGAGTTGTACAGCGGCCCGACGAAATACGAGGCGCGGAAACTGGCGTCGAATATCTGCCAGGTCGGGTGGCAGGGGTTTTCCTCGCTGTGCTTCTCGAAGGTCTCCTGCTGGAAGGCCATGTAGTTCTGCGACTCGTTGGAAAAACGCTGCCCGGCGGGGTTGACCACGATGGAGCCTGGATAGGATTTCTCCATGATGGACAGGCGCGGGATCTCCTCTCCCGGCACCGAGATGGTATTGCACCACCAGGCCTCGTCCAGGCGGTGCATCTTCGCGCCCAGGCGGATACCCTCGCGGATGGCGTCGCCGGTGTTGTCCAGGGTGCCGGCGCTCCAGCGGTGGTCGGTCGGTTTGGGCAGGTACTGCTCGCGCATCTCCTGGTTGTGCTCGAAGCCGCCGGCGGCAAGCACGACTCCCCGGCGCGCCTGGATGCGCAGCGGTTTGCCATGGCGCATGACCTCGATCCCGGTGACCTTGCCGTCCTCGTCGACAATGCGGGTCATGGCGCTGTCCAGCCACAGGGGAATATCGCGGTCCTGCATGGATGCGCGCAGCCGCGCGACACCCGCGCAGCCGGTCGCCAGGCGGCGCGCGTATTTGTCCTTCAGGCGCCACGGAACATCGGTGACGTAGTCCCAGACGAGCTTCAGGGCGGTCTTCCACCAACCGGGCTGCTGTCCTACCAGTAGCGCCGCCTCCACCTGGGTAAAGCCGATCAACCCACCCAGGTGCATCATCGGGTGCGTGCGGCGCAGACGGCGCCACTCCTCGCCCAGCTCGTCGGCGTCAATGGTCTCCGGCTCCATGGAGCGATGCCCTTCCATGGCGCCTTCCAGGTTGGTGTAGTAATCCGGGTAGTGCTCCAGCGTGACGTAGCGCACGCGTGTGCGCTCGTGCAGGAAGTCGACCATTTTCGGGCCGTTTTCCAGGTAGGCGTCGAGCTGGTAGTCGGGCACCTCCTCCTCGGTGATGAGCTGGCGCAGGTAGGTGCGCGCCTTGTCCACGGAATCCTCGGCGCCCGCCGCCCTGGCGTAGCGATTACAGGGAATCCACACGCCGCCGCCGGAGATGGAACTGGTGCCGCCGAAACGGTCCGATTTTTCCACCAGCAGCACGTCCTTGACACCCATCTCGTAACAGCACAGCGCGGCGGTCATGCCGCCGTTGCCGGAGCCGACCACCACCACGTCGAAACTGTAATCCCACTGCTGCTCTGCGCCCATTGCCGGCTACCTGTTCATACGATGGCGCCATGGTAGCCTAATCGACTGGCAAGTCAGCCCGCGCCCTTTCCTTTAGCGGGCCGAGGTTTAACATGTTGGTCGTGATGCAGGGGCCGCCCCGCCCTTGCCCCCGGCGGGCCTGGCACCCTAAACTGACCGTTCTTTCATCCCTGGTTTTCAAGGAGCCGGCAATGCCCCAACCCCTGCGCAAAACGCTCGCCATCACTGCCCTGGCGGCGGGACTTCTCGCCTCGCCACTGGCGACCTCCCACTTCGTCGAGGAGGAGACCCTGCAGTCCTACCGCCAGTCCTGGTTTGCCATGGTGGCGATGAACTTCGGCCCCATGGTATCCATGCTCAAGGGCGAGATGCCCTGGGACGAGCAGCGCCTGGCCACCTGGTCGGAGCAGCTGGAACAGCTGACCGCGATGGACATCTCGCGCGGGTTCTCACCCGGCAGCGAGCAGGGCACCACCCGCGCCAAACCGGAGATCTGGGAAAACCGCGCGGACTTCGACGCGAAACTGCAGGACCTGCGCGAGGCGTCCGTGGCGCTGCAGGCCGCGGTCGCCGGCGGCGAGCGCAAGGCCATCGCCGCGGCCATCCAGGACACCGGCAAGACCTGCAAGGCCTGCCACGACGAGTACAAGTCCGACAACTATCTTTACTGAGCCTTTACTGAGCGCCGGCGGCCTGTACCGAGCGCCATCGCCTCAGGAATCGAAGCCCGCCGGCCGTGCCGGCGTGTGCGCGTCCAGCACTTCCCAGGACGCGCGTGAATCGACGTGGATGTGTTGCCACAGGGCCAGCCCCGGGTCGCCCTCGAGCAGGCCCGCGGGAATCCAGTAGCTGTTGAAGTCCGCCAGGTGCTGCGGCAGGATCGAGCCGCAGGCCGGACAGAAGCGGCGCAGGAATCCGGGTGAGGCGCGGTACTCGCCGATCGCGGATTCGCCGCGCGTCCAGCTGAAATCATCCTGCGCCGCGAGCACCGCGGCGCTGGAGGCGCCGCCGAAGGCCTTGCGGCATTTCGAGCAGTGACACTTGAATACACCGCTGGAGAACGCGCGCACCTCGAAACGCACCGCGCCGCACAGGCAACCGCCCTGTGTCACGGCGCGTCAGCCCCAGCGGCCCGGGTCAGGCTGCGGCGCCTGCCCCAGGCCCCACCACAACAACAGACCCGCGGCGAGTAGCAACACCACGGCCAGCCACGCGGGCGCCGGCGCAGCCTGGCCCGCCCTGCCCGGCGCGCTGCCGCGCAGCATGGCCTGCACCAGGCGTTCCTTCAGGCGCAGCTGGTGGTAGAGCACCGCGCCGATGTGCAGGGCGATCATGGCCAGCAGCGCATTGAACGCCACCTCGTGCACCGCCCCCATGGCGTCGCGCAACGCCGGTTCGGCCGCGTAGTACAGCGGCCCCTGGAACAGCGCGTCCTCGTTGTTGAACAGGCCGCTCACCGCCTGCAGCGCCAGCAGTGACAGCATCACCACCACCGACCAGCCGCCCAGCGGGTTGTGACCGGGTGAATCGCTGCCCGCGCCGCGCAGGTAGGCCAGAACGCGGCGCGGCCCCGCCAGGAAATCGGCGAAACGCGAGTGGCGACTGCCGACGAAACCCCACAACATCCGCACAACGACCAGCACGAGCACGGCGTAACCCACCCACTGGTGCGCGTCCAGGTTGTCCATCTCCGCGGTCAGCCACGCCGCCGGTATAAGGCACACCATCGACCAGTGGAACACCCGGGTGGGCAGGTCCCAAAGTGGGTGCACCCCCCGCTCAACTTCATTCAACGTCTTCACTCCGGTATCAACGACGGATAGGCCGGCGGCACATCTTCGCGCACATAGTCCCAGGTCGCCCCGCGCAGTTCTGCGCGGTGACGCGCACCGGTGGCGCTCAGCGACTTGTCGTCGTAACCGGCATCGCCGCGGAACAGCACGGTCATGCAATCCTCCTCGACTATCATGACAGGAAATACCTCGGGCACCGGGGTCTCGCGTTCGCTGTTGACCGCCTCGTCCACGCTGGCGTAGCGCGACAGGTTGCGCAGCGTGATGTAAGTGGGCGGCAGCATGGCCAGTTCACCCGCCTCGTGGCGCGCGATGGCCTCGCGTACGGACAGCCACCGGGAGTCGTGAATCTCACCGCCGTCGATGACCACATGGTCGTCGCTGTGCAGCGGGGCGGCGAAAATCCAGGTGGAAAAACGCCGCGGCTCACCAACAGGCGTAGTCCAGTGGCTCAGCTGCACCATATCCCGCGGCGCCGGCGCCACGCCGGCTTCCTCGCGCGCCTCGCGGGCGGCGGCGATGCGCGCCGCCCGTTCCACATCGCCGCCGGCGGCGTCAAAATCGGCCTGGTCCAGCGAGCCGCCCGGGAACACCCACATGCCCCCGGCGAAGACCAGCGCCTTGTTGCGCTTTAGCAGCAGGGTTTCCAGTTCGCCGGCGCTGTCGCGCAGCAGCACCACGGTGCTGGCCGGGCGCGCTTCGGGTACGTCCGTCATGCCGGGCGGCGCCATCAGTCGCCGCGGGACAGGTGGCGTCCCGCCATGCCCAGGTCGTAACCCAGCCCCGCGGCGAGGTCGGCGGCGGCCTGCACCTCGCCTTCCGCACGGCTGGCCACCCACAGGTTGGCGCAGCGCGTGCCGGAACGGCAGTAGGCGAACACCGGGCGCCCGGGGTCGTCCAGCAGGGCCCGAAAAGCGGCAAAATCCGCGCCGGGGAAATCTCCGGCCGTCACCGGCATATGGTAATAGTCCAGGCCGGCCTCTGCGGCCCTGGCGGCCATCTCGGCGCTGCTCGGCTGCCCCGGTTCCTCACCGTCCGGCCGGTTGTTGACCAGCACCTTGTAGCCGGCAGCGGCGATTTCCGCCACATGCTCAGGGGCGATCTGCGCCGACACCGCGACACTGTCACTGAGTTTCACACTTCTCATGCCTGTCCTCCCGGACACCGTTTATAACAAAGGCCGTCGCCGCGCTCCAGCACCAGCGGCTACTCGCCGCGAAACTGCGGCTCGCGTTTCTCCTTGAAGGCGCGCGGCCCCTCGCGCGCGTCCCTGCTCATCATAACAGCGCCGGCCTGCTCCATTTCGAAGCGGAACGCCTCGTCCCAGGGCGAGGTGTGGGTCTGCAGGGCGGTGCGCTTGATCGCCTGCAGCGCCAGCGGGGCCTGGCGGCTGATATTGTCGGCATAAAACTCCGCCCGCGCGTGTAACTCCGCCAATGGCACCACCTCGGACACCAGGCCCATGGCCAGGGCTTCCGTGGCGCCGACGGGCGCGCCCCCGAGCAGGATTTTCATGGCGTGGGCCCAGGGCAACTGGCGCGCCAGGCGCACCATCGACCCGGCACCCGGCACCACTCCCGCCTTCGGCTCCGGCAGCGCGAATTCCGCGTGCCCGGCGGCGATGCGTATATCCGTGGCCTGCAGCAGTTCGGTGCCGCCACCCAGGGCGCGGCCGTTGATTGCCGCGATGACCGGCTTGTACAGGGGGTCGTCCTTGAGCATCACCTTGTCCACGATCAGCGGATCCTCGACCAGGCGTTCCTCCACCGGGCTGGCCGGCTGCCTGGCGCCGGTCCACAGGGGAATGACCTCGCCCAGGTCCCCGCCGCAGCAAAAATCTTCCTCGCCGGCAGCGGTGAGCACCGCCACGCGGATGGCGTCGTCCTCGCGCACCTCGCGCCAGGCGTCCGCCAGTTCGACAAACATCTCGCCGTTGAGCAGGTTGCGCGCCTGGGGGCGGTTCAGGGTGATCCAGGCCTGGGGCCCGCGCTTTTCAAAGATGATGGTGTTCATCGTCCTCTCTCCGTTGTGCCGCCGCCGCGGTGTCGACCGGCCTGCCAAGGTACACGATGCCGTCGCTGACCGATACGGCAGGCGCGACGCCTGCGCTCATCACTGCCCGGCGATGCCTTCCCACAGCAACTTCACACCCACCACCACCAGAAAGAAACTGATCACCTGGTAGTAGAAGCCCGACCCCGAGCGCTGCACCAGGAAATGCCCCAGTTTCACGCCCAGCGGCGCCAGCGGGACCAACACCAGGGAGTACACCAGGTTGTCCGCGGTGAACTGGCCCAGCGCGTAGTAAGGCACCAACTTGACCAGGTTGACCGCGGCGAAAAACATGCCGGCGGTGCCGGCGAACAGCAGCGGGCTGAGCCCCTTGGGCATCAGGTACATGGTCAGGGGCGGCCCGCCGGCATGGATACTGAAGCTGGTGAAACCGGCCAGCGCGCCGAACACGCCCCCGCTGACCACGCCGTGCTCACTGCCGGCGACGGGCTTGAATCCCAACAGGTACTGCACGCCGAAGAGCAGGGACATGGCGCCGATGAGAATGCGCATGAAGTCCTCGCTCATGGCGTCCGCCGTGAGATAGCCCAGCAGCACGCCGAGCATCGCCGCGGGCAGCAGCAGGCGCAGCGCGCGCCGGTCGAACACGCCCCAGTAGGTTTTCACCACGAAGGCGTCCATGACCACGAGGATGGGCAACAGGATCGCCGCGGCCTGGGTCGGCGGCATGACCAGCGCCATCAGGGGCACCGACAGCACCGCGATGGCGCCGCCCCAGCCTCCCTTGGCGACCCCGTAGATGAGTACCGCGGGGATGCTGACCAGGTAGAACGATGGCTCGGTGAGCAAGTGGGCCTTCAGTCGATCAGCGCGAAATCGCCGGCCAGCACGTCGATAATTTCCGCCCGCGGGTTGTCGGACAGCGCCAATTTCTGTCCGGTAATTTTCTCGGCAATGCCCACGTAGGTCTGCGACACTTCCATCAGGATGTCCGCCGGCAGCGCGTTATCGCGCGCCAGCGCCAGGCGCTCATCCATGCGCGACTTGTCGAGCAGGATGTCCGGCTCGGGAAAGTGTGCGAGCAGGCGCTGGCGGAAGCCCTCCTTGGAATTTTCCACCACCTTGCCCTCGCGCAGGGCCGGGCCGTCCCAGATGCGCGAAGAGTCCGGCGTACCGACCTCGTCCATGTAGATCAGCTTGTCGTTGCCGGCACTGTCGGTGACGTAGCCGAATTCGAACTTGGTATCGACGAAGATCTGATCGAGTTTTTCCAGTTCGCCGCTGATCACCTCGAAGCCCTCGCGCAACAACTTTTCGTAATGGTCCACATCGTCGCGACCGGCGAAGTTGAAGGCGGCGAAATTGTTGTCGATATCGGCGCGCGTGATATTCACGTCATCCACCGCCGGGACGCCGGGAATCCCCTCCAGTATGCCCTTGGTGGACGGCGTTATCAGCAACTCGGGCAGTTTCTGGTCACGTTGCAGGCCGTCGGGAATGGCGATTCCGCAGAACTCGCGCTCGCCCTTTTCATAGCTGCGCCACATGGAGCCGGTGATGTACTGGCGCGCGATGGCCTCGATCATCACCGGGCGCGCTTTCTGCACGATCCACACCAGCGGATGGGGAATTTCCAGAATATGGCTGTCCGCCAGGCCGCGTTCGCGGAACAGGCGGAACCAGTGATTGGAGATCGCGTTCAGCGCGGCGCCCTTGCCGGGGACCCCGCGCATGCCGCCCTCGGCGTGCCAGATGCACTCGAAGGCGGAGATACGGTCGGAAATCACCATGATCGCCAGGGGGGCGTCCGCCGCCACATCGTAGCCGCGCTGCGCCACCAGGCGTGCGCTGTCGGCGGCGTTGAGCCAGTAGACCGAGCGCACCTTGCCGCTGTGCACGGGCTCGTCGGTGCGAATGGGGAGGTCGTCGTTGACGGCCAAGACCTTGTCGGCGAGTGTCATGCTGGTTGTCCTGTCAGTTGATCCGCGTTGCCCGCAGGGCGCAAAGCCGCGAATTCTAGCAAGCGCGGCACTCAGTCTCCAGCCAGCGCCCGGTGTTCCCGTTCGTGCAGCACGATATCCAGGCCGAGTTTGCCCAGCACCAGCACCAGCAGCAGCGCCAGGGGCTGGCCCAGCGCCATGACGGCGAAGCCACCGAGCAGGATTGCCAGGTGCAATACGACGATCCTGCCGTAGGGCGCGCGCATCAACTGCCGCAGGTCCTGGCGCTGCCGCTCCGGTCCCAGCAAAAAGTTGGCGACGAAAGAGACCCCATGGCTGAGAAACAGCGCGGCGAAGGCGACTATCCAGGCGGGCGGTGCGAAGGACAGCACTTCGCGCACCACGTTGACCAGCAGTTGTACGAATACCAGGAACAGGGGCCAGGGTTCGCCCGGCATCGGGTCGACATCCGAGCCGATCATCAGCACGATCACGAACAGGCCGTGAACCGCGCAGAAACCGCCGTAATGCAGGGCGAAGAAGCAGCCCATGCCCAGCCCGCCCAGCGGCGACACCAGGAGCATTTTCAGCAGTGTGTAAAAGCCCAGCACCAGGTTTTCCGACCAGTACAACACCACCAGCGCGGCGATATCCCAGTCCAGCCACACCACACCGGCCAGGGGCAGCAGGTTGACGCCGACCAGTAGCCACAGGCTGAGGCGCCGGCGCCAGCCAGCGTAACCGCTCGCCGACCCCGGCCGCGCCGTCACGCGTGCGCGGGCGGGAAAATCCCGCGCCTAGACGCTACAATGTCCCCCCCGGCAGACGCCCACAGGACACGGTTTTCGCTATGAGCGCGAGCGCACACACTCCCTACCAGATTCTCGGCGAGGACGGCATCCGCGAGTTGACCTCGGTGTTCTACGACATCATGGACAGCCTGCCCGAGGCGGCGGGCATTCGCGCCATGCATGCCGAAGACCTCGGGCCGATGAAAGAAAAGCTGGCCGAGTACCTGATCGGCTGGATGGGCGGCCCTCCCCTGTACGCCGAGAAGCACGGTGGCGTGTGCATGACCGAGCCCCACGAGCCCTACCACATCGGACCGGACGAGCGAGACCAGTGGCTACTGTGCATGCACAAGGCCCTGGAGCAGACCGGCGCCAGCGAGGCGCTGGTGGAAATGCTGCGGGTGCCGCTGTTCCGTATCGCCGATGCGGTGCGCAATCGCCAGGGGCCCAGCGCCGCCGCCGGCGACCCCGATATCATCGCCGCCGGCTGACCCGGGCGCCGCCGCGCCGGGCGCCGCCGCGCCGGGCGCCCCCGCGCGGGGCGCAAAGCGCCGCTCACGGCAATTACTGCTCGCTGGCCTGGATTACCGGCGCGAGCGGGTCGGAGGTACGCCCCTGCAGGGCGAGTATGCCGCGGCGCACGCTGTTCCCCCAGCCGCGAAACAGCAGGCTGATCGCCGGCGCCTCGTTGTCGACCTGGTTGAAGGCCCAGATATCATCCGTCGAGCGGGTGTCCACCGAACGCACCAGCACCTCGCTGCTGGCCGCATCGCGCAGCGCCAGGCTGGCGGTGACCGACCCGCCCAGCCTGGCCCCGGCGGCGACCTGTTCGCGGGTCGCATTGGGGTGGATGGCCAGCAGACGCACGGACAGGATGATCTGCGCGTCCTGCGCGCTGTCGACGACGTTGAACGCCGAGTGGTAACCCAGCGCCATGGACAGCTCGTGGCGCACAATGGCCTGGAGATTGGCTTTCTCTTCCGCGGTCACTTCCCAGTCTGCGTCCGCCGGCCCGTCAACCGCGGACACCACGTGCAGGTGCGCGACATTGACCGGCGCGATATAGACGTCGCGATAATCCCTGCCGCCGGCCGGCGGGGTACTGGTGATGTACAACTCGTCGGCGCGGGCCCCGGTCGCCTTCAGGTATGCGGCATCGCCCTCTTCCGGTGCGGTGAACGCCGGGGCGCCCTGCTGTGCACAACCGCCGAGCATCAGCAGCGAAAACAGCAAAGCGGCGAAAGGTTTGGTTGACATGGCTTGTTCCTTGCAGTCCTGGATCCAGTTGAATTGAGGCAGCGCGGCCCGATCGCCGGCGCTGCACCCGGGCAGCCCGGAGTATAACGCAAAAATCCTGCACAGCCGCCGGCGCGGCCCGCTCCGGCGCATTGGGAGAGGCGGGGTTATCCGCTACAATCGGCCGCCACAACTCCCGGGATGCCACTGACCATGCGCCAATCGATTGCCCGAGCCGCCGCGCTAGTGCCCTTACTGCTAGCCCACGACAGGGTCGCGGCGGAAGTCCAGGAGCAGGTCCTGGTCACCGCCAGCCGTGTCGAGGAGGCGGCGCTGGCCCTGCCCCTGTCCTGGTCGGTGGTCGATAGCGAAGAGTTACAGCTGGTGGCCCCGGTGCATATCGCGGAAATCCTGCCGCGCGTGCCCGGCGCCTGGATCAGCCGGCAGGACGGCCAGGAGAGCCTGATCTCGCTGCGCTCTCCGGTATTTACCGGCGCGGGAAGTTGCGGCGCCTTTTTCACCGCCGGCGACAGTATCGGCCTGCGCGCCCCGGGCTTCTGCAACGTCAACCAGTTGTTTGACAGCAACTTCGAACAGGCCGGGCGTATCGAGGTGATCAAGGGGCCGGCAACGGCGCTGTACGGCTCCAATGCCATGCACGGCGTCATCAACGTGCTCAGCGCGGCGCCGACGGCGCAACTGGACCATGTGCTGTCGCTGGAAGGGGGACCGGACGACTACTACCGGGGCAAGTACCACTACCGCGACACGATCGGCCGCCACGGCCTGAGTGTGAACTTCAACGGCGCCAGCGACGGCGGCTACAAGGACGACTCAGGCTACGACCAGCAGAAGGCCACCCTGCGTCACGACTATGCCGGGGACGACTGGAGCGTGCGCACGGTGCTGGACGCGGCCAACCTGAACCAGGAAACCGCGGGCTCGGTGCAGGGCTACAAGGCCTACCAGGACAGCGACCTGAAGGACGCCAACCCCAACCCCGAGGCGTACCGCGACGCCTGGTCGATGCGCCTGTACAGCAGCGCCAGCCTGCAGCTGAACGACAGCAGTTCTATTGAACTCACACCCTACCTGCGCGCCAACGACATGGAATTCCGCATGCACTTCGTGCCCTGGGCGCCGGTGGAAAAGAACGACCACCAGAGCCTGGGCCTGCGCGCCACGCTGCGTACCGAGGTCGATGGCATCGCCTGGAGCACCGGTATCGACAGCGAATACACCGAGGCGTCCCTGAGCGAGGTGCAGGACGAACCGTTCAGCGCCAACCAGCCCCAGGGCGTGCACTACGACTACGACGTCGACGCGCAGCTGTTCGCCGTGTACGGCCAGTTGCGCACACAGTACGACTCGCCCTGGGAGATCAGCGCGGGGGTGCGCTGGGAATACAACAACTACGACTACGACAACCGCACGCAGGACGGCGCGCCCTGTGGGCCGCAGGCCGACAACTGCCGCTTCTTCCGCCCCGCCGACCGCCAGGACAGTTTCGGCGACTGGTCGCTGAACGCGGGCGCGAGCTACCGGTTCAGCGACACCTACCTGGGCTACCTGCGCGTCGCGCGCGGCTTCCGCGCGCCCCAGGCCAGCGAACTGTACCGCCTGCAGTCCGGCCAGGCCTCCGCCGACCTGGACTCCGAGGAAATCGACAACATCGAACTCGGCTTCAGGGCGGACTGGGACGGGGGCAGTCGCCTCGACCTGGCCGTGTACTACATGCAGAAGGACGAGGTGATTTTCCAGGATCCCGACCGGCAGAACATCAGCGGGGCGAGCACGGATCACCTGGGCGTCGAGCTGGGCCTGCAGTACTGGTTCGACAGCGCGTGGTACCTCGGCCTGGACGCCAACTGGGCCGACCACACCTACGACAGCCGCGTGCAGATCCTGGGCAGCAGCGGCGATATCAAGGGCAACGATATCGATACCGCGCCCAACCTGTTCGGCAGCGCGCGCCTGGGCTGGGACCTGTCGGCGCTCAGTGGCCAGGACACCCTGGCGGAGCTGGAATGGGTGTACATGGACAACTACTACCTGGAGCCGGACAACCTGCACGAGTACGACGGCCACTCGCTGCTCAACCTGCGCATGTCCAGCACCCTGGGCCGGCGCTGGTCAGCCGCCCTGCGGGTCACCAACCTGCTGGACGAGGAGTACGCGGAGCGCGCGGATTTCGGTTTCGGCAGTTACCGCTACTGGACCGGGCGGCCGCGCGGCGCCTACGTGGAAATCAGCTACCGGTTCGGGGTGCAGTGAGGCCCCGCGCGGCCGGCGCTCAGGCCAGGCCGACGTTGTTTTTTTCCAGCACCTGTTCCGCGCGGTAGCTCGAGCGCACCAACACGCCCGAGACGACCTCCATGAAACCCAGTTCCAGCCCCCAGTCGCGATAGCGTGCGAACTCCTGCGGCGTGACGTAGCGCGCGATCGGCTGGTGGTGCGCCGTGGGTTGCAGGTACTGGCCGAGGGTCAGGATGTCGACCCGCGCGGCGCGCAGGTCTTCCATGCACTGGCGGATCTCCTGTTCGGTTTCCCCCAGGCCCAGCATCAGGCTGGTCTTGGTGAGCACGTCGGGGCGATGGGCCTTGGCATGGGCCAGCACCGCGAGCGTCTGCTCATAGCCCGCCCGCGGGTCGCGCACCGGGTGGGTGAGCCGGCGCACGGTTTCCACGTTCTGGGCAAACACCTCGATACCTGAATCCACCACCGTTTCCACGTCGGCCAGCTGGCCGAGGAAATCCGGCGTGAGCGCCTCCACCGCGGTGTCCGGGTTCACCTCGCGCACGCGGCGCACGCAAGCCGCGTAGTGCGCCGCCCCGCCGTCGGGCAGGTCGTCGCGATTCACCGAGGTGAGCACCACGTACTTCAGTCCCATCAGGCGCACCGAGCGCGCGGTGTTGTCCGGCTCGGCCGTATCCAGCCAGCCGTTGGGGTTGCCGGTATTGACCGCGCAGAAGCGGCAGGCGCGGGTGCACACGTCGCCCATGAGCATGATGGTCGCCGTACCCGAGGTCCAGCATTCGCTGATGTTGGGGCACTTGGCTTCCTCGCACACCGTGGCCAGTCCGTGCTCATGCACGATGCCGCGCACTTTTTCAAAGGTCGCGCCGCCGCGCAGCCGCACGCGCAGCCAGTCCGGCTTGTCCAGGCGCGCGGGGGCGGCGGCGCTGGCCTTGATGCCATCTTTAATGGCGCTGACGCCGCGCCGGTTGACGAACTTCTGTCCGCTGGGCACCTGCACGACCTCGATACGATCACTGTCGGCCATGATTCACTCGGCTTGGTGGATGGACGGCCATTATAGCGAATCCGGCGGCGCGCGGTCCTGCGCAAATTGCAAGCCGGTCTTGATCCACCGTGGGACGGCGCCTACACTGACCCCCGGTTCAGTTGCCGGGAAGGGAATCGATGCCGGGGACCATGTCCAGTGCCTGGTCGGCACGCGGGGAGCTTGCGCAGGGCCTGTCGGGACTGCTGCTGGTACTGTTCGTCTGGGCGCATATGTTTTTCGAGTCCAGCATCCTGCTGGGCAAGGAGGCCATGTACTGGGTCACCGGCCTGTTCGAGGGCAAGCATATCTTCGGCCAGCCCTACCCGTGGCTGGTCTCGTTCATCGCCGTCATCATACTGCTGCTGGTTGTCATGCACGCCGCGCTGGCAATGAACAAGTTTCCCGCAGGGTTCCGCCAGCAGCGGGCGCTCTACCGGCACACCGGCCGCATGCGTCACACCGACACCAGCCTGTGGGTGGTCCAGGCGGTCAGCGGTTTCCTGCTCTTCTTCCTGATTCCCGTACACCTGTACACAATGATCGTGGAACCGGCCAACATCGGCCCCTACGCCTCCGCCGATCGCGTCTGGAGCGGCCGCTACTGGGTGCTCTACGCCCTGCTGCTGCTCACCGTGCACGTGCACGCCGCGGCCGGCATCTACCGACTGCTCATGAAGTGGGCGCCGCCGCGCCGTGGCGCCCTGATCAATCGGGCGCGCGCGCGACGCATCGCCCTGGGGGCCGCCTGCTTCTTTATCCTGCTGGGCGCGGCCTCGCTCATTGCTTACATGAAAATCGGCGCGGACCACGCCGACCGGGCGGGGGAACGCTACCACCCGGCGACGGCGCAAGCACCCCTCGCCCTGAAGGAATAACGCCTTGGACATCATACACACGGATGTACTGATCATCGGCGGCGGGCTGGCCGGGCAGCGCGCGGCCATCGGTGCGCGCCGGCGCGGCCTCGACCCCATCATCCTCAGCCTGGTGCCGGCCAAGCGCTCGCACTCGGCGGCCGCCCAGGGCGGCATGCAGGCCAGCCTGGGGAACTGCACCGGCGGCGCCGGCGACAACGAGGATGTGCATTTCGCCGACACCGTGCACGGCAGCGACTGGGGTGCCGACCAGGAGGTGGTGCGCATGTTCGCACACACCGCCCCCAAGGCGATCCGCGAGCTGGCGGGCTGGGGAGTGCCCTGGAACCGCGTCGCGCGCGGCGAGCACGAGGTGGTGGTGGACGGCAAGATGCAGGCAATGGAGGAGCGCGACGCGGCCCACGGGCTGATCACCGCGCGCAACTTCGGCGGCACCGCCAAGTGGCGCGCCTGCTACGTCTCGGACGGCACCGGCCACGCCATGCTGTACACCCTGAGCAACCGCGCCATCGCCGAGGGCATTCCGGTACACGAGCGCATGGAGGCCATCGCGCTGATTTGCGACGGCGAGCGCTGCTGCGGCGCCGTGGTGCGCAACCTGGCCAACGGCAAACTGCTCGCCTATACGGCGCGCGCGACCTGTATCGCCACCGGGGGCTTCGGCCGCATCTACCGCGTCTCCACCAACGCGATCATCAACGAGGGCATGGGCGCAGCGATCGCCCTGGAAACCGGTATCGCGCGCCTGGCGAACATGGAGGCCGTGCAGTTTCACCCCACCGCCATCTTCCCGGCCGGCATACTGGTCACCGAGGGCTGTCGCGGCGACGGCGGCCTGCTGCTGGACGGTGCAGAACACCGCTTCATGCCGGACTACGAGCCGCAGAAAAAGGAGCTGGCATCGCGCGACGTGGTGTCGCGATGCATGGAACAACATATCGCCGCGGGTCACGGCGCCTCCTCGCGCTTCGGCGAGCACCTGTGGCTGGATATCCGCCTGCTGGGCAGCGAGCATATCGACACGCGGTTGCGGGAGGTGAAGGAGATCTGCCGCTATTTCCTCGGCGTGGACCCGGCCCACGAGCTGATACCCGTGCGCCCGGCACAGCACTACTCCATGGGCGGCATTCGCACCGACAGCAGCGGCCAGAGCCCGCACCTGAGCGGACTGTTCGCCGCCGGCGAGGCTGCCTGCTGGGACATGCACGGTTTCAACCGCCTGGGCGGCAACTCGGTGGCCGAGGCGGTGGTGGCGGGCATGATCGTCGGCGAGAGCATTGCCGACTTCTGCGCCTCGCCCGCGGGCGACCTGCGCGTGTCCTCCGCGCTCGTGGCCGATGCCTGTGCGGCCCAGGCCAGGGAACTGGAGGCCATCGCGGAGCAGCGCGGCAAGGAGAGCGTCTACGACCTCACCCTGGCCATGCAGGACACGATGACGGCCCGGGTGGGTATTTTTCGCGACGGGGACAATCTCGCCACGGCGGTAGAGGAACTCGCGCAACTGCAGGCCAGGGCCCGCGCCATTGGCCTGCGCAGCAATGCGCCGGGCGCCAACCCTGAACTGGTGGCGGCTTACCGCCTGCGGCGCATGCTCAAGCTCGCGCAGTGTGTCGCGCTGGGCGCACTGCAGCGCACGGAGAGTCGCGGCGCCCATTTTCGCGCCGACTACCCGCGCCGCGACGACGCCCGGTGGCTGCGCCGTACCCTGTGCCACTGGGACGGCGGCGAGCGGCCGCAAATCGACTACGAGGCGCTGGACGTCATGCGTATGGAACTGCCACCGGGTTGGCGCGGCTACGGCGCGAAGGATTACCTGCCGCACCCCGATACCGAGCAGCGACAGCGGCAGGTAGACGAGCTTGCGCAGCGTTACAGCGACAACCGGGAACAGCGGCAGGAGGCGTTGATGCCCTTCCTGCACCTGCTGCCCGCGCACCTGCGCGCCCCCAACCAACGCCTGGAGGACACGCCGTGACCGAGGCCGCCAAGAATGCCGGCGCGCGCGAACTGGAGTTTGCGATACTGCGCCACAATCCCGCGGATCCGGACAGCGTACCCCGCGAGCAGGTGTTTACGCTGCACGAGGCCGCGGGGATGACGCTGTTCATCGCGCTGAACGAACTACGACAGCACCAGGACGCCAGCCTGCAGTTCGATTTCGTCTGCCGCGCGGGTATATGCGGCAGCTGCGGCATGCTCATCAACGGGCGCCCGGGGCTGGCCTGCCGCACGCTCACCGCGGACCTGCCCCGCAGGATCCAGCTCGCCCCGCTGCCGGGCTTCGAACTCATCGGCGACCTGTCCGTGAATACCGGCAAGTGGATGCGCGGCATGTCCGAACGGCTCGAGACCTGGGTGCACGACCAGGCGCTGGAGCAACTGGACATCGACGCACTGGAGCAGCCGATGGAGCCCGAGCAGGCGGAGGCCATCTACGAACTGGAGCGCTGCATCGAGTGCGGCTGCTGCGTCGGCGCCTGCGGCAGCGCAATGATGCACGAGGATTTCGTCGGCGCGGTGGGACTCAACCAGATCGCGCGCTTTCGCCTGGACCCGCGGGACAAGCGCGAGGATGCCGACTACTACGCGCTGGTCGGCGATGAAAGCGGCGTGTTCGGCTGCATGACCCTGCTGGGCTGCGAGGACGTGTGTCCCAAGGACCTGCCCCTGGCGACGCAGATTGCCTTCCTGCGCCGGCGCATGACCGCCGCGGTGATCGCCCGCGGTTAGTCGAGCATGCGCGCCATGAACTTCGACATGGCGATCGTACCCTGGTCGAAGTAGGCGTCGTGGTTCTCCTCGATGCCGGGCAGGTCGTAGAGGTAGTTCACCATGATCCCCGCCGACTGTTCGCGCCCCTTGGCAGACAGGTCCGCCGAGCCGTTGAGCCGGTACAGTTGCGCGCCGTTGCCCAGGTGAAAACGCGCCACCGGGTCACTGGGCAGCCGCCCCGACTTGACCCGCAACAGGTAGTGCGCACAGAGTTTCAGCAGCGCGTCGTAGACCTGCGCGTCGATCACCTGACCAACCGGTTCGCGCACGCGATCGACCAGCGCCGGGGGGACGAGGTCATCGATATCGGCGCCGAGCAGCCATTGCCGGAAGCCGGGAACCGGCGACAGCGTAACGAAGTTGCTCAGCGCGGGCATTTCCCTGCGCAACTCCTCCACCACGCTCTTGATCAGGAAATTGCCAAAGGATATCTGGTGCAGCCCCGGGTGACAGTTGCTGATGGAGTAGAACACCACGGTGTTGGCGTCCCCATCGGGCAGGTCGCGCTCCTGCTGCAACAGCGGCGCCAGGGCGCCGGGAATCTCCCCGGTCAGGGCGATCTCGACGAAAACCAGCGGGTCGTCGGCCAGCGCCGGGTGGAAAAACGCGAAACAGCGCCGGTCCTCTCCGAGGCGACTGCGCAGGTCGTCCCAGCCATTGATTTCGTGTACCGCCTCGTAGGCGATGATCTTCTCCAGCACCTCGGCGGGCGATGACCAGTCGATGCGCCGCAGTTCGAGAAAGCCCTTGTTGAACCAGGAGATAAACAGGGTTTTCAAATCGGCCTCGACGCCGCGCAATCCCGGGTTGTCGCGCAGCAGTTCGAGCAGGTGGCCGCGCATCGTCACCAGCGTGCGCGTGCCCTCGGGCGCGGTGTTGATACGCCGGAACAATTTCTGCCGCGGCGCTTCGACCGCCCGGCCCAGCGACCAAAGGCTGTCCAGATCGTCGGCTTCACGGTAGCGCTCCACCGCCGCGAAGATGGCGTCGCGGTCGACCTCGAAATCCCGCGCCAGGCGCTCGAAGAAAGGCAGGCGCTGGTCAACGGGCAACTGCTGATATCCGCTGACGATCTCACTGGCCAGCGCCAGGCCCGAGGCCTCGCCCCGGTGCTCCAGCAGGTCCTCGCAGCGACTGGCCAGGACGTCGGCGCTGCGCGCCGGTTCCGGTTCGGCTTCCTGCTGCTGCGCGCGGCGGCGGCGTGCGAGCAGCTCGCGGCCGACATCGACCACCGAATTCAACGTGCGGCCGAAGGCGACGATGGGCCCGGGGGATGCCTGCTGTGCGCTCCCGGCCGGCTCTCTCGGGGTGACACCTTCTTCTGCCATCGGGTGATCCTTTATTGGCGATTGGGCAACAAACTGGGGCCAATATAGCACCGCGGGCAAGCAGCGTCCGCGACGCGGTCGCCAGTTTCGCCCACCGCTGTCCGGGTTTTGGCGAAACTGAGAACTGCGGCACGCTCCACACCTCGTCTGGCCCCGGCCCGCGATATCGCCTATGCTGGCTGTTTCCAGTCTCGCTACGGATATGCCCATGAAAACCCGTTCCCTGCTCCTCTCCCTGGCCTGCGCTCTGCTACTCGCCGGCTGCGCCCAGTACGACAACCAGCGCGGGGTGGAAGTCAGCTGGCGCGAGTCCGCGACACGCGACCTGGTGCGCGGCCAGAGCACCCGCGCCGACGTGCTGGCCCTGTTGGGACCACCGTCACAGGTGATCGCGCTGGGAGAGGAAACCGCCCTGTACTACCTGTTCGAACATTCCGAGGGCGAAGGACTGATCCTGATTCTGTATAACCGTATGCGCATCAACACGCGCTACGACCGGGCGATTTTCTTTTTTGATGACAACGACGTGCTGACCGAATACGCGACGCAAATCAATGAGCGCGACTAGGCAGCGAATGCTTTACCGCGCCAGCCTGCTGGCGGCCTGCCTGATCCTGTCGGCCTGCACACAGTGGCGCTTCAACCTGGGCTCGCCGTTGAAAAAGCTGGAGTTGCCCCCGGAGTCCGTGACCTACCTCAGCGAGGTGCTGGTCATGCTCGGGCCGCCGCAGCGCATCAGCGCCAGCGACGGCGGCTACGTGCTCGCCTGGGAACACTGGCATGTAAAGGAAAACGCGCTGGGCTTCAGCCTCGGCTTGCTGGGCGCGGATTTCATGTCCATCGACGTCGGCGACATGTACGCCAAGGGCGAATTCCTGCTGGCCACCTTCGACCGCGAACACCGCTTGTCCAGCGTCTCGCGTTCCACCTGGGACAACCGCGGCGGCGGCGGCCGCGCGGTGCAGCCCTTTTTCAGTTTCGTCGACGTGGTCGAGACCGGCGACCTGGTGGGCCGCCTGCCCCAGCACCGCTGGGGCGCCTCCATGCTGCAACGCCTGCCCGAGGCGCTGAACGACGGCTCGGACCCGGACGCGGGCGAGAACGGCCTGGAACAGCGCGGCACACCGCCCAATGTCGGGCAGCGCAGCCTGGAAATGCACTAGCGCTGGCGGGCGCCGCCTACTCGACAAAAGCGTCCGACAACTGCCGGACGATATCGCCGGCGGTGACGATGCGCTCGCCGTCCTCGTGTGCGCGTGTCCCCCCTAGGCCGCTCATCAGGCTCAGGTCCACGTCCTGGGCCTCGGCGCGCAGCGCTGCCACGGTGCAGCGCTCACGTGGCCGCGCGGCGCTGAAATCCCAGCCGAACTCGCGCATGGCGTTCTCGTGGGTCATGCGGTGCACCTCGGCCTCGGGCACGTCCTGCAGGCTCTCCCACAGGACCTCCGGCGAACGCGGCCAGGTGGTGTCCGAGTGCGGGTAATCACACTCCCACATGATCGTGTCCACACCCACCAGGTCGCGGTTTCTCACCCCGGCCTTGTCGTCGATAAAACAACTGAGGATGTGCTCGCGAAACACCTCGCTGGGCAGCTTGTCGCCGAAATCCTGGTGCGTCCAGGCGCGATGATGCCGGTACACGTAATCGGCGCGCTCAAGGAAGTACGGCACCCAGCCGATGCCGCCCTCGGACAGGGCGAACTTCAGCGTCGGGTACTTGCGCAGCAGGGTGGAGAAGAGCAGGTCCGCAGCCAGGTTGACGATGCTGATCGGCGTGGTGCTGATCATCACCTCGACCGGCGCGTCCATGGTCGTGAAAATCATGCCGCCACCGGAGCCGATGTGGATGAGGACAACCATGCCCTCGTCGACACAGGCCTGCCAGAACGGCTCCCAGTGCGCGTCGTGTATGCTCGGCAGGCCCAGCTTGTCCGGGTTTTCGGTGAAATTCACCGCGCGGCAGCCCTTCTTCGCCACACGGCGCACTTCCTCGGCCATCAACTGCGGATCCCAGATGGCCGGCAAGGCCAGGGGGATGAAGCGGTCCGGGTAGGCGCCCGCCCACTCATCGAGATGCCAGTCGTTGTAGGCCTGCAACATGACGCGCGCGAGCGTCTTGTCCTCGCAGCTGTTCCACAGCTGGCCGACGAACCCGGGGAACGAGGGAAAACAGATGGAGCCGAGCACGCCGTTGGCATTCATGTCCTCGACCCTGGCGTGGACGTCGTAACACCCCCTGCGCATCTGCTCGTAGCACGTCGGCTCCACACCGTACTCCTCGGGTACGCGACCGACCACCGCGTTGAGGCCGATGTTGGGCAGTTTCTGCCCGTTGAACTCCCAGACGTCGCAGCCACTGGGCAGCCGCGTCACCTTCGGCGCGCGCGCCCGGTACTGTCCGCTGAGGTGGTGTTCGAACATATCCGGCGGCTCGACCACGTGATCGTCGACACTCACCAGGATCATATCTTGCATACGCATGCGGGTTTCTCCCGTGCACAATCTTCGATTCGGGACCGGGCCGCGGCCCGCCCCCGAGGTAGCTGGCGCGGCGCCAGATTGATGCGGACTCAGGCGACCACGCCGGCGATCTTGAGTTCGATCATACGCTCGCCGTCGATACCGGCCTCGGCGAGGATATCCTCGCAGTGCTCGTTGAAATCGGGCGCCCGCGCGGTGGTCGAGGGTTCGCCGTCGAACTGCACCGGGGTCGCGACCAGTTCGAACTCCGCTCCCTTCCGCGTCGCCGCACGCGTGATGTAGCCATTGGCGCGTACCTGCGCGTCGGCGGCCACCTCGACGGTATTCTGCACCGGCGCCCACTGGCCCAGCAGGGTCTGGAAACGCCGGGTCCACTCGGCCAGGGTGTGCCCGGCAATCTCCTCGCGGATGATGTCCGCCGCCGCGGCGGCATTCTCGCTGAGCTTTTCATGCGAGTCGAAACGCGCGTCGTCAATCAGTTCCTCGCGCCCGATATGGCGACAGAAATCCGGCCAGTACCTGAAGCCCTGCAGCATGACCAGGGAGATAAAACGCCCGTCCGAGGTCTGGTAGAGACCGGTCAGCGGATTTTTCGAACCGGTCGCGGCACCGGCTCCCAGGGCCCAGGGCTGGCCGCTCTGTGCCGACAATGCGATGGCCGGCCCCACGGACCAGACCCCGGCGGCCAGCAACGACACGTCGACCACCGAGGTTTCACCGCTGCGCTCACGCTTGAACAGCGCCGCGGCAATACCGCCGGCGATGGTCATGCCGCCGATGGAATCGCCAAAGCCGGGCCCGGGCTGGGGCAGCACGTACCCCAGGCCGGGCGGACTGACGCTTTGCGCACAGCCGCTGCGGCACCAGAAGGAGGTCATGTCGTAACCGCCGCGGTTGCCGTCCGGTCCGCGCGGTCCGGACGCGGTACCGCGCACGTAGATGATGTCGGGATTGTGCGCGCGGATATCCTCCACGTCGATTTTCAGTTTTTGCAGCACGCCGGGCAGTTTGTTGGAGAGAAATACGTCGCAGGTTTTCGCCAACTCGTACAACACCGCGACGCCCTCCTCGCTCGCCAGGTCCAGGCCGATGGAGCGCTTGCCGCGGTTGGCGTGTTCATTGAGCACGTGTACGCCCTGCGACAGGTCCAGCACGCCGGTGCTGCCCAGGCCGCGCATCGCGTCGCCGCGCTCGTGGTGCTCCACCTTGATGACGTCGGCTCCCCAGTCGGAGAGGATCGCGCCCGCGGCGGGCACGAACATGTGCTCGGCCACCTCCAGGATTCGCACACCTTGCATCACATCGGTCATCACCGGCTCCCCGAAAAACCCGCCCTCAGACACGGCCTGCACCGACACGCGGTGCAGGCGGAAAAGTATGGCCGCCGGTACGGTTTTTTACAAGGTGTTTGTCATGTAACGAATATCCCGCTGGCCTCTACGGCGCACGGGGCTTCACCTCAGTCCCGATGCAGCACCGCGTCGGCCAGGCGTTGCAGGCCGGCGACAGCGTCCCGGCCACGCTCCCAGGGCGTGACCACCAGGCGCGTCACACCCAGGTCTTCCCGGCGACGCAGCTCGTCGCGGTCGACCGTGTGACAGGCGGTGGTAATCTGCAGGGAGGCAAAGTCCCGGCCGCGGTCCGCGGCGATGTCGCGCAGTTTCTGCAACACCGGGGCCACGCCGTCGAGCGTGTGTCCCACACCGTACCAGCCGTCGCCGTGCAGCACGGCGCGGCGCAGCGCGGCCGCCGGACACCGCATCCAGGGTCTGGATGGCGCGCGCGGCGACAAAGGAATGGCGCAGGCCGAGCAGGTAGACGTTACTCCCCAGGCGGATATCGCGGGTGCGGCCAGCGTTGTGCCCGGTTCGATCATCGCCAACACTCCCTGGCCGGAGCAGTGACCGCGCTGGCGCGCCGACCACTGCGAAGATATCATTGTCCGGCAGGCGGTCCGCCCCGGTCAACAGACTCGCGGCGACAAACGTCCGCGCCGCCTGACAGGCGATCGCCGCGATAACCAGAATAAGGGTCGTAGCACGATGAAACCCGGAAGCAAACTGTGCAGCACCGTATGTGACACCGAGGTCATGCTGATTCGCTACAGCCAGGGCCAGATCGAGTGCGGCGGTGCACCCATGGCCGAGGAAAAAACCGCCAACGGCTCACCCGACCCGGCTTTCTCCGCGGGATCCCTGATCGGCAAACGCTACGTGGACGCCGACGACACGCTGGAGTTGCTCTGTGTCAAAGCCGGCGCCGGCTCCTTGTCCGTGGACGGCGTGGCGTTGCAGCTCAAGGAAGCCAGGCCGCTGCCCTCCTCCGACTGAAACGCCGATGAATATCGCCCTGCTCCTGCAGATGGCGGCGGACGCCGCGGCCGAGCGCAGCGCACTGGTCTGCGACGGCCGGCACTGGAGCTACGGCGAACTCCTGCGCGCCGCCCGCGGCGCGGCCACTCACCTGTCCGGCAGCGGTTGCGCTTGTGTCGCACTGCTGGACGAAAGCTCGGCCGCGGCACCCGTGGCCCTGTTCGGCGCGGCGCTCGCGGGCATGCCCTACGTGCCACTGAACTACCGCCTGGCCGACGCGGACCTCGGCGCACTGCTGCAGCGCATCGCGCCGGCATACATCGTAGGCGACACCGGGCGGGTCGCCAGGCTGGCGGGCGGGCAGGACCAGCACTGCACGGGACGCGAGGACTTCCTGGCCGCGGCGCAACAGGCCGAACCGCTGGCGCAAGAGATTGCCGGCGAGGGCATAGCGGCGCAGATCTTCACCAGCGGCACCACCGCCGCACCCAAGGCTGCGCTGCTGCGTCACGCCAACCTGCTCGGCTATATTCTCGGCACGGTGGAGTTTGGCGCCGCGGACGCGGACGACGCGGCACTGGTCTGCGTGCCGCCCTACCATATCGCCGGCATCTCCGCGCTGCTCAGTTCCGTCTACGCGCTGCGCCGCATGGTCATCCTGCCCGCCTTCGATCCGCAAGACTGGCTGCGACTGGTGCAACAGGAGCGCGTCAGCAACGCCTTCGTGGTGCCAACCATGCTCGGGCGCATCGTGGACCAACTGGAGGCAGGAGCGGCCACGGACCTCTCCTGCCTGCGCGCGCTGGCCTACGGCGGGGGCCGCATGCCGCCGCAACTGATCGAGCGCGCGCTGCGGCTGCTGCCGGACACGGAGTTCACCAATGCCTACGGTCTCACCGAGACCAGTTCCACTATCGCCCTGCTCGGTCCGCGGGAGCACCGCCAGGCGCTGGACGCCGCGGACCCTGTCGTGCGCGCACGCCTGGCCTCGGTCGGCCAGGCGCTGCCGACGGTGGAGATCGAGATTCGCGATGCGACGGGCCGCGCGCTGCCGGCGGGACAGCGCGGCGAAATCTACGTGCGCGGCGAGCAGGTGTCCGGCGAGTACCGCGAGCGCTCCGCGCTGGACGAGCAGGGCTGGTTCCCTACCCGCGACGCGGGCTGGCTGGACGAGGACGGCTATTTGTTCCTCGCCGGGCGCGCCGATGACGTCATTGTGCGCGGGGGCGAAAACATATCACCGGCCGAAATCGAGGACGTACTGACCTCGCACCCGGCGATCGCCGACGCCGCCGCGGTCGGCGTGCCCTCCCCTGAGTGGGGCGAGGCCATCGCCGTCGCGGTGGTGGCCAGGCCCGGCAGCCCCTGCCCCGGCGCGGACGAGTTGCGCGAACTGGTGCGCAGCCGGCTGCGTTCCTCGCGCGTGCCGCAACAGGTGCGCGTGCTCGACGCGCTGCCGTACAATGAGATGGGCAAGCTGCTGCGGTGTGATATCCGCGCACTGTTCCAGCCTCGACCCGCCAGCGAACGCAACGGCCTGCCATGAACGAACTCGACCCCACCACCTCCCCGGCACTGAGCGGCCAGGTCGCCTAAGTCAACGGCGCGACCGTGCCGGTGGACGGCGGCACCTGGGCCGGCGGCGGCTGCTCGCGCAACAGCCGCGGCGAGTGGACCCTCACCCCCAGTGAATAGCCGGCGCACGACGCGCTAGCCTGCGCCGCCCAGTTGGTTCCGCCAGCGCCGCCGGTACTCGTCCAGCCCGCGCCACGCGCCCGGGGTCGCCGTGTCCAGCGCCGGCGGGATCGACACACCCAGGGCGAGCTGCGCGGCGCCGCTGACCGTGCCGGTAGCGTCGCGGGACAGGCGCACGGCCCGCCGCGGACGCAGTTGCGCCAGCAGTGCGCACAGCGGCGCGTTGCGCAGCCAGGCCCCCTCGATGACGATATCACCCGTGGCGCGCAGCAGCTCCAGTTCGTAGTCCAGCATCAGCGCACAGTACAGGCTGGCCAGGGCCGGGCCGCTGGCGCTCCCGCCCTGGATACACGGCGCGCGCCCGCCAAAGGGTCCGCTGCCGCCGCTGAAATCCGGCAGCGCCAGCACCCCGTCGTCGATCACGCGCTGCACGTCCGCGGCGCTGAACGCGTCCGCGGCAGCGGCGCCGCTGCGCGCGCAGATCGCCTGGAATTCACGCCCGCCCATGAAGCGCGCGCAGGGCACCGGGTCGCCATTGATATCGACATTGGCGAGCATGTCCCGGCGCTCGTCCAATGCGGACAGGGAGGCTCCTGAGGCGAAGGTGATGACCCAGGTGCCTGTGGACACCACGGTAAACGCTCCGGCGCTGCCGCGTCCCAGGTAGCGCAGGTAGCTCGCGTTGGAGTCGTGCACGCCGGCGACCACCCGGCAGTCGCCGGGCAGCCCGGTCTGCGCCGCGACCTCCGCGCTCAGCGCACCCACGACCTCGCCGGCGCCGACCAGCGGCGGCAGTTTATCGCGCAGGCCCAGTGCGTCGACCAGGTCGCTGTAGTCGCGCGCGGCGGGAGCCCACAGGTCCGTGTGGCAGCCCCAGGATGTGAACTCCGCGACAGCGCGCCCGGTCAGGCGCCAGGCCCAGTACTGTGGGTACGGCAGCAGCAGGTGCGCGCGCTCGAACTGCGCGCGGTGATGGCGCCGCTGCCAGGACAACTGACGGCCCAGGTTCAGCCCCGCCGGCAATGCGGGCGAAAACGTCTGTGCGAAGGCCGGCCGCAGCGCCGCGTAATCCGCATCCCTCGCCACGTGCTCGAACTCGTAGTCCATCACCGGCAGCGCCAGGCCCGCGGCGCCGGCCGCGGGGTCCAGCAGCGCCGCGCAGGCGCCGTGGGTGGTGACCGCCAGGCGGTCGATGTGCGCCGCGGCGGCGAACTGCGCCAGCCCCGCACACATCCAGCGCCACAGGCCATCGATATCGTAGTGCGGGTACGGCGGGCCGCAGAGCACCGGGTTGTCGCGGCTGAGCCTTGCGCGGCAGTTCAGCGCGTCGTCGAGCAGGTGCAGTTTGACGTGGGTCTTGCCGACATCGATGACCGCACAGTGCCGGCTCACCGGGCGCCGCCCCGCTCCTTGACCATGATCCAGTAGCTCGCGCTGGCAAAATACAGCAGTGATGGCAGGATCAGCCAGCTGCGCAGCCACTCGATATCGCCGCCGTTGAACACCGCCAGCGCCATGGCGGCACAGGCCAGCAGACTGCCCCAGGCGATGTAGCGGCACGCGCGCGCGGCGCCGCCCGGTTGCTCCTGCCGCTCGGCACTGCGCACCGCGGCCAGGGTCGCACGCTCCTGCGCCTTGCGCGCCTGTTCGACTTGCGATTCGCGCTGTGCGACGGCGGCGCCGGCCTGCCCCGCCCCCATGGCGCGCGCCGCCAGCACGTAGACCAGCATCGCCGTCAGCCAGGCCGGCAGCAGCAGGAAGAACAGGTGCAGTCCCGTCAGGTTGGCGAGCAGTGCCACGGCCAGGCCTGCCAGCCAGGCCAGCAGCGCCGCGCCATTGGTGCTGGCGCCGCGCGCGCCCGACCAGTAGCGCGCCAGGCCCAGGCGCGGGAACAGCCAGTGCTCGGTGACGATAATGGCGCCCACTGGCGCCAGCAGCAGGCCCATCAGGCCGAGGAAGTCCATCAGCCGGGTGAAGACAAAGGGAAAGCAGGCGATGACCGTGGTCAGGGCGCCGGTAACCAGGGTCACGCGGGTGCGATCCCAGCGGTGGTTTAGCGACTGGAACGCCAGCCCGGCGCGGTAGATGGTCGGGTTGGAGGTGGTCCAGCCGGCGATGATGACGGCGACGATACCCGCCGAGCCCAGGGCCTGGTGGGCCACCGCGCCGGCGTCCAGGTTGCCAATGCCTGTCTGCAGCAGCGACACGGCGCCGGCGCCCATGATGCCGGCGCAGATCCACGCGCCGAAATGCCCGATGTACATGCCCAGGGCGGAGAAGTACCCGTAGCTCGAACGCCGCGCGAAGCGCAGCACGGTCATGTCCGACAGGCCCACGTGCATCGGCAGGTTGCAGATCCAGGCGAAGGCCGCCACGTGCCAGAAGCTCATGCCGCTGTCAGGCTGCTGCACCCAGATATAGGCGTCGCCGACGATCCACAACGCCTCGAAAAACCCCGTCCCGGGGGGCAGCGCGGCCGCGGCGGACAGCAGCGGCCACATGGCCAGCGCGCCGGCGAGGAACATCAGGATCATCCAGGGCGCACAGACCTCGGAAAAACGCGCCACAAATGCAAAGCCACGCACGGCAATGGCCACCACCACCGCACCGACCAGCAGGGCGACGGCGACAAAGGCGGCGCTGGTCGGGTACCAGTTCACCTGCGGCGTGATATCGAACAGGATGCGCACCGCGGAAGCGGATACGGTGATCATGGCGCCGCCGAGTACGCAAAAGAAGATACCGTTGATCACGCTGTAGATGCGAATGACCCCGCTGCCGGCAATCTTTTCCAGGTAGGCGTAGAGCGTCAGGCGAGTGTCCGTGGCGATCGGCGCACACAGCAAGGCCCAGCTCAGCACCGCCAGCAGGTTGCCCAGCAGCAGGCCGCCGATCACCGCGCTGGTGGACACGCCCCAGGCGACGAACATTGCGCCGATGACGAACTCGGTGCCGGCCACGTGTTCGCCGGCGTAGCTGGCGGCGAAATGCCGCGCCGGCAACAGCCGCTCTCCCGTGACCGGCGTGCGGTCGAATTCGCCGCTGGCCAGCGGTGTGTTGGAATCAGTTGCGGCAGTGTCTTGCATGGCGCTCTCCCGGCCCTGGAATTATTCTGCTTGTTCAGGTGGTTCTGGTTATTCCTGGTGTCTTGCCTGTGCGGCTTATTCTGCTTATTCGGCGATCAGCACCTCGACGCCGGCGGCTTCGAACAGGTCGCGCTGCCGCGTGTCGATGCCCGCATCGGTGACCAGCATATCCACGTCGGACAGGGGGCAGGTGATCAGGGTGCTGCGCGCACCGATCTTGCTGCTGTCGGCGAGCACGACCAGGCGGTCGGCCTGTTTTTTCAGTTTCAGTTCGGCGCGCACCAGCAGCGGGTCAGACTCCATGACCCCGTACTCGCCGATACCGGGCGTGCCCATGAACATGTAGGTGCCGTGGTAGCGGTCGATGATATCGTCGTCGAAGGCGCTGAGCACTATGTTCTGCTTGCGGTACAGCTCGCCCCCCGGCAGCGACACGCGGTTGTCGCTGGTATTGAGCAACTCCAGCGCCAGCGGCACCGAGTTGGTCAGGATGTTCAGCCGCCGCCCGGCGAGAAATTCAGTCATCATGTAGGTCGAACTGCCGCCGTTGATGATGATGGCGTCGCCGTCTTCGCACAGCGCCACCGCGCGGCGCGCAATGGCGCGCTTCTGCGCGACGTGCTTCTCGACGTTGGCGAGAAACGCCGAGCCCTTCAGGTGTGGCCGCAGCAAGGCCACCGCCTGCGGACTGCGCTGCGCGCCGCCGTGTACCTTGACCAGCTTGCCCTGCTCGCTGAGCTTGGCCAGGTCGCGACGCACGGTCGCCTCGGAGGCGTTGAGCACGCCGGAGAGGTCGCGCACGCTCACCGCCTGCTGCTCGTCGAGCAGGTCGAGTATCAGGCTGTGTCGCTGGGTTTCCAGCATCGGGTGTCTCCTCGCGTAATGCGCGATAATAAGCGTCTTTGATCGGTTATGCAATATTATGATTGATTATGCTCAGGCCACGTGTATACTGGGCGCCCCGCTACACTCAAACCAGACCACACAGCCAGCCGACCATGACCGATATCCTGGAGAATCGCTGGGACGACCAGCACGCCGCCACCCTCAGCGAAGCCGAATTGCTGCTGTACCGCTCCAACCTGCTCGGCGCCGACCTGCGCATCACCAACTACGGCGGCGGCAACACCTCCGCCAAGATCACGCAGCCGGACCCGCTGACCGGCGAGGCGTCGCCGGTGCTCTGGGTGAAGGGTTCGGGCGGGGACCTGGGCTCCATGGCGCTGGACGGCTTCGCCACCCTGTACCTGGACAAACTGCGGCAGCTGAAGAAGCTGTACCGCGGCCTGGAACACGAGGATGAGATGGTCGGCTACCTGCCCCATTGCACCTTCGATCTCAACCCGCGCGCCGCGTCCATCGACACCCCCCTGCACGCCTATATTCCCCATGCCCACGTCGACCACATGCACCCGGACGCGGTCATCGCCATCGCCAGCACCGTCGACAGCCGCGCGCTGACCGAACGCATCTGGGACGGCGAACTCGGCTGGCTGCCCTGGCAACGCCCCGGCTTCGACCTCGGGCTGAAGCTGGAAGCCGTCGCCCGCGACAACCCTGCACTCAAGGGCATCGTGCTGGAGGGCCACGGCCTGTTTACCTGGGGCGAGAGCGCCAGGCAGTGTTACGACAATACGCTGGCGGTGATCCAGCGCGCCGCGGACTGGCTGGCGCAACACAACGAGGGGGCCGCGTTCGGCGGCGCGCGCCACGAGCAACCGCTGCCCGCGCAGCGGCGCCGCGAGGTGGCAGCGGCCCTGATGCCGGCCCTGCGCGGGCGTGTCAGCGACGGGCAGTGCCAGGTCGGTCACTTCGACGACAGCGAGGCCGTGCTGGAGTTTGTCGACAGCCGGGAACTGCAAGCGCTGGCCGCCCTGGGCACCTCCTGCCCGGACCACTTCCTGCGCACCAAGATCCGGCCGCTGGTGATCGACTTTGACCCGGCGGTGGAGGGCCAGGCGGAGCTGGCGCGCTGTATCGGCGCACTGGACCAGCAGTTGACGGAGTACCGCGCCATGTACGCGCAGTACTACGCGCGCTGCCAGCACCCGGACAGCCCGGCGATGCGCGATCCCAATCCCGTGGTCTACCTCGTACCCGGCGTGGGTATGCTCACCTTCGCCAGGGACAAGGCCACCGCGCGCATCGCGGGTGAGTTCTACATTAACGCCATCAACGTCATGCGCGAGGCGAACGGCGTCAGCGAGTACCGCGCCCTGCCCGAGCAGGAGGCCTTCGACATCGAGTACTGGCTGCTCGAGGAGGCCAAGCTGCAACGCATGCCACCGGCGAAGTCACTGGCCGGCCGGATCGCCTTTATCACCGGCGGCGCGGGCGGTATCGGCAAGGCTACCGCCACGCGCCTGGCGCGCGAGGGGGCCTGCGTCATGCTCGCGGACATCGACGGCGACGCGCTGGGCGAGGCCGTGGCGCAGCTGCGCGCGAGCTTCGGCACCGACGCGGTGCGCGGTGTGCAGTGCGACGTCACCGACGAACAGGCGGTGCGAGCGGCCTTCGACGCTACCGCCGTGGCCTTCGGCGGACTGGACATCCTGGTCTCCAACGCCGGCATTGCCAGCGCCGCTCCCCTGGACGAAACCAGCCTGGCGCTGTGGGATCGCAACATCCGCATACTGGCTACCGGGTATTTCCTGGTCAGCCGCGAGGGCTTCAGCCTGCTCAAGCGCCAGGGTCTGGGCGGCGCGATCATATTCATCGCCTCCAAGAATGGCCTGGTCGCCAGTCCCAATGCGGCCGCCTACTGCACGGCCAAGGCCGCGGAACTGCAACTGGCGCGCGGCGTGGCGCTGGAGGGCGCTCCGCTGGGCATACGCTGCAACTCGGTCAACCCCGACGCGGTACTGCGCGGTTCGAAGATATGGAGCGGCAAGTGGAAGGAGGAGCGCGCAGCCGCCTACGGCATGTCCGAGGAGGACCTGGAGGAACACTACCGGCAGCGATCACTGCTCAAGCGCAACGTGTTCCCCGAGGATATCGCCGAGGCGGTGTACTTCCTGGCCAACGAGGAAAGCTCGGCCAAATCCACCGGCAACATCATCAACGTCGACGCCGGCCACGCGCCGTCGTTCACACGCTAGAGGGCAGGCCATGAACAGTCCCTACACCGCAGAATTTATCGACGAGCAGAACCGTGCATCGCACGCGGCGCTGCAGGCGGACTACACCGCGCTGGCTGAGACGCTGGCGCGGCGCGGCGCAGATATCGAGTCCCTCAGGGCGCGCGCACGCGCCTTCGCCGTGGCCATCCCGAGCTGGGGCGTGGGCACGGGCGGCACGCGCTTCGCGCGCTTTCCGGGCCCCGCCGAACCGCGCAACATCTTCGAGAAGCTGGAGGACTGCGCGGTCATCCACAGCCTCTCGCGCGTCACGCCCAGCGTGTCCCCACACTTCCCCTGGGACGCCGCGGACGACATGGCCGCGGTGCGCGACTACGGCGATGCCCTGGGGCTGGGCTGGGACGCGGTAAACTCCAACACCTTCCAGGACCAGCAGGACCAGGCGCTCAGCTACCGCTTCGGCAGCCTCAGCCACACCGACGCCGCCGTGCGCGAACAGGCCGTCGCCCACAACCTGCAGTGCATCGAGTGGGGCGAGATGCTGGGCAGTCGCGCCCTGACCGTGTGGGTCGGCGACGGCTCCAACTTTCCCGGACAGCAGCATTTCTCGCGCGCGCTGCAGCGCTACCTGGACAGCGCCCGCGACATCTACGCCGCCCTGCCCGACGACTGGCGCATGTTCATCGAACACAAGATGTTCGAACCGGCGTTCTACTCCACCGTCATCCAGGATTGGGGCACGAACGTGCTCTGCGCCATGGAGCTGGGCGAAAAAGCGAAATCGCTGGTCGACCTGGGTCACCATGCGCCCAACGTGAACATCGAGATGATCGTGTCGCGGCTGATCCAGTTTGGCAAGCTGGCCGGCTTCCATTTCAATGACAGCAAGTACGGCGACGACGACCTGGACAGCGGCTGCATCAACCCCTACCAGCTGTTCCTGGTGTTCAACGAGCTGGTGGACGCCGAGCACAACAGCGTGGCGGACTTCGACCCGGCCTACATGCTGGACCAGTCGCACAACGTCACCGATCCCATCGAAAGCCTGATCAACTCGGCCCTGGAGGTGCAGCGCAGCTACGTCAAGGCGCTGCTGGTCGACCGCGAGGCGCTGTACGCGTACCAGGAAGACAACGACGCACTGATGGCCAGCAATACCCTGAAGCAGGCCTACAACACCGACGTCGACCCGATCCTGGCCATGGCGCGCCTGGACCAGGGCGGCGCTATCGACCCCCTGGCCTGCTACCGCGCCGCCAACTACCGGGCGGCACTGCTGCCGCAGCGTCCCGCCGTCGCCGCCAGTGGGTCGGGCATCGTCTGATTGCCGCCGCGACTAACGCAACAGGTCCTGTAGAAAACGGCACCCGTCCTGCGCCAGCGCGTCCTGGCTGGAAGCCAGTGGGCGCCAGATAGCGGCAGCATCGGCGATTTCCTCGCAAGCGGGTGTGAACGACTCGATAATACAGTCGCCCGAGTAGCCGATGTCGCGCAGACCGCGCGCCAGCGCTTCCCAGTGCACCTGTCCCGCACCCGGAGTACCGCGATCGCTTTCACTGGCGTCGACGTACACCAGGTCGTCGCCGGCCAGCATCACCGCCGCGTAGACATCCTTCTCCTCGATATGCATGTGAAAGGTGTCCAGGTGAATGCCCACGGAAGACAGGCCGATTTCGCCGACCATGGCCTTGACCTGTTGCGCGGTGTTGACCAGGTCGGTTTCGAAACGGTTCAGCGGCTCCAGCGCCAGCGTCACCCCGTGGTCCGCGGCCATTTTTCCCGCCTGCGTCAGGCCGGACACCGCCAGGTCCCATTCGCGCTGGCGCTGTTGCGGCGCGAGCTGGCGCCGCTTGCCGGTGGCGGAATAGGCGGGACCGGCCAGCACCGTGACGCCCAGCTTCTCGCAGATCGCCAGGACCTCGCCGATGTAATCCAGGCAGTTGCGGCGCACCCGTTCATCCTGGTGCGTCAGATCCCGCTCCGGGCCGAAGGCGCCGGACACGTACAGGCGCAACGGGTGCTCGGCGAGCACCGCGCGCATACCGTCGATATCGATCAGCCCCGGCTGCTCCACGGGCATGGTAAAGGCGTCGAAGCCCATACCCGCGGCCTTGTTCACCAGTTGCACGGCATTCGCGTCGAACGGCGACGTCCATACCCAGGCATTGACACCGACACCGATTGTTCCCATGTTGACACTCGCCTGCTTGACAGTTGTGCGCTATTTAGCCACGTGCGATCAGGCCAGGCAATCGGCGCCGTTCGAATTCGAACTCGATGCCGCCGCTGGTGCGGGCGAGTTGCATCTCGAGGGGTTCGCGCAGCGGCTCGTTGCGCTCGTCGACACGGATCTCCCATGCCAGGCGCGCTTCCCCCGGGTCATCGACGCGGTGGCAGCGCGCCCGGGGATTGACGTGGGCGGCCAGGGATTCCAGCGCGGGGTGCGGCTCGGCGCACAACTGGCTGAACCAGTTGTGCGCAATGTCCTCGTGCAGGGCCGGGCAATCGCCGATGCCGATACGCAGACTCGCGGGCCCGGTGATCTCCACACGCAGGTCCACGTAGCTACGCGGGTAGAAGTGCGGGTGCAGCTGGAACAGCTTGGCCATGGTGTTGATATCATCGCCCTGCAGGCCGGGAATTCTGCGCAAGCGCTCGACCGCGACACGGGCGTGTCCCACCCAGGAGCGTTCCGACAAGCGCCGCCCCACCGCGTCGCCGTAATGGATGGTCTGGCTGCGCGTAAAGCTGTGCGCCAGCAACAGGGCCTGAACGGCGTTTTCCTGGATGATCAGCTGCAGGGCGCGCTGGGAAAAATCCTCGAACTGCAGCTGCGGGTCGAAGGGGCCGGAGTAGTCCTCCAGGCCGCCCGCTTCGACGATCGCCTCCTGAGTCACCAGCGGTACCTGAGCGAGCAGGCTGCGCTGCAGCTCGTACATCACCGGCGTGTGCTCGAAAGTGCTGTTGTCCTCGCCCTTGAACACCTTCCAGCGGCAGTGCGGATAGCGCTGGGCCCCGTTGCCGATGGCCGAATCGTTGCGCGGAGGTCGGTGCAGCGGACGCATTACGATGCGCGGGTGGGTCGCCGCGGCGGTGGCGTCGAAGGTCGGATCCTCAATGTCATGACACATGCGCTTGATCAGATCGGTGTCGTTGCCGTTGCGTTCCAGGTCCATCAGCGCGCCGCAGTGCGCCAGCCAGAACTCACCGTAGTCCGGCTCATCCAGGCGGAACTGGAAATCCATGAACTGTTGCGGCGCCCCCACCTCCAGCTGGATGTTTTTGAACACCGTCTCCACGGTGTCGCCGGTGAAGTTCAGCGCCTGTTGCATACGCGGCGAGTACACCGGGCTGGCGCCCTGCCACTCCTCGATACCCGAACGCGTAAAGCCGTCGGCGCCGTACTCCAGGGCGACCAGGGGCTGCCCCACCCGGTCGTACAGGTGGCCGATGAGGTTGAATTCGTGCGCCAGCCGCGAGAGAAAGTCGCGGGAAAAGTCCGCCAACATCAATTGCGGGTCGAAGGGCCCGCAGTAATCGTTCCTCAGGTTCATGCTCCGCTACTCCTGCTGGATGCTGCCCCGCGCCACCGCCCGCGGACCTCACTGGTTTTCGCGTCGCATAGCATCGTTACCCCGCCTGTTGCAGGGGATATAACCCCGGGGCTGGTCATGAAATAACCAGAAAGAATATGTTAATAGTTATTACATTCTGTATTCGTATTTCTTGCCCGCCTGGCCTTAAATAAACCCTGGTGGCGCGCCGGAGCCTCCAGCACCCCCTCCGGGGGGTGCATCCGGCGCGACGCCACGGAGGGGAAAACGTGACCACTGTGACCCACATCGCCATCGCTGCCCTGCTCTGCGCTTGCATCGCCCCGGCGACGGCGCGGGAGAACCGCGCCACCCTGCAGTGCGGGGTGCAACTGGGCGGCAGCGAACTGGCCTACAAGCCCCCCTCCTCCATGCGCAGGAAGAAGCTCAGCTTGCAGCCGCAGTTTGCGCGGGCTGACAGCTACCGGCGTATCCAGCGCGATGACAGTCGTTTCAACTTCCGCTTCAAGGACAACACCGTCAGCTCCCGCCTGCCAGCCATCATGGCCATCGCCCGGGTAGGCTGCGCGTGGCGCTGATGGGCTGCCGGCCCTGCAACAGGGACGGGCAAGACAGGTAATCGCAGCCGGCGCTACCGAATCGGCAGGTCCCGGGCGCTGTCGACCTCCCCGCTGACGCTGATCTCGAACTCTTCCTGGAATTTCTCCACCTGCACCTCCACCTTCTCCACCCTGTGCCCGTACTGGGCAATGTGAAACATGGCATCACCCTCGTACATCAGCGGCAGGTTGGTCCGGCCTATGACCACGCCGTCGCAATCCGCGAGAATTTCCGTTTCACCATCACCCAGGGGGTCGGCCAGCACCGCGAGAACCTCACCCTGGGCGACTTTCGCACCCAGTGGCACCAGGGTGCGCACCACCCCGCTGGACGGCGAGCGCACCCAGCTGGTATGCCCGCTAATAATCGGCGCAGGGGGCTCACGCCCTCCGCGCCGCGGCGCCAGCATACCGATGGCGCGCATCACGTTGAGGATACCTTTCACACCGGCGCGAATATTCATCTCCTCGAAGCGCAGCGCCTCGCCAGCCTCGTAAAGAATGACCGGGATGCCCATCTGCCCGGCGCAGTCGCGCAGGGATCCGTCGCGAATACGCGCGTCGATGGCCAGCGGGGTGCCAAATGCCCGCGTCATGGCCAGCGCCTCCGCGTTGTCCAGGTCAGCGCGAATCTGCGGGAAGTTGCTGCGGTGGCGCGCCCCGGTGTGCAGGTCGATACCGTGGGTGGATTTGCTGACAATTTCGCTGATGAAGGTGTGCGCCACACGCCCGGTCAGCGAGCCCTTGGGCGATCCGGGAAAGGAACGGTTGATGTCCCGCCCATCGGGGAGATAGCGCGAGTGGTTGAGAAATCCGTAGACGTTGACGATAGGAATGGCCAGTAGCGTACCGCGCAGGCGTTGCAAGGACCGATGCTGCAGCAGCCGGCGAATGATCTCCACACCGTTAATCTCGTCGCCGTGCAGCGCCGCGCAGGCGAACAGTACCGGGCCCGGTCGCTTGCCGCGTACGACCTGGACCGGAATCGACAGGGTATCGTGGGTATACATTGGCGCGACAGCGATATCGATGGTGCGCCGTTCGCCGGGCGCAACGGCGACCCCGCCAATCACCAGTTCCTGGTTTTCAGCCACCGCTTTCAGCCTCTGGTGCGCCGGCTACCGCGGGTCGGCCTGCCGTTCTGCTCGACATACTCTATGATCTTGCCGGCGATGTCCTTGCCGCTGGTCTCCTCGATCCCGCGCAGCCCCGGCGAGGAGTTCACCTCCATGACCAGTGGCCCCCGCGCCGAGCGCAGCAGGTCGACACCGGCCACATGCAGGCCCATGGTCTGTGACGCCTTGACCGCGGTAGCCCGTTCCTCGGGGGTCAGCTTGGTCACCACCGCCTTGCCGCCGCGGTGCAGGTTGGACCTGAACTCGCCCTCGGCGGCGCTGCGCTCCATGGCGGCGACCACCTTGCGGCCGATAACGAAGGCGCGTACGTCACTGCCGCCGGCCTCCTTGATGAACTCCTGCACCAGGAAGTCGGCGCCCAGTTCGGTGAACGCGTCGATCACCGATTCGGCGGCCTTGTAGGTTTCCGCCAGCACCACGCCGCGCCCCTGGGTGCCCGACAACAGCTTGAGCACCACCGGCGCCCCGCCTACCAGCTTGATCAACTCGCGGCCATTTTGCACCGCGTGGGCGAAACCGGTCACCGGCATGCCCAGACCCTTGCGCGACAGCAACTGCAACGCGCGCAGCTTGTCCCTGGAGCGGCCCAGGGGAATGGACTCCACCAGGCTGTACACGCCCATCATCTCGAATTGCCGGATAACCGCGGTGCCGTACTCGGTGATCGAGGCGCCGATGCGCGGAATGACCGCGTCGTAGCCCTCCAGCTTGTCGCCGCGGTAATGAATACTGGGCTCCGAGGAGTTGATATCCATATAGCACTTGAGCGTATCGATCACCCGGACATCGTGGCCGCGACTCTCCGCCGCCTCCGCGAGTCGCCGGGTGCTGTAGAGGTTCTTGTTGCGCGACAGGATGCCGATCTTCAATTTCACTTGCGGTTTTCCTCCTGCGTGCGCGCGGGCCGCGTTCCCAGGTAGGAACGCCCGGAATCGACAAGGAAGCGTTTGCGCAACGCGGTGCGCCCCAGCAACATGCGAAAACGCATGCTGTCACGGTCGGTAAGGGTCGCTTCCGCCCTGATGTCCTCGCCGCCGACGCGCACGGTTGTTTCGATGACGTAACGCAACTCCTCGTGTCCACCGGAGTCGCGAACCACGCGCCGGTCCAGCACCGGCGCCTCGCACCACACTACATGATCTGTATCCTGCTGCAACGGGTGCATGGCAAACTTTACCCAGGAGCTGCCATCGCGCTCGAAGGGTTGCACTTTGAAGGCGTGCAGCGCGGTGGTCCTGGCGCCGGTATCCACCTTGGCCTTGATGCGCTCGATACCCAGGTCGGGCAGGCTTACCCACTCGCGCCAGCCCAGCACCTTGCGCGCCGTGGACATCAGGCCTCTCCCCCATCCGCCGGCTGCCGCAGCACCAGCTGGCCGTCCAGGTGTACATCGCGCTGCGGGAAGGCGATCACCACCTCGTGGTCGCGAAACAGTGCGTCGATGCGAAAACGCAGGTCGCTGCGAATCGCACGCAGCCCGCGCTCGGCGCCGGTGTAGACCCACACATCCAGGGTGAAGAGCAGCGAATTGTCGCCAAAATCCTCGAACAACACATTGTGCGCCGGATCGTCCAGCACATCCGGATGCTCACTGGCGACCTCGTTGAGCAGCTCGCGCACCCTGGCCACGTCCGAGCCGTAGGCGACACCGACACTGACCGAGGTGCGCACCAGGCGATCCACCAGCGTCCAGTTGGTCACGGTATTCTCCAACAGGTAGCTGTTGGGCACCAGCAGGTGCACGCCGTCCACCCGGCGAATGCGCGTGGAGCGCGTATCGATGGACTCCACGGTGCCGCGAATCTCGCCCAGCTCCAGGAAATCGCCGATCTTGATCGGTCGCTCCCACATCAGTATCCAGCCGCTGATGAAATTGTTGATGATGTTCTGCGCGCCAAAACCGACACCGATGGCCACCGCGCCCGAAACGAAAGCGAACGCACCCAGCGGCACGTTGAGGTACTCCAGGGTCATGAACAGGAGTACCAGGAAGCCAAAGATGATGTAGGCCCTGGACAGAAGGTGGACGAGGTCCCGATTCATACTGCCGCGGACCAGGCGCCCGCGCAGCAGCCGACCGCTCCACAGCACGAACAGGCCGCCCAGCGCAATCAGCGCCAGCACCGAGAGTATCTGCAACAGGCTCAGGCTGGTCTCCCCGAAAACGATGACCGGTGTGCGTAAAATTTGTAGGACTTGCTCCATGGACTGTGGCCCGTTCTCCAGCGCCGCGCGCTATACTGATTATTGCGTAGACAATCCGCCACCGATAATCACGGGACTATTTAGCATGATCAGGACGCTATTGCTAACTGCCGAGGACGAGTGCCTGCAGGGCGGTGCTGAACTCATCCAGCGCTGGCGGCAGCTGGGCGGCAAGTTGTGGCTGGACCTGGAGGGCGAACCGGGGGACGAGTTTCGCCAGCTGCTGACGGACATGGGCTGTGACGAACTGGCGATCCGCGACAGTTTCCGCACCCGTCACCCGCCCAAGGCCGAGCACTTCGACGCGCACTCCTTCGTGCTGTTTCGCGGTATCGCCTCGCTGGACGAGACCCTTGAACTGGACGCGCAACAGCTCGGCATCTGGGTCGGCGACGGCCACCTGATCACCGCCCACCGCGGCCCCTCGGTCAGCATCGAGCACTTCTGGCAACTCCAGGCGGCAGATGGCCTGCTCGCGGAACCCAACATCCTGGCGCTGAAGCTGCTCGAGTACGCCAGCGGCCGCTACCTGGAGCGCCTGCTGGACTTCGAGGACCGTCTCGGGGAACTCGAGGACAGTATCGTCATGGAGCAGTCCGAGCAGGAGATGCGCGAGCTGGTGCTGTACCGCGCCAGGCTACGCAAACTTCGGCGGATTTTCAGCTACCACCAGCGCCTGGCGGAGGATATCTGGCGCTGCGGCAGTATCTACCTGGGCAGCGGCGAGGACGACAGCCTGCACATTCGCAGGAACGTCTACGACCGCTGCGAACGCCTGTACAGCCTGTGCGCCATGTACTACGAAATCTGCGGCGACCTGATCGAGGGCTATATTTCGCTCAGCTCGCATCGCCTGAACAACACCATGAAAGTGCTCACCATCATCACCGCGGTGTTCGTGCCACTCGGGTTTCTCGCCGGCCTCTACGGTATGAACTTTGAATACATGCCCGAGTTGAGCTGGCGTTACGCCTACTTCACCCTGCTCGGTGTGATGGCCCTGGTCGCCACCTCGATGCTGGTGATGTTTCGCAGGATTCGCTGGTTGTGATGCGCAGTACAGCGCGAACCATTGACCGCCGGGAAACGCGGCGCCGCGCAGCCGTCACCGACTCGCCCGCACCTGCCGATAAATTCCAGGTGTCGCCGCCATGAGCCTGCTGTTGTTGCTCGCCGGACTGGTGTTGCTGCTCGGCGGCGGCACCGCCCTGGTCAGCGCGGCCTCCTCCCTGGCGGCGCGCCACGGCGTCTCGCCCCTCATCGTGGGCATGACCGTGGTGGCCTTCGGTACCAGCGCACCGGAACTGGTGGTGAACGTCATCGGCGCCCTGCGCGGCTCCACCGACCTGGCCTTCGGCAACGTGGCCGGGTCCAATATCGCCAACCTCGGCCTGGTGCTGGGCCTGGCCGCGCTTATTCGCCCGGTCAGCATCCAGGGCCAGGTGGTGCGGCGGGAGTTGCCCCTGCTGCTGCTGGGCACCCTGATGGTGCTGGTGATGACCCTGGACCGCTGGCTGCTGGACACGCCGCCGCAACTGACCCGCTCCGAGGGCCTGGTCTTGCTGCTACTGTTCACGGTGTTCCTCTATTTCACCATCGGCGACCTGATGAACAAGCAGGAGGACCCACTGCTTGGGGACCTGAAGGAGATGGAGGATTCCATCCCGAGTGAAATTATCGAGACCGAGCACCGCGACTGGCTCTGGTGTCTTGGCGGTATTGTCGCCCTGGGGCTGGGCGGCCACCTGACCATCGTCCACGGCGGCAACCTCGCGCAATCGCTGGGGGTCCCGCCAGTCATTATCGGCCTGTTCGTGGTCGCCGTCGGCACCAGCCTGCCGGAACTGGCCTGCTCCGTCATCGCGGCGCTGCGCCGGGAGGCAGACCTGTGCGTGGGCAATGTCATCGGCTCCAATATCTTCAACTTCCTGGCCGTGCTGCCGATCAGCGCGGTGATCCGCCCCCTGCCGATACCGGGCGGCGGCATCCTGGACCTGCTCGTATCACTGGGCTTCGCGGCGGCGATAGTCCCCGTGTTCATTTTTCGCAACGCCAGGATGGGCCGCGTGTTCGGACTGTTGTTCCTCAGCGCCTACCTGCTCTACGTGGCGCTGCGCCTTCTCGCGTAAAGCTGCGGGCACCAGCGCCGATGATGAGGACGGCGCGTGGTTCTGGGCGCGCCCCGCCGGGACCAGTCTCCCACCGCCTACAGCTTGCGCAGCAGGAACGCACTGCCCGGTACACCGCCGCCGGAGGTGGCGATGGCGGTCTGCGGCTGGTTTGGCAGCTGCCGCGCGCCGGCCTCGCCCAACAATTGCACACAGGCCTCGTGCAGGAAGCCGTAGCCGTGCAGACGTCCCGCCGACAACTGCCCGCCGTTGGTATTCAGCGGCAGTTCCCCGTCGCGCGCTATGCGCGCGCCGCCCTCGAGAAAATCGCCGGCCTCGCCCTCGGCGCAAAAACCCAGGCGTTCCAGCCAGCATAATGCGTTGAAACTGAAGCCGTCGTACAACTGCAGCATGTCAATATCCTCGTGTCGCAGATCCGTGCGCGACCACATCATTTGCGCCGCGCCGAGCAGGCCCGGTTCGTAGCGGATATCCCCCTGGTCCCAGGACACGCGCTCGTGATTGCCGGTGCCCACCGCCTCGAAGCCGACGCCAGTGCCGCGACGACTGTCCTTGACGGTATCGATGTGGGAAATAATGAAGGCGACCGAGGCGTCGCAGGGCACGTCACAGTCGTACAGGCCAAAGGGTGTGGAGACGATGCGCGCGCCGAGATAGTCCTCCAGCGTCATCGGCTCCGTATAGATGGCGTAGTCGGTGAGCGCGGCGTTACGCCGGCCGTTGAGGGCGATCTGTCCCAGCTGTTCACGCGTCAGCCCGTACTCGTGCATGTAGCGGCTGCAGTACAGGGCGATCCAGTTGGCCGCGGAAGCCGCGCCGTAGGGGATGCGCCACTGCTGGTCGCCGCCCATGCGACCGCCACCGCCGGAATAGCGCACCTTGCCCGTGCGCTGCAACTGGGTGTAGGTGGCCTCCCACACGGTGCGGAAACACAGCACGTGACGGCACAGTCCAGCGGAGACGGCGAGCATCGCCGCGGCGATGGAACCGAGCTGCCCCGCCTGCTCCAGCCCGCTGTTGAAAAACTTCACGTCCAGGCGCAGCGCATCCATCACGTCCCAGGCGGCGGCGCCGCTGATACCGGGCGCGCCGCCGACAGTGCCAGGGTAGGTACAGACTCCGTCGATATCTTCCCGCGTCAGCCCGGCGTCCTCTATCGCCGCCAGGCAGGCGTCGAAGGTGAGCGCCAGGGGGTCGCGCATCAAGCGCCGCCCCACTTCGGACATACCCATGCCGGTGACCGCCGAGCGGCTCTCGTACTTGTCCATCACGCCCCCTCCCCCGGCTGGCGCTGCCCCATCCCGAGCGGACGAAACACCGGCAGGTAGACGTCTTCGTAGTGCTCGAACTCCACAGCCAGCGGCATGCCGATCACCAGCTCGGATTCTGCGCAGCCGACGATATTCGTGGTCAGGCGCACATCGGGCTGCTCCTCGATTTCCACCAGGGCGATGATGTAGGGCGGCTCGATGGAGGGTATCCACATCTGGTGGTTGACGGTGAACGCCGCCAGCGTGGCGCGGCCCGATACCTCGACGACCTCCTGGCGGGTCGACAGGCACTTGCCGCAGATCGGCACCGGCGGGTGGATCAGGTTGGCGCAGTCCGTACAACGCAAAAAGCGCAGCTTGCCGTGCTCCCCGGCGGTCCAGAAAAAGCGGTTGCTGTCGGTCAATTGAGGTAGCGGTCGCTTCATGGGTTTTCTCACGGCGTCTCCCTGTCAGGCGCTGGCGGTGGTGCCGCCGCGCTGCAGTGTAGCATTATATTCAGGCACCCGACTTGTTTAAAACCTGCGTTCTGCGCCGGGACGTCTGCGCGCATAAGCAAGCGCGGCTGGCCGAACTCACAGCACCTGATACACTCTTTGTGCAAGGGCGTCGACGCGAACAAACGGCGATGCCTCTTCCACCAAGAGATGGGTAAACTCTCGCGGTTTAGCGATCACGATCAGGCGCCGCCGCACGGACGGCCGACAACAGGACGAATTGCATGACCAAAGGGCGAATGTTGCTGACAGCGATCATGCTGCACACGGGCGTGACGCTCGCTGCGGCGCCGGACACCCGGGACCAGTGCGCGACCCAGTCGCGCGAGTTGCTGTCGCGCCTGCAGGCGCAGGTGGTGGGAACACTGGATGCGCAGCAACTGGCGGCCGCCAACGAGATCGTGCTCGATGTCTGCCGGCAGCGCGAGGCGCAGTTACAGGCGGAGATGGACGCGGAAGTCGAGCAGGCGGTGCGGGAGACCCGCCGCGAGGAGCAGGAAAAATCCGCCGGCCTGTTCACCGACGCCGAGGATAAACAGGGCAACAGCCGACTGAAACGCCGCGGTACCCACTGAGCCCCGGAGGAACCCGACAGCACTCTCAGGGCGTCGCGCCGTCCGCGGCGAAGGTCGCCTGGTTGCGCCAGGGGTTGAACACCTGTAACGCGGGATTGCGCCGCACCGTGGCGCGCGCTCCCGCGACATCGATGTAGGCGTCCCAGGGCGTCTGCATCAGCGTCACCTGCGTCGCCGCGGCGCCGGCGCGTTCCTCGGGCACGCCGAGCAACTGGCCATCGTAGTAGAAGCTGTCGCAGACGCCGTTTAGCGAACACACCCACTCCCCCGCCTCCAGCCAGTTCTGCCCGGGCAGTTGCAGCTCCGCCAGGCCCAGGTCCGTCGTGGCGGCGAAGCGCACAAACGGCGTCTCCACCCTGGTGCTGAGCAGGTCGGCGCTCACGGACTGCTCGACCTGCGCTGCCGGGGCCAGCATGACCAGCGGGTCCAGGCAGGCCTGCGCCGACAGCGCATCCAGGCGCAGGCTGTCGGCGTAGCCGTCCGCCCCCTGCACGTAGGTAATCCACTCCGCGCGCACGCCGCAGGGATCGTCCTCGCGCGCGTACACCGCCAGCGTCAGGTAGTGCGCCGCCGCTTCGTCGGCGAACAGTTCCACCGCCGCAGGCGCGTGCACACCCGGCCCGGCGGCCAGGGTCAGCAGGCCGGCCGCGTCCAGCAGCGGGAAATGGTAGTAAGCGCTGGGCACACTGGCACTGACCTGCGCCGCGCGCAGGGCGATACCCTCGCCGCGAATGGCGTCACGCGCCAGGTTCTGCACCGTGCCAGGGTAAAACCCGTTCTTGAAATCGATCAGTGTCTGCAGGTATTGCGGCGTTACATCGAGATAGGCCGCGTCGAGATTCCACCAGGGCGAGATGACGATATCCTGTTGGTTCAGGTAGACCGCGGTGTGCAGTGGTTCCGGGGCGAGATAAGCCGACCAGGCGCTGTTGTCGCTAAAGGTAAAGCCCGCGGCGGGAATCTTCGCGGCGTCGCGGTTGTGCGCGCTGCTGTTGTACAGGATACGATCGGCGACGGCGTTGCCCCAGAAAACGTAATCGTTGGCCGTCATGAAGCCGCGTTCGAAGGGCTCGTAGCTGGACGGCGGTTGCGGCCAGGGAATGCTGGCGGAAAAGTAGGTGGTCTCGATCTGCGTCAGCGGGTCGACGTATCCCACGTAGGCGTTGAGCGAACCGTTCTCCTCGACGTAGGATACCGGCTCGCCGAATGTCAGCAGGTTCACCGAATCGGCCGACAGTGATTCCGCCTTCGCCTCCACCACCATGAAACGCGGTTGCCCCGTGTCGGGGTCGTTGACGAACACCGACCACTCGGCGCGCGCACCCTGCACCAGGCCGCCGGAGGACTGGTAGATATTGAGCACCATCATGTAGCGCGGCGTGTCCGACGCCAGCATGCGGTAGGGCTGCAGGGTAAAACCCGGCGGCAGGTGCGCCGCCTCGAACGCCGCGATCTGCGCCGCGCCGGCGAACTCGAAGTTGATGAACACGGCCGGGGGGTCGCCGCCCACCTCGAAATTCATCCACGGCGGGTTCCCTCCGTGCGCCACCGCGCCGGCGTAATCGATCGCATCCATGTCCACCAGCAATGCCTTCAACAGCGGCAGGACATCGGTTTGCGCAGACAGGCCCCCGAGGTCGACGGCGAGGATACCCGCCGCGGCGAGCACGTCCGGCGCGGGGTAGCCGGCGAGCGCGTCCTGCAGCGCCGCCGCGTAGCTGGCGGCATTGTCGGTGTAAAACAACAGCGCACCGTCGAGATCGGCGCCATCCACCGCGAAGGCGGTGCTGAACACCCGCGCCTGGCTGAGGCTGGCGTCGCCGTCGCCGGGGGCCGCGACCGCGGCGTACAGCCCCGGCAGGCCGTATACCGCGCTGTTCGGTTCGCCCAGGTCGAGACCGTGCAGGTAGCTGCCCAGGGGGCCGGCGGCAATGGAGGGTGCGCTACCCGCGTGTACGTCCAGGCTGCGCTGCAGTGCGGATGCGTCGCCCACCACCAGGGTGCGGCTGTCTAGCCGCGCCAGGCGCAGCCCGCTGCCGCCGAGATCGTACAGCGCGAAGCCCTGGTAACTGCCGGCGGGTGTCGAGGAGACGCCGGCCAGCAGGGTGTCGACGTCGGCGCTCTCCAGCAGGGCCAACAGCAGGAACTGTTGCGGCGTGTCGGCCAGTTGCGCCAGCAGCAGTCGCGACGCGTGGCCGGCGATGTCCATGCCCGCGCTGTAGCGCTGCACCAGCTGCGGCGGGGCCATTGTCCAGTCGGCGCTGGCGGCCGACAGGTCCAGCGCGCCGTCCTGCTGCGGATACACCTGGAACACACCGCCGGTCGCCGCGGGCAGCAGGTCCAGCAGTTCGATCTCGAACGCCGGCAGCAGGAACGCCTCGATATCCATGGCGGTCCATGCCGGCGGGATGTCCTGCAACTCGCAGGGCGTCGTCGTGCCCCCGCACAGCGCGCCCTGCCAGCCGCGGAAGGTGTAGCCCGGGGCGGGTTCGGCGGTAAAGGTGTCGCTGAAGGCCACGCCGTCGATGTGGATGAAACAGGTCTGCCCGGCGGCGCAATCGTGCGCGCCGCTGCTGGACACGATCGAACCGCCCGGCGGCACGATCTGGGTGATCTTGCACCCGGCCAGCAGCGCCAGGAGTATCGTGGCAAGAAAGGGCTTTACAGGGTTCACGCACTGCCTCCGGCTTATGACTGCCGCTTGTTGCAACGAAAACCGCAGCCGGGCCCGTTCTTGCGGGAACGCCCGGCACCGCGCCAGTATGGCGACGCGGCCCAAAACCGTCAAACCGGCTTTTATTTACCGTGAGAGCGCCCTGCGCTCACTCGAGGGCGTCCACCAGCCCCCAGGACAGCGCCTGCTGCGCGCGCAGGCGGCGCCCGGACAGCGCCAGCCAGGCCGTGCGCTGCCGCCCGACCCGGCGCAGGATACTGACGGTGCCGCCCGCGCCGGGAATGAGTCCCAGGGACAATTCCGGCAACTGCACGAAAGTGTCGTGGCGGGCGACCACCCGCCCGGCAAAGGCCGGCAGTTCGATCCCGGCGCCGATGCAGGCGCGGTGCAGGTGAAACACCAGCCGCGGGGCCAGTTCGTGCAGCGCCCGCCCGACGTGACGGCTGCAGCGCACGGCGTGGGCCGTGGCAGGATCGGCCGCGCAGCCGAACTCCGCGAGGTCACCACCCACACTGAAGCAGTCGCCCTCCCCCCGCACCACCGCGCGCGACAGGCTCGGGTCGGCGCGCAACAACTGCAGCGCTTCGAAAAGGCCGTCGCGCATCGCCGTGTTGTAGGCGTTGCGCGCCGCCGGGCGGTTGAGACGGATAGCCAGGCAGTCATCCTCGCGCGCCAGCAGGACCGCGGGCGCATCACCCTGCGCCACCGGCGGCACCCTGAATCCCGCGGCGCGCACGGCGGCAAACTCGGGGCCGGCCTGCAGGGTGGCGTAGGCCAGGGATTCCGCCAGCAGGCCCTGGGCGACATCCGCATCCTCGTTGTGCCGCAGCACCTGTACCAGGGTCATCGCGGCCAATGGATGACGCGCGATATTGTCGAGGAACAGCGCCACTTCGGCGTCGCGCAGCAGCGCGTCCACACCGCGCAGCAACGCCGGCGCCGGTGAGCCCAGGGCGAGCACCGGACAGGGCAGCGCGCGCAGGCGCTGCGCTGCGTGCGAGAGTGCGTGCGGTGCGGCATGCTCGCTGCCGGCAGCGTCGAACAACAGGCAGGGATACTCCGCCAGCGGCGAATACGCCTCCAGCGCCAGGGGCGCGGCGCACAGGCGCAACAGTTCCGCGCAGCCGAGGACGGGCGGCGTACTCACCGGGGCCTCAGGCGACGCGGGCCGCTGCACGGCCGCGTGCGCCGCCCGCGCGCAGGTAGATCGGCTCGCCGGCGCAAAACGTCGCCAGGACATCGTCCGCGCACAACCTCCGGCGCGCCTCGGACCAGGGGCGATCCAGCAGGCACAGGTCCGCGGGCGCACCGACGGCGATACGCCGGGGACGCCCGCCCGGCGCGTCGGCGGCACCGGTGAACAGGCGCAATGCCTGTTCCGGCGTCAGGCATTCGGCGGGACCGAGCACGGCGCCGGTGGCTGTGCTGCGCGCCACCGCCGCGCGCATCGCCGCCCAGGGATCGGCCGCGGTGTAGGGCGCGTCACTGCTGCCGGCCAGGGGTATGCCGGCGGCGAGCACCCCCGCGCAGCGGTACAACTGCGGGTGCTGTGCCGACTCCAGCTCCGCCAGGTACTGCTCGCCGCGCTCGGCGATAAATCCCGGTTGGGTCACCACACATACCCCGCGCTCGCGCAGCAGCGGCAGCAACTCGTCCGGCAGCAGCGAGGCGTGCTCGATGCGATCGCGCGGATGCGCGCCGGCCTCCCCCAGCGCCGACAGTGCAAACACCAGTTCGGTCGGCGTGACGCAGTGCAGCGCCACTCCCCTGTCCTGGGCGTGGGCCGCCGCGCAGTCGGCGACCAGCGCCGCCAGGTCGGGCAGGCGGTCCTCGTCCAGCAGTATCTTGCGTTCGCCGCGCGACAACAGCGGATGTTCGGGGACAGGCAGCTGCGCCGTGCCCATGACCCGCAGATGCTGGCGCCAGGCGCCGCTGGCGGCCGCGTCCTCGAAGCTGGCCATGGCGGTGGCCGCGTTGTCCGCCGAGGCATCCGTTACCCCGCTGATCCCCAGCCGCGCCAGTTGCGCCGACAACGCGCGCAGGCCGACCTGCGGTCGCTGGCCGAACTGCCGCAGGCGCCGCCCCAGCCAGTCGTCAAGGCGGTAGAACCGACCCGTAGGCCAACCACTGCCATCGCGTTCCAGCCCCGCCATTTCTACACCGCCGCTGGCGGGCGTGGTGTCCAGCCCGAGGCGTTGCAGGGCCAGCGAATTGAGAATCCACAACTTGCCGCTACGATGCTGCAGGCGCAGTGGGCGGTCCGCGACCCAACGGTCCAGTGCATAACGATCGAGGTTGCCGGCCACGCTGTGGTGGTAGCCCAGCGCGCGTATCCAGTCCGTGCCCGGCGCCGCGCGCAACGCCCCGGCCAGCGCCGCCGCATCGGCGCAGCGCCGCGGCCCGCAATCGACACTGGCGCGCCGGGCGGCCAGGGCGTACAGGTGGATATGGTGGTCGTGCAAGCCGGGCAGCGCGGCGCCGCCAGCGGCTTCCAGCAGCGCCTCGCCGCGGCGCCGCGACAGCCGCGGCGCCATGGCCTGGATCACGCCACCGTCCAGGCGCAGGTCGACGCGGCCGCGCTGGCCCGGCAGGCTGGCGCCGCTGATCAGCACGGCAGGGCGAACTCGCGCAACAGTGCGCGGTTGTCGGCGCCGGCCGCGCGTGCCGCCAGCGGCGCGCGCCGGGCGCGGGGCGACTCCAGGCGATGGTTTACCCCTCCCTGACGCAGGCACCATCGGCCATCCAGGTACTGCGCCTGTGCCGCGCTGTCACCCCGGTGGAAGGCGGCGCAGTGCGCCGCGACATCGTGCAGGCAGATATCCAGCAGTCCGCCGCCGCCGCGGCTGACGGCGAGCGCGGCCAGGGCCGCGTGCACACCGGTGAGCGGATCACAGGGCGCGTCACCGCAGAACAGCGACAGCCCGTCAGGGCGGCGGTACAACAGGCCCGCCGCCACCGCCGCGTCGTCGCCGAAGGCGACGCGACCGGCCCCGCTGTCGTCACGACCATAGCCGGTGATACTGACCCAGGTGAGCCCGGGGCGGCTGCGCACCTGTTGCAGCGCGTCGATACCGAACTGGCGCAGGGCGCGCGGGCGGGAGCTGTCGATAACAATGTCGGCCCGCTGCAGCAGGGCGCGCAATTGCGCCTGGCCGTGCGCTTCACCCAGCGCCAGCGACAGGCTCTGCTTGCCGCCGTTGAGCAGGTCAAAAAAGGTCCGGTTGCCGGCGCGGGCGCCATCGGGACGCGACACGCTTTCCACCTTGATCACGCGCGCGCCGCTCTCGCGCAGCAATTGCGCACAGAGCGGGCCCGCCCACAGGCTGGACAGGTCCAGCACCAGCGGCTGGCGCGGCGCGGGCCCCCGTCCCGCACCCGGCGTGAGGCGATACCAGGGTGGGCAGGCGGCGCCATCGCCGGCGGCGGCGGCCGGCAGGCCCAGCAGTTGTGCGCGCTCGACCAGCACGGCGCAACTGTGCGCGCGCAGGTGACGGGCCAGTGTGGCGAGGTCGTCCACTTGCTCGTCGGTCTGTAACCAGGCGCACAACAGGGAGCGGTCGTCGGGCCTGGCGAGGTTCAGCGCGATCTCGCCATCGGCGGCAGTGAACAGGTGGCAACTGCCGTTGGGCGATGTCCTGCCGCGTCTTTCCAGACCCAGCAAGGCCGCCCGCTCGCTGAGCAGCAGTGCGCCATTGGCCGGCTGTTCAGGCAGGGGGCCGGCGAGGTGGCGCAGCGCGCTGAGCGCGCCACGGGCGCAACTAGGCAGGGCGGCGGCCGCGCGCGCCGGCGGGCCGTCGGCCTCCCCGGTGAGCCACATCAGGCCGCTCGCCGCCCAGTCGGCGGCGCTGTCGGCGGCAGCCGCAGCGGCACCGGCGGGCGCGCCCGGCTGCGCCAGCCCCAGCGTGTGCAGCAGGTGGCGCGCGTAGCAGTCGCTTAATCGTCCGCCGGCAAGTGGCGGCGGGGCGTGACGGGCTCGATGTAAGGCAAATGATTCGATGGTTTGGCACCTGGCGAACTGACAGGGCATCAGCCCGCAGATTCAAGCATGTTTACCGCGGCTTTAGCAACGACGCGGCCGTCGGGCGCCCGCGCTGCAGCCGCGTCAGCGTGGCGTCACGCTGTGCTGGCCGGCGCATCCTGCCAGGGGCCGCTCAGTGCGCCCTGGTGACCTCGGTCACGATGTGGTCCAACGCGCGCAGCTGGCGCTGGCGTGTGAAATAGCCGGGGCGCAGGATTGCATTGCAGCCCAACCCGTAGAGGTGGTGCAAAAAGCTGTGCGCGAGTAATTCCAGATCGCTGCCCGCCGGTACTTCACCAGCCTCCCGGGCCTGCTGCAGGAACCTCATGATGAGCTTCTCCGAGGCGTGAATTCGCCGGGACTGCTCCTTGCGGTGCTCATCGGAGACGGCGGCCATACCCCAGAACTGCATGCGGATTTTCCACTCGTTGCGTAGTTCCGGAGTCAACGGCAGGCTGAGTTCACTAAAAATACGCAGCGCCTCCAGGCCGCACTTGCCCTCCAGCGCCTTGTCCGTGCTCTGCAAAGAACGCTTGTTAATCCATTGCAGCGTGCTGCTGATCAGCTCTTCCTTGTTGTGGAAGTAGTGTTCGATAAAGCCGCGCGAGTACCCCGACTGCCGCGCGATCTCGCGAATGGTGGTACGCTCTGCCCCCACGGTAGCGAGCATCTCGGCCACGATTTCGACAATCTTTTCCCTGCGCTCGTCGTGGTCAACGATTTTAGGCATCGCCTGTGTCGCTCGCTGTTTCGTGTGTAGCCCGGACAATTCGCCATTATATGACAATTGGCTTTCAAAGAAACACACACTGCACCGCGCGTCCGGCGACCGACCAGCTTCTGTAGATGCCAACGCTCCGGCGAACCGGCGAACCGGCGTATCCAGGTTAAACCTGCGCGAAGACGGCGCGCTGGACCGAGTCCTCAGCCGGCCAGTTCGGCCGCGATCACCGCGTCGTAGCGGCGCAGGAATTCACTGTGCATCTTCTGCTTGGTGCCGCGGAAGGCCGCGCGGTCCACGGCGGCGTACTCCGCCGCGCGGGCCGTCAGCGCGGCGGGCAGGTCCGGCGCGTCGACGATCTCATCGAGCAGGCCCGCCGCCAGCGCCTCCTGCGGGGAGAACAGGCGCCCGGCCGACACGCCGCGACGAAACCACGGCGGCGACAGGCGGTAGCGCGCCAGCTCCAGCGCGAAGCCCGGCACGGTCAGGCCGATGGCCACCTCGTTCATGCCGAGGCGAAAGTCGCCGGCGACACCCACGGTGAAATCCGCCGACATCAGGATGAAGGCGCCCATGGGATAGGCGTGGCCGGTGCAGCCGGCGATGACCGGTTCGGGGTGGCGCATGATCCTGCCCGCCAGGCGCGCGCCGGCCGCTACCAGTTCCACCGCCGCTTCGGCGCTGGAGCCTAGGTACTTCAAATCGAAGCCGGCGCTGAACATGCCCGCCCGCCCTTGCAACAGCACGATATCCTCGCGCTCGCGGGCACCGTCGAAGGCCGCGTGCAGTTCGGCGATGAGGTCCAGCGACACGGCGTTGACCTTGCCGTCGTCCATGACAATGCGCGTGACGCCGCCGTCGTGGCTGCAGGCCAGTTTGCTGTAGCTGCCTGGACCCATGGCGTCTCCTCCGTGTCAATCCGGTAGCGAAATTTCCATGACCGGCACCTCGTCCGGCATGCCGCCCAGCGCCACGGCGCAGCGCGAGAAACCGCTGAAATGCGCGACCGCCAGGGACAGGTGCGCCAGTTCCTCGCCGCTGAACACACGCTCGAGCTGCGCGCGCAGTTGCCCGGGCATGCCGCCTGGGTCCGCGTGGTATTGATCGGTAAAAGCGATGATCAGTTTCTCGCGCTCGCTCAGGCCACTGTGCGCGAACGCCTCGTCGATCATGCCGACACGTTCCTCGGTGAGTCCGTCAGCACGCGCCAGGTCATAGCGCACGGCCTTGCAGAACACACAGCCCACGCGCTGGGCATTGCGCAGGCGCGCGACCTCCACCTCCGCCGGCGGCAGCGGGCCGCGTTCCCAGATAGCGCGATTCAGCGCCAGGTAGGCGTCCAGCGTTTGCGGCACCAGGCCCAGCGCCGAATCGCGCACGACGTTGCCGCTGGAACCCCGCGGCGCGCTGACCCGCGCTCGCGTGCCCATGCTACGCCCGCCCCGCCGCAGGCCACAGCCGGCGCAGCCGTGCCACGCCGTCGAACTGGCCCAGCGCCTCGATCAACAGCACCAGCCCCGCGTCGCCGAAGTGCGCCTTGACCGCCTCGGCCTGCGCATCGGTAATGGCCTGCACATCCATGGCGTAGACCTCGGCGAAGGCCAGGCAGGCGCGCTCGGCCGCGTCGAACTGTTCGCTGCTGTCCCAGCGCGACAGCGCCTGGCGCTTCTGTGCCGGTAGTTCGCACGCCGCCCCCGCCTCGTCCAGCGCCAGCCCGTGCAGTTGCCACAGGCGCAGGCGGCACAGTTCCAGCACCTGCCCGGGCAGGAGGTCCTGCCGCCACAGGCAGGCGTGCAACTCGTCCAGCAGGGGCGCCATGGCCGGCAGTGCGGCGGGCAGCACCGCGGCCGGGGACTTCGCTAACTGCGCTGTCATGATCGGCTTCACCTCATAATCCCGGGAGCGACAGTGTGCGCCGCAAACACCCGCTACCGCAAGTGAGGTGCAACGCGCATCGGCGCCGGCCACGCCAGGGTGCTGGAACTTCCGGTCGCGCACTGCCGCGTCGCGGCCGCCCCCTGCGCCAGGAAGACAGATTTGCGCACCAGACTATTTACAAATGATAATCATTATCATTACTATGAAGCTTCGATACCACTGGGAGCGCCCACCACGTGAAACTCAAGTTTTTGTGCCACCACCACCGTCACTGGCTGCAGGACAACCCTGAAATGGCCGTCAACACCTGGCTGGAAGCCTACGACCGCGCGCTGGGCCTGGCGCAGGAGAGCGACTTCGCCCAGGCCGCCGCGCACGCCGGTTGCGCCATGGAGTCGGCGGAGATCGCCCTGTCCGCACTGCCCCACCCTGACGCCAGGTTCATCCACCGCTACGCACAAACCGCCCTGATGCTGGCGCGCCTGCTCACCCGCTGTGGCGAGCGCGAGGTCGCGCGCGCCGTGGTCGGCGAGGCGGTGGGCCGCATGGAACGCCTGCTCGTCGCCGGTGTGGAGCGCGCCGCGGTACTCGGCGCCTGCGAGGAACTACTGCGCCTGGGCGAGGACCTGCCGCCGACCGCCGGCGCCCACACGACAAGCAAGCCCGGCGCCCACGCACCGGTATACCGGCTGCACTAGGGCCGCAGAGAGCGCGCGGCAATGGAACGCGACAACACGGGAGAGAAAACGGTACAACTGGAGGTCAGCCTGGACGTGCTGCAGCGGCTGCTGCGCGAGCGCAGCCTGTTCGCCTGCGAGGTGCACTACCTGAACAACCGCTCCTTCGACGCGGGACGCCAGGCGCTGAAAGACGTGCTGCGCCGCTGAGTCCGTCGCCGCGCGCCGGCACGGGCTAGTCCGCGCTGGCCGCGGGGCCGAAGCGCGCGCGAAAATCCGCCAGCGGCAAGTCGAATTCGTCGCCGGCAAGGAAGGCCTCGTCGCTGAGCTGCGGCTGCTCCCAGCGCTTGTACCACGGCGCGTACTGCGGCACTTCGCCTGCGTACGCGCGGTAGTGACTGGAGTAGGTGCGCACGCGAATGACCGGCGTGTCCGCGGCCAGGTCGAATTCCATCAGCCGGAACCAGCCGTCGCCCAGGCCCGTGGGCATGCGCCGCCGCGGGTCGATGGGCTGCCCCGCATCCAGGCCAGACTGGCCGCGCCCCTGGTAATCCGCCAGCACCTGGTGCACCGCGAAGCCGTTGACGTTGGCGTCCACGCGGCGGCTCTGTGCGTGCTGGTGGCCGCACAGCACGAGGAATATCTCGTCGCGGCGGCTGAGCAGTTTGTCCCACAGCTGCTGCGCACTGTTGTGCTGCTCCGGGTCCACCAGCGCCAGGTCGACAATGGGATTGGGCAGGCGCTCGCCCGCCGTGTTCAGGTAGTCGTGGGTGCTGACGATGGTCGGCACGCCCGGGTGCGCGTCGATGACGCCGTGGGCCCAGGCGATGACCTCGTCCGAGGGCTGCATTTCCAGGGCGATATGCAGGAAGGTGTAACCGCCGGCGCGGAAGGTCTGCGCGCTGCTGCCGCCGCCGTTGGTGCTGGCGACGTACCAGTCGCGGCCGGCGAAAAAGTCGCTGTCGGCGCCGAAGGCCGAGCGGAAGTTGTCCAGCCCGCCGATGTGCAGCATGCCCAGGTGCTCGGGCAGCATGCGGATTGCCTGCGGTGCGATATCCAGTTGCGGCGGGTAGCCCGCCGCGCTCCACATGGCGTCGTGGTCGTGATTGCCCGGCGCCACGCCGAAGGGAATGCCGGCGGCGTCCAGTTTGCTGTAGCCGGCGACCGCCAGGGGAATCTCCTCGCTCAGCACACGATCGGTGACCGCCAGTTCGGAATCGAAGTACGGATTGGGGATACGCTGGAAGCCGCGCGCGCGGTGCTCCGCGTCCATTTCCAGGCTCTGGTGCTGCCACACGTCCCCTACCCCGACCACGAAAGCCAGCGGCGCGCCATTGGCGTCGCGCCAGCCGGCGATGGTGTCCATCTGCTGCAGGAACTGGACGGAGCCGTCCAGGGCGAAGCCCTCGCCGCGCTGGTGCTTGTAGCTGACCATATTCTGGGTGTCGGGAATGACGGCGATGCTGAATGGCGCGGGCGCCGGCGGCGGCGCGGCGGCGCAGGCGGCGAGGGTCAGCACAACGATGAAAAGGGCTAGCAGGCGCATTGGCGGCAGTCTCCCCGGGCAGTGAAGGCGACATGATGCCGAGGCCATCGGGCGTTGTAAATCCGCGCCCCCACCCCGTGCGTCGACGGCTTTCACACGCGCGGCTTTGCGTGCAACATGGACGCTGTGGCGCCTGCCCTGCCCCCGCAGTGGCAGGGCGGACCGCACGCGGCTGCACACCCCGCGCCACGAGGAGAACGCACCGTGACCCAGAGACATTTCCTGGCCGGCTTCTGGCGCCTGGCGGACCCGAAGATATCATTGGCCTCCTTCGCCGGCCTGTTCATGGCGGCCTGCTGCGCCGCGCGCGACTCCGGGCTGGCGCCGGGCTGGCTGGCACTGACAGTGTTCGGGGTGTTCTGCGTGGAGGTCGCCAAGAACGCCTCCGGCGAGGTGGTGGATTTCGCCAGCGGCACCGACCAGGCGGTACAGCCGGGCGACCGCAGCCCCTTTTCCGGCGGCAAGCGCGTGCTGGTCGACGGACTGCTCACCGCGGCCCAGTGCCGCGCCATCGCCGGCGGCTTTTTTCTCGCGGCGATCGTTAGCGGCCTGGTCATCGTCGCCTGCCGGGACAGCCGCGTATTGTGGCTGGGTATCGCGGGACTGGCGCTGGCGTGGTCCTACCACGGCGCTCCCCTGCGCCTGGCCTACCGCGGCTGGGGCGAACTGGCCGTGGGCATCGCCTACGGACCGCTGGTGGTGTGTGGCGCCTACCTGGTGCAGGCGGGCTGGCCGCACACGGCCCTGCTACAGGCCTCACTGGCGCTGGGACTGCTGGTGGCCGCCTTCCTGTGGATCAACCAGTTCCCGGACTACCGCGCGGACCGCGGCGCCGGCAAGAACAACCTGGTGGTGCGCCTGGGGCGGGAGCGCGCCAGCACCGTCTTTGCGCTGATTGTCGCCGCCGGCTACCTGCTGCTGTTATCGACGGGACTGGGCCAGGAAGCGGCGCGGGGCATGCTGTGGGGCTTGCTGGGGATAGTGCCGGCGTCCTTCGCTGTCCTGCGACTGCGGCGCGCCGCGCGGGACACACCGCGCGTCGTGCCCGCCCAGGCCGCCACCCTGCTCAGCTTCCTGCTCATGGCCGCCGGCAGCGGCCTCGGTTACCTGCTGACGTAAACCGGGGCGGCGACCAGCTTAGTGGTACGGCGCGTCGAAGTCCGCGTCGTGGGCCTGCATGATCTCCGCCGCAATGGCCTTGAGATCGGTGTTGTAACCGGGGTCCCAGGCGTAGCTGTCGAGGTCCACACCGTACAGCGCCTGCAGCCAGACCAGGCTGCCCAGGTCGACCAGGATATCGTCGGCGTGGCCGAAGGTATCGCTGAAGATGGCGTCGCCGCTGCCACTGGCCAGGAAGTCGACGTCATCGAGCTGGCCGGCGTCGAACAACTCGCGCAACCTGATCGCCGCATGACCGTAGGGAATACAGAAAATGTCCGTGCCGGGGTACTGGCCGCGCAGGATGTCGATGCCGGGATGGATAACGGACGCGTGGCCCGTGTGCCAGTCGCTGGCGTACTGCGCCGTCGGGGGCTGCCCGGGCTGGAACGCCCAGGGCAAGGCCACGACGAAACGCGTGTCCGGATTTTGCGCCAGGGCGTAATCCAGCCACAGCCGGTAGCCGCGCAGACCGGGATAGTCCGGGTGGTAGGTCATGACGAACAGGTCGATATCGCCCGCATCCAGCACCGCCTGGATCTGCACGCGCTTCTCGGTGTTGTCCCACAGCGCCTCGGGCGCACCGTTGCTGCCCCCGGCGAAGACCACCGTCTGTTCGTGGTTGGGGATACCTGCCTGGGCGGCGTGAAACGGCATGGCCTCGGCGAAGGGCCGGAAAAAACTGTGCCCCATGAACAGCGACTTGAAGCCGGTGCTGCGGAACGCCGGTTCCAGGTAGAATTCCTGCTGCGGGTCCTCCAGAATCGCGGTGAGGGTCTCGTTGCCCTCGAAACCCGCGGTGTTCAGGCGACAGGGCGTGGTATTGCCGCCACAGAAGCCGCGGTGCGTCTCCTTCCAGCCAATGAATTCGAAACCGGGCGCCGGTTGCGCGACGAAGGTCTCGTCGAAATAGATGTCGGTGACGTCGACGTCGCACACCTGCCCCGCGGCGCAGTCGATCGCGCCGGACACGGTGGTGACGCTGCCGCTGGTCGGCACGGTGACCTGCACCTTGCAAGCGCTGAGGACCAGGGCGGCGAAGATGCCGAAGCACAGATGTCTGAGTGTCATGATGGGGTTCCCGGTTGATTCTTGCGCGCACCGCTGAGGGACGCTGTAACACTGTTATTGGTTACCGTCGATGGTGCCAGTTTTACTGCGAGCGCGACAGCGCCCCCCTGGAAAAGGTGGAGTGGTTCAAGTTCCTGCGCGACAGACCGCCAAAATTCCGTGCTTATCCGGGGCCTTCATATTACCGAACATTTCGGTATAATGACCGATATTTTCGGTAATGTGAGGTTGTCATGATCGAGGCGATTGTAGGCAGCGAGGGAGCAGAGCGCGTACTGCTATTCCTCGCCGCCAGAGAACAAGCTTACGCACGGGAAATCGCTATTGCCTGGAATATGGATGTAAGCACCGCGCAGAATCAACTCAAGCGGATGGAGCGCGACGGGCTGCTAGTCAGCAAGACTATCGGGCGTACCCGCGTGTTCCAGTTCAACCCTCGCTATGCATTCAAGGACGAAGTGCAGGCGCTGTTAAAGAAGGCCTTGCAGCGTCTTCCTACCAATCTACGTGACGAGTTGGTGCTGCGGCGGACCCGGCCACGCCGTACCGGAAAACCGTTGTAGTGGATATCAGCAAGCTCGGTCGAGCCGAAATGGCAGCCTTGATCGTTGAAACACTGGCTGCCCATGATATCGACGTGGTACTTGTGGGCGGTAGCTGTGTCTGCGTCTGGACCAATGAAAAGTTCGGGTCGCTTGACCTCGACTTCATCGACCTTACCTACAGCCGACGGAAACAAATCGCGGTAGCGCTGTCCCAACTAGGCTTTTCTCCAAATGAGAGACAACCTAAGTACTTCACACATCCAGATTGCCAGTGGTCGGTAGAGTTCCCCACGGCCCCGCTTGCAGTGGGGCATGAGTACATTGGGGACAAACAGGTGGCCACAAAGGAGACCTCGACTGGCACACTTCGCCTCCTGAGTCCCACGGACACGATAAAGGACCGGCTGCTGTGGTGGTATTTAGAGAACGACCCGCAATGCTGGGAGCAGGCGCTCGAGATTGCCCGCAACCACAAAGTACGCTGGGCCGATTTGAAGAAGTGGCACGAAGGGGAAGGCTATGCGGATCAGCTCGAGATATTCAGGCGGGCGCTGGAAGAGCATCGGAGCTAGGGCCAACTAGGGGTCAGGTCTTACATTTCACATTCGGGGCCAGCAAGGGGCCGGGAGTATTTGCGTCCTTTAAGTCGGAAGCAGAGGGAGTGTTAGAAATTCTGGACCAAATAGGGAACTAGAAAGCGGACTCTGGAGTCAGTCTAGACCAGAATCTTGTGACCTACTGCGGGCGGGTCTGCATTGGCGGACGCAAGATCAACCTCTGCCGGGCCCTGGCAGGCCAGAATGTGTGTGGGCGTACGAGAGGTCGCTGACAAGATATGGCTGGTCAGCTTCATGGATTATTATCCGGGATTCTTTGATGAGGATGAGGACCGCGTGGAACCCGCGGCTAATCCATTTGTAACGAAGAAACTGTTACCTGTGTCTCCGGTATAAAGTGCACCCATTTGGGGAAGAACCCCCATGTGGCGAGTATGCACCCTAAAGAAGATGGCGGACCGGACGGGACTCGAACCCGCGACCTCCGGCGTGACAGGCCGGCATTCTAACCAACTGAACTACCGGTCCAACAGTAGTTACATTTCTACAGATAAGTGGTGGGTGGTGACGGGATCGAACCGCCGACCCTCTGCTTGTAAGGCAGATGCTCTCCCAGCTGAGCTAACCACCCCCGATCCGAGAAACGCGCATTATAGAGATTCTGGCTTGCCTGTCAAACTTCCCGTGGCTTTGCGCGCAAAAAAACCGGCGCATGAAAAGCGCTTGATTTTAGTAGTAAAATCCCCTGCCCCACAGACCGCCCCGGGAACCGCGGCGCGCCCCGTGCGACGCGACTCGCTCGGCCGCAGGGCGGCGTGCACAACAGGTAAGACGCTATGGAAATCTACAAGGAATTTCATTTCGAGGCGGCGCACCGCCTGCCCAACGTCGCGCCGGGGCACAAGTGCGCGCGGCTGCACGGCCACTCCTTTCACGTGCGCCTGAGCGTGCGCGGCGAGGCGCCGGAACCGGCCGGTTGGGTGATGGATTTCGGCGAGTTGAAGGCAGCCTTCGCGCCCCTGCTCGAGCAACTGGACCACCACTACCTGAACGACATCGAGGGCCTGGAAAACCCCACCAGCGAGAACATCGCGCGCTGGATCTGGCAGCGCCTGCACCCCGCCCTGCCCGCACTGTGCGCCGTGGAGATTCGCGAAACCTGCACCAGTGGTTGCATCTACCGCGGCGACTGACCCGGCGGTCAATGTCGGTAACACTGCAAATATTTCTTGACGATGACGGAAATGCTACGGAGAAAGGACCCAGCGAACGCGACCGGCGGCGACGACCCGGACTTGCCGCACGGGGTGTTCCCGTGGTACCCGCGATGGTTACCCGCGGTAGCATAGTTGCAGATGTTATGCACACATGTTAGTAGTCACGAGAGTTTCACGTAGTTAGCTTTTCAAGTACATTCACAGCTTCAGGAACACCCTGTATCTAATTGTTTTTATTAAAAATATACGGATTGCCTACTTTTTAAGCAATTTGTAACAAACGCTGTTATTACAGCACTTGGCGCCGCACTGAACAATTTACCCACGACGTTATCCACAGATTCTGTGGAAAAAAGGATAACTTCTTCTGTTACATTAGGCCCCGCTATCGGCCCGCTTGCCGCGAGCAATCTGGCGTCCGCAAAGTGCTTTGCAGCGCCAGGGCGGCAAGCGCAATTGTAAAAACTGCTTCACGCGGCGGTAACCGCCCCCGGAACCGGCAACAAGCGCATGGAACTCAGCCACTGGCTCTCACTGCTGTCCATCTGCCTGCTCGGCGCCATGTCGCCCGGGCCGAGCCTGGCCGTGGTGTTGCGCTGCGCGGTGGCCGGCGGACGCCGCGCCGGGGTCATCGCCGCCCTGTCCCACGGCGCCGGGGTGGGCCTGTACGGCCTGCTCACGGTGGCCGGCCTCGCGCTGCTGATTGCGCGCACGCCGGCCCTGTTCCTGGGCCTGCAACTGGGCGGCGCGCTGTACCTGGCCTACCTGGGCGCCGGCGCCCTGCTGCGCGCACCGCAGCCGCCGGACGACACACCGCCCCAGGTCGACCACGGCGGCGCGGCGCGCGACGGCTTCGCCGTGGCCTTCCTCAACCCGAAGCTGGCGGTATTCATGCTGGCGCTGTTCAGCCAGTTCCTGCAGCCGCATTACGGCGCCTGGGAGAAGGGCCTGATGGCGCTGACGGTGGGGGTAACCGACGCGTTGTGGTACGCGCTGGTCGCTGCGCTGGTGTCTCAGCCGCGCTTCCTCGCGCGCCTGCGCCGCAGCGCCGCACTCATCGACCGGGTGTTCGGGCTGATCCTGCTCGCGCTGGCCGCCAGCATGTTGTTGCGCGTGGTGCTAGTGTAGGGTGCGCTGGCGTTCCGCCACCACCATGGACTGCAGGCGGGGGCCGAGCATGATGACGAAGCCCTGGCGCCGCTCCACGCCGTCGTAGCTGTAATCGAAGCGGTACTGGCGCCAGATACGCCAGCGTCCCGTCGCATCGCGGCTCAGCGACACGCGCTGGATGTGCACCGACTGGTCCAGCAACTGGAAATCGTCGGCGCGGCTGGCGCGCGTCACCGCCTGCAGGGCCAGCTCTCGCACGCGGTGGGCGCTGAACAGGTACACGCAGGCGCCGCCGAACAGCGCGATCACCACAAGCTCTCCGAGACTCAGGCTCACCCGGCTTCCTTACTACCCGTGAAAAACATGCAAGCTTACGTGCCCCCGGCAGCGGCCGCCAGGTATTTCAGCGCTCGCTCGCGGCGAGAAACCTGCGTACGCGCGCGTTGAAGGCCGGCGCATCCTGCACGTGCAGCCAGTGCCCGCAACCGGGCATCACCTGCAGCGTCGCCGCGGGAAACCAGGCGTCGATGGCGGCGCGCCCCGCCGCGTCCACGTAATCCGACGCGCCGCCGGCGATGAACAGCGCCGGGCCGGGCCAGGGCTGATGCGCATCCGGGGCGGTCTGCAGCGCGGCGTAGTCGCGCTGCAGACCGACCCGGTCCAGGCGCCAGCGGTAGACCCCGCCCTCGTCGCGGTACAGGCCGGTGAGCAGGAACTGGACCACCTGCTCCTCGCTGAGCACCTCGCGTAATACCTGCGCCGCGGCGTCGCGGCTGCGGCACTGCGCCGTGTCCACCGCCGCCAGGGCGTCGAACACCGCGTCGTGGCGCGCCGGGTAGGCCTGCGGCGCGATATCCGCCACGACCAGCGCCGCGACGCGCTGCGGCGCGGCCAGGGCCAGTTCCATGGCGACCTTGCCGCCCAGGGAATGGCCGACCAGGTGCGCGCGCGCAATCGCGCGCTGGTCCATCCAGTCGCGCACGCAGGCGGCCATCGCCGCCAGGTCGTAGCGCGCAAGCCAGCCGGAGCGGCCGTGGCCGGGCAGGTCCAGCGCGCACACGGTGAAGTCCTCGCGCAACGCGCGCGCCAGGGCGCCTAGATTGCCGCCCGCGCCGTACAGGCCGTGCAACAGGATGACCGCCGCGCCCGTGCCGGACTCCCTGGCGTGCAGTGCTAGCGCCACCCTGCGCTGTGCCCGCGAACAGATTTTGTTACCATGCGCCCCACTATAAACCATCGGATTGAAGCATGCGTCGAATTACCCAGTTGCTGTCCCTGCTCGCCGGCATCGCCGTCCTGGCCGCCTGCAGCGGCACGCCCAGTTACAACCCCAGCACCTTTCCCTTCCAGATCGACCAGGAGCGCGTCGACGCGGCGAACATCAAGACCGTGGTCATCCCCCACGTCAATCTCGGCGGTGTAACGCGCAATTACCTGGAAAAGGAGGCGCCGCGCATCGACGCGAAGGTGGCGGCCTACCTGAAGGAGAACGGCTACAAGGTGCTGCCCCAGCGCACTTTCCAGCAACACTGGAACACCGCGGTGCGCGTCTACGGCGACCCGGTCGACCCGACCACCGGCAAGGTCAACATGAAGTCCTTTGCGCAGATCATGCACAGCGTGCGCGACGAGATGGTCAAGTCCAGCCGCCTGGACGCCTTCGTGTTCACCGACCTCGTCGAGGTGCAGACCTCCTTCAGCGGCGGCCTGAAACACCTGGCGCGCTGGGACGGCGTGACGCGCAAGCCCTCCCTGCAGGGGCCGGGCAACTCGGTCAGCGCGGATTTCGACTGGGCGATGCAGGTCTCGGCGGCGTCCATCCAGGTCACCATCTACGACATGGAGCTCAAGCCGCTGTTCTCCAGCCGCGGCGGCATGGACGCTACCGAGGCGATCGACACGCGCTCGTCCGCCGGGCGCTATGTGCGCCGCCGCAACATCCTGGAAAACGACAACTACGTGATGGAGGGCATCCAGCTCGCCTTCCACCCGTTCATCGTCTACCAGGACTGGCCGGGGAACCCGGACTAGCCACCGGCTGCAGCGCGGCGTCGTGCGCCCCCGGGCACGGTAGTACCGGGGGCGGCAAGCACGCTCATTAGGCCAGCAGCGCCTCCAGGCCGCGCTCGATACACCACATGGCCGACAGTGCGCCCAGGATGTACACCGGCACCGGCCACAACCGCTCCTGCCAGGGCTGCAACGGCTTGCGCAGCAGGAACCACAGGGCCAGGACCGCGACAATAAAGCTGATCTGGCCTAGTTCAATACCGACGTTGAAAAACAGCAGCGCCAGCGGCACGTTGTCCTGGGGCAGCCCCGTGTCGGCCAGCGCGCCGGCGAAGCCCATGCCGTGCAGCAGGCCGAAGCCGCCGGCCAGCCACCAGGGATTGCGCCACAGCAGGTCGTTGCGCTCGCGCCGGGTCAGCTCCACCGCGAGCACGAAGATGCTCAGCGCAATGGTGAATTCCACCAGCGCCACCGGGTAGTCGAAGAAGCCCAGGGTCACCAGCGACAGGGTGATGCTGTGCCCCACGGTGAAGGCGGTGATCGTCCACAGCAGGCGCGCCCCGCCGCCCACCAGTAACAACAGGCCGAAGACGAACAGCAGGTGGTCTATGCCGCCCCAGATGTGCTCCACCCCGAGCACGGTGTAATCGCTCATCACCTCCCCGGCGCTGGATTCGGCCGGCACCACAAACTCGGGCTGCTCGGCGTTGAGCACCTGCTGGTAGCTGCGGCCGTCAAGCAGGTTGATCATGACCATGGCCGAGGCCTGGTTGGCGCCCAGCCCGGACACGCCGACGGTTTCACCCACCAGGCCGTCCTCGCCCAGGCCGCTGCAGCGCAGCTGCCAGGTGCTGACCATGCCGGTGCCCTCCAGTTGCGGCTGCGTGGGGCTTTCCACCGCGCATGTCTCCGGCCAGGTCGGCCGCAGGGGCACCTTGCTGGTCGCCTGGGCGGGGGTCTTCCACACCATGTTGTAGTGTTGCTGGGCTATCTCGGTGACCTGCAGCAGGGACGGCGCGAAGCGGTGCGCGAGGGCGCCGCCGGCGACGCACAGCCCCGCCAGGAGCAACAGCAGCGGACACAGGCGTTTCATAGTCTCACCTCGTAACGTTCGCGCAGCCTGTCGATGCTCTCGCGCAGGGCCTCGGCGCGGGCGCGGGATTCCAGGTCGCGCAGCAGCTGCGGGCGCACTTCCTCGAGGGTGGCCTCGCGTTCCGGCTCCAGCGCCTCCACCCACACGTAGTGCACGCCGTAGGTCGAACGCACGGGACCGCTCCAGGCGCCCGCCTGTGGATTGGTCGCCAGCAGGTTGCGCACGAAGGAGGCGCCGAAGTGCCGCGCGAGCTGATCCGGCGTCTGCTGGCGGAAGCGGTAGCCCGGCAGGAAGGGCGAACTGAGCTGGCGCGCGGCGGCGGCGTCCAGTCCCTGCTCGTCGATCGTCGCAATCACGCTGTCCACGTCGGCCTCGCGCTCGCGGTTGAAGTAGATATGTTCGATGGACAGGCGCGGCGGGCGGCGCAGTTCCTCGCGCCGCTGCGCGAACTCCGCCGCCAGTTGCGCCTCGGTGGGCACGGCCGGCGGATTGGCGGCCAGCAGCAGTTGCTCCATCACCTGGATCATGCGCCGTTTCACCACCTCGTCGCCCAGGTGCAGGCGCATGTCCAGCGCGGTCTCGTAGAGTTCCTCATCGCTCTTGCCCTCGCCCAGGCCGAGAAAGCGCATGTTGCGCAGCAGGCGCTGGTAGATCACCGTGTCGTAGAGGTGCAGGTCCAGTTCCAGCGCGCGCTGGAACAGCATGTCGCGGTCCAGTTCCGCGGCGATCATGCGCGCCCTCTGCTCCTGCGTGGGCACGCGGCCGGTGGTGGCGAACCACTGCTGCAGCAGCCCCTCCACCCGCGCCTCGTTGAGCGGGCCGACCACCGGCCGCGGCGCCGGGAAAAACACGCCCTGCAGGTAAAACAGCAGGCTGCCGAGCAGGATAAAATGAAGCCACGGCCTGTTCAGCCGGCTGAGAAACGTCATGGATGGTCTCCGCGCCTGGCGGCGCCGCGCTGGCGGCTGCGGCGCGCCGGGATTGCCTTGTTATCTGCTGCCGCTCAGTCCTCGAACTGCGCCTGTTTCTTTTCCATCTGCGCCTGCAGCCCGGCCATGAGGTCGGCCTGGCTGAGCATGCCGGCGTTCCAGGTGGCGATGTAGTTGAGCCCCTCGGCCACCGAGTGGTCGCGGGCGTAGAGCAGCATCTCCTTGCTGCCGCGCACCGCCAGCGGCGCCTTGCTCGCAATCTCGCGGGCGATGGCGGTGACCTCGCGCAGCATGGTGTCGCGATCCTCGAACACGCGATTGACGAAGCCTACCTGCTGCGCCTCGCGCGCGTCCATGTTGCGGCCGGTGTAGGCCAGCTCGCGCACCACGCCGTCGGGGACGATGCGCGGCATGCGCTGCAGGGTGCCGACGTCGGCGGTCATGCCGATATCGACCTCGCGAATCGAGAAGTAGGCGTCCGCCGTGGCGTAACGCATATCGGCGCAGCAGGTCATGTCCACCCCGCCGCCGATACAGGTGTAGTGGATGGCCGCGAGCACGGGCACGCGGCATTTTTCGATGGCGGTCAGGTTTTCCTGCATACGCAGTACCTTGCGCCGAAACTGTTCCGCGCGCCGCGCCGGGTCGGGAGAATCACCCAGGGAGCCGTCGCTGAACATGCCCAGGTCCAGGCCGGCGCAGAAGTGCTTGCCGTTGCCGGCGAGGATCACGGCGCGCACGCCGGGCTGTTCATCCAGCCAATCGAAGCAGGCCTGCAGCTCCTCCCACATGGCCGGGTTCATGGAATTGGCCCTGTCCGGACGGTTGAGCAGGACCGTGGCGACCTTGGCCTCGACGCTCACCTGCAGCGTGTCGTAGGTCGGTGCCGCGCTGTCCGCGTCTGTTTGGCTCGTGCTTGGGTTTTGCATGGAAGTGTGCTCCTACCAGGTGGTAACGAATTCGGCGCTGTGCAGTTCGGGCAGGGACTTGGCGGCGCCATCGCGGCTGCCGAGGTAGAGAAAGCCGATGATCTCCTCGTCCTGCCCCAGGCCCAGGCCGTCCATGACGTTGCGGTCGAAGGCCGCATCGCCGGTGCGCCAGATACCGGCATACCCCAGGGCCTCGGCCGCCAGCAGCACGCCGTGGGCGGCGCAGCCGGCGGACAGGCGCTGTTCCAGGGGCGGCACCTTGGGGTGCGCGCTGAGCTTCACCACGGTAACGACCACCAGCGGCGCGCGCAGGGGGGCGTTGCGCGCCTTGGCCCGCGCGGCGTCGTCCGCGGCCCGGTTGCGTTGCAGCAGGCACTGCTCCAGCAGTTCGCCCAGCGCATGGCGGCGCTCGCCGGCAATGACGATGAAGCGCGAGGGGCGCAACCAGGCGTGGTCCGGGGCGCGCAGCGCCGCGGCGAATATTTCGTCCAGTTCCCCCGGCCCGGGGGCCGGTTCGGTCAGTTTGGCGCAGGAGTTGCGCCGCTGCAGGAAGCGGAGAATCTCGCTCATGAATTCGGTCAGGTCAGCTCGGGAGGGCCATCATACCAGCATTTTCTCACGCTGTTCGCCCGCCGACCGGCGCCTGCGGCGCCGCCCCGACGAGGATATTCATAAAGCCCTGGTCACCCTCCCAGGCGTCGACATTGTCGCACCAGGTGGCCAGCGCTTCGACATCGCTGGCGACCAGCCGGTGCTCGATGTGATCGACGATCCACAGTGGCTGACCAGTGGAGCCCAGCAACTCCACCAGTGCGCGGCCGGAGGACCCGGCCTGGCGCAGGGACAGCGGGGTCAGTTCCACCAGGATGCGCGGCAGCGGGTCCAGGCTGCGCAGCCACGGCAGCAGGCCGGTCATGACGCGGTACTCCGCGCCCTGCGTGTCCACCTTGACCAGGTCGACACGGCCGGTGCGCGCGGCCAGCCAGGCGCCGCCGTCGTAAAGGTTGATGGGCACGGACTGGCGTGTCTCCTGCGGCACCGCGTAAACCTGGTGGTCGCCCAGGTTGTCCTCGCTGAGGAACAGGGCGCCGCTGCTGTCTGCGTCGGACAGCGCGCCCTGCACCGCTTCCACACCGGCTTCGAGGCCGTTGCGCGCCAGGCTGGCGCGCAGCAGCTTGTAGTTGTCCGGGTCGGGTTCGAAGGCGAACACGCGTCCTGTCTCGCCCACCAGCGCCGCCGCCAGCAGCGTGAAGTAGCCGATGTTGGCGCCGACGTCGACGAACACGTCTCCCGGCGACAATAGCGCACAGACGAGCTCGGTTTCGTAGGGCTCCCAGATGCCCTGCTCGCGGATGCGCCGCGAGACGTGGCGGTCGTGGGCGCCGTGGATGTAGAGATGAAGGTCGCGGTCCAGTGCGGGGATGTTCAGGGGAGCGCTTGGCGGCATGGGTGGACGAGTCGGTGGATGGGCGAATTGGGGGGGAACTGTAACATGAGGGGAGGACCGGGGTGGAGGTGAGACTGGATCCCCGCTTGCGCGGGGATGACCTGGGAGGGGACGGGGATGGGCTGGGAAGGGCTGGACTGGATCCCCGCTTGCGCGGGGATGACCAGGTGGGGGGCGGGGATGGGCTG
>MDSW01107911.1_pt1 | contig 223255 bp, 170 predicted proteins | sample 811171 | NCBI WGS metagenome assembly MDSW01 (sample SAMN05326641, study PRJNA326480) | marine metagenome | isolation source: seawater | place: Atlantic Ocean: North West | collected 2012 | reverse complement strand
TGTTCGGGTGGGTTCTCTGGCTTGGAGGGTCAACGGGTCCAGGGCTCGGAAGGCTGAGATACTCGCTCTGGACCCGTTGACCCTCCAGTCCTGGGTGACGCCGGCATATTCGCAGAGAAGTCTGCAAGGGTGGTTCGCTGGGTCACGGCCGCCCGGCGGGAAAAAGCGGCGCAGCCTCGAACACGTAGTCTGCCGGCGATCTGCTGGTTTCGCCTGCCTTCTCCGTTAGCTTCCCGGTCTATCAGCATGGCCCGGTCCATCTCTTAGCTTCTCGCTGTCAGGCGGGAGGGTGGCTGCAGCGGGTCTCGCAAACCAGCCGCCGAGGGAGTGGAGCGAGACCGCAGGGCTCGCGACCGACCGAGGGAACCCCGGAGGGGCGAGTCTGGTCAGAGGCCCGGTGCGGCCACCGCTCTCCCGCCGGCGACGCAACGGAGAGGCCCCGCAGATGTTGGATAGCCGAGTCGAACAAAAAGAGAACCTCGCGCGTGGCAAGCTTCTCAGGAGGGAGTCTGCCTTTCGACCGACTGCGAAGCTTGCCACGCGCGAGGTTCGGTTAAGAATAACGATGCCGGCCAGGCCCGCACGTACCGCCTCGTTCAGATCGGATACAACGGATTAAAGATGGTGCGAAGGCGGGACTTGAAATATTCTGGTATCGATTTGATTTCAATGTATTTTTTATGATTCGACTAATGTTTATAGCACCAGATATAGCACCATATTCGAGCCTTAACCCCGGTAACGTCCCTTACCGACTGAGCACAACCCAAACCATGCCGCGCGAGAAGAAGTTTAAGTGGAGCCGCACTTTGTTGTATGTACTGATCACAACAAGTCGGCAACTAGAGCTTCTACTCCAGAAACCATTGCAGTGGCGTCCCCTTCCGTATACTTAGACCACTCGCCATGGGCTGCCTTGTTGCCTATTTCCGCCCATGCGGTGATTTGCTTCTGCTTCGCCATGTTGTAGGCCCCAGTTTTTGAAAGATCCGCGTTCATCTTATCCAGCTTGCCATGTTGTACTCCGTTGCGGTCGGCCAAATCTTTTAGTACCGATTCAAGTGCGACCCGCGCAAGAATACAAGCGGGATCCTTATAGCCCGTCGCAAGCAACTCTTTTGCTTGCGTCAAAGCATCAGACAATACTTCGGCCTTCGCCAAAGCCCGAAAGCTAAAAAGATAGCCACCTTCATAATCTTCCTTGGCGGCTGAGAAAATCGCAAAGTTGTCCTCACAGTCCGAAAGCCAGCCATCAAATTCTGTGTAATGTTGTTTGAAATTCTGGAAGTGAATGCTGTTATCTCCAAATGTCCTTTGAAGAAGATTAAGAACATTGGTAGCCCATTCCTTATACGAGGCAGTGGGAACCTTAAAATATGACTTGCCTTCTGAATCTGTGAAATCAAGAATCTTTGCCGCAATCACTCCCTCCCCTTTCAGTTGAAGCTCTTGAAGTCGGCGTAAAATAATCGGGTCGAGATGCATGGTTGCTCCGAATTTGACTTACTCTTATTGATTCTCACTGAAATTTGCGGGAATCAGCTAACAGACCGGTTAAACGAGCCCAGTTGTATTACTTCTAAGGGCTTAATTCTGCCAACACCGCCCGGAAACTCTCCAATCCCGCTTCCAGATTTTCAATAATCTCCTCCGCCAGCTCATCCGGCTCGGGCAGGTTATCCAAGTCGGTCAGGCTTTTGTCCTTTAACCAGAACACGTCCAAGCTGGTTTTGTCACGGGCGACAAGGTCTTTGTAGCTGAAGCTGCGCCAGCGCCCGTCCGGGTTCTTATCCTGGTGCCAGGTGGCTTTACGCTTGTTGCGGTTTTGCGGGTTGTAACACTGGATAAACTCGGCCAGATCTTCGAAGCGCAACGGCTTCTTCTTCAAAGTGTGGTGGATATTGGTGCGATAGTCGTAGTACCAGACTTCCTTCGTCCAGGGGTTCGGGCTGGCTTCTCGGTTGTCGAAGAACAGCACATTTGCCTTCACCCCGTGGGCGTAGAAGATTCCGGTGGGCAGGCGCAGGATGGTGTGAAGATCCGTATTCTCCAGCAGTTTCCGACGTATGGTTTCACCGGCGCCGCCCTCAAAAAGCACGTTGTCCGGTACCACCACCGCGGCCTTGCCAGTGGTTTTTAGCATAGTGCGGATGTGTTGCACGAAATTGAGCTGCTTGTTGGAAGTGGTGGCCCAGAAATCCTGGCGGTTGTAGGTCAGATCATCTGTTTCCTGCTCACCCTCTTCATTGGTAAAGCTCATGGAGCTTTTCTTGCCAAAGGGCGGGTTGGCCAGCACGTAGTCCACACTCTGGGCACTGGCCGCCACCAGGGCGTCGTTGGGCGATACCATGCTCTCGCCATCAATCTCACCGATGTTGTGCAGGAACATATTCATCAGGCACATTCGGCGAGTATTGGCCACAATCTCATTGCCATAGAAGGTCTGGTGTTTCAGAAAAGCCTTCTGGGCTTTATCCAGCTTGTAGTTATCAGCATGGGTGATGAAGTCGTAGGCGGCTAGGAAGAAGCCGCCGGTGCCACAGGCCGGGTCGGCAATGGTCTTGCCCGGCTCCGGGCGCACGCATTCGACCATAGCGCGGATGAGCGCCCGCGGGGTGAAATACTGGCCGGCGCCGGATTTGGTGTCCTCAGCGTTTTTCTCCAGCAAGCCCTCATAGATATCGCCTTTTACATCGGCGCCCATGACCACCCATTGGGTGCTATCCACCATATCGATCAGGCGATAGAGTTTGGCTGGGTCTTGGATCTTATTCTGCGCCTTCGTGAAAATCTGACCGAGCATGCCCTTTTGGGTGCCCAGAGCCCGCAGCAACTCGACATACAGAACTTCAAGCTCCGCACCGCGCTTGTTATTCAGGCTCTGCCAGTTGTACTTCTTCGGAATACCTACGTCGCGGTTGTACGGTGGTTTGGCATACTCGTCCGCCATTTTCAGAAAGATCAGGTAGGTGAGTTGTTCCAGATAATCGCCATAACCCACACCGTCGTCGCGCAGGGTGGTACAAAAGCTCCAGACTTTAGAGATGATGGGGGCACTGCTCATTCTATAGTTCCTTAGTGTCTAATCGGACGAGAACTGGTTATAACGCGTTCACAGACTCAAAACCTGCTTGAGCCTCTCCAACGAGGCCTTGCGCTTTTCGTCAGTCATCCTTCTGATGTTGTGTAGATTCCACTGAACTGCTGGAAGATCCTGAATCCCTTCAAGGCCCAGCAGTGACCAATTCGGCAACAATTCGTACATGCCACACAAAAACGCCTTATCCTCGCGGCTTAATGCCCCGGCAATCTGATGAATCAGCCGGACACGGGTTTCCTCCAGCGTCTTTACCGCGACGTCGATCTGCGTCATACCCACGAATTCCGAGCCATAAGCAGTGTTGAGGGGCTTGAAGTTGGGCGCCAGCAACTCCTCCATCGGACGCGAGTGACTGATAAGGTAAACAAGAAACGTCTTAATCAGCGGCTCCGTCAGCCCCTCATTTTCGAGTAATAGATGAATATCAAACCAGTCCCTGGGGTGTTGGCGATCCAATGCCGCACAGATCTTGCCAGCAAATAGATCTTCAAACGAAACTACCGCCATCTCGGCAAAGCCAAACTCATCTTCCACTGCCGGAACTACGGATCGAATTTGAGGGGCAAATACGGTGCCACGTAGGACCGGCGATAGTTCAATTTTAATACTGGCGCCTTTATTGGCTACTGTGAGGCGCAGCGCATCTTGCTTGTCCCGGTAACTTTTCACCACGGTAACGCCGGGGAAAGTTTTTTCAATTTTCCCGGCCAGACGCTCCAAGGCGGCCTTGATCGCCTCTAGCGCCTCCTCCCTGCCACCAGGTGGTAGATACACCAGATCAATATCGACCGACAAGCGAGGGAAATCCCGAACAAACAGATTGATCGCCGTGCCGCCCTTCAGGGCGAAACACGATTCGCCAGCTACCAACGGCAGGAGCTGAATTAAAAACTGCACCTGGCGGTAGTAAGAGTTATTCCGGTCCATGGAATGCCTCCGGCACGGTGATCAAGTACTCGCTATCGAGCCTCCCGCCCTTGGCCACCACCCTCTTACCACTGCCCAGATCGTAGGCCTTGCGATCGAGATGTTTGAGCCAACCGTAGTCATAGCGAGTGGCAAAAAAGAAAAACAGGCGTTTAACCTTGATATGGCGGCAACCCTTCAGCAAGACATCCAGCCGGCGCGGTGACAGCGAAGTCAACCCTTGCATCAACTGGTCGGCATGCTCGAAACTCACTTTCTCGGGCACATCGGCCAATACTTCCAGGTAGGCCCGCTCTGGCGCCGCCATTAGATATGGAAGAGGGCCACTCCACGACTGCTCTTTCAGGCTGTTGGCTTGTTGCAGAGCGTTTTCCAGCCACAGGCGGCGAGTACTGTACCACTCAACCGTGACCCCCAGATCGAGTCTCTCCAGCCAGGCCGGACATGGCTCCGCAGAGTAAAGGTGTATGGACGATGCCGACCGCAGGTAATGCCCCAACCCTGCTTGCTCCAGCGCCGTCATGCCGCCGACATATACAGGGCTAGCCAACATACGATTTAGCGAAGATGCTAACCCCTCCCAGGTGACGGGGACGCCGGGACGTGCCACCACGCCGTGGGCCAGAGCAACAAACTTCTTTGATTTCAAAGCATTATCGAGCATATGGCGAGTCATGCCCTGAGTCAGCAGCCAGCGACGGGTGGCTATTTGGCCGAAGGGGAGAAGCTCCATACTCTCGTTTGTAGAAAGCATCGCGGTTTACATATATCCATATATACGGCGTTAGTCACCGCGTTTAATTGAATGATTAAACTATCAGGAATTTCGGTAGTTTACTATATATTATTTTTGCGGCGCATATCGCCGTATAATCACACCTTATTAAACGAGGGTGTTATTATGTAGCCCATTATGAGATTCAGACTACACAAATAGTTTTGCGGCGCGTACAGACTACTCAAGCCGCAAAACACATTCCTGCCTTCAGCGAGATTTATCATATGCGGGCGTTGCCTCGATGGGCATCGCCAACCGGCGACAAAAGTACTATCTTGGTCAACCGGTGCACTAAAATACGAGGCTAGGCTACGCCGGCGCCAAAAAGGGCAGTCACTGTTAAACTTTAACCATCCCCCACCTGGTGAACTTATGACTACAAAGAAATCTTCCGGAGACGGAAAACGGGACGTCGTCCAGGTCAAAAACCCAAAAACCGGGCACTATGTCAAAATTGACCGCTCGGCGGGAAAAATCGTGGCTCACAAAAAATCCGAAGGCCCCTACAAGGGAGTGCCCGTTGCAAGGAAGCGCAAGTAGTGATCATCTACAACCCTCTCGACGGGGATGCCTATACCAGTTCTGTAAAGAGTAAACCCAGGCACTGCTTTCTGATGACGAGGCTGGGTCACCCGGTTCCGCCGTCGGTAGCGGGAATACGAGATCGTGTAACTGAATTGTGTAAAAAGCAGGATTACCGGGTAATTGACGCCGGCTCAAAAGTAACCGGACGCGACTTCTTACTGAAAATCTGGAGGTTGATAGCCGCTACCCCGCTATCCATCGGAGTTTGCCACGAGGATATCCCCTCCACCACCCAGGCAAATATCTATTACGAGATCGGTGTTGCACAGGCGCTGGGGAAGGAGACGCTGCTCATCAAATCGCCAGCGGCAAAAGTGCCCAGTGATTTCATACGTACCGAGTATGTGGAGTTCGACAAAAATTTCAGCTCTAATTTCGCCTCTTTCCTTAAATCACTCTCGGAGCAAGCCGATCACTACGAGACGGTTGCAGACCAACTGGATAGAAATCCGATCCTGGCTATTGACTACCTTAAGCGCGCCTTTCTCATATCCGGGGACAAGAGACTCAGAAAGAAAGCACAAGAAATAGCTCACGCTGCCGGTCTGGAAAATCGGGCGAAAAACAGCGTGGAACTTCTTGCGGCTACTTTTTAGCGACTGGTTAACAAGCACTCCGAGGCTCATGAGAGTCTGCTTCGCGGCCTGGTGACTCGGGCGCAGCCGGGCTCGCCGCTAATAGCCTGCACCGGGCAATGCGACTTCAAGGCAGTCCATCTTGCTTGCGGGGGTAAATGCTCGACACACTGGACGAAATTAATGCCTCGCGTCTCCGCGGGAACGCTTTTTGGTTATAAACGGGGCGCAACATGAACATCTGGAAATATACCTTAAGTGATTGCTGCAATTCCGGCGTTTCCAAGTGCCTTGTATCGATGTTGGTGTCGGCTCGAAGATTACCGGGCGCGACTTCCCGGTAAAAATCAGGCGCTATATTTCCTCCATGCCACAATCTGCCCAGAGGTAATCGCACTTATGCCGAGAGCTTCCGCTTAGGCATTTTGCGAGCTGTATTCTGTGCTCCACTTTCCGCACGGATGCGCTCTAGCAGAACGGCGGCGGGTTCGTCGTTGGGGTCTTGCGGGACGAGCTGTCCTGAGAAGGCCTTTTTTAGGATAGATTGGCGGAGGGTTTCGATTCGTATCAGCTCAGCATCAATCGAAAATGTCACATTCTCCTCAACTGAAAGTAGTTCTTTGATCTTTTGAACTACCTGCCTCTGCTCATCGATTTCAGGGAACAATACATCAACCGAGCGGATGTTATCGAGATTCAATCCAGGCTTGCCTGCGCCGTATGCAAAATCGTTTAACTGCCGCCTACCCGCCACCTCTGCAATCAGATACCAATAAAGAAACTCAGTATCCATCGCTTCAACTGGCCGACAAAGTGCAACATGTTGACTGACATAAGCAGTGCCGAGATCGTTGGTAACATAGCCAGTCTTGGTGACATTTGCGCCAGTAATGGTAATAAGCAGGTCGCCAGTTCGGACTCGGGTTCGCTTACCTTCAGATTTCACCGGAAGTTTGACATAAGCAACATCATCGAGATCAAGTCGATCACGTTTTAGATTTTGCGCTCTAATAAATATATCTCCTTCATTAGCGTAGAATGCTGCCCAACCCCGCGACCCGGACGTAAGGAATGAGAGCTGCTCTCCGAGCTTGGCAGTTTTCCACTCACCCACTCGATTTTCCTCGCGCCAGTGAGCAGTTAGTTTGCCCTCGAAGGCATGTTTTAGCACAGCCTGGCGGTAGACTTTGAGTTGCTCACGGGCGGTTTTGAGGGCTTCGATGCCTTTGTCGAGCTCGGAGAACAAAGTTTCAATTTTGGCGACTATGCGGTGTTGTTCTTCGAGAGGTGGTAGCGCGACCGGAATATCGTTGACATCATTCAACCGTATCCCGAGAACAGTTGTCCCACTGGCACGATTAATGAATTCTCTCTCAATAGCGCGGAATAGGTAGTATGCCCAATCTATATTGACATAATCGGCTGGCATGACGATTTTGCAGTCTTGATTCACCGCTACCATGTTTTTAACGATGGCGACCTTGCCGGGCAAGATACGAGTCAGAAGCACCAAATTCCCGGGCAAGGCTAGATTGGAGGCACTTTCGCTTAATCCCTTTTCCGTGATGCTATCGATAGTATTCGTCAAGTACTGAGATTTTATGTCCTTTACCGAAGCCCAGGGGATATCGCCTCCCCAGTAATCGGGGTTTTTCTTATTGGGAGTTCCTCCACCTTTGAACTCAAAAAGGTCGCCGAGGCATTGCCTAGACCATCCTAGCGGCAAAGAATTACTGACTGTCAAGCTACCAACTCCCGATTTAACTCCTCGATCACCCGATCCATCCCATCCCCAAACAACTGATACATTCGCCCCAACCCGCCTCTAGCGTCAAATGGCGCCATATCCAGATCGTCACGCTCAACGTGGAACGAACTGATGACGTGGTCGCGGATCATATGCAACCACGCCATTTGCTCCTCATTGAATTTCTCACCGGCGCCGCTGTGATGTTGCATAATCCAACGTTGGAAGTTTTTGCGCACGGTGGCTGCGTAAGTCGATAGCGTTGCGTCCAGTCCACACACACGTCGGACTAACGCTACCAGTGCGGCCAAGTCACTGACTGGGTTTTCTCCCTGGTACTTTTCCAGGTGGGCGTAGGCGTGCCAGACACGCAGTGGAGCGAGTTTCGGGCGATCCTGCCGCAGGCGCTCCAGTAGGGCTTTGATCATGGCGTAGCTGACTTCGCTTCGACGGGCCGGTGTCTGAAAGTAGATATTCAAAGCGTCAATATCGTCCCGGTGCTCATTGAGATACTCGGCAAACTCCTGGGTTAGCAACTTGGCGTTCTCGGTAGTGTCGCCGGCCCAGCCAGCCGCGGTCAACGTGTCCAGGTCATCGTGGACAATGGTCTGTTCCTTGTCGCGGCGGATACTATCAATCAGCTCAATGAGTTCACCGGTAAAAACGTTGGCGGCCAGGCCAACAAGTTCATCGCGGGCCTGATTGCGGGCATCCCCACCGGGATCTGATCCCTCGGGCAGCTGGGCGATCTCACAGGCCCTCTTTTCCACCGTGTCGGGATTAATGGCATTTAGCAAATCCCCAATAATGACTGGCAGCGGCGTGCCATCAGCCGCGTCCGCAATCCGGTGTTGCTCAGGCGGGTCAAGCTGTTTTTCCAGTCGCGCCAGGCGCCCGGCCAACGAAGAGACTGTATCCTCGTCGCGCACGCCCATCATTACCCCCATGGCCAGGTCTTTCAGAGACACACTGGGCTTGGTAATCAGTGGCTGACTGGCAGTTTTCAATGACTTCGTAACGCCGATGGCATCTACAATCACGTAGTGGGTTTTGGCGCTGGTGGCGGACGGCGTGACCTTTTTCAGGCTATCGGCATCCAGGGTACGCGTGCCTCGGCCTTTCATCTGCTCGAAGTAGTTGCGACTTTTCACATCCCGCATAAACAACAAGCACTCAAGGGGTTTCACGTCGGTACCGGTGGCGATCATGTCCACTGTCACGGCGATGCGAGGGTAGTAGTCATTACGGAACTGTGCGAGAACGGATTTCGGGTCTTCCTCGATCTTGTAGGTGAGCTTCTTACAAAACTGGTTGCCTTCGCCGAACTCCTCGCGAACGATGTGGATAATGTCATCGGCATGGCTATCAGTTTTGGCGAAGATCAAGGTTTTGGGCACCTCAATGCGACCAGGAAAGATCTGCGGCAGCCTCTCACGGAACGTGCGGACCACCGTGCGAATCTGGTCCGGGTTGACGATATCGCGATCAAGCTGTTTGGCGCTGTATACCTCGTCCTCGTCCTGGGTCTCCCAGCGCTTTTTGCGGGTCAGGCGTTCGCGCTTCTCGATCTGCTGCCTGGCAGTAAGAGTGCCACCCTTTTGGGTTTTCTCGGTTTCTATCAGATAGATCTCGTTGCCGACGTTGACCCCGTCTGCCACGGCCTTTTCGTGGTCGTATTCACTCACCACGTTTTTTCGGAAGAAACCGTAGGTGCGGTTATCAGGCGTGGCGGTGAGACCGACAAGGTAAGCGTCAAAATACTCGATTACCTGGCGCCACAGATTATAGATAGAGCGGTGGCACTCGTCGATGATGATGACATCGAAGAACTCGGGGGGAATCTTGTTGTTGTAAACCACCGGGAGCGGTTGCTTGGCGGTGATTTTTAGCTCCGCCGGGTTGTTAATTTCTGCCGCCTCGTCCAGTTCTTCGCCCTTGAGCAGGGAATACATGCGCTGGATGGTGCTGATACAGACCTGTGCGTCTGTGGCCACGAAAGACGATTTCAGGCGTTGCACGGTATAAAGCTCGGTAAACTTGCGGTTGTCGTCGTTGGGCAAAAAAGCCATGAATTCCTGCTCGGCCTGTTCACCAAGGTTTTTTGTGTCCACGAGAAACAGGATGCGCTTCGCCTCGGCATGCTTGATCAGCCGGTAGACGCTGGAGATGGCGGTAAAGGTCTTGCCGGAACCGGTTGCCATTTGTATCAGGGCGCGGGGCTTGTCCTGCTTGAAGGAGGCTTCCAGATTGTTAATGGCGGTAATCTGGCAGGCGCGCAGGCCTTCGGTGTTTAGTGATGGAAGGTTTTGCAAGCGATGTCGCAGGGTTCCAGGCTGGCTGAGCCAACCTACGAGGGTCTCCGGGCGGTGAAAGTTGAACAACTCGCGTGCGCGAGGCTTGGGGTCCTGCCCGTCGGTGAAACGGGTAATAACACCGGTGCTCTCGTAAACAAAGCGCAGTGGGGCCTGGTTGTTGACCCACTTCAAGGTAGCGTTAGCGTAACCAGTGGATTGCTCTTCAACGGTGGTAATCTTGTGACCCCAGGCCTCGGGTTTGGCTTCTATCACGCCCACAGCCTTTTTTTCCACGAACAACACATAGTCCGCCGGGCCGACGTCGGTCTGGTATTCACGCACGGCAATCCCGGGGCCGGCATTAAAATTGATGGCCTTGCTATCCTGCACGACCCAGCCGGCCAAACCAAGCTGACGGTCGATCTGGTCGCGGGCGCGCTGTTCAGGGGTTTGATTAACCATCGCTAAGTCGCCATTTTTCCGAGAGTCTCCGTACTAAAATTCAAATACACTTGCTGGAGGGGTGCATTGGTTATTATATAAATCACGCGATGACCTGCATGGGACCAACTATGCACCAGCAAGCCTTCCCGATAACTTACCTATTTCGCATTCCAAGTTTTTGAGTTCACGCTCTATCGCCTCGGCATCTTGATTTTCTAAAGGTAGAAATGTTTCATTGCTGCGATCGGACAATCTCTGACAACCCTCAGCAAGATTCACAAGGACCGGATATATGGAATGGGTTCTGTCAAATCCGATCTTTCCGCGCCAGAGCCCGATCGCCGCGCTGGACAGCCCAGTTAATTGAAGCGCTCTAGGTACCGACTTATTAACCACACGCAGTACCTTGCGCTCGGCCGACACTCTGTTTAGAAACGTATTTTTCATCTGAAATTTTTCAAACTGTTCACCCATTGTCTCAATGGCGCATGTGTCACTTCTTTAGCTATCTTTTCCAAATGAAAATCGATATCTATTCCGCGTACAGAACTATGCCTGGCCAACATAGCGCCACTGTAAGCCTCCGTAGCCAAAGGGAATGGCACAGGGAGCAGATATGGAGCGCGTCGGGAAAAGCATGGCCTTCCAAGTAATGACCAGGATGCCGACATGGCTATATCTCTAATGGCTGTATACGCAATACCAAGTTCGTAAACGAGGCTATTTGTCCCCAATGATATCTGCTCAAGCGCTTCGGCCAAGAGCGTTTCGAGATCATCAATATCTTGGAACATCGTAATGTAAGGCTGCGGCGCCCCCAGGGATTCCAAAAATGGTATGTCAAACGGGGTGTAAATGCAGCGGGCTTCTAAATGAAGGTGCCAAGCAAATAGCCGCCCATTGAGAAAGTATTCTTCGATAAGTGACGGGGAGTATATGCTCCACCCGGGAGGATACTGGTCACGATCTCCGCTCATGGGTATGACGAGCATGTCCACATCGGAGGTAGGACTGACCTCACCTCTTGTAACTGAGCCGAAAACATAAATTTCGTGACTCATCGCCTTGATAGTCGCTTCACTAAGATTGCCATAAAAAGGCCAAACAGGACGAATCTAATGGCAGTCAGCATCGCAAGGAAATGACCTGGTAACGGCGGTGTGGTCTCAACGCCCCAAAATGCCGTTGCAACAAGCCCAAATACGTCAGACCACGGGAAAATAGGCTCTCGCCAAGCTAAAACTAACGAGCAGACTAGAACAGCAAATATGCCGGAAGCAATTATACGTAATAGACTTTCGCCATTTCCCCAGAGTAGATCAAGAGCCTTCCATTTTGTATAACGAAGAACATGCAGGATTCTGCGCCATCCTTTATATTTCGAGCGATAATAGGATTGCTTGGAAAAAGCCGCATTAAAAAAGTGTAATCCTGTCATAGCAACTTCGATGGAGGCTGCTTTGTTGACTGCCTGATAGTTGCCTATCTGGCTGAAATTGGTCCGTAAGCTACGCGCCAAATCACGTGCCAAGCTGTCTTCACTTGGTAGGCAGTTATCCAGAAATTCCTCGTCTAGTATCGTATGTTCCCAAGTTGAATAATGAAACTTGCATTCTTCGTACTGTGCGCCTCTGAAATTTGATCTAGCAATATTTGCACCGGTAAAGTCGCAACGAATAAACCTACAGTTTCTGAAGTAGCAGTTGGAAATCTCAGACTGTTTGAAGCTAACATCTGTGAAAACTTTTTTTAGAGCAAATACTCTATTGAATGATTTCTGGGAGAAATCCTCTTCAATGACATCAGCGACAAATTCCTTGTCTTCAATGAGCGGCTTCGTGTGATCGACTAGTTCCATTCTAATCCTTGATGACCGAGTAAAAGTAAGACATCACCTCAGCGCCCGTATAAAGTGCGGTGTCGACTCATCGAATGGATGGAGCTAATACGCATCAGAAGTCGCCCACTCGTCAAGCAACTCTTTAGTCATCCTGTCGATTTCCATAGAGGAAATCCCCCGATCCTTAACAAAAACTTCAGCCAGACTTGCGATATTCTTCATGAGCACCATTGCCTCTCGGGCTATATTTTCGATTCTCGTAACCAGTTTGAGCAATGCTCCATAGTCTTGTAGGGCGTAGTAGCTATCGTTCAAGGATCTGTGCACTAGCCAGTTCCTTTGATCCAGAATTTCTAAAAGCTTTGAATGAAGTTTTTCATCGAGCACCCCAGATTTTGCCATCTTCGCAATGGTGCCACCGAAGGTACTCTTGCGAGCTTTGCTGAGAAGCGCGTTCCCCGCCATTTTACCCATCCCGTTGGTCGCCTGGGTACTCAAAACGAAGTACTGGGCGGCAACTTCCTCTAATGTTTGGAGTTGCCATAATGTAAAACCAACCCTCTGATGCAGCTCAGCCAGGTCATCTGCTTTTTTAAGTCTTGCAGTGAATTCATCCATGCACATTCATATTTTGCGGTCTGGCCCCGTCCGATCAACTTCGGAGCGGGGAGCTTACACTATTTTCCTTATCTTACCTTTCAAACCGGATTACCGCAGCAGTCCTCCTTTCTTTTCTAGCGGCAAGCAAAAGGAGGCCTGATTTGGCCTGGGCCACTGCCTGGTTCGTGTTTATTCCCCCCTGCCGCCAATGTTGAAACTCATCCAACCCGCTGCCGTGATTCCACCCACTGGATAATCGCGCTCTCATGCCAACCTACCGACCGGGCTCCCGTCAGGCTGATTTGCCGTGGGAATTTACCCTTAGCGATTTCGGCGTAGATCGTCGAGCGCGATAGTCCGGTCATTGCCTTCACGTCTTTTAATCTGAGAATTCTTGAGGTCATAGTTCTATTCCTTGCTTAGTTAACCGGCATTGCGGTCTAGACTCCGCAATAAACAGCCACAATCTGTGCCCGCACATGGCCGAGCTCCTCACTGATAATCAGCCGGGCCTGCCCGTCCCATTCGCGCTGAACAGGTGTCAGACCTCTTTGTGAGGGACCACCGGCATGGGGACAGGCCCAACCGGTCAGTTCTTCATACCGACGCTGGGCATAGGCATGGCGCAGGCCATGCATTTTCGACAGCCCCGCGTTGGCGGTCTGGCGCTCATAGATACGCAACTGCTGTATATACTGCCGGTCGCCGGGGATCAGGGATCCCAATCCCGCCAGAGACTTCGCGTCTTCCAATACCGCCCGCTGGGCGTCGGTACGGATTGGCACCGTCCGGGGACGTCCACCCTTAGTCCAGCTGGCCTTAAGCTGCAGGCAGTCACCCTGGTCGCTCCACCGGGGCTGGATCTTCAGCGCCTCCTCCCGACGCAGCCCGAAGGCTGCCTGTAGGCGCAGGCTCATTCGCACATGTGGGTCCCTGATCTGTTCCAGCTTCGCTATGTCCAATTGCTGGGCCTTGCTCTGCTCGCCAATAAACTTGCGGTCGGGGATGCCGTAGTGGTCATTGGCCCGGGCGATCACATTCTGTTTGTTCACCTTCTCGGCCCACCAGCGTAAACAACTCATTCTGTTCTTGATGGTACCCGGGCTTCGCCCCTGGGCTACCCATAAGTCCACCAAGGCCTGGATATGTTTGGGTTTCAGGGATCGCGCGCCCATTTTCCGGTAGCCCAACTGCTTGAGTTGGTTGGCGATCGCGGTCAACTGGCGCTCCCGCCCCACCCGGGTCCGGTAGCTTCCCTCCCGGCTGTGTCTGCACAATATTTTCAGTTGGTAGTTCAGGTCATTCACGGTGCTCTTCCTTTCGGTTAGTGGTTCTGATCACCCGACAGCCGCAGCTGCACAGGACCGCCCGAGCGGTATTGATCACGGGACACCAATCCCTGCTGACCTGAATGTGTCTGGCCATAGACAACACGGTGTGTTCTCGCAGGAGAACTGGCCCGTGCAGACCAACGGTTATCCGGCGCTGGGCCGGGTAGGAATTACCTCCTTGGGTAGAAGATGCGAAACACTCTGACCGCCAGTGTGTCTCGCGAAACGGAAGATACCGCAGAGCACACCAGGCCAATGGCACCAGGGTTGCTCAACGAGGATTGAAGGAGCCCGCGTATTGCAGGGCTGGATTATGAATACAGCTTTGCCCGAAGGCGGCGCTGCAAAGGTTGAAGATGGGCCACGGTCATTAACCGCTGCGTCGATAGGCCCGGCGACGCGTTCGATAATCCCCAATACCGCGAGACTATCTACCCGGTTTGCCGAAGCTAAAAGGTCGGGTGAACCTTTACCACTTTATCGCAGTGGCCGCGCTAAGAGTGGGTAGACTACAACAACCCGTAATGCGCGCTCCACACAAAATCCGGGCCGTATACGGCGCGGTTTAATCGCACTGGGGTTAGGTGTGGATAGGCTTTCCCGGGAAAGACCTCTACTCCGGCTTCCAAAATCAGGCGATTTTGGTCAAAAAATGATCTATGAAGCCCTCATCTGGTGGTGGTTCCAGTGGAAACACGCTCCAATCGAGGGTGTCTGTTCGCTGTCCGGAATTTGGTAGTTGTTCTACGAACAAGCATGGGCGCCAACGTCACTACCCGCTGCGCGTACTAGTGACGTTGGTCGAGGCTATCCTCGGATGCCGAATTTCCCGGGTATCACGTTAGATCTGCCCTCCCGCAACTGATCCAGATAGTTACCCCACCACTGCATCATCTCCCGGCGCTCGTCCAGGTAGCGGGCGTGGTGGGTGTATGCCGCCCGGACACCACTTCGCTCCATATGGGCAAGTTGGCGCTCGATGGCGTCGGGGTTGAATCCCGTCTCATTGAGGATGGAGGAGGCCGTTGCCCGGAACCCATGCGGCACGGCCTTGCTCTTGCCCAGGGTGTTGCCGTCGTAACCCATCTTGAACACGGCGCGGCGCATGGTGTTGTCGCTCATGGGCTCCTGCCGGTTTCGTTCAGAGGGGAACACCAGGTCATACTGGCCAGTGATGGGCTGGAGCTGTGCGATCACCGCGACGGACTGGAGCGAGAGGGGAACAAGATGCTCCGTTTTCATTTTCATGCGCGCGCCGGGGATTCGCCACAGCCGTTCGTCCAGATCAAACTCCTCCCACCGGGCGCCGCGCAGCTCACCGGACCGGACGAAGGTCAGCACCAGCAACTGGATGGCCAACTGGGTCAGCAAGCGCCCGCGCTGGTGATAAACCGTGAGGGCTCGGAGGAAGTCGGGCAATTCCTCCTTGGGCAAGGAATCCCGGTGACTGGATGGGCGGGCTTTCAGAACGCCGGTGAGGTCCATTGCCGGGTTGTAGGTCAATCGACCGGTTTGGACCGCGTAGCGGCATACGCGGCGAATGTCCTGCAACACCCGGGAAGCTACATCCAGAGCGCCCCGCTGCTCGATCTTGCGCACTACAGCGATGATGTCCTGGGGTTGGATGGTGATGATGGGGTTCTCACCCAGGGCAGGCAGGACATCATCCTTCAACCGCCCCCACACCCGCGCCGCGTGGTCAGCGGTCCAGGTGCCGCGCTGCTGCTGATGCCACTCCCAGGCCAATACGGCGAAGGTATTGTCCGAGTCCAGCAGCCGCTGCTGCTTCTCCCGTTTTTTTAGTTGTCCCGGATCTACTCCGCCAGCCAACTTTCGCCTGGCATCCCCGGCAGCTTCGCGGGCCTCCTTGAGCGTTATAGTGGGATAGACTCCCAGCGCCAGGGTTTTCTGCTTGCCGAGAAAGCGGTACTTCAACCGCCAGTATTTGGAACCATTGGGCTTGATCAAAAGCCTCAGCCCCTTTTCATCGGTGAGCCAGACGTCCTTGCCCTGCGGTTTGGCCTGCCTGATCTGAGCGTCTACTAGTGCCATAGTGGTGCTACAAATGAAAATTGAACCGAGAGAGCACCAAATATAGCACCACTTTTCGTCGGCTGCCAATGGACAGCCTCAGATCAAATCAGACCACTATTTCATAAAAAAGCCCTGCAATAACAGGGCGTTAGTGTAAATCCTCGGACCTCATAGGACATCCTCGGATCGTTCAAATGGTGCCGAAGGCGGGACTTGAACCCGCACGAGCATAGCTCACTACCCCCTCAAGATAGCGTGTCTACCAATTCCACCACTTCGGCAAATAAATTGTTCAGTCCAGGCTGGGCAGGTCGTCGCCGGCCGACTCGATCACCGCCGGCGCATCCTGCTCGATCACCGGCAGTTCCTCTTCCACCGCCCGCACTTCGGCGGCCGGGGCGTCGGGAATCGCCAGGTCCAGTTCGTCGATCGCCGCGGAGTTCTGGTTGGCCAGTATAGCAAGCCCGAAACTGGTGCTGAAAAACACTACCACCAGCCAGGTCGTACCCCGGGTCAGGGCGTTGCCGCTGCCATCGGAACCGAACAGGGTCTGCGACGCACCGGCGCCGAAGGAGGCGCCCATGTCTGCGCCCTTGCCCTGCTGCAGCATGATCAGGCCGATGATGGCCAGCGCCGTCAGCAGGTGCACTACCAGGATAATCTGTTCCATAACCCTCGTCCCTCCAGGGGACCGTTTACATTGCCGAGGTCAGGCGCCCGCGGCGCCGACGATCGACAGGAATTCCCCGGCCACCAGCGACGCGCCGCCGACCAGTGCGCCGTCGATATCCGGCGCCTCGAACAGGCTCGCCGCGTTGTCCGGCTTGACGCTGCCGCCGTAAAGCAACGGCATCTGCCCGGCATCCACGCCCGGTATCTCCGCCAGCACCTCGCGCAGCCAGGCGTGCATCTCCTGGGCCTGCCCGGGTGTGGCCGTCAGCCCCGTGCCGATGGCCCACACCGGCTCGTAGGCGACGACCAGGCCATCCAGGCTCGCCGCGCCCTCCAGGGCGCCGCGCAACTGGGCGGCAACCACCGCCTGCGCCTCGCCCGCCTCGCGCTGTTCGCGCGTCTCCCCGACACAGAGGATGGGCGCCAGGCCCGCGGCGACCGCCGCATTCAGCTTGGCGGCGACCAGTGCGTCGGACTCGCCGTGGTACTGGCGACGCTCCGAGTGCCCGACGATCACCCGCTCACAGCCCAGGTCCGCCAGCATGGCGGCCGCGACCTCACCGGTGTAGGCGCCGGACGCGGCATGACTGCAGTCCTGCGCGCCGACGCCGATGGCGCTGCCCGCGCAGGCCGCGACGGCCTGGGACAGGTGCACAAAGCTGGGACAGACAGCGACGTCCGCAGCGGTCGGGGCGGCAGCCAGCAATTCCCCGAGCAGCGACTCGACGCTGGCACGGGAGCCATGCATTTTCCAGTTAGCTACGACAAGCGACCGGCGCATGCCTGCCTCCCGGTAAAAAAGCGGCGGCAATGGTAGCCGAGAAGACCGGCGCTGACAAGGCGACGGACGGCGCTGGCGGCCATCATCCGAGCACCTGCTGTACGTCGTCCGCCAGGCCGCGACATAATCCCGCCACCTCGCGCTCGTCTTCGCCCTCCACCATGACCCGCACCTTGGGTTCGGTACCGGAGGGACGTAACAGCACCCGGCCGCGCTCGCCCAGTTGCGCTTCCACGGCGGAGACCGCGCTGCCAATCTCGGGGTAGGCCGCCAGGTCCACCTTGCCCTGCACGGCGACGTTGATCATGGTTTGCGGCAGCATGTTGATGCCGGCGCGCAGCGCCCGCAGGTCGCCACCGGCGGCCTGCAGGGCCATCAGCACTTGCAGCGAGGCGACGATGCCGTCGCCGGTGGTGGTGACGTCGGAGCAAATGATGTGGCCCGAGGATTCACCCCCCAGCAGCCAGCCGTTCGCCTCCATCATGGCCTTGACGTGGCGGTCTCCCACCTGGGCGCGCGCAAACTGCAGGCCCTGTTCGCGCAGGGCCAGCTCCAGGCCGAGGTTGGACATCTGGGTACCGACCACGCCGGCGTCCGACTTGCCCGTGGCCAGGCGGTGCATGGCGATGATGTAGAGCAACTCGTCGCCATCGACCAGCGAGCCGTCGGCGTCCACCATGAGCACCCGGTCGCCATCGCCGTCGTAGGCGATACCCAGGTCTACGCCCTGTTCACGCACCACGGCCGACAGCGCGTCGATATCGGTGGAGCCCACGCCCTTGTTGATATTGAAACCGTCCGGCTCGGCGCCGATGGTAATGACCTCCGCGCCCAGTTCACCCAGCACGCTGGGCGCGATGTGGTAGGTCGCCCCGTGGGCGCAGTCCAGTGCGATGCGCAGGCCGCGCAGGCTGAAGCCCTCGGGCACGGTGGACTTGCAGAATTCCGTGTAGCGGCCGGCGGCGTCTTCCACCCGCACCACCTTGCCGATATCCCGGGACTGCACCGTGACCAGGTCCAGCGCCAGTTCCGCCTCGATGGCGAGTTCGACCTCGTCCGGCAGCTTGGAGCCGTCGGCGCCAAAAAACTTGATGCCGTTGTCATAAAACGGATTGTGCGAGGCGCTGATCACGATACCGGCGTCGGCGTTCTGCTTGCGCGTCATCAGCGCCACCGCGGGTGTGGGCATCGGGCCCAGCAGCTTGACGTTCACGCCCGCGGCGACCAGGCCCGCCTCCAGCGCGGACTCGAACATGTAGCCCGACACCCGCGTGTCCTTGCCGATGATCACGCTGCAACGGCCCGCGCCCTCGGCCAGGCGCGCGAATACCCGCCCGCTGGCCCAGCCCAGCTTGAGCATGAAATCGGGCGTGATGGGAAACTCGCCGACCGTGCCACGGATGCCGTCGGTGCCGAAGTATCGCTGGGTCATGTGTTGTCCTGTTCCTGCAATGCCGACCACATGGCCAGGGCATCGTGCGTCGCCCGGACGTCGTGGGTTCTTATAATCCTGGCGCCGCGTTCCGCCGCCATCACCGCCAGGGCCAGGCTGGCGGGCAGTCGCTCGTGTACTTCCCTGCCCAGCAACCGGCCGATCAGGGATTTACGCGACAGGCCCACCAGCAGCGGCAGGCCCAGTTGCGCCAACTGTCCCAGGCCACCGAGCAGCTGCATATTGTGCGCCACGGACTTGCCAAAGCCAAATCCAGGATCGAGCAGCAGGCGCTCGCGGGCGATGCCGCCCGCCTCGCACTCGCTTACGCGCCGGCGCAGGTATTCGCGCACCTCGGCCACCACATCCGCGTAGCTGGGGTCGGCCTGCATGGTGCCGGGCTCGCCCTGCATGTGCATCAGGCACACCGGCAGGCCGCTGCGCGCCGCGGCGGCCAGGGCGCCGTCGCGGCCCAGGGCGCGCACGTCGTTGAGCATGCCGGCGCCGGCGGCGGCCGCCGCGGTCATCAATGCCGGCGAACTGGTGTCCACCGAGATCACCACGTCCAGCTCCGCGGCGATGCGCTCCACCACCGGCAGGACCCGGTCCATCTCCTGCGCCGCCGATACCGGCGCCGCCCCGGGACGGGTGGATTCGCCGCCCACATCGAGGATCATCGCGCCCGCGGCCACCATGTCCTGTGCGCGACACAGGGCGAGGTCCGTGTCCAGTTTGCTATCGCGGTAGAGGCTGCCGCCGTCGGAAAAGGAGTCGGGGGTGGTGTTGATCACCCCCATGACCAGGGGGCGCGCCAGGTCCAGGGTGCGCCCGGCACAGCGCAGCACCGGGCCGGGCGGGGATGGCATGTCAGGCAGGGAGGCCGGCGGCTCAGTGCTCGCCGGCAGGGCCACCGATGGGGTTGCGCGGATCCTTTTCCTGCTCCCCGGCATCGGGCTGCGCCGCGCTGCTGGCGCCGGGCCCGGAAGAGCCGCCCCAGTCGGCCGGCTCGCGCGGCTCGCGCCCGGCCATGATGTCATCGATCTGGTCCGAATCCAGGGTTTCAAACTGCATCAGGGCCTGCGCCATCATGTGCAGCTTGTCGACGTTTTCCTGCAGCAGGCGCGTGGAGGTCTCGTAGCATTCGTCGATGATGCTGCGCACCTCCTGGTCGATGGCCGTGGCGGTCTCATCGGACAACGCCTGGTGCTGCTGCGCCGCGGAACGGCCGAGGAAGACTTCCTCGTCGCCCTCGTCGTACATCAGCGGCCCCATTTTTTCCGACAGGCCCCACTGGGTCACCATCTTGCGGGCGATTTCCGTGGCGCGCTTGATGTCGTTGGAGGCGCCGGTGGTGATGCCGTCGCGGCCCAGGGTCATCTCCTCGGCGATGCGACCGCCGAACAGCGAGCAGATCTGGCTGATGATGTGCCGGCGGCTGTGGCTGTAGCGGTCCTCCTCCGGCAGGAACATGGTCACGCCCAGGGCCCGGCCCCGGGGGATGATGCTGACCTTGTACACCGGGTCGTGCTCCGGCATCAGGCGCCCGACGATGGCGTGCCCGGCCTCGTGGTAGGCGGTGTTGCGCTTCTCGTCCTCGGACATGACCATGGACTTGCGCTCGGCGCCCATCATGATCTTGTCCTTGGCCAGCTCGAACTGCTGCATGCCCACCGTGCGCACGTTGGCGCGCGCGGCGAACAGCGCCGCCTCGTTGACCAGGTTGGCCAGGTCCGCGCCGGAGAAACCCGGGGTGCCGCGGGCGATCTTCGAGGGTTCCACGTCCTCGGCCAGGGGCACCTTGCGCATGTGTACCTTGAGAATCTGTTCGCGGCCGCGAATGTCCGGCAGGCCGACCACCACCTGGCGGTCGAAGCGGCCCGGGCGCAGCAGCGCCGGGTCGAGCACGTCGGGGCGGTTGGTGGCGGCGATCACGATCACGCCGTCGTTGACCTCGAAACCGTCCATCTCTACCAGCAACTGGTTCAGGGTCTGTTCGCGCTCGTCGTGCCCGCCACCGAGGCCGGCGCCGCGATGGCGGCCCACCGCGTCGATCTCGTCGATGAAAATAATGCAGGGCGACTGTTTCTTCGCCTGGTCGAACATGTCGCGCACGCGGGAGGCGCCGACACCGACGAACATCTCGACGAAGTCCGAGCCGGAGATGGAGAAAAAGGGCACCTTGGCCTCGCCGGCGATAGCCTTGGCCAGCAGCGTCTTACCGGTGCCGGGCTGGCCGACCATGAGCACGCCGCGCGGAATGCGCCCGCCGAGTTTCTGGAAACGGCTTGGGTCACGCAGGAACTCCACCAGTTCCTGCACGTCTTCCTTGGCCTCGTCGACACCGGCGACGTCGGCGAAGGTGGTGGTGATCTGGTCCTCACCGAGCAGGCGCGCCTTGCTCTTGCCGAAGCTCATGGGCCCGCCGCGGCCGCCCGCCCCGCCCTGCATCTGGCGCATGAAGAACATGAACACGGCGATGATAATGAGGATGGGGAAACTGGCGACCAGCAGTTGCGTCCACACGCTCTGCTGCTCGGGCTTGCGGCCAACGACCTCAACCCGGTGATTGAGCAGGTCGTCGATCAATTTCGGGTCTTCCACCATCGGGCGGATGGTTTCGAAGCGGCTGCCGTTATGACGCTCGCCGGAAATGGTCAGGCCGTCCACCACGACCTTCTTCACCTGGTCGTTGCGGATTTCCTCGATGAGGTCGGAGTAGCCGACCTGCTCGGGCTGGCTCTGCATATTGAAGTTGTTGAACACGGACAGCAGTACAGCCGCGATGACCAACCAGAGCAGTAGATTCTTCACCATATCATTCAATGCCGTTACCTCGCGCGAGACGCCCGGGGACTCCCGACCGGCGCTGCTCCCCGACGGGGGCGCGCATGACAGCCTTCATCTCCCTGGATTGTAGCCGGAACAAGGCATTTCCGGCGAAAAAATGTGTAGAAACCGTAACTTGGGGCCAACAGGGCCGTCGGCTCGGACGCGTTGCCTCCAATGTACTACAGATGGGGCCGGCTGCGCCAACTTTCAAGCCGTGGCCGGCCTCACTCACCGCGGAACCGCGTGGCCACCAGGTAGACCTCACGCGAGCGCGGGCGCGACGCGTCCGGCTTGCGGGTATGTACGCGCGCGAAGGCCTGGCGGATGTCGCGCAGCAGCGGGTCGAAGCCCTCGCCCTGGAAGACCTTGGCGACGAAGCTGCCGTCCGCGCCCAGCACCCGCCGCGCCATGTCCAGGGCCAGCTCGACCAGGTACATGGCGCGCGGCTGGTCCACCGCCTTCATGCCGCTGAGATTCGGCGCCATGTCTGACAACACCAGGTCCACCGGGGTTCCATCCAGGGTCGCCAGGATGCGCTCGAACACCGCGTCCTCGGTGAAATCACCCTGCACGAACTCGACCCCCGCCAGGCCGTCCATGGGCAGGATATCGGTAGCCACCACCCGGCCGTGGTCGCCGACCTGCTGCGCGGCGACCTGGGACCAGCCCCCCGGGGCGCTGCCCAGGTCCAGCACGGTCATGCCCGGGCGCAGCAGGCGGTCGCGCGCCTGCAGTTCCAGCAGCTTGTAACAGGCGCGCGAGCGGTAGCCCTCGCGCTGCGCCTGCTGCACGTAGGGGTCGTCCCGGTGTTCTTTCAACCAGGCCTTGCTGGAGGAGCGTTTTTTCGCCATGTTCCGTCTATCGTTTGTCGCCTTTGCACCGGCGCTGCCGACTGGCTGGAGAGTGCCGCTTGTGCGCGGGGTACGCTTGTGTAGAATAGCCGCCCCCCGGCAGGCGCCCATTGTACCGCGGAAGCAGCATGAGCAATAAAACCAGCACCGACACGCGGCAACTGCGCGCCATCGGCCACAAATTGAAGCCCGTGGTGACCGTCGCCGGCAACGGCCTGTCCGACAGCGTGCTGGCGGAGATCGACGCGGCCCTGTCGCGTCACGAACTGATCAAGGTCAAGCTGGCGGTGGGCGACCGCGCACTGAAGGCCGCCGTCGCCGGGGAACTGTGCGCACGCACCGGCGCCGAGGCGATCCAGAGCATCGGCAACATGCTGCTCATCCTGCGCCGCGCGGAAACACCCGACCCCAGACTGTCCAACCTGATACGCCCCCTGTAACCCCCGGCGCCACCGGCCACCCCGGTACGGTGACCTGCCCGGGCGCAGCCGCCTGCGTTGCGAAATTGAATGATAATTATTATCATTCGCTTTCCATCCATTCTCGGAACCATCGCAATGCTGCGCAAAACCACCCTGTTGCTGGCGGGCGCTCTCGCCAGCCCTTCCCTGCTCGCGGACCCGGCCCTGGAGGAAGTCCACGTCTATGGCCAGCTGTCGCGTTTCTCGGCGCTCAAGTCGGATATCCCGATCATGGAAACGGCGCGCTCGGTGAGCATCGAGACCCTGCAGGATATCCTGGACAAGGGCGCCCTGAGCCTCGATGACAGCTACACCTACTCGGCGGGGGTGATCGGCGAGACCTACGGTTTCGCCACGCGCGGCGACTGGGTCAAGGTGCGCGGCCTCGACGTCCCCCAGTACCAGGACAGCCTGCAGTCGCTGTTCGGCAACTACAACAACACGCGGCCGGACATCTATACCCTCGAGCAGGTGGAAATCCTCAAGGGCCCGGCCTCGGTGCTGTTCGGCAAGGGTTCGCCGGGAGGCCTGGTCAACGTCATCAGCAAGCGGCCGCGCGAGGAGGCCAGCAGCGAGCTGGTGTTTGAGGCCGGCAACTTCGACCGCCAGCAGCTCGCCCTGGACTCCACCGGCGCCCTCAGCGACGACGGCCGCTGGCTGTACCGGGTGGTCGCCCTGTACCGCGACAGCGGCACCCAGGTGGACCACGTCGACGACGACGCGCTGGTCTTGGCACCATCGGTGACCTGGCGCCCGGACGCGGACACCGACATCTCCCTGCTGCTGAACTACCGCAATACCGAGAGCGACACGGCGGCGCAGTTCCTGCCCATCGCCGGCTCCGAACTGCCGGCGCCCGACGGGCGCCGCTTTGACAGCGACAGCTATTACGGCGAACCGTCATTCAACCAGTTCGACGCCGACACCACCGCCGTCACCCTGCTGGCCAGCCACCGCTTCAACGACACCTGGAGCATGGAATTCACCTCGCGTTACACCGACGCGTCGGCGGACTACCAGCAGGCGTGGCCCGCGTTCATCGGCGGCGACCGCTACGTCTACAACGAGGACGGCAGCCTGTACAAGGACGGCACCGTGCCGCGCACGTTCTACCGCAGCGACGCCACCTCGGAACAGTTTGCCGCGGATATTCGCCTGCGCGCCGATTTCGACACCGGCGCGCTGGCGCACAACGTGCTGCTCGGCACGCAGTACCAGGACGTGTCCACCGGTGACGCCGGCTACTACCTGTTCGCCCTGGGCTACGACGGCGAACCCGGCGACCCCGCCGACGCGCGGTTCGGCGACACCTACTGGATCAACCTGTTCGACCCGGTCTACGGCAACGTACCCCCGGCTGAAGTCCTGGACGCGGCCTACGCCAGGGACCCGGACACGGACAACGAGGACAGCGGGTTCTACGCCAGCGACCAGGTCAGCCTGGGCAACTGGCGCTTCACCCTCGGCCTGCGCTACGACCGCTCGGAGTCGTCCACCGCCGGGGGAGACCAGGAAGACGACGCCTTCAGCAGCGGCTACGGGGTGCTCTACCAGTTCGACAACGGGCTGGCGCCCTACGCCAGTTACGCCGAGTCCTTCGACCCGGTGATCGGCGACAACGGCGCCGGCGAGCCGCTGGACCCGCAGGAAGGCGAGCAGTGGGAAGTGGGCATCAAGTACCAGCCCGCCGGGTTTCCCGCCCTGGTCACCCTGGCGTGGTTCGACCTGGAGCAGAGCAACCTGCCCGACCCCCTGAGCACCCCGGGCGATTTCGAACAACAGTCGGGAAAGGCCGACATCGACGGTATCGAACTGGAGGCCATGGCCCAGCTCGGCGACTTCACCGTGGAGCTGAACATGAGCAAGCTGGACACGCAAAGCCCCGATGGCTGGCGCCTGGCCAGCGTGCCCGAGGAACAGGCCTCGGCCTGGACGACCTGGCGCCCGGGCGGCGCCCTCGCCGGCTTCCGCGCCGGCGCGGGGATTCGCTACGTGGGTGACAGCTGGGACGGCGCGGACGGCCTGAAGACACCCTCCTACACCCTCGGCGACCTGATGCTCGGCTGGGGCAACGAGCACTGGGACCTGGCGCTGAATGTGCGCAACCTGGCGGACAAGGACTACTATGCCACCTGCCTGGCGCGCGGCGACTGCTTCGCCGGGGACGAACGCACCGTGGTCGGCCGCCTGCGCTACCTGTTCTGAACAATCCGAGGAAAACAAACCATGCCCCCTGAAAGCTGGCCCGTCGTCCTGTGGGCTTCACTGCTGACCGGCGCCGCCGGTGTGGCCTTGCTGCGCCGCTGCTGGCGCCGAGCCGGTGCCGGCCACCGGGCGACGCGGCTCGCCGCCTGGAGCCTGCTCGGTGTCTCCCTGGCCAGCTGGATTCTCGGCTACGGCGCCGAGTTCGGCGCCAGTTACGCGCTGGCCTGGTTCACACTGTGCGGCTGTGCCGCGGTCGCCGCCGGCGCGCGCCGGCGCGCGCCGGCACGCACGGATGCAGCGCCCGGTAGCGGCCCGGCCTCCAGCGGCTGGCACAAATGGCTGACCTTTGTCGCCGCCGGACCACTCGCCGGCGCCGCCGCCTGCCTGCTCACCCTGCTGCTGACCCAGCTGCTGCCGCTGGTCACCGCCGACCGGGTGGCGGTGGCCGTGGTGCTGTTCCCGCTGTTGTGGGCCGGCCTGTCTTTCTGTAGCGTCTACAGCGTGCGCCCGGCGCGCAACGCGCTGGCGTTCAGCGCCGCGACCGGCCTGTGCGGCGCCCTGCTGTTTCTCATTCCCTGGAGTCCGCTGTGAAATTCCCCCTGTCCCCAGACCAGGTGCGCCGCTCGCTGGACGCGCACTCGGCCATCGGCCTGGTTGTCGGCGCCCTCATGTACCTGATCTGCCTCACCGGCGCGCTGGCGGCCCTGGCGGAGAGCTTCGAGCGCTGGGAGCAGCCCGGGGTGAGCGAGTTTCACCAGGTCGACGACACGGCCATCGCCAATGCGGTGACGCAGTACCGGGCACGCGTTGACGGCAAGCCGGAATCGCTGTGGGTCGTCCTGCCCACCCGTGAAATCCCGCGCATGCACGTCGCGGACGACGAGCAGGAATGGTTCACCGACGCGCAGGGCAATCTCCAGGCGGCGCCCGTGGAAGGCTGGACGCACATGCTGCGCGAGCTGCACGCGCGCCTGCACCTGCCCGCCGCCTTTGGCTTCATCGTGGTCAGCGCCCTGGGCGTCATGCTCATCGCCCTGATTCTCTCCGGCGTGCTCGCCCACCCGCGCATTTTCCGCGACGCCTTTACGCTGCGCCTGGGCGGTTCGCGGCGCCTGGAACAGGCCGACCTGCACAACCGCCTGTCGGTGTGGGGACTGCCCTTCCACCTGATGATCGCGGTCACCGGCGCGTTCTACGGCCTGGTCGGGGTGCTCGCGGTGGCGGCCGCGGCGGCCTTCTTCGACGGCGACCGCGACGCGCTGTTCGATGCGGTGTATGGCGCCGACCCGGTGCTGGACGCCGCGCCGGTGACGGCCGACCCGGCGCGCGCCATGCGCGAGTTGCGCCGGCAGGCGCCGCAGGCCGAACCGCTGTACCTGGTCATACACCACATGGACAGCCGTCAGCAGTTCATGGAAGTTGCGGCGCGGATGCCCGGCCGGCTGGCGTGGTCGGAGATTTTTCGCTTCGACGCCGGCGGCACCTACCTGGGCAACCAGGGGCTGACTGCCGGCCCCACCGGACGCCAGTTCCTGTACTCCCTGTACCGCATCCACTTCGGCACATTCGGGCCCTACGCCACGCGTATCGCCTGGGCCCTGCTCGGCCTGGCACTGACAGTGGTCAGCGTCAGCGGGGTGAACATCTGGCTGAGCCGGCGCGGCGGCCGCGACCGGGTGGACGACGCCTGGGCCGGGCTGGTCTGGGGCGCGCCGCTGGCCCTGTGCCTGTCGGCCTTCGCCGCAGTGCTGCCCGCCCTGCCCGCGCTGACCACCTTCTGCGCGGTGCTGGCGGCCGCCGTCGGCCTGGCGCTGCTGCGCCGCGACCCGCTGCGCAGTGCCGCCGAGCTGCAAAGCCTGTGCGGCCTGGGCCTGTTATTGCTGTCCGCCTGCCACTGGCTGGTCCACGACAGCGCCCACATCGACGCGCTTTCCCACCTGGTCAACGGCGCCTTGTGCCTGGGCGCGCTGACCCTGCTGGCGCTGGCGCGCAACAACCACCGCCGTGCGGCGCAGCCGCAGCTGCGGCGGGCCGGCGCCACCGCCTGAACGCGTTGCCCCGCCGCGAACACCTTCGCTATGATGCGCAGGAACGAGAGCCAGAGGGCAACATGGGCGATATCCTCGAATTCCCCTCGCAACAGACGCAGGGCCTGGCGTACCTGGAACGGGAACTTCGCGACATGCTCGCCGCGCGGGGAGCCGATGAACCGCTCATCGACTTCGCCACCGGCGAACTGGCGCGCATCTACAAACGCATCTGCGAATCCGAGCAGTACCAGTTCAGCATCCGCCTGCCCGAGGGGGTCAGCGGACGCGAACGCGATGCACTGCAGGCGCAGATCAACGCCGGGCTGGAAGGCATTCGCAAGGAAAACCACGGCCTGACGCTGGAGCTGGTGGCGGAGTTGCTGCTGGCCCAGGTGCGGCTGTTCCAGCACGAGCGCGGCTGAGGGCGACACCTCGCAACAACAGGGCGGCGAGACGGCAGTTGCCGGCGGCGCCCGTTCCACGGGCGCCACCGGCGAGTGCAGCGCTCTAGTCAGAAGTTATAGGCGATCGTGCCCTTGATGTTCCGTCCCGGCTCGTAGTCCGTCAGGTACAGCTCGCCGAAACGCGGGTGGGCGGACACCCCCGTGCGCGAGGACTGGGAGGAGTAGTACTCGTCGAACAGGTTGTCCACGCCGACAGTCAGCTCCAGTCCCTGGACAAACTGCGGCGTCCAGCGCGCCGACACGTTATGCACCGTATACCCGTCCTTGGCGTTGTCCAGGGAGGCGCCGTCCAGGTCCGAGCCGGCGTCCAGATCGTCGACCCACAACAGGTCCCAGTGCAGGGCCAGGTCCCAGGCCGGCAGCGCGTAGTCGACCATGAAGCTCACGGTGTCGCCCTGTTCGCGGTCGATGCGCGCGCCGTCCAGGGCGTCGTAGGCGGCAGAGGCCGAGAGATCGCTGTCGGCGATGGAGTAGGTGAGCAGCGTGCTCAGCCCGCCGATATCGTAACCGAGGTAGGCCTCCACGCCCTCGATCTCCATGTCGCCGACATTGTCTTTCCAGTAGCGCGCATCGACGCCAGCAGGCGGCGGCGCATACTCGTAGATGTAGTCGTCGATATCCGTGCGGAACAGGGTGACGCCGGCGGAAAAACGGTCCGCACCGAGCACCCCGTCCTCGTAGGCGGCCGAAAGCTCGGTATTCAGGCCGGTTTGCGCCTTGATATCGGGGTTGGGTGCGTCGTCGACGCCGGCGCCGATGAACACCTCGGCAATTTCCGGCCCCTGGAACAACTGCGTGCCGGACAATTTGAACAGCAGGCTGTTCGACACCTGCCACTCGCCGGCCAGCGCCGCACTCAACTCGTCGAAGTCGTCGTCCACCACATGCGAGTCCACCTCGTAATAGTTGTATCGCAGGCCGGGGACCAGCGCGAACTGTTCGCCCAGGGTAATCCGGTCCTGCACGAAGAGCGCCGAATCCGTGGACTGCTCGTCGGACACCTTGGTCCCGTCAGGCTTGTACTCGGTATCGTGGTCTATGACATCGAGCCCGTAGGTGAGCGCGTGGCGGCCCAGCACCGAATAGGCAAACAGGTTCAGGCCGGTATTTTCCGCCTTGCCCTCGATCCTGGAGGGGCTGCCGGGAAACGCCTCGGCGATCGCCGATTCGTCACGCCACAGCGTGCTCTTGTTGTTGTACACGGTGGCACGCAGGGTGGAGCCCTCGCCCCAGTCGAGTTCGTAGCCGAGCAGGTAGGTGTCGCGTTTGAACTCGGTATCGTAGGTCAACGGCAGGCCCAGCGAATCGGCGATGGCGATATCCGTCGCCAGACCCATGTCGGGCCGGTAGCTGTAATCGCCCTCGTCCTCGTAGCCTTCGTAACTGAATTCCAGGCGCTGGCCCGGCAGCAGGTCCCAGCCGAGCTTGACCAGCACGTTGTCGAGCTCACCCTCCTGGCCTTTCACCTCGCCGTTGGTGCCCGGCACCTCGTCGCCGTTTTCATCCTCGATCTCGCCGCCGCCGACCTCGTAATTGTCGCGGTCCAGGTAATGGTAGTAGGCGAGGAAGTCGACGCTGTCGCCGACCCGGCCATAGCCGCTGGCGGCGTAGCCCTCGGAAGCGTTGTCGCCGTAGAACGCCTGCACGCGCGCACCCAGGTCCTGTCCCTCGCGCAGCAGTTGCGCCGCGTCCTTGGTCTCGAAGCGCACCGCGCCGCCGAGACCGCCGTCGACCACGGAGTTGGTGCCGACATCGATATTCACCGACTGCAGGATATCCGCGTGAATCTGCAGGTTGCCCATGTGGTGGTACATGTAGTTGTTCTGGTTGGCGCCGTCGATACTGACGCGCAGGTTGCGGTCGCCCAGGCTGCGGATGGTGACGCGCTGGTTGAGGGAGTGGGAGCCACCGACATCCACCCCCGGCACGGTGCGCAGCAGGTCGCTGATATGGTCCGCCTGGCGGATGGCGATGTCTTCCTCGCCGAGATTCACCGATGAGGCGCGCACCTGGGTTCCCCAGATGACGACCTCCTCGATTTGCTCGTCGTTCGCCTGCGCCCCGCTCCCCACACCGGCAATGCATAGGGCCAGCGCCGCGTTCAGTTTCCGCCTGGCATTGTGTTTCATGACAACTCCCTGATGGTCAGTGTTTTTGTTGATCGCGAATAATACTCATTCCTATTTGTGTGTCAATGCAAATGAGAATTGATATTGTTAAGGCCGGGTGACTGCGCCGTTCCACCCACGTGCCCCGGCGGGGCGGTGGCGCACGGCGCAGCACCTGCACAGCGGGATTGGCGCAGGGGGCGGCCTGTGCGGCAAAATACGGCTGGCATTCCACCCGCGAAATGGGCAATAATGAGAACTATTCTCAAATAAATCCGAGGAGAACACATTGAGCTTCAGCATCCCCGCCCCGACCCGGCTGAGAATGGCATTCGCCCTGGCGGCCCTGCTGGTCGCCAGCCAGACCTGGGCCAGCGGCGCCATCGGCGACCATGTCAATGCGATGGCCGATCATATCGAGCAGTACTCCGGCGAGGTGGCCTGGTTGATCGGCAAGGTCGACAGCATGGTCGACACCTACGCGAAGGACGGCGCAGAGGCCGCCGCGCCTGCGGCGCTGGTCGACTACTGGGAGGCGGTGGATTTCCACTCCGCCATCGAGACCCATTACATCCCCCTGTACGCGAGCATCTGGCAGGGCCTGTTCGGGGTGCGCACCGCCATCGAGCAGGGTGTGCCCGTCGCCCAGGTGCGCGAGGAGCAGGCCAGGCTGGAACGCGTGCTGTGGCAATCCCTGGGTGCGGTGAAAATGGCCGCCCAGTACCAGGCGCGCGGGCTGCTGCCGCGCGTGGAGACAACCTCCGCGGACACGCCCAGGGAATCGGTCGACGTGATCAAGCAGCGCCTGGATCGCGTGCTGGCCAAGTACGCCGAGCAATTGCCAAAGGAGGCCATCGGCATCGTGCAGGAGACCTACCTGAACCTGTTCGAAGGCATCGAGGGCGCGCTGATTGAACAGGATGCCGAACTGGTGGAGGAACTGGAACTGGACTTCAACGTCACGCTGCCCACGGCGATACAGGACGGCAAGCCGGTCAACGATGTGCGCGCGGTCATTCAGGCCATGCAGGACAAGCTGGACACCTGCAAGGCACTGCTGACTGCAGCGGAACAAAGCCGCGGCAAAGTCTTTTAGATGAGACGCCGTGTTTTTGTCGCCGCCGCGGCCGGCGCGCTGGGCGCCTGGCCCTGGCTGGCCAGCCGTGCGCAGGCGCCGTCCGTGGCGTCGCTGCCAGCCCTGGAGGGCGAGTTGACGCTGTACCTGGGCCGCGGCGAGGGCGGGCTTTACGAAAATGTCCTCGCGGCCATCGAGGAGCGCAACCCGAAGTTCACGCTCAAGGTGCGGCGCGGGCCGACCGCGGCGCTGGCCAACGCCATCGTCGCCGAGGCCGGGGCCGGCGTCCGCCGGGCCGACGTCTTCTGGGCGGTGGACGCCGGCGCCATCGGCCTGGTCGACAACGCGGGCCTGGCGCGCGAGCTGCCGACAGACCTCACCGGACAGCTGCAGGCGCAGTTCCGCTACCCCAACTGGGCGCCGGTCAGCGGCCGCATCCGCACCCTGCCCTTCTTCACCGGGCGCCTGGCGGCTACGGATATTCCCACGGATATCATGGCCCTGCCCGACACAGGCCTGAAGATCGGCTGGGCGCCGGCCTACGCCTCCTTCCAGTCCTTCATCACCGCGATGCGCATCCTCGAGGGTGACGCGGCGACAGCCGACTGGCTCAGGCGCACCCGCGCCAACGCCAGGTCCTACGCCGGGGAACTGGGTGTGGTCATGGGCGTGGAACGCGGCGAGGTCGACATCGGCTTCGCCAACCACTACTACACCCTGCGGCTCAAGTCGGGCAAGCCGGACGCGTCGGTGGCGCTGGCATTCACGCGCGATGACGCCGGCTGCCTGGTCAACGCCTCGGGCATACTGGCGCTGGCGCCCGGCGAGCTGCCGGTCAATTTCATTCGCTACCTGTTCAGCCGCGAGGTGCAGTCCTACCTCGCGCGCGAAGCCTATGAGCTCCCCCTGGTCAGCGGCGTCGCCGGCCCGGCCGGGCTGCCGCCGCTGGCGTCCCTGGCGCCGCCGCAGGTCGACCTGACCCGGCTCGCCGACCTCAAGCCAACCCTGGACCTGATGCGCGACAGCGGCGTGTTATGACCCGCCTGCCCCTGTCCTACCCGGCGGCGCTGCTGATCGCCGTCGTCGCGGTGCTGCCGGTGGCAGTGCTGTTCGCGCTGTCCGACGCCCCGCAAGACCTGCTCGGCCAACGCAACCTGGGGCTGTTGTGGAATACCGCGCTGCTCACCCTGTGCACCGTCGCCGGCGCGGTGCTCATCGGCGTGCCCCTGGCCCTGTTGACCGCCTTCGTGCGCCTGCCGCTGGGCGGCGTGTGGCTGGTGCTGCTGGCGGCGCCGCTGGCGCTGCCCAGCTACATCGGCGCGTTTACGTTCTACGCGGCCTTCGGCCCCGGCGGTGAGATCAACAACGTGTTCGGCTTCGCCACACCCTCCGCCCAGGGCCTGGTCGGCGCCAGCGTGGTGATGGCGCTGTACACCTACCCCTTCGTACTGATGACCACCCGCTCGGCGCTGTTGAACCAGGACGCCAGCCTGGTCAATGCGGCACGCACCCTGGGCCTGAGCCTGCCGGCGTGCCTGTGGCGCGTGGTCTTGCCGCGGGCGCGCAACGGCATCGCCGCCGGCGCGCTGCTGGCAGCGCTCTACGCCCTGTCGGATTTCGCCACGCCGGCGATCATGGGGCTGGATACCTTTACCCGCGCGATCTACGTGGAGTACAACGCCTTCGGGCTCGGCCAGGCGGCGCTGTTGTCGCTGCAACTGCTGGTTGTCGTCGGGCTGGTGCTGTTCCTGGAATCACGCGTACAGGTGACCCGTGAACGCCCGGGTCGCAGCCTGGTCCTGTGGCCGCGGCCGTGGCAGGTCGGCGCCATCGGCTTCGCGGTCGCCCCCATCTGCCTGCTCGCCCTGGCCCTGCCGCTGGCGTTGTTCAGCCTGTGGCTGCTGCGCGACGGCGGTGGATACTTCGATTTCGCCCTCGCCTGGAATTCCCTGCAGGCCTCGCTGCTGGCCGCCCTGGTCGCCGCACTGGTGGCGCTGCCGGTGGCCTACGCCGCCATGGCGGGCCGCTTCGGCCGCATCCTCGAGCGCACCACCTACCTCGGCTTCGGCATACCCGGCATCGTCATGGGCACGGCGCTGGTCTATATCGGCCTGCAACTATCCTTCCTCTACCAGACCCTGGCGCTGCTGGTCGTCGCCTATGTCATGCGCTTCCTGCCCCTGGCGGTGGGCTCCATCCGCGCCACGGCCGAGTCCATGGACGCCAGCCTGGTCAAGGCGGCACGCGTGCTCGGCGCGGGCCGTGGCGAGGTTTTCCGCCGCGTTCCCCTGCCGCTGACGCGACGCGGCGTCATCGCCGGCGCCGCCCTGGTGTTCCTCGAGGCCATGCGCGAACTGCCCGCAACACTGCTGCTGGCCCCCACCGGCTTCGAGACCCTGGCGACCTACCTGTGGCGGGTTTACGAGGCGGGCTATTTCGGACGGGCCGCGGTCCCCGGGCTGCTGTTGATACTGATGTCCGCCCTCGGCCTGGCCCTGATGCTGTCCGGAGAAGGGCGCGCGCGACCGGACTTTTTCAAGGATAATACCGCCTGACGTTTTCACGACGCAGGACGGCGACACCCAGCATGCTCAGGGTCAGCAACATTTCAGTGGATTACGGCGCTACCCGCGTGGTGGACGACTTCAGCCTGCAATTGGCGGCCGACGAGATCGTCATGCTCGTCGGGCCCACCGGCTGCGGCAAGACCACCATCCTGCAGGCGATCGCCGGGCTGGTGCCCATCGCCACGGGGTCGGTTGCCCTGAACGACTGGTCGGCCTCGCCCGCGCGGCCGGTGCCCACGGAAAAGCGCAACGTGGGGATGGTGTTCCAGGACTTCGCACTGTTTCCGCACCTGAGCGTGGAGCAGAACGTGGCCTTTCGCCTGGACGACCCCGCGCCGGCGCAGCACTGGCTGGAACGGCTTGGCCTGGCGGCCCTGCGCCGGGCCAGGCCGGAGCGGCTGTCCGGGGGCCAGAAACAGCGGGTGGCGCTGGCGCGCGCGCTGGCCCACGGGCCCGCCCTGATGCTGCTCGACGAACCGCTGTCCAACCTCGACGCGGCGCTCAAGGACAGCCTGCGCTGGGAGATCCGCAACGCCCTCAAGGCCGCCGGGGTGCCCGCCATCTGGGTGACCCACGACCAGCAGGAGGCGCTGTCCGTCGGCGATCGGCTCGGCATCCTGCGCGACGGGCGCCTGCAACAACTGGACACGCCGCAGCGCTGCTATACCCTGCCGCACAACCGTTTCGTCGCCGGTTTCCTCGGCGAGGCCAGCTTCCTGCCGGCACGTTTGCGCGCCGGCCGCGCGGTGACGGCCCTGGGAGAGGTGCCGGCCAGCGCGGTCGATGACGCCAGCGGCGAGGTGGAATTGCTGGTGCGGCCGGACGACTGCTCGATGACGACAGCCGGAAACGCGGGGGCGGGCAATGGCGAGGTGCGCTCCCTGAGCTACGAGGGCGGCAGCTGGCTGTACACGGTGGCGCTGGACGACGGCGCCGCCATCCAGGTGCGCACCAGTCACGAAAGTCGGATCGACAGTGGCAGCCGGGTGACGCTACAGCTCACCAGCACCCATCCGCTGGCGGCCTATGCCAACGGCAGCGCCGGCGCGCCGGGCTAGACGTGGCGCACCGCGTCGATCTCGTACTCGATATCGCCGCCGGGCGCCCTGACCAGGACCACGTCACCTTCTTCCTTGCCGATCAGCGCGCGGGCGATCGGTGAACCCACCGAGATGAGATTGCTCTTCACATCGGCCTCGTCCTCGCCGACGATGCGGTAGGTGACGGTCGCGTCCGTCTCCACATTGATCAGGTCCACCGTGGTGCCGAAGATCACCTTGCCGGTGGGCTTGATGGTGGTGACGTCGATCACCTGCGCGTTGCCGAGCTTGCCCTCGATCTCCATGATGCGGCCCTCGGTGAAGCTCTGCTGCTCCCTGGCCGCGTGGTACTCGGCGTTCTCCTTCAGGTCGCCGTGCTCACGCGCCTCGGCGATCGCCTGGGAGATGCGCGGGCGTTCCACGCGCTTGAGGTGATCCAGTTCCTGGCGCAGGGACGCTTCCCCGGCGACGGTCATTGGATACTTGTTCATTGGACAATGCTCCCGTGCAAATCCTGTAGGCGCCGCACACGCTGGTCATCCTTGTGTTTGAGGGACAGGCAGATCGCCTCGGCGGCGGCCAGGGTCGTAGTGTAGAACACCCGGTGCGCCTCGGCGCCGGCGCGGATGGAGGCGGAGTCCTCGATGGCCCGGCGCCCCTCGGTGGTGTTGACGATCAGGTCCGCCTCGTCGTTGAGGATCATGTCGACGATATGTGGCCGGCCCTCGTTGACCTTGTTCACGCGCCGCACCTCCAGGCCGGCCTGCTCCAGCGCGGCCGCGGTGCCGTTGGTGGCCACCAGGCGGAAGCCCAGCGCGGCCAGGTCCCTGGCCACGCCGACAACGCCGGGCTTGTCGGCGTCGCGCACACTCAGCAGCGCGGTGCCGGTGGCGGGCGGTCCGCCGCCGGCGCCCAGTTGCGCCTTGGCGAAAGCGCCGGCGAAGGTCTCGCCGGTGCCCATGACCTCACCGGTGGACTTCATTTCCGGTCCCAGGATCGGGTCCACCCCGGGGAACTTGTTGAACGGCAGCACCGCTTCCTTGACGCTGTAGAAGTGCGGCACGATCTCCCGCGTGAAACCCTGTGCGGCCAGCGTGATACCGGCCATGCAGCGCGCCGCCACCTTGGCCAGCGAGGTGCCGATACACTTGGAGACAAACGGCACCGTGCGCGACGCGCGCGGGTTGACCTCGATGACGTAGATGGTGTCGTCCTGCCAGGCCAGCTGCACGTTCATCAGGCCGCACACGCCCAGTTCCAGGGCCATCTTCGCCACCTGCTCGCGCATCTCGTCCTGCAGCGCCGCATCCAGGCTGTAGGGCGGCAGGGAGCAGGCCGAGTCGCCGGAGTGCACGCCGGCCTGCTCGATGTGCTGCATGATGGCGCCGATCACCACCTGCTCGCCGTCACAGACCGCGTCGATATCCACCTCGATGGCCGAGGACAGGAACGAGTCCAGCAGCACCGGCGCGTCGTCGGAGGCCTGCACCGCGTCGCGCATGTAGCGCAGCAGGTCTTCCTCGCGGTAGACGATTTCCATGGCGCGCCCGCCGAGCACGTAGGAGGGGCGCACCACCAGCGGATAACCGATCTGTTCCGCCGCCTCCACCGCCTCGGCGGTGGAGCGCACGGTGGTATTGGCCGGCTGTTGCAAATCCAGCTTCTGGATCATGTGCTGGAAGCGCTCGCGATCCTCGGCGCGGTCGATGGCATCGGGCGTGGTGCCGATGATGGGCACGCCGGCGGCCTCCAGCGCGCGGGCCAGTTTCAGCGGTGTCTGCCCGCCGAACTGCACGATGACGCCCTTGGGCTGCTCCACGCGCACGATCTCCAGCACATCCTCCAGCGTCACCGGCTCGAAGTAGAGGCGGTCGGAGGTGTCGTAGTCGGTGGATACGGTCTCGGGATTGCAGTTGACCATGATGGTCTCGTAGCCATCCTCGCGCATGGCCAGTACCGCGTGCACGCAGCAGTAATCGAACTCGATGCCCTGCCCGATCCGGTTCGGCCCGCCGCCCAACACCAGGATCTTGTCGCGCTCGCTGGGCTGTGCCTCGCACTCCTCCTCGTAGGTGGAGTACATATAGGCGGTGGCGGTAGAGAACTCCGCGGCGCAGGTATCGACGCGCTTGTACACCGGGAATACGCCCAGGCCCTGCCGGTGCTCGCGCACCTCGGCCTCCGTCGTCGCCAACAGTACCGCCAGGCGCTCGTCGGCAAAGCCCTTGCGCTTGAGCGCAAACATACGCGCGTGGTCTATATCCGCCAGGTGTACCGTCTTCAGGCTGTTTTCCTGCGCGACGATGTCCTGGATCTGCACCAGGAACCAGGGGTCCACGCCGGACAGGCGGTAGACCTCGTCGATATCCATACCCGCGCGGAAGGCGTCTGCCAGGTACCAGATGCGGTCGGGACCGGGGTTGGTCAGTTCGGCGACGAGCAGGTCCTTCGCCTCCGGGTCGTCGACGTCAACAATATGCTCGAAACCGGCGGAACCGACCTCCAGCCCGCGCAGCGCCTTTTGTACCGACTCCTGGAAGGTGCGGCCGATGGCCATGACCTCGCCCACGGATTTCATCTGCGTGGTCAGGCGCGGCGAGGCGCCGGAAAACTTTTCGAACGCGAAACGCGGTATCTTGGTCACCACGTAATCGATCGAGGGCTCGAAGGACGCCGGGGTGGCGCCGCCGGTGATGTCGTTCTGCAACTCGTCCAGGGTATAGCCCACCGCCAGCTTGGCCGCGACCTTGGCGATGGGAAAACCGGTGGCCTTGGAGGCCAGCGCGGAGGAGCGCGACACTCGCGGGTTCATCTCGATGATGACGAAGCGCCCGGTTTCCGGGTCCTGGCCAAACTGCACGTTGGAGCCGCCGGTCTCCACGCCGATCTCGCGCAGCACCGCCAGGGAGGCGTCGCGCATGATCTGGTATTCCTTGTCCGTCAGGGTCTGCGCCGGCGCCACGGTGATGGAGTCGCCTGTGTGCACGCCCATGGCGTCGAAGTTCTCGATGGAGCAGATGATGATGCAGTTGTCGTTGCGGTCGCGCACCACCTCCATCTCGTATTCCTTCCAGCCGATCAGCGACTCGTCGATGAGCAGTTCGCTGGTCGGGGACAGGTCCAGCCCGCGCTGGCAGATCTCCTCGAACTCGGCGCGGTTGTAGGCGATACCGCCGCCGGAACCGCCCATGGTGAACGAGGGGCGGATGATGCAGGGGAAGCCGATGGAATCGAGCACCTGGAAAGCCTCTTCCAGGCTGTGCGCCGTGGAGGCACGCGGCGTCTCCAGGCCGATGCGCTGCATGGCCTCGTCGAAGAGCTGCCGGTCTTCGGCCTTGTCGATGGCCTCCTTGGTGGCGCCGATCATCTCCACCCCGTGCGCTTCCAGCACGCCCTCGCGGGCCAGGTCCAGCGCGCAGTTCAGGGCGGTCTGGCCGCCCATGGTCGGCAGCAGGGCGTCGGGCTTCTCTTCCTCGATGATGCGCGCCACCGTCTGCCACTGGATGGGCTCGATATAGGTGGCGTCGGCCATGGACGGGTCGGTCATGATGGTCGCGGGATTGGAGTTGACCAGGATGACGCGGTAGCCCTCCTCGCGCAGGGCCTTGCAGGCCTGGGCGCCGGAGTAGTCGAACTCGCAGGCCTGGCCGATGACGATCGGCCCGGCGCCGAGGATGAGGATACTGTGTATGTCTGTACGCCTGGGCATTGTCTACTCTTGCCGCGCGCGCATCAGCGCGATGAAGTGATCGAACAGGGGGGCCGCGTCGTGGGGGCCGGGGCTCGCCTCGGGGTGCCCCTGGAAACTGAAGGCGTCACGGTCGGTGCGGGCAATACCCTGCAGGCTGCCGTCGAACAGCGACTTGTGGGTGACGCGCAGGTTGCCCGGCAGGCTGTCACCGTCCACGGCAAAGCCGTGATTCTGGCTGGTGATCAGCACCGTACCGTCGTCCAGGTTCTGTACCGGGTGATTGGCGCCGTGGTGGCCAAACTTCATCTTCACGGTGCGCGCCCCGGAGGCCAGGCCGAGCAGCTGGTGGCCCAGGCAGATGCCGAACAGGGGAATGTCCGTCTCCAGCAATGTGCGAATCGCCTCGATGGCGTAGTCACAGGGCTCCGGGTCACCGGGGCCGTTGGACAGGAAGATACCGTCCGGCTGCAGCGCCAGCACCTCCTGCGCCGGGGTCTGCGCCGGCACCACGGTGAGGCGGCAACCGCGATCGACCAGCATGCGCAGGATATTGCGCTTCACGCCGAAGTCGTAGGCGACCACGTGCAGGGGCAGTTCGGTCTCGGGTCGCGCGCTGTGTCCCACGCCCCACTGCCAGCTGCCCTCGCGCCACTCGAAGCGTTCAGACACGGTGACTTCCCGCGCCAGGTCCATGCCCTTCAGGCCAGGGAACGCCCGCGCCTGTGCCAGCGCGGCCTGCTCGTCGACCTCCTCGCCGGCGACCAGGCAGCCGTTCTGCGCACCTTTCTCGCGCAGGATGCGGGTCAGCCGCCGGGTGTCGATATCGGCGATACCGACGATACCGTGGGCGCGCAGGTAGTCGTCCAGCGCCTGCTGGTTGCGGTAGTTGCTGGCCAGCAGCGGCAGGTCGCGGATGACCAGGCCGGCGGCCCAGACTGCGCGGGACTCCTCGTCCTCGGCATTGGTGCCGGTGTTGCCGATGTGCGGATAGGTCAGGGTGACGATCTGGCGCGCGTAGGAAGGGTCGGTGAGAATTTCCTGGTAACCGCTCATGGCGGTATTGAAAACCACCTCGCCGACCGAAGTGCCGCTGGCACCGATCGACACTCCCCTGAAAACGCTGCCGTCCTCAAGGGCCAGGATAGCCGGTACGGACAATCAAACCTCCCTGGTTGCGCCACTGCGACGCCCGTGTGTACCCCTGCGCCGGGCGCTCACAAAAAGGCGAGATGGGAAACCTCATCTCGCCTTGGATCATGATGCAGCTCTGGTGTCTGTCGGGGCACACAGCACCGGGAATGGACCGGGCGTGCGAAAACTTGCGCGATTGTATTGGATAGGTCGGGGGCTTTCAAGCACCGACGACGTTTGCCGCGCCGCCAATGCGCCGATAAAGCGCTTGCTTTAAATTTTCGGGCGCCTATCATCTGCATCGGCAACTTCACGGAGAGCGTGACATGGACTACACGCAGGGCAAGATCGCGGCGCTGACCGGCGCCGGCTCCGGTATCGGCCGCGCCCTGGCGCTGCAACTCAACGCCGGCGGCTGCGAGCTCTACCTGTCCGACATCAACCCCGAGACCCTCGCAGAGACTGCCGCGGCCCTGCCGCGCCGCGATGTCGCCGTGCACACGCGCGTGCTCGACGTCGCCGACCGCGCGGCGGTGCAGGACTGGGCGCAGCAGGCCGCCGCACACAGCGGCCACGTGGATATCGTCATCAACAACGCCGGAGTGGGGCTGCTGTCCTGGGTCGAGGACGACGACTACGCCAACCTGCAGTGGCTGATGGGCGTCAACTTCTGGGGCGTGGTGCACGGCACCCAGGCCTTCCTGCCACTGCTGCGCCAGGCGGAACAGGGCCACGTGGTCAACATCTCCTCGGTATTTGGTCTCATCGGCGTGCCGACCCAGTCCGCCTACAACGCCGCCAAGTTCGCCGTGCGCGGCTACACCGAGGCCATGCGCCAGGAGATGGCCGGCAGCAATATCCACGTGTGCTGCGTCCACCCCGGGGGGATTCGCACCAACATCGCGCGCGACGCCCGCGGCGGCGACCCGGCGCAAACAGCGCAGGAGCGCAGCCGGGATTTCCAGCGCCTGGCGCGCACCAGTCCCGAGTCCGCCGCGCGGCAGATCCTGCGCGCCATCGAGAAGCGCAAGAAGCGGCTCCTCATAGGACCGGACGCGCGTATCATCTCCCTGCTGGTGCGCCTGTTTCCCACCGCCTACACACGCTTCATTCCGCGCCCGCAGCGTCCCGGACCCGTGCCGCAGCCGTGAAAGCGGCGGCGCGCAAACCGGCGGAATCCGGCCTCGACACGCGGCAGCGGCTGTTGCTCACTGCGCTGCGACTGTACGCGCGCGAGGGGCTGCACGCGGTCTCCCTGCGCCGCATCAGCGCCGAGGCGGGCTCGAAGAACTCCGCCGCCATGCACTACCACTTCGACAACAAGCTCGGCGTGGTGCAGGCGCTCATGCGCATGATCGGCGATGAGTTGCACGACATCGCGCGCGCGCTGCGCGCTGCACGCAGCGCCAGGCCAGGCCTGCGTGAGGCATGCCGCGACACCTTGCTCCCCCTGGTGGAACTGCGCAAGCGGCGCGACTGGGGCGCCGACGCGGTGCGCTTCCTGTCGCGCCTGGTGAGCGAAAGCGACCCGCAAATGGCGCAGCTGGTAAACAACATGTTCGCGCCTTTCTGGCGCCACCTGGACCGCGCCCTGGCCCCCGCCGTGCCGGAACTGCCCACCGAGGTGCGGCGCCTGCGCCTGATGTTCATCAGCGTGAACGTGCTGCACGGCATGGCCGAGGTCGGCTGGCTGCAGCGTTCCCCGCTGGGCGACCTGGGCCACTTCGACGGCGACACGCTGCTGGACCACCTGGTGGACTACCTCATTGGTGGCCTGCAGGCGCCCAGCGCTACCTGACGACCCATTTTTTCAACGCAACGAGAACACACCATGACCGAAGCCGCACAAGACCTGCTGTTCGACCTCACCCTGAGCGACGAGCAGCGCATGAACCGCGACACCATGCAACGCTTTGCCGCCCAGGAGATGCGCGACCTCGCCCCGGCAGTCGACCTGGGAGGCGCGGACGTCGGCAGCTTCCTGCCCCGCAGCGCCGAACTCGGCCTGACCCTGCTGCCCATCCCCGAGGCCCTGGGCGGCGCCGGCATGCAGCGCTCGCCGGTGTCCAACGCGCTGATCCACGAGGACCTGGCGCACGGCGACCTCGGCCTGGCGCTGGGCGCGGTGGCGCCGCTGGGTTTCGTCAATACGCTGCTGGACCAGGGCACGGACGCCCAGAAGGAAGCGTTGCTGCCACGGTTTTGCAGCGGGGAATTCCTCGCCGCCACCACCGCGTTGCAGGAACCCCGGGCGACCTTCGAACCGACGGAGCCCCGGGCCACGGCCACGCCCTCGGGTGAGGGCTTCGTGCTGAACGGCAGCAAGTGCATGGTTCCCCTGGGCATGGAGGCCGAGCTGGTGCTGGTGATCGCGCAACTGCAGGACACCGGCCCCGCCGCCTTCATCGTGCAGGGCACACCCGAAGGCATGCAGCGCAGCGCGGAAGAGAACATGGGCCTGAAAGGTGCGCAGCTCGCGACACTACAGTTTGACGAGGTGCAGGTGCCCGCGGACGCACTGCTGGGCGGCGGCGCTTTCAATCTGCAGCGCTTCCTGGACCTCAGTCGCATCGGCATCTGCGCGCTCGCCGTCGGTGCCTGCCAGGCGGTACTGGACTACGTCGTGCCCTACTGCAACGAACGCGAGGCCTTTGGCGAACCGATCAGCAACCGGCAGTCGGTGGCCTTCATGATCGCGGATATCGCCATCGAACTGGAATCCATGCGGCTGATGACCTGGCGCGCGGCGGCACTGGCCGAGCGCGGCGAGGACTTCCACGAGCAGGCCTACCTGGCCAAGCAATTCTGTGCCGAGTACGCCATGAAGATCGGCACCGACGGCGTGCAGTTGCTCGGCGGTCACGGCTACACGCGCGAACACCCGGTGGAGCTGTGGTATCGCCACCTGCGCGCCATCGACACCCTCGAGGGCGTCGCCGCGGCCTGAGCACGCGCCACACCAGCGCACTGAACTGTACACGACAAACCAACGGACACTGCCATGATCAACCTGGAACTCGCCAAGAAACACCGTGACACCCTCGAACAGACGATGATGCTGGCCGAGCACATGATGCGCCCGTACTCGCGCAAGTACGACAAGGAGGAACACACCTACCCGAAAGAGATGGAACAGGCTGTGGAGCTGATCAGCGCCGGCCGCTCCGAGGCCATGGGCGGCGGCAGGAAAAAGGACGCCCCCGCCGGCACGGTGGTCAACGGCGGCAACATGGGCGCCGTCGTCGGCCTGTTCGGGCTGTGCTGGGGCGACGTCGGGCTGTTCCTGGGCATGCCCGGCTCGGGCCTGGGCAACGCCGCCATCAACGCCGTGGGTACGCCGGAGCAGGTGAAAAAATACGGCGGCAGCTACGCCGCCATGTGTATCACCGAACCGGGCACCGGCTCGGACTCGGCCAATATCAGCACCACCGCGGTGCTGGACGGCGACGAGTGGGTGCTCAACGGCGAGAAGATTTTCGTCACCGACGGCGACCGCGCCGACACCCTGGTGGTCTGGGCGACCCTGGACAAATCCCTGGGCAAGGCGGCGATCAAGTCCTTCATCGTGGAAAAAGGCACGCCGGGCTGCGAGGTGACGCGGCTGGAACACAAGATGGGCATTCGCGCCTCCGACACCGCGGCCATCAGTTTCAGCGACTGCCGCATCCCACGGCAGAACCTGCTCGGCACCGAGGAAGTGGCGACCGACGCCGAGGGGCGCAAAAAGGCCTTCGGCGGTGTCATGCAAACTTTCGACAACACCCGCCCGCCGGTCGCCGCCATGGCCATCGGCGTGTCCCGGGCCGCCCTGGACCTGGCGCGCGAGCTGTTGCGCGCGGAGGGCGTGGAGCTGACCTTCGAGCGCAAGCCCATCAACCTGTCGGCGCTGGAGGCCGAACTGGCGCGCATGGAAGCGCAGTGGAACGCGGCGCGCCTGCTGGTGCTCAAGGCCGCCTGGATGGCGGACAACAAGCAGCCCAACTCCCTGGAGGCGTCCATGTGCAAGGCCAAGGCCGGGCGCGTCGGCAACGACATCACGCTGCGCTGCGTGGCGCTGTGCCAGAGTCTCGGTTACAGTGAACAGCACCTGCTGGAAAAATTCGCCCGCGACTCCAAGATTCTCGACATTTTCGAGGGCACGCAGCAGATCCAGCAACTCATCGTCGCCAGGCGGGTACTGGGCAAGTCCTCCTCGGAACTGAAGTAACCCGCCGGGCCGGGCAAACGCATGGCCGCAGCACTGACCCGCCGCCAGCAGACTGTCCTCGTCCTGGGCCTCATGGCCACCGGGATAGGGCAGTCGCTGGTCTTCGCCATCCTCGCCCCGCTGGGCCGCGAGGTGCACATGGGCGAGTTGCAGATCACCTCCATCATCGCCATCTCGGCGCTGGTCTTCGGCCTGTCCTCACCGCACTGGGGACGCTTCTCCGATCGCGTGGGGCGCAAGCCAGTGATCATCACCGGCCTGGTCGGGTACTCGCTGGGCACACTGCTGTTCACCAGCATGTTCTACGCCGGCCTGGCCGGCCTGGTCAGCGGCGGCCTGCTGTACCTGCTGGTCCTGTCCTCGCGCGTCGGCCAGGCCGCGGTGATGTCCGCCTCCAACCCGGCCAGCACCGCCTACGCCGCGGATCATTCCAGTGCCGACCAGCGCACGAAAATTATGGCGCGACTGGGCACCGCCAACAGCATGGGCACCATCCTCGGCCCCGCGGTGAGCGGCGCGCTGGCCACCTTCGGGCTGCTCGCGCCGCTGTATTTCGCCGCGGGACTGGCCGGGGTGGCAGCGCTGGTGGTGTGGCGCGCACTGCCGCTGACGCCGCCGCGGCAGCGCGGCGTGCACCAGCCGGCGGCCCGGCTGCGCTACAGCGACCCGCGCATCGTGCTGTACCTGGTCACCGCGGTCGGCCTGTTCGTCGGCTTCTCCAGCATCCAGCAGACGCTGGGCTTCCAGTTGCAGGACAAGATGGGCCTGAGCGGCATCGAGACCGCACAGCGCACCGGCGCCGCCCTGCTGGTCTCGGCCTGTTTCACGCTGCTGGTGCAACTCACCGTGATGCAGCGGCTGCAACTGCGGCCCACCCAGTTCATCCGCCTCGGCCTGCTGTGCCTGCTCGGTGGGGCGGCGACCATCTCCCGCTTCGAGACCTTCACCGTGCTCGCAGCGGGCATGGGCATGCTGGGCGCTGGCATGGCCATGTGCATGCCGGCCATCTCCGCCGGCGCGTCGCTGGCGGTGGAGCCCGGCGAACAGGGCGCGGCGGCGGGTCTGGTCAGTTCCTGCCCGGCGATCGGCTTTTCCGTCGGCCCGCTGGTAGCCGGCGCCCTGTACCAGGTCGACGGCGCCCTGGCGCCGCTGTTCAGCGCCGTGGTGTTTTTCGCCGTGCTGATCATTCTCACGCTTGGCGATCCCGAGCGGTAGTAGACGACGGCACGGCCGCTCCCGAGTTCACCCCGGCGAGGGCTCCCGGGGCGCTGGCAATACCCGCGGAACAGGCTATCCTCTGGCTACTGTATGCCGGCTTCCATCGCGCGCGTCGCGGTGGGCGAACCCGGCCTCAATAACGATAAACAAGCGGAGAAAAGCCATGTCTAACGCGTTCAGGAGCACCCCTATTGCAGCAGCCCTCCTCGCACTGGCGGCGAGCCCCCTGGCCGGCGCCCAGGTGGTGCTGGAAGAAGTGATCGTCACCGCGCAGAAACGCGCCGAGAGCCTGCAGGACGTCCCGATATCGGTGTCCGCCATCCAGGGCAGCAAGATCCAGGATGCCGGTATCCCGAACATGGCGGCCCTGGCGGACTACGTGCCCAACCTGTTTATCTCCGACGCCCCGGTCAGCACCAACATCTACATGCGCGGCATGGGCTCCAGCAACAACCAGGCCTTCGAGCAGTCCGTCGGCATGTACATCGACGGTATCTACATGGGCCGCGGCCGCCAGTACCGGGCGCCGTTCATGGACATCGAGCGCGTCGAGGTATTGCGCGGCCCGCAGGGCACCCTGTTCGGACGCAACACCGTGGCGGGCGCCATCAGTATCCTCACCGCCAATCCCGGCCTGGACGAGAACCTCAACGGCCGCCTGGACGTATCGGCGGAAACCAACGACGGCTACATCGGCGAGGGCATGGTGTCCGGTGCGGTGAACGACAGCCTCGCCCTGCGCCTGGCCGGCCGCTACCGCGACACCCAGGGTTACGTGGACAACCAGTTCCTCAACGACGACGAACCCGAACTGGAGGAGTGGAACTACCGCTTTACCCTCGTCTGGCAACCCAGCGACGATCTCGACGTCAATTTCAAGTACGGCCAGTCCAACCTCGACCGCACCGGGGTCGCCTCGGGCGTGACCATCTACGCCGACCAGGCGACCCGCGACGCGGTATTTCCCAACCGCGATGCCTTCGCCGATATCGCCTACGCGCTCACCGACAGCTTCTACCCGCAGATTTCCGACGTGGTGAACGAGGACTTCACCATTCTCAAGGACAACAACCTCGGCCCCAGCGGCGGCGCCCAGGGTGTCGCCGTCGGCCAGTACGAGGAGTCCAGCGACCAGGATACCGACAACGGCGTGCTGACCATCAACTACGCCCTGGATGACTACGACATCACCGCGATCAGCGGCTACTCCTCCTACGACTATGTCGACGGCTGCGACTGCGACTGGCTGCCGCTGCAGTTTATCGGCCGCGACGACGACCAGCAGTTCGACCAGTGGAGCCAGGAGATACGCATCGCCTCGGACGGCGGCAACTTTTTCGATTTCATCGCCGGCGCCTACTATTAAAAGAACAAGCTGGAGTTCGACCGCCGCGTCACCATCGACGCCAACATGGGCGGACTCGTCGAGCAGCAACTGGGCGTCCCCAGCCTGCTGACGCTGTTGAGCGCCGGGCAGTACAACGCCAACCAGCTGGCGCGCAATCACGCCTTCGAGCAGGACACGGAGTCCTGGGCGGTATTCGGCCAGGGCACGTTCAACCTCACCGAGACCGTGCGCCTCACCCTCGGCCTGCGCTACACCGACGAGACCAAGGATGTGGAGAGTTCGCAGTTCATCAGCGACGACATCACCGGCCTGGACAACCGCACGGACAACTTTTTCGCCTACCAGATAGAGGCGAGTTTCTTCAATACCTACCTGTACGACTACGACGAGGATCGCGATACCGACGACTGGCTGCCCTCCGCCAACCTGCAGTGGGATGTGACCGACGACAGCATGCTCTACATCAGCTACTCGGAGGGCTTCAAGTCGGGCGGCTTCACCGCGGCGGACGACGGCAACCCCGGCGGCGTACCGCAGGCGACCTGGCCCTGCACACCGGGCCAGACGCCCGAACAGTGTTACGACGTCACCCTGCCGAACGACGAGTTCGAGTTCGATGACGAGAACGTGGTGGCCTACGAGATCGGCGGCAAGCACACGCTGCTGGCCGGCGCCATGACCCTCAACTGGGCCGCGTTCTACACCGAGTACGACGACCTGCAGACCTCGATCTTCCAGGGCGTGAGTTTCGCCGTCACCAACGCCGCCGAGGCCGAGATCAAGGGCGTGGAGTTCGACCTGCTGTGGCAGGCCACCGAGGGTCTGCGCCTGGGCCTGAACGGCGCCTGGCTGGACGCCGAATACAACTCCTACGCCACCGCGCCCTGTACCGCCGCGCAACTCGACGCCGACCCGCTGTGCGGCCAGCCGGGCGCGAGCGACAACGACCTGTCGGGCGAGAACACCACGTTTGCGCCGGAGTACACCGCCTCGGCCTTTTTCGACTACGACTACCAGCTCAACAACGGCATGGTGTTTTTCTCCGGCGGCGAGGTCAATTACTCCGACGACTTCGACACCCAGGGTGACCTCGACCCGGACGACCGCGTGGATGACTACACCAAGGTGAACCTGCGCTTCGGCCTGCGCAGCGCCGACGACACCTGGGAGGTGATGGCCTATGGGCGCAACATCACCGACGAGGAGGTCTACATCTACAGCTTCGACGTGCCCGTACTGGTGGGCTCACACGCGGCGATGATCGACGAGGGCGAGGTCTACGGCCTGCGCCTGCGCTACAACTTCTACTGACAGAGGGCGCGGCGCAGCTGCCGGGACAGGCGCCCGGCCTGCCCCGGCCCCGCGCCCGTCAGGCGCCCTCTTCCACCTGCGCAAAATCTTCCTTGTAGCGCACGCCGCAATCCGGGCAGGTGAAATCGTCCGGCAGCTCGCCGAAGGCCGTGCCCGGCGCGTAGCCCTCGTGCGCATCGCCACTGGCCTCGTCGTAGCGATAGCCACAGCCGGGGCACTCGTACAGCGCCATCAGGCTGTTACCGCCGCCGCGTCGGCACGCTCGTAACGGGCAAGTATCTGTGCGCGCCTGTGCGGGTCGATATTCACCCGCGCCAGGTCGCCGCGGATGTGCGGCAGCGCCAGCAGGCGCCGGTCCATCACCCGGTACCACAGCCACGGCAGATAGGCGAGCAGGTACATGCCGTAGTAGCCGTTGGGCAGTTGCGGCAGGTCGTCGAAGTTGCGCAGGCTCTGGTAGCGCCGCGTGGGATTGGCGTGGTGGTCGGAATGCCGCTCCAGGTGGAACAGCGCCAGGTTGCTGAACAGGTAATTGGCGTTCCAGCTGTGGTGCGGCTGGCAGCGCTCGTAGCGGCCGCTCTCCTGGCGCTCGCGCAGCAGGCCGTAGTGCTCGATATAGTTGGCCGAGGTGAGCTGGAACCAGGCCCAGACGTTGTGTACCGCCAGGAAGGGCAGCATGATCCAGCCGAAGGCGAGCACCAGCCCCAGCTGCAGTGCGGCGCTGAGCAGGTAGGACTGCAACACCTCGTTGTGCAGGCTCCACTGGCTGCGGCCCTGGCGCGCCAGGCGCTTCTTCTCCTGTTCCCAGCCGCGGCGCATGGCGCCGGGAATCTCGCGCAGCGCGAAGCGGTAGATGGACTCGCCCATGCGCGAGCTGGCCGGGTCTTCCGGCGTGGCCACCTCGGTGTGATGGCCGCGGTTGTGCTCAACGCAAAAATGCCCGTAGGCGGGCACCGCCAGCACGATGCGCGCGAGAATGCGCTCGAGCTGCGTCTTCTTGTGGCCCAACTCGTGGGCGGTGTTGATGCCCAGGCCCGAGTACGACCCGGCGGTCAGCGCCAGCACCAGCACCGACCACAACGTCAGCTCGTGGCTGCCGATAAACGCGGCGATGGCGATCAGCACGATGAAGTGCATGGGTACGGTAAGGTAGGTCAGCACCCGGTAGTAGCGGTCCTCCTCCAGCTGCGGCACGATCTCTTCCGGCGGGTTGTTCTCGTCGCTGCCGAACAGCCAGTCCAGCAGCGGGATGAACAGGTAGGAAAAGGCCAGCGGCAGTAGCAGCGCCCACTCGGTGCCGCTGGCGTAGTAGGCGGCGATGCCCATCATCGGAAAAACCGGCATGAACACGGACAGCAGCCACAGGTAGCGCTTGCGGTCGCGATAGCGGATCGTGCCTTGCTCGGGGTGTTGCAGGGTGTAGGTCGTCATTGTTATCGCCCTCTGCGGGTTGCGGGTGAGGGTAGACTACGCAGCGCGGGCCGGGACCGCCATTTCAGTTGGTGACAAAAATATAGTCATTTAGTGACACAACGCCCCCGGCCGCGCATAATCGCGCCATGGACACACCCTTGCTGGTAGCGACCAGTTACGTGCAACTCTACCTGCGCGCCAGCGCACATCCCGCCGCGGCGCTGCTGGCCGGCACCGGCCTGAACGAAGAGGCCCTGCGCGCGACCGGCCACATCGACCACGCGGTGATGGCGCGACTCTATCGCAACGTGGAGCGCCTGGGTGCGGAGCCCGGCTGGGCGGCGCGCACCGGCTCGTTGCTCAACATCAGCACCCACGGCCCGCTGGGCTTCGCCGCGCTGAGCGCCCCGACCCTGGGCGCCGCGCTAACGGTGATGGCGGAACTGCACGGCTGCCGCGTGACGACACTGCGCGTGAGCGAACGCATCGACGGGCAGCGCTACGCGTTTATCCTGGAGGACCTCAGCGGCGACGCTGCTTTCGCCCGCTACACCCTGGAAACCACCCTGCGCGTACTGCAGGCGCTGATCGAGACCATCATCGGCCATCCCGCGGGCGCGCCGATGCAGATCTGCTTCGCCTGGCCGCCGCCTCCCTACGCCGCCGCGCTGCGCGCTGTCTACGGCGTGCCGCTGCGCTTCGCGGCGCCCGAGACCGCCGTGTGCATACCCGCCTCCTGGCGTCACATCCCCTCACCGCTGTTCGACGAGGTCAGCTACCGCGAGAATTGCGCCCGCTGCCGCGAAATCCTCGCGCGGCTGGGCCACAGCGGCGACAGCGCGCAGCGCGTGCGCGACCTGCTCGCCGGCCATTTCGAGCGCGCAAGGCTGGGACCCGGGGAGGCGGCCGCGCCGCCCAACCTGCAGCGCATCGCCGAACAACTGCACGTCACGCCGCGCACGCTGATCCGCCAGTTGAAAACCTGCGGCACCAGCTACCGCGAACTGCTGGACAGCGCGCGCATGGACTGCGCCACCGCCCTGCTGGCGGACGCGCGCCTCACGGTGGCGGAGGTCGGCGCCCGCCTGGGTTACAGCGACCCGGCCAATTTCGGCCGCGCCTTCCGCAGGCTGCGCGGCACGACGCCCGCCGCCTGGCGACGCGGCGCGCGATGATCGGCCTGCCGCCGCCCGGCGCGCGCTTCATGCTGTTGTCCGCGCTGGGTTTTGCGCTGATGGCCGCCTGCGTCAAACTCGCCGCGCTGCGCGGCATCCCGTTGCTGGAGATCATGCTGGCGCGCTGCGCGGTCTCGCTGGCCATCAGCTACGCCGTCGTGCGCCGCAAACGCATCTCCCCCTGGGGCGACAACCGCCGCCTGCTGCTGGCGCGCGGCCTGATCGGCGCAGCCGCCCTGATCTGTGTCTATTACGCCATTACCGTGCTGCCCCTGGCCGAGGCCACCCTGCTGCAGTACACGCATCCGGTGTTCACGGCCCTGCTCGGCGCACTGCTGCTGCGCGAGACGCTGCAGCGCTCCACCGCGGTGTGCCTGCTGCTGTCGATCGGCGGGCTGTTGGTCATGGTCGGTCCGGCTCTGCTGCAAGCGGGCGCGCCCAGGCTGCCCCCGCTGGGCGTGGCCATCGCGCTGGCCGGCGCCTTCGGCAGCGCCATCGCCTACATCATCGTGCGCCGCCTCAGCGGCAGCGAAGACGCCTCGGTGATTATCCTGTACTTCCCGCTGGTCGCACTGCCGGTCTCGGCGCTGCTGCTGGGGCGCGACGCCGTCCTGCCCGACGCCACCGGCCTGCTGCTCCTGCTGCTGGTCGGGGTGTTCACCCAGGTGGGACAGTGGGGGCTGACCCACGCCATGCGTCACGAGATGGCGGGCAAGGCAGCGGCCTACTCGTACGTACAGGTGGTCTTTGCCGCGGCGCTGGGCTGGTGGGTGTTCGGCGAACTGCCGACCGCGGCCACCTGGATCGGGGGCGCGTTGATCATCGCCGGCGCGCTGCTCAATCTCGGCAGGCGCTAGGACCGGGGCACGACAGCCGCGCGCCCGCGCTCAGGAGGCGACGAGTAGCCTGCCCAGGGCTTCGCGCAACTGCGCGGGAATAGGCACCGAGCGGTTCGCCGCGCGCTCCACGAACACGTGCACGAAGTGACCGTGGGCGCAGGCGCGCTCCTGACCCTGCTTGAAGATCGCGATGCCGTACTGGACCGAGGAATTACCCAGCCTGTCCACCCGCAATCCGGCCTCGATGGACTCGGGATAGGCAATCGGCGCGTGGTACTGGCAGCCGGAGTTGACCACGAAGCCGACGATACGGCCGTCGGCGATGTCCAGTCCGCCCTCCTCGATCAGGTAGCGGTTGGCCACCGTGTCGAAGTAGGAGTAGTAGGTCACGTTGTTCACGTGACCGTAGATATCGTTGTCCATCCAGCGCGTGGTGATGGGGTAGAACACGCCGTAGTCGGCGCGCGCCGGTGCCGCCACACTCACGCCGGCTCTCCATAGGCGGCGCGGTAAATACCCAGCGCGTCCTCGTAGGCCACCTCCCGGGGATTGTTCACCAGCAGGCGTTGCTGCAGCATCGCGTCCTGCGCGAGTGTCTCCAGGTCTGCCTCCCTGACCTGCGCCGCGCGCAGCGTCGCGGGCAACTGCACGTCGTCGATCAACTGGCGCAGCGCGGCCACCAGTGCGGCGGTCTTCGCCTCGTCGCTGCCGGGCACGGCCTCGCCGCACACTACCTCCGCCAGCTCGGCGTACAGCTCCTGCGCTTCCGGGGCGTTGAATTCCAGCACGGAGGGCAGCACCAGGGAGTTACTCAGGCCGTGGGGAATGTGGTAGTGCCCGCCCAGGGGATAGGCCAGGGCGTGCACCGCCGCCACGGGCGCGTTGGCGAAGGCCTGCCCCGCCAGGCAGGCGCCCAGCAGCATGCGCTCGCGCGCCGCGCGGTCGTCGCCCTGCCGCACCGCGCGGCGGATGTTGCGCGCCAGCAGGTGCAAAGCCTGCAGCGCCAGCATGTCGGACAGCGGGTTCTTCTTGTGCCGGGAGGTATAGGCCTCGATGGCGTGCACCATGGCGTCGACGCCGGTCATGGCGGTCACCGCCGGGGGCAGGCCCAGGGTGAGGTCCGCATCCAGCACGGCGACATCGGGCAGCAGTACCGGCGAGGAGACACCGGCCTTGGTCGTCTCGCCGGTGGTGATCACCGCCACGGGAGTAACCTCTGAGCCGGTGCCCGCTGTGGTGGGGACCAGCACCAGCGGCAGCCGCGAACCGCTGACCATGCCGACGCCGTAGAGCTCGGCCAGGGGTTGATCGCCCCCCAGCAGTACGGCCACCACCTTGGCCACGTCCATGGAACTGCCGCCGCCCACGGCGAACAGGCCGTCGACACCGGCGTTGCGCGCCGCGTCCGCGGCGGCCAGCACCGTATCCTCGGGCGGGTCCTCGCGCACCTGGTCGAACAGCAGGGGGGACAGGCCCTCTTGTTCCAGGGCGGCGATGACCGGCTGCACCAGCCCGATGGCCACCAGGCCTGGGTCGGTGACCAGCATGGGGCGGCTGACGCCCAGCTGGCGCAGTTCACCGGCCAGCGCCAGCGCGCTGCCGGCGCCGCTGACGATGCGCCCTACCGTGTTGAATTCGAAGCCCTGCACGGCGCCCTCCTTCACATGGTGATGATGACCTTGCCGCGCGCGCGGCGCTCGATCATGCAGTTGAACGCGTCCTCGTAGCGCTCCAGCGGGAAACAGTCGGTGACCAGGGGACTGATCTTGCCCGCCTCGAACAATTCGGTGAGTTCGGCGATGTTCTGCAGGTTCACCTCCGGCTCCTCACCGGCGAAGCGGCCCCAGAACACACCGACGATTGCCGCGCCCTTGAGCAACGCCAGGTTCAGCGGGATGCTGGGGATAGGGCCACTGGCGAAGCCGATCACCAGGTAGCGGCCTTTCCACGCGAGGTTGCGAATCGCCGGTTCAGCATAGTCGCCGCCCACGGGGTCGTAGATGACATCGTAGCCCTGGCCGCCGGAAGCTTCTTTCAGCGTCGCCTTGAGATCGATGTCGCTGTAATTGATCAGTTCGTCCGCGCCGAGCTGCTTGCAGATCTCCAGCTTTTCGTCGGTGCTGGCGCAGGCGGTCACATGGGCGCCCATCTGCTTGCCCAGTTCGACCGCCGAGGTGCCCACGCCGCCGGCCGCGCCCAGCACCAGCAGGCGTTCGCCGGGCTGCAGGTCGGCGCGCTGCTTGAACGCGTGGTAGGTGGTGAAGTAGGTGATACTGATGCCCGCGGCCTGCTCGAAGCTCAGGGCCCTGGGCTTGGGGAACGCGGCGAATTCATTGACACTGATCTGCTGGCAGAACGCGCCGGACGAACCCATGGAGATGACCTCGTCGCCGACCTTGTGGCGCGTCACCTTGTCACCGACCGCGGTGACAACGCCCGAGCACTCGCCGCCGGGAATAAAGGGCATGGGGGGTTGCATCTGGTACTTGCCCTGGATGGTCAGCACATCGGGGAAGTTCAGGCCTGCGGCCTTCACTTCGATCAGCACATCGTGCTCGCCGATGTCCGGGTCCGCCCAGTTTGTTTCCAGGACCAGCTTGTCGGCCAGCCCGTGTTCGTGACATACCACTGCTTTCATGGAAATCTTCCTTATCTTGGCGCGGAAAGCCTTTGTATCACACTGCGGATAATGTCGCTCCCGCGACTCTTGTCACCCATGGTCGCCCCCGCAACGCTCGCCACCCATGGTCGCCCCCGCAACTCACCTATGGTCGCCCCCGCGAAAGCGGGGGCCCAGTGAATGCACCCTGGATTCCCGCTTCCGCGGGAATGACGGGGCCTGAGTCGCTTCCGCGGGAATGACGGGGCCTGTGTCGCTTGCGCGGGGCTGGGCATTCATCACTCAGCATTGCGACAAAGAGCCGGAACGCTGGTCAGGCTACCTCAAACAGGCCCGCGGCGCCCATACCGCCGCCGACGCACATCGTAATGACCACGTACTTGACGCCGCGGCGCTTGCCCTCGATCAGCGCGTGGCCGATCATGCGCGAGCCGCTCATGCCGTAGGGGTGGCCGATGGAAATGGCGCCGCCGTTGACGTTGAGCTTGTCGTTGTCGATGCCCAGCTGGTCACGGCAGTAAATCACCTGCACCGCGAACGCCTCGTTCAGCTCCCACAGGCCGATGTCGTCCACCGACAGGCCGTGCTGCTTGAGCAGCTTGGGCACGGCGAAGACCGGGCCTATGCCCATCTCGTCCGGCGCACAGCCGGCTACCGCGATGCCGCGGTAGATTCCCAGGGGCTCCAGGCCTTTCTGTTCGGCGAGCTTCGCGTCCATGACCACCTGCGCGGAAGACCCGTCGGACAGCTGCGAGGCGTTGCCGGCAGTAATCGTGCCGCCTTCCTGCACTGTCTTCAGACCCGCCAGGCCCTCGGCCGTGGTTTCGCGCAAGCCCTCGTCGGCGCTCACGGTGGCCTCGGCCTCGGAGGCCTCGCCGGTCTCCTTGTCCCACACGGTGCGCTTGCAGGTCACCGCAACCAGTTCGTCGTCGAACTTGCCGGCGGCGTAGGCCGCGGCGGTGCGCTGCTGTGACTGCAGGCCGTACTCGTCCATCTGCTCACGGCTGATGTTGTAGCGTTCGGCCACCACCTCGGCGGTCTGCAGCATGGGCATGAAAATATTCGGCTCGATGGCGAGCAGTTCCTCGTCCACCATGCGGTGGATATTCATGTGCTCGTTCTGTACCAGAGAGATCGACTCCAGGCCGCCGCCGACGACGACCTGCATGCCGTCCTCGGTGATCTGCTTGGCCGCGGTCGCCACGGCCATCAGGCCGGAGGAGCACTGACGGTCGATGGACATGCCCGAGACCGTGTCCGGCAGGCCCGCGCGCAGGGCGATCTGGCGCGCGATATTGGAGCCGGTGGCGCCCTGCTGCAGGGCGGCGCCCATGATGACGTCGTCGACCTCGGCGGGGGCGATACCGGCGCGCTTCACCGCCTCGGCCACGGATGCGGCGCCGAGGCTGGCGCCGCCCAGGTTGTTGAAACCGCCACGGTAGGCCTTGCCTATCGGCGTGCGTGCGGTAGATACGATGACTGCTTCAGTACTCATTGTGCGTTCCTCGTGCTGGACCCATTGGGTTTTCGCATTAATTGACCTGTTCGCCACCCCGGGAGTGCTGGATCCCCGCTTGCGCGGGGATGACGGTGACGGCTCGTTCTACTCAGCCGATGTCGGCCCCGGGCTTTGCGCGGGGATGACGGTGACGGCTCGTTCTACTCAGCCGATGTCGGCCCCGGGCTTTGCGCGGGGCTGACGGTGACGGCTCGTTCTACTCAGTCGATGTTCAGCCCTTGCCTTCCATCGCCAGGGTCACCATTTTCACGGTCTGCTCGGCGCCGGCGCCGGGCTGTGTCTCACCCTCGGTGGCGGCGATCTCCTCCCAGTGGGCGGCGATGCCCTCGGGGGTCTGCTCGTCCGGGGCGAGGTACTTGCCCGCGGACTCGACGATGCGGGCGACGGCGAAGGAGCCCGCGCCGGCCGCCAGGATAGTGCGCGTCGGCGCATCCTCGCTCACCAGGTAGAGCACCGCCGGAGTGACGGTCTCCGGGGTGAGCATCTCGAAGGCCTCGTCGGGCAGCAGACCCTCGGTCATGCGCGTGCCCGCGGTCGGCGACAGCGCGTTGATCTTGATGTTGTACTTGGCGCCTTCCTGGGCCAGGGTGTTCATCATACCGATGACGCCCATCTTGGCGCTGCCGTAGTTGGTCTGGCCGAAGTTGCCGTACAGGCCCGAGGACGAGGTGGTGACCACGACGCGGCCGTAGGCCTGTTCGCGCATGGTCTCCCAGCAGGCCTTGGTGCAGTTCACCGTACCCATCAGGTGCACGTCCAGCACCAGCTTGAAGTCATCCAGCGAGCCCTTGGCGAAACTCTTGTCGCGCAGGATGCCGGCGTTGTTGACCAGGATGTCGACCCGGCCCCACTTGTCCACGGCCTGCTTGACCATGGCCTCGACCTCGTCGTACCTGGCGACGTTTGCGCCGTTGGCGATGGCCTCACCACCGGCGGCCTCGATCTCGGCGACAACCGCCTGTGCGGCGTCGGAACCTGCGCCGGTGCCGTCGACGCTGCCGCCGAGGTCATTGACCACGACCCTGGCGCCGCGCTTGGCCAGTTCGATGGCGTGACAACGACCCAGGCCGCCGCCTGAACCGGTAACGATGGCAACTTTGCCGTCATAGCGAATAGACATGTCTGATTTCCTCTTGCTAGCAATCCGGGTAGAAAATTCTCGTGTGAAAAAGCACTCAGCCGGCGATGACCATGGTCAGCCACTCGGCGACCAGGGCGGGCGTCTCCTCGCCCTCGATTTCGACCGTAATGGCCTGCTTGACCAGGAAGCGATTGCCGTCCTTTGCCGTGATATCGGCGATTTCGGTGTTCGCGCGCACGCGCTTGCCCGCGCGCACCGGCGCCAGGAAGCGCACCTTGTCGAAGCCGTAGTTCAGGCCCATCACCACGTTCTCGGGAACAATGCCGTTGCCCTCAGCCATCTTCGACAGCAGGGACAGGGTGAGAAAGCCGTGCGCGATGGTCCCGCCAAAGGGCGTGGCCTTGGCCGCTTCTTCATCGACGTGGATAAACTGGTGATCCTCGGTGCAGTCGGCAAAGGTGTTGATGCGGTCCTGGTCGATTTCGATCCATTCGCTGGGCTCGAACCTGGTGCCGATGTGATCCAGCATCTCTTCCTTGGGTACGACTTTTACAGCCATGGCGTGATCCTCGTCAGTAGGTGTGTGGAGAAGTTTTCAAGTGTAGTCGAGCTGACGCATTTCACCGTATCCGTGCAGGATGGCTGCACCGGCTGTCGCTGCCGTTCGAGAGTCACCCGGGGAAGCGCGGCGCTGGCGTCCGCCCAAAAAAGGGATTTGAACATACAGTATGTATTTAGTCCATTCAAGTATTATCTGGCCTCCCCGGCCTGCTATGCTGCCCTGTAATGGAGCCATACACGGGCAGCCGGAGACGCCGATGACACAGACAGGGCCGGCAGCGCTGCTGCGCAGGCTGGCGCAACGCGTGGAGGGCAAGGCCCCGGGACCGCGGGCCTGCCGCCACGAGATACCCGTGACCGCCTATAGCGACCCCGCGCGGTTTCAGCGTGAGCGGCAGCGCCTGTTCCGGCGCCGACCGCTAGTCCTCGGCCACGCCTCGCAACTGCCTGCCGCGGGGGACGCGCTGGTCTGGGACTGGCTGGGCCTGCCGCTGATTACCCTGCGCGACAGGCAGGGCAGTCTGGCCACCTTCAAAAATGTCTGCCGCCACCGCGGCATGCGCCTGGTGCAGGAGCAAGGCTGTACGCGGCTGCGCTCACTGGTCTGCCCCTACCACCAGTGGACCTACGGCCTGGATGGAACCCTGCGCAACATACCGCGACAGGAGATGTTCACCGCTCTGGACGCGGACACCCTGGGCCTGGCGCCGGTCGCGACCGAGGTGCGCCACGGGCTGATCTGGGTACAGGTCGAGGGCAGCCTGGACCTCGATACCCACCTGGCGGGGCTGGGCGAGGACCTGGACGCCTTCGACCTGGCCGACTACCACTTCTGCGAGCAGAGCGTGCGCAGCGTCCAGGCCAACTGGAAACTGATCCAGGACGCTTTCCTGGACGCCTACCACGTAACCCGGTTGCACAAGGACACCGTCGGCCAGTTCTTCCCGGATGCGCTGGCCGAGAGCGACCTGATCGGCGATCACACGCGCTCGGCAGTGGCGCGCAACGAGATCGAGGAGGCGCCGGCACTGGCGGACGAGGAGCTGGACCTGCGCCGCCACGCGACCTTCTCCTACACCGTGTTCCCCGGCTCGGTACTGGTGTTCCAGCCCGACTACCCGGCCGTGATCAGCCTGTTCCCGCAGGCGCCGGACCGCACGCTGTTCGTGCATTCCATGCTGACCCGGGAGCCGCCGAAGTCCGAGCAGGAGCGCGACCATTTCCGCCGTTCATTCAAGCTCATCGACGAGGGTGTATTCGCCGCGGAGGACGTGTTCGTCGCGGTGGGCACCCAGCGTGGCATCGACTCCGGGGCAAATCAGGCCCTGCTGTTCGGCGGGCTGGAGGAGGCCGCGGTACGCTTCCACGAGATCATCGAGCGCGAGATTGCCGATGTGTGAGCCGCGCCGCCATACGGCTTGTGCGGGAAGCGCTAAAGCGCGGGCGTCAGTCCGCGGCAATCAGAACGTGTAGTCCACACTCACGCCGTAGATCCGCGGCGCCAGCAGAGTGTACTGCGGATTCTGCGTCACCGTGCTGGGCCGCCCCACCGCGGTGATTTCGCGGTCGTCCTCGATGTTGCGCACAAACCCGGTTACCTGCCACTTCATGTCGGCCGTGGCGGCGGTCAGACGCGCGTCCCAGGTGTCGTAGCTGTCGAAATCGTCGTACTGCGGGTTGTTGAACGCCGTGCCCCAGGAACTGCCGGTGTAGTACCAGGACGTTGTGGCGGACCAGTTCAGGTCGAACATGTCCCAGAAGTAGGTCAGGTTGGCCGAGGCCTTGTGCTCGGGCATCAGCGGGAACTGGTTGCCCGCCAGGTCCAGGTCCTGTGTACACAGGTCGTCCTGGGGATTGCCCTGCGCCACCGGCCCGAGGGTGCAGGCATTGGCGTCCTTGGTGAGGAACTCCTCGTACTCGGAATCATTCCAGGAATAGGTGGCGCTGAACAGCCAGTCGTCGGCGAACTGCACCCTGCCTTCCAGTTCCACCCCCCAGGCCTCGGCCTGGTCGGCGTTGACGAAGGTGTTCAGGCCGATACCGTTGACCACATCCTGCTTGAGCACTTGCAGGTCCTCGTAGTCGTAGTAGTACGCCGAAGCAGACAGGTTGGCGCGGTTGTCCCAGAACATGCCCTTGTAGCCGACCTCGTAGGAGGTAATCGACTCCGGCTTGACCACGTCCACATCGGTGCTGGACGTGGGCTTCTGGAAGTTGAATCCTCCCGAGCGATAGCCGGTGGCGACGAAGCCGTAGAGGAAGTGGCCCTCGGAGAGGAAATGATCCACGCCCAGGCGCCAGGTGAACTTGTCCCAGTCATCGTCCTGCGCGCGGAACACCACCGGGTCGTCGGCGTCACCCACGTACTGCACGAAGGTGTTGTCGTTGCCCTTCTTCTCGTCGTAGGAGTAGCGCAGGCCCGCGGTGAGCACGGTGTCTTCGCGCCAGTCCCAGCTCAGTTGCCCGTAAGCGGCGTAGTTGCGCGTATCGACATTGGCCTCGCCGCGGTAGAGGAAATTGTCGTCGCTGACCGTGCCCGAGACGAACTGGGAAAAGTAGCGGTATACCTCGATCAACTCGTCGTTGAACTCGCGAAAGGACACGACCTGTTCTTCGTCACTGTGGTAGTAATACAGCCCCGCGAGCAGCGCAAAATCGCTGTCCCAGTTGGACGTGTACTGCAACTCGTGCGAGGAGAACTGTGCTTCCTGGTTGACGTTGTAGGTCATATCGGCCGGTGTGACAGGGTTGTCCTGGAGAAACTCCAGCCCGGAAAGCTGTGACACGGGTTGGCCGAACCACAGCAGCTGCGACCAGTCCACGCCCGAATCCGAGGCAACGCTGGCATCGGCGTCGGTACGCGTATCGAACCAGTACTTGGAGTAGCCGAAGGTGTACTTCAGCGCGTAATTGTCGCCGCTGTACTCGCTGCTGAAAAACGCCGCCCAGCGATCGTTCCTGAGGTCGGGATCGGTGTCGATGCGCACCTTGTCCTCGTCGCGCAAGGAGGGGTTTTCCACCTGCAGGCCCTGGCGCATGTTGACGAAGTTCTGGCTGGCGAACATACCCGGGAAACCGAGAATTTCCCCGGTATTGATATCGGTCGTCACCTGCTGCAGGTCGCGCTTGTAGGGTTCCAGAATGTAACCGTTGTCCTGGCGGTAGCCGCGATCGACGCCGATCACCTTGAGGTTGTTGGTCCAGTTCTCCGTGCTGCGGTGCTCGAAGCCAAAGGTACCGTACAAGGTATCGTCCTGGCCGTAATCGCGCCCGTTGAAGTGGTTTTCCTGGAAGCCCTCGCGCTCGTACTTGGATACGCCGGCGAACATGCCCAGGTCATCGGTGAGGGGCCCGCTGACGTAGCCCTGCGCCAGGCGCCCGTCGTAGTTGCTCAACTCGCCGGTCACGCGGCCCGACCACTCGCTGCTCGGCCGTTTGCTGACGAATTTGATGGCGCCGCCGATGGAATTGCGCCCGTACAGGGTGCCCTGCGGTCCGCGCAGCACTTCGATACGGTCGATATCCATATAGCGCGCGTAATTGAACACCCCGTTTTCGGTGTTGTAGACATCGTCCCAGTAAATACCGATGCCCGGTTCGGAGCCGACCGCCAGGTTGGGACGGCCCACACCGCGGATGGCGACGCGGAACGTGGTGATGGTCAGTGAGGGGGTGCGCGCCACGAGATCGCGACTGCCCTCGATGCCGTACAGGTCAAACGCGCTGCCGTCGAAAGCACTCAGCGACGCCGCGGTCTCCATCAGCGAGGTCTCTCGCTTGGTGGCGGTGACGATGATCTCTTCCAGCGCCGCCTCCGCGTCGGGTGCGGTGGGCAGGGAAAGGACAAGGACAGCGGCGCCTGTCAGGGTGGCGCGACCCCGGGAAACTGCGTTCATACCACTCACCGTTCGTATTGTTATGTCTGTTAGACGCGCGGTGTCGATACTGTCGCGGCACGGGCGCCCGCTCTCGCGGTTCTGCGCACGCCCGGGGAAGCAGCGGCGGGGAGGTGGCAGAACATAATGACCGCGCGGTCATAGTCAGCCTGAATGTAAATCAATCCCCCGCCGTCTGCAAGGCGCAGGTCTTCAGCCGTCGCGGAAAGTCGCGCTGACCTCGTTTTTCTGCTCCCCGAGGTACTTTTTCAGTTCCTGCCGGCCCACCACCATGCGGTGCACCGCGTCCGGCCCGTCCGCCAGGCGCAATGTGCGCTGGGCCATGTACATGTTGGCCAGCGGCGTGTCCTGGGACACGCCCAGCGCGCCGAAAACCTGGATCGCCTCGTCGACGATACGGATGGAGATATTGGGCACGGCGGTCTTGATCATGGAAATCCACACCCGCGCCTCCTTCGGGTCGACGTTGTCCATCATCCACGCGGTTTTCAGCGTCAGCAGCCGCGCCTGCTCGATGTCCATGCGCGCGTTGGCGATGATGTCGATATTGCCGCCCAGGCGCGCCAGCGGCTTGCCGAAGGCGACGCGCGATACGGAGCGTTCGCACAACAGCTGCAGGGCCTTCTCCGCGGCGCCAATGGCGCGCATGCAGTGGTGGATGCGGCCGGGACCGAGGCGGCCCTGGGAGATTTCGAAGCCGCGGCCCGGACCCAGGATGATGTTGTCCCTGGGCACGCGCACATCGGTGTAGCGCTGGTGCATGTGGCCGTGGGGCGCGTCGTCCATGGAAAAGACATTCATCGGGCGCAGGTTTTCCACTCCCGGGGTCTCCATGGGCACCAGGATTTGCGACTGCTGCAGGTGCTTGGGGGCGTCCGGGTCGGTCTTGACCATGACGATCATGATCTTGCAGCGCGGATCGCCAGCGCCGGAGATATAGTGTTTCTCGCCGTTGATGACCCATTCGTCACCGTCGAGCACCGCGCTGGTGGAGATGTTCGTCGCGTCCGAGGAGGCCACGCCCGGTTCGGTCATGGCGAACGCGGAGCGGATCTCGCCGTTGAGCAAAGGCTCCAGCCACTGCGCCTTCTGCGCCTCGCTGCCGTACTTGGCCAGCACTTCCATATTGCCGGTGTCAGGCGCCGCGCAGTTGAACACCTCCGCGGCCAGGTGTGACTTGCCCATCTCCTCGGCGAGGTAGGCGTACTCCACGGTATTCAGGCCGGCGCTGTGTTCGCCCTCGGTCAGGAAGAAATTCCACAGGCCCTTCGCCCTGGCCTTTTCCTTCAGGCCCTCGCGGATTTCGGTCTGGCGCTCGGTGAACTCCCAGCGATCACCCACGGCGATATCGGCGTAGTAGTCCATTTCCACCGGCAGGATTTCGTCGTCGATGAAACGCCTTACCTCGTCCAGCAGGGGGGCGACTTTCTGGCTGATTCCCAGGTCCATGGTTTGCTCCTTGGGCCGCTTGCGGCGGCGGTTTGTTCACTGGATCCCCGCTTGCGCGGGGATGACGTATCGACTCGTGTACTGGTTCCCCGCTTGCGCGGGGATGACGTATCGACTCGTGTACTGGTTCCCCGCTTACGCGGGGATGACGTACTGTGCGCTGGATCCCCGCTTGCGCGGGGATGACGTATCGACTCGTGTCACGCCAGGCCGAGTTCGGCGGCGTAGTCGGCCTTGAGCTGGCGTTTGAATATCTTGCCCGAGGCGATGCGCGGCAATTGCTCGTCGCGCAGGAACACCTGCGTCGGGATCTTGAAGCCGGCCAGGTGGTCGGCGAGGAATGCACGCAGTTCGTCGACGTCCAGGGTCTCTCCCTCCCTGGGCACAATCGCGGCGCCGACGATTTCGCCCAGGCGCTCGTCGGGCAAGCCGAACACCGCCGCCTCGTAGACCGCCGGGTGCTTGTAGATTGCCGCCTCCACTTCCAGGCAGCTGATATTTTCGCCGCCGCGAATGATGATTTCCTTGATCCGGTCGACGATATAGACGAAGCCGTCCTCGTCCATGTAGGCCACGTCACCGGTGTGGAACCAGCCGTCTATAAACGCCTCGGCGGTCGCCTCGGGCTTGTTCCAGTAGCCGAGCACGTTGACCGGCGATTTGACGCAGATTTCGCCCTTCTCTCCCGCCGGCAGTTCCCGGCCGTGCTCGTCGATGATCTTGAAGTCGGTGACCGCCGGCACCGCGCGGCCTGTGCTGTCCGGTCGCGCCACGTAGAAGGCGCCGGCGTTGACCGCCCCCAGGGCATTCGTTTCGGTCAGGCCCCAGCCGATGCCGGGGGCGGATTTCTTGAACGTGCCGGTAATTTTTCTCACCTGCTCCGGCGGGCGCGCCGCGCCCCCGGCCATGATTTCCGTGAGCGAGGAGATATCGCGCTCCGTGGTCTCCGCCGCCGCCTGCAGTTCGGCAGACATCGTCGGCACACCGTTGAACCAGGTCACCTTTTCCCGCTCGATGAGCCGCAGGGCCTCCTGCGCGTCCCACTTGTGCATGATCACCATGGTACGGCCGACGATCAGCGAGAGCAGGAAGGCGGAATGGCTGCCGGTACAGTGAAACAACGGGATGGTGACCAGCGCCACCGGCGGCAATTCCTGGTCTCGCACCTCCTGGCTGCCGGCTATCCTGGTCGCCACGCCCATGCACATCCAGCTCCACAGCGCGGAGAGTATGCCGCGGTGCGAGGACAGCGCGCCCTTGGGGTGACCGGTGGAACCGGAGGTGTACATGATCGTGGCGTGGTCCTCCGGCGCCACGTCGACCTCGGGCATCGGGCTACCGGCAAACTCCTTGAGCAGTTCGGTGAAGGGGGTGTGCTCGACCTCCAGCCCACTGCAGTCGTCGACGGAAATAATGCGTAGCCCGAGCCTGTCGGCGATCGGCGCCAGGCGCTCGATGCGCTGGCGGTCGGCGACCACCACCTGTGCGCCACAGTCCTGGAAGCCGTACTCCAGTTCCTCGGTGGTCCACCAGGCGTTCATCGGCACGGCGACCGCGCCGACCGCGGTGGTGCCGATGAAGGCCATCATCCACTGCGGGTTGTTGCGGCTGAGAATGGCGACGCGATCGCCCTTGCTCACGCCGTAACGCCGCAGCAGTGCGGTGGCGAATTCGGCGCTGTGCTGGTAACCCTGGGCGAAGGTGTAGCGCTCGTCGAGATAAACCGCGAAGTCCTTGTCGGCATGGGCATGCATGACCTGGTAGTACTCGCCCAAGTTGCGTTGCATATTGGCGAAATTGCGGTACTCGTGCCCGCCGATGGTGACCGTGTTCAGTTCGAAGGGTTGGCCGGGTGAAGTCAGGCTGGCGACAGCGGCGTCAAAGGCTTCCAGTTCCGAGCTCATCGGTGAGCGAATCTCCTGTGTGGCTGTGGGTCAGAATCCGCTCAGTTGTGCGAAGCGGTCCAGGTGATAGTTATAGTCGCCGAACGTGTGTTGGGCCACCCGCGCGCGCTTGATGAAAAAGCCGATTTCGTGCTCGTCGGTCATGCCGATACCGCCGTGCATCTGGATGCCCTCGCTGGTGGCCCGTTGCGCCACCTGGCACAGCTTGGCCTTGGCGGCGCTGGCCAGCAGCGGCAGCCGGTCGCTGCCCTCGTCGATGGCGTGCAGCGCCTGCAGCACGATGGAGCGGCACAGCTCCAGTTCGGCGAACAGGTCAGCCGCGCGGTGTTGCAGGCCCTGGAAGGAGCCGATCACCCGGCCGAACTGCTTGCGCTCCTGCAGGTAGGCCACCGTGCGCTCGAACGCCTCGCAGGACAGGCCCAGCAATTCCGCCGCCAGGCCCACGTTGGCGATGTCCAGGGCGCGCTCCAGTCCCGTCCAGGCTGCGCCCGGCGTGCCGAGCAGGTTTGCCGCCGGCACCCGGACCCCGTCCAGCGCCACGGCGCCGGCGCTGCGCGCATCGACCATGCTGCGCCTGTCCACGCTCAGGCCGGCGCTGCCGGCATCGACCAGGAAAGCACTCAGCCCCTCGGCTTCCCCCGGTTCACCCGCGGTCCGCGCCACGACGATAAAGCTGTCGGCGGCCACGGCGTCCGCTACCAGCACCTTGTTGCCGTGGAGGATGTAGTCGTCGCCCTCGGCGCTGGCGCTGGTGGCGGTGTGCAACGGCGCGTGGTGACGCCCCTCCTGCAGCGCCAGGCTGACCAGTTTGTCACCCGCGGCGATTGCCGCCAGCAGGGATTCCTTCTGCGCCTGGCTGCCCAGTTCGGCAATGACGCTGGCCGCCACCAGCACCGTGGACTGCAGTGGGCTGGCGCTGAGATTGCGCCCCACCTGCTCCAGCACCAGGCCAAGGCCGGTGTAACCGTAACCCAGTCCGCCGAATGCTTCGGGGATGGCGATACCGGCCCAGCCCATGGCCGCCATTTCCCCCCAGACCGCGTCGTCGAAGCCGCGCTCGCTGCCGCTGTCGCGCAGTTCCCGCTGGTGTGCGACCGTCGCCTTCTCGGCGAGGAAACCCGCGGCCGCGTCCTTGAGCATGACCTGCTCTTCATTCAATACCAGTGCCATATCCAGTTCCTCCGCGCTATCAGGCGTCGGGCAGGCCGAGCACGCGCTTGGCCACGATGTTCAGTTGTACCTCGGATGTGCCGCCCTCGATCGAGTTGCCCTTGGAGCGCAACCAGTCGCGACTGAGCGTGCCGTCGTCGTAGGCCTCGCCTTCCCAACCCAGGGCCTGTTCGCCGAAGACGGCCAGATTCAGCTCGTTGCGCCGCTTGTTCAGTTCGGTACCGTAGTACTTGAAGATCGACGAGGCGGCGCCCAGGCCCTTGCCGGACTTCACCTCGTCGCCCACGCGCGCCATGGTCGCGCCGAAAGCCAGCGTGTCCAGCTGGTACTGGGCCAGGTCCTGCCGCAACACACCGTTGGCGAGGCGGCCGCTGGCGTCGGTGCCGACGATTTCCCCCGCGTGCTGGCCCAGCGACTTCTTCGGCGCGGCGCCGAAGCTGGAGATCATCTCGCGCTCGTGGGTCAGCAGGTACTTGGCGATGGTCCAGCCCTTGCCTTCCTCGCCCACGAGATTTTTCTTGTCGGCGACCGCGTTGTCGAAAAACGTCTCGCAAAACGGCGAGCTGCCGCTGATCAGCCGGATCGGCTTTACCGTGACGCCGGGCTGGTCCATGTCGAACAGGACGAAGCTGATACCCTCGTGCTTGCTGCCACTGTTGTCCGTGCGCACCAGGCAGAAAATCCAGTCCGCCTTGTCCGCGTAGGAGGTCCAGATCTTCTGCCCATTGATCAGGTAGTGGTCGCCCTGGTCTTCCGCCTTCGTCGCCAGGCTGGCCAGGTCCGAACCGGCGTTCGGTTCGGAGTAACCCTGGCACCAGCGGATCTCGCCGCGGCAGATTTTCGGCAGGTGTTCCTTTTTCTGCTCCTCGTTGCCAAACTCCAGCAGCGCCGGCCCGAGCATGGAAATGCCGAAGCTGTCCAGGGCGCGACGCGCACCGATGCGCGCCATCTCCTGGTTCAGCACCTTCACCTGTTGCTTGTCCAGGCCACCGCCGCCGTACTCCCGCGGCCAGTGCGGCACGGTCCAGCCGCGCGCGGCCATGCGCTCGCACCACAGCACCTGGTCGGGGTGGGAAATTTCGGGCCTGCGACCGCCGTTGTAGATATCTTCGAAACTCTTCACGGGCTCGCGCATGGAAGGGGGGCAATTTTCCTCCAGCCAGGCGCGCGTCTCCTGGCGGAACTGTTCAAGGTCGCTCACGGGGTTACCTCTCACACTGTCTGTCGGACCGGCCTGCGGGGCACGGGGTCCCGGCCTGGCCGCCACGGGTCAACGGGCGTACCGGCGCGGCAGCACCGACGCCGATAAAGCGGTTTTGAACATACAGTATGTTTTACGGACCTTCAAGTATTCTGCCCGACCTGTCGCGGATTGCGCGCAAGGGACTGCTCCGGCGGATGGGCGCGCGCAGGGCCTGCAGGCCACGGCCACAGCTGCACGCGTGAATGGAAGGCTGCGCACCGGGGTGCGGCGTGGACCTGCGCGGCGCCCGGCGCGCTGCCGGGCGCCGCCCGGTATCAGAACTCCAGGATAATCTCGCCGCCGTACATGCGCGGTGGCAGGTAGGTGAACGCGGTACCGCCGATCTGGTAGTTGGCGGTGTCCTCGTCGGTGAGATTCTTGCCCCAGGCGGCGAATTGCCAGTTGCCGCCGAACAGCTCCACCTCGGCCAGGCTGACGCGGGCATTAAACTGCCCGAAATCATCGACCGTGAAATCACCACCATCGGTGTTTGCCAGGGCGTACTGCTCGTCCTGCCAGCTGTAGTCCAGGTGGAAGCGCAGCGAGCCCACCGCCAGCGGCAGGTCGTAGTCCGCGCTGGCGGACCAGGCGTTCTCCGGCGCCCACAACAGCTCGGTGCTGTTGGAACGGTCTGAGCCGTCGGGGAAGATGGCGTCGTTGATCTCGTAGTCGATGTAAGCGTAGCTGAAGCTGAGGAAGAAGTTCGCCGTGATCGCCGCCTCCGCGTCGATCTCCACACCGGAGATCTCCGCGTCGCCGGAGTTGAACACCTCGACAAACTGCGGCGCGTTGACCGGGTCGGGCAGGTAGTCGAGGATGATGTCGTCGACTTCCATGTAGAAGGCCGCCGCGTTCAGGCGCAGGCGATTGTCGAACAGCTCGGACTTCAGCCCCAGCTCGTAGGAAATGACATCCTCCTTGTCGAAGGCCTGGTCGAAGTCGAGGCCGTTGCGGCTGGAACCGCCGGAGCGGAAGCCCGTGGACACCTTGGCATAGGTGGACATCTCATCGGTCCAGCGGTAGTTCGCCACTACCGAGTAGTCGGTTTTCTCCTCGTCAGAATCCGAGGAGCCTGGCGCGAAGCCGTTGAAGACCCAGGCGTCCCAGGTACGTTTCGCGTCGCGGTCGTCGTCGGTGTAGCGCAGGCCCAGGGTCAGGTCGAGGCGATCATCGAGCACATCCGGGGTCCAGGTGGCCTGACCGAAGGCGGACAGGGACTCGACGTTCGTTTTCACCACGTACTCGCCCAGGTAATAGGGGAAGACCAGGGAAAAATCCGTGCACACGGGATCGCCGTTGCGGCCGTCACTGCAGGGCATGAAAGTGATCAAATCCAGCGCCAGGGCCCCGTTCTGGTCGACCTGGGAACGGTCCAGGTACTGCATCTCGGACTGGTCGCCCGATTCGTCGAAGTAGTACAGCCCGGCGACGTATTTCACGCGCTCGGTACTGCCCACGAGCTGCAGTTCCTGGGAAAACTGGTCCTGGTCGGTCACCGTATTCGTCTCCAGGCTGCCGGCACCGCCGAAGGACTGGGAAAAGTTCTGCGAGGCGTCGTCATCGAATTCCCGGTAACCGGTGATCGACTTCAGGGTCAGGTTGTCGGTCAGGTCGTAGCTAATGGTCAGGTTGTGACCCTGTACCTCGGTGTCCGAATCCGGCAGGTAGTAGGCCAGCTTGCCGCCGCCGGTGGGTGAACGGGTGTCGTCCAGGCGGTCGTTGAAGCTGTTGGTGATCGGGTTGCCCGCGGCGTCTGCGCCGCCGACAGGGCCGCCGTACTGGAAGTAGCCCGGCGTGTGGGTGACGTCGGAGTAGTCGTAACTGTAGTCGACCTGCAGCCGGTCCACGCCATCGTAGCTGAGCGCAAGGCGATAGCCCTCGGTCTCCTTTTTATAATAGTCGTTGTACGGGTAGCCTGGCGTCTGGTTCGGCCCCTCGTTCTCCACCCAGCCGTCGCGGTCGGAAAAGGTGGCCGAGACCTTGGCCTTGATACCCGCCGTCTCGGGCAGGTTGATGTGCGAAACCGAGCGCCAGCTGTCGTAATTGCCCACGCTGAGGGTTTGCTTGAAGCCGAGTTCGCCGGTGGGCCTGGCGTTGATGAAATTGATCGCGCCGCCGGTGGTGTTGCGCCCGTACAGGGTGCCCTGCGGTCCGCGCAGGATTTCCACGCGCTCCAGGTCAGACAGGTCGGAGAGCACGCCAGTGGGTCGCGCCGCATAGACGCCGTCATAGTAAAGGCCAACGGTGTTGTCCTTGGTCAGCACGATCGAGTCGGCGTTGCCGATACCGCGAATGAACAGCGACACGTTGTTGTTGGAAAACGGGTAGGCCGGCATCTGGATATTCGGCGAGCTGAGGCCGAAATCCACCGCGTTGACGATACCTTTGGCCTCGATCTGCTCCGCGTCCAGTGCACTGATGGCGATGGGCACGTCCTGCAGCGACTCGGCGCGTTTCTGCGCGGTCACCCTGACATCTTCCAGCACGGCCAGCGCCTCGGTGGCGCCGAGGCTGCTCGCGACAGCGACGGCCAGGACCAAATTCTTGCGGGTAAAACGATCTGACATGGGGCAACTCCATTTCTCGTTATAGGCTAGGCCGGGCGGGCTCCGGCGCGTTTCGCTTTGTGTCGGTAATACTAAGGAATCGCGCCTCTCGAGACTTGTGAATTATTTCCCAAGAGCTGGTTTCATAAAATATCTAAATTCTTTAAATACAATAAGTTAGCCTTATTAGGGAGCTCCCCACAGGCTGTTGTGCAGGCCACACGCCGCCGGCGCGCTGCGACAACAGGTCACAGGCCAGCGAGCCCTCGCCTCCCTATAATTCCGCGCCATCAATCAGCCGTCACGGACACACCATGCAGCAGCGCCCGACACACCTGAAACTGGCCGCCCTCGCCTTCGCCTGCGCGGCTCCCGCAGCCGCCGACCACATCGAGGAACTGGTGGTCACCGCCAGCCACGACACCCGCGTCATCGACGTCACCGACGCCTTCAGCATTGCGCCGGACGTGACGCAACTGCTGAAAAAGGCGCCCGGGGCAAACGTCAACAGCAACGGCCCGATCACCGGCATCCCGCAGTACCGCGGCATGTTCGGGGCGCGCGTGTCCACCGCCCTGGACGGCATGCAACTGGCGCCCTCGGGCCCCAACTGGATGGACCCACCGCTGTCCTACGCGGTGGGGGGGCAGCTGGACTCGCTGGAGTTGTACCGCGGCATCGTACCGGTCAGCGTCGCCGCAGAGGCCATCGGTGGCGCCGTGGACGCGCGCTCCAGCCACGGCGATTTCGCCGGCGCAGGAGAGCGGCGGCTGGAGGGCCGCGTCATCGGCTCTGCGGCGACGGTCAACGACGCCTTCAACGTGAACACGGCGTTGTTCGCCGCCAGCGACACGCAACGCCTGAAACTGGCGGCGATGGCCGAGAGCGGTGACGACGCGGAATTTCCCGGGGGTGACGTCACGCCAACCGAGTACGAACGCCAGCGCTACGACGTGGGCTACGGCCTGCGCGCCGGCAATCACACACTGCAGCTCGACTACGGCTACAACGACACCGGCGACAGCGGCACCCCGGCGCTGCCGATGGATATCGAGACCATCGAGGGCGACCTCTACCGCATCGGTTACACCCACGACAGCGACACACAACTGCGTACGCAGGCCGCGCTGTTCGCCTCGGACCTGGATCACACCATGACCAACTTCGAGCTGCGCAGCGCACCGGCACCGGCCATGTGGCGCCGCAACACGGCCAGTTCCGACAACCTCGGCTTCGAACTGGTGACGCAGTTCGCCGCCACGCAGGGCAGCGGCTGGACCTTCGGCGTGGACGGCTTCAGCGAGAGCCACGACTCGGATATCGACAACCCCAACAACCCGATGTTCTTCGTGGAGAACTTCAACGACGCGCGCCGCGAAATCCTCGGCCTGTTCGTCGAGAGGCGACAGGCACTGGGCACCGACACGCGCGCCGAGTTCGGCCTGCGCTACAACCGGGTGGAGATGGACGCGGACCGGGTCGACGCCACCCCGGCGCGTATGATGCCCCCGGCGCAGGCGCTGCGCGACGCGTTCAACAGCGCCGACCGCGAGCGCAGCGACGACAACTTCGATGTCACCGCCAGGGCATGGATGGAACTGTCAGAGCGCAGCAGCCTGTACATCGGCGCCGCACGCCGCACCCGCTCGCCCAGCTACCAGGAACGCTATCTCTGGCTGCCGCTGGAGGCCACGGCGGGCCTGGCTGACGGCAACCTCTACACAGGTAACATCGAGCTGGACCCTGAGGTGTCGCGGCAGATCGAGTTCGGGCTGGACTACAGTGACCAGCGCCTGACGCTGTCACCGCGGGTGTTCTACAACAACGTGAAAGACTACATCCAGGGCACGCCCAGCCAGGACAGCGCGGCGGTCATGCTGGTGCGCATGATGAACAGCATGAACGGCACGAACAATGCCGACCCGCTGCAATTCAACAACGTCGACGCCATTCTCTACGGGTTCGACATGGACTGGCTGCTGCGACTGGACGAGCACTGGACGCTGGGCGGCATCGTCAACTACGTCCGCGGACAGCGCGACGACAGCAACGATGACCTGTACCGCATCGCGCCGCCCAACACCAGCCTGCGCATCACCTACCAGTCGGCGCGCTGGGGCGCCGAGCTGGAGGGCATCGCCTACGCGGAGCAGGACGACGTCAGCGCGACCAATCGCGAACAGTCCAGCGACGGCTATGCGCTGGTCAACCTGCTGACGACGTGGCAGGCAACAGACAAACTGCAGTTCGCCGCCGGCGTGGACAACCTGTTCGACAAGAAATACCGGCCACACCTGGGCGGCTACAACCGCGCGGCCAACCCCGACATCGAACGCGGCGAGCGTCTTCCCGCCTACGGCGCGAATGTCTTCGCCCGCTTCATGTACAACTTCTAGCGCCTAGCTCTCACCCTTGATCACCAGGTGCTCTTCCTCGGCCGCGACACTGGCCGGGTCCGTGTGGATGAGAATATCCGCGCCCGGGAAGGCGCCCAGCAGCCGCGCCTCGACCTCGTCGGCAATGCGGTGCGCCTCCATCAGCGACAGTTCGTCTGCCAGCTCCAGGTGGAACTGGATGAACGTCACACGGCCCGCGCGCCGCGAACGCAGGTCGTGCAGGCCGAGCACGCCCGGGTGGTCCAGGGCGATGCGCTTGATCTTCTCACGCTTGCCCTCGGGCAGCTCCCGGTCCATCAGGTGATCCACCGACTGCGCCAGAATCTGCTTCACGCTGGCCAGTATGTACAGGGCGATCGCCGCGGCGAACAGCGCGTCGAAGCCCGGCCAGCCCCAGGCAGCCAGTAACAGCGCCAGTACGACACTGGCGTTGACCAGCAGGTCGGCGCGAAAGTGCAGGGCGTCGGCGCGGATGGCCGGCGAATCGGTGACGCGCACCACGTGCCGCTGGAACAGTACCAGCGCGAAGGTCAGGCCGATCGAAACCAGCATCACCAGCACGCCGATATCCCAGCTTTCCGGCGCCACCGGGTGCAGCAGCCGTCGTGTGGCTTCGACCAGCAGGAACACGGCGGAGCCGGCGATAAAAACCGCCTGGCCGAGCCCGGACAGCGCCTCGTACTTGCCGTGACCGAAACGGTGTTCGCGATCGGCCGGCGACAGGGAGTGGTGCACCGCCAGCAGGTTCAGCAGGGAGGCCAGGCAGTCCAGGGCGGAATCGACCAGTGTGGCCAGCAGGCTGACCGAGCCGCTCACGCTCCAGGCAAAGGCTTTCAGCACGACCAGCGTCAGGGCCACCGACACCGAGGCGTAGGTGGCCAGGCGCATCAGCCTGGCCTTGTGCGCCGCGGTGACGGGGGCAGCGTTGACAGAATCTGTGCTCATTGGACCACCGGGTAGCAGGAACTTCGCAGTGTACCAAACCCGGGTGAATTAACCCGCACCGACCGGTCATTATCGGCCAACAGTGCCGCCCGGGCGACAGCGAGCGGTTTCTGCCGTTTTCTCCGGTTTTTTCTTGCGCGCAGCGCCCGCCCTTTGCAATTCTAATTGTCCCGTAACCGACACAATGCAGAAGAAAAACATGGGACGTTTTCTGATAGACCGATGGGGCAACCTGGTCCTGTTCGCCGCGCTGCTGGTGATGCCGGCGCCGGTCTCTGCGCTGGACGCGGACCTCTACCTGGCGGGACTCGGGTTGCACCAGGAGACCGGCCGCAATATCTACCTGGGGGGTATCTACCTGGAGCGCGAGGCGCCGCGGCCGGCCAGCCTGACCGAGGCTTCCGGCACCCGCGTCATGGAGTACCGGGTCGTGGCGCGGCGCACCAGTATCCGCAGCCTGCTCGGCGGCATGCTGCTGCAGAGCGAGGTCGCGACGGGCCAGCCACCGGACCAGGCCACCACGGATTTCGCCGACGCGATACTGTCCGCCGTCAACACCAGCCTCTACGCCGGGGATTCCCTGAAAATCGAGCTCAGCGGCGGCGACACCACCATTGCCAGGCTCAATGGCTACGAACTGGCGCGGGGGGATGACGCCGGCGTCGCGGACTACCTGCTGATGGGATGGGTCGGCGAATCCGGCCCGTCCACCGTGTTCCGCGACAAGCTCACCGCGGGGCAGGTGGACCCCTCCCTGCTGTCCACCCTGGAGGCCAATACCTATTCACCGGATCGCGAGGCGGAGGTCGCGCGCTGGGTGCGGGCCGAGGACGAGCCCGCGCCGGCGGCCGCCGCGGCAGTCGTACCCGCGGCAGCGGACGCCGGCGCGCAAACCGCCGCCGTGGCAGGTGCGGCACCCGCCGGGACAACGCCGCCCACTGCGCACGAAGCGTCCCGCGATGCGGCGCCCGCCGATGCGGCGCCCGCCGATGCGGCGCCCGCCGACGCGGGGCTGCCAGCGGCGAGCGTGGCCGCGGCCCCGGCCGTGGCGCGCCCCGCCGCAACCGGCGGCGCGCTGACGACGACAGCGGTGCCACCTCCCGCGGCGCCGCCGCCCACAACTTCCGCGCTACCGGCGGCCATGACGCCGGCGCCACAGGTCGCCCCGCCGCAGGTACAACTCGCCGCGCTGGTGCCAGTGCCGGGCATGCTCCCGACTACCAGCCTGGAGGACGAGATCCGCGCACTGGGCGTGCAGGAGTACTCCCGGCGCCTGTCGGATTTCCACGGCAGCCTGATCCGCCTGGTCTACGGCGAGATCCGCTATCCCAAGCGCGCGGTGCGGCGCAGCCTGGAGGGCCGGCTTGAACTCGACCTGACGATTACCGCCTCGGGAGAGGTTGTCGCGATAGCAATAGCCCAGGACTCGGGCCACCGCCTGCTCGACGAAGCGGCCGTGGAAGCGGCGCAAACGGCCTTCCGCGACGGCCTGCCCATCGCGGTCGACCCGGTGGCCATCGCCGAATTCGGCGACTTCGCCAGCGGCCGCTTTACCATTCCCCTGCCGGTCAATTTCCGCCTGCAGTAGCAACAGCCAGTGCTCCGGCGGGGCAGGCGGCGGCGCCTGCCCCGGGGCCCTGTGCCACTCTCTACCCGGTGAGCGCGCCCCAGGCTACCCCCAGCCCGCCTGTAGCGGCCGCGTGAGCGCGGGCAACACCGGGCGCCGGTATACCCGGGGCGGACAGGCTGTCGATGGCCGTCGCCGCCCACTGCGCGGTCGCGACCGGGAATCGCCCGCGGTTGCAGGCGCGACATACAGCTGCAGGCCGGGCCGGCAAAAGCCCGCTGCGGGAGGAATGCGGTAGATAAGAATGGCGTGACGTGGACGTCCGGGACCGGCGGCAACCAGTCCCGGATCAGCCGCGAGGGGCCGCGCCAGGGCGTGAGGGGTCGGCGACCCCTGCTCAGTCGTCAGCCGGGCGACGGCTGTCGTTGGCGGCGTCGCGCACCATGCGGATCGTGCGCTGGCAGGTCTGCAGCCATTCCACGCGGGTTTCGGTCCTGAGCGCCCGCACGTAGCCCTGCTCGGTAATACAGGAGATGCTGGTCTTGTTCGGCGTCCAGTCCCCTTCCTTCGGACGCGGCTTGCGCGAGCTGTAGTACCACAGGCCACGACGGTCCTGCATAACATACTTGGCGTCCTCGGGCAGGAATACCTTGCGCCCGTCGATGACGGCAAAGACTTCCGTATCCTTCTCCGGCGACTCGCCGACCACTGCGGTGGGAGTGATAGTCAACATGTCTGGTTACCCCTCAATTTGCCTGTTCTTTCGTTGTAGTTTGTTTGTTCACCGACCGCTTCGGTCCCCTGGGGGTACCGGGTCGCCCGGTGTCGCCACATGCGTTTGCGCAGCGTGGGTTCAGTTATACGGCGAGAGGGACGGGTCAAACAACGGTTTTTCTGCCATATTTTTAGTAAATATGAATTTTGAGTAAAATTATGGCCATTATTTTTGTAATGCAGGCATTTTTTCGCCGTGAGGCGGGGCATCGCGTCATTTTTTTGACGGATAACGAACGCGCCGCGCCCAGGTAAAAGGGCGCGGCGCGAGAACAGCGGGGCCGGCAGGGCGGCCCCGGGCAGGGTTAACGCGGTACGAGCTTGATATGCGAGCGATCGCCGGGCTGCGGCTCGAGCGGCTTGAGCACCTCGAGTTCACCGCACACCGGCGGCAGGGCAGCGGCGTCCTCGACCGCGCTCATCAACATGTACAGCGCCAGCGTAGAGCGCCCCTCCTCGGAGGAAAGCGGCGCGGCAAAGGCCGCCAGGCCGCCCTCACTGATAATGCCCAGGACAACGGCGTTGGTCAGGTAGTCCCTGATAATCTGCCGGTTGACCTGGTCGCGCTGGTAGCGCTGGTAGCCCTCGTCTCCGAGCAGGCTGCGCAAGGTCTCGACCCCGTCCGGCACCGCGCAGTCATAAACTGCGGGTTCGTTGCCGAAGGCGCGGTCGATCCACCCGATGATCTCGTCCAGATGCACGTTCATTCCCCGGCAGCGCTCAGGCGGCCTGCACGCTGGCGGCAAGTTTCTTCTGCAGTCCATCCAGGTCGGGCACCTGGTACACACTGTCGCGGAACCTGAACGCCGCCGACGCGTGTTCGGCGACGCTGTCCGGTACGTCGGTCACCTGCTCGCCATCGAGCCTGGCGACCGCCAGTCCCTCACCGCGCAGTGCAACCCCCCAGTATTCACAACCCTCCCCAGCCAGGCCGAGAAACACGGCCACCAGGCCGGTGTGGATTCGCTCGTGCATCCAGCGCGCGCCGCTGTCTGCGCCGAAATCCAGTACCGGGATATCGCGACCACGCCAGGATACGGACTCGGGGGGCGTATCGGCATCGGCGTTGACCGTGAGTATCTCCGCCAGGCAGTTCTGGGGAACCGCCCAGTTCTCCGCGCTGGATATCGGGATAAGCACACAGGACGTTGTGGACTCTTCGCTCATCGTCACTCCTCAGGACAGTTGCAGGTCATGGCCGGTGAGCACGTTGATCTGCTCGACCAGGGCCGGGAAATTGAAGGGTTTGCCCATGTAGGCATTGCAGCCGGCCTCTTTCGCCAGCGCGCGGTGTTTCGCGCCGGTGCGCGAGGTCACCATGATCACCGGCAGGTGGCCGTAGCGCCGCGATTTGCGGATCTCGCGCAGCGTCTGGATACCGTCCTTGACCGGCATCTCGACGTCGAGCAGCACCACGTCCGGCAGCCGGTGCGTGGCGTTGAGGAGATCGATCGCCACCAGGCCGTTCTCCGCCGTGACCGTTTCCACGCCCACGGTATCCAGCTGGCTGGTCGCCACCATGCGCTGGGTGCGCGAATCGTCCACGACCAGCGCCAGCAGGGGCGCGTCGTCGTCACGATCCACCGCGACGGCGGCCACGCCGTCATCGCGCACGCTGTCGACCAGCATGTTCAGGTCCAGCGCCACGATCGCTTCACCGTCGGATGTCGTCGCCGCGCCGGCAACCCCGGGGACCGCGGAAAACTGTGAGCCCAAAGAGCGCACCACCAGTTCCAGTGCCTCCTGCACGCTGTCCAGCGCGATAGCCATGTGCCGCTCTTCCGAACCGGCGATAATCACCGGTACGAAGCTTTCCCAGAAGCTGCGTTCGGGCAGGGCCACTCCCTGGCACAGGGTCGCCAGGTAACCCGGTTCGCAGTCCATATCGAACAGCCGCAGTGGTTCGCCGCTGGCGACCGCGGCAAAGAAATCATCCGCCGGCACCTGGTCTACCGCGATCAGGCCGTTGAGCGGCACCGCGTAGGAGTGGTCGCCGGCGGTCACCAGCAACGCGCCGTTGACGGTCACATTGCTGGGAATGCGCACGATAAACGTGGTGCCCTCACCCACCACCGACTCGATCTGGATATCCCCGCCGATCTGCTGAATCTCGGTCAGCACGATGTCCATGCCGACACCGCGCCCGGAAATCTCGCTCAGGGTGCTGGCGGTGGAAAAGCCCTTGTGAAAAATCAGCCGGATCGCCTCCTCGTCGCTCAACGCATCGACATCCACATCCAGGCCTTTCTCGTAAGCGGATTCGCGCAATGCGTCCGGGTCGATGCCCTTGCCGTCATCCGACAGGCGGATGACGTAGTCGCCACCGGACTTGTCCACGTCGATGGTGATGCGCCCGGCATTGGGCTTGCCCGCCGCCAGCCGGTCTTCCGGCGCCTCGATGCCGTGGTCCAGTGCGTTGCGCACCATGTGCTCCAGGGCCACCTGCAGACGCGCGTAGTAATCGCGGTCCAGGGCGCCCACCTCGTTCAGGACACGGAAAGTGACCACCTTTCCCAGGTCGGTGCTGACCGTGCGCACGATGCGGCGCAGGCCGGGCATCAGGCGCGACACGGGGACCACCCGCGCTGCCTGAATCGACGAGGAAATACTGGAGATCACCGAGGACTGCTGCTTCAACAGGGCCTCGACCTGTGAATTCTGGCGGCCGAGCAACTCGATCAGGTCCGCCAGGTCTTCCACGCCCTCGCGCAGGATACTCGCGGCCTCCTGCAGTTCCGAATACTGGTCCATTTCCAGGGCGTCGAGGTCCGGTGTCTTGCTGGCGCCCCGGGCGTTGACGGTGAGCAGCGCCCGGTCGGCGATCTTGCCGATATGCGTGCGCACCGAGGAGAGCCTCCCCTGCAGCTCCGATGTCGAGCGCTTGCTGCGCGAGGTGCTCTGCGAGGCGCGTACACACAGTTGTTGTGACTGGCTGGCCAGGTTCAGCAGGTGATCCAGCTTCTCCGAGGTAATACGCACAGACTGCTGGGCCGCGAGGGCCTTGGCCCCTTCGTCCGCCAGCTGCTGGTCCTTGCGCTTTTCGCGCTCCCCGGCCGGGCTTGCCGGCTGCTCGGCCGCCACATCTTCAACCGGCGCCTCCTGCAGTGCCGGCTCGGCCGCCTCCGCGACCTGCGCTACCGGGTCAGCCGCACCGGCCTTGCCGACTTGCGGCAGTTCGCTGGCAATATCCGCGCGCTGCGCACCGACGAAGTCGATGCCACGCACTACCGCATCCAGCCACACGTTGACCATGCGGAAGTAGGTTTGCTCGTCGTCACTCTCGGGCTGCGGCATCGCGTCGAGCAGAGTCTCGAAATTGTGGATCAGGGTGCCGAACCGCTGCAGGCCGACCCCCTTGGCAATACCCTTGACGGTATGCAGCGTGCGGGATATCTCCGCGACGACCTGCTCGGCTCCGCTGTCCTTCTCCCACTCGCTGATCAGGTCCTCGAGCTTCTCGACCTCTGCGGACCCCTCCTCCAGGAAGGCATCGAGGAAATCGGTGAAGATCTCACCCCCGGTACGAGTGGTGTAGCTGAACTTGATATGCGCGGGGACACACCAGGACAGGTCCGCGCAGGTGTCAGCTTGCGCGACAGGCTCCTGCGCCTGCTCCAGTACCAGCTCCTGTGGTTGCTCCTGTGCCTGCTCCACCGCCGGCGCCGGGGTGTCTTCCCGCCCCGGTTCGAACGGCTGCTCCGCCGTCGCCGCTACGGGCTCATCCGCGGCTGCGGGCTCATCCGCGCCGGCGCCGAACTCGTCCATGTCCACGCCACAAATTTCACCTGCGCCGGCTACCGCGTCGGCGGACAGGCTGGCAAAGGCCGCGTCGATATCCTGTGTCAGGCCGGCTTCCAGGGCCATATCCGCGTCATCGAACTCGACACTCAGGTCGCCACCGAAAATGTCCTCGGCCATATCTGCGGCCGTATCCCCGGCAAAGGCCGGGGGCACAGCGTCATCGTCCCGGGCAGCGGGCGGCGCGGCGTCATCCAGTTCCGCGATATCGTCGTTCGCGGCTGTCGACAGCAAGCTCTCGCCAAAGCTATCCAGCTCGTCCAGCAGGTCGCCCGGGTCGCTCTCGTGCAAGACCACCTCGTCGTCGAAGCCGTCGAGGTCGCCCAACACGGAGAACTCGTACTCGGGCGAGTCATCGTTGAACATTGCTTCAGCGCTGGCGACAGTCGAGGACTCATCGAGCATATCCGCGGGCGCGTGAAAATCGGGACTGAACAGGTCGTTCCAGCTCTGTCCGCTAGCGCTGTTGTACAGGCGCACATAAACCGCTTCGCGCTCGTTCGCGGCCAGGTGCTGCAGTGCGCCGGGCACACCCGGGAACACGGAACACACAGGTTCGTAACCGTCGGTATAACACTGCTTGATAGACGCCTCGTCGACGCCCAGCCGCGCATCCACACCCAGCTCCGCCGCGTCCAGGCCGACACCGGCAAGGCGGGCGGTCGCCGCCTCGCCAAGTTCGCGCATGATGGAGGGGATCGTGGCGGCGATCTCCGCCGCGCTGTCGCGACTGAGGCCGTCCATCATGGCGAAATCTTCGTGGTAATCGATTTCCACCTCGGCGGAGGCATCCAGGCTGAAATCACCTTCCGCGGCAACCAGCTCCAGTTCATCCGGGTCCGCATCCTGGCTGTCCAGGTGGCCGCCCTGCAACAGGAAGTCATCAAACTCGTCGTCGTCTTCGGGCCGGGGAGTGCTGGCGACATAGTCCAGCACGCTGGCGTAGTCGTCGTCGCCCCGCGCCGCAACCGCCTGCGCTTGCTCCTCCAGGTCGTCCAATCCTACCTGGTCGTCCAATCCTTCCAGGTCTTGCAATCCTTCCTGATTTTCCAACCCTTCCAGGTCATCCAATCCCTGAAGGCCTGGCAGGTCTTGCAGCGCTTGCAGCTCCTGGCCAAAACCCTCGTCAGCATCCTGCGCCACCGCCGTCGTATCGAGTTCAGTGGCGTCGGCATCCTGCGCGATACCCTCCAGGGGGCCGGCAGCGGCGACCCCGGCCTGCGCGGACAGGTCCGCCGCGGGCAACTCGGGCGACATGTCCAGCGTCTCCCCGAAAGCAGGCGCCGCCGGCGGCGCCTCGTTGGCGACCTGCTGGTCCTGTGGGTCCGCCACCTGGCTGGTCACCGGAGCATCCTCCAGGTCAGCCGGCGCCGGGGTGTCCGCGGCGCCCGCATCGCCGGGCTGTGACGCGCCGTTCACCACGCGCGCGACTGGCCGGGCGACCGTATCCGCCGCCGCGGAGGCTCCCTTGACCCGCTTGATCGTGAGGAAGGACTCGCCCATGTCGTCTTCACTGGCCAGGCCGAGGATGTCGAGGCCTTCCTCGACCACGGCGTCGGCGTCGCGCGCCGACTCCTCGCGACGCGAGTAGTCGATGGCCATGATGTGCGACTCTTCCTCGACCACTTTTTCCTCTGCGACCTCGTCGGAGTATATGTCGCTGCGCGCGCTGTCCGAGGAAATGACGATCTCCTCCTCAACGTAGTTCGCCAGGTCGTCTCCACCCTCGTTGCCGCGGAACATCGGCCTGCCAGCCACCTCCGCCTCGAAAGCGGACAGGCCCGCGTCAACGTAGTCGTCCTCGATCTTGAACAGCGACTCCTCGGGCTCATCGACGTCCATGTCCAGGAGCCATTCCAGTTTTTCTTCTTCGTTCGGCTCCGCGGAGTCAATGGCCTCGTCGACCTGTTCGACGTCGAGCTCCTTGTGCGTACGCATCATTTATCTCCTGTTGTGACGGGTCGGGCCCGCCCATTCAGTGGGACAGCGGTTCCCGGGCAGAGGACTTGTCCGTACCGGCATTTTCTTCCCGCAGCGGCGCCCCCCTGGACTGCCTGGCCGTCCCCGCGTTCGCCAGGGCGAAACACTGGTTGGTCAGCTGGCGGATGCGGCTCACGTCCGGCCCCTCGTCCTTGCTGTAGGACTCGACCAGCGCGGGCAGCGCCTGTACCACTTCGCTCACCAGGTTCTGCACGTCGTAGCCGGGAACCAATTCGCCGTCGAGCGAGCGGTCCAGCATGTCCTGGGCCGCCCAGCCGAGCTCACCGAGGATGTTCGCGCCAACCGCGCGCCCGTTGCCCTTGAAAGTGTGGAAGTGACGCCGCATATCGCGCAGCACCTCGTTCACCTCCGGCTCATCCAGCCACTCCTCGGTGAGACGCACCAGCTCGGCGATGATCTCTTCCGACTCCTCGATAAAGACCTCGCGAAATTCCGCCGGGATATCCGCGTCCTGTATCTGCGGCGGCATCGCATCGGCGCTGGCGACCGGAGCCGCCGTGTTGCGCCCCGGTGACAGGCCATCGATATGCCCTGCCAGCTCCGCGACACGCTGCTGCGCCACGGCCACCATGTGGGACGTGTCGTCCAGCGGATCGATAAGTGACCGCTGCATGTGCATCTCGATCTGGGCAAATGCCTCGGCGAAGCAGCGGAACGCATCGTCCTCGCGCACGGCGCCCGCATCGGAGGCGGCAGTGAGCCAGCGCTCGCAGCCCTCGATGACACGCGCTTCCACTTCCATGCCGGCGAAATTCAGAGCGCCGATGATGTCCCGGAGCAACTCCAGTGACTTGTCGATCGCCTTGCGATCCGGCATGGACTCCTGCTCGTCCAGGAACTCCCTGGAGAGCTGGTACAACAGGTCCAGATCCGGGTCACCATTGTCGGCGTCGCGCACCGCCTTGCGCAGCTCCTCGTGGCCCATGTCCGTTTTATTTAGATAGCGGTGCAGGGCCAGGGTCAGGCGCAGTGTGCTCGCCTCATCAAAAGGTTTCTTGTCCAGGGAGCTTTTCAGCGCCTTGCGCCGCAGGATCTGGTGCAGGTAGTTCTCCACCAGGCTCATCTGGTTGAACGTTGCCGTCACCACGCTCTCGCGCAGCTCGTACTCCCTGCCCGATACCGAGCTGGCCAGGCCGTGCTTGAGTTTGTGTTCAAGGTCCAGGATGACGTCGACGACACCGCGGATGATTTCACTCACGGCGTGCGCCTGGGGAGCCGCCCCGCGATCGAGGCTGCCAACTACCGATTTGAAGTGCTTCTGCACCTTCTTCAGCGAATCCGCGTGGGGAATCTGGCCGGCGGCAATCAGCCGGTGCTCAGCCTCTTCTATCGCTTCCTCGACCTTGTCCAGGCTCAGGGCCCCGGCCTCGTTGTCCTGCAGTGACAGCCCGGTGAGGTCATTGCTGTTGAGAAAATCGACCACCTTCTGCAGGCGCTCCAGCGCGGCATTGATCGCGATGACGATGGCGTCGCTGTGAATAAGACCGTGGTTTGCATCGAGGATCGTGTTGTCATCGATGCCGAAGACATCGCGGATTCCGGCTATGTGCACCGGCTTGGAGCGACAGGAAGCCACGTAGTACAGCATCTGCTGAAGGTAGCTGTCGTAGTCCATGTTTTCGTCGAGCTTGCCGCCATTTTCCCGTGCATGCTTGATGGCAAATGCGCCGGACTTGAAAATCTGGGCGATACACTCGTCCGGCGCGATCAAACCGCCGGCAATACCCTCGCACAGACCGATGAGTACAAATCAGAAACGCTCAGGTTCGGACCCGGCAAACAGCGTCTGCATCTTGCGCGCAATACGCGCGACCGTTTTCATGCTTTCACCGACGTTGCGGCGGCGCAAGCCCTGCTTGGCCATCTCCAGGTACAGGGCCAGCATGACGTTGGCGCGGCTCTTGATCTCGTCGTCCGAGGCCGGGCGGGCATCGGTGGTTATCCCGACATCCGCCGGGATATCCATGTGAAAGAAGAACGCTCTGGGCCTGGGCTTTTCCCCAACCCAGCGGCGCAGGTCGTTGACGTACTGCTCCAGGCCGCGCCCGGTGTCCAGGCGTACGCTCTGGGTATGCTCCAGGTACGCCGGTATCACCTTCAGGCCCTGCATGAGACCCCCCATGGCGAGCTTGCGCCGGTCCCCGGACAGCTTGTCCTTGTACAGGTAGTTAAGGCTACGCTCCATCTCCAGGGTCAACATCTCCGCCTTGCGCATACCCAGGGCACGCAGCGTCGACGTCACCTGGTGAACAGACCACATGCAGCGAAGCAGGGCCTGGCGGCGTGACGGATCGTTGCTGTATTCCACCAGCGCTGCTTCCGCACTGTCCGCCTGCGCATTCATCAGGCCGATGACCCACTTGAGGGACACTATGTCTGGCTTCTTATCCACTTCTCAAACCTCCACTAAACCTGTGCAAGGGGCAGGACACCAGTGATTACACTGATGCCCTGACCTCCTCCGGTGCTTCCTCCATGGCCTGCATCTCTTCCTCGCGGTAGATGCGCGTGGCGCTCTGGATCTGCTTGAGGTCTTCGACCTCCGCGAGGTTGACCTCGCCGGCAGCCGCCTTCGCCTCGTTCTCGATGCGGAACTGGCTCAGGCTCTCGGCTACTTCGCGCATGGACGCCTTGAGGCTGCTCACGCCGACCTGGGTCGATTCGCTGTACTCGCTGATATCCAGGTTGCGCTCGCGGATCTCATCCATGGCGCTGTTGATCTGCCGCGAGGTGCTCGCCGAGTGTCCCGCGGCCTCGTCCACCGAGTTAATGATCGAGGTGATCGCGGAGGATCCCGCATTGATCTCCTCAAGCGAGCTGTCCAGGCGCTCGATGTACTCCAGGATGGTCACGACCGTTCCCACCGTGGTTTCCATGCTCGCCAGGTTGTCCGCCGAGAGGTTTTGCAGCATGCGCACCTCGGAGATAATCTTGCGGCCCTCTTCCTCGGCTTCGCGCAGCAGGTCACCGATGGCCTCGGCAATACCCAGGAACGGGCGTCCGTGCTCGCCGGCTTTCTCGGCCTCGATCCGGGTGTTGATAGCGACAACCGATATCTTGGTGTTGAGGGCCTGGATATACTCCGCCGCGGCGGTCACCGACTGAATCAATTCACCCTGGCGCTTGGCCGACTTGGATGTCTCCTGGACTGCCTCACGCACGTCGGCGGAAGCCGTCGACATATCCTTGGTCAGTTCGTAACCCTGGGCCACTCGCTGCCGGTTGCGCTCGGAAGTCGTTGCCGCCTCCGCGGTAGACGCCTTGATCTTTTCACTGGTGCGCACCATCTCGGTGGTCGCGGCGACCGAATCCGCCACTGCCCGGGTCAGCACGCGGCCTTTCGCCACCTGGCCCTCGGCGGAAATACCGATCTTGGTAATCCCTTCAGTGGACACCTCGAACGGCGTCTTGATGTTGCGGATCAGTTCGCGCTGCCGCTCGGTAGAGGCATTGATCTCCCTGGCGATTTCGCGCGTTACCGTGTTGCTTTCCGGTACAGTCACGGTCAGGTCACCCTCGGCGATTTTCACCAGGGCGCCGTTGATTTCCGCAACACCCTGCTCGGTATACACCACCCGGCGACGCTGGCTGCGGTACATGACAACCAACAGGGCCACCGCCAGCACACCCGGTGCGCCAAACAGCGCCATCAGGGTGCCGCGATCGTACAGGCGCGCAACGGTCATCTTCTCGATCGCCGGCTCCAGCGCCGATACCGCGTCGGTCAGGCCGTCGGATTCCTTGATAATGGCGTCGCGCGCCAGCGCCGCGTCACGCAGCTCCGGTGAAGCGCTGGCGATCTGCTCAATCGAGGTCGAGACCACCGCGAACAGGTTGGACGCAGTACGTATGGAATCGATCGCGTCAGCGTCGGTTACCTTGTCCACACCCATGATGCGGCTGCCGTTGTTCAGCGCATCCACGATGCGCATGAAGTCAGCCGCATCGGTGCGGAACTCGTCCGCCGCGGCCTGGCTATCGCTGTCCCCCGCCATGATTTTCTCGATGTTCCGCGCGATGCGCTCCGTCAGCCACAGCGTTTTCTGCGCGGCGACGATAGTTTCGGCGGAAACATTCTCATCGTGCAGGATATCGACGACACCCGCGAACTGGCTCTGGATCGGCTTGATGTTGTTTTCCAGCTCGCTGGACACGGAGTGCAGGAATACCACCCGGTCGCTGGCGTTGATCAACGAACGAGTGGAATCGGCCACCGGCTTCCACTGGTCGCGAATACGTTGCACCTCGCTCTCCAGCCCGGTGGACTGGATCTGCCCCAGTTCCACGGTGAAGCTGCCCATATTACTCTTCAGGTCCTCGAAGGTAGCCTCGTCACCCTGCACCGAGGCGCGCGCGTTGGCGGCGATCTGCTGCGAGAGAAGGCGCATCTGGTGCGCTGCCAGTCGGTACTCGCCCTCCTGGCCAGCTTCCTCCTGGATCATGTAGAAGGTGTAGAAAACACCTGCCAGACAGCCCAGTATTCCCAGGGTCATCACGATAACCCAGAAACTGGACGCTCCCATTTTCGTTTTATTGCTCATCGTTCTTTCCCCTTGGTAAAAAACTCTCGGTGGCGGACGCATTCACCAGTTCTTCGTCCTTGACCAACTTGTCTATATCCAGAATCGCCAGGAACTCGCCTCTGTATCTGAATCCGCCCAGTGAATACCTGGCGAAGTCCGGGTCTATTGGATGATCCATGAGTCGCTCCTCGAGCGGCAGGCGCAGGTCGCGCTGCACATGGCTCAAGGTGATCGCGAAATACATACCGGGCTTGCGCACTACCATGCTGTAGTCGCGGACCCTGCCCGTGTAGGGTCTATTTCTGAACAGCACATCACCGCTGAAGACCGGCAACAGCCCTCCCTTGTAGGCGGCCACACCCATGACCCACGGCTTGGTGCCGGGGATACTGGTCACTTTTGGCGTCTCGATAATCTCTTCGAGCGCGCCTTCACCGACCAGCAGGGGGACACCGGCAATACCCAGCGAAGTGCCCACCCACTCCATGCGCTGCTCCTCCGTCTTCGGAGGTTCAACGCCATCGTAGGCGTGTAAACGCTCGATCAGTTCCAGGGATTGCAGTGCTGAGATAGCCATGATCAGGCTGCCGCTTTCTTCTGCGTATGGTTGAAGATAAGTTCGCGCAGTACCGTATCCGGCGGGATCTTCGTGACATGGGCCGTGGCGCCACGCGCCTGGCCTTTCGCGATGTCGAAGATGCCGTCCGAGGACGACAACATCACTACGGGAGTGTTTTTCGTATCCTCGGCATTGCGGATCAACGAGCAGGTCTGGTAGCCGTCAAGTTCCGGCATGGTGATATCCAGGAAGATCAAATCCGGCTTGAAGCGGCGCAGCATACCCAACGCCTTGTAGCCATCTTCCGCCACCTCCACTTCGCAGCCCATGCCGCGCAGCGTGTGGGACATCATCATGCGAATGGTCTTGGCATCATCGACAACGGCGATTTTCACGCCGGTGATGTCCATCTCTTCAGTTGCATTACTCATGGTCGCCCTCGTACTTTTTTTCGTGCGCTGAATCTTTCAACGCCAGTTCAGGTGCGATAACAGTATTTTCAGGTGGCCAAATTCCATCAAGGGAAAACTGGAGTTTTCTCCAGAATCTGAACTTTTACACCGCACGGGCACGCGGCGAAGGAACTACGCAGATGCGAGCAGACCTGCCAGGGTGAGTTTCCGGCAGCCCGTAGGGAAAATTACCAGGATGTGGAAAAAGTGAAGTTTATGCTTGACCACGACTTCGAGACCCCGCGCGGATCGCCGCAACGAGCCAGGTGAACAGCGTGGAAGGCTGCCCGGCCAGGCACAGTCCAGTCAGCGCCCGGGATCAACCCTGGGAGGGGAACATGTAGTTCTTGAACGGCTCGAGGTGTCCGGACTGAAAGTCGCGCAGCTCGTAGATGTTGAACTTGTGCATAAGCGTCAGGCAGCGCTGAAAAACCTCGTCCGCCTCGTAGGCCGAGGGCGGAATACCGTACTCATCGGTGATCTGTGCAAAAATCGTCGAGGCGATTTCGCGACGCGTCTGGTCTTCGCGGTACATCGCGCTGCTGATCGGTGATGAAACGATTGGCGAGCCGTAGACAAGAAACGCCTCCCAGCGCCGCGGGTCCTGACCCTCGTCGAGCTGTGACACCAGGAAGCGGACCATGTTGTACAGGTCCAGCCGCGGTGGCAGCACATCCTTCTGCAACCAGCCGCGCACATCGGACTCGCGCCATTCGCGGTTGATGGCGAGAACGCTGATCACCCTGCCCTCGGCCTGTGGCGGTGCGGCCCCGGCCAGGTCCCACAGCATGTTCAGCCGGGCGGAAAAACCCAGTACGACCGGCAGTTCCTCGACCTGTGTCTTGTCGAAGTCACGCGCCAGTTCCTCCACTGACTTGCCGCGCTGCAGGGACTGTCCACCGCCAGCGTACTGCTCGCCGTCATCCGCCATTTGCACAAATCCTCCTGTTACCGTCACCGGACATATCAGGCGCCATCCTGTTCCCGTACCCGCTTCAGATAGGTGGGCGTCGACACGCCCATGATGCCCGCACGCCTGGCTGTACCTAGGTCGCTGCCCTGACCCTCGACATGCGCCAGCAGCCTGCCCTGCAGCAACTGCATCGGGGATTTTTCCAGCTGCGGCGATTCGCGCACCCACTCGCGCAGGCGCCTCCTGGGCTCCTGCCACAGGGCGCTGGCATTGCGCTCCTCCTCGCGCGCCTGGATCTTCGGCAGCCAGCGGCTGATATTGCGCGCGCGGGTATGGAGAAAATCCGCTGCGCGGCGCGCATCGCCCCGGTAGCGCTCCAGGGCCGAACTGACCAGGTCATCGTCCAGCCAGGTGCCGAGCGGCTTGATGGCTTCCAGTTGCAGCAGGCTGTGCACCGCCTCGGCCAGGGCGAAGTCCAGCGCGTCAAGGGAGGACGGCGCGTAGTCCGGCACTTCCTGCGCAGCGCTGTCGACCACTTCCAGGAATGGACGGGACTCGCCCACGCGCGCGGTTCCCGCGGCTTCTATCCCCTGGAACAGACCCAGGTCTACCGGCGTCAGCCAGTTCTTGTCCGTTTTATCCATGGCGTCGCAGATGCACTGGCGCATCTCGCTGATATTGCCCGGCCATTCGTACTGCAGCATCGCGCGCTCCGCGTCGGGGGTGAAACCGCGCATGTCCCGGTCGCGCCGGGCGCCCTCCTGCAATAGTATCTTGTGCGCCCAGCGCAGCACCGCCTGCTTGCGATCGCGTATCGGCGGTACCTGGATAGGCATGCCGGCGAATGCGCTGGCCAGCTGCATATCCAGTTGGCCGCGGGCGACCAGGCGCTCCAGCGTATCCGGAAACAGGGCGATGAACCTGGCGGCGGGCAGAGCCCGGGGCGGGTCGGCATCGGCCAGGCGGCGTGAACGGATCTGCCGCGCCAGCTTCGCCTGGGCCTCGCCATTCATCAGGTGGGGAGACTTGAACACCAGCGTCCTGCCCTCACTGGATGCCAGTTCGCGGCCAATGCGTTTGTTGGCCTCGCCGCGGCTGCGAAATTCACGGCAGTCGATGGTGCTGAGCATGTCCGCAGCGCCGCCGACGTGTTCATGCATGATTTTCGCGACATACATCTTGCCGGTTCCCGCCGGCCCGATGATCGCCACCGGGATATCCAGGCGCGCGAGGTACAGCGCCTGGTCCACCGCGCCTTCCATGTTGTCGACGACGTAGCCCTCGATATCGCGCTCGACAGGCTGTACGGGAGCCTTGGCAGGCACCACCGCGGACTCGGCCGTCACCGGCGCGGCCTGCGATACCTGCGGCGCGCCGAAAATACCAACGGCGTTGATCGCGGCGGCGACCAGTTGCGCGAAATCCTCCTCCTGCTCGCGCCGCACGGTGTCCCGCGCCGCCAGGGCACGCCCCTGCAGCAGGGCATTGTTGGCGGCAAGCAGGGTCGCCAGCGCACTGCGTTCCCGGGACATGCGCGCCAGGCCCAGGCGTATGCGCAACTCGCGCCCGTGCGCGCGGTGCAGGTGGGAGAGCAGCGCAGTACAGATATCGCTCGCCGCGTCCAGGTCGACATCGCGCAGCGCAATGGCAAGGGAGGTGCCCGCCGGCCGGGATACGACATCGCGGGTGCGCACGATCTCCAGCAGGCTGGCGCGCAGGGCGGACATCAGCTCCGCGACCTCGCGCGGACCCTGGGCGGCGTCGTGTCGGAATTGATCGACTCCCAGCACCGCGAGCGTGTCCGCGGTGTCCGGCGGCGGCGTCATCGACTGCAGCGCCACGGCGGGACTGTCCCACAGCAGCAGCGTCGAGGTGTCGCTGTCACCCAGCCTGTCGGGAAAAATCATGGCGCCGACCACGGATTCCTCATCGGTCATGCTGCGCAGGATGAACGGCGGCAGCTTGACCCGGCGCCGCGACTGCAGCGCGTGACCCAGTGCGACACGGGTGAGCCCATCACAGCGCAGTGCGCGATGCCAGGCCGCGCCCTGCAGGGACTCGCTGCTCGCGCCGAGCAGCCGGGCCGCCTCGCTGTCGCAATCCAGCACCACCCCCTGCCCCGGATCGACAATGACGCGCGCCTCGTAAACCGGCTCACTCACCCCGCGCCGCTCCCCGGATCCTCTCCCCGCTCGTGGATTTTCAGCAGTACACGCCGGAAAGCCGCGGCTTCCTGCGCGCCGGGGACCATGTAGCGGCCCTGGAAAAAAAACGTGGGCACGGCGTGAACCTCGCGCTCCAGCCATTGCGCCTGTTCCCGCCGCACCGGCGCCGCGTAGCGTTCATCCGCCAGTACCGCGGCGGCCTGCGGCGCGTCCAGGCCGGCCCGGGCCGCCACCGCGGCCAGGGTCTGCACGTCGCTGACATCTTCACGGCGACGAAAAAACGCCTCGAACAGGGCCAGCTTCAGGGCTGTCTGCGCGCCTCTTTCCCGCGCCCAGTGCAACAACTGGTGCGCGCGAAACGTGTTCACCATGCGCATCCCCTCGTGGTAGTCGAACTCGAAACCCAGTTCGGCGCCCAGTTGCGTGAGACGCTGCCGCGCCCCGTCGCCGCGCGCGGCCGCGGGGCCGTATTTCAGCGCCAGGTGTTCACGCAGGTCCTGGCCCTGTGGCGGCATGTCGGGGTTCAGTTCGAAGGGGCGCCAGCGCAGCTCGGCGTCGACAGTGAAATCCATGGAATCCAGCGCCTTCCGTAACTGCAGGTAGCCGATGATGCACCAGGGGCAAACCACGTCCGAGACGATATCGACCTGGAGGTTCAGGGTTCCGGGCTCAGCGGCCATTGTCAGCCTCGCGGGGCAGTGCCTGGGGGCGTCCATGATAGAAGCAATCGGCGCCAAGCGCACTACCGCCCGGGCGCGGGGCGGCACCGCGCCGCCAGGTGCTTTCTGTACTTTTCTGCATTTTGCGTTTTGCATTTCACCTGCAGCTTGCTACAACTGGGCTTACAGGGCTGCCAATCGGGCGACCGGGACAGCCCTGGACAAGCCCCGGGCTAGACCCGGGCCTACGGAGGAAAGGGTGATGAACCTGGTAAACCACAACGCGGAAGGTGCGACGATCCACCTCGACCCGCGTGAGCTTCTCATGGTGATGGCGCTGGTACAGGAAGGTCGCTGCTCTTTCGAGTGCCAGGGTGAAACCGGCAGGAACCTCGACCAGCTGTTCTGCTCGGCGGTGGCCAGGGTCCACGAGGCCCGGCGCAATCGTGAAGCCCTGCTGGCCGCCGAGCCGGCCTTGATGGCCTGAGCCGACGCCGCGACCGCGGCGAAATCGGGGCGTGGCGACTACTGCCGGGGCGAACCGCGCGGTGGTAACCTGTCGCGCATGAGCACGCCCACCCCCACCGAAGCCTGCGCCCCCCGCCGGATCGACCTGCCAGGCGCTGACCTGTGCCTGCACCCGCGCGTCGCACTGGCGGACGCCGACGCCCTGCTCTCCCGCCTCATCAGCCACGTCCCCTGGCGCCAGGAGCACATCACCCTGTTCGGCGTCACCCGGCCACAGCCGCGCCTGGTGGCCTGGTACGGAGACCCGGGCGCCAGTTATACCTACTCCGGCATTCGTCACGAGCCGCTGCCCTGGACACGCGACCTGGCGCGCCTGCGCGACACCATGGCCGGGCTGTGCGCCTGCAGTTTCAACAGTGTCCTGCTCAATTACTACCGCGACGGCAAAGACAGCATGGGCCTGCACGCCGACGACGAGAGGGAATTGGGCGCGGACCCGGTCATCGCCTCGCTCAGTCTCGGCGCCACCCGGCGTATGTACTTCCGCCATAAAACGCGCCGCGACCTGCCGACCCACAGCATCGACCTGCCGCACTGCAGCGCGCTGATCATGCGCGGCGACACACAGGCCTGCTGGAAGCACGGCCTGCGCCGCACCGCCCGGCCCTGCGGGCCGCGGGTGAACCTGACCTTCCGCCAAATCCTGCCGCTGTCATAGCGCGACATCGGCAGCGGCGGCGTTTTCCTCCAGTTGCGCCACCGTCTTGATGCCGGGAATCACCGTCGCCACTTCCTGGTAGCCCAGGCACCACGCATTGGCCCAGGTGGCGGCGGCCATGCCCGCCGGGCGCTGCTCCAGAACTTCCAGGGCACGGGCGATCTCGCGGTCGCGGCCCTCGTCAGGGCGCCAGGAGCGGACGTCGCCGTGCTCGAATGCGTGGCCGGGTTGGTACCTGCCGCCGAGAAAACCGCTGGCCAGCGGCACGCGGGCGATAATCCCCAGGTCCTGTTCCCGCGCGAGCGGGAAGATATGCCGGCGAGCGCCGCCGCGCACCGCGTTGAAAATGGTCTGGATAACGCTGATGCCGTAGTGCGTGGAGCGCTCCACCTGGTGGCGCATGTTCGGCATGGCCACGGAGTTACCCAGGTAACGCAGCTTGCCCGCCTGGACCTGCTTGTCCAGCATCGTCCACAACGCGTCATTGTCGAAGCGCTCGTCGCTGGCGGAATGGATCTGGTAGATATCGATATAGTCCGTGCGCAGCGCGCGCAACGACGCCTCGAGCTGTTCCAGCACCTGCCGCGGCGCATAGTTTTCCTCGCCCAGGTCGTTCGCCGTGTTGTGGCCGAACTTGGTCGCGACGATCCAGCGCTCACGTTGCCCGGCAATCGCCTTGCCGATCAATGTCTCCGCCAGGTGATCGCCGTAGCACTCGGCCGTGTCGATGAAGTTCACCCCGAGTTCCCGCGCGCGCGCCAGGATCTGCTCGACCTCAGACTGTTCGAACTGCTTGTTCCACACGCCCGACAACTGCCAGGTGCCGATACCGACTGCCGAGACCTGCAACTCCGTTCGACCCAGCCTGCGATAGTGCATAGCGACTCCCCGACGCGGCCAGCAACCGCCCCTGTAATGCCCGTGAAGTAAACCTGTCCAGCGCCACTACTATAGCGCCGGACTGCAAATTCGGCAGACCCTGCCCAAGCGGGCTGCACGCGGTTATACTTGCATCGGGATCGATCATAATGATAACCGCGGACCCGACATACCGATGAAAAAAGGTGTGCTTGCCCTGGTACTGGCCCTACTGCTGCTGCCCCTGTCATTGTGGGGAGCGATCACCTTGTGGGGCGGGCAGATGATAAACTCGATGCTGCGCCCGGATCACCCGCAGCGAGACGACCCCATTACGGTGCCGCCGGACTACCGCGATGATCGCTACTGGGCGTCCCTGCCGGGCACCGGGCTGGCAAACCTCGTTCCGGGCCAGCAGCCACAGCGCAGCGGCCGCGCCGAGGTCGCCGTTTTCTACCTGCACCCCACCTCCTACCTCTCCGGCAAGCGCTGGAACGCGCCACTGTTCGCCAACAGCTGGGCCTGGGAAATGGTCGACCGCATGATGGCGACGCAGGCCAGCGCGTTCAACGCCTGTTGCGACGTCTACGCGCCACACTACCGCGAGGCCACGCTGTGGAGCTTCATCGAACGCGACAGCGAGGATGGACTGCGCGCGCTGGAACTCGCCTACATGGACGTATCGCGCGCCTTCGACGAGTTCATCAACCGCTTCAGCGAGGGCCGCCCGTTCATTATCGCCAGTCACAGCCAGGGCACGGCCCACGCGCTGCGACTGCTCAGCCACAAGGTCAACAGCAGCCGCCTGCGGCACCGCCTGGTCGGTGCCTACCTCATCGGTTACTACCTGCCCGTGGACATGTTCAGCCGCGAGCTGACCAACCTGCATCCCTGCGAGAGCGCCAGCGATACCGGCTGTATCGTGCACTGGTCCACCTACGGTGACAACGGCACCCCGACGCCCTCTGTACCGCACTGGTACACGGAGGGCTGGGAGTACTCCGATGGCAAGGAAATGCTGTGCACGAACCCGCTGAACTGGACCACGGACGGCTCGCTCGCGCCGGCCGACCTTCACCCCGGGGCGCTGCAGCTACCAGCGGATTTCGGCCTGGGCAACCGGCTGTTCAACCAGCCGTCGGGAGAACAGATCCTGGCCCTGCCGCCGGTGCTGCCGCAGTGGACCTGGGCGCAATGTCGCGACGGCATTCTCTACGTGGAGCCACAACTGGCCGGCCCCTTCGCCAGCGAGCGCGACGACGAGCGACAGAACTATCACACCCGCGACTACGCCCTTTTCTACCAGGCCATCCGCGACAACGCGGTGCAGCGCGCCGACGCCATGCGCCGCCTGGCCGCCTACCGCTGAGCCGGGCTCGCGCGAAACTCGACTTCCCGCGCTCGCAACACCTCGCCACAGGCGCCGCATGTGACCTGCGCCACCAGGGGCTCACCACAGCTGCGGTGCGTCAGGCGCAGGGGCGGGCCCGCACCACGGGCGTCGCACCAGCGATCACCCCAGTGCAGAAGGGTAAGAAACCAGGGAAACAACGCCTCGCCGCGCGCGCTCAGCCGATAGTCATGGCGCGGCGGCCGCACCTGGTAGGGTTCGCGCACGAGGATGTCCTGGGCGAGCAGCAACCTGAGACGGTCGGCCAGGATGTTGGTCGCCACCGGCAACTCCCGGTGAAACTGCTCGAAGCGGGTCAACCCGTGAAAGCACAGGGCGATCAGGTTGGCCGTCCAGCGATCGCCGACAATATTGATCAGGCCCAGGTAATGCCGGCGGCCGGACACGCGACCCAGCGGCACCGAGGAACGTCGGCGGGTTTTTTTCTCGCGCTCGTCGTGGGTCGCCCCCGGCCCCGGCGCATAGTCCACGTCCCAGGCCCCGATCTCGCCGTCACAGGCGCCACAGCGCACGCGCGGAATAAACTCGCTGCCGCAACCGCGGTGTCGCAACACAACGTCCTCGGCGCCGCGGTCGCGACCGTGGTGACGCTCCCACTGCAGGGCCATCAGCGCGCACTGGTAGAGGTCCAGTGACTTGTCGGTGAGGTGGTAGCGAACCTGTCCGGCGGCGCCGCGCTCGCGCGACAGGCAGCCCACCGACTGTAGCCACTTCAGGCGGTTGGACAACACCCCGCGGGAGGCGCCGGTGGCGTGCATCAGTTCGTTGAAGGCGCTGACGCCCCAGAATCCCTCCTGCAGGATCAACAGGCACCACTTGTCACCGATCTCGTCCAGGGCCCGGTTGATGGAACTGGCGCGCGTAACCAGTTTGCTCAAGACGCCGCGATTGTCATTGTCATTGTCGTGCGTGCCGGGAGTGTGCATGCCTGTCCTCGTAGGCGCGGGCGCCGGGCGAATCAGGAGCGCAGAATATCAGCCAGGCCGGCCAGCGTCTGCAGACGGTAACTGGCGGTGCTGAAGTCGTGCCCGGCGGTGAAGTCATTGTGCACCACCGCGCAGTCGATGCCCGCGGCCACGGCGGCGCGCAGGCCGCGCTCGGAGTCCTCGATCACCAGGGCCTGCTCCGGTCGGGCGCCCAGGCGCTGCAGCGCCAGCAGGTAGGGTTCAGGGTGCGGTTTGGCCTGGCGGTAGTCCTCGCGCGTCAGCACGAATTCCATGGTCGCCAACAGGTCGCGCTCACGGTGAATGAGCTCGAAGTCGACGCGCCTGGCAGTGGTCACCACCGCCATGCGGTGGCGCGTGGCCAGCCGGCCAAGGAGTTCGCGCACGCCGTCGATCTCGATATCCCGGGTGCGCAGGAATTCCTGGTACCAGCTGTTGCGCAAGCGGCGCTGCGCGGCGATGCGACGCTCGTCGATGCCGGCCTGTTCGGCCAGCTCCCAGGCCGCCCGACCCTGCACCATGATCTGCTGGTATGCCTGGCGGTCCAGTGTTATGCCCAGCGGCGCCAGGGCGCGCCGCGTCGCCTCGTAGTACCAGTACTCGGTGTCCACCAGCACGCCGTCGTGATCGAACAGCAGGTAGGGATAGCGCATGTCTCGTCTCGGTCGGTACAAGCTTGCAAGTCTGCCGCTATCGGCACGTCGCGGCGCCCCACGCCGCAAGTCTTCCGCCGCAAAAAAAACCACGGACCGCCTGTGGACAAACTGACCCAGGCGGGGGTTTACGCCCCAGCGGCATTTCTCTAGCATGCGGGAAGACCGGATCGGCCCGACGCTGTGATCCCAACGCCCCGGTGCCGGCGGCATTGATTATAACTATAAACAGCGGAGAGTGACTTATGAAGCGCTGCATCCCCCTGCTTGGCGCCGCCAGCCTCGGTTTTGCCCTGATCCAGACCAGCCACACCGCCTGCGCCCAGTCGCTGGTGCTCGAAGAAGTGGTGGTGACCGCGCGCAAGCGCGAGGAGTCGCTGCAGGAAGTCCCGGTGGCGGTCTCGGCGTTCAGTGCCGAATCGATGAAATCCCTGGGCATCAAGAACCTGCGCGATTTCGACGGGCTGGTGCCGGGCCTGCACCTGGGGGGCGGCGGCAATGGCCTCAAGGGCGACGGCAATGCCTATATCCGCGGCGTCGGGCAGCGTGAAACCCGCGTCACCATCGATTCCGGCGTGGGTATCTACCTCGACGATGTGTATATAGCGCGCGCCTCCGGCGCCCTGCTGGACGCGGTGGATATCGAAAGCGTCCAGGTGCTGCGCGGGCCCCAGGGCACCCTGTTCGGCAAGAACACCACCGGCGGCGCCATCCTCTACCAGTCCATCAAGCCGACCTCGGAGTTTTCCGCCGACGCCAGCGTCACACTGGGCAACTACGACCGGCAGGACGCCTCCCTGTCAGTGGACCTGCCACTGGTCGACGACACCCTGCTGTCGCGCTGGACCGTGGCCAGTGTGCAACAGGACGGCTACATCGAGAACAACCTGGACGGCACCGACTGGACAGATGACGATCGCGCCATGGCCATCGGCCAGTTGCGCTGGCTGGCCTCGGACGCGGTGATCGTCGACCTGGCGGCGAACTACACCAGGACCAGGCAGCGGCCGCAGGGCCAGAAATGCGTATGGCTGGGCGAGGAACTGGCGCAGGCCGGGTTTCCGCAGCAGGGCTCGCTGGAGGCGGCCTACGACATCTTCTCCCCGACACCGGTGCAGGAGTACTGCGAGCGCAGCGGCGACGACCTGCCCATCGACCGCTTCCAGAGCGAGCAGAACAGCGAGGACCCGATTTTCTACCAGGGCTCCTACGAGGTGGACACCGCGATGCTCTCCGCCACGGCGAACTGGGAAATCAGCGACACACTGCAACTGAAAAGCATCACCGCTTACCGCAACACCGAGCAGATAGCCGACGAGGACATAGACGCCATGGAGGCGGTGCTCGTGGTTCGCTACACACCCGAGAACAACGACACCGACCAGTACTCACAGGAGTTCCAGCTCATCGGTTCGGCGCTGGACGACCGGCTCAACTACACGCTGGGAGTGTACGGCTTCTACGAGGAAACCAATGACGACTGGCTGCAGGATTTTGCCGGCTACGTCGAAACCACCACCACTTCCGTGCCCGGCCGCGCCAGCAGCATGCTGGCGCGCTCCAACCTGACCGAACGCGAGACCGAGAATACCGCCTGGGCGGGTTTCAGCCAGCTCGATTTCAATGTCACCGAGAGCACAGTTCTCACCCTGGGCGTGCGCTACACCTGGGAAGAACGCAAGACCGCCTACCGCGAGGCGCGCGTCTACCTGCCCAGCATCGGCAGCGGCGACTACCTGGGCGACCTCGACACCATTTACAGCGGCAACATCCTGCACGCCTTCTCCGAACCGGGCGGCGTACCGGTGAAAGACTGGCTGTACGGCTTCGACCCGGACGGACCCGGCGGCGAACCTTTTGAGGTCGGCGCCTTCGGCGAACTCAGGGACGACCGCAACGACGACGACTGGAGCCCCATGGGCAGCATCAAGTACATCGCGCCCGACGCACTGCTCGACAAGTTGCGGCTGGACGACGCCATGACCTACCTGACCTACAGCTCCGGTTTCCGTTCCGGCGGGGTCACCGTGGGCAACGGCGACTTCGACGGCGACCAGATTATCGACCTGGAAAACTTCAAACCCGAGTACGTGGACATGTACGAGCTGGGGCTGAAGATCGACGCCTGGGACCGCCGGCTGCGCACCAATATCGCCGCCTATTACCAGGAATACGACGACATCCAGTTGACCACGACGATCCCGGACCCGAACTTCGGCGTACCCTTGCCGGCCATCGAGAACGCCGGCAAGGCGGAAATCTGGGGCGTGGAGTCCGAGTTCACCCTGCTGCCCACGGATAAACTGCGCCTGACCGGCAGCGTTGCCTACATGGATGCCGAGTACAAGGAGTGGCTGTCGGAGATTCCAGACCCGACCAGCGGCGAACAGGTGGTCATCGACCGCTCGGACGAACCCATGCCGCGCGCCCCGGAGTGGACCGCCTTTCTGGCCGTGGACTACTTCCTCGACACCGCGGACTGGGGCAGCTTCGTGCCCAATGTCGTGCTACGCTACTCCGACGAAATTTACGGCGGCTTCGACCGACCCAGCTTCGAGGTGGCGGACAAGGTGACCATCCCCTCCGAAACTTTCTACGACGCGCGCCTGACCTGGCGGGCACCTGATGAGCGCACCACCGTCGTCGCCTGGGTGAAGAACATCACCGACATCGACGACCACCTGCGCGGCGGCGTGCCCACCGTCGGCGTGGCGCGCACTACCGGCTATATCTACGCGCCGCCGCGCACCTACGGGGTGGACATCAGTTATCGTTTCGGCGCGCTGTAAGGAGAAACTGAAGATGAGCGCCATCCGCGCCGTACTGTTCGACTTTGGCGGTGTCTTTACCGACTCGCCGTTCCACGCGGTCAACGCCTACGGCGAGGACCTGGGTATCGGCGCCGCACAGGTCACCGAGATTGTCTTCGGCTCCTACGAGAACGACGGCGACCACCCCTGGCACCAGCTCGAGCGGGGGGAGATCAGCATGGAGCGCGCCCGGGAGCTCATCCTCGAGCAGGGCCGGGCGCGGGACCTTGAGATCGATATCTACGACCTGTTCATGCGCATGGCGGGCAACAACGCCGGCGCCGGTGAACGGCAGGCCCTGGTGGAGCGCGTGCGCGAGCTGAAACGCGACGGCTACCCCACCGGCCTGGTCACCAACAACGTGGCGGAATTCGGCGATGGCTGGCGCGGGCTCATCCCGGTAGACGAACTGTTCGACTTCGTCGTCGACTCCAGCGCCGTCGGGGTGCGCAAGCCCGACCCACGTATCTTCGCCATCGCACTGGAGCAGCTTGAGGGTATTGCCCCGGAAGAGACCGTGTTCCTCGACGACTACCACGCCAATGTCGAGGCGGCGCGCGCCGTCGGCATGCAGGCGCTCACCGTGGTGCCGGATTTGGCGGCCACCATCGCCGAACTGGACGCCCTGCTCGGCGGCAACTAGGCCAGGTCAGCTCGCCCCGATCCAGGAGCCGTGGAAGCCCATGGGGATGCGCAACGGCAGCATCACGCGCGCCAGCGGCCCGGCGGCGACGTCCGTCGCATCCAGCACCAGCAGCTCAGACAGCGCGGTGGACCGGTTGTAGGCCAGGTTGAGCAGGTAGCCCTCCCCCTCATCGGCGTCCTCGCCGCGAGGCGCCAGGATCGGCTCTCCCAGCAGGTAACTGCCGTCGCCCCAGCGAACGCAACGGCCGCTCTGCACGTCGTAGTGCAGTAGCTGGTCGAACGCCATGGCCTCGCCACTGCTGCCGGCAAGGTAGGCGTGCCGGTAGGGCCGCGTCATATAGCGGTCATCGGTGCGCGGGAACTCGCCGCTGCTGTCGCCATCCAGTATCTCCTCGGACACCGCCTTGCTGCCGGCGGCGGGGTCGATGGTCCAGCGCCGCAGGCGCGGCTGCAGGCCGATCGCGGGGTCCGCCATCCTGCCATCCGCCATGGGGGCGAAGTTGGTGCCGTTGGAGGCGCACACGTCGACCTTGATGACGCCGTTGTCCTCCCAGGCATTGACCATGTGAAAGCTCCAGCGCGCCTCCATGTCGAACCATTGCACGTCCGCCGCGCTGCCGTTGCGCGGCAGGACGCCGAAGTGCGCACCGCGCTCGGGTTCCCAGGCCATGGGCAGGCCGCCTTTCATGGCGCGCTCGAGGCTGAACACCAGCGGGTAGACCGGAAACACCACGTAGTGTTCGGTGACGAAAAAGTCGTGGGCGAAGGACGGAAAGGGCGCCTGGATCATTTCGCTCTTCACCAGCCTGCCGTCGCGGTCGGCGATGTTCAGGCGCAGGAACTCGCTGAACGGGCCGCGCGCCTGGTTGCCGAAGAAAATCATCTCGCCCGTAGCGTGGTCGAACTTGGGGTGGGCAGTGATCGGGCCGTCGACCTGCCCGTCGAAATCGAAGTTGCCCACCGTGTCCAGCGTGTCCGCCTGCAGCTCGACAGCGATGGTGCCCTCCATCAGGGCCAGCAGGCGCCCGCCGTGCCAGACCACGTGGGTGTTCGCCGTGTTGTAGTGTTCACTGGCCACCGCCGGGTCGGCCTTCAGCGGGTTGCCCAGCACACCGAACAGGGACTCACCGGCGGCGCGCTCCAGCGCGTACTTTTCCGTGCGCACCCAGCGGTTGCGCCAGGACACCCGCCCAGCGGCGAACTCGAAACGCTGGATCATGCCGTCTCCGTGAAACCAGTGGTACTCGTCGCCGTCCCGCGGCGGGTAGAGGGGGTCGGGGCCGTTGCGAAAGTACACGCCCTCCAGATCCGCCGGTAGCTCCCCCTGGATGACGAGGTCCGGGGCGTCGCACTCCACGCCGCTGGGCCCCATGGGTCCACGCAGGAAGACGTTGTCGGGAAACGGTTGTGTCATTGGGTTCTCCTTGTGTCTGCATCGATACCTGGCAGGCGCATCGTCCGAGCCCGGTGCCGGCGCCGTGCATCACGATCGCCGGGAGATACCGGCCAGTCCAGTGCTCCACGGGCAGGCGCACCACCGGCCGGGCCCGGCCAGCGCGGCATTGCGCATGATTCTGTGACACCGCTCACAACAGCCCCGCGTTTTTTGACATAGCGTCAATACCTTGTCTAGCATCAGGGGTACGCGCCCGAAGCAACTATATAAGATTCGCGACCTCGCGTCGCCGGAGGCGACATGTTCCCCACCCGTTTCGCGCCACGCACAGCGCTGGCGGCCGCGCTGGCACTCTGCGCCGCATCGCTGCCCGCCGTACTGGCACCCGCTGGCCCCGCCCACGCGGCAGGCCCTTTCGACTCCGGCCTGCTGCTCTACTCCACCGAGGGCAACCGCCTGCGTCGCTACGACGTGGACACCATTGGCAGCACGCTGGTCGAGGACATTCTCATCGAACGCGCGTCCCTGGACCCGGTCACCGGCCGCGACAGCAATGGCATTATCTGTGCCATACCCGACGGCAGCGGCCGCTTCGTCCTCGGCGAGGACACCGGCCAACCGGACACACCGGCTGGCTGGGGCGTGTTTTCCGCCGACGGCGTGCAGGAAGGCAAGCTGACCGCCACCTACCAGACCAGTGGCGCGGAGCCTTTCGGCTGTGCCTTCGACGACCGCGCGCGCCTGTTCACCACGGACGTGGGCAGCCAGGCTGTCGGCTCGGCAAACGGCCAGCTCATTCTCTGGTTTCCGCCCTACGACGTGTTCCCGGGGGAACCGCTGGCTTATCCCAACGCGGAAATCTCCAACAATTTTTGCAAGATCGCCGTGGACATCGGCACCGCCGGCCAGCCGGTCATCGACGACCAGGGCCGCGTCTACGTCACCTCCTCCGGCGGCCTGTCGGTGCTGCGCTTTTCACCCCCCTTCCCCACAGGCCCCGATGCGCAGGGCGGTTGCGGCGCCAGCGACGCCCAGGGGTCGCCGCTGGCGGAACAGGTCACACGCGAGGTGTTCCTGCCCCCGGACGGGCTGTCGACGTACTCTGGCATCGCGCTGGCGCCCAACGGCAACCTGTACATCGCCACCAACCTGACCGGCACCATCGCCGAGTACAATCCGGACGGCACCCGGGTGCGCAAGATTCTCGACCCCGGCCCCTTTGCCGGACTGCCAATCGCCAGCGGCAACCCGCAGAGCCTCGCCGTCGCCCCGGACGGCACGATCTACTACGCCGACCTGGACCTGCAGGGCACGCTGCCCGCCGTGGGCCCGGGGCCGAACGGCAAGGTACGGCGCATCACCTTCTCTGACGGCGAGGCACCCAACCCGCCACAGATCGTACGCGAGGGCCTGGCATTCCCCGACGGCGTGGCCATCCTGCCCGGCAACCTGGAGCCGTTGAGCGAGTGGCGCACCTACGCCGGTTCCTACGACCGCCTTTTCTACAATCCCGACGAGCAGGTGATCACCCAGGCCAACGTGCACCTGCTGCAACGGGCCTGGCAGTTCCCCACCGACGCCATCATTACCGCTTCGCCCAGCGTCGCCGCCGTGAACCTCCCCGGGGAAGGGCCAACCCAGGTGGTCTACTTCCAGTCCTGGGATTATTCTGTTTACGCGCTGCGCCTGCTCGACGGCAGCCTGGTCTGGGAAGTGCAGACGGTGGAACAACCGGGCGCTTCCTTCCCCAGTTCCGGCTCGGTAGATGTCACACGCATCGACGGCCGCGATGTGGTCTTTGTCGGCGCGGGACAGATCATGTACGCCCTGGACGCGGTCGACGGCGAGGAAATCTGGCGTTTCACCGCCGGCAGCGGCTGCCATGACAGGTACGGCAACCACCCGGGCCTGTGCGGATTCTCCGGTGAGCGCAACCAGATAGAAAGTTCACCCGCCGTGGTCGACGGACGGGTGTTCTTCAGCATGGACGTGAACGACGTCGCCACCGGCAAGGGTGGTTTCTACGGCCTGGACGCGCGCAGTGGACGTATGGACTGGTACTTCGACCTGGAGACCGGCGCCACCTGTCGACCGCTGCCGGGCGACGATATTCGCAAATTCGACGGCTACCACACGGAGACGGAACTGGACCTGCCCGCCGGCTTTCTCGCCTCACGGCCGGGCTGCGATTTCGACCGCAGCACCACGGGCTGCGGCAACGTCTGGTCATCGCCGGCGGTGGACGAGAGCCGGGGCCTGCTTTATTTCGCCAGCTCCAACTGCGACACGGACGATGACCCCGCCACGCCCGCACCCGGGCCGCAGATGCCACCCTTCGACGAGGCCATCATCGCCCTGGACTACGACGGCGACCCGGCCTGGCGCTGGCGCCCGCGAGAAGTGGACAACGAGGACCTGGCCTTCGGCGCCGCGCCCAACCTGTTCAGCATCGATTTCGCTGGCGCCGAGCGCGAGGTGTTGGGCGTGGGCAACAAGGACGGCACCTACTATGTGCTCGACCGCGACGGCGTGAACGAGGTCAACGGCGTCGCCTGGAACGATACCGACCCCTCCGCCCTGCCCTACTGGACCCGCAACGTGGTGCCCGGCGGCGACATCGGCGGCATCATCGCCACCGCCGCCGTCGACCAGGACAGGCGCCGCATCTATTTCTCCACCGCTCCCGGCAGCAACGCCGCCAACGGCCCCCCGTCAGCGCCACAGCGCCCGACCATGCACGCGCTGGACATGGACAGCGGCGCCGTGGTCTGGGACAACGCCGCGGACACCGACGCATTCGCCAGCTTCGCCCCGACCAGCGCCGTACCCGGCCTCGTCTTCGCCGGGCAGGTGCCCTTCGCTATCCTGCGCGCCTATAACACCGAAGGCGATGACGGCACGCTACTGAGCCGTTACAACCTGGGCAATTCCGCCCTGGCCTCGGCCCCGGCGTTCGTCGATGGCCTGCTGCTCGTAGGCGGCGGCATAGGCACCCGCACCCGCACCGGCAGCGGGCCCTCAGACATCGCCGCCGGTACACCCTCGCCGCTGACGGCCCTGTGCGTGCCCGGCACTCCGCGCTGCAACATTTGCCAGAACGGCCTGGTGGACCCCGCGGAACAGTGCGACGATGGCAACGCCACGGATGGCGATGGTTGCTCGGCACGGTGCCAGACGGAGAGTTTCCAGTTGTACACGGGCAGTGGAGCAGGCGGCAGGGTGAGTTTTATCGTCGACGGCCAGTTTTTCGCGCTGGACACCTACGCGGGCCAGTCGCCCGCCGATCTTGCAGCTGCCAGCGCCGCGCTCATCAACAGCAACGCCGCACTGGGCGAGCGCGGCGTCTCCGCACAGAGTCGCGACAAGCTGTTTTATACCAACGCGGTCCTGACCGGCGTAACCAGCGAAGACCCGGGGATCAGCGTCACCCAGGTGCCGCCGGGCTGCTAGGCCACGCCGGCAGCGGGCGCGCAGGAAGCTTAGGCGTAAAACTGCTGGTAGTACTTGCGGATGGAGTGTATCGGCCCGTCGCCGTCGCACAGCACCGGGTTTTCGTGGAACTTCTTGTGCTCCCAGATGGGCACGTCCTGGCTGTGCTGGCGCGTAACCTCGGCGATGAAGGCGTCGCCCAGCGCCTGCGCGGTGGCCTCGTCACCGTCCACCACGCGGAAGCGGAAGCGGATCACCGACTCGTGCAGCTCCTCGTCCACCGGCGTGCCGGTAATCACCAGCAAGGTCTCGCCGATGCCCTCGAAGCGCGTGATGCCGATGCTGCCGCCGTGGGACTCGATGTTCACGCTGCCCTTGAGTTCGCCGTCCGGCGTGCTGAAGGTCAGCCCCTGGGAGGCGCGCATGATATGGCCATCGAAGGTAAAGGTCTTTTCCGGAATGTCCGGCGTGCCGTGCACGTAGCGGAAGTGGGCGGAGTCGACGACGTTTTCCGCCATTTCCTGCGGGTGGCTGCGCACGCGCGCGGTGTGATAGACAATGTCCAGCCAGCCCACCTCGGCGGTCAACTCGGGAATCTCCGGAACCTCCCAGCGCGGCGCCTCGTCGTGGGGGTGGTGCCAGATGAAAATGATGCCGTTCTTCTCACAGGTCGGGTAGGTCTTGATGCGCGCCTTCGGCGGTATGCGTTTAGCGTAGGGCACCTCGACACAGGCGCCACTGCAGTCGAAGCGCCAGTGGTGGAAGGGGCAGCGAATGCTGTCGCCCACCACCTCGCCGCCGTAGCCCAGGTGCGCCCCGAGGTGCGGGCAGTAGGCATCCATCACGCTGGCCTCGCCCTGCGCAGTGCGAAACAGTACGAAGTCCTTGCCCAGGTAGTGAATGGACTGCACCTCCCCGGCGGCCAGGTCGCTGGACTCGGCGACGCGGAACCAGCCGAAGGGCATGGGCAGCGGAATTCGATCACTCATGGGGCAGCCTCGTCATACGCGGTGGGAACGGGTCGGCGGGAGTGCGCAACGCCCCCGGCGTGGTGCGCAAAAGTATAGCCGAACGACCCGGCAGCGACTATCTTTATAAGACAAGTGTCTGATGATAACATGCTCGCCTCTTCGCGCTAAGGCCCCCGCAAACGTTCAGGGACATTGCTCATGGCAAATCCATGGTTGATGGGTTTCGATCTCGGCGGCAGCGGCGTGCGCTGCCTGCTGGTCGATACCGAGACCGGGGCCAGTGCCGCCAGCGCCAGGCCCTGGCGTTTCATACCGGCGCACGGCACCTTCGGCACCGGCTTCGACCTGGACCTGGCGAGCCTGTGGCGGGCGGTCGGCGAGGCCTCCCGCGAGGCGCTGGCTGGCGCCGGCATCGACGGCGCCGCGGTCAGCGCCCTGGCGGTTTCCGCCATCCGCTTCAGCACGGTGCTGACCGATGACGCCGGGGCGGTGTTACTCGCCGTACCCAACACCGACGCGCGCGCCGCGGGCGAGAGCTTCGAACTGGCCGAACGCCTCGGTGAAACGCTGTCGGCGACCACGGGTTCCTGCGCCCTGCCGCTGCACGCGGCGGCGCGCCTTGCCTGGCTGCGCAAACAGGACCCGCAGCGCTTCGGCCGCGTCGCGACCCTGTATGGCGTCGGCGAATGGCTGAACCAGCGGCTGTGCGGCGCGCGCGCCGTCGACCCCTCCCAGGGCAGCGCCACCGGCCTGCTGCAGGTTGCGCGGGCGGACTGGGCCCTGGAGCTCATCGACGAACTCGCCCTGCCGCGCGCGATCTTCCCCGCTATCGCGCCGGCCGGCGCCCGGCTGGGCGCACTCACCGACGAGGCCGCCGCGCACCTGGGCCTGCACAGCGCGGTGCAGGTGGTTATGGGGGGCGGCGATTCGCAGATGAGCCTGCTGGGCAGCGGTGTGACCGCGCCGGGTCAGGCGGGGGTGGTCGGCGGCACCACCGTGCCGCTGCAGGTGGTGCTGGATACGCCGCTGGTCGACGCGACCGGCGCAATGCAGACCGCGCACCACGCGCTGCCCGGAGCCTGGGTGCTGGAGAGCAACGGCGGCGCCATGGGACACTCCCTGGGCATGCTGGCCAGGACACTGTTCCCGGACGCACCCCAGCCCGAGTCGCGCCTGTTCGCCGAGGCGCAACTGTCCGAGCCCGGCGCCGCCGGCATGCTCTCCCCCCTCGGCGCCGATTTGCTGGACATGTCCGCGCCGACCGTGCCGCTGGGCCACCTCACCCTCAGCCACATGACCTGCACGGAGGATGCGCGCCCCGGCCGCCATGTCGCGCGCGCCGCCGTGGAGGGCAGCGCCTGCGCCCTGCGCGCCAACCTGGAACGCTTGCAGGCAAGCCTGGCGGCACAGGGCGCACAGCTGGATAGTGGCGCCATCGCCCTGTCCGGCGGGCTGTCGCGCAGCGACGTCTTCACGCAGCTGGTGGCGGATATCACAGGCCGCGAGGTCGTGGCGGCGGCCCCCTGGCAGACCAGCGCCCTGGGCGCCGTGCTGTGCGCCGGTGTCGGCGCGGGCCACTACGCGGATTTCGCGGCAGCAGGCGCAGCCCTGTGCGCGAACCGGCGACACTTTACACCCGACCGCGACAACGCGGCGGCCAACGCACAGCTCTACGACACCTGGAACCGCTTCCGCGAGCGGGCGCGGGAGAGCACCGCGCCGCTGGCCGCGGAGCACCTGCTGCCGCGCATGCTGCGCGAACCCGCGCCTGCCGCCGTCGCGCACTCGCCGCCCCGGGAGCGGCCCGTCGCGCTGGTGTCCGCCTCTTTCGACGAGGCGTCCCTGCAGCGCCTGGGAGCGCGCATGGACGTGGAGTACGCCAGTTTCCGCGACCATCACCGCCTGCTCACCGGGCCGGACCTGGTCGCCGCGCTGGCGGACCGGCAGGTCTTCGTCACCGAGGTGGACGTACTGGACCTGGCGGCGCTGCAGCAGCTGCCGCAGTTGCGCGTGGTCGCCGCCTGCCGCGGCGACGCGGTGAACGTCGACGTCGAGGCCTGCAGCGCATTCGGCATTCCCGTGCTCTTCGCCCCCGGCCGCAACGCCATCGCGGTGGCCGACCTGGCCGTGGCGTTCATGCTCAGCCTGGCGCGCAAGCTGCCCGCAGCAGGCCAGTTCCTGCGCCAGCCGGACTGCACGGCGGGCAACATGGGCAAGATGGGCCAGGCCTTCAACCAGTTACAGGGCGTGGAGCTGTGGGGCAAGACCGTAGGCCTGGTCGGCCTGGGCGCGGTCGGACGCGCGGTTGCCCGGCGCCTGGCGGGCTTCGACGTGGAGATACTGGTCCATGACCCCTTCGTCAGCCCGGAGCAGGCGGCCCTGGCGGGCTGCCGCCTCACCGACCTGGACACGCTGCTGGCGCAGGCGGATTTTGTCAGCCTGCACGCGGCGGTGACCGCAAAGACTACCGGCATGATAGGCGCGCAGCAGCTGGCGAAAATGAAGCCCGGGGCCTTCTTCATCAACACCGCGCGCGCCGCCCTGGTCGATGAGCAGGCCCTGGTGGAGGCGCTGCAACAGGAGCGCATCGGCGGCGCCGCGCTGGACACCTTCGCCGTCGAGCCGCCCGGCTTTGACCACCCCCTGGTACAACACCCCGGGGTCATTACCACCCCCCACTCCGCGGGCAATACCCGCGAGGTCGCCGCCCACCAGGGCGACTGCGTGTCCGCGGCCCTGTTGCAATTGCTGGATGGCGGGCGACCGCACAACGTGCTCAACCCGCAGACGCTGGAAAACTTCAGCTGGAGTGGCCCGCGCCGCGAGCCCACGGCGCAGGAACTGGCGCAACTGGCGCAGCGAGGCGGCCCGGCGGTCACGGACCTGCAGCGCGACGCCAGGCCGGCACAGGCGCAGCGGGCCGACAGCGGCGAACGCGCCACCGCATCCGCTGAGATCGTGGCCAACATGCGCGCCGTTCTCGCGGAGTTCTGCGCCGGCCTGGCGGCGGATCCCGCGGTGCGCGCTTTCAGCGCCGGCCAGGAGGTCACGCTGCACTTCAACGCCTACGACCTGGGCCTGCAGTTCTACTTCCAGCTCGACCAGGGGGAGGTGCACAGCGGCCTGGGCGCGCCCGCACACGGCGCCGAGGTGCACCTGGAGATGCGCGGCGAGATCCTCGACGGCATGTTCAGCGGCACAATCGACACCATGGAATGCGCCATGAACGGCGAGATATCCTTCATGGGTGACGCGGCCAAGGCCATGACCCTGCAGCATATGAACCAGGACATGCAGCGCCTGTACACCGCCGCGCGCGCAGCGGTGGGCGACCCCGGCGACCTCGCCGCCATTCCCCGCCCCGGCAGCGCCGCCGCCCCGGCGCCGCTAAAGCCCGGCGATATTCGCGAGGAACTGGTCGCCATCATGCAGGAACTGTACGAGGCGCAGGTCATCACCGCCACCGGCGGCAACATCAGCGTGCGCATTCCCGACAGCGAGGACCAACTGTGGATCACGCCGAGCCGGTTGTTCAAGGGCGACCTGCGGCCGGAAGTCCTGGTGCGTATCAATATGCAGGGAGAGAGCCTGGATACCGGCGCGCGCTCGCCATCGAGCGAGTGGTGCATGCACACGCGCATACTGCAGGTGAAGCCCGAGGCGACGGCGGTCATCCACGCCCACGCGCCGAACGCCACCATCCTGGCCAACGCCGGCCTGCCCTTCCTGCCCATCTCCACCGAGGCGGCCTTCTTCGGCAACATCCCGCGCATTCCCTTCACCATGCCCGGCACCGTGGAGCTGGCGGACCTGGTAGGCGAGGCGATGCAGGACGAGTGGGCGGCGCTGCTGGTGAATCACGGCCTCATCGTCGGCGGGCGCACGCTGCGCCGCGCCGCCGACATGGTGGAGATCATCGAGCGCTCCGCGGAAATCATGCTCGGCTGCTACGCCCTGGGCAAGGAACCCCCGGTGCTGCCCGCGCAGGACGCCGCCCATTTTCGCCAACTCGGCGACATCGTCGCCTGAGTCGCCGACCGTCATGCAGGTACAGCGACTGTCACACTTCGGGCTCTGCGTCAGCGACCTGCAGCGCTCGCTCGCGTTCTACCGCGACGTGTTCGGTTGCCGCGAGCTGTCGCGCCTGGCGCTGGACGGCGCCGCGGCGGAAAAGCTGCTCGGGCCGCCCGGCGCCTGATCCATGGGAGGCAAAGGATGAAGACCGTCGCGCAGATCGAACAGGAACTCATCGCCCCCGGCGGCGCCTTCGAGATCGTGCAGGAGGAAGTCCTGGGCGAGACCATCAAGGTCTTCAGGGAGCGCCACCGCTGCCTGCGCGAGCTGGTGCAGAACTCGCTACACCACGCGGACGGCGAGTATATAGTCTGCCAGGACCAGCGCATCACCTTTGCCGCGCACTACCAACGGGTCTGCGCAGTGGCCAATACACTGCGCGATAAGTACGGGGTGGCCAGGGGCGACCGCGTGGCCATCCTCGCGGACAATCACCCCGAGTGGATCATCACGTTCTGGGCGACGGTCAGCATCGGCGCGATCTGCGTCGCGCTCAACGGCTGGTGGCAGCGCGAGGAAATTCTCTACGGCATCGGCAACAGCGAGCCCAGGCTGCTGCTGGGCGACCGCAAGCGCCTGGCGCGCATCGCCGGCGATACACTGCCCTGCCCCACCGTCTGTATCGAGGACGACTTCGCCGCGCTGGAAACTACCCGGGACGACGGCCTTCCCGCGGTGGACATCGCCGAGGACGACCCGGCGGTGATTCTCTACACCAGCGGCACCACCGGCAACGCCAGGGGCGCACTGCTCAGTCACCGCAACCTGCTCACTTTTTATTCCTCCACCGTCTTCAGCGGCCTGCGCATGATGCTGCTGGAGATGGAGTCGGGCAAGGCCGGCGACAGTGCCGGCCTGCCCCACTGCGGACTGTTTTCCGCGCCGCTGTTTCACCTGTCGGGGCTGTTCACCGGGGCTATCACCAGCCTGGGTGTGGGTATGAAAACCGTGTGGACACTGGGCCGTTTCGATCCGGCCAGAATCCTGCAGCTGATCGAGGCGGAAAAGGTCACCACCTGGCCGTCACTGGGCAGCATGGCGGCGCGCGTGCTGGACCACCCGGACTTCCAGCAGTACGACGTTTCCAGCGTGCAGCGCCTGGGGTCGGGTGGCGCCCCCACCTCGAAACGACAACAGCAGCGTATGACCCGCGGTTTCTGCGGCAGCGCGGGACAGATGACGATAGGGTACGGCCTTACCGAATCCACCGGCGTCGGCACGCACAACTGGGGCGACCTGTTGCGGCAGCACCCGGAAGCCGTGGGTCGCGTCTTTCCCGGTATCGAGATGAGCATCCGCGACGAGCAAAACAGGGACCTGCCGGCGGGAGAACAGGGCGAGATCTGCATACGCGGCAGTTGCGTCATGCTGGGCTACTGGCGCAACCCCGAGGCCACCGCGGCGACCATGGCCCCGGGCGGCTGGCTGAAGACCGGCGATATCGGCCACTTCGAGGACGAGCTTCTCTATATCAACACGCGCGCCCGGGACCTGATCCTGCGCAACGCGGAGAATGTCTACCCGGTGGAGGTCGAGCACTGCCTGGAGACCCACCGCGCGGTCGTGGAAGCGGCGGTATTCGGCGTCCCGCACAGCGATTGGGGAGAGGAGGTGAAGGCGGTCGTGGTGGTCGCTGCGGGCGGCAGCGTCGAGGTCGATGCGCTGCACGCCCACTGCAGCGCCAGGCTCGCGGCATTCAAGGTTCCCACTGCCTGGCAAATCCAGGCGCAGCCACTACCGCGCAACGCGGCGGGCAAGGTGCTGAAAAATGTGCTGCGCGGCGACGCGGACATGCGCCTGGTGGAGGAATAGGCGCAGCCGCGCTCCCCGCGCCATCGACTCGGGACACCGGCGGCGCCGGCCGTCGGGCGAGCACATTCTGGTGCGCCGGCGCACCACGGCGGCGCCATCGTTGGCGCTCCCGGCGGCCCTGCGCCAGCACACAACAGGGACCGTACTCCCCGCGACCCCGTAATTCACCCGTCAGGGCGCGGTATCGCTCACGTTGGCACTGTTATTGCTTGAACCCCTGCGAGGGAGAACCAGCCGACCCTGTTTCTCTCATCGCTTACCGCTACCCGGTCCAACCGTGAGGAACAACCAGTGCACAACGGGCAATCGATTTCCGTCCAGTTACCGGACGGCAGGACCGCCACCTTCGCGGACATGCAAAGCTACGGAGAGATCCTGCAACAGTTCATCAGGGAACAGGAACAGGCGCTGCCCGCTGTCCAGGACGTCTCGCGACACAACGAGATTATCGACTACCTGCAACTGCTGGCGGACGCCTACAACCAGCAACTGCGCGTGTTCAAGGCCGAAGAAAGCAGGCGGCAACGCATGTTCCAGCTGTCACTGATGCGTTTTGTCGGCGGCTGAATCAAGCTCGCCAGCGGCACGACCCGAGTTGCGGGCGCGACGCGGCGCGAGCACCGAGCGTCGCTGCGATCACGCGGACGCGGCCGTCAGCTCACGGCACTGCCCCGCCTGCCACTGCTCGCGCAGGGCGAACTTCTGGATCTTGCCGGAGCCGGTTAGCGGGAAGGCGTCGACTTCAAACCACAGGCGCGGCGTCTTCTGCGGCGACAGGTGCTCGCGCAGGTAGGCGAACAGCTCATCGCGCTCCAGGGACTGCCCTGGCGCCGGACGCAGGAACGCGCCGACCTCCTCTCCCATACGCTCGTCGGGCAGGCCGACCACCGCCACCTCACCGACCTGCGGGTGTTTGAACAGCAACTCCTCGATCTCGCGCGGATAGATATTCTCTCCGCCGCGGATGATCATGTCCTTCAAGCGTCCCTCGATCCTGCAGTAACCGCGTTCGTCCATTGAGCAGAGATCGCCGGTATGCAGCCATCCCTGCGCGTCGATGGTCTTGGCCGTGGCTTCCGGGTTGTCGAAGTACTCGAGCATCACGTGGTAACCCCGGGTCAGGAACTCGCCGAGCTGCCCCACGGGCAGCGTCGCCCCGCTCTGCGGGTCGACGATTTTCACTTCCACGTTGGGCATGGGCCGGCCCAGGGTGTGCGCCTTGTCCTCGATGCTGTCGTCGGGCCGCGTCATGCAGGCGACCGGCGAGCACTCGGTTTGCCCGAACACAATGGTAAAGGGCGCGTCCAGGACCTGCTCCAGGCGCTGTACCAGTGCCGCCGGCACGGTGGAACCGCCGGAACAGATCACTTCCACGCTGGACAGGTCGCGCCGGCTAAAGTCCGGGTGTTCCAGCAGCGCCACCAGCATGGTCGGCACACCGAGCATTGCGTTGGCGCGATACGCTTCCATGAGTTCCAGTACCAGGCCCGGCTCGAACATTTCCACCAGCACCAGCGTGCCGCGGCAGGCCAGGGCACCCAGTACCGCCAGCACGCAGCCGGCCGTGTGGAACAGGGGCATGATACCCACATACACACAGCCGTCGCGCGCGCCGTTCGTCGCCATGGTGTGAGCGCCGTTGTTGACCAGGCCGCGGTGGTGCAGCAGCGCGCCTTTCGGGAAGCCCGTTGTGCCCGAGGTGTACTGGATCATGCACGCATCTCCCGGCGCGACCGCCGGCAGGGCGCTAGCGGCAGTCGCGTCCTGCAGGAACGCCTCCCAGGCCTCGATGTACAGGACCTCGCGCAGGTGCGGGCAGCGGTCGCGGGCGGCCTGCAGATGTTCCCCCATGGGATTGCCGCGAAACTCGCGCAGCAGGAAGATGCCCGCCGCACGTGACTGGTTGAGCACGTAGGCGAGCTCCTCGGCTTGGTAGGACGGGTTGACGGTAACCAGCACGACACCGGCGAGGGCCGCGCCGTACTCCAGCAACACCCACTCGGGGATATTCGGCGCCCACACGGCGACCCGCTCGCCGGGCCGGAAGCGCGCGAGCAACGCGTGCGCCACCTCCTCCGACTGCGCCAGCAGCTCGCTGTAGCTCCACTGCCGCCGGGCCGCGGGGTCCGCGCTGCCGGCGACCAGTGCCGGTCGCTGCGGCGCGGCGGCGGCCGCCTCGCGCAGTGCGTCGCCGATGGTCAGGTCGCGCACAACAGGGTCGTCGGTACCCACGGCGCAGGATTCGCTCAGGCTCATGCTACAGGTCTCCAGGGGTATTGTTATGATTACCGGTACTGTCCGCGCGACAGCGCGGCACTGGAACAATAATAGGCCAGCACGGCGTTGCCGTCGAAAACCACAGTAGAACGGTGACGGTGCGGATTGCTGAACCGCCGTTCTTCAAATCTCCCCGGCGTGGTGATGAAATGCCCGCAGTACCGGAAGCCACAGGACCCGCGCCATGGAAACCCGCTACACCTTCTGCCGTACCTGCGAGGCCACCTGCGGCCTGGAAGTCGATGTCCAGGACAACCGGGTGGTGAAAATCCGGCCGGACAAGGCGCACGTGGTCAGCAAGGGCTACTCCTGCGTCAAGGGCATACATTTCGACAAGGTACAAAACAGCCCGGACCGCCTCACCGCGCCGCAGAAGCGCGTCGGCGACAGCTGGCAAACCATCAGCTGGGACCAGGCGCTGGCGGAAATCGGCGCGAAGATTCGCGCCCTCGTGGACCGCCACGGGGCACAGAGCTTCGCCCACCTGGTCGGTTCCGCCGGCGGCGCCAACCTGCTGGCGCCGATGTTCCGCAACGCGTTCTACCAGGCGCTGGGGTCGCGCCGCATGTACGGCACCGGCACCTGCGATACCACCAACAAGTTTCGCGTCTGCGAGGACATGTACGGCTCGCCGTTCCGCCTGGCCTACCCGGATATCGACAATACGCAATTCGTCATGGTGCTTGGAGCCAACCCGGCGGTGTCCGGCAACACCCTGTACCACCTGCCCGGCGCTGTGCAGCGTTTCAAGGCGGTGGTGAAACGCGGTGGCCGCGTCGTGTTCGTCAATCCCCGGCGCATCGAGACCGCGCAGGCGGGAGAGCACCTGTTCATTCGCCCCGACACGGACCTGTACTTTCTCGCCGCTTTCTGTCGCGAGCTGATACAACAGGGCGCGGCAGACCAGGAGATTGTCGAGCGGCACATGGTCGGTTTCGAGGCACTGCGGGAGGCCGTCGCTCCCTGGACAGCCGAAAGGCAGGCGCAGGTCACGGGGGTCGACGCGGCCACGCTGCGTGACCTGGTGACATCCCATCGCCAGTCGACTGGTGCCTGCCTGTACATGGCGACAGGCGTCAACCAGGGCCGCAGCGGCACTCTCTGCTTCTGGCTGCTCGAGGCGATCAATGCCATCTCCGGCAATCTCGACCGGCCCGGCGGCATGCTCATGGGTGAGGGGCTGTTCGACATGGCGCGGCAGATCAAGGAGGAGGGACAGCTCACCGCACGCGTCGACCGCGAGGACGGGCTGGTCAGCGTGGTAGGCCTGCAGCCCTCGGGCATGCTCGCGGCGGACATGGAGAGCGGCCGGGTGCGCGGCATGATCGTCGAGGCGAGCAACCCGCTACTGGCCTGCTCCAACCCGGACGGACGGCTGGACCGCGCCTTCGCCGACCTGGAGCTGCTGGTATGCATAGACCTGTTTCGCAACGAGGTGGGCAATCTCGCTCACTACATACTGCCGGCGCCGACCTGGCTGGAGCGCGCCGAACTGCCCTACGCGCTGCAGAGTTTCACCGCCTGTACACCGGTGCCGTACATGAGCTACAGCGACGCGGTTGTCGAGCCACCCCAGAACGTGCGCCACGAATGGTGGATTTACAGCCGCCTGGCCGAAGCCGCCGGGCTGACCATGTTCGGCAAGCGCTGGCTGGCGCAGCTGCTGCGCTTGAATACACGGCTGGCGTATGCGCCGCGCCGCTGGCTGCGCAGACTCGCACTGACCCCGGAAAAAATGATCGACGGCATGCTGAAGAAGGGCGGCCTGCCCGGGCGCAAGGCCTTCCTGCAACAACACCGCCACGGGCTGCTGTTGTCGCCGAATCGCGGCGGCAACTTTCTCGGCACCGATCGCGTACTGACGCAGGACGGTCGCGTCCACCTGGCCCCGGCAGACTACGTGGCGACCCTCGCCGCGAGCGCGCCGGAGCTGTTCGAGGAGGAACGCGCCAGGCGCCAGGAGTTCAAGCTGATCGGCAAGCGCGAGATCAAGCGCATGAACACGGCCTCCGCCAACGTGCCGCGACTGGTGAAGGACGAGACCAACTACGCCTACCTGAATCCCGAGGACGCGCACAGCATCGGCGTGGGCACTGGTGACGAGGTCACCGTGCGTTCCGCTTTCGGCAGTATCCGCATCCCGGTGAAAGTCAGCGACGAGATGATGCCGCGCACGGTGGCGATTCCCCAGTGCTGGGGCCACAAGAATGCTGACGGCCTGAGCCATGCGCGCCAGCACCCCGGGGTGAACTCCAACTACCTCGCCGGCGACGGGGCGGACAATATTGAAGCGCTGTCGGGTATGTCACACCTGTCCGGGATTTTTGTCGACATCGTGGGCAGCTCGCACTAGCCGCGGCTGCCCGGCAGGTTCTCAGCCGCGGACAGGCCGCGCCGCCGGGCCGGCCCTACCGGCAAGGCGACGTCATTGACGTTTGTACACCATCACCTTGTCCCCGCGGGGGTTGCGGAAGTGCTGCCAGTGAATCAGCTGGTTGTAACTGCGCAGCCCGTAGTTGGTGACCACCAGCAACTGCCCGTCCGGTGAAAACTTGACGCCGTGAGGCAGGGACAGGTCCCGGGTAATGCATTGCATGGGGTGCTGCAGTTCGGGATCGCGCCCGGCATCGAATATCTGCACCTGGTGATTGACGGTATCGGTAAGCGCCACCGCGTCCTGGCTGACCGCGACGTTTTCCAACCGGCAGAACTCCGCGCGCAGCATGACGCGCCGTGGACCGGCGGAGAAACGCCCTTTGCCGTCCACGTCAAACAAGGCGATACCGTTGCCGGCATATGCCTTCTCCCGAGTACGCAACTGCCTCTGCGGGTCCAGCCTGTTGGCGACCCCGCGCAGGCCGCCGGTGGCGACAATATTCCAGGCCTTGAACAGGCGAAACGCCAGTTTTTGTCGCCGTGAAATGCGCTTGTCCGAGTTGAAGCTGACGAGGATTCCCTCACGGTCAGCCGCAAATGCCACGCCCTTGGCCATGCCGAGGTCATCGAAGGCGTCTTCCCGGCAGTCCAGCGGGCCGTGAATCTCACCCGTGTCGTCATCGAAGCGATAGGACAACAGGGCGCCCAGGGAACTGTCGTGTTCGCAATGCGTGGCCACCAGCAGGTCATCGCGCATCGCCAGGCTGTGCGCCTCGAGCAGGTGGTCTACCGGTGTCTGCAGGGTGAACACCGGGGCGGATGACTCGCTTCCCAGCCGGTACACCGTGTAGGTCGCGGGGCACTTCTCGCGGTGCCGGTTGGCGACAATCAGGTGCTTGTCCGTCAGGAGTACACCGTGGGGCCTGTCCAGTTGCGCTTCCGGGTTGCCGTAGGTCCGGGCCAGTGTGCATTCCGCCGAGTTGTAGATGCGCACCTCGTCATAATCGAGGTAGCTGACGGCGAACTGCTGCCCGTCGGGGCGGAAAGCGACCTCGGGTGACAGGCAACCCGGCCCCTGGTGGGGTATTTCGGCGAAGAGCTGATACATCGTTGCGGTGACTCGACCACGTTCCCTATGGCAGTCGGCCTGCGTGAGGCCAGGGTAGTTCCAGGATGGTGTCAGCGAAGGCAGGCCAGGCAACTCACGCTCCGCGCCGCGCCAGCTTAGCAGGTAGTGCCGCCTGCTAGCCAGTCCCGGCGCCCGCCCCGCACACGGGTTTGCGCAGCTTCTCCATGTCGAGGATCGTCACGCTGCGCTTGTCCCGTCGGATGGCGCCCTCGGCGGCCAGCTGCGTCAGGAGTCGACTGACGGTTTCCGGTCGCACACCGAGGTAGTTGCCGATGTCCACCAGCGTGACCGGTATCTCGATGCGCGTGCTGGACTCGCCGCGCCGCGCCGCGCGCGAGGACAGGCCCAGCAGGAAGGCACAGATGCGCTTGCGCGAGGGCGTCTGGTCGACCAGCTGGCACATGAGTTCGTGATCTTCCACGATGCGCTGGCTCATCAGGTGCAACAGGCGGCGCTGCAGATTGGGAATGTCGCGGCTGAGCGCCTCGATGTCCTCGAAAGGTATCTCGCACACCACGCTGTCGGCGAACGCCAGCGCATGTTCCAGGTAGTGGCCGCTGTCGATACCGGAGTAGCCGAATATCTCGCCGGGGAGGTGGAAGCCAGTGATATCGATCTCACCGTCCGGGGCCAGGCGATATTTCTTGATACCGCCACGCAGTACCGCGTAGAGGGAGGTGAAGGCGTCGCCCGCCTCGTACAGGGACTCACCCGCCGCGATACTGACGCTTTGCTCCACGCTCGCCTCGAGCTTGCCCACTTCATCGGCCGTCAGTCCGGCCGGCAGGCAAAGCAGGCGGAGCTTACAGCCCAGGCACTCGACATCCAGGGCACTGGAGCAGATCAGGTCGGTGTCTGTCGATGCCGGGAAATCCGCATCGTCGAGCGTTACCATCGCAATGTAACCGCAGCGTATTCATGGAAATTGCGCCGGGCATCCGGCTCAGGCGCAGCATGCGGTGATTTATCCCGGTTTACAAGTCGCATCCCGGCGCCGCGCCGCGTGGTGGCGGTCACTCGCGCAGGCTGAAAGCGACCAGTGAGTCGCCCAGGGCCGTGCGCATGTAGGCGTGCCCGCCGGCGGCTATTACCACGAACTGGCGACCGCTGCGCGCACCGCGATAGGTCATGGGCGTGGCCTGGCCACCGGCGGGAAGGCGGGCGCGCCACAGCTCGGCGCCGCTGTCCGCATCGAAGGCGCGCAGGTAGTTGTCCATGGCCGCGCCAATGAAGACCAGCCCGCCGGCGGTCACCATTGCACCGCCGGCGCTGGGCAGTCCCAGCGCGGGGAAGAACGGGAACCAGGACAGGCCCGGCAGCATGTCGCGGGGTGTGCCCAGGGGGACCTCCCAGCGCTTGCCGCCACTGTCGAGACTGACCGCGACTAGGGTGCCCCAGGGCGGCGCGATGCACGGTGTACCGAAGGGCGAGAGCAGGATGCCGTGCTGTACGATGTAGGGACTGCCCTGTGACAGCGAGTAGCCTCCGGTGTCGCTGGCGCCGGCGTCCGCCGGCAGATCCTCGCGGCGCAGCAGGCGGTTGTGCACCACCACGTGATTCTGCGGCAGTATCAGCGTGTTGTTGCGCGCGTCAAAGGCCAGGCCGCCCCAGTTCTGGCCGCCGGCCACGCCGGGATACTGGATGTAGTAACCGTCGAGTGTCGGTGGCGTGAAGATACCCTCGCTGCGCGCCGCGGCGATCTTCTCGCGGCAGGCGCGGCGGTCGTAGAAGGTGAAGCCCCAGGCGTCCTGCGCGCCCAGGCCAGCCGGGTGCAGGGGGGCGGGAAAGGTCGGGAAGGGTTGCGTCGGCGCGGTGTACTCCCCGGGCACGTCGGTCTGCGGCACGGCGCGCTCCTGTACCGGGTACAGTGGCTCGCCGCTGGCGCGGTCGAGGATGAACAAATGCCCCATCTTGGTGGCCTGCACCAATGCCGACCGCAGCGCGCCGTCTTTTTCGATGTCGATCAGCAGGGGCTGGGCCGGCAGGTCGTAGTCCCACAGGTCGTGGTGCACCGCCTGGAAGGACCAGGCCACCTCGCCGCTGGCGACGCGCAGGGCGACCACCGAGTTGGCGAAGTGGTCCACGTCCACGCCGTTGCGCCCTCGATGGCCGCCGATGAAGTCCAGGCCGGGGCTGCCGAAGGGCACGTACACCAGGCCCAGTTCCTCGTCCGCCGACAGCAGGCTCCAGGCGTTGGCGGTCCCGGCGTGATAGCGCTGCCCCGGCGGCGCGCCCACGGCCTGTGGCGAGGGGGCGTCGGCGGGCACCGGGTCGAAGGCCCAGCGCAGCGCCCCGCTGCGCGCATCCCAGGCGCGGATCACCCCCGGCGGCGCATCCACCCGCTGGTTGTCGCGCACCGCCGCGCCCTGGATGACCAGGTCATCGACCACCACCGGCGGCGATGTCATGGCCAACTCGTTGCGGTACAGCGGCCCCATGCCCTGACCCAGGTCGATACTGCCGCCCTCGCCGAAATCGCCGCAAGGTCGGCCACTGTCCGCGTCCAGCGCGACCAGGCGACCGTCTATCGTGCCCATGAACACCCGCGAGCGGCAGACCGTCGCCGCCGCCGTGGCGTCGTGCCACAGGGCCACGCCGCGGCATTTGCCGGTGCCGCCGTCCATGCTCGGGCGGCTGTCGTAAACCCAGCGCTCCCGGCCGCTCTCTGCGTCCACGGCGAAGGCGCGGCCCAGGCCGGAGCAAAAAAACAGTGTGTTGTCGTGCAGCACCGGTGTCGCCAGGAAGGAGCTGGGCACGGCTGCGGGTCGCAGCTCCGAGGAGTCGCCGGTGCGATAGCTCCACGCCAGGGACAGTTCGCGCACGTTGCCAGGATGTATATCGGCCAGGGGGGAATACTTCGACCCCCCCTGGTCGCGACCGTAGTAGGGCCAGTCCGCGGCACCCGCCGCATACGCGGCGCACAGTAGCACCGCGGCCAGTACGGGGCGTTTCACGCGGTGGCGCCGGCTGCGGTCATTCGGTCAGCGCGCGGCGACGCCATCGGCGACGCGCGCCGCCGGCGCGGTGCCGTCGAACAGGCCCGAGGCCTCGATATCGGGGGCGCCGTCGGGATCCAGCCGCGTGACCTTGGGAATCCCGTCCTCCACGTGCCAGGCGGGACTGCTGGAGTGGGAGGTCCACACCCTGCCCTGAGCGTCCATGTCCAGCTCGCGCGTATAGGTCACCAGGGTGGGTAGTGGATAGATGTCCCACCGGCCGCTGTCCGGGTCGAAGCGAATCATGGAATCGCTCTGCGTGCCGGTAATCCACACGTGGTCGGACTCGCGATCCACGAATACCGCGTAGGGCACCTCGCTGCCGCGCGGCGCCACCGGGATCTCGTGGCTTTCCTTCCAGTCCATGGCCACGGTGTCAAAGCGGTTCAGAGTGCCCTCCGCGTAGGATGGCACCCACAGGTTGCCGCGTGAATCGAACCGCAGCCGGCGCGGGGTGACGAAGGGAGTGGGAATGGAGGTCAACTCGAAGTTGTCCGGGTCGATACGGCCAATGTGACTCATGTTGAGCTGGCTGAACCAGACGCTGCCATCGAGCGGGTGGATGTCGATGCCGTAGGGCATGGGCATGGTGACGCCGTCCATCTGCGCGGAGCGATCGTCCAGGTCCAGCAGGTCCGCGTTGGCGATGAACAGCGGTGTCAGCCAGGTGATCAGGCGCGTGCTGAAATCGGGAAAGTCGAGGCGGATGAACTCTTGTTCACGGGTTTGCGGGTCGAACATGCCCACGTGGTTGGTCGCGGTCACGGTGTACCAGAGGCGGCCGCGCGAGTCGAAGCGCAGGGTGTGCGGGTTGATGCCCTGTTCCAGGTCGACAATGTCCCAGGTCTCGCTGACGGGGTCGAAGCCGGCCAGCTGGTTGCCCGACGCCAGGGTCAGCCAGATGACACCGTCCGGCGCGGTCTGCAGGGAGTGTGGCGCCAGGTAGGTCTCCACGCCGTTCTTCTTGCGGCGCTCCATCTTCCAGTACACGCCACCGGGTTTGTGCTCGCCGCGGGGTATGGCGTAGCTGCGGCGCACGCCGTCCGGGTTCTCGTCCACGCGGATCACGTGCAGGGTATCCATGGGACCGTCGACGCTCCAGATGGAGCCGTCGCGATGGTAGACCATCATGTCGTGCTGGCCCGAGGTGGGCCCGCCCAGGTCCCACTCCTCCACCACGGCGCGGCGCACCACTGGCGAGGGCACCGGCAGCGGGCCGTCCGGTCCGTCGTAGCGCGGCAGCTTGTCCAGTACGTTGCCCGGGTCGTAGGCCGCGAGATAGTAGTCCGGCAGCCTGGCGCGCAGGCTGTTGCTGATGATGGCGCTGCGCCGGCCCATGTCGATGATAATGTCCAGCCACTGCTGCCGCGTGAACTGGCGCCGCGAGGTCAGCGGCGAACCCTGTTGGTGGCAGTAGGTACACTGCATCTTGAATTCCAGCAGGTGCTCGCGATTGTCCATCTCCTCCAGCACGAGGTTCATCCAGTAATTGCTCGGCAGTTGCTGGATCATCTCGGCGGGGTCCTCGATGCGCTGCATGCGCACGTCCAGCCACTGCCCGCCGCGGACGGGTGACTGCCGCTCGATCACCACGTCGCGCCAGCCCGGACGGCGCACGCGCACCCGGTAACCCGAATCCCAGGGCAGGTCGGGGGACAGGAAGCGGCCCTGGTCATCGGCGAACACACTCAGCGAATGGACCGGGCGACCGTGATAAAAGGTCACCATGGCGCCCTTCACCGGCTGCCCGTCGGTGCTTACGCGACCGTAAAAGAAGCGCCCCGGCGAGGGCTCGCCGGCGGACGCCGGCAGTGCCAGGAACACGGTGCAAACCAGGGCGAGGAACAAGCGCATCATGGCGGGTTACCCGTCAGCCTCGAAGTGCCGTGGACGGCCTGCTCACCGCCGACAGCGCCGGCCTATGGTACTACCGCGGACTTCGCAGGACAACTGCCTTGCAAAACCAGGGCGCGGCTGCGCCGGGCTCAATCTGCACCGCGCAACGCGTCCCCGTGCGCATCCAGCACGTGACCCAGCGCCTTTTCCATCAGCCAGCGCGCCTGGCCAGCGTAGGCGTAGACGCAGGCGTGCACCGAGGCATCGGACCAGTTCTCCACGGAACAGTTCGAGGAGTACTCCTCGAATGCCGCCAGCGACCGCACGAGGTCACTGATATGCCGCGGGCACTCACAGGTGAGCGCGCCCTGGATGGCGCGCGCGGCCGATATCTCGGCTTCACTGAACAACCGCGGCTTGCCCTGCATCAGTTCGCCGAGGTTGCTGCTGCCGACGCTGGCCTCCTTCTCCGCCGCGCTGCGCGCCAGGTGAAAGGCGAGCTGCGCCGGGTCGGGCGGAAACTGCGCATGCTGGTAGCCCTTCGCGGTCAGGGCGTCGCGCCAGCGCTCGCCGCTACAATGCTGCAGCACCATGACGCTATCCGCCTGCAGTGCGTCACTGACCTGCTCCAGCTCCTGCACCCGCGTCGCGTTGACACCGCTGCACTCAACCACGATCGCGTCCACCGTCTCGAGCTGCGCCAGCAGCTCCGCATCCACCTCCTGCAGGGCGCAGGGAGCGAGTACGGCGTTGACATTGACCAGGCATCCCTGGTGCTCGTCCAGCCAGTCGCACAGGCCGCGCCCGACGAACAGCACGCGCGGCTTGGGCGCCGGGATGTCAGCGGGGCTGGACTCATCGCGGGCGCGCAGCATCATCTCCAGCGTGCGGCGCTCACTGGCGGCGATCTCGCCGATGCGCGCGCCGTCCGCCACCAGTGCGGCGACCAGTTGCAGGTGCTCCAGGTCCGACTGGGTGTACTGGCGGCGACCCGAAGCGGACTTGTGACTGGCGCCGAGCTGGTAGCGTCGCTCCCAGATGCGCAATGTGTCCGGTTTTATACCCGTCAGTCGGGCAACCGTGCCGATACCGTAGAGGGGTCGAGACTGTAACTGTATGGCTCCCATGGTGTACCTCGCTTGTGATCAGCGGTATTACGACGGGACAGCGCAATCGGATGACTTGCCCAGGATTTGCCCGGCCTGCAACTGGACATTCGCCGCGCCTGCCTGGTCAGACCGTACGGACAGGGCGTATACCCAGCGGGAGGTAAGCGTATGGACAATTCACTGACCCGGGCGCGCCTGCAGGGCGACACGGGCCTGGACTGGCTGTTCGCCCAGGCGCGGCGATATCCCCTGCTCACCACAGCGCAGGAGCTGGCCATCGACCAGCGCAAGTGGCGGGCGGTCGGGGATTTGCAGGACGTCTTCCTGGCTGACACGCAGTGCCGCGCGCTGCTGGGGGCGCTGGTGACGAACCTCGTGAGCAACCCGCCCGCGGCCCGGGACCTGGGGCACTCGCCGCACTACGGCCTGCTGCGGCGCGAAATCAGCGATTACCTGCCGGGCAAGCCCGGCCACGCCGCGTTGACCGCGTTGCACGCGGCCCTGGCCGCGCCCGACAAACCGCAGGCGGCGACCGCCCTGCGGGAGCTGCAGATGCCGGCGGCGCTGGTCGCGGCTATCGCCTCCCTGGCGCTGGACCGCGACGAGCGGGACGGCGTGGCCGCGGGACTGCGCGACTGGCGGGCGCAGTGGCCCGAGGCGGACACGCCGTCCCGCGCCGGCGAACGGACACGACGCGCACTGGAGGAACCGCTCGGGCGCTACCTGGCCGCGCGCGAGCAACTGGTGCATCACAACCTGCGCCTGGTGTTTTCCATCGCCGGCCGCACACCCTCGAGCAATGTGTCGTTCTGCGACCTGGTGCAGGAAGGCGTGTTCGGCCTGCTGCGCGCGGCGGAAAAGTTTCACCACCGCCGCGGATACCGTTTCAGCACCTACGCCTACAACTGGGTCAGCCAGTCGATCCGGCGCGCACTCAACGAGCAGGAGGGCATCCTGCGCTACCCCACCCAGGTGATGGACCGCGTCAAGCGCCTGCATCGCGAGCGCCTGCAGCACCTGCAGTACACCGGCAGGGAGCCCTCGACGCGCACCCTGGCCGAGCGCCTGCAACTGGACAGCGCCGAGGTGGAAAGCCTGCGCCAGCTGGCCAACTTCGGCGTGTCGCTGGAAACGCCCCAGGGCGAAGAGGAAGACAGCCCCACGCTCGGCGCGACCCTGTCCGGCGGCCCCTTCCCCGACACCGCGGCCAGCGCCGAAGGCAACTCGCTGCGGCGCACGGTACACAAGCGCATGCGCACGCTGTCACCGACCGAACAACGTGTGATCGCCATGCGCTGGGGCCTGGAACAGTCACCACCGCTGTCGCGGGCACAGGTCGCCCCCCTGCTGGGCGTATCCACCGAGCGGGTGCGCCAGGTGGAGGTGGCGGCGCTGGACAAGCTGCGCGGCGACCGGGAACTGGCCGGTGTCTACAGCGAGCACAGGGAAACGGGCCACTAGCGCTTTGCCGGCGGTAGGGGTAGCGTTGAGGTCCGGGTGAGAACAGGAGTGGCAAGCATGGCGACGACAACCGATTCGAGCGAAGCGCTTCCGCTGCTGGGCATTGGCTCCTGCCTGGCCGGCAACGCCGTGCGCTACAACGGGCAGACCAAGAGCCCGAACACCCACGTGCGCAACCTGTGCGAACGCTTCCAAACGCGCGCGTTCTGCCCGGAGATGGGCATCGGCCTGGGCGTGCCCCGCCCTCCCATTCACCTGGTGGGCGACGAACACGCGGTGCGCATCGTCGACGTCGAGACCCACGAGCACGACTACACGGAGCAGATCCGCGCCTATGCCGCACAGGTGGTGCAGCAGGCGCCCGGGATGGTCGGCTATATCCTCGTCAAGGGCAGCCCGAGTTGCGGCTACGGGCGGGTCAAGCGCTACTCGCCGGCGGGGCATTTCGTGGCCTCGGACCAGGACGGCATTTTCGCCGCAGAGTTGCGGCGCCTGGACCCCCTGCTGGCGCTGGAAGACGACGGCCGCCTCAATGACCCGGGACTGCGCGAGAGTTTCGTCACCCGCGCCTGCGCCTACCACGACTGGAAACGCAGTGTCGCCGACGGCGTCAGCGCCCGCCTGCTGGTCGATTTCTGGAGCCGCTACAAGTACCTGGTGATGGCTCACCATGTCCCCGCCTACAAGGCCATCGGGCCGCTGCTGGCGCAGGCGGGCAAGGCGCCGCTGCAGCCGCTGGCCGACGAGTTCATCAGCACCCTGATGACCGCCCTGGCGCGCCCGGCGACCCGGCGCAGTCACAGTAACGTGCTGTTCCATATCGCCGGCTACCTGAAACGCAGGATCTCGCCGGAGCAGCGGCGCCGGCTCAGCGAGCTGATCGAGGACTACCGCACCGGACAGGTGCCGCTGATCGTGCCCATCACCCTGCTCAAGCATCACTTCGCCGACAACCCGGACGCCTATATCAACGGCCAGGTGTTCATGGACCCCTATCCCGACGCGGCGCGCCTGCGCAGCCTGGTTTAACTCGCCTGGTCCGCGTAGATGGCCGCCAGGGCGCGTTCGACGTCCGGGTAGTCGAAGCGGAAACCCGCCGCCTGCAGCGCCGCCGGCACCACCCGTTGCCCATTGAGCAACAACTCCTGCGCCACCTCACCCAGCAGCAGGCGCAACACGGGCCCCGGTACGCCGGCGCGCAGCAGCACCCGGTGATGTTGCGCGAGCGCAGCGCACAGTTGCTGGCTGGTGACCGGCGCCGGCGCGGTGAGGTTGAACGGCCCCTGCAACTCGTCCCGCTGCAGCAGGAAGGCGACGGCGCGCACCACGTCGTCGCGGTGTATCCAGCTCAACCACTGCTCGCCGGAACCAATCCAGCTGCCCACGCCAAAACGGAAGGAGTTGGCCATTTCCTGCAACGCGCCCCCGCCGGCGTCGAGCACCACCCCCAGGCGCAGCAGGCAGACGCGCACCCCGCGCGCGGCGGCGCGGCCGGCGAGTTCCTCCCAGCGCGCGCACAGGTCCTGGGCGAAGCCCGGTTCCGTCGCGCCCTGTTCATCGAGGATCTCGTCGCCGTGGTGGCCGTAGTAACCGACGGCGCTGGCGCTGAGCAGCGCCGCGGGAGGCGCATCCAGGCGCTCCACCAGGTCGAGTACGGCGCGGGTGGTGCGCAGGCGGCTGTCGATAATCTCCTGTTTGTAGGCGGCGCTCCAGCGCCGTCCGTTCAGCGGCGCGCCGGCGAGGTTGATCAACGCATCGACCCGGGTGGCGCTGTCGATTTCATCCAGACTGCCGACAGTCGCCGCATCCTGCCGCGACCGGCGGCTCAGTACCGTCACCCGGTGACCGCTGGCGCGCAGCGCCGCGCACAGCGGCGTGCCGATAAATCCCGTACCCCCGGTGACCACGATATGCATGTCCGCGCCCTCTTCTGCTGTGTTCATTCTACGCCCGTGAGCGCTCCCGGATCAGCTTCATCTGTATGTCACACGTGTGCGTATAATGACCCCGTGGACAGCGTCGACCAGGACAGCCGCGCCCTGTGTGCCTTCATCCGCGACCATCCCAGGCTCGTGGTGCTCACCGGCGCCGGCATCAGCGCCGATTCCGGCATCCCCACCTACCGCGACCGGCGAGGTGTCTGGCTGCACCGGGAACCCATCCAGCAACAGGCCTTTCTGGAGGACGAAAACACCCGGCGACGTTACTGGGCGCGCTCCTGGTTCGGCTGGCCGGTAGTGCGCGACGCCATCCCCAACCCGGCCCATTACGCCCTGGCGCAGCTGGAGGCCGGGGGCAGCGTGCAGTTGCTGATCACGCAGAACATCGACCGGCTGCACCAGCGCGCGGGCAGCCGCCGCGTCGTCGACCTGCACGGGCGTATCGACCGGGTGCGCTGCCTGTCCTGTACGCGTGTGCATGCGCGCGAAACCGTCCAGGGACTGCTACAGGCGCGCAACCGCTGGACCTATCGCGGACCGGTGGCCACCCGGCCCGACGGCGACGTGGACATTCCCGAGGACGTTTGCCGGCGGCTGGTACTGCCCCGCTGCGAGCTGTGCCAGGGCGATCTCATGCCGGACGTGGTGTTTTTTGGCGGCAGCGTGCCGCGGCGACGCGTGGCGACCTGCATGGATAGCCTCGAGCAGGCAGACGCCCTGCTGTGCGTGGGCAGTTCCCTGCAGGTGTACTCGGGCTACCGCTTCTGCCGCCGTGCGCAACAACTGGGCAAACCGGTGGTGCTGGTCAATCCCGGACTGACCCGCGCCGACGACATGGCGCGCCTCAAGCTGACATCGCCCGCCGGGCCCCTGCTGGCGCGCACGGCGGAGCGGCTCTGCTAGGCCCGCCGGCTCAGGACATACGCTCGGTGTAGTCCCAGCTGAACAGGTGCTGCGGTCGTAGCGTGATCAACAACTCGTCCTCCGCCCTGGACAACAGCCACTGGGCCAGTGAGGACTCCGTGCTACCCAGGTAGTGCCGCAACAGGCGCTCGAGCATCTCCCCGCCGCCCTCCGGTGCCACCGCGGCCAGGCCGCGACCGCGCACACCGCGGTAGGGCGGCTCGTTGGGCGCTACCTCGAAGCCCACCTTGGGCATTTTCGCCAGCAGGGTCACCAGCAGCGAATCGCGGTGCGAAACGCAGTACAGCGCCCCGTCGTCGTAGTGATACCAGACCGACACCACCCGCGGGAACCCGTCGTCACCGACGCAGGCCAGGCGCAGCGGGAAGTGCGCCGCGCCGAGGTAGTCATCGATTGCCCGCCGGTCCCAGGGACCCTTAATCTTCACTGTCATCACCCTCTCCGTAGTCGCCTGCCGTCTGTGCTGTGCTTTAACCATAGCAGCCAGAGGCGATGTCGCTGATCCCCTGTGGGCTTTTGCGCGTACACTGGGAAGGACGCTCAAGGAGGCACCGTGGCTGAAACCCCTGTCATTTACTGGTATCGCCAGGACCTGCGCGTGGACGACCTGCCCGGGCTGGCGGCGGCCGCCAGCGCCGGCCGCCCGGTGCTGCCCTGCTTCATCCTCGACGACACCCTGCCCGAGCGGGAACGGCCCGGCGGCGCCAGCCGCTGGTGGCTGCACCACAGCCTGGCGGCCCTGGCACAGGACCTGGGCAAGCTGGGCCTGCCGCTGCTGCTGCGCCGCGGCGCCCACGCTGACGAGCTGGCGCAACTGGTCGCGCAGACAGGCGCACAGACCGTGTACTGCAGTCGCCGGGTGGAACCGGCCGAGGCGGCGCGCGAGCGCACGCTGCACGAGGCCCTCGCAGCGGACGGGGTGACGCTCAAGCGCTACCCCGGGAGCCTGCTGTTCGAACCCGAGGCCATCCGCACCCAGGCGGACGCAGCGTACAAGGTATTCACCCCATTCTGGAAAGCCTGCCTGCGCGAACCTGCGCCCGCCGCACCCGCGGCCGCGCCGGACAAGCCCGCGGCGCCCGCCACGCTGCCCGGGTCGCTGTCGCTGGACGACCTGGCGCTGCTGCCACGCGATCCCGACTGGGCCGGGCACTGGCCGCGCTTGTGGCAACCCGGGACCGCTGGCGCGCGCGCCGCCCTGCAACGCTTTCTCGAAAACGCCATCGGCGACTACGACGAGGGGCGCAACCACCCACAGCGCGAGGCCACCTCGCGACTGTCGCCGCACCTGCACTTCGGTGAGATATCGCCGCGCGCGGTGTGGCACGCGGTGACCGCCCACTGCCAGGGACAGCCGGACCTGGAGGCCCAGCGGCACAAGTTTCTCTCGGAACTGGGATGGCGCGAGTTCAGCCACTACCTGCTGCACCACTTCCCGCACATCGTGGAAAAACCGTTCAAGGAGGAATTCAGCAAATTCCCCTGGCTTGGGAACGAGCAGTTGCTGCGCGCCTGGCAGCGCGGCATGACGGGCTACCCGCTGGTGGACGCCGGGATGCGCGAGCTGTGGCGCACTGGCTACATGCACAACCGCGTGCGGATGATCGTCGCCTCTTTCCTGACCAAACACCTGCTGGTGCACTGGCGCAGTGGCGAGCGCTGGTTCCACGACACCCTGGTGGACGCGGACCTGGCCAACAACACCTGCGGCTGGCAGTGGGTCGCCGGCAGCGGCGCCGACGCCGCTCCTTTTTTCCGCATCTTCAACCCCACCCTGCAGGGCAAGCGCTTTGACGCACAGGGCGAATACGTGCGGCGCTGGGTTCCGGAACTGGCGCAGCTGCCGGACAAGCATATCCACGAACCGGCACGCGCGCCGCAGCAGGTGCTGGCCGCCGCGGGCGTGGTTCTCGGGGAGACCTATCCCGAACCGATCGTGGACCACGGCCAGGCGCGGGAGGCGGCGCTGGCCGCCTACGGCTCGATCAGGTCGGAGGCCTGAGGGGGAGCACGGCGCGGGCTGCGCCGGCTAGGCGGGCAGCGCATACCCCCAGCGCGCCAGGTCCAGTCCGGTCAGCTCGCGCGTGGCGGCGTTGCTCTGCTCGTAGTGACCCGCCGTCATCGCCGCCACCTTGTCGGCGAAGCGCCGCTCCATGGCGCGGTGCACGGCGGCCGGGGCCGGAATGTGAAGGTTGCCGCTGTTGCCAATCATCGTCGGTTTGTAGAAACCGCCCGGGCTCAACCGCGTGCGCGCGATGAAGCGGTTGTACAGGCGCTTCACCTCCAGATCGAGCAGGCTGCGGTTGACGTTTTCGCGCACGTTGGGGTTGGCGTGCGGGGGATAGCGCTCGCTGTCGATACCGCTGAACGTATTGATGGACTGCACGAAGGCGTCCGGGTTCTCCTGCAACAGTTCCATGGGCAGTACCAACACCGAGTCCTCGCCAAACACGTGTCGGTAGGCGGCGATGATCCTGTCGTAGTAGAGGTAGCTCAGGCTGAATGCGGGCACGGTGCCGGTGAGATCGTTGTCGAGCAGGGTCTGGATGGACAGGGGCGAGCCGAAATTGACCAGCGTCTTGTAGATGGAGCGCAGCATCGCCTGCTGCTCGCGAATCACCAGCAGGATGCGCGCCTCGGGCGCCACCCGCGACAGGCGGTGCAGGTTGCCCTCGCCGTTCTCGCCGCCGGTGAGCGGATTGCCCACCAGCACTTCCAGGGAAATGACCGGGACCTTGTCGCCCAGGTCGAAGTCGAACATGCTGCGCGCCTCGCTCCAGTCGCTGATGCAGAAGCTGTCGGGGTAGATCAGCGCGAAATGCGCGGGCTTGGTCGCCAGGGCCTTGCCGTAGCCGTTCCTGGCGATGAACAGGTGCCGCTGCAACCAAGTGGAGGCGCACTTCGGCATGCCGATGTGTACGAGGGGTCTGGGAGGCATGGAGTTGATCGGGGCTGGTTTTGCCACCCAGTATACACGCGGTCACCCGGCTGTAAACGAACGACGGGGGCACAGGCCCCCGTCGTCGCGAAAGACCGCCGCCTGATGCGGCGGCGGACGGCAATTACCGGCCGCGCCAGTGGCCCCGCCGGCGCAATTCCAGGAACACCGTTTCGCCGGGCGCATCGTCGACGCCGTCGTTGTCGGTCACGATGAACATGCGTTCATCCGCGGATACCGCGAAGCCCTCCAGCTTCTCCGTATTCCAGATGCTGTTCCTGGCCAGTTCCGGCAGGACATCGCGGAACAGGCGCTTGCGGATCGTCACCAGCCCACGCGGGTCGTCGAAGGCGCGGAAGTCACCGTCCTTCAGCTTGATGCGGTACAGCGCCTTGAGTTCCGCGTTCGGCGCGGTGCTCGGGCCCCAGCCCTTGTCGCGCTCGATAACCACGAAACTGCCGTCGGGCATGGCCGTCAGCTCGGACAGGCCGATCCAGTCGCCATTGCCCTCGGGCTGCAGCGGATAGTGCACGAAGCCCCACTCCCCGGTAGCCACGTCGTAGCGACCGATCTTGGTGTTGACCTCATCCGTGTCGCCCTCCTCGGGCCAGGCGCGCTGGATGGCCACGTAGACCACTTCCGCGCCGGCTGCGCCGGTAACCGCGATACCCTCGATACCGTTGCTGCGGCGCTGGTCAACCATGCCGGCGGGCAGTTCGATCTCGTCGCTGACCTCGCCGCTGAGCGGGTCGACCTTGAGCACCTGGTTTTCGCGGCTGTCCGCGTTGCCCTCGCTGCCGAGCCAGAAATTGCCGTCGGGACCCACGGCAATACCTTCCAGGTCCAGGCCCTGGCTGGCGCCGCTGACCTCCAGGCGATCGACGATGCTCGCCGGCTTGCTGGAGACGTCAACCGTGTAGATAAAGCCCGAGCCCAGGAAGGAATCGCTGACCGCGTACAGCGTGTCGGCGTCAAAGGGGTCGCCGGCGAGGCCGGACAGCGCCACCCAGGGAATGGGCAGCCCACGGTCGTCCTGGGCCGACTGGATCATCGGGTAGTTCGACTCACCGCGCGAGTAGTGGTAGAGATTGATCATGGTGGGAATACCGGCGTCGGCCACCTCGGACTCGGTGCTCACCGCCAGCAGTCCGCGCCAGGGGATAGCCTTGATACCCTCGGGCCCGATACCGGTGGGCAAGACCTGCTTCAGTTCGGGCTCACCGTCGCTGACATCGTAGACGCCGACGGCGTTGGAACGCTCGGAGCCGACGAACAGCAGCTTGTCGCGCCAGAACCGGGCGCTCTCGACGGATTCGGGTTCCACACCCTTGTTCTCGGAGCGACTCTCATTGTAGTGGCCCACCGATACCAGCAGGTGCTCAAAGCTCTCCGCGGACTCGAACTCGACCGTGCCGTCCTGGTTGAAGATGGTGAAACCGCGGCTGCCGCCCTCCTCGCCGAACATGTCTTCGTAGTCGCCCTCGTTGGCGGTGGCGAAGGAATCGTCGTCGATCCAGGTCACGGCGTCGGGTTCACGGCGCCGGACAATATCGGAGTCCAGGGTAATCAGGTCTTCCTCGGCCGTGTCGACATTGCTCAGGGCGACGCTGCCGGCGGAAAACTCGCTGAGTGTGGTGCCGCTGACGATATCCACGACTGCCAGGTGGTTGTTTTCCTGGAAGGACACCACCGCCTCGTTTTCGCGGTTGATGTCGACGTACTCGGGTTCCAGGTCGCTGCCGTCGACCGCGTTGTCGGTCACCGGGGAGAGGTCCACATCGAAAATGTTCCAGGCGTCGACCGGGCCCCACAACTCGACAACTTTCAGGCCGCCGGAGGGCAACTGCGGCAGCAGGCCGTCGTTGAGGTCCTCGTCGCGCTCGTTCTCGATGACGATGGCGGCGCGCTTGCGGTCCGGCGCCAGGGCAATGGAGTCCGGCTGTCCGCCCAGGTCGTATTCGGCGACGACCTGGCGCGTGTTCTTGTGCACCACCACGAGCTTGCCGGAGGGTTCGGTGAAGCTCGCGGAGGTGTTCACACCCACCAGCACGTAGGGATCCTTGATGACCAGGCTGGTCGGCTCGCCGCCGACGTCCACCACGCCCTGGCCCCTGGGCTTCCAGGGAAAACGGATGTCGACAAAACCAATCTGCTGCTTCTCGGCGTCGGTGTACACCAGCTGCCGGTTGTTGCGCGTCACATCGATGATCTCGGCCACGCCCGAGCCATTACCGGCCATGACATCGAAGCTGCCGATCCAGTGGAAGTTGTTGTCCCTGTTGTGGCCGCCCCAGCCAGCGCTGGCCAGTGGTGCGGCCAGGACCGCGGTGGCCGCCAGAACCGCCGCACGCAACCTGTACCGGCGATGTTTCGGTTTGCAGTTATCCATACCAGTTCCCTCTTTTTGTCAGTTTCAGGTGTAAACAGGGCAAGCCGTCCCGGAGGGGACGGTTGATTGAATCTGGATGGAGTCTCACACCGGCCTGTGACAGCCAGTTGACGCGAACGTTACGGGCCGATGAACCTCCGCGGGCGGCCGTCCGCGGACTGTTGTTTCTCGGCTAGGGCGGTGGGGTATACCAGATTGGCGAGCTCCAGGCGCGCTCCTGGATCACCCGGATGTGCTGTTCCGCGCAGCACTGCTGCAGCGCCTCCGGCACGCTGGAGGGGTCGGCGCAATCCACGCCGGCGTCGACGCACACGTGCTGGCTCCAGCGACAGGCGGGATTCTCCAGCGCGCGCGCGTAGTAAAACGCCGGGGCCGCCGGGTCGAAATCCGGGTCCTGCCACACAGCGCACAGGTGCTGGTGCCCCGGGCCACTCTGTTCGCAGGTCGCGGGATCGACCCGCGCGCCGTTGTCGCCACCGGCGACGTCCAGCACGCGCTCGCGCAACTCCCCGTCGGCGTACCAGCCCTTGACGATCTGCACCCGCTGCAACAGGTTGCCCGGGTACTCCGGCGTGCCCGCATCGGCCTGCACCGACACCAGGAAGCGCGGCGCCGCGCGGCCGGGTGCGGCCGGCAGGTCGCCGCCCATGGGGACACCCCGCGCGTAGCCCTGGGCGACCATGTCCGGCGCGTCGCAGGCCTGCGCGGGATAGTCCCAGCCGCCAAAGAAGCGCAAGGTGGAACGCGTACCACTGGTGGCGTAGGCCTCGCGCCGACGCATGGCCGCGAACAGGGCGTCGCGGCTGTTTTCCTCGGCGTACAGCACGGCCAGGCCGCCGGGATTGAACTCCAGTTCGTCAGGCAGCGGCAACACGTCGTCGCGCGCGCCCATACCGGCGCCGCCGTGCCCGGGGTGGTTCTTTTCCATGACCAGGCCCGGCGCGGCGATATGCGTGTCGGTACTGGCGATCAGTCCGTACTTGAAACTGTTCACGCCCAGTTCCCGCTGCTGCTGCAGCCCCTGCTTCAGGGCGTAGCGCACAAAACTCGACTCCCCCGGGAGGCGCACTTCGCGGTACTCCTGCCCGCCGAACAGCAACTTCAATACGTAGAGCAGCCCGCTGCCATCCTCACCGGTATTCTTGGTGCCGAAATTATCGTAGGGCAGCTTCTCGAACGCGCAGTACTCGTCCCGCGACCAGGTCGGCAGCCGGCTGTCGCATTCCGAGGACCCCTTGTGCTGCATCAACTCCAGCAGCGGGTTCCAGTGCGCCCGCCGCGCGGCCTCCGCGGCGCTGACCGGTTCTGGCGGTATCTCGGCGCTGGACAGGCGCGCGGTTTCGAAGGCCAGGCCGCCGCTGAGATTGGTGTTGTGCGGAATGGCGATGGCGTCGCACCCGGGGTTCGCGGCCACGCAATCCTGCTCCAGGTAATCCCACAATTGCACCTGGGACGGCGACTCGATCCAGCTCAGTGGGTGGTCGGGTACCTTGTCGTTGCGAAAGATGACATTGTGGTGCAGGTTGCGCCCGCGCCCCACCGTGGCCGTCCACTCGTATCCGACAAAACTGGTGAAACTGCAGTCCGCGCTGCGGTCGTAGGCCGCCTCGGCGGCGTCCTGCACGGCGCGCCAGGTATCCCCGGCGGCATCCAGGCATACCGACCCATCCTCCCCGCACAGCCCCCAGCGACGCTTCATCGACAGGCCGTAACCGCCAAACATCAGTTGCGTCAGCGCCGGCAGGTTCCGGTGTACGCGGCACACCGGGTGCGAGTAGCCCGCCTCCCCCTCGCTGGCGCACAGGCGCATTTCACCGAAAAACTCCGAGTGATCGGTTACCGCGGCAAAGTCCAGCGGCCGGTCGATGCGTATCTCGCGCAGACCGCGTCCGTTCTCATCGTAGGGCTGGATACGCATGGGTCCGCCGACGGCGAAGCGGTAGGCGTCAGTCGGCGTGTTGCGGGTGTCCTGACCGCTGGCGTCGAATGACCAGGCCGTGTGCACATGGGTATCGCCAAAGAACGCCCGGCGCAGCGGATCGTAGTCGGCGCAGGGCTGGCGCTGCTCCGTGCGGGAAAACGCTGGCTGCCCTTGCCCTGGCTGCGCCTGTACGGCCACGGTGAGCAGCGCCCCGAATATCGTGCCAAGCGTACGTCGCATGGTAGGTCACTCCCGTCGTGGCAGCGCGCTGCGTCAACGCCTGAATTCACCGTAGCGCGGCTCGCGCTCGCCAAACAGCACCGCGTTGGCGTTTTCATACAGGTACTTCTCCAGCACACCCTCGCGCAGGTCCAGCGCCGCTGCCTCTTCCAGGCAGCGCTGCATGGACAGCACAGGGTGGTCCGAGGCGAACATGATCTTGTGCTGGCCGCGTGTGTTCATGTAGTGAAGCAGCGACGCGGGCAGGTATTGCGGCGCGTAGGCGGAAGTCATCAGGTACAGATTGCGGTACTTGATCATCAACCGTATGGCCACGTCCCACCAGGGGTCGGCGCCGTGCTGCATGATCAGCTTCAACTGCGGGAAATGCAGGCACACCCGATCCAGGTGCATGGGGTGCTGGCACTCGCCGGGCATGGGCGGCCCAGGGATACCGGTATTGATACCCACCGGTATATCCATTTCGATGCACTTGGCGTACAGCGGGTAGTAGAGCGGATCCGTTGGCGGCCGGTCCAGTTCGAAGGGCGTCACCCTGGCCATGACCACGGGATACTCGCGCGCCAGGTCTTCCAGCGCCCACAGCGCCTTCATGCCCTTCTGGATTCTCGGTTGCGGGGCCAGGTAGAAGCGCCCCGGGTAGTCGCTGGTGAAATCCAGCAGACGCTGTTCCGGCCGGTAGGGATCGCAACTGAGCAGCACTTTCTCTACCCCGATCTCATCCATGAGCGCGACGAGTTCCGGCGACTCGATGTTGCGGAAAAAATCCTCACCGCCCTTGAAGTAGTCTTCCTTCACCCGGCGCATGAACGGTAGATCGGCCACAGCGCCCATGCTGACGTTGACCCAGGGGTCGATGGCTTTGAGTGGCATTCTGCGCCCTCTGCAGGGGTTCGACTCGCGGTGGCGCGTCGCGAGCGCCGACCACAGGCTGGAAAAAGACTAACACAGGTGGCCGCGGCCGGCATTTTTTATGCCATCGGTCATATATAAATCTCGCCGGCGAACGCTGGCGCACACCGGGGACGCTGCGTATAATCGCGCGCCTGATTCACCCGGTGCCCGAGCGCACCCACTTCCATGGCCCTACCGGGGCTGCCCCGGAGACTAAAACATGGCGGCCCGCAAGCCCGGCAAAGACGTCTTTAGCGAGGCGGAAATCGACCAGCTCATCGAGCTGTTCCTGGCTTTCGACAAACCCTCGCCTGCCCTCACCCGCGGCCTCTACCGACTGCTGGAAGGCTATTTCAAGCCGACCCTGGTCGGCGTCGACAACATTCCCGACGAGCCCACCCTGTTCGTCGGCAACCACGCCATGTTCGCCGTGGACGGCTTGATCCTGATGCCCGCCATCTACCAGGCCACGGGGCGATTCCCCCGCGGCATGGGCGACAATCTTCTCTTCCAGACCGGGGTGGGCGAGCGTCTCGCCAGGCAGGGGCTGGTGCTGGCGCATCCACGGGTGTGCAGCGCGCTGATGGCCACCGGCCAGGACCTGGTGGTATTCCCCGGCGGAGCGGCGGAAGCCAACAAACCCTCGGCGGACAAGTACACTCTGCAGTGGAAGGAGCGCCACGGTTTTGTACGCATGGCCGCGCTCCACGGCTACAACATCACGCCCTTCGGACTGGTCGGTCCCGATGAGTGGTACGAGCAGGCCCTGGAGGGCAGGGCACTGCGCAACAGCGGCCTGTTCCGGTTGCTCAAGCGCATGGGCGTAATCAAGCCGGACTTCCGCGAAGACCTGTTGCCGCCGATTCCACGCGGTATGTTCTACACGTTGCTGCCCAGGCCGCAGCGCTGCTACCTGGCCTTCGGGGAGCCCGTGCAGGTGCCCGACTACAGCGGCAGGAAACGCATCCCCAAAGCGCTGCAGGCGGACATTCGCGCGCAGACCGCGGCCAGTGTGGAACAACTCATTGCCGAAATGTTGCAGCTGCGCGCCCGGAACAAGCCGGGCGAGAGCGCGCTGCGCCGCTATCTCACGCGCTAGTCGCCTGCCCGGCTGTCGCCGGCGCCGGCGACGCGGGGGTCAGGCGCCGATTGATCAACACGGCCGGCAGGCTCATGAACAGGCTTACCCCGCCGTACAGCAAGGCTGTGAACAACACCGCGTCGCCGAGCGGGTCCAGCACGCCGGCCTGGGCGGGAAAAACCACCGCCTTGACCGCCACCGCCAGCGACATATTGCGAAAGCCCACCTCGATGATAACGGCGAGGCTGTCCACGGCTTTCATCCCGCCGAGGCGGCACACCAGCAACGCGCTGCCCTGTACCGCCAGGCAGAACAGCACCAGGCTCACCACGCCCGCGCTACCGTAGGCATTGGCGTCCAGCCGCCCACTGCCGCCGGCGCCCACCGCCATAATCACGATCAGCGACAGGCTCACGCGGATCACCCACTTGGAAAAGTTGGCGCAGAGCACCACGTTGGCGTGCTGGCGCACGAGCATGCCGATGGCCAGCGGCACCACCAGCGTGACGAAGATATCCAGGGCCAGGCGACCGGCCGGCATGCGGAACCCCTGAGGCAGGTACTGGGATATCAGCAACTGCAGCAGCAGTGGCGTGGTGACCAGGGCGGCGACCGTGGTGATGGACGTCAGTGAAATAGACAACGCGATGTTGCCGCGACCGAACAGCGTGAGAATGTTGGACAGCGTACCCCCTGGCACCGCCGCGATCAGGATCAGGCCGACCGCGATGCCCGCCGGTATCGGCATGATCGCCCCCAGGCCCAGCGCGATCAGCGGCACCAGCGCCCACTGGAATGCCAGGCCCGTTACCAGCCCCCTGGGATTGCGCAGCTCCAGCAGGAAATCCTGCGGCGTGAGCAGGGCGCCCATACCGAGCATGGCCAGGAATAACTGCGAGGAGGCGAGGATATACTCGTAGCTGGCGTAACTGTCGAAAATGGCCTCGAGCACGGGCCGGTCAGCCGCGCGGGCTGGCGCCGGGGCCCAGCTTGCGCATGAGATCGTCTTCCAGCGCCTTGACCATTTCCCCGGCGTGTTCCTCTTTCAGCTCCCGCAGGCGCGCGTAACCCGACGCCGCTTCGGCATCCCATTCGTCGGCGAACCTGCCGCTGGCGATGTCCGCGACAATCTCCTTCATCACCGCGCCGACATCCAGGCTGTCGTAGCGACCGCGGCGGGACAACTGGCCGTACTGACTGGCCGGGGAGTGGTGCTCCAGCTGGGCGACGAAACCCTCGGTGCGCAACAGGCCGTAGTTGCGCTCCACCTCGCCGGACAGGAACAGCTCGGTGAGAATCGCCTCCAGCGGGATACCGTGTTCCAGCAGGGTGGCGACGAAACTGCCGTTGACGTGGGTCAGCGCCGGCGACAACACCTGCTCCACCGCCAGGTCCAGCAAGGCTTCCTGGTGCGGCGTCATCTCGATGGCGCCCTCGCGCAGCCCGCCCAGCGCGCGGGCGACGGCCAGGGTGCGCGCCAGTGCGGTGCCGCTGGCGTCCCGCTGTATACCCAGGGCGGTGATGAAGCCGCCGCCCTGGGTGTAGCAGTTGCGGACTTCCGGGCCGAGCATACGCGGCGCGATCATGGCCTGGTCGCCGCGCGGATCGTAGCGCCCGAAGGCGTAGCTGTAGCCGCTGGCAATGATGGTCAGCGCGCCCTCGCGCCGCGCCAGGCCGAGCTGCGGAATGGCGTCATCGGGGACGAGCAGGCAGACCACGTCCGCCGCATCCGCGTCGGCTATGTCGCCCACGACGAAGCCATCGGCGGCGGCCTGCGCCCTGCTCTCGTCGTTGCGCACACAGACCCGCGGGTCCAGGCCGGAATCGCGCAGGTTCAGTGCCCAGGGACGCCCCTGGTTGCCGTAACCGACAATGGCCAGGCTCTGCCCATCGAGCGCGCACGGGTCGGCGTCTTCTTCATAGAACAGCGTGGTCATGCACGGATTCCTCGGCGCGCCCGGTCGGCGACAATCAGTACTGGGGTCCAGTATCATAGGTCAAGCGTCTTGCAATAAAAACCGCGGCGCTTGCGCGCCTAATGAGGTCGTATATCATAGCGACCCCTAACTTTTTACCAGGGTAGCCCATGAAAAGAATCACACTGACCCTGCTCGCAGTTGCGCTCACCCTCGCCCTGGTAGTGGCGCTGGTGGTGGGCATTGCCGTGCAGACCAAGATGGTGTCGCGCTCAGACCTCGCTTTCCTGGTCGACCTGGGCCGCCGCGATGGCCTGGCGGCGGTGTACTCGGTCATTAAGGCGGAGATCTACGGCGTGGACGAGGACAACGCCGCGGACCCGTCCTACGGCCGCGAAGCGGTGCCCGGGCGCGGCCACGCACCCTGGGTGGTGCGCGGCAACCTCGACGGGCACCCGCGCATGATCAAATTCGCCCTGGCGCCCGGCCTCTGGGCGGCCTACCGCACCGAAAGCCTGTCGCTGTACCAGGTCTGGGACGGGGAGGTGCTGTTCGAGGGAGCGGCCTACAACTACCAGCACGGCCCGCAGCCTTCCAGCCGGGGCGAGTGGTACCTGCGCGACGAGGCGGACACACGCTGGTTCATCGAGGTGGATGGCCGCGAACTCCCCGCGACGGTCAGCTGGCTGGGACACGACTACGGCCCGGGACGCGCCAGTGCGCAGATGCGCTTCGCGCTGAACGCCGGTGAGCACAACCTGGTGCTGACCGAGGAGCCCGAACTGGTGCAGCAGGGTGAAGAGCGCATCTTCCGGCGCAGCTTCAGCCAGGACGACCCGAGCCTGGTCGCCGGTTTTCGCGACGGCGGCGGCAGGCGCTACCTGGCGTCGGGCAATATCGATATCACCCTGGCCGGGACGACGCCCATCACGCCGATCGAGGGGCCCAGGCGCGGCCGCGACGCCGAGGCCGGCGAACTCGAGCACGGCGCCGCGGTCATCGCCGGCAGCGACTGCCTGGGTTGCCACGCGGAAACGCACCGCGTGGCGGGCCCGGCCTGGACCCAGGTGTCGGGCAAGTTCCGCGGCAAGATCCAGGACGAGGTGGTGCAGGCCCTCACGCGCAGCGTGCTCGAGGGCAGCGTCGGCACCTGGGGCCAGGTGCCCATGCCGCCCCACCCGCAGATGTCAGAGCAGGACGCCCGCGACGCGGTCGTCTATATACTCAGCATCGGCGAGCCGGAGCAGGAACGCGACCCGCCCCTGGATCCCCAGGGCAAGCCCTACACGGCCACCCTGGAGTACGACATCCTGCCGCGGCTGGCAGATCCGCACCCGTCCTTTGCGCTGGACAATGTCGCGCCGCGGGGCTTCGAGCCCAAGGTTGGCGGCATGGATTTCCTCGACGACGGCACCCTGGCGCTGGCCAGCTGGGACCTGGACGGCGCGGTCTACCTGATTGACACAGACGCCCCCGCCGAGACGCGCGTACGGCGCATCGCCGAGGGCCTGCACGAGCCCCTGGGCCTGACCGTGGTCGACGAGCGCATCTTCGTCATGCAGAAACAGGAGCTGACCGAGCTCATCGACCGCGACGGCGACGGTGTCATCGACCGCTATGCCGCGGTCTCGTACGACTGGCCGAGCAACGCCAACTTCCACTCCTTCGCCTTCGGCCTGCTGCATCGCGACGACGCCTTCTATTTCCTGTTGTCCATCTGCGTGCTGCCCGGGGGCGCGAGCTGCCCGGAGCAGTTGCCGACCCAGGGCAAACTGTTGCGCGCCGACACCCAGGGCAATACCAGTGTCTACGCCTCCGGCTTCCGCACACCCAACGGCATCAGCTTCGCCCGCGACGGCGGCATCTACGTGACCGACAACCAGGGCGACTGGCTGCCGGCCAGCAAGCTGGTGCGCGTGCGCGAGGGCGACTTCTACGGCTCCCGCGCCGTCCCCAACGAGGGCGTCATGGCCTTGCAAGAGGCGCCCCCGGCGGTGTGGCTGCCCCAGGACGAGGTGGGCAACTCGCCCACGCAACCGCTGGAACTGGTCGAGGCGCCGTACGTCGGACAGTTGATTCACGGCGATGTCTACAACGGCGGCATCAAGCGCGTGTTCCTGGAGACCGTGGATGGCCGCGAACAGGGCGCCGTGTTCCACTTCAGCGCCGGCTTCCAGGGTTCCGTCAATCGCCTGGAGCGCGGCCCTGATGGCGCCATCTACATCGGCGAGACGGGCAACCCGCCGAACTGGGGCGAGTACGGCAAGCCCTGGTATGGCCTGGAGCGCATGCGCTTTAGCGGCAACAACGCCTTCGAGATACTCGCCGTGCGCGCGCAAGCCGACGGCTTCGAGCTGGAGCTGACGCAGCCGCTGGCGCAGGACATCGAGCTGTCGCCGTCGGACCTGCTGGTCAAGCAGTGGTTCTACCATCCCAACGAACAGTACGGCGGCCCGAAATACGACGAGGCGACGCTGCTGCCCAGCGCACTGACCTTGTCCGCGGACCGGCGCCGCATCAGCGCGCGCATTCCCGGCCTGCGCGCGGGCTACATCGTCTACCTGCGCCTGGACGAGCGGCTGCGCGATGACGAGGGTCGCGCGCTGTGGACGGCGGAGTCCTGGTACACCCTCAACGCGATCCCCGGTGGCGCGCAGGTCACCCGCGGCGCCCCCGTCAGCGCCGCCGCGGCGACCCCCGCAGGCGACGGCTGGCAACCGCTGTTCGACGGCCACAGCCTGGACGGCTGGCGCAACTACGGCGGCGACGTCGACGACGTGCGCAAGTGGACAGTGCAGGACGGCAGCCTCGCGCTGCTGCAGGACGGCGCCATCCCCATGTGGGACCTGGTCAAAAGCGCCGTCTTCGGCGGCGGCAGCAGCGACCTGATCTACCACCGCAAGAAATTTCGCGACTTCGAACTGAGCCTGGAATGGAAAATTTCCGAGGGCGGAAACAGCGGCATTTTCTACCTGGTGGCGGACGAGACGGAAAAGACGCCGTGGCTGACCGGCATCGAGATGCAGGTGCTGCACAACGAGGGGCACCGCGACGGCCAGATCGAGACCCACCGCGCCGGCGACCTCTACGACCTCATCGCCGCCGACCCCGAGACAGTGCGCCCGCCGGGACAGTGGAACGAGGTGCTGCTGCGCATACAGGACAACCGCATCGAGCACTGGCTGAATGGCGTCAAGGTGGTGGAGGTGACCCGCGGCTCGCCGCACTGGAACGAACTGGTTGCGGCGAGCAAGTTCGCCGACATGCCACGCTTCGGCAAGGCCGACGAGGGCTACATCGTGCTGCAGGACCACGGCGACCCGGTGTGGTACCGCAATATCCGCGTGCGCGAGCTGCACTCCGACCAGGGCGGGTAGCGACCCCTAGAAACTACTCATCAGGAAACCGGTCAGCGCCGCGTAGTTGGGCGACAAGGCCGGCGAGATCGTCGCGCGAACCTCGCGCAACAGGCGGCGGTAACCCTGGTAAAACGCCCAGGTCGGCGTCGGCAGGTATTCCAGGCCCTGCACCTCCAGGTTGGCAATGATGCCTTTGGCAGTGGTCGGCTTGACGAAAGCCTCGGCCTGCGGTGCCAGGTAGAACGGCACCGCCGACACCACGGACCACTTCGCCAACCCGAAGGGTTGCAACATCCCCACCAGTTCGTCGAAGCCCTGTTTTTTGCTGCGCCCGTACAGACGCTTCTCCATGGCCAGGGCGAATGCCTCCTTCTCCCTGCTGTTGAGGCAGGCGATAAAGTCGCGCAAGCGCGGTTTCTCGAAGCGGGACACCATGGACGAGCGGCTGACCAGTTTGAGCACACTGTCGGCCACCTGGGCGGGGCGGTTGAAGCAGCCTCTGCCCAGGTTGTCGCGCGCGAAATCCACCAGCCTGTCGACGTTGTGTTTTTTTCTGACGGCCGCCAGCCCTGGGTCCTCGAACCCGCCCGGGTAGCGCGCGAGAAAGCGCGCTTCGGCTTGCAACAGTTTCTGCCTGTTCAGCTGCATCGTCCTGCGCTCACTTGCGCCGTTGCGACAGGCGCCGCTTGATCATCGCAATCTGCTCCTGGCTCAGTTCGTTCTTGACGGCGATGAGCAGCCTGAAATGCGCCAGCTTGAACTCGCTCTCCATCTGCAGCACACGCTCCACCCGCGGCAGGACCGCCTGGGCGTCCACCTCGTCCTGCACCAGCGACTGTCGCAACAACTGCTGTTCGCTCTGCAGGTTCCACTGCAGCTCGGCGACCTCGTCCTGGAAGGCGCGCACCAGCTTCAGCATCCTGCCGCGCTGGACATCGGTGATACCCAGGGTTTGCTGGTGCCGCATGATGATGTCCGGCGGGTACAGGCCCATGGCCAGCACCTCGCGGTGATTTGGACGGGCATCCTGCCCGCTCACCCCCTGGGCCAGGACACCGCTCCCGACTGCCAGCAGCAGGAGGGCCAGAGTGATTCTCACGGTATACATGCGCAATTCCCTCATTGTCAGTTGAATTGCCCGGGGCTCGCGGGACCCGTTTCGACATGGTACAGGTGCGGTAGCGACCCGTTTTCGGGCAGCACCCCGGCGGAGACCTCGAGCAGGCCGTCGGTCAGCATGGCGCTGGCGCCGATCACCTCAAGGTAGACGACGTCCGGCGCCTCGCGCTCGGGCAGGAACAGCAGGGCGACCAGGATGGCCGCCGCCAGCGCCGCCGCGGCTCCGGGCGCCGCGCGCCGCGCCGCGGGTGGCGAGGGCACCGGCTGCGCCGACAACTCTTGCCGGGGAAAGGGCGGCGCGTGCGCCGCCTCCTGTTCGCGCTGGTGTTGAAAACGGGCGGCCAGGGCTCGCTCCAGGGCCGTGGGCTTGTCGGGCAAGTCAGTCATCGTCCTGTTCCAGTTGCAGCAATTCAGCCAGGCGCCGCTTGCCGCGGTGATAATGAGTGCGCGCCGAACCCACCGTGATATCCAGGGTCTGGGCGGCCTCCTCCAGGGTGAACTCGGCGTAAAAAACCAGGTGCAGCACCTCGCGCTGGCGCTCTGACAGCTGCAGCAGTGCCGCGCGCAGCGAGTCTGCCCGCGCCTCAACCGACAGGGCGCCGGCGGCGTCCTCCGCCGCGGTCGACGCCGGCTCTTCCGTGACCAGGCGCAGGTTGAGCGCCGCGCGGCGCGCCGCTCCCCGGCGCTGTTCACTCGCCACACGCCGAATGACGGCGTAGAACCAGGTGGTCAGCGCCGACCCGCCGGAGAACGTCGCCCGACCGTCGAGCACGCGCAGGTAGGCTTCCTGCAGCACGTCCTCGGCCAGGTCCTGCTGCCAGGCGCAACAGGCCAGGGACCAGCCGTGGGCGCGCTGGTGCTGGTCGCGCAGTTCCTCGAGCAGGGCTGGCAACTTGGGCATTCTCCTGTGCGGGGACTTGCATTGTAGCGTCCCGCCAGCACCGCTGCCGCCCGCTGCGGAGCCTGTGGCGGGCTCAGATGAAATCCAGGGCTGGCGCACCGAAGGCCCCCAGGCCGGGCAGCGCGCCGGCCAGTTCCCCCGCGTCGAGCCCGAACCAGCTGCCCAGTGGCGCGGCGAACTGTTCCACCGCGGTGGTGGGGATGAGCCGGCCGTTGCCGGCGTCCTGGGCATGGCCCAGTTCCGCCACGGGTATATCGCCGTAGATATCGCCGCCACGCACCGCGCCGCCAACGACAAAGTGGTGACCACCCCAGCCGTGGTCCGTACCGTCGCCATTGACGGTGAGTGTGCGGCCGAAGTCCGCGGCGGTGAAAGTGGTCACCTGTTCGGCCACGCCCAGCTCCTCGGTGGCCGCGTAGAACGCGGCGATCGCGTCGCCGATACCCTGCTGCAGGCCGGGCAGGTCCTGGGCCTGGGCGGAGTGGGTGTCAAAGCCGCCCTGGGCAACGAAGAACACCTGGCGACCAGCGCCCAGGGTCTCGCGCACGGCGATGGTGCGCGCCACCGCGGCCAGTTGCGCGCCCAGCGCACTGGCGGGAAACGGTGTCGTCACCGTCGTGGCGGACGCCAGGGCGGCCTCCAGGGTGTCGTTGGCGTCCAGCGAGACCCGGCTGAGATCGACGAAGTCGCGCTCGAACAGGTTGAATGGCGCGCTGGCGGTAGCGGCGAAATGGTCGCGCATGGCGGCCTGCGCCTGGGGCGACAGGCGGTCCCCGGCGGCGTCGATGAGCAGGATGCTCGGCACACCGTCGGCGCTGATCTGGTAGGGCGACACCTGGTTCCCGGTGAGGAACACGGCGTTGCCGGCCAGGGAAACCTGGGAAAAGATACTCTGGGTGTTGGCGCCGGCCTGCACCGCCGCATCGCTGAACAGGCCGCCCCAGCCCAGCTGCGAACCCTCCGGGGCGAAGGACATCCAGGTGGACTGCTGGTCGTTGTGCGAGAACAGGCGCGCCGGCAGGGCGGCAGTGCCGTCGAGAAAAGCGGCGCGCTGGGTCGGTTCCAGCAGCGGCCCGACATTGCCCACGATGGCCGCGCGCCCCTGTTCGAACAGGCTGTGCAGGCCGGCCAGCTCCGGCGGCAGCGCGAAGCGACGCCCGTCGGCGCTGGGCGTGGCGGGATCGAGTTCGAGCAGGCTGTCGCGGGTGCGCGTCGAGCCGCCGGGCAGCGCCGCGTAGGACTGCAGCAGCGAGGCGCGGATCTGCGCGTAGCTGTCGTAGGACGCCTGGTCGTAGGGCAGCACGGTATCGTGGCAATCCATGCCGCCGAACAGGAACACGCATACCAGGGCGCGGTAGCCCGATACGTCCGCGCCCAGTGCCGGGGTAACGGTCAGCGGACTGAGCATGGAGCCACCGGCCAGCGCCAGCGGCATCGACAGCATGGACCTGAGAAATTTGCGTCTGTTTTGCATGTTGTTCTCCCCGGCCGGGCCTCAGCGCAGCACAATGTATTCAGGCGATGTCATCACCAGTACGCTGGCGACCCGCGCGCGCAGGTCGCGCCCCTGCTCGGTGCTTCCGTCCAGTCGCGCGATGAGATCGGCGATTCTGTCGCGGGTGGCCTGGCGCAGAGTGTCGTGGGCGAGCCTGGCGTCCAGGTGAGCCACCAGCGCCTGTGGGTCAGCCGCCAGGGCGACCTCGGCGCTGTAATCGGCCACAAAAGCCGCGGGCAGGCCCTGGCGTTCCTTGGGCGACAGGCCCAATGCATAGACCGTGAGAAAGTTCGGGTAGCCGACCAGGCTGGTGGCATTGGTGATCTGCAGTTCCGGGGCGGTCAGCCCCGCGTCGCCTGTATGGGTCCCCGGCGCGATGTAACCTGGACGGTAGAAGTTGAACACCGAGGGGGACAGGTAGGGGTGCTGGTTCAGCGCTTCCGCGCCGGAGGTATTGCGCAAGGCCAGCTCGTTACCGGCGTCGGCGCTGTTGACCTGGAAAGCCCGCGCCCAGTGGGTGAAGCGCAACACCGGCTCGCGCAGTTTGCCGAAGCCCGCCTCTTGCCGCGGCGCCGCGTCCCTGGCCCGCGCGTCGAACAGTACCGCGGCCAGGGTCGCGGCGAGGTCGCCGCGCTGGCCACTGCCCACTGTCGCCCCGGAGGGCAGCGCGTAGCTGCCGCTGTCGAAAGCCGCTGCGACCCGCTCCACGTAGGCGGGCTGCGGTGCGCTGGTGACGAAGCGCTGGATCAACTGGCGGCCGATGAAAGGCCCGACATTGGGATGGTTGAAGATCGCGTCCAGGGCCATGTCGATACTGTCTGCCGCGCCCGTGCCCGCGGGTATGCTCGTGCCGAGGAAATTTTTCGCCGCACTGGAGTGGAACGCCTCGAAAGTGTCCAGGGGCGAGTGGAAGGACTCGAAGGGGATGAAGCGCAGCGGCGCGTTGAACGCGGTGCCGGCGAAGCTGAGCCCGGTAAACACCTTGGCCAGCTCGGTAATGTCCTGGTTGTCGTACAGCTCCGCCTCCTGCCCCTGAGCATCGGTGAGCGGCGTACCGTCCGGGTTCAGCGCCACCAGCCCCACGGTGAACAGCTGCAGCAGTTCCCGGGCGTAGTTCTCGTCCGGTACACGGCCGGTCTGCGGGTCTGCCTTCTCGTTGCGCAGGTAGGTCAGGTACACCGCCATGGCCGGCGAGTAGGTCACCGCCTCCAGCAGGTCGCGGTAGTTGCCGAAAGCCCCGGCGGTGAGTATGTCGGCGTAGTGGGCCAGGGTCTGCGGCGCGCGCCCCACGTTGCTGTCCGCCGACACCACCAGGATTTGCGACAGCGCGAAGGCCATGCGCTGGCGCAGCTGGTCGTCGGCTTCGATGGCGGTACGCCAGAAAGAATTGGAAGGCAGGAAAATCAGGCCGGGCAGGGGCATGCCGTTGTCGTCGAGAAACTGGCCGTCGTCGGGGAAACCCTCGAGCACCGTCGCCAGGTGCAGGGAGGCGGGCTTGTCCAGCTCGGCGAGAAACCAGTTCTCCAGCCCGACGTCCACGACCTCCGCCACCGACGCCGGGCTGGGCCCGAACGTGGCCTGGCTGAGAAATCGTACCGCTTCGGCCTCGCCCAGGGGCTGCACCGGCGGCGCCGGTTCCTGTGGCGGCGCCGTCGGGGGAGCGGGTTCCCCGGCGGCGCCCGAACCGCCGCCCCCGCCGCCACAGGCGTACAGCGACAGTGCCAACAGCACTGCCAGGAAGGGCCGCGACTGCACTAAACCGGGTGTGAGCATGGTGTCATTCTCCCTGTGCCTGTGCATTAGTGGCCGGGCGGGAACACCTGTATGACAGCGCGGGCAAAAAAAACCCCGGGACAGGGCCCGGGGTTCGTGCAACGCGACGGCCGCGCCCTAGGATGCGTCGTCCATCTGGCTTTGCAGGTAGTTCTGGATGCCGACCTTGTCGATCAGGCCGAGCTGGGTTTCCAGCCAGTCGATGTGTTCCTCTTCCGACTCCAGGATGTCCTCGAACAGCTCGCGGGACACGTAGTCGCCGGCCGACTCGCAGTAGGCGACGGCGTCCTTCAGGTCCTGGTGGGCGATCATCTCCAGCTTCAGGTCACAGCGCAGCATCTCCTCGGTGTTCTCGCCGATCAGCAGCTTGCCCAGGTCCTGCAGGTTGGGCAGACCCTCCAGGAAGAGGATGCGCTCGGTGAGCTTGTCCGCGTGCTTCATCTCGTCGATGGACTCGTGGTACTCGTGCTCGTAGAGCTCTTTCAGGCCCCAGTCCTGGTACATCTTGGCATGCAGGAAATACTGGTTGATGGCTACGAGTTCGTTGCCCAGCACCTTGTTCAGGTACTCGATAACTTTCGGGTCGCCCTTCATGACTGCTCTCCTCATTGCTGAGAGCGAATGATACCGCTGCGCGCGGCGCAGATCAAGCTAAGTAATTGTTTTTAAAGGTAAAAAAGAATGAGAATCAGTGTGATTCGCGGCGCCTAGCTGACCGCGTAGAAGAGCGAATCGTCATCGACGTGATCGACCAGGGCCTCGCGCAGTATCTCCCGGGTCAGGGTGCCGCACTTGCCGCACTGGCTGGCCACGCCGAGGGTATTGCGCACGTCCTTGAAGGAACTCGCGCCGTCCTGAACCGCGGCGCGGATCTGGGTATCGGTAATCTGTTTGCAGAGGCAGACGTACATCGGCGTCACCACACTAATTGTCCTTACGGGAGACTAATCTATGGCGAATGAGAATGATTGTCAATAGTATTCTGGTTAAATTATTCAGACCGGTTGAACACCCCGCCGCCGGGCTTAACTGCACCGGGCCGGGACGGTATCCTGTGAGCATCGCCATCCCGAGGAAATACCCCGTGTCTCGCATGATCCTGGCCATCGCCGCCTGCATCGCCCTGGCGGGCGGCTGTGACGCCGTGCAGTACCAGGCGCTGAAGTCCTACATGGCCGTGAGCAAGGGCCTCACCCCGGAATCCGGCGCCGTGACGGTCCGCACCGAGGTGCAGGACTTCCGTGTCGAGGCCCTGACCGATGAACTGGAGTTCCCCTGGGGCTTCGCCTTCCTGCCGGACGGCCGCCTGCTGGTGACGGAAAAACCCGGCCGCCTGCGCTACTTCGACACGGAGACCCGCCAGAGCGTCATGATCAGCGGCGTACCCGCCGTGGCCTACAAAGGCCAGGGCGGCCTGCTCGATGTGGCGGTGCACCCGGACTTCGCCAGCAACGGCTGGATCTACCTCAGCGCCGCGGTCGAGGTGGGCGAGGAACAGCGCACCACCCGCGTGTGGCGTTTTCACCTGGAGGGTGAGCAACTGCGCGACCAGCGCCTCATCTTCGAGGCGCGGCCGGCGCAGGATACGAGCAAGCACTACGGCGGCGCGCTGTTGTTCGACAACGACGGCTACCTGTTCATCACCATGGGCGAGCGCGGCAAACGAAATCTCGCCCAGGACCTGGGCGCCTCGATGGGCAAGGTGATGCGCTACCACGACGACGGCCGCATCCCGGCAGACAACCCCTTCGTGGACACCCCCGGCGCCCTGCCGGAGATCTATAGCCGGGGCCACAGGAATCCCCAGGGCATCACCATCGATCGCGCCAGCGGCCGTGTGTGGACCGTCGAGCACGGCCCCCAGGGCGGCGACGAGATCAACCTGCTGCGGCCCGGCGCCAATTACGGCTGGCCGGTGATCACCTACGGCGAGGAATACGGCGGCGGCAAGATCGGCGAGGGCACGCACAAGGAGGGCATGGAGCAACCCCTGCACTACTACCTGCCGTCCATCGCCACCGGCGGCATCGTCTGGTACGACGGCGCGGCCCTGCCCGGCTGGCGCGGCAGCTTCTTCGTCGCCGGCCTGCGCTCCTTTTCCATCAGCCGGGTCTACCCGCAGGGCGACGGCATGGCCGATGAACGCCTGCTGGAAGATTTCGGTTTCCGCGCGCGCAACCTGGCGCAGGGGCCCGACGGGCTGCTGTACCTGCTGACCGAGAACGGCGGCATTGTCAGGCTGGGCCCCGCGCAGCCACGGTAAAGCCGCGCGCGACGCAGGCGCGGCTCCGGCGCTGCAGCCGGGCGCCGCGGACGGCGCAGGCTGGCCAGTGCAGACCACGTTTCGGCCATCATGCACCTTATCAAGAGCGCTTGCGGCCTGATAGGATTCCGGCACAACTACACAGCCGTGGAAGGAACCCCTACGTGACCCAGTACAAGCCCGCCGACGTTCTCAACGTTAAGATCATGGGAAATGAACAGACCATGCACGGCCTGTTCGACCACCTGCGCGAGCACGACCCGGTGGCCTGGGTCGACGACCCCGAGTACCACCCTTTCTGGACGCTGAGCAAGTACGAGGACATCAAGCGCGTCGGCAGCAGCAATGACAAGCTCCTCAACGCGCCGCGCACGGTGCTGCTGCCCATCGAGGTCGAGGACATGCTCACGGCGCAGTTCGGCAACAGGAACGGCCTGGAAACACTCATCCACATGGACAAGCCCAAGCACCTGAAGCTGCGCCGCGTCACCCGCGACTGGTTCCTGCCGCGCTCCATCGCCAAGCTGGACGCGGAGGTGCAGACCCTGTGCAAGGAGTACGTCGACCGCATGCGCGACATGGACGGCGAGTGCGATTTCATCAAGGACATCACCCTGCTCTACCCGCTGCGCATCATCATGTCCATCCTCGGCCTGCCGCGGCAATCCGAGGCCACCATGCTGAAACTGACCCAGGAAATATTCGGACCCAGCGATCCGGACCTGCAGCGTGATCCCGGCAGCGACGACATATCCATGGGCACACTGGTCGAGCTGGGGGAGTATTTCACCGAAATCGTCGAGGACAGGAAAAAGAACCCGAGCGATGACCTGGCGACAGTGCTGGCCAATGCCGAGGTCGACGGCCAGCCCATGGACAAGATGGACCAGATGAGCTACTTCATCATCACTGCCACCGCCGGGCACGACACCACCTCCTCAGTGCTCGGCGCGGGCATGAAAGCATTGCTGGAGAATCCCGGGCAGATGGCGCTGTGGCGCGACAACCCGGACCTGGACGACGGCGCGAGCAAGGAGCTGATGCGCTATGTCTCGCCGGTGCGGCACATGATGCGCACCGCCACCGAAGACTTTGAGCTGCGCGGCAAGCAAATCAGGGCCGGCGACAACCTCGCCATCTGGTTCCCGGCCGCCAACCGCGATCCGGAGGTGTTCGACAGGCCGCACGAGCTGGACATCACGCGCAACCCGAAGCAGCACATCGCCTTTGGTTACGGCGAGCATATGTGCCTGGGCATGCACCTGGCGGTACTGGAGGTCGCGCGCTTCTACCGCGAACTGCTACCGCGGCTGCAGGGCATCGAGCTGGCCGGGGAGCCGCAGTGGATCCAGGCGAACTTCGTCGGCGGACTGAAGTCGCTGCCGGTACGCTACCAGTTGCGCGACTGACGACAGGCGCCCGCCCGCTCTCGCAAGCGGGCCGCCCGCCCCCTGTTTCCGGTATCATGGGCGCATGCCGCACGAACCGTACTCCCCGCAGAGAAAATTTCCCTGGCGCACCGCCGGCGCGCTGTTCTTCCTGGTCAGCGCCATGGTCGGCTTCGAGATGGGCGTGGCGGTCAGCGAACGCCCGGAGATCGTCGACTCGGGATTTCTCACCAAGGCCTACTACAGCCTGAGCCTGTTCGTGGTCGGCGGCGTCGACCTGGGCACACCCTACGGCGGGTCGTTTATCGGCCGCGCCCTGGTGTGGACAGCCTATTTCGGCGCGCCCATCCTGGCCGCGTCAACGCTGATCACCGCCCTGCTGCGCGCCCTCGACCCGCAGACCTGGTACCTGCGGCGGCTGCGCGACCATATCATCCTGGTCGGCGACGGCGAGCTGACCATGAGCACGCTGCGCGCGCTGCGCAAGCAGGGCAGCCACGTGCCGGTGGTGGTGGTAAGCAATAGCGGCGAGCGCATCGTGGCTGACGAATTGAAGCAGAACTTCGGCGCGATGGTGGTGACCGGCGACATCAGCAACGCCTTTTTCATCGAGCAGTTGCGCGCCAAATTCGCGCGCAGGATCTTTCTGCTGGAGGACAACAGCCTGCGCAGCTACGAGGCCGCCGCCGGCCTGCTGGAGCGCGCGCCGGGCATCGGCGACCGGGTGATCATCCACTGCGCGAGCCTGCGCTTCATGCGTTCCATGGACAACACCGCGGTGGCACAGCGCTGCGAGATCTTCAATACCTACCACCTGGCCGCATCGGGCCTGGTACGCAGTCAAATGCTGCCACAGTTCCGCGACACCAGCGCCAAGGATGTGGTGATTCTCGCCGGCTTTGGCCGCTTCGGGCAAACGGTACTGGAAGAGTTGCAGAAGAGCGCGCTGGGAGAGCTGGACACCGTGGTCATCATCGACCGCGATGCGCACCGCCGCGTCCTTGTCGCGGACGAGCAGATGGAGTTTTCCGGCGCCTACCGCCGCGAGCTGTTCGAGGGCGATATCGCACACCCGGAGGTGTGGGAACGCGTGCAGCGCACGGTGGACATATCCGGCGATAACACGGTGTTTGTCCTGGGTACCGGGCGCGAAGAGGAGAACCTGCGCATGAGCCTGTGGCTGCGGCAGAAATACCCCGGCGCCATGGTGATATCACGCACGACGCGGGAATCCCTGTTCGCCAGCGAGGTCGGGCGGGAGCACAACATCACCAGCGTGAGCATCACGCAACTGGTAGAGGAAAACCTGCCACCGCACTGGCTGCGACCCTAGCCGCTGTCGCCCGCTGCATCACCGGCGCGCCGCAGCTGCGGCAAGAATAACAGCAGGCTCACCACGCACAGGCCGAAGGCCAGCAGGTAGGGCGCGCCGGGGAAGTACAACGGCGCGCTTGCGGCGGTGAAATAGCCGAACAGGTTGGTCATGATCAGCGGGCTGATAATGGTCGCCAGGCTCATCACCGAACCGAGGGCGCCCTGCAGTTCGCCCTGGGCGTCCGGCGGGATACGCGCGGACATCAGGCCCTGTACCGCCGGTGACAGGAATCCCTGGGTCGCGCCCAGCATCAGGAACAGGTAGATCACCCAGCCCTGGGAGGCAAAGGCGTAGCCGGCGAAACTGGTCATCGCGCCGAGCAGTCCCAGCACGGCGGTGACCGCCGGCCCGTAACTGTCCAGCACCACGCGGATGAGCCCCGCCTGCACGATCATCATCAGCACGCCGACAAATCCCAGCGAGTAGCCGATCTGGCTCTCGCTCCAGCCAAAACGCTCCATGGTGAAATAGCTCCAGGTCGAGGGCAACGCGTGGTGGGCGACGAGGAAAAAAAACCAGGCGACGATGAGTCCGCCGACCATCGGGTAACGACGCAACTGTACGAATGCGCCGAAGGGGTTTGCACGCCTCCAGCGGAAAGGCCTGCGCCGCTCGCGCGCCAGGGTCTCAGGAAAGTACAGCGCGCCGAACAATGCGTTGGCCAGCGCCAGCGCCGCCGTGGCGTAAAACGGCACCCGCGAGCCCAGTTCCCCCAGAAAGCCACCGAGCACCGGGCCGACGATGAAGCCACCGCCAAAGGCAGCGCCGAGCAGCGCGAACTGCTTGGCGCGATGCTCCGGCTCGAAGGAATCGGCGATGGCCGCATTGGCCACGGACCAGGTGGAGGAGACACAGCCGGCGATCATCCGCCCCAGCACCAGCCAGCCGAAGGTCGGCGCCCAGCCCATCAACAGGTAGTCCAGGCCGAAAGCCAGCAGCGACAGCAGCAGCACCCGCCGCCGGCCGTAGCGGTCCGACAGGTTGCCCATCAGCGGCGCAGAGAAGAACTGCACCGCGGCGTACAGGAACAGCAGCAGGCCACCGTAGACCGCGGCGCGCGACAGGTCCTGACCGGTGACCTCCATGATGAGCTGCGGCATTACCGGCAGGATGATGCCAAAGCCGATGGAGTCCAGCAGCAAGGTGGCGAAGAGGAAGGCGAGCAGGGATTTCTGGCGGTCCAAGGGGTACTCCCGGAAAATTCCCGGGAGCAGTGACCCCCGCGTCAGCAGATTGTACCAGCGTCCCGCCGCACCACCGCCCGCCAGCCGGTCGCGCGGCGCCTGCCCGCGGCGCTCACGCTACCATGCGCGGCCGTCGCGGGCGGCGTGCTAGCCCAGCTCAAGCAGGTACCAGGCTTCACGCGTCTTGCCGTTTTTGTGCGTGGTAATAACGCGGATGGTCCACTTCACCGCGCCGGCGAAGTTGGCCGCGTCGATGTCGCCCAGCACCCCGGACTCCACGGCCCGGCGCAACGGCTGCGCCACGGGTTTCCAGCTCGTCGGTGCCTCGCCCTGGCCCAGCTCCAGCCGTGCGCCGTCGAAGCGGTCCGCGTCCGCCGTGCCCAGTACACGCACCAGGGTGGCGCCGCCCTCCTGCACGACTTCCACACGCTCGATGCCGCTCTCGATGAAGTAGTCCGCATCGGCCTGCAACGCCGCCAGCGCATCGACCATGCCGTAGCCGGTGTACTGGTCGATGCCGGGCACCTCCAGGTCCTGCGCGCTCTGCAGCAGGATCTGCTTGACCTGCGCGGCGCCCAGCTGCGGGTCACGGCTGAGCAGCATGGACGCCACGCCGGCGACGATGGGCGCGGAGAACGAGGTGCCGCTGGCGCGGTAGTAACGCCTGTCCTCGCCGACGTAGTTGGCGCCATCGACATACTCCACACCCGGTATATCGCGCATGGTGTCGGTGCGCCGCGCGCGCAGGCTGAGCACCTCCAGGCCCGGCGCGGCGATATCGATGGGCGCCCCCCAGTTGGAAAAGCCCGCGCGCCTGTCGTCCAGGTCGGTGGCCGCAACCGTGATTACGCCGGGCAGTCCGGCAATGCCGTAGTTGCTGACATCCAGGCCCTCGTTGCCGGCCGCCACGATAACCAGCACATCCTTCTCGTTGGCGTACTCGATCGCCGCGATCTCCATGTCCGACATCTCCTTGCCGCCGACACTCATGTTGATCACCTGCGCGCCGTTGTCCACCGCGTAGACGATGGCCCTGGCGAGGTAGGAGGCGCGCGAGTGGCCGAAGCTGTTCAGCGCCTTGAGCACCATGATGCGCGCATGCGGGTTGATCCCCGCGATGCCGACGCCGTTGTCGGTAGCGGCGGCGATCACCCCGGCGACAAAGGTGCCGTGGCCGTCGTGATCCCAGGGGTTGTTGTGGCGACCGAAGAAATCCCAGCCGATGATGTCGTCGACAAAGCCGTTGCCGTCATCGTCGATACCGTTGTCGCGCACCTCGCCCGGGTTCTGCCACAGGTTGTCCCAGTTAATATCCAGGTGGTTCCAGTCCAGCCCGGTGTCGATCACGGCGACCGTCACCGGTTGCGGGCTCCTGCCCAGCTTGTTCCAGGCCCTGTCCACGCCCACGCGCTTGAGCGCCCACTGGTTGTCATACTTCTGCCCCCAGGCGCGGTTGCCCTGGAACAGCGGGTCGTCCGGGGAGGCCTGCTTGTCGCGGCAGAAGTTGATCTGCACGGAGACAATGCCCGGGATATTGACCAGCACGGTCTGCATGGTGCCGAGCATCGACGAGGGGAAGGTGAAAGTGATGAAGCCCTGCCCGTTGATCGAGGTCACGTCGGAGACAAACACTGCAACGCCGCCCGGCAAGCGGCTCGCCACCGCGTTCGGGTCACCGGCGGTGCGCGCGTTCAGGCTGCTCTGGGCGGTGGTGTCCACGGCGATTTCAAACGCGGTCCCGCTTGCGTTGGGGTTGACGGTGATCCCCAGCGCCGTTGGCGTGGCGCGCAGCGTGGCGTTGCCATTGCCGTCGGTGACGCCCTGTATGGGATCCTGGTCGTGGTCCGTCTGTGCCCTGGCCACACCCGGGCCGGGCAGCGCATTGCCGGTGGTGGAGCGGGCGAACAGCTTGATCTGCTGGCCCGAGGTCACCTGGGCGGTAATGCTCACCGCCGCTTTGGCCTTGACGTAGATGACCACGGTGGGCTCGCCGGTGTCGCGCGGGTCCTCGTCGTCCGGGTCCCTGGGCACGGAGGTGATGGTCGGGCCGCCGGTGGTCGTGCTGCCCGGACCGCCGGTATCGCGGGGATCCGAACCCTCCGGGCACTCGGTTTCCAGCTCGCGCTTGCGCCGCATGATCTCGTCGAGGTCCTGCTGTTTCTGCGTATTTGTGCGCGCCTCCTCGCGCAGTTGCGCGCCGTGCTCCTCGAGGAACTGGTTGATGGTGCGCAGCTCGTCCGGGCAGGGGCCCTTGCGCGGCGTACTGCCGGGCGGCGTACCCCCGCCCGGCGGCGTGGTGCCCGAGGAACTGCCCGGGGGCGGCGCACTGCCCGAGGAGCTGCCCGGCGGCGGCGTGGTGCCGGAAGAGCTGCCCGGGGGCGTGGTCCCGCCACCGGGCGTGGTGGTCTCCGGGTTGCCCTCGCGGTAAGTGCACCACAGCGGCGAGTCCGTCGCCACGGGAATACCCGTGCCGCCGACCAGGGTGCCGGTGGTACCGGTCGACCCGGTCACCGGGCGCCCGTCCGAACCCATGCCGATAGCGCTGTCGTCATCCTCCTTCAGGCAACGCTCCTCCCAGGTTTCTATCAGACGCTGGATGCGGCGCTGCTCCGCCCAGGCCAGCAACAGGGTGCTCATGATGGCGTCGCGCTTCTTGATCAGCTCTTTCAGCGCCTCGAGCTTCTTGTTCGCGTCCTGCTTCAGCTTGTCGGCGGCCTTGGCCTTGTCCATGGCGCCCTTGATCTCTTCCAGCGGCAGGAATTCACTCGGCGTGGAACCGCTGAAGTCCGCCCCGCCGGTGAACGGCGTGTACTCGCCGGTTTCGGCGTTCATCGCGCCCTGGGTCGCCTTGTCCAGGCCGATCATGCCCTTGGCGATGCCCTCCCCGCTCTTCAGTAGCTTGACGAAATCCTTCATCTCGTACTTGGGCAACTGACCCTCGAACTTCGCCAGTTCCGCATTGAGGGCGTTGAAGGCGGCGATCATCTCACCGGTGGTCGCCTCCAGCTGGCTCTCCAGCAGGCCGCGCATCTGGTTCAGGTAGGCCAGACGGTTGATCAGGGCCTCCAGGTCACAGTCGTCGATGGGCTTGTTCAACTCGCTGAACAGGTCGCCCTCGATATCGGACCAGCTCGAGGTCTCACCCACGCGCAGCAGCTGCGGCGTGATCGGCTGGCCCTTCAGGCAGCGCTGCGGGTAGGTCTGCATGAGCTGCTGGATCGTATCGAGCATGCGCTCGACCTCGTCGGTGGCGGTCTCGATATCCTCGAGCAGGTCCAGCGCCTCTTTCAGTGCGTCCATCTGCCGCTTGGCCGCCGCCTTCACGTCAGCCGCGAGATCCTTGGCCACCTCGGAGTTATGCCAGTCCTTGTAGTTGTCCAGCACCTCGGTCACGCCCTTGGCGATTTGTCCGTAGGGGCCGAGCTTGCCCAGCGCCGCCTGGGTGGGTTTCATCAGCGCGTCATAGGCGGTGGGCCCGCCGGGGAACATGGACTCCATGCCGGCGAATATCTCGCGCAGGTTCGCCGCCATCTCCATGATGGTGCCCATGGTGGAGGCGCGCATGGCGACCAGGTTCATGTGCGCCTCGGCGACCTTGCGCTGGCGCACACCCAGGTGCTCCATGTTGCAGTCGCTACCGTACCCACGCCACTGCCTGGCATCGTGCAGGATCGCGCCGACGTCGGACGCCAGGGTGGAGGGGTCAGGGTTGTGCTTCTGTGCAATCTGTTCCAGGCGCTGGTTGATCTGCTCCTGCAAACGCTTGCTCGCGTCGGCATCCGGATCGGCCATCAGGGGACTGGCGACCAGCAGGCCCAGCAGCAGCGACCGCGCCAGCCTCGGCAAGGACGCTACCCGGCGCGCGCAACGACGGTTCCGTGCGTTGAACTTCATAGGAAACTCTCCTTCATTGCGGGAACAGCACGGCCTGCCGGGCACGGGCGGCCTCCTGGGCGGTCGCACCAGAAGAATAGACCTGCATCACCTGGGCGTCTACCGGCGGTGGCGACACCCGGGATCTCGCCCGCAGCCCCGCGCGCCGCAAGCATTTCCTGTCGAGGGACCCCACGCATCGAAGCCGCGCCCCGCCCTATTTCGAGAACGGGCGTACGGGCGACTTGCAAAGTGCCGAGCCTCGTCTACATTGCATGGAATAACCATAAAATGCGCGGCCCGTACCAACGCCGGTTGGACGCGGATACAGCGTGACCGGATTCTCTCGCGACAGACATGGAACGCAACGGCGACAGAACGACCAGTTTGCCCCATTACGGCCCGGCCACGGGCACGCCGACCTACGCCCTGCACCCACCAATCGGCTCACACACCGGACTCTGTGGGCACGTGCAGGTTTACCTGTCCCCCTACCAAGCACAGCCTACAAGGACGTAGCCGATGCAAAACATGACCACCGTCTACGCGGTAGACGACGACCCGACCACGCTGACCCTGCTCAGGGCACTGCTCGCCGATGCAGACGTGCAGGTTGAAACCTACGAGTCCGCCGAGTCGTTCCTGCTCGCCTACAGCCCCGAGCGGCCCGGGTGCCTGCTGCTGGACGTAGTCATGCCGGGCATGGATGGCCTGGAACTGCAGCGAACGCTGGATGAGCTGGGCAGCGATATTCCCATTATCTTCCTCTCCGGCACGGCGGAAGTCCGTACCGCCGTGAGGGCGCTGAAGGCGGGCGCAATCGATTTTATCGAAAAGCCCCTCAATGCCACACGCATAAAGCGGTGCGTGCAGTACGCCGTGCAACTGGATCTCGAGCGGCGCTATGTAAAGTCGCGGCGCTGCGAGGCGGAGCTGAAGAGACGCCTGCTGACCCGGCGCGAACGCGAGGTCATGGACTGGATGGTCAAGGGCAAATCCAACAAGGAGATCGCGCGCATCCTGGGCATCAGCAGTCGCACCGTGGAGGTGCACAGGGGCCGGGTCATGGAGAAAATGGAGGCGCGCAACGTGCTGGAGCTGGTGGACAGGACAGCGCCACTCGATGACGTGCGACACCTCGCGTACGCGTGACTTCCCGGCCTCATCCGCGCCGCGGCAGCAGGCTGTAACAGCAGGCGGCCATGCCTTGCTGTAAGCTCGAACAGGGAGGCAACAAGGGCCGCAGAAGGAGGAAACGGTATGGCGGAGCTAACTCTCTACTACGCGACCAACCGGCGCCACAGGGGCAAGGACCAGTGGCGACCCAGAGGTTACGGCTATGACCCAAGCAAAAGCGGTAGCGAAAACCTGCGCTTTGGCAAGGTCTCCCTGAAGTACGACAAGGAGAAAGCCGACAAGTACCTGACCAAGGGCTCGGGCTTTGGCGTCGGCGACGGGGAGGAGCTGGCCGCCTACCTGTACAGGAAGCGTGGCCAGGCATCCATCGAGGCGTTCCGGGAGCAACTGCAGACCGACGTCGCGGACACGGAGCAGGACAGGAAGAAGTTCGGCTCGAGCCGCGCCTTCAATGAGCTGCGCGACAAGATGCAAGCGGGCTGCGAGGTGCTTATATACATCCACGGTTTCAATGTCGACTGGTGGGAAGCGGTCAGCGCCGCCGCCAGCCTGCAGATGATGCTGAACCGCGACCGCGACCGGGACCTGCTGGTGGTGCTGTTTTCCTGGCCCTCGGACGGCAAGGCGATTCCCTACTGGTCGTATTTTTCCGACCGCAGCGATGCGACGTACTCCGGCGCCGCGATGGGCCGGGGCATTCTCAAGCTGCGCGATTTTCTCATCCAGGCACGGCGCGAGGACGCCAGGGCCGGCGTGGAGCCCTGCCGCCAGTCCATCCACCTGTTGTGTCACTCCATGGGCAATTTCGTACTGCAGAAGGCGCTGGAACGCACCCGCGAGTTTTCATCCGGCGGCAAACCACCACGCATCTTCGACCAGGTGTTCCTGTGTGCCGCGGATGTGGCGGACAACGTATTCGAACCCGACGGCCCCATGCGTCGCCTGCCCGAACTCGGGCAGCAGGTTACCGTGTATCACAACCGTGGCGACATGGCGATGCCCGTGTCCGACTACACCAAGGGGAATACCGATCGCCTCGGCTGGGGTGGCGCGAACCGTCCGGCCGAACTGGACGGGCGGGTTCACCAGGTGGACTGCAGCCCGATCGTCACCGGGCTGGTAGAGCACAGCTACTACCTGTGCGGTAAGGTCAATGACGACATACGACAAAGCCTCGATGGCATCGCGCCGGAGAACGAGGCGCGCAGAAGGAAGCCGGTACGCCACGGCTGGCCGAATGTCTGGAGGATGGTATAGAGCCGCATAGCGGGAAGCGCGAGGCCGCAACTATCAGCATTAGTGCAGATACTTGTCCTTCAGTTTCCCGATCTTCTCCCGGTCCAGGTTCAACGCCGCCTGGTAGAAGTGGTCTTTCGAACGATAGTGCCTGGCGATTTCCTCGAAGCAGGCGCGGATGTATTCCGGCCGCACTTCCAGCAGCGCCCGCAATACCTCGTTGCTCACCGCCTTGCCTGACTGGTCGGTGAACTGGCCGGCGAGCCTGGCCGCTTCCTCGTCGATCGGCAGGTACTTGTTGGTTAGCAGGTAGTCCTCGACGATCGCCTCCTCGGGCACACCCAGCACATCCAGAATCAGCGCCGAGCCAAAGCCCGTGCGATCCTTTCCCGAGGCGCAGTGGATAAGCACCTGCTGATTGCCCATCAATAACAACTGGAACATCTCCGCGTAACGCGGCAGCTCCGAGGCGACGAACTCGCGGTTCATCTCAAGCATGAACTGCGACGGGTCGTCGACGACGATGACGCCATTGTGCAGGTTCTCCATGAAATTATGCGCACTGCCGGGATTGACCGGGAGGCTGGCGTGCTGGTGCATGGGATTTGCGCCGAGGTTGGTCGGGTCCAGTTCCTGTTCCACCGCCTGGCGAAAGTCGCACACCAGTGTGAGGCCGAGCCTGCGCACCCTGTTCATATCTTCTTCGGTAAGCGTGGACAGTTTGCTGGAGCGGTACAGCTTGCCCCACTTCAGCCTCGCTCCCTCCTGCGTGGAGTATCCGCCCAGGTCACGGAAGTTCTTCGCTCCCTGCAAAGACAACTCGCGCTCGGCCAGGACCACGCCCTCGCCGTGCTCGGACAGCAGGTAGAAATAGTGTCTTACACCCTGGTCGGGGTTGGCGACCACCGCCTGCTCGGCGGTGGTTTCCACCACGGGATTCTCCAGCTCCCGGTGCTGATAGAAATGCTCCGGGTCCTCCGACATGTACACAGAGACCTTCTGCCCGGGGTGCAGGCTGTGCCAGTGCACCAGGTAGTCCTGTGCGGCTGTGCGTTCCACGTGACATGCGGCAAGGTCAAACATTCCCCTCTCCCGACAGTGTCACGTCGCGTACCCGGCGGCGACAGCCGTTATCCTGGAGCTGTTGCGCTCCAGGCGCAACAGCGCGCCCACAGACAGGTCCACCAGCTTCGAGCCGAGGGCGCGCTGGCGCAGGTCGCGTACCCCCGCCGCCCGCGCCACGTTGAACAACAGCCACTCGACCCATGAGCCCAGGACCGCGTCAAACGCGGCCGGCAGCGTGTCCCCGACGATTACACCACCGGCGTCGATGTAAGCCTGCAGAAAGTCGTCGAAGGGAGCCAGCTCGAAGTTCGCGGTAATCCCGCTCCAGTCCAGCGCCTCCAGCAGCAGCTCATAGGTGGGATTCAGCGGCCTGGCGGATTCCCAGTCGATCACCAACGGCTCGCCCCCTGCACTCCACAACACGTTCTTGTGATCCAGGTCGCCGTGGCTTACCACCTGCTGTTGCGCCAGCACTGTGCCTGCAGCGTCCTGGCGCTGCACCACGGTGAGAATGTCGTTGCGGCGCTGCAGCAGGTAGCCGGCATCGCGGGCATTGTGCTTCTGCGCGCGCGCCAGCAGCTCGTCAACCCGCGCTGTCGTCAGCGGCCATGTGACCGGTCGACCCAGACCCGGTACGCGGATATCCGCGCGATGCATGCGCGCCAGTATGCGCGCCACGGTCCGTGCGTGCGTAGCGTCGATTTCACTCTCACCGCGGGCCTTGCTGTCCGTCCAGGGAAAGACGAGGTAACCGCTGTCATCGAGCACGCGCAGGTGCTGTCCGTCGCGTGCTAGCGATACAAGCGCCGGGATACCGCTGTCGGCAAAACGCCGGGCGGCGGTCTCCGTGGCGTTCAGGCGCCGGACGGTGGCCGTGTCCCGCAGGTCCAGGTCAGCGGCAATTTGCTTGACCGCGTAGCGCCCGGCAGGCGTATCCAGGCGCCACATGCGATGGTGAAAACCGCCGCTCACACGGGCGGGCGCCTCCAGGGCGCTGCCTAGGGCGAACACCGTACAGAGCTGCTCGAGGTGCGAGGGGTTTTCTGCCAGCGCCCTGGCCTGTGGCGCGTTCATAGGGCCGCGCGGTCTGTCAGCTGCATAGCCATCCAGTATCTTCCCGTCAGAATGTGCCTGTAAACTGCGCCCGGTCAAGGAAAGCACGCCTGTACCCTCCCGGACGATTGGGCCGGCCGTGTAAACATGCTAGTTTGGCCAGCGCAGATTCAGGTAAGGGTAGCCGCTATGAAACTACTGGACATCGAGGAAAAACGCGACATGTCGCGCGAACAGGCAGCCGGGCTCCTGCGTGAACTGGCCGACTCCCTGGCGCGGCACAACGGGGTGGACCTTATGCAGGGCGGTATGAAGGTCCAGGTGCGAGTACCGGACCGGGTAGAGGTCGAGTTCGAGGTCGAACTGAAGAAAAAGAAATCCAGCCTGGAAATCGAAATCAGCTGGTAGGCGGTACGTCCCTGGACTCCCGGCACCCGCTCCAGGCCTGTCAGGCCGCTATTCAAGGCCCGGGCTCCTTTCCAGTGCGGGGCGGTGCTGGCAATGCGCTGCCAATCTCATGCCGCACAGGATATCGCGCCGGCGCAGGGCCCGCGCAGCTCGCGGCCAGCCCCGACAAACTCCATTTTTATTATAAATATCAATGGATTATATCTCCATTCGCAGCGCTGCAATAGCCCGTGGCGCAGCCGCCGCGAGCCGTACTGGCAGCCGATCTATTTGTCCGCTTTGAGACCTGGGTCGCAGTAGTCCCGGCGCTGGAGACTGCTATACTGGGTCCGCTTGCCAGACCCGGTTGACACGCCGGCCGTGGCGTCGCGGGAGTTGTCCGGCGCCAGCGAGTGGGCACGCTTTTGCTGTCAGCGCGCAGCTGCGTCTCGCGGCAGCCCGGGTGGCATCGGGCAATGGCCACTGATGCCCGTGACAAGAACCGGCCCGATACGCGGCCTATGCATAAATAAAATGAGCTAGAGGCAGTACCGATCCATGATTAAACCGAAGCAGACGTATTACCTGTCCAGCGGATTCCCGGTGGAGTTGAACGGCAGGGTGCGCGGAGGCATTCGCTTCCCCACGTTCCAGGGTCCGTTCAAGCGAGCCCCGATCTCGCGGCTGGCGCTTATCGAATTCCTCAGCAAGGGCGGCTCAGGCGCCCTGACGGACCAGCTTCAGCCCCTGGCGAAAAAGTACGGCGTCCTTGCCAAGGGTCTGCAGCACTTCTCCCGGCACCTGCAGGACACCGGCTTCCTGCACGAAACGCCCCAGGCTCCGCAGTTTGCCGGGGAGCCCGCGACACGCCCGGGGCGTGTCCGCAGCGATCGCTTCGCCATCGCCGCGCCGACCACATTCCTGGCGGAGCAGGGCTTTTTCCACTGGTACAACCACCACGGCGAACTCAAGGCCAGGCTGACGCTGGGCGAACTGTTCGCCGCGGCCTCGCTGCCCCGCCCCACCACGCTGGAGGACGCCTGGGCGTTCTACCAGGAGCAGAATTACCCCGACAGCCTGGACAAGCAAGAGTACACCCTGCTGGTGGCGCGCCTGGACGGCGCCGGCCTGCTGGTCGAACCCGACCTGGCCTTCGACATCATGGAAAGCGACCAGCAGTTCAACGTGGTCGACGCCGAGAAGATTCAGCAGCTGGTCGACGAGCGCGTCGCCCGGCACGACGAGGAGATCGCCGCTTCGGGCAAGGCATTGACCCAGGTCGTGCCGGTGCACACCCGCCAGGGTATCGCACCCCAGGCGTTGGGCCTGATCGTCGCCTACGCGATGGAGTTCGAAGACCAGCGACTGCGCGAGCGCTACAATTTCGTGCCGATGTTTTTTACCGACGAGGAGCGGCTGCTGCAACGCGCCTGTGAGCCCGGCGTCTTCCTGTTCTCCAACTACCTGTGGAACCTGGAGAGCAACCTGGCGCTATCGGCCGCGATAAAGGCGGCAAACCCGGCGAGCATCACCATTCACGGCGGCCCCAGCACGCCCAAGTACCTGGCGGAGTCGGACGCGTTCTTCGCCGACAACCCGCACGTGGATATCACCGTACGCGGCGAGGGCGAGGCGACCTTCGCCGAGATCCTGGACAAGCTGGACGTGCCAGGACGCGCCGGCCTCGATGTCCTGCACGATGTCACCGGCCTGACCTACCGCACCGCAGACGGCACCCGGCGTACAGAGGACCGCGAGCGCATCGCCGACCTGAACACGATTCCCTCGCCATTCCTCATGGGCCTGTTCGAGGAGTTCGGCTCGGTCAGGGCCGGCGCCATCGTCGAGAGTAATCGCGGCTGCCCCTACGGTTGCACCTTCTGCGACTGGGGCTCGGCAACCCTGTCCAAGGTGCGTCGTTTCGACCTGGACCGCGTGTACAAGGAGCTCGAGTGGTGTGCGGAACGGCAGATCGAGGACGCCTCCATCGCCGACGCCAATTTCGGCATGCTGGAGCGGGATGTGGAGATCACCGAGAAGGTGGCCGACCTGAAACGCAACTACGGCTACCCTCGCACCGTGTCCATCAATTACGCCAAGAACCAGGTGCGGCACCTGAAGAAGATCATCCAGATCATGGCCAACGTGGGCATCCTCACCGAGGGCAAGGTCTCGCTGCAGTCCATGGACGAGCAGACGCTGGAGGTCATCGACCGCTCCAATATCAAGCTGGAGAAATACAACGAGCTGGCCACCGAATTCCGCCGCGCCCGCCTTCCGCTGGCCGCGGAAATCATGATGGGCCTGCCCGGCTCAACCGCGCAGTCGTTCCGCGACGACCTGCAGAAGTGTACCGACAGGGACATCCGGGCGATGCTCAACCCGACCCAGTTGCTGCCCAACAGCCCCATGAACGACCCCAACTACCGCCAGGAACACGGCATCGTGGCCAAACCGGGAGAACTGCTCACCGAGACGGCGACCTACTCGCGGGATGACTGGGACGATATGTACCACCTGCGCAGCTCCTACTACCTGCTGGACAGCTACGGGCTGCTGCGCTACGTCGCGCGCTACGTGCGCAGCGAATCCGGCATGGGCGAGGTGGAGTTCTACGACAAGGTGCGCAGCGCGGCGCTGCACGAGCCACGGGAATGGCCGATCATGGCCCTGGCCATCAACACGATGGAAAAGCATATGTCGCCGCCGGCATCCTGGGGGTTATTCCTTGCAGAGGTGCGACGCTTCATTACCGAACGCCTGGGCCTGCCCGACACCCCCTGCCTGCAAACCGCGTTCGACGTGCAACTGGCGCACCTGCCCGCGCCGGGGCGGAGGTTCCCCGACGTCATGGAACTGCAGCACGACTTCGCCGGCTGGTGGGAAACCGTGCTGACCTCCAGAGAGGAAGGGCATCGCGACGACTGGGAGCAGCACACCCCCAGGCTGTCGGAGTTCGGGCCCGCCACCCTGACCATCGAGGACCCGAACCGCATCTGCCAGCGCGACCTGGGCAGCACCATGTACGTGCTGTTGATCAACATCAGGACCTGGGAGCTGGATTCGCCGGTGACGCGTCCGCGGGTATTGACGGAAGCGGGCTGAAAACCGCACCGCGCCGGCCACGCCGCATAGCGGGCCGGGGTCGCGGCTTCTGAACCGGAGAAAGCTTATGGCCGCTCAAGGTCTCCATGTGCCGCGTGAATATCGTCGCGGCGGCAAGGCCAACGACGAGGATAATTCGGTCGAATCGGGTGTCGAACTGATCGACCTCATGTGCCGGCGCCTGGAATTGCCCGACCTCGGCAACAGTGCCGTACTCGACTTCGGCTGCGGCGTAAAGCTGGTGCAGGCGATTCTCGCCGATGAGTTACCGCTTGGCCGCTATACCGGCATTGACGTGTTCCCGGAGCAAATCAGTTTCCTGCGCGAGAACGTGGAGGACGCCCGCTTCGAGTTTCACGCCCTGAACCTGCACAACGAGATGTACAACCCCGAGGGGGAGCCGCTCAGCGCCGCAACCCAGCTTCCCGTGCCCGAGGCCAGCATGGACATCATCTGCCTGTTCTCGGTGTTCACCCATCTCGCACCGCACGATTACGTCGCCATGCTGAAAATGCTGCGACGCTATATCAAGCCCGACGGCAGGCTGATTTTCAGCCTGTTCTTGTATGAAACCACTCCCGGCGGGCTAGGCTTTATCGACCATGTCTCGCGGCACCTCAAACCTACCGAAGAGCAGATCGCCAACTGGCAGGGACCACCTGACTTCCGCGACTGGGACCCGCAGCAACCGTTGAAGTGGGCAGTCTACTCACGGGAACACGCGCTGCGGCTGGTGCAGGGCAGCGGCTGGCAGATTGAGTCCCTGAATGACCCCGAGCCCTCCATACAGCACTACATGATTTGTCGACCTGTACTGACGTGAGCACTAACTTGCTACAAAAGCCCCACCAGAACTACCTGGCTACAGCTGCCATCGTACTCGCAAGCTGCTTTTCCGCGGGAGCACCCGATGCACTGGCGCGATCGCCAGAAGCCGCCGTGCCGGCGCTCAACGCCGGCTGTGCCGAACAACCCTGCGCCGACGTATTTACGCTGGCCGACGATTTCGAACGTGAAGACAGTGCGAGCCTGGGCGAGCGATGGACCGACTGCAAGTCCCTCATTCCGGAACACTTCGAACCGCTGGGCGTGTTCGATGGCGGCGTGGTCATCGCCGATGCGTTCACCCGGCCCGGGGTATATGACACCGCACCGCCTGTGGCGCATCCGCCGTTGGACGACAAGCTGTTTCCGGGCATCGGCTGCGCCGTCGTAGACACCGGATCGACCACCGTGTCGGTGACCATCGAGTGGTCCGGCAACTTCGGTATCAATCACAAACCGCCGGTCAACCACGTGGAAGGAACCCCACTGCTCTACGTCACACCCGGGCATCCACGCTTCGGTTTCGGCGCCTGGATCACCCAGTTGTTCAACTCACCGGTGATCTTTGCCGGCTACATGGCCTCGCCCCCGGAAAATTTCGAGGTCATCGCCGCCGGCAAGCTGCCAAAGAAACCCGACGGCACGCCTAGACGGGTAGAACTACGCGCAGAGGAGCCTGGACGCGTGACAATATTTGTCGACGGCGAACAGGTCGAGCTGAACGACGGCCAGGGGTTCAAGCCCCTGGAGATAGACCCGGGCCTGGTCGACAGCACCTGGCACGGACTGGCCGTTGATGCGCACTACGTGGATCCCGCGAGCGATATCCCGTCGATCAAGTCCATCGAGTCGGTCCGCATCGAGGTAACTCCCGGGAAACCGTGAATACCCGGTCGCCCCTGCCCGTGCGGGGACGGCCTAATCGCCCGGGTAGAGCTCCGCCAGCCGCAGTTCGACAGGGGCGCTGGAAGTAAGGTGTACCCGGCTTACCTCCTGCGCGTGCCAGGCGTACTGGCTGCTGATTCTCACCAGGTAGGACACGGGCATCTGCTCGCGCTGCAGTTCAAATGTCAGCGCATTCCCCTGGGCGTACTCTATAGTCACCTCTGTCTCGGCTGTCGCCTGCATGGAGAGGTGCAGATAGTTGCCATGGCGCCTGTCTATCGCCGCGGGAATGTCCAGCCAGATGGAAGTCGCAGGACCCTGCCCACTCGCGCGCAGGATTTGGCGGTAGGACGCGCTATCTGCGCGTGACAAAACGTTCGCCGGATCGTAATTGGCCTGTACATAGGGCAACCACTTGAGGTCAAACGTCTGGGGAGCTCCACCGTAGGGCCGCAGCCACGCCGGAGAATTCTGTGAAGCGCCATCCGCGCCCAGTTCACCCAGCAGGTAGTCGAAGCACTCTCTACCGCCCGGACGTCTTCTGTCTACCCAGAGTTCGTACTCGTCGACAGCGGCACAGGGCATGAAGTTGCGGTAGACATACTCTGCAATTTCATAAGACCGCACTTCGTTGTCCACCCCATCGATCCCCTCGCGACTGCTGAAAATTACCAGCGGCAGCCGACCTTGCTGGTAGTAACCGTCCAGCCGGGCAATGGTGTCTGCCTGGATAGACTTTGATGTGTGGTAGAAGTTTTCCATCAGGTAGACGGGAAGCTCCCTGCCTGACAGACCATAGAGCAGCGGCGAATTGGAAAAATCAAAGAACGTTTCATCCTCTGCGAGAAAATCATCGATGACATCAAGAACATTGTCTATACCCAGGTCGGCCATGCGCACACGTCCGTCCGGCATGGCCGTCTCGGCGAGGATAGGAAACTGCTTATGCTTCCCGCTGGGCGTGGCGTACTGGTCGGCGGGCCGGGTCAGGTAGAAAAACCAGTCTGCGGGGTTCTTACTGACCGGCAGCAATGCCGCGCTGGCCGTGACGATACCCACAAACCCCGCGAGCCGCGCCATGGCTGGCAACCTGGCAACGAGGAGCGGCAGGGCTGCGGCAACAAACACAAACAGGAATGGGTTAAATCCCCCAAGAAAGTGCGAATGACGATTGATCGCCCGGGTAGACAGTATCAGGGATACCACCGCTATGTATGCCAATATCTCGTGCCGCCGCCCCAGCGTCCTGCCTGACAGGGTCCCGGCGCTGAAGTAGGCGAGGTAAATCACGCCAACCAGGGGTAAAGCCAGGTACTGCAACACCGCCATGCTGTCGACACCGCGAATGATCCCCTCCTTGGCAGCGGCGTAGTTCTGCACCCCGATGTAGCTCATTAGCTGTCCCAGGAGATGCAGCGGGGAACGATCTTTCAGCAACGACAGGAACACAAACAGCGCCAGGGCCACACAGGCAACTGAGAAAAATGCCACCAGGATCGCAGACAATTCCTCTCGCTCCATTCCCAGCCACCACCTGGCCAACAGCACAAATGTCAGCGCGCACATGGACACCACCCCGAAGTCGACCCGCCACAACAACAGCAGGAAGATGCATGCCCCGGCCAGCAGCCACTTGATAAGTGTACCGGCCCGCATAAAAACAAACAGCAGTGGTAACAGTACGGGCGTGTAATACGGATGGAATAGTTGATAAGTAGGCAGAAACAGCAGGGAAAAGAACGCGACTCGATAACCAACGTACTTTGCGAGCAGCCAGTACAGCAGGAGCACTGCGAGCATTCGCGGCATCCAGCCGCGTATATAGCCCATTCCCCACACCAGGGACTCCTCATAGGGCGTTGCGTTGAGCAACTGGTAGAACGCCTGCGGAAACATATCGAACAGGCCGTGCGTGGGGTAGTAGTCAATGTAGGGCACGATGCCAAAATCAAAAAGCTGCTGCACCGGCACGACGGCTTCGCCACCGTGAAACAGGTCGTGAAAATGCTGAAACGCGAACGCACTCTCATACTCGTTCAGCGCTACCGTGGTCAACAGAATGCACGGCATGTACAGGCGGAACAGCAGGCGGCATAGTCGCAAACAGGCTTCACGGTCACCCGTCGGGCGCTGCACACGCCGCCATGAGTACCAGTGCACCAACCCCGCGGCCATGACCTGCAGGCCCAGGGCGAACACCCAGACAGTCAGCACGGAGACGCTCAACAAGCCCCTGACCTGAAGGGTGTAGCGCAACTCCTGCGCGACAATAATCGTCAGTGGAAGCAGTGCAAGCGGCCACAGGGCGGTACCCAGGGCCAGGATGACATCGCGGTTGCGACAGCTCGGGGTGTACGCGAGCAAGCCGATGGCAAGCAGCACCAACGCGGTGAAGGCGATGAAAAAGGTGAGATCAAAGGCCGGCTGCGACCCCCACAGGCCGTAAGCGGTCAGCAATGCCTGGTACGCCAGGGCGGCAATAATCCAGCAAAAAGCCCTGGAGATATCGTCCTTGAACAGGCGCTGCACCGCCGCGGCAAAAATTGCCAGGTAGGCCAGGGCGTAGACACTGCGAAGAAAGGTTTCGTCACCGTCGAGCCAGAATAGTGCGAGGTTGGCGATAGCCAGCAGCACAAGCAACAGCCACAACGAGTGGATGCCGGCAGCGCCGCGCACAGCCGCGCGAGCTCCATCCACACGCAAAAACCATCCCGTGAAAAAACAGACCGCACTCAATACGACGAGGACGTAGACCCTGGTCCTGGCACCGGGATCCTGCCCGTGCAGGATAGCGATGCCAATCGCGCGTGAACTAAAATCCGGTTCGGCAAACAGGGCAGCCAGGCAGGCGCCCACAGCCAGGACAAGCCCCAGGAGCAGGTAGAAAGACGGCCGCTTCAGAACTCTTCGCACGGTGTTGCTCAATTCGGATAACCCGCTTCGACAGCTTCCGGAGAACAGCGCACCATTCAGGCTGAAAAAGAGCTTCTGGCTGGCGTGACAATCCCGCTAATCATCCCGGACCTATTATTGTTCTCCACACGGTGGTCACCGCGCAGCGAGCGTTCCCTGCCCCGCGAAAGCTTGTCATATTTGGCCCGGCAAGGCCAGTGCGAGGCCGGCCTGGAAGCCGGCGTCGGGACTCGTGGTAACAATGTGACTCCGGCGCGCCAGTGACTATTGCAGCCCTGTAGGCCCACGTGGCAATCTTTGGGCATTGTGGCTGCTCCCGGGGCGGCGAACTCCTGTTCTGGTGAAGCGATGGGAAAGGCAAAGAAGAAACTGCGCAGTTTGGACTGGTTCAGCGATACGCAACGACCGGACCAGACCGCGCTCTACCTTGAGCGATTTCTGAATTTCGGCCTGACCCTGGACGAACTGCGCAGTGGCAGGCCCATCATCGGCATCGCCCAGACAGGAAGCGACCTGGTGCCGTGCAATCGCCACCACCTGCGACTGGCCGGCCGCGCACGGGATGGCGTCAGGGATAGCGGCGGCGTGCCGCTGGAGTTTCCCGTTCACCCGATCTTCGAGAATGCCAGGCGACCTACCGCCGCACTGGATCGCAATCTCGCCACCCTCGGCCTCATCGAGATCCTGCACGGCTACCCCCTGGATGGCGTCATTCTCATGACCGGCTGCGACAAGACCACCCCCGCGCTGCTCATGGCCGCGGCCTGCGTGGATATTCCGGCGATCGTCCTGTCCGGCGGACCAATGCTGAACGGCTGGTCTGGCGACAGCGCTGGAGAGCGCCGCGTCGGCTCCGGGCAGGTCATCTGGGAGGGGCGGGAAAAGCTCGCCACGGGCGAGATCGATGGCGCCGAGTTTATCCGCCGCGCCGCCACCTCAGCACCCAGCGAGGGGCACTGCAACACGATGGGCACCGCATTGACCATGAACTGCCTGGCCGAGGGCCTGGGTATGTCCCTGCCGGGCAGCGCGGCAATCCCCGCGCCGTATCGCGAGCGTTCACAGAACGCCTACCATAGCGGCCGCCGCATCGTCGAACTCGTGCACGAGGACCTGAAACCCTCCGACATCATGACAACCGCGGCTTTTCACAACGCGATCGCGCTGTGCACCGCCATCGGCGGCTCGTCAAACGCACCGCCACACCTGCAGGCGATCAGCCACTACCTGCCCGGCGTCGAGCTGCATCTCCGCGACTGGCAGACGCACGGCGAAAAACTGCCGCTACTGGCCAATTGCCAGCCCGCCGGGGAATACCTGGGCGAGGATTTCCAGCGCGCCGGTGCGGTGGGTGCCGTAATGGGGGAGTTGCTGCGCGCCGGAGTCATCCATGGCGACTGCCAAACCGTCAGCGGACAAAGCGTGGGCGAAAACTACGCCAATTGTACAAGCCGCAATAGCGACGTCATTCGCAGCTTTGCCAGGCCGCTGCGCCAGGATGCGGGCTTCGCGGTGTTGAGCGGCAACTTCTTTCACTCGGCCATCATGAAAAAGTCGGTGATCGACACGGCGTTCAGGGCCCGGTACCTGGCCAGTGAAGACAGCCCTGAATGCTTTACCTGCCGGGCCGTCGTCTTCGAGGGGCCCGAGGACTACCATGCGCGTATCGATGATCCGCAGCTGGCCATCGATGAGGGCTGCATACTTGTCATGCGCAACTGCGGGCCGATCGGCTATCCCGGGTCCGCGGAGGTCGTCAACATGCGGCCGCCGGACTACCTGGTCAAACGCGGCGTGACCTGCCTGCCCACCATGGGCGACGGGCGACAGAGCGGCACATCGGCCAGCCCGTCCATCCTTAATATTTCACCGGAGTCCGCGGCGGGCGGCCTGCTGGGCATTGTTGAGAATGGCGACAGGATAGAGATCGACCTGGCGGCAAACAGGGTCAACCTGCTGCTCGACGACGCGGAGATCACGCGCAGGCTGCAAGCGCATGAACCGCTCACCCTGACCAGCCAGACCCCCTGGCAGGAGATCTACCGCGCGCGGGTGAACCAGCTCGAGGACGGCGCGGTGCTGACCACCGATGGCCAGTACCAGGGCATCCACGCCCGGCACGGTACACCGCGCCACAATCACTGACAGGCCGCGACATGACGCAAGCACAGTGCCTCTGGGATGCCCGCGCACAACTGGGCGAAGGCGTCTTCTGGCACCCGCGGGAATACGCCGCCTACTGGGTCGATATACTGGCCTCCCGGCTATACCGCCTCTCGGCGGACGGCTCACAGACGAGCTGGGACTTTCCCGGCACCCTGAGCGCCGCCCTGCCCTGTGCAGACGGGAGCCTCGTGGCGACATTCCGCGATGGCGTCTACAGCCTGGACCTGCAAAGTGCCACACGCAAACGGCTGTACGCAGTGGAAGCCGACCTGCCCGGCAACCGCTGCAACGACGCGACCACCGACACCCGGGGCCAGCTCTGGTTCGGCAGCATGGACGATGCCGAGCGCAGCGAGACCGGGTACTTTTACCGCTGGCGCCAGGGCGCCCGGCCCGAGCGACTCGACCAGTTGGGACACTTCTGCATCACCAACGGGCCCGCTTTCAGCCTCGACGGACATCGCATTTACTTTACCGACAGCGTGAACCGGCGAATTTACTCTGCGCCTCTGGATACGCACGGCAAGCCGGGGGCCGCGGAGGAGTTTGCCCGCCTCGCCGCCCCCGACGGCCACCCCGACGGTATGTGTACAGACACGGAAGGCGGGTTGTGGGTCTGTCATTTCGGCGGCAGCCGCGTCAGCCGTCTGGACGCGCAGGGCGAGGTCACCGCGGTGATAGAGATACCCGCCCCCAACGTGACCAAGTGCGCCTTTGGCGGCCCGAATTACAACACGCTGTACGTCAGCACGGCGCGCAAGGGGCTGGACGAGACGGAACTGGCGCGCTTTCCCCTCTCCGGCGGCCTGTTTGCGCTTGAAGTGGACTGGCAGGGCGCCCCGCTCCCGCTGCTCGCCGCACCCGGGAACTAAGGTGCGGCGCCGGCCCGGCCCGCCAGCGGCGCCCCTTCCGCGACAGCCGCCGGTGTTGTGGACAGCACCGGGTTATATGTCACCTCCGCCCTCGCCGCGCGCAGCACCGCGCGCGGCCGCACAGCCGCCTCCAGCACCGCAGCCCCCTTGCACAACCAAAGGGCATACACCGCTGGCATCCAGAAAATATTGCGGGCGCGGCGCGATAGCCAGGGCACCAGGTTGAGCACCGCCCCGGCCAGCGAGTAGAGCGGCCACAGCCAGAAAAACACCACGAAAAACGCCAGCCTGTACAGCGGGTTGAACACACGCGGCGACAGGTCTCCGCCCAACTGGATGAAGTACTGGTGGTGCCCCCAGGCGTAGTGATGCCGCACCACGTCCCACAGGCGTTCGCGGTCGCGGTGGTAGATCACCGGGCTGGGAGAAAACTCCGCGCGCTGCCCATTGTGCCGCAGCTCGCGAATCAGCAGGCAGTCCTCCCCCGTGCGCAGGCGCTCGTCGAAGACAAAGGGCCGGTTCGGCAGCAGGGCCAGCTTCACGCTGAAATTCGTTGTCGGCAGGTGGTAGGGAGTTTCCACCGTGTGCCGCGGGTAGTGCGGAGCGGCGTGCACCCAGGACATGATGCCGTCCAGGCGCGCCCAGGCGGAGGAGCCGCGCCCGACCACCGCACCGCCGATGCAGGCCACACCAGGGCTCTCCCTGTGCATGTCCAGGTGAGTGGAAATGAAGTCTGGCCCCGGCAGGCAGTCGCTGTCGATCATGATGACCAGTTCGTGACCGCGGTGCCTGCACCAGTGCAGCGCGGAGTTGCGCGCGGCGGCGACACCCTGGTTGTCGGGATGGGAAATCAGGAAGACATTATCCCTGTCCAGCAGCGGGCGCAGGGCGTCGAGACTTTCCGTCGACGCATCGTCGACCAATAGAAACTCGGTCCGCGCCGGGGCCTGGGCGAGCAGCGCCTGCATGCACTCAAGCACCTGCCCGACGCGATTGTAAAAAGGAATAATTACGCCGTGACTTGCTGCTTGCTCAGCTGACACGCTGGTACATCAGTTGGGGCAGGTTCGACGGGTTGTAGAAAATGCTGTCTAGCATGGCGCAGTTGTGCGTGCAGTGACAGCGGTCCTGCTTGATATCCTCGACCTGCTGCTGGAAGCGGTCACTGGCAATGATCTCACCCAGCGACTGCTCCTTGAGATCTCCCACGCTGGGCAGCAGTTCGCACGAGGCGACCTGCCCGTCACCCCACACCACGACCTGGCTCTGGCCGGCAAGGCAGGGAATCACCTGGCGCTCCTCGTCGATGGTTTTCAGCGACGTGTTCCACAAGAAGCGGTGGAAGTTCCGCAGCAGGTGCGCCGACAACGTGCCCTTGCCGTAGTCGTAGCGCTCCAGTATCGGAAACATCTTGCGCCCCAGTTCACGCAGGGCGTCGGTTGACGGCAGGTGTACCGCCTTGTTCAGCGGTGTTCCGCGCAGCAGGATGACCGAGTGAAAATCGACCCCGCGGGCGTATACCTCTTCCATCAGCGGGATGATCTCGTCGTAATTGCCCTTGTGGATTACCGTGCACACCTTGACCGAAACGCCATCGATGTCGCGCAACGCGGCGAAGGCGTCCCAGATCTGGTCCCAGTTGCCAGGCTGCTTGCGGATCGTATCGTGAGTCTCCTGCAGTCCATCGAGACTCAACCCGATGATGATTTCGCGATCGCTGTGCGCCTGGATTTTCTCGATCTGCTTGAGCATCTGCGGAATCAGCGAGCCGTTGGTCGGCACATGCACGATCTTCGAATCGAAGCTGAGCACGATATCGGCGAGATCCTTGCGCAGGAAGGGTTCGCCTCCGCCGATGTCCAGCCACATCAATGGCGGGCTTTCACTGCCCAGCTTCTGGTAATAGGGCAGCTTGAGATCACGCTTGCTGGTTTCAAAATCGACAAAACAATGATCACAGCGGAAATTACAGGCGTTGGTCACATGTACGATCATGTGCTGCATTTTTCGGCTGACAAGATAGCTGCCGATACTGTTCGCCATGGCGAGCGGATTACTCATCGACTTACAGCCTCGCTGGATACCAAATGATCCATAAATGTATTCGACTAATGTCCGTAGCTTGCCCGAAATTGGCGCGGGTCACGCGGTACTGCTTACCACACCGGACCGGGATCCATTTTTATAAAACCCAGTTTTCTATACTGCATGGGCCAGCCTCCAATCCTGCCCTATCCATTCCTGTTTTTCTAGCACACGCTATGCGCACTGTGACCTGATTCCCTTTTTGACCCCAAACTTCTTGTGTCTATAGGCGAACTTGCTCTAACTGGGCCAATCACACCGCCGGGCCACGGCGGCACATCGCGAGCCCGCATGGGGAGTGGTATGATCAGGCGCACAATTACTACGACACGGCGATGCGACCTCCGCGGTCAGCAGCACCCATGGCGACCCGGCAACCCCGGCCAATACCGGGGTGAGAAGATCGGCAGTTGTCGGCGCGCCCAAAGATAGTCGAGCATGACATCCAGTCACACAATGCGACATAAGTTGGTCCTTGGCGGCTGTATTCTCGCTGGCTCGGCGCTGTTGTACTACCTCCTGTCCCCCTATCTGTCCGTGGAATACCTGGACATGCAGCGCGGGAATTACCTCGAGTACCACACGCGACATCCCGTGCTGGTGTTCTGCCTGTACGTCCTGCTCGCGGCGGCGCTGGTCGGCCTGCTGCTGCCGGTCAATGGCCTGGCGCTGTTGCTGGCCGGCGCGCTGTTCGGCTTTCCCCTCGGCGCCCTGGCCGGCGGTATCGCCTGCACTCTCGGTGCGTCCTTTGGCTTTCTCTGGTCGCGTTACCTGTTCCGCGACCTGTTACAGCACCGCTACAAGGTACAGCTCGACGTGATCAACCGCGGCGTCGCGCGCGAGGGCTGGTTCTACGTGTTCAGCCTGCGCCTGCTCATGGTGTTCCCCTATTTTCTGGTCAATGTGCTGTGCGCCCTGACATCCCTGCGTTTCGCGGTCTTTTTCAGCGCCACGTTGTGCAGCCAGCTCATTGTCGCTACCGTCTGGGCGTACGCGGGCTCACAACTGGCCCAGATAGAAAAAACTACCGACCTGGTGACACCTGAACTGGTATTCTCACTGGCACTGATCGGGCTGGCGCCACTATTTTTCAAAAGGGTCATACACTGGATGCGGCGAAGACGAACCAGTGACGGTTTCCAATAGGCAGCGCCTGTAATAATTATCGACGCATCATTCTGCCAAGACACATAAAACGGTAAATACAATAATCAGCATGAAATCTGTCGACGTGATCGTACCCGTCCTGAACGAGGAACAGATACTGCCGGAGTTTATTCGCCGGGTATCCAGTCTCGGCCTGGACCTCAACCTGATATTTATCGACAACGCCTCCACGGACCGCAGCCCGGACATCGTCTCCCGGGTGGAGGGCGCGAGGCTGATCCGGCACGACAGCAACCGCGGCTATGGCGGCTCGCTCATTCATGGCATGGCGGAATGCAGCAGCGACTACGTAATCGTCATCGACGCCGACTGCGAGTATCCCCCCGAGGCGATACCGTCGATACTCGACGCGTTGCAAACGCACCCTGTTGTCTACACCAGCCGCCTGCTGGGCAGAAAGTCCTCGACCGAGGCGAATATGCCCCAGCTCAAGATGCTGGGCAATCGTATCATTTCGACGCTATTTAACCTGTTCTTCGCACAATCGACCACCGACCTTTATACCGGCTGCAAGGGATTTCGCCGCGACTGCCTGGAGGGCCTGAACTTCAGGTACACGGGCTTCGAACACGTGCTGGAGTTCGCCTGTCTGCTGTCCAGGCGCGGTTACCGCATCCACGACGTGCCGGTGGACTTTCAACCGCGAGCCTCAGGCAAGTCAAAGATGAAACATGTGTCCGAGACTGTAAAATTTCTCGCACTGCTGGTGTATTTCCGCTTGCTGCCCATGGGCAGCCGCTAGGGCGCCGCGATGGAGCAGGTACTCGAAGGGGTCATACCCGCGGCGGGGAAAGGCGTTCGCGCCAGGCCCTACACGGCAAATACCCACAAGGGCATGCTGGATATCAACGGCAAGCCCAACATACAGCGCATCATCGAAATCATGCGCGATGAACTGGCGATCCGGAGAATTGTCATTATCGTCGGCCATCTCGGCGATTCAATCCGCGCGTATTTCGGCGACGGCGACGCACTCGGGGTCGAGCTCGTCTATGTGCAGAACGATGACCTGGACAAGGGGCTGGCCTGGTCGGTGTACCTGGCGAAATCTGCGATAAACGCACAACACTTCTGCATCATGCTGTGCGACGAGTGCTACATTTCCTCCAATCACAAGGAGATTCTCGACTTCGACTACCAGCCCCATTTTGCGACCTGCTGCGGCCTGGCGGTGGACGATACCAACCTGATAAAGCGCAACTTCGCCGTCTACCTCGACGCGGCCAACAGTATTACTCGCCTGGAGGAAAAACCCAGATCGGTCTCCAGCCGCATCATGGGTACAGGCACGTTCGTCTGTGACCAGCGCGTGTTCGACCTGCTCGAGGATGGTTTCGCGCAGAGCAGCCCGGACCCCATCGACTTCGTCACCACGTTGTTCCGCGGCCAGCAGGGGGCCGATACGCTGGGCTACTTCGAGATAAAGGGCACCTATGTCAACATCAATGACCGGGATTCGCTCTACCTGGCCAAGTATCACGACAGGAAGCGCAACCTGCCCACCTATTCGAAGGCCCTGCTCATCTACTCGGAGGGCGCGGAAGAGAATATCGAGTTCACCATCGAGCACTATGCGCAACTTGATCTGTTTACACGCATTGTCGTGGTACTGCCATTCAGGAACGAACTGGAAGAGGTCATCGGGAATACGGCAGCCGAGGCGTTGATCTGCCCCGGCGAGCTGACGCTATACGGCGAAAAACTGAAGTACGCCATGCAGCGTACCGGCGAGGACATCATCGTACTCACTGAGGCGGACTACTCCTTTCCCAGCCGGGATGTGGAAAAACTGCTCACCTACATGCCCGAGGCGGACATGGTGGTAGGAACCCGAACCACCCGCCAGCTCATTGAACAGGGCTCGAACATGCGCGGCCTGGTGCGGCTGGCCAATTCCTTTCTCGGCAGGCTGGTCGAGTTGCTGTGGTGGAATCGCCGTGGCCGCTATACCGACGTCGGCTGCACTTTCCGCGCCATCTGGAAGAATGAGTTCGAACAGGTCGAGAAGCAACTCACCAGCAGGGGCCCGGAGTTCTCGGCCGAGATGATGATCACCCTGTTGAACCGGCACCGCCGCGTACTGGAGATCCCGGTCAACTACTACAACCGTGGCCAGATGATCAGGGAGAAGTACCAGTCGGCGTCTACCTTTTTCCGCTTCCTGGGACTTGTTATCAGCCGTCGTTTGCGCAGCGGCATGCCGGAGCGGCCCGAATGAGCGGACCAGCAGAACGCGATACACCGGCGGCCGCAGCAGCCGGACTGTTCGTGCACATCAAGAAAACCGCCGGTATCAGCATCCGCGAATCCCTGGAAGAGAGCGAGGCGGTGGTTTGCGACTACGGCGCCGGCGGCCCCAAAACCAGCCCGGTCATCAAGCAGTACAAGTACGACAGCCAGGACCCCTACCGGGTGCGCCAGTACGTAAGGGCGAAACGGGCATGGATGGTCGGACACTTCCCATTGCTCGAGTACGCGGACCTGGTGGACTGTCGGCGCATCTTCACCTTCGTCAGGGAGCCGGTGAGACGCATGGTGTCGCACTTCAACCATGCGAAGTTGTATATCAATCCGGACTGGGAACTGGAACCCTTCCTGCTGCAGAAGACTCACCGCAACGAGCAGGCGCGCAAGCTGGGCTCGCTGCCGCTGGGCTGCATCGGCTGCGTGGGGGTTACGGAAAAAATCGGGGAGTCGCTACAACTCATCAATGCCCAGCTCGGCACCCGCTTGCAGACTCGGCACGCCAACATCAACCCGCTGAAAGCGCTGCCGACCGACGAACTCTCCGATGACATCCGCGAACTGATCCGGGAAAACAATCGCAAGGATATCGCGCTGTACCAGCGCGCCCTGGCACTGCACGAGCAGCGCTTCGACCATTTCTCCAGGGGTCTGCCCTGGTGTCACGGCTACTACCGTCTGGGCGAAGAGGGGCGGCTATCCGGCATCGCCTATTTCGCCGACAGCGACGAATCGGTCGAGTTGCAGGTGCAGCGCAATGGCGTGACGCAGCAGAGCCTGGTGGCGAACCGCTTCTACAACCAGCACGTCAAGTTCCGTTTCCCCCGCGAGCGCTACGTGGCGTTTGAAACGACGCTGCCAGACGGCGACGGCGACGCGGAGATCGTCGTCGCGCAAACCGGCCAGACGCTGTTGCGCGACTGAACTGCCAGGGAGATACCCGCAAGTCTCCCGCGACTACTGGTTTCCCGCCGCGACGGCCTGCGCATGCTCCTCGCCTTCACTGCGTGGACACAGGGCAGGCAGGCTGGAAATGCCATTGCCGATCCGGTCATGGGCATCGGCCACCAGGCGCTCATTGAGGATCAGCGGCCTGCCCAGTGTGCCCGCAAAGGGCTGCGTGCCGTCGGCACTGATGCCAGTATAGGTAGGATTGGCAATTCCCCAGTTCTGCGGAACCACCTTCTTCAAGTGCTTGCTGTCAATCAAATTTCCATCAATGAAGAGGTCAAGGCTGGCGCTATTGTTTTCGGGCTTGAACGGCCCAAGCTTGTAGTGACTACTTACCACCACCTCGCTGCACCGCCCCGCGGGCAACGCCGGACCCCGCAGCCGGGTGCCCAGTACGACCAGCTCCAGCCCGCTAGCGGGCGCTTGCGACAAGCTCCAGCGGTGTGCCTGCTGCGCGATCGTGCCCGTCCCGGCTTTTTCGTCGGGCCTCACGGCAATGGCGAAGGTAAATCCGGATGAGCCCGGGGAACGCTGCACGTCCTGGCCACGCAGAATCGCCGCGCCGCGCGCATTCAGTGGTTCATAGGTAACGTCGACGATGCGCGCGCCGCGCCGCCACTGCAAATATTCGTCATTCAATCGCGCGGCGGTTTCCCAATGGCGCTCGATGCTATTGTGCTCGCCGCTGGGGTCTTCGTGCAGATCATGCAGGGTTGGCGGCCGCGAACCGCTGCGGGATAACCGCCACCGCCCGTCTGAACTGAGAACCGAGTAGCTGTGTATGCGAGAATCACTCGACTCCCAGTACAGCGGTTGCGATGGCGGCAGCGGCAGCGTCAACAGGTCACGGCCGATCACCTGCCTGGGCACAGGCACATCCGCCGCGGCGGCAATAGTGGGAAACAGGTCGTAAAGGCTGACCAGTTCGTCCGTCACCGTTTCCGGCTCGATATGACCGGGCCAGCGCAGCAGCAGGGGTGTGCGCAGCCCGCCCTCGGTGTACTGACCTTTGCGACCGACGTAAGGCCCATTGTTGTTCAGCAACGAGTTGGTACCGCCATTATCACTGACCACGATCAGCAGCGTGTTGTCCGCCAGGCCCTGAGCATCGAGCGCGTCCAGGACACGTCCGATGCTCGTATCCAGCTGCTCGATCATGGCGCGATAGCGGCCGGGACCATCCTGTGGATATTTCTCCCTGAATCGCGCCGCCGCCTGCACCGGATTGTGTGGCGCCAGGTACCAGAGATTCAGGAACCACGGGGTCGACTGCTGTGACTGCCCTTCGACAAATTCGACTGCCCTGTCGGTCAGGATGTCCGTCAGTTGGCCGCTGTACTGTTGCAACGGGCCGGCGTTTTCACGCAACCACGGGTCATAATAGGTCGGCCGCGCGTAGTTGATTCCGTCCTCGGGCAGGCCAGCCAACTGCGACTGGAACAGGAAGCCAAACCACTGGTCGAAACCGAGCTGTGTCGGGGACTGGCCCAACTCGGCATTGCCCACGTGCCACTTGCCAATATGTTGCGTAAGGTAACCTCTTTCGCGCAGGGTGCTGGCAATGGTGACCGTGTCACGCGACAGGCCGAGCTTGTTGGGGCGAAAACCATATCGCGAGGGATAGGTGCCGGTGAGCAGGGCGACCCTGGCCACAGAGCAGGTGCTGTCCGCATAGTGCCGGGTATAGCGGCTACCCTGGCCAGCCAGTGCGTCCAACCGGGGTGTCGGCATATCCGGATTGCCGTTGGCGCCCAGGTCGTTGTAGCCGAGGTCGTCCAGCACGATAAGCAGGATGTTCGGCGGTCCCCGTTCCGCGTCCGGTACGCGCAGGAAACAGAGCAGAACGATCACCGCCAGGGCGATGGCGGCCAGCAGCAAAACGCGTTGCATGCGGTGATTCCCTTAGCGAGCTTCCGCCATCCACCTTACCGCTAGCGGGCGCCAAAAACAGTCGATCCAGAATATAAACTATCATTTCTCTTTATAATAGTGAGCAACTGGCCGGGGCGACAACGCCCCAGCCAGTGCAACGATATGGCACGCCTAGGCGATCCACACCTGCTTGGCGTTGACGAACTCGCGGATGCCGTGCGGCCCCAGTTCACGTCCGTAGCCGGAGCGCCCGATGCCGCCGCTGGGCAGCCGCGGGTCGGTCTTCACGATACCGTTGACGGCCACCTGCCCGGCGTGCAGCGATACCGCCGCCCGCGCGGCCCGGTCCTCGTCCCGCGTCCAGATACTCGAGCCCAGCCCGTAATCGGTGTCGTTGGCCAGCGCCAACGCATGCTCGAAATCCCTCGCCTCGACCAGGGCCAGGACCGGCCCGAAGGTCTCCTCGGCGAACACCGCCATGCCCGGCTCCACGTCCGCCAGCAGGGTCGGCGGGTAGAAAAAGCCCGGACCGGGCGGCAGTTCGCCGCCGCAGACGCACCGCGCGCCCTGCCCCAGGCTGCGCTGCACCTGGTCGTGCAGCAGGGTGCGTAAATCCTGCCGGGCGATGGGTCCCAGCGCCGCGGAATCCGGCTGCAGCGGGTCACCCAGCGTGAGTTCCGCGAAGCGCTCGCCCAGCATGGCACAGACCTGGTCGTAAACGCCGGCCTCGACGATGACTCGCTTGGCGGCGATGCACGACTGTCCGGCATTGATGATGCGCGACAGCGTGATCACCTCGCAGGCGCGCTCGAGGTCGGCGTCGGCCAGCACGATACACGGGTCCGAGCCGCCCAGTTCCAGCACGGCGGGTTTCAGCGCGGCGGCGGCGCGCGCGGCCACCCTGCTGCCGGCGGCGCTGGAGCCGGTAAAGGACACCCCCTTGATGCCCGGGTGGTCTATGGCCTCGCCGACCTGTGCGGTGGTAATGGGCAGGTTGACCATCACGCCCGGCGGCAGGCCGGCCTGCTCGAACACCCCGGCCAGTGCGTTGCCCGTCGCCGGCACGTTGGGATCGGGCTTCATCACGCAGGTATTGCCGGCCATCAGCCCCGGCGCGAGAAAACGCAGGGCCAGCCAGACCGGCGCGTTCCACGGCAGGATTCCCAACAGCGCGCCCAGCGGCTGGTAACACACGTAGCTGCGACTGGCGTCCGAAGGCAGGGTGTCGCTGGCGAGAAACTGCGCGGCGTTGTCCGCGTAGTACTCGGCGCAGCCGGCGGCCTTTTCCACCTCCCCCAGCCCCTCGCGCCAGGGCTTGCCCATCTCCTGCGCCATCAATCGCGTCAGCGTCTCGCTGTTGTCGCGCAGGGCGGCAGCGACCGCGTGTAGGCATTCCGACCGCTCCTGCAGCGGCGTATCGCGCCAGCCCGGGAAGGCCTGGACCGCCTCGTCGATGGCGGCGCGCGCCTGTGCGTCGTCCAGCGACGGCCAGGGCGGCAGGGTCTCGCCAGTACTCGGGTTGACCGGTGTCAACATCACCCCACCTCCTGCACTTCCGCCTTGTCCGCCTTCTTGCCGCCGCCCTTGCGCGGGTCGCCCTTGCGCGGGTCGCCCTTGCGCGGGCCGCCCTTGCGCGGCTGCCGCGCCTCGGCCAGGTCCACGCAGGCGCCGCTGCCGGCACTGCCGGGCTTTACCGTGAAGTCACGCGGCGTGTTGCTGAAGAAGGAGGCGCAGCCGTCCTCGGTGATGTAGATCGTGTCGGAGATACCACAGGTCTTGTCGCCATCGACCGCCCACATCCACGGGATCAGGTGGAACGTCATCCCCTCGCGCAGCACGGTGGACTGGCCCTGTTTCAGGCTGAGCATATAGCCCTCGTCCCAGCTAGGCGGGAAGGCGATGCCGATGGAGTAGCCGGAGCGGGTGATCAGCCGCGCGCCGACCTTGTTGTCACTGATGATCTTGCGCACCAGGTTGTCCACGTCGGACACCGTCATCCCCGGCTGCAGTATGCTGTGCACGCTGTCCAGCGCGTACTTCATGACCTCCTGCGCGGCGTACATCGAATCGCTCAGCTCGCCCAGCACCACCGTGCGCATCATCGCCGTGTGGTAGCGTCGATAGCAGCCGCCCACCTCCAGGAAGACATGCTCGTTGTCCTGCACCACCCTGCCCTCCCAGGTGGCGTGGCCGATCATCGTACGCGGGCCGGAGGTCACGTAGGGCATGACCGCCGGCGGCTCGCCGCCTGCACGAAACATCGCCGCGCTGATGGCGCCGCCGATCTCGTTCTCCGTCGCGCCGGCGACACAGGCGTCGATGCCGGCAGCCATGCCGGCCTCCGTGGCAAGCGCCGCCTTACCCATCAGCTCGATTTCCACCGGCGACTTGCAGATGCGGCCCTCCTCGACGATGCCGAAGCAATCCAGCAGTTTGGCGTCCTTGAGCGTGTTGTGGATCACGTCCTGGTGATAGGCGGGGAAGAAATAGCTGTTGCGCTCGTAGCCGATGCGCTTGTTCGACAGGCCGAACTCGCGCAGGGCGTCCACCAGCATCTGGATGGCGTCGCCGGTATCCGGGTAGGGCCGGGTGACCTCCACCCAGGTGCGCGCGATCACATTGGACTCTTCCAGGGCCCGGGTGATCATGAACGGTTCCTGCTCCAGCGGCACCACCAGGGCCTGGAAAAAGGAGTAGCCGGTGGTCTGGTAGTCCGTCATGTACATGAGGTTGGCCGGGTCGGTAATCACCACCGCGTCCAGGTGCCGCTCGGCGATACGCTGGCGCAACTCGGCCAGGCGGCGCTCGTACTCTTCCGGCGGGAAGGTCATATCTTCTCGTTTGTTCATGCTGCCTCCTCAAGTACCCGGCGCGCGGCACTGACAAAAATATCCAGTCCGGCGACCAGGTCGCCATGGGGAGTGGTCAACGGCGGGATCAGCTTCAGCACCCGGCCGCCGATGCCGCAACTGGCGACAATCAGGCCGTCGTCGAAACACTGGCGCACGATGGCCGCCGCGCGTTCGCCGTCGCCCACGTCCAGCCCGATGATCATGCCCTTGCCGCGCAACTGCAGGGAGGAATCCCCGGTCAGCAGGGGTTGCAGGGTATCGCGCATCAGGCCGGTTTTTTCCTTCACCTCGTTCATCAGCGTGTCGTCGGCGAAGTAGTCCAGCGCCACCTTGCCGGCGACGAAAGAGAGGTTCTGGCCGCGAAACGTGCCGGTGTGCTCCCCCGGCGACCAGTGCTCGTCGTGCTCCGGGCGCACCAGGTTCATGGCCATGGGCGTACCGATGCCACCGATCCCCTTGGCCAGGCAGACGATATCCGGTTCGATGGCCAGGTCGTCAAAGCTGAAATAACTGCCGGTGCGGCCACAGCCGACCTGGATGTCGTCGACGATGAACAGGGCGCCCAGTTCCTTCGCCAGGGCGGCGACGCCCTGCAGCCAGGCCGCGCTGGCGACGTTCACGCCGCCTTCGGCCTGGATCGTCTCCAGCAGGAAGGCTGCGGGTGGTTCCACACCCGGTTCCTGCAGCGCGTCGCGCAGGGCGGTCAGCAGCGCCTCGGCGTCGGCCGACTCGTCGCCGAAGGGCTGGTGGCTGACGTACTCCAGCGGCACCCCCGCCGCGCCGCGAAAGTACTCGTTCGCCGTGGCGGCCAGGGCGCCCAGCGTCATGCCGTGGAAGCCCTGGTTGAACGCCACCACGTGCCGGCGCCCGGTCACCCGCCGCGCCAGCTTCAGTGCCGCCTCCACCGCGTTGGTGCCGGTCGGCCCGGTAAACTGCATGCGGTGCGGCATGTCGCGCGGTTGCAGGATCACGTCTGTGAAACACTGCATGAACTGCGCCTTGGCCTCGGTGTGCAAATCCAGGCTGTGCAGCACGCCGTCGCGCTGCAGGTAATCCACCACGGCGGCTTTCATGGCGGCGTTGTTGTGGCCGAAGTTGAGCACGCCGGCGCCGGCGAAGAAGTCGATGTACTCCTTGCCGTCGCTATCAATCTGGCGCGCGTAGCTCGCCGTCTTGAAGACGACAGGGTAGGTGCGGCTGTAGGCGCGAATAGTCGATTCACGCGCTGTAAAAATGGTCATGTTGTTTCCTCCGGGTTGCAGTGGTTGCCTTACTCCGATCCGGAGGCGGTGTCAGGGCGGGGTGCGCATCCCGGCGAGGCGGCAGAACCAGCGGCACACGTCGTTGATCAGCCGGTCATTGAAATCGTAGTGCGGACTGTGACAGGGCGCGTCGTGCCCCTCGCCGTCGTCGCTGCCAATCAGCGCGAAGGCGCCGGGGCGCTCGCGCAGGTAGTAGCTGAAGTCTTCCGAGGCCATGATCGGCAGCGGCTGCCCGTGCGCCAGGCCGGCCTCGCCGTGTATCTCGCGCCAGCAGTCCCGGGCGAAGGCGGCCTGTTGTGGATGGTTGATGGTGGCGCTGTAGCGCTGCTGGTGTTGCACCTCGCAACTGACGCCGTAACCGGCCGCCGTGTGCTGACACACCTGCGTGATGAGCTGGTTGACCCGTTCGCGCGTGTCCTCGTCGGGCACGCGGATGCTGCCGCCGATATCGGCGTACTGCGGGATGACGGTCAGCGCGTCACCGCACTGGATACGCGTTACGCTGATCACGGCCGCTTTTTGCGGCGGCAGGCGGCGGCTGCAGATCTGTTGCAGGGCGAGGGTGATGGCGCTGGCGGCCAGCACCGGGTCCGCACACAGCTCGGGCTGGCTGGCGTGCCCGCCCACGCCCTGCAGGCGGATGGTGAAGGTGCCGTTGCCGCACATGACCAGTTCATCCGGGCAGGCGAAGGCGCCGTAGGACAGGGCCGGCCAGTTGTGCCAGCCGTAGATCTCGGCGACATCGTCCAGCGCGCCGTCGGCGATCATCTCGCGGGCGCCGTGACCGCCCTCCTCCGCCGGCTGGAACAGCAGGACGATCTTGCGTTGCAGCTCTGCCTCGTGGGCCTTGAGCCAGCGCGCGGTGGCCAGCAGGGTCGCCGCGTGGCCGTCGTGGCCACAGGCGTGCATGGCGCCGGCGATGCGGGACTGCCAGTCCTTGCCGGTTTCCTCGTGTATCGGCAGGGCGTCGATGTCCCCGCGCAGGGCGATGGCCTGCCCCGCGCCCCCGGCATTTATCCACGCCAGCGTACCTGTGCCGGCACAGCTGCGCCAGGAAATACCCAGCGTATCCAGCTCATCGCGAATCGCCGCCGCCGTGTTGTGCTCCTGCCAGCCCAGTTCGGGTTGCTGGTGCAGCGTACGGCGAAAAGCTGTTGCTGCCGCAATGTTGCCCTGCCAGTCACTCGACACAGTTTGCCTCCGATGGCGCTGCAACCGGTTGGTTGCACGCTTTCACGAATTGCTCAGCAAGAAACGCTCCATGTTTGCCCTTGCGCCCACCTTACGCGGGATTGTCGCGATATCAATGGCCCCGTGGCGGGAACAGCCACATTTTCCCGGACAAGGATCAAAGCCATTCCCGCTTTTGGTGCAAAAATGCCCGGGCGACCTGGCGCGACCGTCGCCGCCCGCCCGCCTTTGGTGCATAGACACTTTCCCGCCGCGAACGTTGCGCCGCCGCCCGTGACCGGCACCGGCGTTGGCGCGCGGGGTTCGCCGACAAACACGCAGGAACGGCGCAAATGGCGATAAATAATGAGCGATCAATGCAGGATTGCCGGTGTTTGGCGCCTGCGCCGCGTTCAGCGGGCCGCGTCCAGGGCGCCCAGGTAGCGCCGGGCCTCGCACATCACCCGCGGCGCCAGCAGCAGGCTGGAGAGCATGGTGGGCAGGGCCATCAGGCCGTAGACCCCGACCAGGAAAGTGAACAACAGCTCCACCGACACCACCGCGCCGAGCACGACGGCGGCAAGATAAAAGTAGCGGTAGTAACGCGCCGGGCCGACACCGAACAGGAAGGCGCAGCACTTCTGCCCGTAGTACCAGAACGTAAACACCGTGGTGGCGGACAGGACCAGTACCTGCAGCGCCAGCAGCCAGCGCCCCCAGCCGCCCAACACCTCGCCGAAGGCCGCCATGGTCAGGCTGACGCCCTGTACGTCGTCGCCCGGCGCGTGCACGCCGGACACGAGAATCACACCGGCGGTGCAGCTGCACACCAGCAGCGTGTCCACCATGGGGCCGAGACTGGCCACCAGCCCCTCGCGCACCGGTTCGTTGGTGCGCGCCGCGCCGTGGGCCATGACCTCGGTGCCGATACCCGCCTCGTTGGAGAACGCGCCGCGGCTGATGCCGATGATCGCCACACCCAGCGCACCACCGTAGAGCGCGTCGGGACTGAAAGCCTGGGTAAAAATCGCCGCCAGCACCGCCGGCAGCTGCGCGGCGTGGGCGGCAATCACCAGCGCCGCCATGGCGAGGTAACTGATCACCATGGCGGGCACCAGCACCTCGGCAACCCGGGCGATACGGCCCAGCCCGCCCCAGATCACCAGCCCCACCAGCAGCGCCAGGCCCAACCCCAGGCCCCAGTCCCAGGGGCCGCCAGCGGTTTCCGGCAACAACTGCTGCGACACCACGGCCGCCAGCTGGTTGACCTGGAACGACGGCACGGTGCCGAGCAGGCCGGCCAGCGCGAACAGCACCGCCAGCCAGTGCCAGCGCCGCGGCAGCGCCTCGCGGATGACGTACATCGGGCCGCCCTGTAGCTGGCCGGCGCTGTCCCTGCCACGGTACATGACGCCGAGGGTACAGGTAAAAAACTTGGTGCAGACGCCGATCAGCGCCGTCAACCACATCCAGAACACCACGCCCGGACCGCCGGCGCTGATCGCCAGGGCCACACCGGCGATGTTGCCCAGCCCCAGGGTGCCGGACAGCGCCGCGGCCAGCGCTTCGCGGTGACGCAACTCCCCCGCGTCGCCGGCGTTGTCATAACGACCGCTGAGCAGAGCCAGGGAATGTCCCAGGTAGCGGTAGGGCAGCAGGCGGCTGTAGCAACAAAAGAACAGCCCGCCACCCACCAGCAGCAAGAGCATGGGTGGGCCCCACACCCAGGCGGTAAACGTTTCTATCCACGTGCGAATCACGATACTTCCCCCGTTTGCGCCCACCATACCGGCTCGCCGCGCCAGGCCCAAGGGGCCCGCGGCGCCTGTGTGGCACCCGTGTTCGGTGTGGCATGCCACCGCGCGGCGCGCCCGACGCGCATTACTGCTGGCAGCGCGACACTGACGCGCCGCTTGCAGTAAGATGCCGGAACCGCCCAGGCAATACAGGCCCCACGATGGCAGCTTCTCCAGACCCGCAGTCGCTGCGCACGCTGTTCGCTATCCAGCACCCCATCCTGCAGGCGCCGATGGCCGGCGCCAGTCCCGTCGAACTGGTCTGCGCTGTCAGCGAGGCGGGGGGACTGGGAGGACTGGGCGCCGCGGCGCTGCCGCCCGATACTCTGCGCGCCCAACTGCGCGCCATTCGCCAGCGCAGCGGGCGGCCGTTCAACGTGAACCTGTTTGCGCCCGCCTCGCAGCGCATTGACACCGCGGCCCGCCCCGGCCCGCAGGCCATGGCGTTGATTCGCCACTACAGCGAGGCCCTGGACCTCGAGCCGCCGGCAACGCTGGAGAGCCCTTTTGCCGACCCGGAAGCGCAATTGCAGGTCCTGCTCGATGAGCGGGTGCCTGTCATCAGCTTTCACTTCGGCGTCGAGGCCGCGCACGTGCAAGCGATCCACGACGCCGGCCTGCTGGTCATCTGTTCCGCCACCACCGTCGAGGAAGCGGTCGCGCTGGATCGCCTGGGCGTGGACGCCGTCATCGCCCAGGGCAGCGAAGCGGGCGGACACCGCGGCACCTTCGACGGCGACTACCGTGAGGCGCTTATCGGCACGCTGGCCCTGGTGCCGCAGGTGGTCGACGCGGTATCCGTACCGGTCATCGCGGCCGGCGGCATCATGGATGCCCGGGGCATCGTCGCCTGTCGCGCGCTGGGCGCCGCCGGCGTGCAGCTGGGCACCGCATTCCTGGGCTGCCCCGAGGCGGGCATTGCGCCGGTCTGGCTCGAACAGCTCAAGGCGGCGTCACCGTCCGACACAACGGTCACCGCGGTCATGTCCGGCAAACCGGCCAGGGGGCTGCGCAATCGCTATATCAACGAGATGGAAGCCATCGACGAGCCGCTGCTGCCCTATCCCCTGCAGTATGCGTTGTCCGGGCCGATCCGGCGCGAGGCGGTGCGCAGGAACCTGCCGGACTTCCCGGCCATGTGGTCCGGCCAGGGTGTGGCCATGCTGGAGGAGACGAGCGCGGCGGCGCTCATGGAAAAGCTGGTGCGGGAGTCGCAGGCACTGCTCGCGGATCTCGCCGCCGCGCCTGCCTGATCCACGGCATGCGCCGGGCGATCGCCGCCCCAACCAGCGCGCCGCTCACCCGAACCCGGACGCCGGACCGCGTCAGTGTTGCCGCACATGGCGCAGGCTGTTGCGCTGCACCTGCAGGACCTGTGGCTCCTGGTGACCGGGCCAGCGAACACTCAGTGGAACGGGCCCGGGTGATCCGCAAGGCCAAAGTGCAACTTGTGGGTGTCCTGGGAGCGTCCGTAGGCCGGGCCGAGTTCGCGGTACCCGAGTAGTGCGCCGGCCGCATCGCGCAGTTCAACCTGCGCGCCTATCGCGTCGCGATTCGACGTGCCGCCCTCCAGTTCCAGTATCAGGTACCCTCCCGGGCTATCGCTGCTATTGAACCAGAGCTGGTAGGGTCCGCGGTGTGAGGGCATCAGGCCATCGCCGTTGGTATAGAACAGGTCGGGCAGGCCGTCATCGTTGAAAAAGCCATGCACGATGAGGTCCGCGCGAAAAATGTCGTCTTCGCTGTTGTCCAGTATGGCATGCCGGGTGAAGCGTCCATCACCGTGATTGAGTGCGAGGAAGGGCGTGCCGTTCTCGTGCGCGTAGTCGTGTGCGCTGGTTCCGGCGATGTCGACCAGGCCATCGTTGTTGAAATCCGCCGCGGTGACATCGTTGATCCACTGGGTATGGGCCAGCGCCTCGGGGCAGTCGGTTTTCCAGGACTTGCCACGGCGATTGAAGGCAATACAGTCGCGCACCTCGCGCGGGTTGTTGGTCTCCAGGTCTTCGCGGCGCACCAGGCTGAGACCGCTGGCGGCGATGATACCCTTGGCGCCGGACTCCGGCTTGTCGCCATGTTTCCACAGCGCATGCCAGAGCTGGGTATCCGGGTCGAACCAGAGGTAGGTCCCCGGCTGATCGAATGACTGCGGCCTGCCCCGCGCCTGACCCCTGCCAACTTTTACCTTGCGCCCGGCCGGGTTGACCCGGTCCGTGCCGAGGAAAATATCGCCGGCATCGGTGCGATTCCTGCCCTGCTCGGAGAGGTGCTCGACGAGATCGATGCGAATGGACCTGGACTCGGCGGAAAAGGCGATGCTGTCGCTGTCGTCGCCCTCCTGGTTGACGATCACGAAATGGATCTCGCGGTCGTTGGCGGATACGTTGTCCGAATGCGAATGACCGCTGATCGCGCCGAGGTAGATATCCAGGTAACCATCGTTGTCGAGATCGGCGACCACTGCCGTCTCCACTCGCCTCAGGTCGTCGAGCGCGCCGGGGAGGTGCCGGAACTGCCCGGCGTCGTTCTCGTACAAGCGCGCGCGTTGCTGTCCCAGGCGCAGGAAATCCACATCGCCATCGCGGTCAAAGTCGAAAAAGATGTCCCGGCCGTTCGACTCGAAGGGCTGATTCAACGTGGAGTCCACATCCAGGGCAAGTTGCAGGGTATCGGTCGTACTGTTGTTACTGAAATACAGATTCGTGGAACCCTTGCGCCGCTTGTGTAGCGACGTCAGGTACAGGTCCACCGCCGCGCCGTTGGCTGAAGGCACTGGCAGGAACTGGCGCGCGCGCATATTACGATAGCCGATGACTGCACTGACCGGGTCCTGCACGAAGCGCAGCGCGCCGGATTCGGACAGTAGATTCCTGTAGGCCTGGTTTTCAGAGCCCTTGCCAATACCGTCTGCGCCACCACCTGCGTAGACGAAATCGCGGTCTCCATCGTTATCCAGGTCGACGAACGTGTAGCCGTGCCGGTCGGCGCGCCGATCGATGGGCACGGCATCCTTGTCGCGCTGGAACACCCCGTCACGATTCAGGTACAGCGCCGGGGGGTAGCCGTGATTGCCCACGAACAGGTCGTCGCGACCATCACCGTCGATGTCAGAGGCAACCAGCGCAAAGGTTGGGGAGTAGACCAGCAGGCCGGCGCCCACGGTCTGGTTGCTGAAAGTCACCGCCGGAACGGGCGCGGGCGGCGGCTGCGGCGAGTGCAAGAGGTAGAGCAACGCGGCGCCCATGGCCAGCAGCACAGCCAGTGTCAGTTTGGGATAGCTGTTCATGGATACGCGCCTGGGTTCTGTCAGTCACGGCCGGCCACTGTCGCAGGCCCGCAATATGTGGGGAAACTTCCCACGCGCGGACCCGGGAAGTCAAGCCGTCTGCCCGGCGCCCGCGTGGCGCACATCAGTCACACGCAGGCGCCGCAGCTTGCCGCCGGGCACCGGCCAGTCAATTTCCTCGCCTTTTTTCAGGCCGATCAATGCAATCATGGAGCGTCATGTCTTAGTTTTCTTGCTGCGGAACGGCCTTGTTCGGATTTTACCTACCAAGGTTCAAGTTCACGTAATACTTACACCAATCATGCTACCTGATTGATTAAATTCAACTATGTTCCTCGCTTTTTCAGACCGCTGCCTAGAACTGCAAAGAATACTGAAGATGCAATTGTATCAATACGCCTGCCCGCCAAAAACCACGGTAGTGGCGAAGACCGGGCCGCAGTGGTTCACCGTTTGCCGGCGCAGTGGAAATCTTTCATCTAATAGGGGTATCTTTGTTCATGGGATATCGTGTACAGGCCGCGCCATTATCCGTACGCTTATGGCGCAGTCCTGATTGCAGCCTGTCCGCCGGCGAGAATTAACAAGATAATCGAGCAAGGAACACACTATGGAGAAAACAAAAATGAGAAACGGAATTCACACCAAGTTGTGCGTTGCGTCAGTTTTACTCTGGAGTATGACAGCATTAGAGGCGTCTGCTCAGGAAGTGGACTACGCGGCTGGATTTGCACTGGGCCTCAGGGATATTGATTTTGAGCTGACAGCAACCGGAGGCGAATTTCTTACCAGTCCGGCAGGCAAGGTCGGTTTCAATTTCGAAGAAACGCTGTATACGGGGGCGCTCTGGGGCTCGTTGTTGTATGACCGCTTCTATGTGACTGGCAGAGTCGATATTAGCCCCAGTGAAAGTACCGACGTACAAATGCAGTCAGATTCCTTTCCGGAATTTGACGGGGTCCGCAGTTCAGACCTGGATAGGTCCGACTACAGTCTCACCATGGGCTTTAACGTATGGCAAGGATTGAGCGTATTCAGCGGCTACAAGTACACCGAGTTCAATCTCGAAGCCAATGAAGATAGTTTTCTGTTGGGCGCTAAGGACCAAAATTATACAGAATACGGTTTGTTTCTAGGGGGCAATTACACCTGGCAGTTTGGGCAATCAATGTCATTTTCCTTGAGCGCCGCATATGCGTTTCTTGATGTTGAGATTAGAGATTCCAACGTAGGCCAGGAAAGCACAATCGGAGATATTTCTTTTGGAAACTTTGCTTTCGAAGGTTCCGGCCGTGGATTGAGCTTCGGAGCACAATTAGCGGCGCCTCTTACCGATAACTGGACCTATAATCTTGCTGTCAAGTATCAACACTACGAGTCGGAAAACAACACAACCACGCTACCGGTGATACTGTCAGGTGAGCAGTTCGATCCGATACTTGTCGACGATATAGATACCGACCATGAAGATTTGGCGATTTCGTTCGGGGTCCAGTATTTGTTCCACTAGTCGGCGACCCCAGAAATTCGGCGCACGCGACGGGAGGCCACCGCGGCCATTAGTCCTGTGCCGAACAGAAGGAGGCTGCCGGGAAGTGGTATTGCCCGAGCAATATCGACATTGACACTGCTGCGCATGGCTAGTTGGTAAAGCGCTCCCGCATCTAGCGATTGTGTCGTAAAACTAAAGGGCAGCCACAGTTCGGTCCCGCAGTTTCCCAGCACAACTTGCAGATCACTTGATGTCTGCGGGGAGTCCATTAGCGTTGGCGGCTGAGGTTTGATTTACCAGGTCGCCTCCCAAAGCATCACGACTGTTAAAAATGACAGATCCTGTCTCTAGTTGGTAAGTGCGATCAGGAACTCCGTCGCCGCGCTTGAACTGCCGGGAGCCACTTCTCCCGTGGTTGCCAACGCCTCCAAAGAGGTGCGTAGACTACGCTCAAAGATAATACCGTGGCATTGAACGAGTGAGAACTGCCAACTAACCTGCATTCCGTTGTTGGTATTGGCAGATCCAACTCCGGAGGTCGCGGACAGGTTGGCGGCGGTGATTGCGCCAATCGTCGCAGGGGAACCCAAGCCAGCTCCCAGGAAGGGAGACCCGGAAAATAGCTGATCGGCGTCGATGTAAACTGTGCCCTGGGCGCCGGTAAGCAATTAGAATGCATTTTCCAGGAGCGGGTTGCAATCGCCGGTAGAGGATACACAACTCGAGGGAAAATCGATATCCCCACTGTGCCTGGCACGCTGTTTGAAAATCCCGGTGTACCGGCCAGGTCGCCACTCATATCGGCGCTTCGGGCGAAAAACAAATTGGAGAAATCTCCGCCGGGACCAGCGCCCAGGGTTTCGCTATCGCTGTCCAGAACACGGAAACCCTCTACCAGCAGATTCGCGTAGGCCATCAGATCAGCGCTCGCGGGAAAGCTCAGGATAGACCAAGAAAAACCGACAGCGATTGTGCTGGACACCAACTTGTTCATTGATCCTGACTTCCTGTACATTTGTTCAGATATGCTTCGGTAAGCTGTCTACACCGCTGCGGCTGTTGTAAGTTTCAGAAAATGTGCAAAGCTTGATCCACAGCCTATTATCTAATGCGAAATCAATAGGATAACCCAAGGCCTCCTGCCCGTCTGGCGATTGTCGATACCGGCTGTAAAGATTACTGACAGCGGTGGAAACAATGCAGTGTCAGCGTTCGGGGAGCTCTTTCGTCCATGCGTTCCTGGCCTGGCCAGACGCAGATCAGAGGCGCGACTGCCGCTGACCCCCATGCGATAGATGAAACCCAGACAGTGTATTAACCTGGTCGCGGGACTCTATGTTTCACTTCGCATCCACACTCATCTCCAGCCGTAAAAGTGCAGAGTAGCCGAATCGGATGCTGTCCCCGAAGATTATCTGCTACACTGATGCCCCATACGGAAAGCCGTTACATAAAAAAGGACTGTTTCTAGGGATCTTACCCTTGTCGAGTTTGCAGATTCCCGGCTTCAAAATACTCAGCCAGCTAGGTGAGGGGGGCATGGCCACCGTCTACCTGGCAGAGCAAGAGAGCTTTGAGCGCACGGTTGCGCTCAAGGTACTCAATAAGCACCGCGCTCAGACAGAGCAGTTCGGTCGTCGGTTCCTGCGCGAGGCAAAGATCGCGGCGCAACTAGTGCACCCCAATATCGTATCGGTCATCGATACAGGCGTTATCGACGGAAGCTACTACCTGGCGATGGAGTACCTTCCAGGCGGAGATTTGAGGCGTAGAATCGGTTCCGGTCTTGCGCTGCTGGAAAGTCTTGAGATTATCTGTGCGATGGCGGACGCGATCGAGTATGCCTCTTCACATGGTGTTATTCATCGGGACATCAAGCCCTCGAACGTCATGTTCCGTGAAGACGGTAGTGTTGCCATCGTAGATTTCGGCATCGCCCGGGATATTAGTTCGGATACCGAGGTCACACAGGCGGGCACAGTACTGGGCACGCCGCGATACATGAGCCCCGAGCAAAGCCTGGGAGATACGGTTGATCTGCGCTCGGACTTATACAGTATCGGAATAGTTTTCTACGAACTCCTGTCCGGTGATGTGCCGTTTACCGCAACCAGCGCCGCCGGCGTTGGAGCACAACACCTCTCAGCCCCAGTACCGTTGCTGCCGGACGCAACTCGGGTATTCCAGGGAATTATCAACAAGATTTTGGAGAAACACCCCGATGACCGCTACCAAAGCGGCGGGGAACTGATTGCAGATATCGACCTAATTCGAAAGGAACTCCCCCCAGACCTTGCAACTACCATCCTAATGAGCAAGCCCCACGCGGGCTTGGCAGGTTCCTTTGGCTCAGGCAATCGCAGTTGGAGTTCCAGGCGGCGCAGTACCGGCGCCACAGGGGGGCGGAGCACCACGGCCGTCGAGTCGCGATTATCGCACCTCTACTCTGCCCTCGTTGCCGCTGCGATGTCCGGTATCATCATTGGCGCATTTTTCTTGTTTGTTCTACGAGAACCGACGGATATCGACCTGGAGGCGCAGGCGGTTAAGTCAAAAATTGGTACTTCAATTACAGCAAGTTCCGCTGTTACACCAAAGAAAGATGCAGCGCCCATTGTTCCTGGTGAAGATCCCGCAGTAAAAATGGCAAAGTCTTCCCTCGAGAAAGCGGAACGTGCATTGACTGCAGGCAGTATTGACAGTGCAGATATCTATATCAGCCTCGTCGAGGAGATGGGGCTAGAATCCGATGATGTGACAAACAGATTGGCGCAGGTCAAAGTTAATCGCGCAGAAGTAGCAGCGCTCGATGCCAAGATATTGGAACTGGAAGAACAATTCGAGTTAGAGATGGCTGCCGGTAGACTCTATGCACCTGATACGGCGAACGCGTTTCTGACGCTAGATCAGCTCAGCGGGTTTGCTGAGGATTCCGGTCGACTCAGTGAAATGCGTAAGCGGTTGCACGGGGCGATAGAGAAATCAGTTCGTCGACAGATTGCAAGCAGGGACTTTGACGAGACGAACAGAGCTATCGAGCAAATTTCCAAGTATAGCGCGCATGAATTGGCGCAACGACTTGGCGACGAGTTGAAGAGTCAGCGGGCCGCCAGTGAAAGGCAAGCAGCGAACTATGAAAAGTTAAAGAACGAATTTTCTGACCTGCAAGAATCTTTTAGTTCTAGCAGGGATGGTCGCGGCGAGGGTCTGGCACTGCTGGAGCAAATCAAACAACTCAGGCCGGGCGACAAGGGCGTCGTTGCCGGCGCTCTGGAAATTCGCAATGTAGAAATCAACCTGTTCGAACAGGCGTTGTCAAGGGGAGATACAGCGGAGGCGAGGAGGGCGCTTGATTTTTTGACTTCTTATTTTCCCGAGGCTGCCTTTCTCGGAGATTTGACCAATAGGCTCAACGATCTCGAAGCGCGCATCGAGATCGCAGCGAGCAAGAAAGCCGAAGTTGAGTTTGTCCTGGCCAATATTGACGAAGGATTTCAGGACAACGATCTTGCCAGCTACCATAGCAACCAAGCAGCAGAACTTATAGGAGCTTTTGATGCCCTTGCCGAGGCGAGGCAAAGCTACCCCAATATGCCTGGATTGTCCCCATTGTTGATAGCATTGAAGCAGGCCTATACAGAACGTTTCAATGCTTTCGCAAATGCGAAAGACAGGGAAATTGCAAAGATTTATGCCGGTGCATTAGGCACGTCGAAGACCGATTCCGAGGATGTAGATGCGTTACGGCGACGCACCGAAGGGGTACTAGCGTCCATACCCGACAGGCGCACCAACTACCCACCGCCCACCTTTTAGCGCTGAGTTCCCACTGCTGCTCCTGAACAGTGGATACTGCTCCTTACCGCACTTTTCCCTAGGCTGGCAAGCAACAACCAGGCGTCGACCGCCAGTCGTAGCGCACCGCTCAACTGGACTAGCCATTGACCACCCGGCAACAGCTTATCTCTCATTGCTAGTACTGTACTGACGCAGTTGCCGTAAAACGCCTATACGCCAACACCAAAAACCCTTCGCTCGATGCCGATATATACAAGTCTGGCTAGAGCAGCTGAAGGCAACCTCGTCTTTCTAGCTTCCTGCCCCTGCGCCCGCGTGGCGCACATCGGTCACCCGCAGGCGCCGCAGTTTGCCGCCGGGCACCGGCCAGTCAATTTCCTCACCCTTCCTCAGGCCGATCAACGCGGCGCCCACCGGCGCCAGCACCGAGACATGATGACGGGAAGGGTCCGCTGCATCGGGGTAGACCAGGCGCATGACGGTCGATTCGCCGGCGTCGACATCCAGGAAGGTGACCTCCGCGCCCATGGTCACCACGTCGGACAATTCCTCGCCGTCGGCGACGATCGTCGCCGCGTCGAGCTCGTCGAACAGCAGCGACTCGCCATCCGGGTCGGCCTTGTCCAGCAACGCCATCAGGTGTGCATGCTCGGAATGTTTTATCAGTACAGAACGCGGCGTGGCCATGCATTCGCTCCCCTGGACGCGCGAGGCGCCAGTTTTCAGATTGTATGGGTGGTCTGGTTCGGAGAAACGCGACTGAACGGGTACTGCTGTTCAGCCGCGCAGGCGGAGTCGGGCCGGCGAGGGGCCTCCGCTGCGGCCGCGGCACAGTGCGCGACCAGGGACATGGGATGCGAGCAAAGTCATGGCTTCACCGTACCGCAGACTCCCGGACCGGACAAGTCAGGCTCTGCGGCCAGCGCGGGGGGCCGCTGCACAATCTATTACCAACCGGCAAGCCTTCGCTCGATCGAGGCTTACCTTGCTCTCCCTGTTCAATGTCTCACGCACCTATCCCCTCGATCTCGAGATAGCGCTGGCGGGGCCAACGGGCGAAACCGTGGTCATCCTGGGGAGACTTTGAGCGCTTTCAACGGTTTGAACCCCAACGGCGACTGGCATCGTTCATGTCATGAACGCTCATTGGGGCGCTAACGAAGTGTCGGGTACAGCCTTGCGGATAGTTTGTGCAGCGAGTTGTGTTTCAAAAGCACCATCCAAGCTTTTGGCACGGCCAGTAAATCCATTACCGAGATACCCCAGCCAGCGGCACCGCTTTCAGATGCTTATCAATCTTTGATACCGCATCAGGATAAAGCGGCAGATTATTTTTCTCTTCTGGCCAGTGCTGGTGAAACAGCTCTACCGTCTCTCTGGCGGTATCGAGCACCAGCGCCCTGGCAAGCCCGACCCGGTCCGCCAAATACACAAGCTCGTCCTCATCAAACTGGTCAAAACGCCTGGTCCGCCCGGCGGTCAGTGCCGCCTCGGTATCCGGCAAGTAAGCAATCGTGGATACAAAATCATAAGCCGGCGCCAACCGGGCGATCCGCCGATCCGGGTAATAGACCGACCAGTTCTTGATGTGCATGTCGGCATTGCCGATTAGCGTATTGAAGACGAGCCGCCGAATAAATTCGCGAATATCGGCATCATCACTTTCGACAGCGATGACACTGGCGATATTGAACATACTCGCCTTCTTGTATTTGTCCTGCGGATAGATACCGAAGACCTGGGCGAAGTCTTCAATATGCACGCTGCTGCCATCGCTTAAGCGATCAAAGCGCTCGATGGCGAGCGCCTGCCCCTTCATCGCCGCCACATCTTGCGGCAAGCCGCCGATTTCATTCACATCGATAAGCTCCAGAGCAGGCACATTCATGCCCATCTTGCGCGCAAGGGTCATCATCGAGAATTCATTTTCGGGCACGCCATCGTATTTTTCTGAAGGCAGTTTGACGATCCAGGAGCCGCCCACGCCTTTGGCGGGGATGGTCAGCCCGCCGCTGGTCCTCGTCACAGCAGAAAATTTAAGCTGCACACCAGCCAGCGAAAAACGCAGTGCCCTTTCTTCACGCGCGCGCACCGCATCCTCGTCCAGCGGCTCCCCGGCTTCGGGCGGCCAGTCCTCACCATCAGCGGGCCGGACCGTCACCGCGCCTGGCAAATCATCACCCAACACCCAGAGCAGGAAAAACTCGCGCTCGGGATCAACCCCGGCCCGTTCGGCGAGATACTCGCGCAGCCGCTCCTCGGGCAGGAGATTGGAAAAGAACGGCATCACACGGGCTTGACAGGGCCTGAACTCGGTGAGCAACTCACCAAACCTGTCCTTGAACGCCAGTCCCAGAACAGGCCGGTTTTCATCCGCAATATATGCTTCATTAAAGGCGAAGAGACTGCGGTCACCTTCGACACGCGTCAACGTACCGACAGGCTCGCCATACAACAGCACCTCAAGTACAGAGACATTAGCCATCATCATCCTCCAGACTGTAGGCAGACCGGCTCACCCGCCGGAGCTCCTTCGCAGGAGAATGCGCCAAGGCATTGCGCAGCTCCTGCACACTATCGAGTGACGCGATCAAGCCCTTGAGGTCGGGCTGCTTGTTGACTCTGTCGAGCTCCTTTTGCAGTTTCCTGATGTTACCCAGATAGGATTCAGGCATGGCAAAGCGCGTTAGGTCATGTACACGGCTTTGTAGCTGAGCCGCTTCCTTCACCGAGCTGAACCGTTCAGCGATCTCATCGGCAATTTTTTCGAGCTTGGCCAGATCGTCATTCAGCGCGAGGCTTGTCAGGCTGGGAATGTCGGACTGGACACTGCGAACGATGGACTTCACTGCCGGGACGGTCTTGCGCGGCACAAGCGCCAGTTCAAGGTCCAGGGCACGGGAAATCTCGGTCAGGCTGGATACACGCAGATCGACCCCCGCATTCTCGATCTTGGAGATATGGCTCTGCGGCACGCCCGCGATTTTCGCGAGCGCGCGCTGGCTCAAGCCCTTGGCTGCACGGGCAGCCTTTATCGTCCTCGCAATCTCGCCTATCGTGTCCATATACCCACCTATGATCTATTATTAACAATCATTAAATACTTTATATCTATTTTTATATATCATATTCTGTATCATGCCAATTATCGATATATTTTAATAGATCATACTTCTATTTGGATCTATTTAATTGGATCACTCACGATAACACCAATATTTTCTGTATTTCGCCCTGCAGTAATATTTTTAGTTGACGGGGCTTTCTACCCCGCAACGAGAGAGCCTGCAGCGCTACCTGGATGACTATCCTGCACTGGCGGCACTTTACGAAGCCAAACAGCGTTACAAGCGCTGGTTGCTGCTCAAGAACCTGAGGAAGAAACGGGCCGGGCAGACGCTGCCTGAGCCAATGACGCTGATCGAACAACTGCGTCATACACCACTCAGGCGGCTGGCGAGAACCCTGACGTCCTGGCTCGAACCCATCGTCATGATGTGGCGGACCAACAAGAGTAATGGGCCCACCGAGGGTTTCCACAACAAGATGGAGATGATGACCCGGTGGGCGTATGAATCTAGGAATTTTGAGAACTTCCGATTGCGCGTTTTAACCCACTGCAGGTGGGATGGCATGATGAATCGGGTTTAATGAATATCGGCCCATCCCCTCTTAATAGGGAAGAGCCGCGTTTTGTCGAACCGGCTGCCCGCTCCAGACGAACCAACCCCATGAAACAAAAATGCCACCGCGAGGGTGGCATTTTTGTTTCATATGGTGGGCCGTACTGGATTGATGCTTGCAGCCTAAGGGCTGCAAGCACCCCTGCGGGGCGCCGTCGCCGCGCTGCGCTTGCTCCCGCGTCCAAAACGCTCCTGTGGTCGCGTTTTGTCGAACCGGCTGCCCGCTCCAGACGAACCAACCCCATGAAACAGAAATGCCACCGCGAGGGTGGCATTTCTGTTTCATTTGGTGGGCCGTACTGGATTCGAACCAGTGACCAATTGGTTAAAAGCCAACTGCTCTACCAACTGAGCTAACGGCCCTGAAAAGAGTGCGCCATAGTACGGATTTTGCGCTAAAACTCAAGGTTTTTTCCCGCCGAATCATGGCCCTGCGCGAGCCGCCCGGGACTAGCCCTGGCGGCGCGACTGGCGCTCCACGTACCAGTGGACAACGCGGTCCAGCAGGCCGGGCTTGCCGCCGCCTATGCCCTCCTCGGAACCCGCGGCGATATCCAGCTCGGCGCCGCCGGCGCGGTACTGTTCCGCGTACATTTCCAGGATCTTCTTCTTCACCATGCCGCGCAGGGGCACGTGGGCCATCATACCGTAGGTGGCGGCCCCGCCCTGCTTCGCCAGTTCCGGGTCGGCGCGCACCGCGGCTACCGCGGCTGCCAGGTCCGCCAGGTAGTCTTCCACCACCGCCAGGTGCTGCGCCGTGACCATGGCATGCAGCCCGGGCGGGGACTGGTTGCGGTTCACCTGCCAGCCGCGCGCGTCCATCTGGTCGCCCACGGCGTAGATGTTCAGCTCCGGGTCGGTGGAGCGGTAGGAAAACAGCGGCCCCCGGGGTTCGCCGATCAGCGCCAGTCCGGGGATGGCCTGCACGCCGGCCTTCAGGCGGTTGACCGCCTCCAGGGTGTCCGCCGCCAGCTTGCGGTAACCCTCCTTGCCGAAGTACTGCAGGGCGCCCCAGGCCGCGGCGTAACCGCCGCCGGGGCGCGTGCCGAGCAGCGCCGAGGAGGCGAACACACCGCCGGGCCAGTCCTCATAGACGAACATCTGGTAGCGCAGGTAGTCCAGGTTGCGGTAGGTGATGGTGGAGGCGCCCTTGGCGGCATAGCCGTACTTGTGGATATCCGCGGATATGGAGGTCACCCCGGGCACGCGGTAGTCCCAGGGCGGCAGCGACTCGCCGTTCATCTCCATGAAGGGCAGGATGAAGCCGCCGACGCAGGCGTCCACATGCAGGGGAATTTTCTTGCGCCGGGCGATCTCGCCCATCTCGGCGATCGGGTCGATGGTGCCGTGGGGGTATTCCGGCGCGCTGCCGAGAATCATCACCGTGTTGCGGTTGATCATGCGCCGCAGCTTCTTCAGGTCCGGGGTGAAGTCCCGGGTCAGCGGCACCAGGCGAATCTTCACATTGAAGTACTCCGAGGCCTTGAACCAGGCCACGTGGGCGGTCTCGGGAATAACCATTTCCGGCTTCTTCACGCCGCGCTGCTGGCGAGCCATGTCGCGGTAGGTCTTCACCGCCATCAGGCAGCTCTCGGTGCCGCCGGAAGTCACCACGCCGCACACCTCGTCGCTGCCGTGCAGGATGTCCGCCGTGGCGCTGATGATCTCGGTCTCGAGCTTCTTCAGGCTCTTGAACGCCCCCGGGTTGAGGCCGTTCTCGCTGGAAAATAGGTGGTAGGCGTCCTTGAGGAAGCCCTGGTGCTCCTCGTCCAGGTAGTACACCAGGCTCCACACGCGACCTTCCTTGTAGCGCGGGTCGCGCTCCTTGAAGGCCTCCAGGCTGGCCAGGATCTCGTCTCGGGGGGCGCCCCGCTCGGGCATGGGGTGGTGCATGCGCTTCTCCGCACAATCAGGGTTAAAGGCCGCGCAGGTACAAGCCGAGGCTGATACCCAGGTAGCTGCCCAGGGCGTAACCGATCACGCCGGTAGTCATTCCTGCAAGCATAGCATTCGGATTGTTCAATGCCCTGGCCATAAGCGGCACAAAGGGCGGGCTGGCCACCGCGGCCACGGAGGTGACCAGGAAGGTATCACCGTCCACACCGGCGATACGGCACAGCAGGGCGTGCAGGCCCAGGCCGCCGAACACCACCGAGAGCAGGAAGATCGCCAGGGTGGCGTCCAGGCGCGCCAGTTCCTCGACGCTGACCAGGGAGGCCACCGCAAGGCAGAAGACGTAGATCAGGTACATACCCAGGCGGTAGGACAGGGTAAAGGCGCGCACCCGCCGGTGCAGGGAACAGCCGATGGCCAGCGTGGTCAGCGCGATGATCAGTACCGCGCTGTTGCCGGCCTCGCCGAAGACGCTGGCCCACAGGCGCGCGATGCCCATGGACAACAACACCAGCAGCAGCGCCAGCAACAGCGCCGCGGCCGCCTGGCGCAGGTTGGCCGGGTCCAGCAGGGGGCGGTAGTCGTCCTCGTCCGCCGCCTGCCCGGCCGCTGTGGGCCCTCCGGTCGCGCCTGCCGCGCCGCGGCCGGGCAATAGCGCGCGAAACAGCGGCACACCCAGGGTCAGCATGAAAAAGAAATACAGCGAGCCAACCACAGCATCCAGGCTGTGAAACGCCAGGTACTGGGCGTTGGGAATGTCCAGCCCGGTCTTGATCGCCGCCAGGTTGGGTGTGCCGCCGGAGTACACCCCCACGGACATCGCCGCGAGGTTGGCCGCGGTGTCCGTGCCGTCGCGCAGCAGCAGGTACAGCGCACTGGCCAGGCAGGCCACCGAGCCCACCGCGAACAGCAGTGACAACAGCGCCTTGCCCGCCACCCGCGACCACTGGCGCACGTCGAGGCTGAACAGCAGCAGCGGCAGGCCGAGCACGATACTCAGCTGCGACAGCACCTCGGGCACCGGCGCGGCCGACGCCGGCACCAGCCCGCCAAAACCCAGGCCCATACCCAGGGCGTAGCAGACGATGATGACACCGATGCTGCGCACCCAGGCGAGGTGATGAGCGAGGTAGATGACCAGGGCGGGCATGAGCAGGTAAAAGGCGGCGGTGAGAACGGTCAATGGAGCCCCCGGCTGTGGCTTGCGCACCCCAACATACGCAAACTGGCGCGGGGTGTCACGGCCACGGCGCGCACCTGCGCGCAAGCCCCGCCACGTGACGGCCGGCGCGGCGCGTCCACGCCCTCCGCGCAGGGCGCCGACGCCCCGGCGGTATTACCGTGAGTTGAGACCTGCTTCGCAACTTTTGCGCCGCCGCTATATTGGTAAGTCCCTGATATTCGTGTATTGTTTTTGCCGTGCTCGCTGACATTTCGAACTCTTAATTCCATATAAACACTGAGGTTAAGCGGCACGCTGAGCGGTACGGGTGGACCGTGGTGGCAAGCGCTGCACACGTCAACGTACCGCCCGCGACGAGGTAACGGAGCATGAAATCCATTTCCCGCGACAGGCAGGCCCGCCCGGTAGCCACGCCGCCCTTGCCACTGCCCTGACAACAACAGGTCCAGCCAACCCCTAACACCATGCGTGCGTCTGAGATGTCCAATCCCAAAGAAGAATCGGCCAGTCCACTTTACCTGCAGTCGGCATTCCAGGTCGCGCTGTCCAAGAACCCTGGCGTCATCCAGTTTCCGCAACTCAAAGGCACCCTGAAGCGCGCACGGATTCCGCGGCTGAAGCTCATCGACACGCTCAGCCGTGGCTACCCCGGTCCCATGGACGAGCTGGTGGAGCAGATCGCCCAGGCGGGCACGAAACCGCACCAGATGCTGCGCGAGTTCGCCGCCGCCCTGCTCGACAAGGGACACGTCGCCCGCCTGGAAAAACGTCACCTGCTGTTCCCCCCGGCCAAGGACCCGGTACCCGCGCCGCTGCCCCAGGCCCGGCTGCAGGTACCCGCCCCGGCCACGCTGCTGGTGCAGGATGGCGCCTACCTGTGGTTCAACCACGACGGCGAGTTGCTGCTCAGCCTGAGCCTGGCGGAGATCACCGCCGCCTCGTACTTCACCCGGCCCACCGATGTGGACACCGCCTGGGCCGCTTACTGCGAGGCCAGGGGAATCGAGTTGCTGCAAAGGTCGCAGTACGACGCGTTCCTGCAACGACTGATGGGCGCCGGCCTGTTGCTGGCGCCGGACGGCAAGACCGAATTCGACGATACGCCGCTGTACGACACGGTGCAGAAATCGGAGCTGCAGGAGCAGATCGACGCGCGCGTGGCCGCCCACGACGCCGCCGTGGCGCAGTCGGGCAGGAACCTGGTGGAAGTGGTCCCGGTCAACACCCAGAAAGGCAGGGCGCCGCAGTCACTGGGCATGCTGGTTGCCTACGCCATCGACTACGAGGGCGGCAAGCTCACCGGGAAGTACGACTTCGTGCCGATGTTCATGACCGACGAGTCGCGCCTGCTCAAGCGCAAGGACCGCGTCGGCGTCTACCTGTTCTCCAATTACATCTGGAACGTCGAGGAAAACCTGCGGCTGTCCGCGGCGATCAAGGCGGCCAACCCGAACAGCGTTACCATCCACGGCGGCCCGAGCACACCGAAATTTCCCGCCGACGCGGATAAGTTCTTCGCCGACAACCCGCAGGTCGACATCGCCGTGCTCGGCGAGGGCGAACTGACGCTGGCGGACACCCTGGACAAACTGGACCTGCCGAACCAGATCGGCCTGGAAGCCCTGTTCAACGTTCCCGGACTGGCGTTCCGCTACAACGGCAAGGTGGTCAGGACCGAGGAGCGCGAGCGCATCGCCGACCTCGACACCATACCCTCGCCATTCCTCACCGGGCTGTTCGAGGAATTCGGTTCCGTCAAGGCCGCGGCGATCATCGAGAGCAACCGCGGCTGCCCCTATGGCTGCACGTTCTGCGACTGGGGCTCCGCCACGCTGTCCAAGGTGCGCCGCTTCGACCTGGACCGGGTGTTCGCGGAGCTGGAATGGGCCGCCAGGCACCAGATCGAGGACGCCTCCATCGCCGACGCGAACTTCGGCATGCTGGAGCGCGATGTACAGATCGCGGAAAAGATCGCCGAACTCAAGGGCAGGTACGGCTACCCGCGCACCGTCTCCATCAACTATGCGAAAAACCAGGTGCGCTACCTGAAAAAGATCATCGAGATATTCTCCGCCGCGGAGATTCTCTCCGAGGGCGTGGTGTCCCTGCAGTCCATGGACGAGGTCACGCTGAAGTCCATCGACCGCTCCAACATCAAGCTGGAAAAATACGACGAACTGGTCACCGAGTTTCGCCAGTCCAACCTGCCGCTGGCGGCGGACATCATGATGGGCCTGCCCGGCTCCACACCGGCCTCGTTCCGCAAGGACCTGCAGGGCTGCACGGACCGCGAGGTCAGGGCCAGGGCCAACTACACCCAGTTGCTGCCGAACAGCCCGATGAATTCCCCGGACTACCGCCAGGAATACGGTATCAGCGCCGTGCCGGGTGAGATCCTGCAGGAAACCTCCACCTACACCCGCCAGGAGTGGGAGGAGATGAACGACCTGCGGCTGCTGTACTACCTGCTGGATTCCTTCGGCATCCTGCGCTACGTGGCCACCTTCGTGCGCAGCCAGTCGGGGCTGCTGGAGGTCGACTTCTACGATCGCATCCGTACCGACATCCTGCACAACGACGCGGAATGGCCGATCGTGTCGACCTGCCTGCGTTCGCTGGAGGGACACATGGGGCCGCCGGGATCGTGGAAACTGTTCATCGAGGAGATCCGCCGCTACCTCACCGAGCGCCTCGGCCTGGCCAACGACAGCGCCCTGCGCACCGTGCTCGCGGTACAGCACGCGCACCTGCCGTCACCGGACCGCAGGTTCCCGCTCAGCATCGAGCTGGAACACGACTTCGCCGCCTGGCAGGCGGCCATCCAGGCCGCGCGCGAGCAGGGGCACCGCCCCGACTGGCAGGACCACGTACCGCGGCTGGCCGAGTTCGGCCCGGCGCAACTGCGCGTCGAGGACCCGAGCTTCATCTGCCTGCGCGACGTCGGCGAACCCAAGTATGTGCTGGACTACAACCTGCGCACCTGGGAACTGAGCTCGCCCATCGCCCGGCCGCGCCTGTTAACCGCGGGCAGTGCGGCCTCCTGACCCCCGCGCCTGCCGGCCGGCGGGCATCACACCGGGAGTGAAGCCCTGCAGGCGCGAGCGGCGGCGCGCGCGCGCCACGCGCGCCCTGGCGCCACTCCTGCTCCTGGCAGCCTGCAGCGCGACGGCTGGCGCAGCCGCGCGCGCCGCCACGGACATCGCGCAACTCGCCACCGGCTTTGCGCAACCGCCGCAGGCCGCCCGCCCCCATGTCACCTGGCACTGGGCCAATGGCAATGTCGCCGCGCAGGGCGTGGAGCGCGACCTGGCCTGGCTCGCCGACAGCGGCGTGGGCGGGGTGCACACCACCGACATCGGCCTGTCCATCGGGCAGTTTACCGCGCAGCGGCAACAGCGCCTGTCGCCGGGCTGGACGCGGGCGTTGCGCCGCGCGCGTGAGCTGACGCGAGAGCGCGGCATGGACCTCGGCATCTTTTCCTCCGCCGGCTGGAGCCTCAGCGGCGCAAACTGGGTGCAGCCGCAGCAGGCGATGAAAAAACTGGTCTGGTCGAGGACGCGACTGCGCGGCGGTCGCCGCTACACGGGAACACTGCCGCGCCCACCGGCGCTGGCCGGGCCGTTGCAGTCCATCCCGCGACGGCACGGCTGGCTGGTGCCCGACGGGGCGGACCACGCCGCGCCGCCCTACTACCGCGACGCGGCCGTCGTCGCCTACCCGGCCGCCGCCGGCAGCGGTGAACCGCTCACACCGGCAAGGATCAGCAGCAACTTCCTCGACGGCGCCATGACGGAGCTTGCCGACAACGATACGGCCACGCACCTTACCGTCGACCCGCCCTCCAGCGTCAGGCGCAAGTGGATCCAGTACGAGTTCGCCGCACCGGTCAGCGTCAGCGCGGTGAGCGTATCCCTGGGACCGCCCGGCTCCGCGGTCAACGTCAGGTACAGCGATGACGGCCGGTCGTTTACCATGCTGGACAGGCTGGTGCTGGGAGCGGCGGGCCAGACGACCCAGGCGGTCACCGCGGTCACCGCGCGCTTTTTCCGCTTCTACATCGCCCATCACCGCGCCGCCCCGACCTGGGGCGACCGGGCGCCGGGTGCGTCCACCGACACCCTGCAAGAATTGCTGGCCGGGGACGCGCAGCAGCAATTGCTCATCCTGCGCGACCTGACCCTGTGGCCGCGCCCACGCGTACACCGCTTCGAGCAGAAGGCGGGTTTCGACCTGGCCCAGGACTACGGCGCCCTGTCCCTGCCACAGGAGAAGGCGTCCGCCAGCGGTGTGCCCGCCACGCAGGTGATCGATCTCAGCGACCGCCTCGGAGAAGACGGCAGCCTGGACTGGGAGATCCCCCCGGGGGAGTGGGAGGTACTGCGGCTGGGCTACTCCCTCACCGGCGCCGTCAATCACGCGGCCCCCGCCGGGGCCACCGGGCTGGAGGTGGACAAGCTCGACGCAGGGCACGTGCGCAACTACCTGCAGCGCTACCTGGGGGAGTACCGGCGCACCGCCGAGGGCTCCGCGCGGACAGACCTGCCCATCGATGCATTGTTCGTCGACAGCTACGAGGTCGGAGCGCAGAACGGCTCCGAACAGCTGCTCGCAGAGTTCGCGCGGCGCCGCGGTTACGACCCCACACCGTGGCTGCCGGCGCTAACCGGCGTGGTCGTCCAGGACAGCGCCAGCAGCGATCGCTTCCTGTGGGATTTCCGCCGCACCATTGGCGAAAGCCTGTGCGACAACCACTACGCCACACTGGCCAGCGTGGCGCGGGAGCACGACCTCACCCTGTACAGCGAGGGCTTCGAGCACGGCCGGCCGGCGCTGGGCGACGACCTCGACTGCCGCCGCTTCGCCGACGTCCCCAGCGCCGCACTGTGGACCTTCACGCCGGGCGCGGCCGCACCGGACAACTACGTCGCCGACATACTCGGCGCCGCCTCAGTCGCCCACTTTTACGCCAGGGAACAGGTCGCCGTGGAGCTGTTCACCTCCGCCCTCTCGCCCTGGGCTCACTCACCCCGCACGCTGCAACCGGTCGCCGACCTCGCCTTCGCCCTGGGCATGACCCGGCCGCTCATTCACACCTCCGTGCACCAGCCCCTGGACGCGCCAGGGCCCGGCCTGTCGTTGTCCATCTTCGGTCAGGACTTCAACCGGCACGCCAGCTGGGCCCCGCTGGCGACGAGCTGGACGGACTACCTGGCGCGCACCGCGTACCTGCTGCAACAGGGGACCAACGTGACCGACATTGCGCTGTTCTACGGCCAGGACGCACCACCGGTCACGCTGGGCGCCGCGCGCCTGTCCGCGCCGCTACCCCCAGGCTACGAGTTCGACCTGGTCAGCGCCGCGGCGCTGCTGAACGACCTGGAGTACGCCGGCGGGCTGCTCAGGTCGCCGGGCGGCGCCACCTACCGCGCCCTGTTGCTGGGCGGGCACAGCCGCCTGCTCACCCTGCCCGTACTGCGCAAGCTGCAGCGCCTGGTCACGGCGGGCGCGCTGGTCATCGGCACGCGACCTGAGGGTTCGCCCAGTCTCGCGGATGATGCGCAGGAGGTGGCGGCACTGATCGCCGCGCTGTGGGGCGATGAGCCGGCACGGGGAACCGACTCCCCCGCCGCGCGACGGGTCTGGCCCCTGGCGCGCGCCAGCGAGGCGCTCGCGGCGGCGGGCATCACCCCGGACCTGCGCTACCCGGGCGACGACGGCGCCGCGCCGCTATTGTTTCAACACCGCAAACTGGCAACCGCAGATATCTATTTCCTCAGCAACCAGTCCGACTCGGCGCAGGACATCGAGCTGTCCTTCCGCGCGCACGGGCGACCCGCCCAGCTGTGGCAGGCCATCGACGCCAGCGTCGCCGCCCTGCCCACCCGCACGCTGGGCCAGCGCACCCTGGCCCGGGTGCGCTTCGCACCACTGCAGTCGCTGTTCGTCGTGTTCGGGGACTTCGCCAGTCAGCCGGCGTCGCGGTCGCAGGCCCCGGCGCAGCCGCGCTACCACCTGGATGCGGGCTGGAGCCTGTCGTTGCAGTCACCGGGCTCGGATACACAGCAGCCAGTCGCAACGGATGGCAGCCTGCGCCCCTGGAACGCGTTCGACGAGCCGCAGGTGCGCTACCACGCCGGCACGGGCAACTACCGCAACAGCGCGGATATCCCCGCACAACAACTGGACGGCGGTTCGCGCTTTTACCTGGACCTGGGCGCCGTGGGCGAACTGGCCGCGGTCAGTGTGAACGGCGTCTCCCTGGGAGTGCTATGGCGGCCACCCTACCGGCTGGACATCACCGATGCGCTGCGGCCTGGCCGCAACAACCTCGAGGTGAGGGTGAGCAATCTCTGGGTAAACCGCGCCATCGGCGCGGCGCGCGGCGCGCTGGACGGCGACTTCGTGACCAATTCCGCGGGCTATCGCGCCGACGCGACCCTGCTCCCGTCCGGCTTGCTCGGCCCGGTGACGATCGAGGTGACCCCGGCGCCGGACCCGCACTGAGCCGGCGCGCACAGAACCGCCCCCGCCTACTCCCTGAAGGTCAGGTACTTGTGGCCGAGGTAGCTGGTGAACACCGGGAACGCCACCCCGGTGCCGTGCGCCAGCGCTTCGGCCCAGGCGATGCCCTGCGCCCCGGAAAAGAGCGCGAGCTGTTGCAGGCCCATGTTCAGGTAGACGCTTATCAGCCACGTCTGCAACAGGCCGAACATATTTACCACGGTGAACCAGATGACCTCCTCGCCCACCCTGCGCCTGCTGGTGGTGAATACGAAGAGCTTGTTGAGGACAAAAGCCACGGTCATGCCGGTCATGAACGCGCACACCACCGCGACACTGAAGTCCATGAAGAGGCTGTAGAAAAAACGGCTGCCGAAATTGCACAGCGCGGAGATGCCGCCCGCGAGCACAAACCTGAGCGGACGATTGCGTACCCACTTCAATTCACTGGCCTGCTCGATCAGCGACATGCTGTATCCCCACCCGTCGCAGCCGGTAATGGCTGCCGACCCGGCAATTCTCCGAATTTCACCGGCGCCGGGCAACTGCGAGCTGTCGGTTTGTAGCGCCAGGTCACACTACCGGGACGACAACCGCCGCTCGCTCCCCGGCCCGGCACCGGCCTATACTGGGCCACGGCTCGACAATCCAGGCGGGGAGGCGGGTATTCTCAGGCGCAGGACATTTTTGCAGGCCGCGACAGGTGCGGCGCTCGCCAGCGCGGCGCTCGTCAGCGCGGCGCTCGTCAGCGCGGCGCTCGCCCGGGCGAAGGGCGTCGCCGGGCGCTCCGTGCTGTTTATGGGCGGTACCGGCTTCATCGGGCCGCACATGGTGCGCGCGCTGCTGCGCGCGGGGTGCGAGGTGACGCTGTTCAATCGCGGCCGCAGCAACCCGCACCTGTTTCCCGGGCTACGCAGGATTCGCGGCGACCGCACCACGGCGGATATCGAACAGCTCGCCGGCACACGCTGGGACGTGATCGTGGACACCTCCTGCTACCTGCCGCGCGCCGTCGACCTGCTCATGGCCGCGGTCGACCGCGACGCCCTGCAACAGTACGTCCTGATCTCCAGCGTGCTGGCCTATCGCGACTTCTCCCGCCCGGGCCTGCGCGAGGACGCGGCGCTGGCGCGCATGGACGAGGACCCGCAGTCCGAGGACGTGAGCCGCTACTACGGGCCGCTCAAGGCGCAGTGCGAACAGCGCGCCGAGCTGGCCCTGCCCGGACGGGTGACGCGGCTGCGCTGCGGGCAGATCGTCGGGCCCGGTGACAGCGCCGACCAGTTCATCTACTGGCCGCAGCGCATCGCCACCGGCGCGGAGGTGCTGGCGCCTGGGTCCGGCGACGGCCTGCTGCAACTGATCGACGCCAGGGACCTGGCAGACTGGGTGGTGCACTGCATCGACGCCGGCCTGACCGGGCCCTACAACACCACCGGCCCGCCCGGGCGCTACACTTTCGGCGACATGCTGCAGCTGTGTCGGCAGCGGCTCAACCCGCGGGCGCAGCTGACCTGGGTGCCCGCCGACTTCCTCGCCCGCCAGGGCATTGCCGCCAGGACCGACCTGCCCCTGTGGGTGCCGCCCGATGCGCCCGACGCCGGCGCCTGGCAGATCGACACCAGCCTGGCCTCGGCGCACGGCCTCGCGCAGCGACCACTGGGCGACACCATCGTCGCCGCCCACGACTGGTTCCAGACCCTGTCGCCGCAGCGGCGCGGCACACTGAAAGCGGGCATCAGCGCCAGGCGCCAGGCGCAGGTGCTGGCAGCGTGGCACGCCGCGCAGGGCGCATAAATCAGTCGCCGGCCGGCACCAGGCGCAGGATGCGCCCGCCGCCGGGATGCTCCAGCAACAGGTAGATCGCGCCGTCGGGACCGCTCTCGATATCGCGGATACGCGCCAGGGATTGCAGCAACACCTCCGTGTGCACATGGCGGCCATGCGCGTCCAGTTCGAGGCGGTACAGCGAGGCGCCCTTGAGCGAACCGACCAACAGGTCGCCGCGCCAGCGCGGGAAACGGCTGCCGGCGTAGACGATGAAGCTGGATAGCGCCGGCGCCGGGGTGAAGTCGATCACCGGCTGCTCGTATTGCCGCGGCGCCGCGCCCCCCGCCGGCACGCCGGGCCTCAGCGGCGTCCCGTCGTAGTTCAGGCCCAGGGAGTGCCGCGGCCAGCCGTAGTCGCGTCCGGGCAGCAGGCGGTTCAGCTCGTCCCCGCCGCGCGGACCCATTTCCGTGGACCACAGCGTGGCGCTGTGCGGCGCGTACTCCAGACCCTGCGGATTGCGATGACCGTAGGTCCAGATGGAAGCGAGGGCGCCGGCGCTGGAGACAAAGGGGTTGTCCCGGGGCACGCGCCCGTCGGCGTGCAGGCGGTGCACCTTGCCCCAGGGTTTGCCGAGATCGTCGGCGCCGTCGTACTCGCCGCGGCCTTTGATGCCAACGCTGAAAAAGAGATAGCCGTCGCGGTCGAAGGCCAGCCGGCCGCCCGCGCCGATATCCGGCATGGCGGAGAAGTAGGTGTCGCCCGGGTACCAGATCTCCTGTTCGTCCACCCAGCGCCCGGCGCGAATACGACCGCGCACCACGCGGTTGAAGCTCTTCGGCGCATCCGTACAGTCGCCGCAGCGCTTCGTGTGATGCAGGTAGATCCAGCCGTTATCGGCGTACTCCGGGTGCAGGGCCACATCCAGCAACCAGCCGTGACCCCAGCCGGACTTCTGCGCGTCCGCGTGGGCGCCCGGGATGCCCTCGATATAGGCCGAGACCTCGCCGCCGGGACCGACCACACGCAGGCCCCGGGTTTTTTCGCTGACCAGGATGCGCCCGTCGGGCAGTGGCTGCAGGGAAAAGGGCCTGGGGTCCAGGCCCGCGGTAACCTCCTCCACACGGAACGCGTGCCGTTCGCTGGCGATGACCCCTGCCGGCACCACCACCGGCGCGCCCAGCTTGAACTTCGCCGACAGGCGCTCCGCGCGCCGCTCGGCGACGTAGAACGCAATGCCGTGCCGAGCCTGCGCGTCCAGCAGCGCCGGCTCGCCGGGGGCGCCGCGGTGCGCCGGCAGGCGCGCGATACTGCCGTCGATGTCGTCCATGGAAGCGCCGTGCGCCAGTTCGACACCGAGCAGCGCGGTGCCTGCGCGCCCACCGCCCTTCAGGTCGGCGCCGTGGCAGGCGGCGCAGTGTTGCAGGTAGCTCGCGGCGAGCCGGTCCGCCGCCCGGCTGTCCTCGCCGGGCCAGCAGGACAATAGTAGGGCGCAGCACAGGAGCCGCGGCGGGAGCCCGCGCGCGCCAGATGCATTGCGTCCCCGGCGGGAGTGGGCCCGGCGGGCGGGCCCGCGCATCAGCACGCTGCCGGGATCAGCATCCGGGGATGAGGTTGGCCACTTCCTGCGGATCGCTGCTCAGGTCGTAGCGTTCCTTGTCGCCGGCGCCGGACACGGAGGTGTCGTAATCGATGCGCTTGATACCGGCGTCCACCTGGGCGACACCGGTGCCGAGGTAGATCTCCACCGGGCTGCGATTCAGCGCATCGTGCAGCGGCGCGCCCGTGAACTGCGTCTCGGGGGGCAGGCCCGCGAGGTCCAGCACGGTCGCGGCGATGTCCAGCAGGCTCACCTCCTCGGTCACGTCCCCCACCGGGTAGTCAGGGTTTCCCGGTGAGCTGACCAGCAGCGGCACCCGCGCGGACTGCTCCCACAGGGTGTTCTTGCGCCAGTGGAATTTTTCACCCAGGTGATAACCGTGATCGGAAAAAAATACCACGCTGGTATTGCTGGCGTAGGGGCTGGCGGCCAGCGCGGCCAGCACCTGGCTGACCATGGCGTCGGTGTGCGAAATCGACGCCAGGTAGGCGCGGGTGTACTCGGTGGCGACCCCCGCGGCCTCGATGGCGTCGTACTGTGGCACCAGGCCGAAGATGAAGGGCGCATTGGCGTAGTCCACACCGGCGGCAGGCACATCGTCCAGGTCGCCGGGAATTGCGCTGGGCGCCACCACGTCCTCCAGGGGGTAGAGATCGTAGTAGGCCTGCGGCACACGCCAGGGCAGGTGGGGCTGGTAGAAGCCCAGCGCCAGGAAGAACGGCTGGCCCTCGATGCCCGCCACGCTCTGCGCGTAACCCTGGATGAAATTCGCGCCCCAGTCGGCCACCGCCTGGTCCGGGTGCAGTTCGCCCTCGGGAAGAACCTCCGGCACGATCCAGGTGTTGTCGGGGCCCGGGTCGAATGGGTCGTAGAACGACCCGTAGTCGATGGGCGGCCCGGTTTCATCCCAGCGCGCCGGCAGTTGCGAATGGAATACCTTGCCCGCGGCGGCGGCGTGATAGCCGTTAGCGCTCATGACCTGCGGTATGGTCACCAGCGACTCATCCGCGTACAACGCGGCGTACTCCGGGGTGAAGTTCGCCGCCGAGGCCGTCAGCCCGTGAGTCGCCGGGCTCAACCCGAACATGACCGAGGTGCGTGACGCGGCGCAGGTCGGCACGGTGGTGTAGGCGTTCAGGTAGCGTGTGGAGGCCGCGGCGAGAGCGTCGATGGCGGGCGTATAGACACCCGGACCGTGGATACTGCTGCCGGGGTACTCGCCCGTGTAGCCGACCCAGGTGCGCAGGTCATCGACGACCAGGAACAGGATATTGTGGTTAGCCGGTTGCGCCGCCGCCGGCAGTGCGCCCGTTAGCGCCAACCCGGCCGCAACGAGGAGTGTTAACGTACGCTTACCTGGGTGTAGACCCAATTTTCTTGCCAGCAGGACGAAGGACATCGTTCCGTCTCCCTTCAGATTGCAATCCCTGGCGATCCCGGGATTCCTCGACCCCCGCAGGCCGGGGCCACCCTGTTCTTCCCTGTCCCGCCAGACGCCCCTGACCGGGTCGCTCGTGGCGGACCAATGCCAGAGATTAAGCAAGATTTGTGCCGCCGGCAATAAATCCGCGGCGTTTACGGGCGACGGAGCCGCGACGCCCGGCCCGGTGTAAAATTTACTGACAGCAGCTTGCGGCGAGCGGGCGCCGTTTACGGCTCAGACGTAACGCGTGGGATCGGCCACGCCGGCTTGCTCGAAGCCCGCGCGGCGCAGGCGACAACTGTCGCAGCGCCCGCAGGCCAACCCGGTGGCGGTGGCCTGGTAGCAGGACACCGTCAGCGCGTAGTCCACGCCCAGCTCCAGCCCGGCGCGGATGATCTCGCCCTTGCCCAGGTCGATCAGCGGCGCATGCACGCTGATCTTCCGTCCCTCGACACCCTCGCGGGTGGCGAGGTTGGCCATGGCCTCGAAGGCGTCGATGAACTGCGGCCGGCAGTCGGGATAACCGGAGTAGTCCACCGCATTCACGCCGATGAAAATATCCTGCGCGCCGAGCACTTCCGCCCAGCCCAGGGCGATGGACAGGAACACCGTGTTGCGCGCGGGCACGTAGGTGACCGGGATGCCCTCGGTCTCCTGTTCCGGCACGGCGATGGACAAATCGGTGAGGGCCGAACCGCCGATGCTGTCGAGGTTCAGCGTCACCACCTTGTGCTCGACATCGCCCAGGGCGGCGGAGACGCGCTCGGCGGCGGCCAGCTCGGCGCGGTGCCGCTGGCCGTAGTCGAAGCTGAGGGTGTAGCAGGCGAAGCCGCGCGCCCGGGCCATGGCCAGCACGGTGGTGGAGTCGAGGCCGCCACTGACCAGGACGACGGCCTTGGCTCGCGCACTCACGGCGTCGCCGCTCCTGCCCTGTGCGATTCGCGGCCAGTCATCAACGTCCCGGCTCGTCGTTCCACAGCAGCTTGTGCAACTGCAGTTGCAGGCGCACCGGCAGGTTGTCCGCGAGAATCCACTCGGCCAGCTCGCGTCCCTCCACCTGCCCGTAGCTGGGCGAGAACAGCACATCGGCCACGCGCCCGGCCAGGCCGTACTCGTCCACCTTGAAGCGCGCCCACTCGTAGTCGGCGCGGTCGCAGATCACGAACTTGACCTGGTCCTGCGCTTGCAACAGCTCGATATTGGCGTAGTCGTTGCGCGCCATCTCGGCCGATCCTGGAGTTTTCAGGTCCAGCACGGTGACCACCCGCGGGTCCACGCCGGCCAGTGACATGGCGCCGCCGGTCTCCAGGGACACCTCGTAGCCGGCGTCGCACAACGTGCCCAGCAGGGGCAGGCAGCCGGGCTGGGCCAGCGGTTCGCCGCCGGTCACCGTGACGTAACGCGGACGGTAGCCGGCCACCTCGGCGGCGATCTCCTCGATGTCGCGCATGCGCCCGCCGCTGAAGGCATACGCCGTGTCGCAGTACACGCAGCGCAGCGGGCAACCGGTGAGGCGCACGAACACGGTGGGCAGGCCCACGGTGCGCGCCTCGCCCTGTAGCGAGTAGAAAATTTCGGTGATCCGCAGCGCGTTTTCCACTGGCTGCGCGGCGTCACCCTGGCGCTGGTTCTGGGACATGACTACGGGGCATCGCTGTCGCCCCGGTTCAGAGATTGTTGTCGGCGATGAAATCCCGCGCGAGCTTCACCACCGCCGGGTTGCTGGAGGCGTACTGCTGGATAACCAGGTCCAGGTAGCTGCGCGCCTTCTCGCGATTGCCCTTCATGTACTGCACCTTGCCGAGCTTGTACAGCGCGTCCGCAGTCTTGGCGTGCTCCGGGTACTGGTTGACCAGCAGGGCGAAGGCCTGCCGGGCGTTTTCCAGTGCCGGTGGCTGCACCACCAGGTACAGCTCGCCGAGCCAGTAGTAGGCGTTGGGTGCGTACCTGCCGTCGGGGAAATCCTCGAGGAATTGCTGGAAAGCCTGCACGGCGCTGTCAAACTGGCGCCCCACGACCAGCGCGTAGGCGGCGTCGTAAGCGGCCTTTTCGCCCGGCTGCTCGGCTCCGCCCGAACCGGCCGCGTCCGCCGTGGGGACGGCCGGCGCAGGTGCGGGGGCCGCCGTCGCCGCACCGCCCGGTGCGGTGCTGGCGCCGCCCTCGCTGAGGCGCTTGTCCAGGTCCATGTAGCGCTGCAGGCTCTGTTCCTTGAGCTGGCGCAACTCGTGCGCCTGTTCCTCCACCTTGCCGTTGAGGCGCATGACCTCCTGCTGCAACTGTTGCACCTGCAGGAACAGGTTGCCCAGCCCGCTGCCGCCGCTACCGGCGGCGGCGCCGGCGACCGGGGCGGCCGCGCTGTAGGCGCCGCTGCCCGCGGGCCCGGCGGCGGAGCTGTCCACGCCGTAGGTGGTGACAGGGTAGGCCTGGGCCGGTTGCGCGCCGTAGGGGTCCTGCGGGGCGGACATGCCCGCCGCCTCGCGCGCCGCCGCCTCGGCCTCCAGGTCGACATAGTCCTGCGCCGCGGCCATGAAGCAGAGCGGGCCGGTCGAAACGACCAGCCCGCCAGTGACAAGCAGTTTGTTCAACAACCGCATGGGGAAGCCGTTACTTCAGTTCCACGCGGCGGTTCTGCGACCAGTTGGACTCGCCGGAACCGTAGGCCACCGGGCGCTCCTCACCGTAGCTCACCGTCTCGATGCGGTAGGTGGCGATGCCGTTGGCGACCATGTAGTCGCGCACCGAATTGGCGCGGCGCTCGCCCAGGGCCATATTGTACTCGCGGGTGCCGCGCTCGTCGGCGTGGCCTTCCAGGCGCACGTTGCGGTCGGTCTCCTGCCGCAGTACCGCGATATGGGCGTTGAGCTGGTTGATCGACTCCTGGGTGAGGGCGGAGCTGTCGAACTCGAAGTAGAACACATTGCCCACCGCCGCCGCGGCGTCTTCCAGGCGCTGCAGTTCCGCCATTTGCGCGGCTTTGGCCTGTGCCGCGGCCTCTTCGGCGGCGGCAGCTGCTACGGCCGCATCGTCCTGGTCCTTGGTGTCACTGCCGGAGCAGGCCGCCAACACGAGCGCGGTGAACAGCACGGCGCAGAGCTTGCCGGCCACAGGTAGATATTTCATAGTCCCATCCTTCCGTTTTCAGTTGTCTGGCAAAGCATTGGGGCGGCAATTAACGCGTCATGTACGGTGACCAGGCGGGCTCTCGTACGTCCCCTTCACGCGCCGGCAAGCGGAATTTGAACCCCCCTTCCACGGAAACGGCGGCCAGGATGCCGCGCCCCGAGTGTTTCGTTGCGTACAATACCATAGAGCCATTTGGCGCGATACTGGGACTTTCGTCCAACTCCGTGGAGGTCAACACGTACAGCCGGCCGGTTTTCAGGTCGTGCAGGGCGATGTGGAAACGGTCGTCCTGCTGGTGCACCACCACCATGTTGCGGCCGTCCTGGGCGATGCGCGCCCGCGCGTTGTAAGTGCCTTCGAATGTCACCCGCTCGACGTTGCGCGAGCGCAGGTCGTAGCGGTAGATCTGCGGCTTGCCGCCGCGGTCGGAGGTGAACAGCAGCGAGCGCCCGTCGGGCATCCAGGTCGGTTCGGTGTCGATGGCGTAGTGCGTGGTCACCCGCGTCAGGCGCTTGCTGGCCAGGTCCATCAGGTAGATGTCCGGGCTGCCGTCCTTGGACAGCACCATGGCCAGGGTATTGCCGTCCGGCGACCAGGCCGGGGAGCCGTTCAGGCCCTTGAAACTGGTGAGTTGCTCGCGACGGCCGGTGGCCAGTTCCTGGCGGTAGATGGCGGGACGGCTGCTCTCGAAGGAGACGTAGGCGATCTCCCTGCCGTCCGGCGACCAGGTGGGCGAGAGGATGGGCTCGCGCGACTCCAGCAGCACGATGGGCCGCGCACCGTCCGAGTCCGCCAGGGTCAGGCGGAAGTAGTCCTTGCCCCCGGGCACCCGGGTCACCGAGACGTAAAGCAGGCGCGTGGCAAAGGCCCCGCGAATGCCGCGAATATGCTCGTAGACGTCGTCGGCCACGCGGTGCGCGAGCATGCGCGCCTCGCTCGCCGGCCCTAGGTGGCCGCCGCGCAACACCCGCGTCTGGCGCAGCACATTGAACAACTCGTACTCGACGCGCATCTGTCCCTCGCTGACCGAGGCGCGTCCGATGAGCAGGTAGTCGGTGTCGATGGCGCGCCAGTCGCGGTAGAACACCTCCTGCTCGGAACTGGGCCGGCCCAGCATATCGGCGCGGTCCACCGGGGCGAACAGGCCGCTGCGGGCGAAATCGCCGTCGATGACCGCCGCCATGTCCTCCGGCGCGACACCCGGCCCCTGCCAGGCGAAGGGCACCACGGCGATGGGCGTGGGGTTGTCCACGCCCTCGGTGATCTCGATGGTCAGCTGGGCGCGGGCCGCCAGGGCGCCCAGCGCCAGCGGCAGGGCAAACAGTACAACAAGTAGGCGTTTCATCAGTAACGCAGGTCCTCTGGTCTGAACAGCAGGCGCAGGCGCCTGAACTGTCGCTCGAATTCTCGGCTGGGCAGCTTTTGCAGTTCGGGGAAGGACCCCGCTTTCTCCACCGCGTTTACCGCAGAGCGGTCGAACGCGCTGTCGCCGCTGCTTTTCAGCACGCTAACGCTAACCACCTCGCCGGTGGGAATCAACTGTACCTGTAACAGGGCCTCCATGCCGTTGCGCGCGCTGGGCGGCCGGCTCCAGTAACCGATCACGGTCTGCTGGATGAGGGCGGCGAAGCTCGCCGCCAGTTCGTCGGCGCTGGCGGCCTCCTGCTCGGCCAGGGATTCCTCCAGCTCCGCCCGGGCCAGGGCGGCCAGTTGCGCGGCGCTCATGCGCGGCTCGGGTTTCGGCTCGGGTTTCGGCTCGGGTTTCGGCTCGGGCTTGGCCTGCGGCTGTGGCTTCGGCTCGGGCTGGGGCCTGGGTTTGGCGACCGGTTGCGGCGCCGGCCTGGGTTTGGCCGCGGGCTTCGGCGCCGGGGCGGGCCTGGGATTGGCCACCTTGCGCTGCGCTTGCGGTTTGGGTTTGGGTTTCTGTAATTCGCTCACGTCCACCAGTCGCGCGTTGATGGCTTTCGGCGCCGGCTTCACGGGCACCACCTCGCGCTCGCTGAAGCTGAAATTGACCGTCAGCAGATAGAGCATCAGGCCGTGCAGTGCCAGGGTGGCCAGGACCGGCCGCAGCACAATGCGCGGCATCACCGGCCTGGCGTAGATCGAGGAATTCAATGCGGGTCTTCGGTGACCAGCCCCACGCTGGGCGCACCGGCCTCCTGTAGCGCTACCATGACTTCCACTACCTGGCCGTAGGGCACGTTGCGGTCGCCCCACACCAGCACGGGTTTGTCCCTGTTGCGGCGCAGGACCTTGCCCACGCGATCCCTGATCGTCGGCAGGGACAGCACCTGCTTCTCCTCACCGAGATTCAGGTAGAGCTGGCCGGCGGCGTCCACCGACACGATCAGCGGCTCGCTGTCCTGGTTCTCCACCGGGTCGGCGCTGGCCTCGGGCAGCTCCACCTTGACGCCCTGCATGAGCATCGGTGCGGTGACCATGAAGATGATGAGCAGCACCAGCATCACGTCGATGTAGGGCACCACGTTGATCTCCGACATGGGGCGGTGCTTGCTGCGCTTGCCTGCCACGGTCGCCGCCTACCCGTCCCGGGAGCGCAGGCTATACGCCTGGCGGTAGAGGATGCTGGAAAACTCGTCCATGAAGGTATCGTAGCGGCCGCTGAGCACATCCACACGCGCGGCAAACCGGTTGTAGGCCAGCACCGCGGGAATCGCCGCGAACAGGCCCATGGCGGTGGCGACCAGCGCCTCGGAAATACCCGGGGCGACGGTGGCCAGGGTGGCCTGGGTGGCGTTGGCCAGGCCGCGGAAGGAGTGCATGATGCCCCAGACGGTGCCGAACAGGCCGATATAGGGGCTGGTGGAGCCCACCGAGGCGAGAAAGGCCAGGTGCTTCTCCAGGCGCTCTTCCTCGCGCATTGCCGCCACACGCATGGCGCGGCGCGCGCCCTCGATCACGCCGTCTGAATCCACTTCCTTCTGCTGCGCCAGGCGCGAAAACTCCTTGAAGCCGGCGCGGAAGATGCTCTCCATACCAAGTATCGCCTGACCGTCCTGGGCTTTCTCATTGCCCTCGCGGTAGAGCTGCGCCAGGTCGATGCCGGACCAGAAGCGCTCCTCGAACAGGTACATCTCGTCGCGCGCGTTGCGGAAATAGATAAAGCGGTTGACGATCATGTACCAGGACAGCATCGACGCCAGCAGCAGCAATGCCATAACCGCCTGTACGGTGAGACTGGCGCCCAGCACCAGGTCCAGCAGGCTCAGTTGTTCTTCCAATTCCCCATCCCCTAAGCAGAGTATTGCGGCGACAGTTTACCGGCATCCGCCGTGGCGTATACCACGCCGTCAGCCAGGCGCACCGCCACCGGTTGCCAATGCCTGCACGACCTCCGCCGGCAGGCGCCGCGCGCCCAGGCCGGCGCGGTCCACGCAGGCGACCGTGATATCGCCCTCCGCCAGCAGCGTGTCGCCGCGGCGCACGCTCTGGCGGAACACCATGGCGGCACCGCGCAGGCGCGCCAGGGCGGCGGTGGCGACCAGCTCATCGTCCAGCCGCGCCGGCCGGCGATAGCGCACCGCCGCATCGCGCACCACGAACATCAGGTCGCTGTTGAATATGTAGTCCTTGCCAAACCCCCGCGCGCGCATGAACTCGGTGCGCGCCCGCTCCATGTACTTGAGGTAGTTGACGTAGTAAACGATGCCACCGGCGTCGGTATCCTCGATGTAGACCCGCAGCGGCAGCGAAAATTCCGCCTCACCCTCAGTCATCTCCCAGGTCCAGCGGCAGGTTGGCGTCCCGTGCCGGCGTCTCGACGGAGGGCGCCGGCAGGCCGAAATGCAGGTAGGCGTTGCGTGTCACCATGCGCCCGCGGGGGGTGCGCAGCATGTACCCCTGCTGGATGAGGTAGGGCTCCAGCACGTCCTCGATGGTGCCGCGCTCCTCGGAAATCGACGCGGACAGGCTGTCCACGCCCACCGGGCCGCCGTCGAACTTCTCGATCATGGCCAGCAGCAGGCGGCGGTCGAGATGATCGAACCCCTTCTGGTCGACGCTGAGCATGTCCAGGGCGCGGTCCGCAACCGCCGCGTCGATATGCCCGTCCGCCTTCACCTCGGCGTAGTCGCGCACCCGCCGCAGCAGGCGGTTGGCGATGCGCGGCGTGCCGCGGGAACGGCGCGCGATCTCCGCGGCGCCGGCGCCGTCGATGCCGATCTCCAGGATACGCGCCGAGCGCTCGACGATGTGCGCCAGGTCGGCCACCTGGTAGAACTCCAGGCGCTGCACGATACCGAAGCGGTCGCGCAGGGGCGAGGTCAACAGGCCCGCGCGCGTGGTCGCGCCGACCAGGGTGAAGGGGGGCAGGTCCAGCTTGATGGAGCGCGCGGCGGGACCCTCGCCGATCATGATATCGAGCTGGTAGTCCTCCATGGCGGGATAGAGGATCTCCTCGACAAAGGGACTGAGCCGGTGAATCTCGTCGATGAACAGCACGTCACCGGGCTCCAGGTTGGTCATCAGCGCGGCGATATCGCCGGCCTTCTCCAGCACCGGGCCGGACGTGGTCTTCAACGACACGCCCATCTCATTGGCGATGATGCTGGCCAGGGTGGTCTTGCCCAGCCCCGGCGGGCCGAATATCAGCGTGTGGTCCAGGGGTTCGCCGCGGCCGCGCGCGGCCTGCAGGAAGATATCCATCTGCTCGCGCACCGCCTGCTGGCCGACATACTCCTGCAGAGTTTTCGGGCGGATGGCCCGGTCCAGGACCTCCTCGGCGGGGCTGTCGGCCTGCGGGGCGATCAGGCGGTCTGTCTCTATCACGTTGCCCTCCTCACGACGGCGACTCCCGCCTCGCGCCCGGCGCTCACCGGCTTCACGCCGTCACCACGGATTTCAGCGCGCGGCGGATCAACTCCTCGCTGTTCACCACGTCATCGTCGTTGACCGCCGCCACCATGCGGCTGGCTTCCTGGGGCTTGTAGCCCAGCGCCACCAGCGCGCCCTCCGCGTCGGCGACGATGTCTACAGGCGCGGCGACCGGCGCCGCCAGCGCCTCACCCTGCCCGGCGGCGACGGAGCGGGCGAGCCAGTCCTGCAACTTGTCGCGCATCTCCACCAGCAGGCGCTCGGCGGTCTTCTTGCCCACACCGGGCAGGGCCACCAGGGAGGAAATATCATCCTGTTGCACACAGCGCGCGAAACTCGCCGAGTCCATGCCCGAGAGAATCGTCAGCGCCAGTTTAGGCCCCACGCCGTTGACGCGGATCAGCTGGCGGAACAGGCTGCGGTCGTCTTCGTCAAAGAAACCATAGAGCAGCTGGGCGTCCTCGCGCACGACGAAATGCGTCACCAGGACCACTTCCTGGCCGACCTCGGGCAGGCGGAACAGGGGGGTCATGGGCACCTGCAGTTTGTAGCCGACGCCGCCGACTTCCACCAGGATGTCCGGGGGCTGTTTTGCGGCCAGCACGCCGCGAATCCGGCCGATCATCGCAGGCGCCGCCGGCGCACGCCGCGCGCCCCCGCGATGCGCACCAGCGACTGTTGCGTATGGGCGTGGCACAGCGCCGCGGCGAGTGCGTCCGCCGCATCCTCGGCGGGCGCTGCGGGCAGTTCCAGCAGCACTTTCACCATGTGTTGTACCTGCTCCTTGTCGGCGGCGCCGGTGCCCACCACCGACTGCTTGATCTGCCGCGCCGAGTACTCGGACACGGCCATCTGTTGCGCCACGCAGGCGACGATCGCCGCGCCCCGGGCCTGGCCGAGCTTGAGGGCGGAGTCGGCGCTGCGCGCCATGAACACCTGTTCCACGGCCACTTCCTGGGGGCAGTGGCGCTGCACCAGTTCGGTGACGTTCTCATAGATGATACGCAGACGCTCGGGCAACGCGTCATCGGGCAGGCGGATGACACCGCTGGTGACATACTCGTTGCGCCCCCCGACATGGTTGATGATGCCGAAGCCGGTCTTGCGTGAACCGGGATCGATTCCCAGGATTAGCGACATGCGTCATCTGCCTGATTGCCCCTGCCCTGTATTATGTACAAATTTACAGGTGGGGTCAGTATCGGCGCCAAAAGAAAGGCGGGGCGTTTCGTTCGCTGGCCCGGGGTGGTGATTCTGCAGGCCTCGTTCTCTGGCCCGGGGCGGAGACGCTTTCTGGCCGTTTCAGGGGCGGTTCTCTGGCCCGGGGCGGAAACGCTTTCTGGCCGTTTCAGGGACGGTTCTCTGGCCCGGGGCGGAAACGCTTTCTGGCCTCGGAAGGCTGAGATACTCGGCCTGAAAGCGTTTCCGCCCCGGGCC